>JGI24126J20157_1000014_pt1 | contig 162170 bp, 167 predicted proteins | sample SubbioR12Aug_8Ca_FD_20157 | JGI IMG/M metagenome (IMG submission 20157)
GTTCGATTTACCTCGGAGGCATCATGTGCCGAAAGGAAAACGCCGGAATAAATCCGGCGCTCTCCTTTCAGCATGACCCTACCGGGAATCGAACCCGGATTTTAAGCTTGAAAAGCTCACGTCCTAACCGTTAGACGATAGGGCCAAAATAACGGCCCCATGATAGCATTTTTTGACGAAAGTGCTAGGATGTTTCGGTATTGGAGAGGTGGCTGAGTTGGTCGAAGGCACCGGTTTCGAAAACCGGCATCCGGGCAACTGGATCGAGAGTTCGAATCTCTCCCTCTCCGCAAAACGCAATCAACATCTCTATAAAAACATGCGCATATTTAGACGCATCGTTCTCTATTTCTCACTCGCAATCATGTATCTCGCGCATACCTTGCGGTATTTTTATTTGCGTGCGTTCAACGGGCACAAAAGTGTACAGGGGGTTCGTGTGATTCTAGTGCGTGACGGGCGCGTTGTGTTGGTGCGGCATTGGTATGCTCCCGGTGTCTGGACCCTTCCTGGAGGCGGCGCACACGGTAATGAAAGCGTCGAGGAGGCAGGAAAGCGAGAAGTATTTGAAGAAGTCGGCTTCAGCATTGACTCTTTTGGTGGAGAAGTCGGAACCTATGAAGGAAACATGGGAGCGAAGGATAGGTGCACAATTCTCTTTACGGAAAATTTTAGCGGAGGAATGAGGCTACTTCCTAGTATCGAAATTATGGAACGTGGCTTTTTTGATCTTGCTCAACTCCCAGCAACTCTTTCTCCTGGGAATCGACGTCGTATCGAAGCGTATCTCTCTGGTGTTCGCAATGAGCGTAGACAATGGTAAGTATGAAGGACTCAAAGCATCTCGATCTTCCCAAAGCTCTGCGGCATCTCAATCGCGATAACCGCTTCAGGTCAGTTATAAAAGGAATAGGGAAACCTGACTTACGTCATACTAGAAATGCTTTCGAATCGTTGGTAAGGGCTATTGTGTACCAGCAAATTTCAGGTAAAGCAGCTGCTTCGATACTCGCCAAATTTCTAGCGGCGATTCCGCATAGAAAATATCCGACCCCAAAGGAAGTGCTTGCGACCCCGATGCGCAAGCTACGAGGCGCAGGACTCTCAAAGCAAAAGGTTCTCTACATTCGCGACTTGGCCGCAAAATTTGATAGTGGGTATATCACTCCAAAAAAGTTTCCGCACATGAGCGATGAAGAAATTCGTGACCATCTTATTGCCGTGAAGGGGATAGGTCGCTGGAGTGCAGACATGTTTTTGATGTTTTCTCTCAATCGTCCTGACGTCCTTCCAACAGGGGATCTAGGTATACAAAAGGGTTTTCAAAAGCTCTTCAATATGCGCAAACTCCCCAATGCAAAAGTAATGGAAAAGCTTGCTAAATCGTGGCAACCCTACCGTACGGTGGCCTGTTGGTACCTTTGGCGCATAGTGGACACACGAACGCCTGGCAAGTAGAGTGTTTCCGAACCAGTAACAGCAGGGAGGGCGATATGCCCCAGAATATCGTGCCCATCACGCGAGTGCTTATGTCCGTCACCGAGAAGAAAGGTATTGGCCAGCTCGGCGCATTCTTCTCGAGTGTTGGTGTCGAGATTCTCTCGACAGGCGGCACCGCGAAAGAGCTCCGGGACAAATTCGCCAAGGTCGTCGAAGTTTCCGACTATACCGGCTTTCCGGAAGCCTTCGACGGCCAGGTGAAGTCGATCCATCCGAAGATTGCGGGCGGTATTCTCTATAAGCGGGATAATCCCGATCATGTGAAAAGAGCTAAGGAGCTCGGCATTGAACCCATCGACGCTGTTATGGTCAACTTCTACGATTTCGTGGGGACAGCCCTCGAGACAGACGACATGAAGACGGTGATCAAGAACATCGACATCGGAGGGCCCTCGCTGGTGCGTGCTGCAGCAAAGAACGCAGACAGTGTCGTCGCCATCGTGGACCCGGACGACTACCCGGAGCTCCGCAGCGAGTACGAGCTTTACGGCGGCACCACGGGCATTTTCCGTGAGCGCATGCAGGAAAAGGCGTTCAGGCGAACCAGGGACTACGACGCGTCCATCCACCAATGGTTCCACATGCAGGAACAGAGGAGGAAAGAGCGGGTCGCTGCCATAAGCAACGTCCCCAACTAAACCGCCCCGGATATTCGTGGGCGGCTTTTCTTTACCATGTCTGTCGGGTATCAGTTTATTGAAATTTTTAAAAAGAGTGGTATGGTTGCGCCAGATGAATGCGGAGCCATGCCATGCGCAACGGAGAGCCCGAAAGCTTCTGGAGCAAATTAATTCTTTTGGTTGCTTTCGGGGCGGGGATCATCTCTGTTCTGGGTCTCGGATACTACGCTTTTACGGGCTGACAGCACGCAAGCTTCAACACTCTCCCTCACGGTTGGGTGTTTTTTTATTTACCGAGCTTTTAGCTCCATGTAGATGTCTTCTAATGCTTTGACCGCATCACCTGCAGCGATGTTGTTTTGATGATAGAGCTCGTTGGTGCAATCTCCCGCCGCCCAGATCCCAGGCACGGCAGTCTTTTGATTTTTTGGATCAACCACAATACGATTCACCGAGTCTAGTTCAACAACACCTTTTGCAAAATCAGTGTTCGGGAGAAGGCCAATTTCCACAAAAATACCAGAAACAGAAAGCTCTTTCATTTCCCCGCTTACCTTGTCTTTGTAAGTAAGTCCTGTGACAAAGCCATCGCCTTTTACTTCCTTGAGTTCTGCATTTTTGATCCCCGTCATTTTCGGATTCGAGAGAACTTTCTCAACTGTCACGGGGTCTGCACGGAACGCCTCGCCATGGGTAAGCAGGGTAACTGACTTACAGTACGCGAGAAGCTGCGCTGCGGTTTCAAATGCAGCGTTGCCTCCACCAATCACCGCAACATCCATATCGGAAAACAGGGGCCCATCGCAAGAAGCGCAGTAGGTGAGGCCTTTATTATCAAACTCTGCTGCTCCCGGAATCTCGAGCTTGCGGCGTCGTGCGCCCGAGGCGATAAGGATAGCTTTTGCCTCGAATGTTTTTCCGGATTGCGTCGAGAGTGTAAAGCCCGCAGACGTTTTTTCGATCTTGCTTACACGATCAGGAGCATCGATTTCGACGATATCTCCCGCATATGCACGTAGATGCGCCTCCATTTGTTTGGCGAGATCAAGACCGGAAATTTTTATCGTGCCTATCCAGTTTTCTACTCCCGTTGAGTCGGTGCTTTGCCCTCCAAAAGCCTCGGTGATAAGAATCGTTTTAAGGCGCTTACGAGAAGCGTATACGCCTGCAGCAATGCCGGCAGGGCCTCCTCCGATGATCGCGAGATCGTGCATAGATAGTGAGTAGTTTATAGCGAATAGTGAATAGTGAAAAGGGCCGCCCTCGCAGAGCTGCCCTTCTCGTATTTTCTATACACTACTCACTTTCCACTAACCACTCCTTTTATTTTAATTTGCTCCTACGAAGGAAGGATGGAACGGCACCCCAATCATCGTCGGCCTCAACTTCGGCCGCAACGACAGGCTCCCGCTTCTTTTCCTCAACAATAGGCTCCGCGGCTTTATCTTTTTTGGAAACTGGCGCGTTGTAGATCTTGCCATCTTCTTCAGCACGTCGGCCGATCGAGAAGAGGGAACTAGAACGATGCGAGCTTCCCTCAGGGAATCCGGTTGCAATAACCGTAACCTTGAGTTCACCTTTTTTGAGATTCTCGTCCTTAACGGCACCGAAGATGACTTTTGCATTCGGGTCAATCGATTCGGTGATGATTTTTGCAGCGTCCTGAACCTCGAGCATTCCAAGGTCATCTGCTCCCGCAACTGCAAAGAGGACTCCCTTCGCGCCCGTAATAGCAACTTCGAGAAGGGGCGAGTTGATGGCATGACGAGCAGCTTCTTCAGCACGCTTCTCGCCGGAGGCAATACCAACACCCATGAGAGCAGATCCTGCTCCTTCCATGATGGCGCGGATGTCGGCGAAGTCGAGGTTGATGATACCCGGCGTTGTGATGAGATCAGAGATTCCTTCAACGGCGAGACGCAAGATATCGTCACACATTGCGAAGGCGCTTCGCACCGTGGTGTTTTTGTCGACAACGGCGAGGAGGCGGTCGTTCGGGATCACGATGAGCGCGTCCACTTCTTTTTTGAGATCCTCAAGACCAGCTTCTGCGAGGCGCATGCGCTGCTGTCCTTCAAATGAGAATGGCTTGGTGACCACGGCGACCGTGAGAGCTCCAGCCTCGCGCGCTGCGCGCGCGACCACTGCCGCTGCGCCGGTGCAGGTGCCGCCGCCCATACCGCCGGCGATGAAGATCATGTCGGCGTTCTTTACAGAATCAAAGATTTCTTCTTTCGTTTCCTCTGCCGCGCGCTTGCCGACTTCGGGGTTCATTCCCGCGCCGAGGCCGCGGGTGAGATTCTTTCCAATATGAATTTTGCGCTTTGCTTGTGACTGGTGGAGGTCCTGTGCATCGGTATTAATGACGACGAACTCGACACCGCGCACCTTGGAATTAATCATGTGGTTAATGGCATTTTTGCCAGAACCGCCAACTCCGATAACTCGTATTCGTGCGAAAGTTTCAACGTCAGTTCGTACTTGTTGCATAGGCAATAGTTAAGTAGCGCCATCATACCAGAGGACTTTAAAAAAGAAACTTTGACAAAAACTTCTTTTGTATTCGAGTGTCAGGAGAAACTAGACCTCGATTTAGGGCAAAAATTGGGACAGTGACCTCCAGACACTCTTGAGGAGTGAGCCGCCGGTTAAGGGCACGTTCTTCTCTTCTTCATTAGTAAGACCGCTAATCGTGAGCCCGTATGCGACGGCCCAGGAAGCATCTTTTATCTTTGAATTAATGCGAAAGGCTGGCAAATAGAGGCGCGAAGGGAGCTTCAAAACAGCTTTTGCGAGATCCTCAATTGTCGCCATACCGGAGCCTCCCCCGGTAATGATGATCCCCGCAGGGAGGAGTCCCGAGCGGCCAATTTTTTTCAAATGTACTTCGATGAGTCGAAAAATATCTGCGAGACGAGAAGCGACAATGTCATCGAGTTTTTTGCGCGGATAGGAAGCTCCGATCACGGAGCCCACTTTGATCTGTTCCGCTTCTGAAAGTGAAACTTTAAGTCCAAGTGCGATGTCGTTGGTGATGTCGGCAGATCCGAGCGGAAAGACTTTCACTGATACTGGTAAGCCATTTTCAAATACGGCGATTGAAACGGTTTCCGAACCAATGTTGGCAAGGACGCAGCCGGCCTTTTTGTCGGCTTTAGAGAGGATCACAAGACTTGCCGAGAGTGGAGCCGCGATCACATCCTCTACCGACACTCCAGCTTCCTCGACACAGCTGATGATGTCATTTAAATGTTGCTCGAGACAGGTAATGAAGAGTACGTCGGTTTCGAGTTTCGTCCCTTTCATTCCTTGTGGCTTCCCAAGAACCGGGGAACCATCGAGTGTATAGGTAAGTGGGATCGCATGAAGTACTTTTCGATTCACGAGCTTGCTTTTGACCTTCTGCTCCGCTGCAGCAAGCGTTTTCTCAACGTCGAGGTCACTTACCTCATAGTCTGCGCGACCGATCACCACTTCTCCACGGCCAGTGATTTCATCAAGTCCTGCTCCACCAACGGAGACGTAGGCGCGGCGGATTTTAATGCCAGAGGCGGCTTCAGCTTGCTCAATCGCGAGACCGATACTTTTAGTAGTTTCGTGGGCGTTAACGATATACCCGTGACGCAGCCCTTTTGACTCGGCAAAGCCTACCCCCATAATTCGTGGCATCGAGCCGCTCCCGCCGCGGGGAAAGCCGGCGACCACCACCTTTACCTGGTATGTGCCAATATCTATTCCGACTGCAATTTTTTGCGCCATGAGAGCTTGTTGAGAAAAAGAAACGAATTATACGAGTTTCAGCAGTCGTTTCTCTTCAGACTCCATTGTAGCGCCATGCGAGAGCCCCTTCAAATGAAGAAGACCGTGGATAAGGAGATGCGCGAGGTGTTGCTGTGGCGTGTGATCGTACAGAGGGGCTTCTTTTTTTGCATACGCGATCGCGATCACAATCTCGCCGGAGCTCTTTGTGAGAGGGAAGGAGAGTATATTAGCGGGCTTGTCTTTACCCCGGAGCCTCTTATTGATGCGACGCGACTCACTGTCAGAGACGAAAGCAAGAGAGAGTTCGTAGGAGGCACCGAGCACTTTCTTTTTAAGCATGTCAAAAGGCAAGCGTGGAAGCTTGCCTTTTGTTTTGTTCGTTATTGAAACGATAGACATTAGCGGCGCTCTGGCTTCAATTCTACTTTGCCGAGCTTCACGAGTTCATTGAATTTCTCCCGTCCCTTAATAGCCTTTAGTGCCTTCTTTTTGCGAACGTAGGGAGAAACAGTGCGCGCGCGGTAGCGGATGCCGCGTACACGCGGCAAAATGCCCGAGCCTTGAATGCGCTTGGTGAATCGACGGATGACGTTGGCCGTGCTCTCATTGGGCCCGCGCGTCACTTCGACGTTGACACTACTGTTTGGCTGCATGGGGAGCATCCTAGCACAGGGAGCCTCGAGCTTCAACTAGAGGACTTCCTTCTTGAGATATACGGGCAGTTCGAGGAGGGGAATGATTTCTTGCGAGCGAGTGTCCATGTGACGCACGATCACGGTTCCATCGAGGGCTTCTTTATGACCCATGATGATGGTCCATGGCACGCGCAGCTTCTCCGCAGCGAGAAGCTGCGCGGAGAACTTATCCCGCCCAAGGGACTGCTCAAGTGGGATGCGACTTTCACGAAGCATATCGATAACGACAAGGGATTTACGCTTAGCCTCGGGGCCAACATAGATAAAGAAAATTTTAGGCTTTTTGTTGCCTCGCATCTGTGGGGCTGGCATCGTTGCCCGCGCAGGAGCCTTGAAGGTAAAGATCACCCCAATAGCGGGGATCGACGTCTTAAGGAGCTTTCGGGCCACCTCGTCGTACCGGCCCCCACGCGCAATCGGCGTGAACTCGTTTTTTGCTCCGTGAAGAATTTCAAAAAGCGTGTGGGTTGCCGTCTCGCGCTCGGAGAGGAGCGTGGTGTCGAGCTCGTAGGAAACATTCATGCTCTCAAGGAACTCAAGTACCTCCGAGAGATGGCGGCGAGACGGCTCGGATAGATAGTCGATCGAGCGCGGCGCAGTGGTGCATACATTGTGGCCTTTTTCACGCAAGATAGAGAGGCTTCCAAAGCAATTTTCTCGAAGAATGCTGCGAGCTGGTGCGGGGAGATCGTTGATATTTTTTCGTAAATGAAGCTGCAATTCGCGGGCAAAGCGAGCCGCGGAGTCTCTATCACCGACGCTGTTGATTTTGATAGAAATTTCCTTCACTCCAAATTCTTGAAGCACCGCAAGGGAGGCCTTCATGATAAGCGCTTCGGCGACACTCTTGCCGTTCCCAACAATATCGAGACCAAATTGCATTTCCTCTCCTTCCTTTGCTTTACCGTTCTCACTTATGAGGTGATAGAGGAGGAGTGGTCCTGGATTTTCCGCGCGCGGGAGTCCGGAGAAATGGGCGAGTGCAGCGACGACCTCTTGCGAGAGGGGAGAGAAGCTACGCGGCAAACTTTTGATAAGTCGCATTGGGAATTCCCGTGTGCGACTCTCCACGTTGCCAACCACGCTCTCAACAGGCGCAAAGCCGAAATGTTTTGCGGCAGTAATCGCGCGCTTCAGAGAAGTCGCCGAGGGAATAGCGTAGAGCGTTGGGGTGTCTGACATTGCCTCCTTAAGGTGTTGGTGCGCTGACCGAACCGGGGAAAAGTTCAATTTGATTGATCGGGAAGAGCCGCACGAATGCGCGCCCGATGATGTTTTCTTCGGGCAATGCTCCCCAGTAGCGCGAGTCAGAACTTGCTTTGCGGTTGTCTCCAAGGACGAAGTACTCGCCGGAGCCAAGCGTAAGTTCGGAATGATCATTTGATTGTCGCCCTTCTGGGATAAAGGACTGATCAAGCTCGAAACCTTGCGGATGAGCCGCATTTACGATGGTCACCCTCGCCCCAGAGAGCTTTACGGTGTCTCCAGGAATCCCAATGATACGTTTGATGAAGTACTTGGAAGGATCTTTCGGATAGCGAAAGATCACCACGTCGCCGTAGGTCGGTTTTTCGAGGTGGTAGGAGAGTTCGTCGACGATGAGATAGTCGGCGTTTTCAAACGTAGGCTCCATCGATGCACCGGAAACGATAAACGGCTGCGCCACGAAGGTGCGGATAGGGACAACGATGATAAACGCGATCACCGCAAACTTAATGAGCTCCCACAAAAAATTTCCTTCTCGTTTCTGCGGGGACTCGAGAGATGGTTCCATACGACTTGCGGACATTATAGGCGTGCCGCTTTGTTGACACAAGAGACGCGAGCGTGTCGTGCTACACTTTCGGGTATGCAATTTGTCCTTGTTGGACTCGGAAACCCCGGAGATGAGTACGAATCGACCCGTCACAACACTGGGCGTGACTTTTGCTCATTCGTCGTCAAAAAAGTTGATGGAGACACGCTGGAGACTGATAAAAAGAGCAACTCACTCCTCTCCGAAGTGAAAGTTGGGAAGCACAAGGGAGTTGTTGCCCTCCCTCAAACGTACATGAACAAGTCTGGAGCGGCCGTGAAAGCGCTCGTAAAGAGCAAAAAGGCGGCGGAGAACCTTGTGGTGGCGTATGACGATATCGATCTGCCACTTGGCTCTATAAAAATTTCTTACGGACGCTCCTCTGGTGGACACAATGGCGTCGAGTCGGTTATCAAAGCTCTTGGCACTAGGGATTTTGTGCGTCTTCGTATCGGGATCGCTCCTTCGACACCCTCGGGAAAGCCAAAAAAGCCCTCCGGCGAAAAGGCGATCATTGATTTTTTGATGGGAAAGCGAAAACCTGCCGAAGACGAGACGTTGAAGAAAATATTTAAGAAATCATTCGAGGCACTCGAAGCGATTGTCGCCGACGGTCGCGAGATCGCAATGGGGAAGTTTAATTAACAAAAAACTCCCCGAGAGGAGTTTTTGGTAGTATTCGAATTCCTTTTTCCCTTGTCGCTTTTGAAATACCTTGCGCAGACGTGACGACGTCGAGCAGAGCAGATCCGATTGCAATCGGATACGTGTGTATTTCAAAAAGCGACAAAAAACTTTTTATGCCTTTTTTCCTGCGTAGGAGAGCGTCATGCGGTGCTCTTTCGGTTCGAAGACGTTGATGGTGAACGGATAGGACTTGCCGAGCTCGAGCGCTTGGCGGAGTTCCACCTCGCTCTTGAATTCAGAGATGTGAACCAAGCCGGCAACGCCCTCTTCGATTGAGGCGAGCGCGCCGTGCTTGTTGTACTTGATGATAACGGCGTTCACGGTTTGGCCCTTCTCATACTTACCCGCAGCTTCCACCCATGGGTTTGGTTTCAGTGCCTTAATGGAGAGAGAAATTTTTCCGTCTTTGATCTCAATCACTTTCACTTTGACCTTTTCAGCAACTCGATAAAGCGACTTCGGGTCTTCAACAAGGCCCCAATCGATTTCAGAAATGTGGACGAGTCCCTCGAGCCCCTCTTGGAGCTTCACGAAGATACCGAAATCAACAGCACCAGTGACAGTACCGGAAACTTCGTCCCCAATAGAATAGCCGTCAATAAGTTTTGCCTTTTCCTTCTCACCCTCGCCCTTCTCGGAGAAGATAAGTTTTCCTTCGCGAGGATCAGCGGTGATGATGGTAACCGCGAGCTTCTCTCCTACCAATTTTCGGAGTTCATCGAGGATTTTGTCTTTGTCACCGTCTTCTACCCGCGGGTAGTGGTCGCTCTTTAGTTGAGATGCAGGGAGAAAGCCAGGGATACCTTGCCACTCCAAAATGAGTCCTCCTTTGTTCGCTTCTTTAACTGCGAGTTCAAATACCGCCTTGTTCTTGATTGCCTCGTCCGCCTCGCCCCAGATCACTGCTTGGCGAGCCTCCTTGAGAGAGAGTTCGATGTAGCCGTCTTTATTTTCGGTGTCGATGACCTTCGCAGCGATCATGTCGCCAGGGTTCACTTTGCGCAAAATTTCGCGCGCGTTCATGTACTCGCGTCCGTAGATGATACCGGTACCAAATGGTGCGAGGTCGATGTAAATGCGGGCACGGTCAATGGCAATGACTGGACCTTCGACAAGCTCCGTCACTTTTGGCGGATCCTTCACTGTGGCAAGGAGTTTGCCCATGACGGAGTCTTTCTTCTTCTGCTCCTCTGCAGCTCGAAGGAGCTCTTCCTCGTTTACTTCGGGTCCAGTCGCCAATTCTTTTTCTTTCGTTGCTTCCATATTTTGCAAATTAAATGGCCGCCGAGAATAATCTCTGGCGAGCCGATCGCGTGTGTTTTCCGGTGTCTGAACCTGCGGGGTCCGGAAGGGTTAGTACGCGCTGGCTAGTAATTTATGTAACTTGTACCGCTCTGTGGATCTCTTGTAGCGGATAGGGGAGAGTCTACTTCAATTCTTGAAATTGTAAAGGGATTTTCCTTGCGCTTGAAATGCACCCATAATTTCTTGCTAAAAATTTGATCCGCTCGACCCGTCGGCCTTGCGCGAGGCATTTCAAACGCAAGGAGGAGAAAGGGTGCAAAGAAATAAAAAGCCCGGCGAGGTGAGTCGTCGGGGGCGGAATGAGAGTCGTGATGCGTAGTTCAGATCATGGAGCCGCCGTCGATGAAACCGTTTTCGGTCTCGATGTAGCCGAGGTCTTTCTCGAAGCTTGAGATGTCGCCGCCGATGGGGCGAATGCCGCCCCAGATCTCTTTCCGAATGCGCTCGGTCATGACAGGTCTCCTTCAGCTGTCGAATTATTGTAGCATCAAAAAAATAGAATGGGCCCGTCGCGAGTGTGCGACGGGCCCGGATAGACAGAGCATCACTGTCATGCTTGGTTTCAGATTCTCGTCTGCGAGCCCGAACAGTTTCCCGCGATATCTTTGTTCGCGTTCCATCAATTCGGGTGTGCGACAGTCCCTCCCATTTTGTTGGCCGATTGCCCAAGACGCGGTTGCGGCTTGGGATTCGTGCGGCGCGCCGATCGGGCGGATTAGCCCGTGCGTTCCACGCCGGCGCCGATGCGGGCGGTGTAGCCGTGGCTGCAGCCGATCACGCCAACCATCACATTGTTGGCGCGGCCGAGGTTGCTGCCCGGGTAGTTGCCGGCGATGGCGCGGTGTTGTTCGTGGCCATTCGCGACGGTCTGCTTCTCCTGCTGGCGGGCGGGCGGGGGCTTGCCGAGGTACATCTTCCTTCCTCCTGGTGGGTGAAGACTTTTAAAATATCACGGCCCCGCTTTTATTGTCAAGAACTTAAAAGTATTGGCTAATGTTACATAAAATATAAACCGCCTGTCGCTAATTCCGGGAGTGGAAGAGTGCGAGAGGCGGTTGATGGCGAGAATGCCACGAGTATTTTTTTCTCCACCGAAGCGGAGAGTATCAGTAGGTAAACTGTGAGGAACTGGGGGCCGAGGTGGGGAACCTCGGCCCGGGCGCATGTAAGTGGCTTTAAGATCGCATGGCGATAGCCCTTTGCTTGAGAGGAGCGTGTCGAGAGTGTCTCGTGGTGCAGTAGGTCGCCCGGTCAAGCTACCTTCGAGCCGGGAAGGCAACCATTGCAGCGAGCACTCTCGACTTGCTTATATTATCACATTTAACCCTAAATGTCAATAGACCATAAGGACGCGATTTGCGTTGCGAAATTATCCACATTTTGAGCCATATTTTCTCCATTTTTCGAGGTGCGCAGCTTCTCTTTTCATGCTAGAATGAGGGGGTACGCGGCAGGCGCTTTTTATTTTCATCCCCTCATTTATTTATTGCTATGGTCATTAGCTTCCACGGCGGAGAATTCATCAAAGCGTCCTTTGGTGATACCACTCTTGCCTTCAATCCCGTCTCGAAAGACTCAAAACTCAACAAGACTCGATTTGGTGCCGACATCGCGCTTGTTTCTCTCGACGACGTCGACATGAACGGGGTTGAGCAGGTGACGCACGGCACCACCGTGCCGTTTGTGATCGAAGGGCCGGGAGAGTACGAAGCGAAAAAGGTGACGGTGCGCGGATACCCAAGCCTCTCAACCTACAAAGGCAACGAGCGGTACAACACCATCTACTTTGTTGAACTCGAAGGCATGAATCTCTGCTTTCTTGGCGCACTCGGCACCAAAAAGCTCCCGCCGGAAGCAAAAGAAGGAATTGCATCTGTGGATATACTTTTTGTTCCGATTGGCGGCGAGGGTGTGCTTACATCAGCAGAGGCAGCGGAGGTCGCTGCGGAGATCGAACCTTCGCTTGTGATCCCGATTCACTACGGCGACATTGGGAAAAAGGATGCACTCAAAGCATTTCTCAAAGAAGAGGGAGAGGAGGGACTAAAGCCGGTAGACAAGCTCACTCTCAAGAAGAAAGATCTCGAAGGGAAAGAGGGCGAAGTGGTCGTCCTTCAATCAACATAATGTTTCAACTCATCAGCAAACTGCAAAATAAGCCGGAAAGAGAGCGTCATGCGATCGCATTTTGGTTTGCCGCCTCGGTGACCGGCGTCATTGCCCTTGTGTGGATTACCTCCCTCATTGCACTTCGTGTCGCGGCACCTGCCACTACATCAGCCGTTTCTACAGACAGTGCGCTCCCTTCGAGCGAAGATTTTGAAGAGATCGGCGCGACTGCGGTAAATTTTTATGAACAGTTCAAACAAAATATTGACCAAGTAACCCAAGGTCTCGATGCGGGGGCAACACTTGAGGCGCAAACCGACTCGCCGGCTCCGGAAGAAACGCCAGCTCCGACTGTCGATTCTTCGGCAGAGACTAGCGTGACGCAATAACATGGCGGAAAAAGAAAAAACACCAGCACCAAAAGAGCATCAAAACGTCGTTGCGCGAAGCATCTCGACCGAAATGAAAGAGGCGTACCTCGACTATGCGATGTCCGTGATCACGGCGCGCGCTCTTCCTGATGTCCGTGATGGGCTTAAGCCTGTGCATCGTCGGATTCTCTATGTGATGCATAGGAACGGCCTCACAGCGACGGCAAAATTTAAGAAATCTGCAACCGTAGTTGGAGACGTGCTTGGTTCCTACCACCCACATGGAGATTCTTCTGTGTACGATGCTCTCGTGAAAATGGCCCAGGATTTCGTGATGCGCTATCCATTAGTGCTCGGGCAGGGAAACTTCGGCTCGATCGACGGCGACTCGGCCGCAGCGTATCGATACACGGAAGCAAAGATGTCACGTCTCACCGCGGAGCTTCTTCGGGATCTCGATAAAGAGACAGTAGAATGGCGCCCGAACTACGATGGTAGTAAAAAAGAGCCGGTAGTTTTTCCATCAGCCGTTCCGAATCTGCTTTTGAACGGAACGCTGGGTATCGCGGTTGGTATGGCGACCAACATGCCGCCGCATAATCTCACCGAAGTTCTCGATGCCACGGTGCACCTGATCGATAACGACGAAGCAGGGAACGATGATCTTCTCCAATTTGTAAAAGGTCCCGATTTTCCTACCGGCGGTATTGCGTTTAATCAAAAGGATATCTCGCACGCATATGCATCAGGTAAGGGAGGTGTTTTGGTGCGCGGCGACACGGAAATTTCCGAGGATAAAAAAGGACAGTTCAGGATCGTCATTTCCTCGATCCCATACCGCGTCAACAAGTCTGACCTCATCGTTAAAATTGCCGATCTTGTGCGCGAAAAAAAGCTCGAAGGTATTCGCGATATTCGAGATGAGTCGGCAAAAGATATTCGTATCGTGGTGGAGCTAAAGCAGGGCGCGCAGCCACAAAAAGTACTCAACTATCTCTTTAAGCACACGCAGCTTGAGGAGACTTTCCACTACAACATGCTCGCGCTTGTGGACGGTATTCCACAGACCCTGTCGCTAAAGGGAATTCTCGAGGAGTTTATCGAGCATCGCCGTGTCGTCGTCAAAAAGCGCACCGAGTTTGATCTGCGTCAGGCGGAAGCCCGCGAGCACATCTTGCTCGGTCTCTCAAAGGCACTCGACCATATCGACGCGATCATAAAGACGATCAAGGCGGCTAAGGATGTTCCGACGGCAAAGCTCGATTTGATGAAGAAGTTTAAGTTTTCTGAGCTTCAAGCAGATGCGATTCTTGAGATGCGCCTCCAGAAACTTGCCGGCCTTGAACGCAAGAAGATTGAGGACGAATTGAAAGAGGTTCAGGCGCTCATCAAGGAGCTCAAAGAAATTCTTGGAAGTGCAAAGAAGATTCTTGCGGTCATCAAGGCGGAACTTATCGCGATCAAAGAAAAATATGGAGATGAGCGAAAAACCAAGATCATCAAAGGCGGAGTGAAGGAGTTCTCTGATGAGGATCTCATTGCCGATGAGGAGAGCATGCTCGTCCTCACTGCGGGCGGCTACGTAAAGCGCACTAACCCAAGCGAATACCGCAAACAAAAGCGCGGCGGAGTAGGAGTAGTTGATCTCGACACGAAAGAGGAGGATTTTGTGACTACATTTTTGACTACCTCCACACACGCAGACCTCCTTTTCTTTACCGATCGCGGCAAGGCATACCAGATCAAGATGTACGACATTCCGGAGGGTCGCCGTGCGACGAAGGGCAAGTCGATCATGAATTTCCTGCCACTTACCGAGGGTGAGAAAATTTCCTCGATTCTCGCAATGCCGAAAGATACCAAAAAAGCAGCCGGCCTCTCCATGCTCATGGTGACCAAGAATGGTGTGGCAAAGAAAGTTGCCGCCGAGAGTTTTCATGATGTTCGCCGCTCGGGCCTCATCGCTATCACCCTAAAAGAAAAGGGCGACGAACTCATCTCTGCAAACTTTGTGGAGAAGGGAGATCATGTCGTTGTCGCTACCACGAAGGGTCAATCCATCCGATTTAAGGAGAGCGATATTCGAGAGATGGGACGTACCGCTGCAGGCGTGCGCGCGATGCGCCTTGGAAAGGGTGATGCTGTGATTGCCGCAGAGGTGATTAAGAAGGGCGACAATACCGCTGAACTTCTTGTACTCTCCAAGAAAGGCTACGGAAAGAAAACAAAAGTTTCCGAATATAAAGTGCAAAACCGTGGCGGCTCCGGCATCAAGACTTCTAAAGTGACCGACAAGACCGGCGAAATCATCGCTTCTCGCATCGTCACCCCAGAGGATATTGCAGAGGGGGAACTCGTCGTTATTTCAAAGAAAAGCCAAGTGATCCGCACCGATCTCAAAACGGTGCCGAGCCTCTCTCGTGCGACGCAGGGAGTGCGTATTATGAAGCTTCGGGATGGAGATGCGATTGCAAGCTTTGCGTGTCTTTAGGCGAACCGAACATTAGCCCCATCTGCTTCGTTACGGGTCCCCAATGCTCCTCGCCGTACGTCTTGTACGGCTCGTTCGCATTTGTTCACGTGTCTCGCATCTGGAGCGGTTGTTCTAGTTCGCACTCCAGACGATATACTTACATTGTGAGACGCGAAGAAAAAATATTACTGTGGAGCAGTAATCTCTGGTACTTCGGTGCCGGTCTTCTAGGTCCTCTATTCGCAATCTTTACTCAGCGCGTAGGAGGAGACGTCTTTTCCATAGCATGGGTTTGGAGTGCCTACCTTTTGAGCATGGGCATTCTCGTCATCCTTATTGGATGGATGAGTGATCGCCGCTTACCAAAGATAGCTCTGGTAAATACGGGGTATGCGCTGAACGCAATTTTCACGTTCGGGTATTTGTTCGTCGATTCGCCATTGGAGCTGCTGTTTGTGCAAGTATGTTTGGGTTTCGCAACAGCACTTGCCGCTCCAGCATGGACAGCTCTCTATGATAGATACTCCGGTGATGGGAAAAAAGATGGGTATACATGGGGGCTTGAATCTGGCTTTGAAAAAATTGCCACGGGCCTTGCAATTCTCGCCGGTGGATTCATTGTCACAACGTTCTCCTTTGAAACACTCTTTATAATCATGGGAATCTTCCAGATTTTTGCCTTTTTAATACAGGTGCGACTTCGAAAATAATTTGTTGATTACTAAAAACATGAAGCGTCTCGTCACGCTATACTACTAGTATGGCGTTTCTAGATCCGGTGACTGCAATTAGAAGTTTTGGTTTGGCGGAAGGATTGAAAGTCGCTGATTTTGGTGTGGGTCCAGGACATTTTGCCTTTGCGGCGGCGGAGGCGGTTGGGAAAAACGGAATGGTCTACGCAGTCGATCTCCAAAAGGAACTCCTTGCTAAGGTAAAAAATGAAGCTATCAAGCGTGATCTCAACATTGAAGTCCTCTGGGGGGACCTTGAGAAAGAAGGGGGGAGTCATATTAAAGAAGGGCTTATTGATCTCGTGGTAGCGACGAATATTCTGTTTCAACTCTCCGAGCGACCGACATTTCTTCGGGAAGCTAAGCGGGTTCTTCATTCCAAGGGACGCCTGATCCTCATCGATTGGAGTGATTCTTTCGGAGGCTTGGGGCCGCAAGCTGGAGATGTGGTTACTGCTACCCACGCGCGCAAGCTCGCCGAGGAAGCTGGATTTGTATACGATAAAGATATTCCCGGCGGAGATCACCACTGGGGAATGATTTTGCGCAAACCGTAACCCATGAGAACTTTTCAAACGGTTGTCCTCCTCATTTTCGGCGCCCTAGCACTTTTAGGTGTTTTTATTTTTGCCACAGTGAACAGCGGCGGCTCGAGCGGTATTGGTCAGGTAGAAATCTGGGGAACGATCCCACAGGAGGATTTTGATGCGCTCATTGCCACAGTTCAGTCGGAGCGAAAGGATTTTGATCAGGTACGCTACACAGAAATAGAGCCGACAATCTACAAGAAAAGGCTACTTGAGTCGTTTGCTTCTGGAGCGGGCCCTGATCTGTATTTGGTTTCCCAGGATCAGGTTTTAAGTGAAACTCCTCGCATCCTTCCCATTAGCTATGACATTCTTTCAGTGCGGGATTTCAAGGATGCCTTTATTGAGGAAGGGGAACTCTATCTCATTGACGCAGGGATCTTGGGACTTCCTCTCACCATCGATCCTTTACTCATGTATTGGAATCGTGACATTCTTTCGCAAGCAGGTATCGCCCAACCGCCAAAATTTTGGGATGAACTCGTCGCCCTTGCGCCAAAACTCACGGTGCGAGACGGAAAAGGAAACATTTCTCGATCAACCATCGCGTTTGGTGAGTATCGCAATGTCACTAACGCAAAAGAAATTCTTGCGACACTTTTCCTGCAGGCCGGAGATCCTATCGTAGAGCGGGACGCGGAAGGGAAACCCTTCGTGGTCATTGATAGGGAAGCAACTTCACTCACCGCCCCTGGGCCATCGACACTGCGCTTTTATACCGAGTTTGCGAACCCTATTAAGACCATTTATTCGTGGAATCGTGCGCTACCGACATCACAAAAGGAATTTCTTGCCGGGGACCTCGCCCTCTACATTGGATTCGCAAGTGAACTTTCGGATCTGAGGGCACAAAACCCAAACCTCAACTTCGATCTAGCGCCACTGCCGCAAACAAGGGATCTCAAGAATAAACTTACTTTTGGAGTTATGCAGGCGCTTTCCGTATCTAAGACAAGTAGAAATCCAGGAGGGGCACAGAGCGCAGCGCTTATTCTGACGGGGGATGTTGAAATTGAGGTGCTTGCCGCAAAGCTCGGCCTTCCGCCAGTCACGCGAACAGGTCTCGCTAATCGCCCCACGGGGGGAGCCTCCCAGCTTTTCTACGATAGCGCGCTCATCGCGCGCGGTTGGCTCGATCCGAATCCGGAGAGTTCAAATGAAATTTTCTTAAATATGATTGAGGCAGTGACGTCAGGAAAGCTTGAAATTTCCGATGCGCTCGGCCGAGCAGGGACAGCACTGGCGGAATTATTACGAGGTAATTAACCGATATGAAAAAAACTTTTGTAGTACTAATGCTCGCTGTCCTCCTTATCGTGCCCGTTGTTGTTTTTGCACAAACAGATCAGACAGGTGCCCGTAGTGGGGTCACTGACCAAGTGGGCGGACGAGGAACAACATTTACCTTCACTAATCCGTTAGGGAGCGTAAACGACCTTAATAGTTTTCTTAAACTGCTTCTTAATTTCGTTACGACGCTCGCAATTCCGCTAATAGTTCTTGCCCTCATTTACACGGGTTTTCTTTTTATTAGCGCTCAAGGGAATCCGGAAAAACTTTCGACTGCGCGGCGGATATTTCTCTGGACCATTGTTGGGGCAGCAATAATCCTCGGTGCGAACGTCCTTCTCTCTGCTATTAGCGGAACCGTGAACGAAATTCGGAGAACCACCGGGTATATAGAAAGAGGTGTAGAGGAGCGAACCTAAATATGCACACTCTCGTCAAAGGAGGCATTTCGATAGTACTATTCTTCTCGCCATTTCTTGCTTTCGCGGCAACTCCTCAAAACATCTCGCAACTCATCGGGGTCTTTACCAACCTATTTCTCCTGGTGATCCCAATCGTGTTCGCTATTGGACTCCTTGTGTTTTTCTGGGGGCTCGCAAAATTTGTCTTCTTTAGCACAGGCAGCGAAGAGGGGAGAAGCGAAGGACGCCGCCTTATGATGTGGGGGACTATTGCACTTTTTGTCATGCTCTCTGTCTGGGGATTTGTTCGGATCTTACAGGAGACCGTTTTCGGCACTACTGGTGCTGGTAATACGGCGCCGACAAGCCGTACCCATTTCGACAACACAAATCTCCTAAATAACCCGTAGTTCCTTGTCCACATCGACTCCTTTATCTAGGGGGAGGATACGCGTACTATTAGAGAATCAATTAGAAGTTTATATACGTACTTCATGCTTAGAAAAGTATTAATCGGTTCCGCTATTTTCCTTCTGCCAGTAGTAGCTCTCGCTCAAACTGGTAGCGGTCTCGAGGGGCTGATCGCCAAAATTGGGCGCATTATAGAAGTAGCTACCCCGATCGTTTTCGCACTCGCACTCCTCGCCTTTTTCTGGGGCCTAGCAGTTTATATTTTCAATTCAGGTAATGATGAGAAGAAGGCGCAGGGTAAAAATATCATGATTTGGGGCATTATCGCCCTTTTCGTCATGGTATCAGTCTTCGGTATCATCCGTATCCTTCGCGAAACACTTGGCATTGGTGCCAATGAGAGCGCACAGATTCCGCGTGTGAACGTCCAGACTGGCACGGTCCGCTAGCTGACCTATGACGGGAACGGCCGCAGAGCGTCTCGTCGGAGCGCTAAACGAGTACATCATCAATCCCATTATCGGACTCCTTTTTGCTGCAGCAATGGTGTTATTCCTGTGGGGTGGTGTGCAGCTTATCATTGGCTCCGACACGGGTCGCGAGAACGGCAAACGCCATCTCCTGTGGGGCATCATCGGTATGTTCATCATGGTTTCCGTTTACGGCATTCTCAATCTTCTTGCGGGAACATTTGGGTTTGGTGGGATTACTCCAGGGTTTCGGTAGCATTTTAAAAAGAAAAAGGCTTCACACAATTATGTGAAGCCGCTTAAAGAACAGGGTTGATTAGGAGCAGCGATAGTACGTCGCGCGCACTGATTTGATTTCGCCAGTGGAGGATTCCACCTGCCAGTAGGCGATTTTCGTGCGGTCGCCGTCTTTGGCGAGAGTCCCAGTGTAGAGCTTCCCGTCGTAGTAAACCTTGACCTCGTCGCGTTCACCGACCCATCCGAGCTTGAAGCACAGACCCTTCGGATCGTACCGTGGCGAGGTTCCGCTCGCGGGTGCGAACACCCACTTCGGGTCTCCGACTTCGCCGTGCGGAATCACACGGATGGATGCGCGGACCGCTGGCGGCTTATTGGACGGATCGTCCGCGAACGCAGAGTCGATTAGGTCTCCAAAGCTCATACCGAAGTATTGCTTTGACCCGTAGTGAACGGCTGCGCCCGCGAGAATTGTGAAGAAAACGAAGGTTAGGATGTGCCCAATCTCCATCTTTTGAGTGCCACCGCGCGCACCAAGGATGGCGAGCACGGCAACACTTAGCACAAGGGCAACGAAGTACTCGGGATGCTTGCTGAAGTTCTCGCTCCACCATGCTTTGCGCATGGGATCGCTCGAACCACCGGTCATCGCATAGATCACGAGCCAACCGAGAAGGCCGACCAGCATGAGCCATGCGATGGTACCACCAGTTCGTTTTGCCCAAATCCACTCGATAGGCCCCAGGTTCACTTTTTTGGGCGGAGTCCCAGGAGCCGGAGCAGGTGCTTTGTAGAGGCGGCCAGGAAAGTATCTTTTGACTTTTGGATTGTGGCGATTGAACCACATCCAGATGCCGGCAGCGATACCGATGACTACTATCCATCCCAACATGGCTCACCTATGGCGTTGAAGCTGGAGGAGTTGAACCGCTGGGCGGCGCAGATGCCGGCCCCGACGGAGTTCCGGAAGCGGGACCGCTTGGCGGGGGAGTCGATCCAGCGGGCGCCGGACCACCCTTCTTTCTGCGGTTGGTAAAGCGTCGGGCTCCTGCGTCGACGAGTCCCATGATGGATTCCACTCCTTGGGTGCCGATGATGAGATCTCCTTCGCCGACGGCTTTCTGAACCGTCTGGGCGGAAAGGACTGATCTTCCATCGACCTTCATTTCATCCATGATCCTCTTATTGCCTTCACCTTGCGCAGTGAGCTCGGCCTTGAGTGCGGCCGCGCGGCCCTCACCTTCTTCGGTGAATTTGTATCGGCTCGCGTCTGCCGCAGCACGGGTTGCGTCGGCAGTGGATTTCGCAATTGTGACGCTCGCAAGAGCGATCGCGACCTCATGGGAGAGGTCAGGAGCGAGCATGGTTGCGTTTTCGATTGCGATGCCCCAGGAGCGGACGAGAGACCGGATGTTGATTAGAATTGCTGCGTCAATAGCAGCTGCATCCTGGATGATACGCGAAGGAGGTCGTGTCGAGCATTGAACCTTAGCGGTATTCTCCCACGTGTCGCGCATCTGGCGCTCGGCTTCTTCAAATGATCCGATCGCAATCTTAAACGCAAAGCCATAACCTCGCTGGATGCGGTATCGAACGACGCCATTGATGACGATCGTCATCTGGGAATTGAGCGCTGCGGATTTATTTGCAGTCTCTGTCCCGCCGCTGTTAACGCGGATTGGACGGACTTTCATTTTCACGGTGCCGTCAGGCAGTGTCACCGTCTGAAGTGGAATTTTGTCGTCGCCAAGCTGCACAAATTCCGGATCATCCGGAAACTGGGCTTCTTGGGTGCTCACGACAAATTTTTCGAAGAAGAGCAGACCGATTGGAATGAAGATCCAGCCGGGCCCCACTTCATTGACGGGTTTTCCGAAGAACGTGATGAGTCCCAGTTCGTTCGTTCGAACGTATTTCGTGGCCGAGAGTCCAAGGTGAACGAGTTGAGCCAGGAGGATGCCGGACCCGAGATTCCACTCGATGCCGAGAACGCTGAACGTATTCTTCGGGTCCCAGTATCCGTTAGCCCAATTCCAAAGTAGGAGAAGGACTTGCAGAATAATGTAGCCGATGATTACCGCCCAGTAGATTCCCGGGTAGATCATCACAGGTTCGGGATCGTGACCGCTTGGTGGAGGAGCTCCTCCACCGGCAGGACCGGCTGGCGGAGCTCCTGCGGCTGCCGCGGGAGCGGCAGTCGAAGGTCCAGTGGACGCAGCAGATGCTGCGGCCGGTGCAACTGTCGGCGTTGCTGCCGAGGCACCCGTAGCTGGGCCGGTTGCTGCTCCTGTGCCCGGTGGGGGAGAAGTAGCAGCTCCCGGAGTCGCGCGAGTCAGCTTCCAGGACCTAAGCCAGGTCCAGAATCGACTCCAAAGGCGTTTAATGTCCATGTTGTCCTCGTTGTGGACGTTTTCGTAGAACGTTGTACCTCTGCGGTTTAATCATGAAAATGAGAAAAAGTCAAGTGTTGCGCCGTAAAACCAAAAACTGCCCAAGGGGCAGTTTTTGAGCCTTTCCATGTGGGCGAGAGAGGACTTGAACCTCCACCCCTTGCGGGACATGGTCCTAAGCCATGCGCGTATACCAATTCCGCCACTCGCCCGTGATCAACGCAGAACTCAGTCGCAACAGTGGTCAGGGATATTATGCTCGTCGTCACTCGCAAAATTCCACGACCCTGCCTCGCCAGCGTCCAAGTGTGCTACTTGTGGTCACAGATAATTCAATTGCTGTCGCAATTGAATTTCCGCGACCCCGGCTCGCAATCGCACTCTACTGAGTGCGATACAGCTGCGCCTCGCACCAAAGCACAAAATTCTGCAGCAGTGCAGAACTTATGTCTTTGGTGCGCCCAGTAGGACTTGAACCTACAACCAACTCCTTAAGAGGGAGCTGCTCTACCAATTGAGCTATGGGCGCAATTTTTACATGCTACCCTGAATTTCTTCCTAAACGCAAATTATACGATATATCGTATAATTTAGGTCTCTGACGTAGATGTTCAAAATCACCAAGATTCGTTTACAATCTTTGCGAAACTATTCCTCCTTGCTTGAAAAGGAATCACCGTAAGATTAGCCAGTAGTCTGAGTATCTTGTGCAATTTTCTGTATGTAGATAGCCACGCGCTTGTATGTCGATATTTACCTTGATCAACTTCTACTTCAAAGCGAGCAACGGTTGATGGACTAACCTGCAGTAGTCTGCTGATATGGAAAGTAGAGACATTCTTCTGAATTAACGAGAGCATCGCGAGGCGTTTCGCGAGCATTAAGCGTTCGGTTTTTGTAAGTAACTCTCGAAAAATTTGCTGCCGTTCTTTGGTACCTGTATCTGTAAATGAGGCAAGAATAAGTTCATCGATTTGCTTGAGAGTCGCTGTGGAAACTACTCGTTTTGAAATATGTGTCATTAACAAACTATACGATATATCGTATAGTTTGTTAAAGGGAGTAATACTTACTTATTGGTGCCGGGGGTGGGAATCGAACCCACACGAACTTTCGTTCCCGGGATTTTAAGTCCCGTATGTCTACCAATTCCATCACCCCGGCAAGATCGTCTTATCTTTAATGAATTTCCCGCGTAACGCAAGAATGCCAATAACAGCATTTATGCAGATGAGGTAGATGGGGAAAAGAATGTTGTGGAGATCGAAATTGCTTAAAGCAGCAATTCCGAGAGCTGATCCGATGGCAAACATGAACCATGGAAAAGGAGTCTCCGATGTCGGGTCGCGGTATGTTTTCACGAGCGTTGGGATTGCAACGATACCATCAGCAATTACTGAAAGAATGAGCGCCGTGAGCGGTTCATTTGTAATGAGCCAGAGTGCCATCGCAAGGAGCGCCAAAGGGATACTTATTTTATCGACGAGGTTGAATTTGGTGTATCCGTATCGGATCGCAAGAAGAAAGACAATACCCGTGCCGATACTCGATATTATGGGAACGACGACGGAGAGGTCGGCTCCTTTTGCAATCTGGGCGGCACTTCCAATGACAGTTAGTAGTGTCCATCCGCCGAAACTTACTATGTTTGGTCGTGCACGCTTGGCGAGCACATCGAAAATGTAAGGAACTATTCCTGCGATAAGGGCGATTACCGAAGCAACGGCAATGAGTATTGAGAGACTCATGAGGCCTAGGGGGGAATCGAACCCCCGCGTCGCGGTTTTGCAGACCGCTGTGTTACCACTTCACCACTAGGCCACTATTTTTTCTTTGGCTTGTCTTCGTTTACAAGCTGATCTATATGCTGACGGTTTTTCTCTCCTTGGTCAATCACAACATAGAGAGTTGGCACGCGAGGAATGCGAGACTCCTTCATCACGTAGCTGCGCATCTCACCTAAATTGCGCTTAAGAAAATCAAGCGCAGGCTTTTCTTTATCGTCCGGATATACACTCACGTAGATTCTCGCCTCTTTAAGATCGCTCGTGACTTCAACGCGCGTAACGGTGAGAAGGGAGGTGCGATTTGATTCTTCAGCCAAAAAACGTCCAACAAAAGTCCGGAGTTCCTCGCTTACCTTGTCGCTGCGCTCCGGCATAGTTAGCGGCGAACAATTATGAAACTCTGGAGTTCATCACCCGGAATAATCTCGATTTTTGATTGGATTTCCGCACCAAATTCTCCTTCGCCCACTTTTTTCACGTCAGCCTTTTGCTGCTGAAGGTTGCTGATCTTTCCTTTACCCACTTCTAGTTTCTGGCGCACAATCTTTACCACATCTCCGAGCGAAATAGCCCCCTCTTCGATGCGTCCGCCAATAACTTGCTTGTCTTTGCTGTAATTGAACGTTTTCAATACCTTGATGCGACAGGCGCTTTCTTCCACGTCAAATTTCGGTGCACGCGTGGTTAAGGTTTCCGTGAGCCACTCTGAAAGTTTATAGATTATGTCAAACGTCATGATCTCAATCCCATCCCGCTCCGCAAGTGTTTTGGCAGATGCTTCAGGGGAGATATTAAAACCAAGTATCATTCCACCGTTATTCCCGAGCGCCTTTACGTCTGCTTCTGTAATTGGCCCTACACCCTTGCCCACAAGCTTGATGCCGATGCGCTCATGAGAAAATTTTGCGAGCTCGTGCTCGATAGCCTCAATAGAGCCAGAGGCATCGCCCTTGATGACGACAGGAATCCAGACTTTTTCACTAGCGCCTGCAGCCGGAGGGATCGCTTTCTTTTGCGCGAGAAGCACATCTTGGGCGGCACTTTCAGCTTCCTTTTTTGTGAGAACTGCACGAAAAGGGGAGCCGACCTCAGGCAAAATATTCCATCCAATGATACGTGCGGGAGTTCCGGCGATCACTTTCTTCGTAGGCTTTGCGAGAAAGTTCTCCATGATGCGCACGGGTGCGAAGCTAGCTCCGGCGACCACATAGCTTCCGGACTCAAGGGTCCCGTCTTTGACGATGAGCGTAGCCGCAAGGCCACGCTTCGAATCACGATTTGCCTCGATGACGACACCTTCGGCATTTTTCTTCGGATCTGATTTCAATTCAGCAAGATCAGCAAGAAGAAGGAGAATGTCGAGAAGTTGCGGGATTCCCTCTCCACTCTTTGATGAAATCGGCACGTACGGAACGTCGCCGCCCATACCTTCAAGATAAATTTCATTCTCAATAAGGTTTCCTTTCACGCGCTCAACGTTGGCATTTGGCTTATCGATCTTGGTGATGGCTACGACGTACGGGCGCTTTGCCTCTTTAATAGAGCGAAGCGCTTCGAGTGTTTGGGGTTTTACTCCGTCCTCGGCAGAAACGACCAAAATTGCGATGTCAGCGGCTTCCGCCCCGCGTGAGCGCATCGCGACAAACGCCTCGTGTCCAGGCGTGTCGAGAAAGGTAATGGTGCGGTCCGCCCCGTGCTCATCTTTATGTACTACTTCGTATGCGGAGAGGTGCTGCGTGATGCCGCCCGCCTCTTTGTCGACGACATTAGTTTTTCGCAAATAGTCGAGAAGGGTTGATTTGCCATGATCAATATGCCCCATCACCGCAATGACTGGCGGACGTGTTGAAACAGCAGTTGTCGTTTTCGTCGGCATATAATTTCTGGATTGTCTTACTTACCAAGGGAGCTTTTCGCTTCATCGATGGCATTTTGTTCTTCCTCCGTAAGATCAAAGGTTGATTTTCCTTTAACTAAAGGCTTGCCGAAGAGGCTCATGCGGTCTCGGCTCCATAGTGTCGAAATTACGAGCCCGTCGCCTTCCTCATTCAAAAATGCGGTGGCAAAACTCTGAAACCCTCCTTCGCCGGTTCCTTTAAACGGATTGAACCGTACCGTTTTGACTCCTTGAATCGAACGTCGCAGTCGGAATTCCACAGAGCTAAGGTATTTCTCCATTTCTCTTTGGAATTCTTCAAAATCAGTGATCGTTTTTCCGTGTTCCGCGATGACTGTCTCGAGGTCACTTCCGTTTTTTCCGCGCATCAGTCGATTGAGGCGAAATTCCATGCGCACGATCCATAAGAGCGCGATGATGAGCGCGGCCAATAGGATGAGGATCAAAAGCGGCGTATCAAAAGGAGCTATCATGGGGAAGTGAGAGGTAGTATGCCACGCAAAGGAGGCTTTTGCAAAAAGGCTCGACATGCGTAGAATGCGCAAATGAAAGGATTTTTTAGCAGATTCAGTGGCGCACTTAAGGCGAAAAAAAGCGATCGAGTGTATCTCGATTTTGCATCCACAACTCCGGTTGATCCTCGAGTCGAAGAAGCGATGCGGCCGTTCTGGGCAGATTCATTTGGAAATCCTCACGCTCGCAACGAGGAGGGATTCATCGCGAGGGATCATCTAGTCCGCATACGACGCGACATCGCGCGAGTGATCGAAGTGCATCCGGACGAAATCACTTTCACCTCAGGTGGCACCGAAGCGAACAACCTAGCAATCCTGGGACTGGTGCGTGCACTTGAAGAAAAAGGAAGAAAAATCACCGACATGCACGCGGTGGTTTCGGTGATTGAGCACGCATCAGTCCTCGAGTGTTTCGCAGAGCTTCATCGGCGCGGCATGAAAATTTCCTGGCTTCGCCCAGACGAAAAGGGGATTGTCGCTGCTCCCGTCGTCGCAAAACACCTCAAGAAAAAAACGGTGCTCGTCTCCGTCATGCTCGTGAATAACGAAATAGGAACGATTGAGCCTGTTCGCGACATCGCACGCATGCTCGCAAAACTTCCCGAACGCCCCTACTTCCACACGGATGCCTCGCAGGCCCCACTCTATCTATCTGTCCTTCCAAATTCGCTTGGTGTTGATCTCATGACCGTTGATGCACAAAAAATCTACGGGCCAAAAGGGGTGGGATTTCTCTATCACAAACGAGGGGTTCCTCTATCAGCGATTCTATTCGGGGGTGCTCAAGAGAGCGGGCTGCGCCCTGGCACGGTACCCCTTGCCCTTGTTGCGGGACTAGGAGCAGCCTTTGTCCTCGCACAGCAGGAATGGAAGGCTTCCGCCTCACGAGTGGGGCAACTTCGCAACGATTTAATAGTTGAATTAGAGAAAGAGTTCCCTACAGCTCTCGTCAACGGAGATAGAGGAGCGCGGATCGCTAACAACATCAACATTTCATTTCCTGGTGTTGATGGGGAATATCTAGCAGCCCTTTTGAATGCGGAAGGAGTGGCCGTAGCGACAAAAAGTGCCTGTTTGCCGGAAGATTCTTCCTCCTACGTCATCGAAGCGCTCGGGTTGAATACCGTAAACGCGACTTCCGCCATTCGGATAAGTCTCGGAAAGGAAACAAGTGAGGGTGACGTGAGAAAAACTCTGCAAGCGCTTCGAAATGCACTCAAAAAATTTGACAAACCAAAATAAAAATGCCACACTTACGTTACGAGTGTGCGGAAAGATTTCGGGATTTCCTTGTGGGTCCTGAAACGGCAGCGTAAGATAAATTCAAATGAATCTCGAAGAGCTCAACAAGACCCAAGTCATTCTCCTCACCCTCCTTGTTTCTTTCGTTACCTCGATAGCGACCGGCATTATGACCGCGTCGCTTCTCGAGGAAGCCCCACCCACCCTTACACAGACTATTAATCGAGTGGTGGAGCGTACTGTCGAGAAAGTGGTCCCCGATACCTCTGGTAAGCAGACCGCGGCGGCCGCAACGGTGACGAAGGAAAAAGAGACGACCGTGGTGGTGAAAGAAGACGATCTCATCACAGACGCAATCGATCGCAATAGTAAGAGTTTGGTGCGTCTCTCACGAGGACCGCAATTCGTTGAAGCTGGCGGGAATCCGTTTGCTTCGATCGGGGTTGTTCTCACCAGCGACGGACTTATAGCAACTGATGACGCAGTAATCGCAGCGGACATCGGCTATCTTGCGACACTTCCGGACGGGACAGTCATTCCAGCTGAAGTGGTTCTCCGCGGCAGTGGCTCGATCGCTCTTCTTAAGCTCCAGCCAGAGAAGCAAACGACATTCGCCGCCATCACCATCGGTTCCTCCGATTCATTGAAACTTGGACAAACGCTCGTAGGCCTTTCAGGCCGTGATCGTACAACGGTTGTGACGGGGATAGTTTCCGGGCTTATCAATGGTGCGAAGCCAGAATCTGGGAATCCTCCAATTGTCTTTGTCGAAACGAATCTCTCCGGCGGACTCACTCCCGGTGCACCGATACTCAATATCTTTGGGGACGTAGTCGGACTTTCAACGGCAGCCTCACGCAGCCATAGTTCCTCCACGATCACGCCAGCTTCATCTATAAGTGAGATGCTAAAGTCACTTGCTCCAAAACCGCCTTCCACGTAAATAAGTTAAAATAATTATATGCCTCCATTCAACAATTTCACTACAAAAGCTCGAGAAGCGATCCGCAAAGCGCACGAGCTCGCAATAGAGCGGGGGCAAAATCACGTCAACCCGCTCCACCTTCTCGCAGCGCTCACGCTGCAGGAGGAGAGCATGGTGTTTTCAATTCTCGAAAAGCTCGACATCGACACGATGCTTCTTACCGACGCGGTTCTCGAAGCACTTGAAACCCCGGAGAATGCCTCCGTTCTTTCGCCTTCCTACCAGCTCTATCTCACGCCAGAGCTTGCTCAAGTCCTTGAAGGTTCCACTAAGATTGCGGGGAACCTCAACGACAATTTTGTTTCAACCGAGCATCTTTTCGTCGCCGTCATCGATAATCCCGGGCCTGCAAGGGAGATCCTCTCTCGCTTTAAACTCGACCGCACTTCGGTATTGAATGTCCTCTCCGAGCTCAAAAACAGCAAGGTTGCCGACACCAAGGAACCGAAGCGTTTTCGTGCACTCGGGAAATATACGAGGAGCCTCACGAAGCTCGCAGCGGAAAATAAACTTGACCCGGTCATTGGCCGTGATAGCGAAATCACACGCGTAATCCAGATTATTTCTCGTCGCACCAAAAACAACCCGATCCTCATCGGTGAGGCGGGAGTAGGGAAGACCGCGATCGCGGAGGGTCTCGCGCAGCGTATCGCTTCCGGCGATGTTCCCGATTCCATTCGCGACAAAGAGCTTCTCTCCCTTGATCTCGGACTTCTTATTGCGGGCACAAAGTATCGCGGCGAATTCGAAGAGCGCCTTAAGAACGTTATGAAAGAGATTGAGCGCGCGGAAGGCAAAATCATTCTCTTTATCGACGAGCTTCATACCATCGTAGGTGCTGGCGCTGCCGAAGGCGCGATGGATGCGAGCAACATGATAAAGCCGGCGCTTTCGCGCGGAGAGATGCGCGTGGTTGGAGCAACGACCCTTAAGGAATATCAAAAGCATATCGAGCGCGACCCGGCGCTTACCCGCCGATTCCAGCCGGTGTATGTACAAGAGCCAACACTCGAAGACACCATCGCTATTTTGCGCGGACTGAAAGAGAAGTACGAGCTCTATCACGGGGTTCATATTACCGACGATGCGATCGTCGCCGCCGCACAACTCTCGAGCCGCTACATCACCGACCGCTATCTTCCCGACAAAGCTATCGACCTTATCGACGAAGCTGCATCATCGCTTCGCATTTCACTTGAGAACAAGCCACCAATCCTTGAGGAGGCGCATCGAAAGACGCTCCGCCTTGAAATTGAGAAAGAGGCATTAAAGAAAGATGTTGAATCGGGAACGGCTTCCGCTAAAACACGCACCAAGAAAATTGATAAAGAGATCGCAGATCTCAAAGAAAAGACTGCGGAACTCGCTCTTAAGTGGGGAAATGAGAAGGCAACGCTTGGTGAAATCAAAGAGCTTAAGAAAACACTAGAGACCCTTCGTCAGGAGGCTGAAGCCGCTGAAGCGCGCGCTGACCTTGCACGTGCCGCAGAAATCCGTTATGGCCGCATTCCAACCATGGAAAAAGATCTCGACGCGAAGGGAAAACGTTTGAAAAAGCTCCAGAAGTCACGACGCATTCTCAAAGAAGAAGTCACTGAATCCGACATTGCAGGAGTTGTTTCTCGCTGGACCGGTATTCCGGTTTCTCGCATGCTCGAGGAAGAAGCAGCAAAGCTCTCTCGCATGGAAGAGGAATTGAAGAAGCGCATCGTGGGCCAAGTCGAGGCAGTCAAGAAAGTTGCCGACGCTGTGAAGCGCTCACGCGCAGGAATTTCAGATCCAAACCGACCTATCGGCTCGTTCCTTTTCCTCGGTCCTACCGGAGTCGGGAAGACCGAGCTCACCAAAGCACTCGCAGAGTTTATGTTTGATGACGAGAAAGCACTGATTCGTGTCGACATGTCAGAGTATATGGAGCGCCATGCGGTCAGCAAGATCATCGGCGCGCCTCCTGGCTACGTTGGACACGACGAGGGAGGCTCTCTCACCGAGCTTATCCGCCATCGTCCATACTCCGTTCTTCTCTTCGACGAAATTGAAAAGGCACATCCGGAAGTGTTTAACATTCTCCTCCAAGTGCTCGACAACGGTCATCTTACGGACGCGAAGGGGCGCAAAGTGAACTTCAAAAATACGGTTGTCATCCTCACTTCTAATATCGGTGCGGAATTTATCGACAAGATGAGCTCAATTGGCTTTACTCCCGCAGCTTCGGACTCAAGCGCACAACAGTACGAGCAGGCAAAGGATAAGGTGACGGGGCGCCTCAAAGACTACTTCCGCCCAGAATTCCTCAATCGCCTCGACGAAATTATTGTCTTTAATATCCTTGCGCCAGAAGCGGTGAAGGATATCGTGAAGCTCCAAGTAGATATTGTTCGAGAACGCCTCATTGAAAAAAATATCGAACTCGAAATCGCGCCCGAGGTCTATACGTATCTCGGCACTGAAGGGTACAATCCGCACTACGGTGCACGACCACTCAAGCGCTTGATCCAGAACAAAATGCTCACCCCGATCGCCTCACTTATGGTTTCCCACGGCGTCATGGAAGGTGGCACTATCTCGGTAGGATTCAAAGACGGAGAGTTTACCTTTGACGTAAAGAAAGGAAAGATCCGCTCGCACTACTCCGCAAAGAAAAGTCAGAAAACTACGGTCTAACAAAAACCCCCGGCAGATGCCGGGGGTTTTTGATTTGGTGGGGTGGGGAGGATTCGGTCACAGATATTTTGTTCGCCGTCGCTCGCAAAATTCTGCGACCCCGACTCGCGACCCGTCTACTGACGGGATACCCGCTCCGTCTTTCGAATCCTGCCCGGCTGAAAACACCAAGGGCCAAGAGACATGCTCTTGGCCCTAAGTATTTTAGTGCGCCGGGCAGGATTCGCTCCTTACAGGAGCAGTACCCCGATTGGATATTTTGCTTCGCAGTGCTCGCAAACTATGCTCAATCGGGCTTCGAATCCTCCACGCAGACTCCCCAAGTCTGCTCCGTGCCCCAGAAATAAAAAAGGCCGGGCGTAAGCCCAGCTTTTTCATTTTGTGCGCCGGGGAGGATTCGAACCTCCGTAGACATAAAGTCGCCTGATTTACAGTCAGGTGCGATTGACCACTCCGCCACCGACGCATCGAACTAGCACGTTGTATCAGAATATCACGCCCAAATCAAACCTGTACGGAAAGAAAAACCACCTGTAGGGGTGGTTTGCATCAGGCAACTTTGAGGCGCTTGGCGTCCTCCTCGGTCTGGAGATGGAGTCGGTCCGCTTCCTTCTTCAGGTTACGTTCGGCCTCGGCGAGATCTCTCCCTTCCTGTTCGGCGCGCTTCTTGCGCTCGTTGGCTTCCCGCCGCTCCTGCTCGATCTTCTCGACTTCTGCCTTGCTGGCCGAAACGAGTTTCCCGAGTGCTTCCTGCCAGTTGAGGGTCTGATCGAACACGTAGAGCTTGCACTCCTTGATATTCCAGTATTCCACGTGGAGCACCGGCTCAATCGGGGTCTGTTCGGTTTCAGGGTGGTACCAGACCTTGACCTCGTCGCCGCCGTACATGGTGTACGAACCATGGGTATAAAAGGAGAAGCCGGCGAAATTCTTCAGCTCGCGCTCGACATTGGTGTGGGAGCTTCCTTGGTAATAAGAAAGCTGTTTTCCGTGCACTGACACGATGCCGTTCGAGAAGACGACCACGTCTTCGAGGAACTTCTGCCGCGCGACGACTCGCTCTGCGAGAGTCTTAGTTTTCTCGACCATTAGAACGTACTCCGCTGCTACCGAAAATCTACTCCACCTCCTAAGGAGGGTCAATCTGGTAAAACTCACAGTATCCTGCTGTGGTTTTTCAACCGAGCCCCGTATACTTAAGTGTAATGAGCAAACGCATTTTGCTCCCTCTTTTGATAGTTCTTTTCGTGATGGTTCCTGCCATCGCGTCTGCGCAAATCCCCGGTGTCCCTATCGTTCCACAGTGTAATGGCCCCTGCCAGAGCTGTGACATTCTGAAAGGCGTCGACAACCTGATGAAGTTCGCGGTCTTTCTTGCAACTGTCATTGCAACTCTTATGTTGGTTTACGCAGGGTTCCTCTATATAGGTTCTTCGGTGAGCGTCTCCAATATCGAGAAGGCTCACAAAGTATTTTTCAATGTGATTATCGGTTTTATCATCATTCTCGTCGCATGGCTTATCGTCGCAACACTGCTGCGCACATTTACCCAACAAGCGAGCTACACTCCGTGGGATCAGATCACCTGTAACATTTCGGTAAGCTACCGCACTGTCACTAACCCTACGCTTGGGACCGTCCCCGATCTCTCCCAGCTTCCACTCGGCTCTCGGGTGAATGTTCCTGGGTTCGGTGACAATGTTCTGACGCATCCCACCGAGCGCGGTGTCTTTTGCGTCGATGAGACAGTAGATTCCGGGGCTTTGAATGGTTGTAATGTCTGGAGCAATGATCCAGAACATAAAGGAGTCGGTATGCAAAAAGAAGGCTCTCCGAATGTGTTCTGTCAGGAATACGACACCGAGTCGGAGGTATGCACTAAATGGAATAATGAAACGGGAAGCCTCTACGAAAATCCAAACTTAGGCACCGTCGGTGCGCCAACCTCGGGCCCTTGCTCCGTTGATGCGCTACGGCCAGTGTGGGGCGCGGATGCTGCGACAGCGGGTTGCATCTGTGCCTCCGAGAGCGGCGGAGGTCTGTATGATGGAACAGGAGCTGTGCGGACCGACGTGATGCTCTTGGATTCTCAACGGCCAGGGTTTTCTTTCGGTCTCTTTCAGATTAATACAGCAGCTTCGCCGATCACCTGCAGCGGAGTAACTCTTAATTGTCCTGCTGCGTATTGCAATACCAATACGCAGACGTGTGTGGTAAATGGCGAGAGGAAACCTCCCAACCCGACAGCTTGTGAAGCGAATGTTTCCGCATACGAAAGGAAACTGGGATATGCACCACGGACACTGCTTCGAGACGGGGGATATTGCCATGTGGTGAATGATCAAAACCTATACAATGCTTGTGTAGCGGCGGCAGTGAATCCCTCGTGTAACTCCCAGAACGCGCAATACATTCGAACAGTTACTCGAGGTTGGGGACCTTGGACTACCAGTGCTAAAAAATGCGGAGCTCTATGAACACTCAAAAATATCTCACCTACATTGTCATAGCTCTCATCGTCATTCTGGCATTCGGTGGATTCCTCGTGTACCGATCCCTTCCTAAAGACGCGACCCAAGTTCCCTCGGGGGAGAACGGTTCCCCGTTTGGTAGTGGCGGCGAGACAATTCCGCCTCCACCTCCACCGCCTGGCTCCGTCGGGGAAGTTCCAGAGCCGAGCCCTGGTACACCACTTGAAGTAGACGGAGCTGATGGAAAAAAAGTAATCGTGGCTAATTTTAAAGGCGCCCCCGGTGTGTATTCAAAACAAAATGGAGATTACCTTATTCACGATACCGGTGTCGCGAGCACTTCGTATGAGATCACCTTTTACGCCGCTGATGAAAGTTTCAATGTAGTTCTTTTTATGGAACCTCTTGGGTTAACTCGAAAAGTTGCCGAGGAGCGTCTCATGCAACTTCTCCAACTTGGCAAAATCGATATGTGCCGTCTTCGGTACAGTGTTTACGTCCCAATCCGCGTGAGTGAATTTTATGCGGCAACCAACCTGGGCTTTAGTTTCTGTCCTAGTGCGGTAAAACTTCCTGAATAATGCGCTACGTCGCTCTCATCGCAGTGGTGCTCATTCTCTTTTCCTTCAGTTCGCCTGTCGAGGCGCAGTCCTTTCTTGGTCCTATAGTTCCTGCAGAATGTCGAACCGCTCCATGTCAGGCGTGCCATGTGATCAAGCTCGCGGATAACCTCATACGGTTTGCAATATATGCGGCAACGCTCATTGCGACGCTTATGTTTGTGTATGCCGGCTTCCTCTACCTTTCCTCCGCAGCCAATCCGGAAAATATCGCAAAAGCGCACAAGATATTTTTCAATGTAGTAATCGGTTTTATTATTGTTCTCATTGCCTGGCTCCTTGTCGCGACTTTGTTGCGAGTCTTCACAGGGCAAAGTGATTTCACCCCGTGGACTAATAACATTAAGTGTAATGTTGGCGTTAACTTCCAGCCGGGCACAGTGAACACCGGTACAGATATTCCCGGCTCCTCGGGAGATCCTGGCGGGATTGTCGAAGGAGATGTTGGAACAAGTGAAATGCCAGCTGGGGCGACCTGCGTTCCCGACGGTTTCGATGGGGACGGTAAGTGCGTCGAGTGGTCACTTCCTGGTGAGACGCCTCCATCTACCCCGAATACGACAGGGCAATACAGCGAATCTGCTTCTGATCCGGAACTCGCCTCCTCCGGAGAATTGCGGATACCCACGGTAAGCACACAGTGTGTCGGAGTGCGAGATGGTGGGCAGTACTGCAAATTCACGGAAGAAACAGTGCAGCGTTCAACGGATTTTTATAAAGAGCTGCAGGATGAGGGAATCGAAATGAAGGTGAGCGGTGGGGTTGGTGGGACACACCAAGCCAACTGCCAAAAGCTTGGAAATACCGAAACCGGGACCTGCTATGACGCAGTGTTCCAATCCAATAACCAGGCATACGCCGATTGTATGAATAACCCGACATGCATTCAGAAAATCAATCAGACCGCAACCAAGTATGGGCTTAAGTCAGTATTTGAATACGATTCTTCAGCGATAGCAGTTGTTAAGTCGCGACCAGGTGCAGAGAAACTTGTGGAGGGTCCGACCGGGGACATCACTGTAGCTAGAGGAACTGAAACTCATGCTTCGGTGTACGTATGGCGCCCAGGCATTACGCAGACCTTTAGTCGCACAGCAGAAAGGAGCCGGTAATTGACGGGGCCTCCCTCGTACGCTATAGTTCGCAAGTAATTTTTTACATATGCCGCAAAAAAGACTATTGAAGCTCAACTGCAGTATCTGCAAGCACACGAACTACTGGACGAGCAAGAATAAGAAACTTGTCGAGCGGAAGCTCGAATATAAGAAGTTTTGCCGCTACTGCCGCAAGCAGACGGTGCACAAGGAGGGAAAGAAGTAAAACACCGCCCTTCTGGCGGTGTTTTGATTTCAGGGGAGGGTAGTGTAATTTGAGGGAACGAGGAGGCCCATATCGAGTACGATGTGGGCCCGTCACTCGGACAAAAGTCGCAAAACGGCCAATATCAGCAGTAACTGATGTGGACCCGTCACTCGGACAGAAGTCGCAGGCGTATTCATTTTTGTCACCTCACGTCGCATTGTAAGCAAGCTTCCATGCGCCTCTCGGTTCCAAAAACCCGCATCCGCGGACGCCTGCTCACTCGCTAGGGCCCATAAGCTCAATGGTAAACTGTCGGTCTCCAAAACCGAACTTACAGGTTCGAATCCTGTTGGGCCCGCCCTATACGATGAAAACACCGAAGAATTATTGGCTTCTTAAGACTGAAGCGGAAGAGTTCTCAATTGATGACCTGCGAAAGGTAAAGAGTGAACCTTGGACTGGTATACGAAATTTTCAAGCACGCAATAATCTTCGCGCTATGCGTGTCGGGGACCTTTGCTTTATCTACCATACCGGTGACGAGAAAGCGGTGGTTGGAATAGGGAAGATTGCCAGTTCGCCGTACCCGGACAAAGATCCGATGTGGACGGTGGTGGATGTTTCGTTTGTTAAAAAGTTTAAAAGACCCGTTACGCTGGCGGAAATAAAATTTAATCCTCGATCGCGCGATATGATCGTGGCTCGTGCTCCGCGACTGTCAGTCCAGCCGGTCTCTCAAGGCCACTTCAATTACATAAAAGACTTAGCTGAAGGGAAGTAGGGTTTCTTAGTGACTTTTATTATTCCAACGAATCTTTTTATTCTTTCTCCACCAGGTCATTTGTCGGCGCGAGTATTGCCAGATCGCTTGCTCAAGCTGCTCTAACATTTCTTGCTTCAAAAGCTCCCGCCCAAGGCGGGTCCGCCTCCGGCGGATTTTATCAAGATACTCCGCAAGATAGCGGTACTCAAGCCCAAGCTCCCGCATGCGCTTTAGCGAGAGTCCTTTGCGACGCAGGCTTTGTGCCTCGGCGATCATTCCTTGTCTCACACGTGCAAGAAGGCGCTTATGAATGCGTTTCCTCAACTCTTGAGGAGCTGGAGAAAGCCCAATCCAAGTTATACGATATATCGTATAGTTTTGCGTTTGAGGCTCCGGAACCTTTCCAAGAACTCTAGCAATTTCGATGGCGCGGATAAGGCGGACGGGGTTGTGTCGGTCAATTGTCTCGGCTCGTTTTGGGTCGATCTTCCTCAAAGTAGAAAAAAGCTTTGGTGCCGATAGCTTTGAGAGTCTTTTGCGCAGCTTCGTATCAGGTGGAACCTCCGGAAGAGTGACGCGCCCAAGAAGCGCATCAATATAAAATCCAGTACCGCCGACGATGATGGGAGTGTTTCCGCGCGATGCAATATCCGCGATCGCTTCGCGTCCCAATTCCACAAATTCGGAGACACTAAACTGCCGCTTTGGGTCCGCTATGTCGAGAAGATGGTGGGGAACACCTTTCATCTCCCGTTTTGTCACTTTGCCGGTACCAATATCGAGTCCCCGATACACTTGGCGTGAATCCGCAGAGATAATTTCGCCTTTGATTTTCTTAGCGAGCGAAACAGCAAAAGCGCTCTTGCCCGAGGCAGTCGGACCTACAATCGCAATAACTTTTAAGCGGCGCTGTGACATAGTGCCTATGTTATACTTTTTTTGTATTACTTAACTAAACGCTGTATGTCTACCATAAACCCCATTCGTATCGGAGAGGCCGTACCGGATCTCGCCTTCAAGGTCTACCACAACGACGAAGAGAAGAAAATGTCGATCGGTGAGTTTAAAGGTAAATGGCTTGTTCTCTTCTTTTACCCCAAAGACTTTACGTTTGTGTGCCCGACCGAGCTTGAGGAGATGGCGGGACTCTACGAAAAATTCAAAGCTGAAGGAGCTGAAATTGTTTCCGTTTCGACCGACACCGTACAGGTGCATAAGGCCTGGCACGATGCATCGGAGGCGATAAAAAAGATCACATTCCCAATGGCAGCGGATCCTACCCACGCACTCACCCACACGTTTGGTGTCCACATTGAAGAGGAAGGAGTAGCACTTCGCGGCTCTTTCGTAGTCGATCCGGACGGAATTCTTCAAGCGCTTGAAATTAATCCTGATGGTGTAGGGCGCAATGCCAACGAGCTTCTGCGCAAAGTTCAGGCACTTAAATTCGTACGTGAACACGGTGACCAGGTCTGCCCCGCAGGCTGGATGCCAGGAGACGACACACTAAAGCCAGGTCTCGATCTTGTAGGAAAAATATAGAAAATGAAAAAGCGGCGACTCAATGAGCCGCCGTGGTGTTGTTACATAGAGGCGTCATGGGCCTTCCTGAGTGCTTCGGTCGCTCCGGCTCGCCTGGTCTCCATGTACTTCTTGCCGTGCCCCAGCTTCTCATTGATCGGAGTGCCGGCGTTGCACATCGGACACGGTTCCATTTTCGGATCGTAGGCGGGGAGTCTTGTCTCGATGAGGGAGATCACCTCGGGGACCCCGAGTTTTTCGGCGGTCGTGCCGCCGCGATTCCAGAGGACGCCGACCCCGAGCACTTCAGCACCGAGCCCTCGGCAGAGCTCGATGACACGCTCGATGGAACCACCGGTGGTGGTGACGTCTTCGATCAACCAGACCTTCTTGCCAGCAACGGTGTCTCGGTAGAGACGCTTGTCGGAAAAGACGAAGCGCCCGGTATCCTTGCCATCAGCGTCCTTTTCCTTTTCGGCGTACACCGAGAGGATCTCGGGCTCGCATTCTTGCCGAAAACGCCGGTCGAGGTACTTCGCGACCAGGTGGCTCAAAATGATCGCACCTTTCTCGGGCGCGACGATCACGTCCACTTCCGGGATCCTCTTCCCCTTGATCGCGATCTTGCGCGCAAGATCTGAAGCAAGCGCTTCGGTTGCTCGCGTGCTGCGGTAGAGCCAGTCCTTGTGGAAGTAGTCGGGCAGGTGGGCGCCGGAATTCCCGACGAAATGATCGTTGCGGAACAACGCCTTCGCTCTCTCGATTTGCGCGAGAGCAGCTACTTCGACTCCGTCATGCATGGTGGCTATCCTTGTTCGTTGCCGCTGCAACTCTGCCATAGACATTTACCGCTGTAAAGAATGATTCTTGACCAACCGAGGACGTCTTTGTAGAGTTCGCTCTGAACCAGATATGGGAGAAGAAAGTGAGCCTTCAACCGAACCAACGCCTTATCGTCAGCATCGATTTTACTCCGCAGGATCCGGAAAATCCGAAGCGTGGTCTTATACTTCCACGCATCTATCGTCTTCTTGATCAACTCATGAATACGAGCGTGATCGTGAAGTTCAATTCGATACTCCGTGCGGTTGGCTACGACCTCATCGATGTCGCGCATGACTACGACCTGAAGGTTTTCGCGGATCTGAAGCTCTGCGATATTAAGCAGACACTCGGTCTCGATGGACTGTTCCTCAAAGAGAGCAAGCCGGAGATAGTTACCGTTATGGCGCAAGCGGGAATTGAACCACTTCAAGCTCTCAAAGGATCCTTACCGTTGACCACGGAAGTTCTCGGCATAACCGTTCTGACGACATTCAACGACAGCAGCGCAGATGAAATGTTTCGGTGTGGTAACGTCGAAAGGGGTGTGAAGCGTTTCGGAAGTTTAATTGCTGAGGCGGGTCTTGATGGCGGCGTATGCGCCCCGAAGGAGATCGAAACGCTTCGAGAGGTATTTGGTCCCGAAAGGACTATCAATACACCAAACATCCGCCCCATTTGGCATCGCGTTGCAAACGACGATCAGAACAAGGACCGTTCGATGACGATCGGGGATGCCATAAGAGCTGGCGCAACCCGCCTCGTCATGGGGAGACCCATCGTCGAAGCTGCCGACCCATACGCTGCCGTCATGCGCACTCTGGATGAAATTGCAGCAGCGTCGTAAGTCCGCGTAAAGCGGGCTTTTTTCTTTTGTGCCGGGGGAGAGACGCTTCGCTATCTCACACTTTGGAAACCCACGGTTTTCCAACGGGCTTCGCCCTGCCTTCCTCCACGGGAGACCAGGTGTTCTCCCGACCCCTCTCCTGCTCGATTCTCTCCAGTGCAAATTAAAAGGCTGGCAAAAGCCAGCCTTTTAATTTGTGCCGGGGGAGAGAATCGAACTCTCATGACCTTGCGATCGCACGATTTTGAGTCGTGTGCGTCTACCAATTCCGCCACCCCGGCAATAATGTGTACTCTACGTATCTTTGGGTGTTTTATCAAACGAGAGCCCTGTTTGTGATAGAATTTTGCCATGACTCCGTATCTCGGCGACTCAATTTTCTGGGTCGAAGTAGACCGTATAAAGCCAAATCCGTTCCAGCCGCGCCGTGAGTTTGACGAAGCGCGACTGAAGGACCTTGCCGAATCGATCCGCCAATATGGCGTGCTTCAGCCAATTGTTGTCACCCGCAAAGAGGTAGCAAAAGGAGACGGGGGACTTATGAGCGAGTATGAACTTATCGCAGGGGAGCGACGTCTTCGCGCAAGCAAGCTTGCAGGACTTTCCCAAATTCCCGCGATCATCCGAAACGAAGCCGAGAGCGATCGGATGAAACTTGAACTTGCGATCATTGAAAATCTTCAGCGCGAGGACCTCAACCCTATGGATCGTGCGCGAGCGTTTGATCGACTCGTGAAAGAATTTGGATTCAAGCAGTCGCAGATTGCGGATAAAGTTTCGAAAAGTCGGGAGTATGTTGCCAATACGGTGCGTCTCCTCGGACTTCCTGCCTCAATGCAGCAAGCGCTCTCGGAAGGGAAGATCTCGGAGGGTCACACGAGGCCCCTTTTGATGCTCACCGATCGCAAAGAGGAGCAGGAAGTTCTCTTCAAGGAAATTATGTTAAAGCGCCTTACTGTCCGCGAAGCGGAGGGAATTGCGCGGCGCATTGCGGTAGATCGTGTGCGCAAGCGCGAACTCGAACCCGAGCTTGTTGAGCTCGAAAAGACTCTCACCGAGCGCCTTGGTACACGCGTAAAAATCGAAAAGAAAGAAGTAGGAGGGAAACTGGTGATCGACTATTTTGATGCAAACGATTTGCAAAGCATCGTCGATACGCTCCATAAACAGTCGACAACTCCCGCTATCGATGCCGTCTCTGATGCGGTTTCTTCAGAAACAAGTGCGCCTATTGATGATCGTCCTTCCAAGGAAAAGGATGATGATCTCTACTCCGTTAAAAACTTTTCTCTCTAGGATTTGCCAGGTTCTTTTTTGGCGAGAGCGGCGCGGATGTGCTTTTGCGCCATCGATGTTTTTGCAACCTCAAGCCACTTAGCATTTGGGTGAGCTGAATCCTTCGTCATAATTTCAACAATATCCCCGTTGTGAAGCACGGTATCAAGTGAAACAAGTTTCCCGTTCACCTTGGCTCCGGTAAGGTGATTCCCGATATCAGAGTGGATCGCGTAGGCAAAATCAACAGGGAAAGCACCAACAGGAAGATCGACAACGTCACCCTTTGGCGTAAATGCAAAGACACGATGACTAAAGAAATCAGTCTTCAGCTTGTCCATAAATTCCTTTCCTTGTCCTGCTTCGTCCACTTCGGCAAGGTCATCCACCCAACGCGGAACGTTCGATAGACTATATTTTGTTCGCGTGATGGAGTGGGAATCTTTCCTAGCCTTTTTTACCTGTGCCTCTGGAGGTTTCCTTCCAACAAAGGGAATGAGGCTTCGTAGCCAGTTCACGCTCTGACGCTCCTTGCCCCCTTCAGGAAGCTCCTTGTAGAGGACATGAGAGGCAATACCGTACTCCGCTTCCTGATGCATTTTTTCCGTGCGGATCTGAATTTCAATGAGTGAACCTTCACCGGTAAATACCGTTGTGTGAATCGATTGGTAGCCGTTTGGTTTTGGAAACGCGATGTAGTCTTTAATTTTATTAGGGAGCGGTCGCCAGTTTGCGTGCACAATGCCGAGCACTTTGTAGCAATCCTCGACGGTTGGTACGATGATGCGAAGTGCCGCAAGATCATAAATCTTGTCGATGTCCCCGCCCTTTCGCTCTAGTTTGCGGTAGAGGCTAAAGAGCCCCTTGATGCGATAGTCTGTTTTAAACTCGCGGATATTATTCTTTGCGAGTTGCTTCTTGAGGTCTCTCAAAACTTTTGCAAGTCTCTCCGTCGAGAGGATCGCGCGATCTTTTCGGAGCTTATCCGTTTCCTCATATTCCTCCGGATATACATATTTAAATGATAAATCTTCAAGCTCGCGTCGTAGCAATCCCATACCAAGTCGGTGCGCGATCGGGGCAAAAATTTCGAGCGTTTCAAGAGCGATGCGCTTTTGCTTATCTTTTGGAACATGATCAAGCGTTTTCATGTTGTGCAAGCGGTCCATGAGTTTGATGAGAAGTACTCGAATATCCTGCGAGGTTGCTACCATAAGGCGACGCAAACTCTCCGTGTGCCTCTCCAGCCCGCGATACTTAAGGTGTCCAAGCTTGGTCACCCCCCGGATAAGAAAGAGAATCTCCTCCCCAAACTCCTTTTGGATCTGCTCTTCCGTAATACCTACGTCTTCGATTGAATCGTGAAGAAGCCCCGCAGAAACTGTTCGAGGTCCAAACCCCAATTCCGCCAGGCTTTTTGCGGTTTCGTAGAGGTGGTTAAAGTAAGGTTCTCCGGAGAATCTTTTGTGATCCTTATGGGCGTTTTCGGCAAAAGAGTAAGCTTTTTCAACGAGTTTTGCGTCCTCCGGAGAGGGGGTGTGCATAGCGGAGATGATGTCTTTGACAGAAGCCATGTTTTCTAGTATACTATTTTCGAATAAGTCGGCAACTCAAACCTCAAATGGAGGAAGGCCATGAGTGCGTTCGCACGAGCGATGTCAGAGGCGCGCGCGGAGAAATCCGCCAAGCCCACGCAAGAGCAAATCGATCGCAGCCTCGTCGAAGGTTCCGGCGGGATCTACATCTCCGGCAACAGGCCCCCGCGGGTCCAGCACTACGGGCACGGCGACGCGCCCAGCGAAGTTCCGGCGCCGCCGTCCGAAATCAAGTAACCCGCTACTCGCGGCAAAAACAAAACAGCCGGTTCACGCAAGTGACCGGCTGTTATAATTTTTATTCTTTGAGCGCAGCGAGTTTGTGCGGATTATGATTCGGGCAAGTTTTATTCGAGCATCTTTCAGGGATCGTTTTTGGTCACAAATATTTTGCTCGCCGTCGCTCGCACATTTTCGCGACACCAGCTCGGTATCAACGCGTGCTCGCGTCGATATACCTGCGCCTCACAAAAACCAAAGCACGCATGCGTGTTTTTATTCCGCTATCTTCGCTATTTTATGCGGATTATGATTCACACAGAGTTTGTTGGAGCACCTCTCTGGGATGGTTTTTGTGCCTTCCATCATCAGAGATTTGCACATCTCGCACATGTTGCCGGTTGGTTTTGCTTTGATCGCGTTCTTACAATCAGGGTAGCTTGAACAAGAATAGAAAACGCCGTAGCGGCCTCGGCGCTCCACCATCTCGCCTTTGTTACAGGTAGGACACTTCACACCCGTCGAATTGAGGAGGGAGTCGCGCTTAATGTGCTTGCATTTCGGATAGTTGCTACACGCAATAAATTTTCCAAAGCGTCCTTCACGCTCCATAAGCTTTCCATCTGCACAGCTGGGACATTTTTCCCCCGTTTCTTTCGGTGGCTCAAGCTCTTTTCCTTCTGCGGTGCGTGCCCCTTGGCATTCAGGGAATTTGGCACAGCTCATAAATTTTCCGCCGCGAGAGAGCTTGTAGACCATGGGGCCGCTACAGATCGGACACTTAAACTCCGCAGGCGCCTCGCCAATATTGGTGAGTTTCTCAACGATCTTATCCTTATTCTTTACATCCTTGCGAAACGGCGTATAGAAGTCTTTTAGTGTTTTTGCGTATTCGCGTGTGCCATCGGCGATTTGGTCCAATTCATCTTCCATCTCTGCGGTAAAGGTGTCGCTAATATAGTCGGCGAAATTTTTCTCCAAGAAGGAACTCACCACGTCCCCTACATCGGTAGGGAAGAGAGTTTTTCCTTCTTTTGTCACGTAGCCGCGATCGGCGAGCGTTTTCATAATGGATGCGTATGTAGAAGGGCGTCCGATACCACGCTTCTCGAGTTCTTTAATAAGACCTGCCTCGGTGTAGCGAGATGGCGGCTGCGTCTCTTTACCTTCGGAATTAAGAGTGACGAGTTTTAGAGGTTCTCCTTGTGCTACCTTCGGAACCTCAACATCTTCGCCCCGTGCATCAGGGTCGGCTTTGAGCCATCCTTCAAAAAGGACGCGGGAACCAACAACAGAAAACGGTGGGATTTTCTCTCCAGCGACAGCAGCTGTAATTTTGGTCTTGAGAAGTTTTGCGTCTGCCATTTGGGACGAAACGGCACGCTGCCAGATCAGGCGATAGAGTTTCTTCTGCTCATCGGTTGAGCCGGCGTTTCGAGCGTTCGGATTTGATGGGCGAATTGCTTCGTGTGCTTCTTGGGCACTCTTACTTTTGGTTTTATAGACACGTGCCTCGGCGTATTCTTTGCCGTATTCCTTTTCGACAATCGAGAGCATCGCTTTTTGAGCCGCTGCTCCTATGTTGGTGCTGTCGGTGCGCATGTAGGTGATGTGTCCTGCTTCGTAGAGCTTCTGTGCAATAGACATGGTGCGGGACGGTGCGAAGCCAAGGCGCGTTGAGGCTGACTGTTGAAGAGTTGAGGTTGTAAACGGCGCGCGGGGGGAACGCTTTGTTTCTGACTCAACTACGTCGGCTACACTCCAGGCTTCCTTTCTGCCAACCGAGAGGATGCGATCTACTTCTTTTTCGTCCCGAGGCTCTTCTTCGCAGGTAAGTGTCAGTGCGTCGCCCTTTTTGGTTTCGACGTTGGCGGTGAGAACCCAGAAATTGACGGGGATAAAGGCCCGGATTTCACGCTCTCGCTCCATAAGAATCCGAAGTGCGGGGGATTGCACCCGCCCGGCAGAGAGGCCATAGCGAACCTTTTTCCAGATGAGGCCGGAGAGGTCGTACCCCACAAGCCTATCCAGCACGCGGCGCGCCTCCTGGGCGCGCTTAAGATTTTCGTCTATGTCACGGGGATGTTTTATTGCTTCCTGCACCGCTTCCTCCGTGATTTCGTGAAAAACGATACGTTTAGGCTTCTTCAGTTTGAGTGCTTGCGCCAAATGCCACGCGATAGCTTCTCCTTCGCGGTCGGGGTCAGTTGCGAGTACCACCTCGTCAGAACGCTCTGCAATTTCTGTAAGTTCATCGATGATATGTTGCTTACCCTTCGCGATTTCGTAGTGCGGCACAAAACCGGCCTCGATGTCGATAGCCTTCTTATTGCTTTTCGGAATATCTCGCACGTGTCCGACAGATGCTCGGACTGTGTATTTGTTGTCGAGATATTTCGAAATTGTTTTCGCCTTTGCAGGCGACTCGACGATTAAGAGTTTCGTCATTGCGTACTCACTAGTACGGCAGATCAGAAAGTTTGTCAAATTTCTCGATGGAGGAAAGAAAAATCACCGAAAGAATATTTTCGGTGATGTTGGGAGCTTACGGGCAGAGCCGAATGTACTCGGAGAGATACTTCGCAACTACCTCGGCGCGATCTTGCGCATGTTCGCGACGCTCCAAAGCGGTGCCTGGCTTACCCAGGACTTCCTTCTGAAGGCGCTCGGGAAGCGGGATGCCGACCATGTTTGGTGTGAACATTTCTACGCCCATGAGGAATGTGCGGGCATTATCGGCGTAGGAAGGAGGGAAGCGCAGGAACTTCTGGCTCTCTTGCGGAGAGAGAACGATGACATGAGCCTCGCTATTCCTCCAATTCGAGGCCCCCTTGCCGAGGTTTTCGAGCGTGGGGTAGGAACACAGGCTGATTTCGCTCGGCAAGATCTTACGCAGCTTCGCCTCGAGAAGCCGCCGGTAGGTCCGCAGTGGTTCGATAAGAAACACGCTGTCGACCTGGTTGAGAGAAATTACAGACGAACTCCCTAGCATCTTCCACCTCACTGTTGTAAGAACAATCAAACCCCCAGGATTGGGGGTTTGAGTAAGCGTTCTTGAGAGAGAAAATTAGGCAAGAACAGTCCGGCAAACCCCCGATCTTGTGTGGGGATACCAATGCGTACGGACTGAAAATCCTGTCGAATTCATAGAGAAATTCTAGCGTATCACTTGTGCTTACGCAAGGCGAATTTCTCCCATCTCTTCTTTTATAATCCCTTTCAATTCCAAACGCGCGAGAGTGATTTGGATTTCTTGCACAGGGATCTCGAGTGCATCGATAAGTTCATCCCGAGAGAGTGGGGAGGAGAGCATTTCAAATATTTTCCGCTCAATATCCGAGAGGTTTTCTGTTGCGACGGATTTTTCTTCAGCTTTAAGGTGAAGTGCCTCCAGAATATCCTCGCTCTTAGTAATGGGAGTTGCGCCGAGGCGAAGTAGCATGTGAGGGCCCGCGGAGGTCGCCGAGAAAATAGGACCTGGCACCGCAAGCACATCGCGATTGTATTCCGTCGCGAGTCGGCTCGTGATCAGCGTACCTGACTTCTCACTTGCCTCGATCACGAGCGTCGCGTGGGAGATTCCCGCCATGATGCGGTTACGCTCCGGAAAACTGTATGGGGTTGCTTTGAAATTGTCCTCAAATGGGGAGAGGAGAGCGCCGCCCGCTTTGAGGATTCGTTTGGCGAGCTGTCGATGTGTGGCCGGATAGAGGACGCTCTCACTTAGTCCCGAGCCAGGGATCGCGATGGTGGTTAATGCGGCTTCAAGCGCCGCTTCGTGAGCGATTGCATCAATACCAAGTGCAAGACCAGAGACGATCACTATCGGGTAGCCGGAAAGTCCGAATATAAGTTTTTGGGTTACTTGTTTCCCGTAGGGAGTATATTTTCGCGAACCTACCACCGCGAGAAATTTTGACTTTTCGTCGGGGTAGTTACCCTTTATATAGAGTGCTTTTGGCGGGTCAGAAATTTCGCGCAGGAGCTGGGGAAACTCGCCTAGCTTAAGTTGTCGGGCTGAATCCCCCATAGTAGTATCAATACTACACTACGGTTATGTTGGACATAAAATTCATCCGGGAGAATCTCGATTTGGTAAAAGAGGGCGCACGGAAAAAGCACATCACGCTCGATCTTGATCGTTTGGTTGCTGTTGATGAGGAGCGCAAGAAAATTTTGGGAAAAGTTGAGGAGATGCGCGGCAAGCAAAATTTAGCGTCGCAGGCTATCGTAAAGGCGACTCCTGGCGATAAGGCGGTCCTCCTTACTGAAATGAAAACCCTCAAGGAGGCTCTCCTTAAAGAGGAAGAGAGGCTGAAGGAGGTGATGAAAGAATGGCAGCTTCTTATGGTGCAGGTTCCCAATATTCCCGACATGTCAGTACCCGAGGGAAATTCGGACGCGGATAATAAGGAAGTGCGTGTCTGGGGAACACCCACCACTTTTTCCTTTAAACCTAAAGGTCACGTAGAGCTTATGGAGAAGCTCGGCATGGCGAATTTTGAACGGGGCACCAAAGTGGCGGGTTTCAGAGGGTACTTTCTTATGGGAGCCGGCGTGGAGTTAAACTTTGCGCTTTGGCAGTTTGTGCAAGAAGAATTTAAGACCCGCGGAGATTTTACTCCCATCATCGCTCCATCGCTCGTGCGGAGGGAACCCTTTCTTGGCACAGGATATTTACCGCAAAGCGAAGAGGATCTGTATAAAACACAAGACGGGGAGTATCTCGCCGGTACCTCGGAAGTGGGCATCATGGGTTACTACATGGATGAAACGATTGAGAAGTCTGAACTTCCTAAAAAGTTTTTTGCATTCTCCCCTTGCTTTCGCCGAGAAGCCGGCAGCCACGGAAAAGACACGAAAGGGATTATGCGCGTCCACGAGTTTTATAAATTCGAACAAGTGGTTCTCTGTGAGGCAACGCACGAGGAGTCGGTAAAGCATCACGAGGCGTTGACGGAAAATTCTGAAAAACTTCTCCGGGCACTCGAGATCCCGTATCACGTCGTCGTGAATTGCGGTGCAGACTTAGGACTGGGGCAAGTCAAAAAATACGATATCGAGGCTTGGGTGCCCTCGGAAGAGAAATATCGCGAAACACACTCTTCTTCTTATTTCCATGATTTTCAAACACGACGCCTCAATATTCGCTATCGTGATGAAGAAGGAAAGTTGAGATTCGCTCACTCCCTCAACAACACCGCACTTGCAACACCGCGGATCCTCATTCCTCTTATTGAGAATAATCAGCAAGAAGACGGTTCTATCAAGATTCCTAAGGCGCTTCAGAAGTTCATGGGTCGCGAGGTGATAGTCGCAAAGTAATATGGCGGACCGCTGGCGGAAGAAGGCATTGCCGGCGAAGCTCGGCCGTCGACGTCGTCGGCTCTTCTATATAAAGAGTGCTGCGGGGGCACTCCTCCTTCTTGCGGTATTCTCAGGAATTGTGACGCTCTCCCAAGTGGATGGGCTTCAAGTAAAAAATATTAACATTTCCGGCAACAGCGCCGTTATCGATGCGGATTTGATTACCCTTGCCGAGCGTATCGGAAGCGGGAAATACCTTTTCTTTTTTCCAAAAACCAACATTGCCTTATTCCCGCGGGCGAATGTGGCAGCGGCAATTCAAGAAAATTTCCCCCAAATTTCGCAGGTAACGGTTGCGACCCAGGGACTGACGAATCTCGACATTGGTGTTATCGAGCGAACCCCGGTGGGACTTTGGTGTGGACGCGGGGCCTCCGAGAGCCAGGCGTTAACAGGGAGATGTTATTTCCTCGACGAGGGGGGCTACATTTACTCGAAAGCTCCTGATTTTTCGGGTCCGGTCTTCTTGCGCTACTACGGTCTTGATGGGGATCCCGCGCCACTTAGAAGCCAGTACCTCCCTCCGAATACGTTTCGTGCTATGCAGCTGTTTTTAAACGGCGTGCGTAAACTGGGACTTACACCGGAGAGTTTCCGGCTGCGTGATGACGTCGATTATGAGCTGTGGCTCGACAACGGATCAAAAATATTTTTCTCAAGAAACCAGGATCTCAATACTGTCCTTCTGAATCTTCAGTCGGTCGTGGAGTCGGATATTTTCAAAGGAAAGGCGGACACCCTCGACTATATAGACCTTCGCTTCGGCAATAAGGTCTACTACAAAGAGAAGTAAAAATCGCTCGCACTTATTTTTGAAAACCCTACCCTACCCATACCTTTTTCAAAAGTAGAGCTTGCTCTAACGGAAGAGATAGAAGCATCAAAGAAAAAATGGGACAGATTACTCTGTCCCCATAAACTCTGAAGCATTCATCCGCTGCATTGTATGGGCCCGCAACTTGCGGATGTGCTTTGTTTCCTGCGCGCGCATAGCCGTAATAAGATTTCTGATGGCTTTGAAGCGATGTGATTGACGAAGAAAAAAATACCAATCGATCAAAAGTCTGCGTCGCCTGGGGCCAGAGCCTATTTTGGCGAACTTGGGATTTGAACCAGGATCTAAAAGAAGTGCAGCACGGTGACTTTTGGGAAAGCGTCGTCGCCATTTACGCATGGGCGTCTCCTTCTTTCTCAATGGTAGTGCTTGGAATCTCTCGCGGCAAGTGCTACGGTCTTTCAATGCAGAAAGGGTTCTGGGAAAAACTACAAAGGCCACTCTTTGTCCTAGCGCCGATGGCAGATGTCACCGACGCGGCATTTCGGCGTGTTATTGCGAAATACGGGAAGCCCCACATCATGTGGACGGAATTCGTCTCCGCCGACGGAATCCTACTCGCGACACCGGAAGGAAAGGCAAAACTTATGAAAGATCTTATCTACTCTGATGCGGAGCGCCCCATCGTCGCGCAATTTTTCACGGGTACGCCAGAGCACATGGAGAAAGTGGCAGCCTTGGCAGGAGAGATGGGGTTTGATGGCGTTGATATCAATATGGGGTGCCCCGACCGCTCTATAGAGAAGCAGGGAGCGGGCGCAGCGCTTATAAAAACTCCGGCCCTCGCGAAGGAGCTTATCCGTGCCGCGAAGCGTGGTGCACCGAAACTCCCCATCTCTGTTAAAACGCGCATCGGATTTAACAAAAACGAACTTGAAACGTGGCTGCCTCTCCTTCTTGAGGAGGAGCCGGTTGCAATCACGATCCACGCGCGCACTCGGAAGGAGATGTCGAAGGTTCCTGCACAGTGGGGAGAAATCAAACGCGCGGTAGAAATTCGAAACAGCATGAAGTCCGAAACATTGATCCTCGGGAACGGCGATGTGCTCACTCTCGCTGATGCGGAAGAGAAAGTGCGCGAGACCGGCTGTGATGGGGTCATGATCGGGAAGGGGATTTTTGGCAACCCGTGGCTTTTCGATACTGCCAAAGATTCGATTAGCACTGAAGAGAGGCTTCGCGTGATGGTGGAGCACACCAAACTATTTGAGGAGCTCCTTACTCATAAAAATTTTGCGGTCATGAAAAAGCACTACAAAGCCTATGTAAATGGATTTGATGGTGCAAAGGAACTCCGCGGGAAACTTATGGAGGCAGAAAATGGAGCTGAAGTTGAGAGAATCACGGAGACTTTTCTAAAGGGAGACCGGATTGCCACAGTTGCGGGGCAGTGATATACCAAAGAAGGTAACACGGAGAGGACCTATGCAGATCCTCACTGGTCTGGTGACTCACAAGATCAAGCACACGGAGACCGACATATCCGCGCACTTTGTCCTTCGAAATAAAGACAGCACGGAGACCATTGGCTATGTGGTCGCAAGCGGGGGTCGTGACCTCGATGGAAACTTTAGCTACGGTGCCGTGTACTTCCAAAACCAAGGCCCGGCGGCTGATTGCTACCGCGAGTGGCTCGACGGCAGCGTCCAGCTCCTAGAGACCACGGGTTGGGTCCACGATCTTTTATATGATCAGGCGCCTGATTATGGACGCAAGCGCTACATCCTGAAGGTTCCGCAAGACGTATTCGGAAATTGCGCACCGCTATTGCTCGCCCCGCCTTCTCTTCAGGCGGCGCACCGAAGGGAGCGCAAGCTCATCGAAGCGCTTTCCCAAATCGTGTGGGGCATCGGATGGCGCTATGAAGAAACGCAGCCGGCGATTCTCGCCGACGTGCACGTATTCACTGGAAATATCCCCGAAGGGGTTTCGGCCCACGGATGGAGCATTGTGCTCCAAAAAACTCCCATCGGGCTCGTCACCTCGACGTTCGAACTCGTGAAGATGCCGCGGCGTCAGCTCGCTGCGGTACATGTGTCCTGTCCCTGTCCGCTCCTCGACACAAAAGATGCGCAGGTCGGGTGTGCCTTCGATGAGACGCAGCTCTCACGGGAACTCATCGCCCACGGCATGCAGGAGCTTCGTGCGTACACGAAGCTCCATACCAAGGAAGAAGTACGCAATTTCTCCCGCATCACGCGTTCCAAGTAAGTCCGCCGCAATGCGGGCTTTTTCTTTCTTCGCTATACTACCCTCATGTCCGATAGCCTCGCCCTCTACCGCAAATATCGTCCGGGAAACTTCAAGGAAGTGTTGGGGCAAGAGCATGTCGTAAAAGTACTTGAGGGGGCGATCAAGGAGGGGAATGTAGCGCACGCGTATCTTTTTGCGGGTTCACGCGGCACCGGGAAAACATCGGTGGCGCGTATTTTTGCGCGCGAAGTGGGTACCTCGGAGAAAGATCTCTATGAAATTGATGCTGCGAGCAATCGCGGAGTCGATGACATACGAGAGCTTCGTGAAGGCGTGCACGCACTTCCGTTCGACTCGACCTACAAGGTCTACATTGTAGACGAGGTGCACATGCTCACTAAGGAAGCGTTCAATGCATTCTTGAAAACGCTCGAAGAACCACCGAAGCACGCTCTCTTTATTCTTGCGACGACTGAAATCGAAAAATTGCCAGAAACTATTATTTCTCGCTGCCAAGTATTTACGTTTAAAAAGCCGACGCAAAAGGTTCTCAAAGACATGATCACAGCTGCGGCAAAAAGGGAAGGGTTCGCTCTCGAATCCGCAGCAGGGGAGCTCATTGCTCTTTTGGCGGATGGATCTTTCCGCGATGCGCTCGGAGTACTCCAAAAAATCCTCTCTTCATCAAAAGATAAAAAAGTTTCTCTCGAGGAAGTCGAGTTGGTCACAGGAGCACCAAAGGGGGAGTTACTGAATGCCACTCTGGAAGCTATTGAAGAGACCGACAGCGCAAAAGGTCTAAAGGCTGTGCGCGAAGCAGCTTCGGCGAACCTTGATATGAGAATTTTTCTCACCCTTCTTCTTGAGCGTATTCGTGCAGTACTTCTCCTTCGTTTTGCGAAAGATATGGAAGTGGATCTCGCAGGAGAGTTTAGTGAGAGCGACTTTGCATACCTCAAAAAGGTGGCGGGCAATAAAGAATCCAAGGTAAATGCGGCTGCTCTTAAGCGGCTCCTCGAGGCCTATACCGATTCCGCGCGGGCGCATATCCCGGAGCTTCCTTTGGAGCTCGCTCTCATTGATCTCACGGGAGGCTCAAAATAGGCCTCACTTCTGCCCTATTCGGGGTAAGCGGGAGGGCTTGCTTTTTTCTATATAGTGTGCTATAATGGAAAGCGAAATTGTTGCTCCCTCGGGAGCTTTTTCAGAGGAGAAGTGCAGTAATGAATATGCAACAGGATGTGGTGGCCCCTCCGGCCTCCTACGACGATCCGAACTTCATCGGCCCGGTGCTGGTGAAATTCTTCCTCAACGAGGCGAGCAAGGGCGCCGTACCGAAGAACCTGCCCAATACGCCGCGGAAGTCCGACCGCTTCTACGACGCGAAGCACAGCGGTGCGGCGATCCGCATCGGCAAGCGAGAGCTCGGCGAGACCGGTCGTGTCCGCAAAGGACGCGTCGATACCGGCGAGCAAGCCTTCGACCCCAAGAGCATGCCGCTCGTGTGCGCCAAGCTCCCCAAGCTCGATGGCACCGAAGGCGAGAAGGGGTGGCAGCTCACCAGCGCTCACACCTTCAAGAAGGACGACGGCAATAAGGTCCAACACGTCGTCGTGCTCACCTTCGAGCTGCTCGCCGCGCCGATCAAGCTCGAAGCCGAGACCATCGCCGGCATCGAGGCGCTCGCGGCGTCGGCCTGGCAGCTGTGCAACGTGTGGCGCAACCCTGCGCCGGCCACGGCGCCGATCACGGTCAACTTCGTTGGCCGCCAAGTCGGCGTCAAGCCCAAGCACGTGCTCCTAATGCCGCCGAACGAGATCGGTGTCGAGCCGATCGACAAGGCGCCCGAGGTCGCTGCGACCTAACCTCTGATCTTTCGTGCATACCAATTCCCGGGCACATCGCAACGCGCGATGTGCCTGGTTTCTTTTTACCTTTTCTATTCCGCTTCGCTTTCAAGCGAAGAGTTCTCTTGTGCTTTGATCACATCAGCAAAATGCGTGCGCACCGCCCCGGTACTCCCGGTTCCTAACACTTCCTTTCCGTCGATGAAGTCTCTTGAATAATGCTCGGGTATTTTGCCTCCAACAAGATTGAAGAGGTGGGAGAGAAACGTCGTTGCGTATTGCCCTTTACCAAGACTAAACTGCACGACTGCACCTTCATCATGGGTGCCGTATTTCACCTCGAAGACTTTTTCCATTGTGGACGCTTCACGGTGCATAAATCGCAAAGTAGGAAGCGAGCGAGGAAGATTGCTTCGCAGTGGATAGAGCCCGAATGCCCCGAGCATCGCCTTGTATGGTTCATAATCGCGTGGGTCGTTGCTAAGTGGGAGGGCAAATTTCTCTGGTGGGCGAGAGCCTTCTTTCGCATAATCAGCGAGGCGCTGATTAAAGGCCCACGAAGCAAACCCGTACACCCACAAGAGGAGCTGTTCAGGAAGCTTTAGCAGTGCTCCTCTAAAATCCTCCGGATTAAGGAGAAGCTGATCAACTATTTTATTTTCGTGCGTGAGTATGTGCGGAAAGGGAGCGATAAGGGTCTTTATTTGCTGCCAGTCGGGACCGATCTCGCTTATCTTCTTTCGAATCTCGATTATGTACGGAAGCTCGCGAGCGGAAGGTTCCACGAGAACGCTCCAAACCACTTCGCGCCACTGCTCGTGGAGAAGCATGATCCCCCACATGTAGTTGATGTAGCGAGGAGAGCCGAAGCGCTGAAGATAGTAGTAATTGTAGAATCCATGATCAAGGAGATTCTGGAGTCGTCCCTCCATCACTCCCGGGGCGACCGTGGCGCGTAAATTTTCAGATCGCATCGTAATGGTAAAGCGATTTCCCGAGAGTTTGCCCTTTTCTACGACTCCCTTACCTCGCGCAAAATCTTTGAGAAAAAAGTATGGCGAGCGTACCGCAAGAATTGCTTCCGGAGCAACGCCGCGCAGTGAAATCCGCTGCGCGGTGATCGCATTTTTATCTTTGATGCCCGCGTAGCCTATCTGTTGGAGCGGAACCCCGAGCATTCGGGAGAGATCCTCAACCGCTTCAATGGTGGAGAGTCCGCATTTAACCAACGTAGCGTAGATTGTTTCGCCCTCCCCTTCGGCAATTGTGGGGGACGCCGCTACGGGGGCCTCTACGGTTGCCACCCCACCACTCGGAAGTATTTCCTCGACGATAAAATCCTCGGGGCGGAGCTTCAAGTACCCGAGCGGGAATTCTTCTTTTCCTGGAACGATGATTCCAAATGGAGCGAGGAAAGAAGGGGAATCAACAAAAGTCTCCGCCTTAAAAAGGTCAGGATTCTTCGCGGACTCGGCTTTCAAAAACGCTATTTCCCGGTCCTTACTTTCGAGGCGCTCTTTCATGGCGCAAGTGTAGCATAAAAAAGCGTTGCTGTTGACATTTAAGGATTTTTCGTATATAATAGTAGAAGGCACCACGTACTTTAACTATTCGACTTCAAAAACAAGAAGTGCCAAGAACTACCACGTCGACTACGCTGTCGTAGAACTTCACGCCTACCAACTGTCCGCTACGCGGACCAGGAGATGAGAAGATGACGACCCAGATGTCCACGGCCCTCGCGTCTGCCTCGAAAGAGGCCGCGAAGGGCGATGCCCGTCGCCACAAGATCACCATCACGCCGGCACAGATCGAGGAAATGTTGGCTCGCCGCGAGGCGATGGCCAAGCTCCTCGCGGAGAAGATGAAGAGCAACGACACCGCGGAAATCGCGGCGCTGCGGCTCGGCTACTTCGCCAACCAGATGTACTACCAGCATCGTCTCGACGCGCTCCTCTCCTCGACCGGCAAGCACGCTGTCCTGAAGAAGTCCGCGGAAAAAACCGCGGCGCCGATCCGGGAAGCGCTCGCCGACATCGAGGACAAGCTCGGGCAAATCGAGACCACCAACATCGGTGACCTCGAAGCGCTCGCGAAGCAGCTCGATCCGGTCCAGGCCGCGATCGACTTCTTCGATGACGTCGACAAGGCCGATCTGAAGCGGCCCTCCGACGTGAAGACGCTCATCGACTCGATGCTCGAGAAGGGCATCCTGATCGAGCGCAGCGAATCCTCGATGATCGAGGAGGGCTTCTTCAGCAAGGGGAGCGAGGAGCTCCTCGACAACGGCAAGATGCCCTGGTTCTCCTGGGGGAAGGTGTACTTCATCCCCCCCATGGACTTCGCCGCGTACTGCGACCTCGTCTCCTACGTTCGGGATCGCATCCAGCGGTTCCGCGACGAGCAGGACGCCGAGGTGGCGAACTGGGTGCTCTCCGACGACCAGATTGCCTCGTACGCCGAGACGGCAACCGGGAGCTTCTACGAGTTCGTCTTCCACGGGAAGGGCAGTCAGTACTTTCTCCCCGTGCGCGATGCGAACAACAAGGAGCGCAAGGTCGGCGAACTGCTCATCCTCCGGGACGAGAAGAAGGGCTTCAGGGTCCGCTATGCGACGAACGGCAAGGTGGCGCGCGCGTTCTTCTACGATCGCGAGACCGGCGGTTGGTTCGAATACCGTCAGTTCAGAATCATGAAGGACGTCAAGCACCCGCGGCTGAAGTTCTGCCTCTTCGACCAGCTGCGTCGCGAGCGCGAAGCGAAGGAGCGGCGCGATGCCAAGGAGAAGGCCTCGGTCGTCTCCGAAGCCACGGCTCCGACGCCGCCCTCGACGCAAGAGACCGTCAACCCTGACGAGCTCGCCGGCGTCGAAGCGACCGTCAAGAGCCTTCAGCAGGCTTTCGATGACTCGAAGCAGGAACGGGAAGCCTCGGAGTCCGATTCGGACGCCAAGGCCCCCGCCACCGGCGAAGCCGAGGCACCGGCCGCGTCCTAACCGAAGTCGAATACGTCTACGTCTACTCTACAACTGGCCCCGCAGCAACTGCTGCGGGGCCAAATCTTTTTTATATAAAGAAAAAAGCCCGCATCATCAGATGGGGGCCCCATGCGTTTCAATTTTGGGGATCTCAACGCTGGCGAGATCAAAGAACTCCTTCACCTCAAGCTCGACGAGTTTCCTTTCCAGGTCGCTTGCGAGTTGATCGCGCAGCACCACATACGCGCGAGCATCGTCTTCAGTCCAATTCGTGTTTGTCGGGTGAAGATAGATCACGCGTGCCAGCTTCTCTTGTGTAATGGTGGGTAGAGTATCCGGCTTTTTCCACAGAATCCCGCCGTACTCTTCCTTCAAAGCGTCGATAACGTCGCGAAGAACCGGAACTCCATCGCTAAGGGGGATTCTGCCGAGTGCTTCCATCGCGAGGAAAAACTCCACGCTTTCAAGGCTTCCGTCGCAGGGGATCCTTTCCACCTCGAGAGTAGTTTTCAGTTCTCTTTGCCAAGCCTGTGCTCTCTCGGTGATGCGTGCTTCGAATGCATCCGCTGGTTTTGCCGGGGGAGCCGCGAGGGGCGGGGGAGGCGGAGCCTCTATCGGCGCAGGCTCCTTCGTGATGGAGGGAGTTTGTGTGGGGGGCTTTCCTTTCCTTTTCGGCCACAGCAAGTCCCGTATGGTGCCTATGTCCCTTTTACTAAACGGGGCAGGGTGGATCTGCCAACCGCTTGGCACAAGCATCTCGAAATCTTGATTGTCAGCGGGAACGACGAGAATCTGCTTGAAGTCCTCCGCAACGCTCGCATGATAGCGCGAGAATTCGGGGCCGGTGCGCCGCTCATTAATGGCGCGCACTAACTCCTCGATTGCAAGGCGGAACCGCAGCAGCTGGTCGCTCCTTAGCATGATCGACTCGGGGGAGACTTTGATTTCCGCAAGGCCGAGAAAGCGAATGTGACGATTACGAACAGAGAGATGGAGATGGTCGGGGTTTTTATCCCGTCCCACATCGACGATGGTTCGTGCTCCCACATGGAGAGCTTTCAGGAGTAGGTCTTCAATCTCAAGGGCGCGTGGAGTGTTTTGCGGAATGATGCCGGACGCGCGGGCGAGTCCCTCGAAAATGTAACCAGAAACTCGGCCGTATTCGGGATGATTTTCCCCGTCGGGGAACCGTTTCAAAAGTGTGCCGGCGTAGCTAGCGAAAAACACTGATAGCGAGTGCATTCGAGATCGCGGTCCGCTTAACGGTGCGGACTTTTTTTGTGACACGGGTATTCCTTTCCGTGCGTTGGAGGGAACGGGTAGCCGGACAAAAAATATAACAGAAATACGGTTTTGTCAATTATTGGCTTTGGTCAGCTTTTTCTTTTGGCCATAAGCGGGTAGTATCGAATACATTGGGGGATCGTCTAATGGTAGGACAGTGGCCTTTGAAGCCATTAATCGGGGTTCGAATCCCTGTCCCCCAGCTGACTTAGAAATATGGGCTGCTCCGGCATTACGTGGAACGGTTCCATGGCTTCAATGCTGAGTTTTCGCCCGGCTAGCGAAAGGTTCGATCCGGTCGTTTTGACGATTAGGCGTTTTACGTCCTCGTCGCCTGCTTGAAACCAATCCACGGCTCTATTGCTGAACTCCGCGACCATTCGAAAGGGTTCGATCCATGAGCCAGGCTCTTCATCGATTGCCTCAAGGCGCTCTCTGAGGCGCATTTGTTCGCGTTGCAAATTAAGCCGGCGCCGCGTGAACTCCGGGTCGTCAACGATGCCTCGTATGCGCAGGTTGGTTAGTATCGTGAGTTGCGCTTCGATGTCCGTCACCGTGCTCCCCAGCGACTCCCGAGTTACTTCTACGACTTTCTTGCCGACCTCATTTCGCTCTTTCAGCGCACATTCGACAACCTGGCGTACCTGATCGCGCATCTGAATGGCACTAAGAAAGCTCGCAATCTGCTTCTCCAATTCCCCTTCCTCAATCGATGGCTCCTCGCACCGACGCCCAAGGCGGCGCTTTCTCGTGCAGTGGTAGTAGACATAGCGCTGACGATGTCGATTGATCTTCACCTCAGCGGTAATGGCGCGCCCACAGGAGCCGCACCGGATAAGGCCAGTGAAAGCAAAGTTCCTACTCACCGGCTTTGGGCGATCATCGCGTCCCAAGAGCCGTGTCACTTGCTGGAATTCGTCCAAGGAAACGAGTGGCTCATGCCGTCCGGGATGTTGTTGGCCATTCCATACGATGATCCCGGCGTAGAAAGGATTCGTCAGCATGCGATGGACCGTGCTCGTCGCTAGAGGAACCCCTCCCTTTCGCCGAAGCTTTGGTGTGCGATAACCCCATTGTGTACTGGCGATGCCGGCAATCCGTTCAACGGAATACGCGCCGGTGAGCATTAGATCGAAAATCCGGCGCACGACGGGGAAGTGCGCAGGGTCTTGCACAATCGTTTTCGTGGCGCGGTCGTTGATGTAGCCTATCGGAGCGTGGTTCGGTCGCCAGCCTCGACTGAGTTTCGCTCGATTTCCGCGCTTCACGTTTTCGGAGAGATTGTCGACGTAGTACTTCGAGTAGCCGAAGATGATCGAGAGCATAAACTTGCCCTGCGGGTTATTCTCAAAACCAAAGTTCGGGAATTTGAGATCGCGCAGGATGTTGCGATCCAGCTGGTAAATGATCCGCCCACCGTCAATCGAATTGCGTGCAAGACGATCCGGATGCCAGGCAATGATTCCTTCGGCCTCGCCGCGTTCGATGCACTTGAGCATCTCATCGAAGATTGGTCGTCCGGGCGCTTTGGCGCTATAGGCTTCCTGGTACACGCGGACGATGTGGATATCAGGACGACCGCGAAATGCGCGGTTAAGTTCTGCCTCTTGGGACTCGATCGAAAGAACCTGCCGATCCTCGGCTTCGCTCGATTTCCGGCAATAGACAAAATACCTCATGCGATCGGAATGTGAGAGCCTGCGTAGTATCGCTTCATATCTAGGGATTGTTCCTAAGCGGTACCTTCGAATCTATCAGGTGGGCGTTTTTCCCGCGAATCTCCGCCTTTGTACCCGCGCACGTTCCGCCTAGGTGTTCCCAGCACGCTCTCGGCAAACTCGCGGAAGTTTTCGTCAGCATCGCGCAGTTCCTCGTCCGTGAGCCCCGGACAGAGTTTGCGCAGCAAGTCGGGAATGGCTGATGCATTGTCGTTTGATTGTCTTTTCATGCTCCAAAAATAAATGATGTGGCGTTCTCGCCGAGACGGTGATGCATGCCTGAAGAGCCAATACGCCTGCCTCGAAGTTTGGGTGGGGTCGTCTACGCTATTGGCATGGATGCAAGAGACAAGCGTGCTATCCCGGCTGTTTCCTGGATTGGCAGGGACGAAACAATTGCCGAGCTCGTCTATGACGAAACCACCCTGCGGACGGCCTTTGCCGTGTGGCGCGGCGCATCATGGGAATTGTTGGACCGACTGCAGCTTCCGTCAGGCGAAACTCTTGTGCCCTTCTCACCGCACAACAACCTCATAAAGAACGAGGTTGTTGTGCTCCCGAGTAGCCCAGTTGAGTACAGCTCGGATGAGGGGCTCCTTGCCGAGATTCGTCGATTTATCCACCAGTATGTCGACATCAGCGAGTCGTTTGAGCAAATCGCGAGCTACTACATCCTCCTCAGCTGGCTCTACGATGCGTTCAAAGAGCTACCGTATTTGCGATTCCAGGGGGACTACGGCACGGGAAAGACTCGCGCGCTCCTGACAATCGGTTCGCTCTGCTATAAGGGCTTTTTCGCGAGCGGCGCTTCTACCGTGTCGCCGATATTTCACATCCTTGACGCATTTCGCGGAACTCTCGTGATCGATGAAGCTGACTTTCGCTTTAGCGATGAAAAATCAGAGATCGTGAAAATCCTCAACAATGGCAATGTGGACGGATTGCCGGTGCTCCGCACGATGCAAGATCGTCAGAAGGAGTTCAATCCGCGCGCGTTTAAGGTCTATGGGCCGAAGATTATTGCCATGCGCGGTTCATACGATGACCGTGCGCTGGAGAGCCGCTTCCTTACAGAAACCATGGGAACGAGGACACTGCGGACGGATGTGCCAATAAATTTGCCAGAAGATCATAGAAAGGGAGCGCTTGAGATACGTAACAAGCTTCTTCTCTTTCGATTTCGGAATCGTGCCAGGGCTTCGCTTGACCCAACGCTCGTGAACCCGTTTCTCGAACCACGCCTCAATCAAATCCTTGTGCCGCTCCTGAGTGTAGTCAAAGACACCGAAGTGCGGACCGATATCTCCGAAATCGCCTCAACAACTCAAGCGTCGCTCTTAGCAGAGCGTGGCCAGTCTGTGGAAGCGCAGGTTTTGGAAGTCCTCATCGAACTAGCAAGCCGAAAGGATCAGGCGGCGGTTCCCCTTCGAATGATTGCCGAGACTATGATCGAGCGGTATGGAGGTGAGTTTGATCGGGCGATTTCGAGCCGCTGGATCGGCTCGGTGATTAGAAAGCGTCTCAACATTCTCACGTACAAAAGCAATGGGACATTCGCCGTGCCCATAACCGAGCGTAAGAAGATTCTTCATTTATGCCGCCGATACGGCGTCGAAATCGATGAGATCACGGCTAGGGATGTAGGGAGCTCAGGGACGAACTGAAGGAACTCGCGTCAACAGCTCCTCAACTTATCATCCACAGAGTTGTTCCCAAGGTCGTCGTCTTAGCTCCTTTACGCGTCGTCCCCGAAATCCCTATGTCCCTGGGCTTGACCACATAGTTGGTTTTGTCGCGCAAGCTGAATTTTCTGTCAGACCATTTCATCTCGTTACGTCTTAACATTGCCAAGCTGACACCATTCCGTTCCTTCCACGGCGCATGGAACAAAGCGACCATAGGCGCGTGAGCGTCCACCACGTCGGCCGGCGACACGACCTATGACAAAACGCCTTGCAATTTATCTACGTACATATCGGCGCCGATGGGGGCTTACGCAAAAGGAGCTCGCCCGCCTTCTTGGGCTTCAAAGTGGATCCCAGGTGTCTCGCCTGGAAAGGGCAAGCGACAGCCGACCTTTCCAATAGTCATCGCCTGCGTACTTTTGTTCGGCGTCCAAGCGGCCGAAATTTTTCCCGCGCTGGTCAACGACGTTGAAGATAACGTAATGCAGTACGCTTACGAACTCTATCGCGAACTCCAGGGGAATACCTCAAGCGCCGCCAAGGCAAAACTCGAGCTACTTGATCAGCTAGTTGCCCACGTGAATCCGGGGCAAGACGAACACGCTGTATGAATCTGCGGCGGTACAACGTGGTGCTGTCGCTTTACCTGACCACTCGGGGCTTTGCATTCACTCTCTTTGAGGGCCCGCTCTCGCCCGTCGATTGGGGAACTATCGAAAGGCGCGGCCTGCTTAAGAACCTCAGATGTCTCAAAGCAATTCGACCGCTCATTGAACGATTTCGTCCGGACGCGTTGGTTCTTCAGGATACCTCGGCGAATGGTACTCGTAGAACGAGGCGCATTCATAGACTCAACCAAGAAATCCAACAGTTCGCCGATTCGGTTGGCCTTCCCGTAGCACTCTTCACGCGAGCGCAAGTGCGAGCCTATTTTGAGGCTTTCGGCACGCCGACGAAGCACGGCATTGCAGAAGCAATCGCGAAGCATGTTCCTGTTTTTGAGCGGTATCTTCCGCCTGTGAGAAAGCCTTGGATGAGCGAAGACAGCCGTATGGGACTGTTCGACGCCGCCGCGCTTTCTTTGACCTTCTTTCATTCCAACGCTTCGGTGTCTGAACTCTTAGCCTGACGCCTGCCTCCGACGCATTCGGAAGTGCCGGAATTGTCCGTCCCTTCCGCTGTGCAAAGGAGGCGATCATGGACAGTGCAGTTCTTTCCACGTCGAAGTTCGATGTTTACCGTGCGATCACGGAGAAGATCATCGCGGCCATCGAAGCGGGCGCACCCGAGTATCACATGCCCTGGCATCGCTCTCAGGCCTCAGTGACACTACCGATCAACGCGACCACTAAGAAGAAGTACCGCGGTGTCAACGTACTCTCGCTCTGGGCAGACGCGATGTTCCGCGACTACACGAGCGGCTACTGGGCGACATACCGGCAGTGGAAGTCGCTCGGAGCGCAGGTCCGGAAGGATTCACGCGGCTCAGTTATCGTGTTCTTCAAGAGGGAGGTGATCGAGGAAAGCATGAGCGCGCCCAAGCGAGAGCCGGATGCCGACGACGATGGTGATAAGCCAAACTCGCGCCTGATCGCGCGAGCCTCATGGGTCTTCAATGCCGACCAGGTTGACGGTTGGACGCCGCCGGAGATGCCGGCGCCGAACAAGGCCCAGGTTCTCGCCAACATCGAGGCGTTCGTTGCGGCGACACAGGCAAAGATCCGCCATGGAGGTGACTACTGTTGCTACAGCCCGCTGAGCGATCTGATCCGGATGGTCGAACGGGAGTACTTCATCGATACGGAGTGGAGCACCGCGACTGAAACTTACTATGCGACCCTTCTCCACGAGCTCGTCCATTGGACAGGGCACGCGAGCCGGCTCGATCGCCGTCTTCGTAGTCGTTTCGGCGACGATTTCTACGCCATGGAGGAGCTTGTCGCGGAACTTGGCGCTGCGTTCCTATGCGCCGACCTCGGCATCACGAACGAGCCGCGCGAGGACCACGCCGCGTACATGCGTTCCTGGCTATACGTTTTGAAGCAGGAACGAAAGGCCCTATTCACGGCAGGGAGCAAAGCGAGCACCGCGGCGGAATATCTGCTCGGCATGGCCTCGGGGGCCTCGGGAAGCATTGTGCGCGAATAACAGGCGACCGGTCCAAAACCGCTAAGCCTCGGCCTTTAGAAGGCCGAGGCTTTTTCCTTGATTGTCGACTGAGATCGCCGTCTTCTTGACAATCAAAGGTTGTTCATGCTAGAATTGCAGCAGACTGGAATTGCTCATGCGCTCGTTGCTTCCTGTGCGGTTTGAAGCCTACGTCACTCGACGCCGGCTGTTCATCGCAACAGGAAGGGAACATAACAATGAGAAAGCATGGGTTCCAAGGACCGGCCGCGGGGCGGCTCTTCTTCGAGACGTTAATCAGCGACGACAAACTCCCCAAGGGCTTCAGGCAGAGCCTAGTCGAGTTGCGCTATGCGCTATGGGAAACGTTCCGGGGCTTTACGGGGTCCAACACACGCCGACCGAGCTACGCTCAGCGAAACAACGCCGCGGACAAATTCCTTGCCGCGCTCGAGGAAGCCGACAGGACCACATATTCGCCGATTGCAAAGGAGGTGGCAGCGAAATTGGTCATCATGGGGTCAATGCTGCTCATCCAAGAGCGCGCGTGCATCGGCGGAGATCTCTGCTCAAGAGATAGCAGAAAAACAGGTGTCCGCTGTGCATTGGCAGCGCAAACCGGGAATCATTCGCGCGGTGTGTAACCATAGTCCAGTTTGTTCGTTCGGAGCCCCACGGTACACCGTGGGGCTCCTTTATTTTGGATGAGCCAGCGACTTGGTGCCGCCGTGTCGATCTAGAGCGAAGCGAATGGTTGTGCCGCAGCTCTCCAGCGTAAGCCTATTTCTTGGGGCGACGCCCGGGCTTCGGAGGATAATTATCCTGTAAGCCAAGATTGGCGATAACCCTGCTGGCTTTACTGGCTGAAGCGCCGAGCAATTTGCCGGCGGCTGTATAGTTTCCATCACTCTCCTCAAGCGCCTTTGCCCACTTCTCAGAATCGGGTCCTCGATCAGCGGACACTCGGTTGACGGAAAAGGTATGGGAAACTGGCTGATACACTTCCGACTCATCCCAGTCTTTAGTTGTAACCACTGACGTGTATGTTCTTTCAGCCATGAATTCCATGCAGTTTTTTAGCTGGCGCATATTTCCAGGCCAGTCCAGGATTTTCAAATGATCAACTAGGTCTTCGCTGAGTACTGCTTTGGAATCTTTTCGGCGTTTGCCCGATTCAGCGAGGGCGTCGGTACGCTTCGAAAAAAATAGCTTCGCAAAAATGGGAATGTCGTCACGGCATTCGCGAAGGGAGGGTATCTTGATTTTCCTGTGGCCAACACGTGATACAAAGTCGATTGGCGCGCGGTCTCGCAGGTAGTTTTCCATCTCGCTTGACGCAAGAATGATCTTTCCCTGATGTCGCGTTTCACCACCTTTGAGACGTGAATACTTGCCAGTCTCAATCACGACCCTCAATAGCTTCTCCACTTCGTCCAATACATCAGCGCCGGCTTCATCCAAAAAAAGCGTTTGGCCGGCGTCTTTGGTTTCATCAAGCCATCCGCTGTGAGCTTGGTCGTTTGGACCTAAGTACCCACGATCTGTTCCATTAATAAAATAGCCGAGATTCGTATTCCCGTAGTATCCCCGAAGATTGAAGGTTTTTAAACCTCCTATCTTGCCGCCGGAAACTTCATGCAACGCGGCCGCTACCATCTCCTTGCCTGATCCGGACTCGCCGGCTATGCACACAATCCTTTCGTGTGCGAGCTCCATAATCTTGAGCTTGACCCCAACCCACGCCGCGCTAACGCCTGCTATTTCCGCTAGAGTGCCTTGGAAAAAGCTGTCGAACCACGCGTCTTGGTTCGCCTCTCGTATTGCATGGATGACGGCATTGATCCAGGTCGGGTGGGACAAGAGACCCTTATCGCCCTCTGGCAGCGATAGGAGCCTCGTCTTCGGTAAATAGAATGCCCACCTCCCTTGGTGAGCTGCGGTACGCTTTTGGTCGTCAAAGAGCTCCTTAGCGCGATACTTAATGTCGCTGGGCCGATTGCTAGTAATCACTAGCTTCGGAAAAGATTTTAATGCCTCGGGACCGCTTCCTACCTGCTTGTTGCGCTCTTCTCTGAGCCGCTCGTAGAGCATGAGGCCCCCATGTTCTGGGCCGGCGGCCGCAGCTGGGGCCGCTGGATCTGGCATGCAGACATCAGCAATGATCACGCGATAGTTGAACAGCGGCTTCTTGCGCTCAAGCCAAGCCGATATGTCCTCCCAAACCGCATAGGCGCTAGTCGCGACCTCTACCCGATCGACGGACTCGAAAAGCACAGGGTCTACATCGCGGGCAGACTCAATCCATTCCACAATTTTCTGCGCTTGGCTCGCGTCATCGTCGAGAACTAGGACCGAGTACTTCAACGTGATACCTGCGGCAACGAGATAATTGCACTGAATAGCCTACTGACTTTATTTTCCCGCGTAACTAGGTCGCCGCCACAGTATTTCTGCAAGATGCGACGCGCCGTGAGAAAAGGGTTCGAACGTCATCCAGGTCCGCCAGCAAGAACAACTTCAGCTCCGGTGCGGAGCACTGGAGGTTAGTTGTTCTCTGTGGGGCAGGGATTCGAAAGACGGAGCCTATTCCGGAAGTTACCAAAACGTCCCATTTCTTTCTCCAGCTTTTCTTTGATGCCGATTTTGTCGATTTGGATCTTGTCTAAGATGGCCAAAAGCAGCTCGACAATACCGAAAATCAGTGATTGCATTATTGCAATGACATCACTGATCACTGATCCGGTTGTTTCCGCCGCACGACCGCATAAGTACCTAAGTGTGTTTGGGATGCTCTGGGTGACCGTGCTCCTCGTCGGCACATTCACGTCGCTAAAGACTTTCTACATCGGAAGCTTTGTTTTTTCGGTTGGGGCAATTGCATATCCATTTGTCTACATCTTTGCCGACATTTTTACGGAAGTGTATGGATATCGTGTCACGCGAAAAATCGTGTGGACAGGATTCGCATGTATGCTGATCGCTGCAACATTAACCTCGGTGTACAGCTACGTCCCGAATCCATCATTTGCATACAATGATGCTTTCAACATGATATTCCGTGCCGCCCCCATTGTTGCGCTTGGGTTCATTGTCGCATTCTTCGCTGGCGAGCTCACGAATTCATACGTGGTGGCAAAACTTAAATTGATCACGAAGGGCAAATTCATCAGCCTGCGTCTCGTCCTCTCCACGTTTTTTGGCCAGATCGTTGATAACGGAATCGCCTTTTTCACTGCATTTTATTTCGCCGGTTGGTTCACGGGCCCAGAACTTGTTCCGCTCATTGCGAGCACTGTGATTTTCTGCACTGTGTGGGAAGTAGTTGCACTCCCGGTTACTAAGTGGGTGATTCGAGTCGTGAAACGCAAAGAGGGACTTGATACATACGATCAAGGGACGAACTTCAATCCGTTTGTTCTGAAAGGGTAGGCTTGTGCCTACGAAGGGGAGAGTTCCACTCCGGAGAGCATCGTTCTAGACCCAGCAAAGAAGAAATTGAGGTGTTTTTTGACGCTTTCACGAACAGGGCGGGGTATACTAAGAATTATTGGCTTGAGTAACTAATTCCTATATTTATATGGATCTAACTACAGTTCTCGCGCAACTCTGGGGTCCCGTAATCTTCGCCGTAGCAATCGGCGTTTTCGTAAGTCGCACTTATTACATAAAAATCTATCGCGAACTTGAAAAAGACGCGCTCGCAGTACTACTCTTCGGTATGGTCGCGATGACGGCGGGCATCGCGCATGTACTCGTGCATAACATCTGGGGTACTTTCCCTCAAATAATCGTGAGCCTCCTTGGTTGGGGCCTTCTCATCAAGGGGGTGCTATTTATCGTTGCGCCAGGCTTAGTTGATCGCGCCGGAGATGGTTGGGCAAACCTGAAACTCATTCCGATTGCAGGAGGTCTCATGCTCTTGGTTGGCGCATATCTCTCGTGGATCGCGTACCTCGCCTAACTCAATGTTAAAGAAATACGTAGACTATTTTAAGGACAACCCAGAGCATTACTGGTTTAAACGCAAGCTCTGGGGTTGGGGCTGGGTACCTGTGACGTGGCAGGGATGGGTTGTTCTCGGCCTTTGGCTTGCCGCAGTCACATTCTTCTCGCTTACCCTCGATGAAAATTCTCCTCCACAAGAAGTGGCGTTCACCTTCATTCTGCCGATCTTGTTTCTGACTGTTCTTCTCATCACCATTTGCTACAAGAAGGGTGAAAAGCCCAGGTGGCAGTGGGGTCTTGAAGACAAGAATGAAAAAGAGCAGTAAATGGAAATATAAAAATACTACGCTTCTCGCCTTAAGCCTTCTAGTGCTCTTTTATGTGGCAGATACGGAAGTTGCCCATACACTTATCCGCCACATCGGAAGCTACGGCTATCTAGGCGCGGCTATCACAGGGATATTTTTTGTCTCGACATTCACTGTCGCACCCGCATCGGTCGTGCTATTTCATTTAGCACAGGACTTTAATCCAATAGTAATTGCACTTTGTGCCGGGGCTGGGGGAGTAATTGGTGACCTTTTTATATTTCGCTTCTTGAAAAGCGGAGTTTTTGAAGAAGTTCGTCCACTTCTTGGTAGATTCAAGGGGTCTTATATTGTCGCCTTGCTTAAGACCCCCTATTTTACGTGGCTTGCACCAGTAGTGGGTGCCATTATCATTGCTTCGCCTCTTCCGGACGAAATCGGTATTGCACTGATGGGCCTTTCTAAAATAAAGCTATGGCAATTTGTGGGACTGACATTTGTACTTAACACCCTAGGGATTCTTGCCATCGTATTATTAGCTCGGTACAGTTTGAGTTAAGAAAGGCTCCAACCCTTACAGGGAGCCCTAAAGGACTGCTGTTTGTAACTACTCGCTAGGCTCGCAGACAAACAGGGAGCATCGTCCCACGCCACAGCAAATGATTAAAGAATCACAAGAAAAATATTTAGCTTCACTACCCGATGGTGTGACTATTGAGGTGAAGCCTTTTGATCCGAGCACAAAGGCGGTTGCTGAAAAAATCCTTGCTGAAATAAAAACAGCTCTTCCAGATCTTCCTGCACACTTCGGTGGTGCGGCAGCGTTAGGCATCGCTGGTCAAAATGACATCGATATTCTCCTTCTTTCGACGCCAACTGAATTTGATCGATATCGGAAGACTCTGGACGGTCTCTATGGGCCTCCAACAAGAGTAACCAAATCCGTGAAGTGGCAATTCAGTCGGGATGGGTTTGATGTGGAGCTCTATCTAACTGATAAAGATTCGTACGCCGCAAAGGAGCAAGTCGCAATTTTTGAACTTCTCTCGAACAATAAGGAATTATTGCGTGAGTATGAGCAGATAAAGCTGCCCTACGGTGTTATAGATTTCAAAGAGTATATGAGAAAAAAGTACGCATTCTTCAATAAAATTCTTGAAGGGAGGAAGCTTTAAGAAAGGTTCCAACTTCGTCCCAGACCCAGCAAATCAATTATGAAAACTGCAATCATCATCCACGGAATGCCTTCAAAGGAGGAGTATTTTAACCCCAAGAATCGTAGCGCTTCAGCCAATCATTGGCTACCGTGGCTTCAACGCCAGCTCGTCCTCAATGGCACCTTCGCGCAAACGCCTGAAATGCCGGAGCCATACGAACCAGACTATAAAAAATGGAAGGAAGTTTTTGAGCAATTTAAGATAGATGAAAACACGGACCTTATTGGGCATAGCTGTGGAGGTGGGTTCCTCGTTCGGTGGCTAAGTGAAAATAACGTCCGAGTGGGGATGGTTGCTCTCGTTGCTCCCTGGATTGATCCAAACCACACCTTTGCGCCAAAAATGTTTAACGGGTGGGAGATGGACGGGACTATTGCAGAGCGAGTCAAAGAGATTTGTCTTTTTATTTCTTCCGATGATGACAAGGAAGAGCTGGGTACCGCAGAGCAGCTGAAAAAGACGATCAAAGGTCTGAAGCTGAAGGAATTTACAGACCGGGGACACTTCACCATGAACGATATGAAAACTGAAGAATTCCCCGAACTAAGAGACTATCTTTTCCAGAGTGTCTAAAGATTTATTCTTTCCGCAAAATCTTCTCCATTTCTTTCCCTTTTGCCAATTCGTCGATTAATTTATCTAGATAGCGAATTTCTTTCATGGTCGGCTCTTTGATGTCTTCCACTCGAATACCGCAGATCAGACCCTTGATCAGGGCTCGCGAAGGATTCAGTTGTGGAGCTTCCGCAAGGAAGGTTTCAATGTCTGTCCGCTTTTTTAACTGTGCCTCTAACCCTTTCTGACTATATCCTGTCAACCAACGGATGATTTCATCAACTTCTGTTTTCGTGCGTCCTTTTTTCTCCGCCTTAGCAATATACAAGGGGTAGACACTTGTGAAGCTCATGCTATAGATCCGATGTTTTTTCATAATTCTCCTGATTTTAGCATTTATGACACAGCTTAGGGGTCAGTAAGTTAGTACTTTAAAATCAATCAAACCTCGTATACATTAAAGAATATGAAACATCAAAAGGGATTTGCGACGGCTACGGTTTTGCTAGTCCTATTCGGAATCATAGTGCTTGGGGGAGTTCTCTACGTGGCAATGAATCCGGAAGCACTTCAGACATTAACTGGCGGGTCGCCGGAGGCAAATGTTGATGGGAAGGTATCTATCGCATGGCGGTTTACGGACGCAGGTGTGAGTGACGGGATACCGTATACATCGGTAGCTGTAGTGATAAATGGTGGCGCGCATGAGATGGGCAAATTTGCCGGAAGCTGCAGTGAGATTGGTGCAAACGGTGGTATAGACGGGAAAGGTCTTCTCGCTGGGGAGCTCTCGGCAGCGCAGTGCTGGTATGCAGGTGGGGGAAATGAGATCGGAGTTTTTGCACACGAAGATGGGGGAGTCGACATTATGGTCGGCGAGCTTTCAGAAGGAGAAGAGGGTGCAGGAATGTTCCGCGGAGATTTCAGCGTCAAGAACAGCTTAGTGTTCTAGTACGAAATTTTGCTTCACCAGCCGGAACATCAAGGGTAAAACGTTTGTTACAATGACACTATGGCAGCTCTAACAATTGCCTCCGGGGTAGTCCATACGATGCCCGAGGATCTGCGAAAGGTCCTCACGTCTGACAAAGCGGCGCTCGCCGTGTGGGAGAGTCTTACCCCGCTTGCGCGCAATGAATGGATCTGTTGGGTAATTTCCGTCAAAAAAGACGAAACGAGAAAAGAGCATATCGAGAGAGTACGCACGGAACTCAAAGAAGGAATCCGCCGACCTTGCTGCTGGATTGGCTGTATTCACCGGACGGACAAGAAAATCAGTCCTTCGGTACGAGGAGTGCTCAATAGACGAGCCAAAAAATCAAAATCATACAATAGGCATTAGCCACTTTTTTCTTCCTTGGCAATGAAATCTAACTCGATCAAAAAACTAAAAGACGGCGTTCAATGTAAAGTCATCGGTGGGACACATTCGGGCAAATCCGGAATTGTGAAAGATATCAATACAAGCAAGACCGGTCATGTGACCATAACGGTTTTACAGAAAAGCGGCGAGAGATTCAAGACTCTCGCAAAAAATGTGGAGATTAGGGTAGGAGCCGAACGTCTAAAATAGGTATCTGGCATAGTTTTCCTCCGGTATTTCTCGAGTTACTATTGAGTCACCAGTATATTTCATCTATCTATGCACAAAATTGTTTGGTATGCGGTGGGGGCAGTAATATTAGTGGGTGTCCTATCGTTTGCCTACTATGCGCTTTCTCCGCTTTTTATAAATATAAAGGTTGATGAGGCTTTGCCCGGAGCAAAGACGGCAGAAGAAACACAGGGGGAAGTGGAAGAAATGCCAGAGGAAGTTCCGGTTACAAAAACTACAGCATCTCCCGTGGTGGATACCCTAGCGCATCCCGCTTCGGGCTTGGTACGAATCGTTGAGGCGGAAGGTAAAACCTACATCCGGTATGAAAACTACAAAACCATCAATGGTCCAGACATTTACGTCTATCTAGCAAAAGATCTTGAAGCAAAGGAATTTATCGACCTCGGCAAGGTTAAGGCAACAGAGGGGAATATAAATTACGAAATTCCTACAGACCTCGATCTGGCCGAGTATCGATATGTGTTGACCTGGTGCAAGGCATTCGGAGTGTTGTTTAATTACGCTGATCTGTCCATCATCGACCAGTTGCACGTATGAAACCGAAAAGTGTCGCTGAATATATAGGAGGTTTCCCCAAAGAGCGGCAAAAGAAGTTGCGAGAAATGCGAGCGGTTCTTAAAAGGGTAGTACCGGGAGCGAAGGAAGAACTGAAGTGGGGAGTGCCAGTATTTTCGCTCCATCGGATTCTCTTTGCCTACGCAGGGTTCAAGCACTCGCTCAACTTCATGCCCACCCCCTCCGCGATGAAGCCGTTTAAGAAAGAACTTGCTGCATGGGGGACCGGAAAGGGTTCGATTCAATTTCCCTACGACAAGCCGCTCCCCAAGGGCCTTATTCGCAGGATTGCCCTTTTCCGTCTGAAGGAACTGAAGGAAAAAGATATCCGGTGGATGTAGAGGAAAAATAAGTGCAGAGGAGGCTCCTTGACAAAGCACACCTTGAGGAGGATCCTCAATATTGGAGAGACATCCTGTCGCTTCAAAACCAAAACAGGGAGGCTTGCAGTGACTTATCGGTCCATTATCCCGACGCTTCTCCCGGTAGTGCATCCGGAGCAAGCGCGCAGACTCGCCTTCATCGACACGGAAGATTATGACCCTGTCGCACGGAAGGTTCGCCAGCACTTCGTGGATACCGGCACCTCGTTCTCTTCGGGCTACATTCAGCGTGGGATCTTCGCGCTGAAGCAGTACTACGCGGTGGCGCTCCTCGATCCGGGTAACGCCCACGCGATCTCGCGTCCGCTCGATCCCTTCTGGCATGCGCATGTGCTCCACAGCGAGGAGTACACGGATTTCTGCAAGCGCGTGGTCGGGGAATACATGCATCATCGGCCGCTCGACCACAGCAAGTCCGAGCATGTCGCCGCGGTCCGGCGCCTCTACGACTACACCCTCGACGTCTTGCCCAAGATCTTCTCGACTGTCGATGCACAGTTTTGGCCCGCGAATGTCGCGGATGACGCGCTCATCTGCTACCACAAAGGCAACCAGGACGGGATCTACAACGAGATCCAGCCCTACCGGCTCTTCGAGCCGAGCTCCCGCGGAAGCGAGGCGGGGCTTCGGTGAAGGCCTCCCAGACGCACTCGTGCGTCTGTTTTTTTATTCTGAAACTCACGAAATGCTAAACTATGAACATGACCAAAACATTTACCTGTCGCGAATTAGGAGGGGTGTGCGAAGAAAAATTCTCTGGAGAGAATCTGATGGAGGTTGTGCAGAAGGGCATGTCGCACATGATGTCAGATGAGGAGCATAAGAAGAGTATTATGGACATGGAAAAGCGCACGGGTGAGAACAAGGAGCAATGGATGACACGAATGCAGCAGGAGTTTGATGCTAGGTCGCACAATTAAAAGTTGATGTACTTGCTATGGAAGAAATCACCGTACAAGCGACCGTGAACGCGCCCGTTAAAGTAGTCTGGGACTACTTCACAGGGCCGGAGCATATCATTAAATGGAATAACGCTTCCGACGATTGGCACACTCCGCGAGCAACGAACGATCTTAGGGTTGGCGGAAAATTCAATTCTCGAATGGAATCCCGCGACGGGAAGCAAGGGTTTGATTTTGAAGGAGTGTATGACGAGGTTGTCCCGCAAAAACTAACCCGTTACACGATGAGCGACGGACGCAAAGTGAGCAATGTTTTTGAAGCGGATGGGGACACGACTCGTCTCATAGTGACGTTTGATCCCGAAAAGGTAAATGATCCCCAGTTCCAGCGCGAAGGGTGGCAAGCGATTCTCAACAGCTTCAAAAAATATACCGAGAGTCACTAGCTATTGCCGACGGGATATACTAGAGAAATGAACAAGTGGACAGGACCTCTGTGGGGTTCTTTCTAAGCTCTTTAGTGAGCGGAACTTTTTTAAATGAGGCATAGTTACGTCTAGATATGACCCACAATCCGTATCTCCGCGCCGTATTTGCGGCTATCTATATTATTGGTGTTGTTTTGGTAATGGACACCGTGACCTCGATTACGGGGCCAGAGGATAACCTCCTTATTCCCATGACGATCCTTAGCCTTTTCGTGCTCTCCGCTTCGGTAATGGGATACCTCTTTCTCTACGTCCCGCTCCAGCTTTATTTTGACAACAAGCGACAGGAGGGACTCGTCTTTTTTGGAAAGACGGTCGGCGCATTCGCACTGATGTTTGTCTTGTTTCTCGCAGCACTTCTCGTCAGCTCCTACTGGTAGTTAAGAGAAAATTAAGAAGGGGTGTGGGGCATTTGCTACAATACTGGTCATTACCAGTTCAACTACCCACTATGGCTAAATATGTCGACGGATTCGTGATTGTCGCTCCAAAGAAGAAAACCGCAGAGTATAAGAAGATGGCCGAACTCGGACGTAAAGTTTGGCTGAAGTACGGCGCCCTCGATTATAAGGAGTGTGTCGCGGACGACCTGTATCCTCCTGGGATGGATGGGAAAAAGCAACCGTCTCACTTCTTCAAGATGACAAAGGCAAAAAAGAACGAGACGATCTGGTTCTCGTTTATTGTATTTAAATCGCGCAAGCATCGCGATGCAGTCAATGCAAAGGTTATGAAGGATCCCCTAATGAATGATCCAACGTGGAAGGACAAACAAATGCCTTTTGATATGAAGCGTTTTGCCTACGGTGGTTTTAAAGTCGTGGTTGACGCATAATAGTGAAACTGAAGGACGGGAGTAACAAATCCGTCAAAGTAATCAAAGAACAAATACCTATATGAAAATTTTCTCGTACCTCATTATCGGGGGAGTTGTGTTAGTGGGCGCATTTTATGCGCTGAATAGTTATATCTATAACGAAAAGCAGGCAACTGCTGCAGCCGACTATAAGGACGCGGAATATATCATTGACGGCGCGCGCGTAAAGCTTGAAGACGGAATTGCAGAAACCGAAGCGGCCCCCGGCTCCTCCGCTCGAGTCGTTACTCGATATTTTGGAAATGAGCTTACAACTGATCTCGATGGTGATGGTCGAGAAGACGTGGTTTTTCTTTTGACGCAGGAGCCGGGAGGAAGTGGTACGTTTTATTATGTTGTCGCAGCCCTCAACACCGAGCGCGGATACGTCGGCTCGGAGGGGTTACTCCTTGGGGATCGCATTGCTCCACAAACGACAGAGCTAAGCAAAAATCCGAGTCATAAGAGTGTTGTCGTCGTTAACTATGCGGATCGTGGCAGAGAGGATCCCTTTACCACACCGCCGTATGTGGGTAAAAGTATTTGGTTGAAGCTCGATCCGCAATCAAGACAGTTTGGCGAGGTTGAACAAAATTTCGAAGGGGAAGCCAACCCTGCTACCATGACACTCGGTATGAAAACGTGGGTCTGGGTGTCCGCGCTCTACAATGACGAACGTATAGTTACACCTAAGACGCCGGGCGTATTCACCATAACTTTTGGGAAGGAGGGAAGATTTACCACCACGACCGACTGTAACAGCATGGCTGGAAAGTATGTCGCCGATGCCGAGGGGATTTCTTTTTCTGAAATCATAAGCACAAAGAAATATTGCGAAGGCTCGCAAGAAAACGAATTCGCAACACTGCTCGAGACTGCATCGGGCTATCACTTCACAACGAAGGGGGAGCTCATTCTTGATCTGAAATTTGATAGCGGATCAGTGGTGTTTAGATAGATGAGACGAGCATTCCTTTCTCTTCTGTACGGTGGCGGAGCGATCATTGCGCTCGTTGCCGTCATCAACGCAGTCGTCCACATAGAGGCAAGTCCCTACATGTATGAGGGTATACAGGATGCACCTAGCGCCGAGGTTGTCCTTATTCCTGGCGCAGCCGTACTTAAGGATGGCTCACTCTCGCCCATTTTCACTGATCGAGTGGACATGGCCATCGCCTTGTACCAAGCCTCGAAAGTAAAGAAGATTCTTGTTTCCGGCGACAATAGCACAGTTGCGCATAACGAAGTAAATCCAGTCCGGGTGTATCTCATCGATAAGGGGATACCAGATCAGGATATATTCCTCGATCATGCTGGTTTTGATACGTATAGCACTATGTACCGCGCACGAGATATTTTTGGAGTTTCTTCTATGCTCATCTCGACGCAGTCGTTCCATCTACCGCGCGCTCTCTATCTCGCGCGCCACCTCGGGCTTACCGCATACGGAGTAAATGCCGATCGGGGTCATATGCTTCGTCGCAACTATGTGCGCGAGGTATTCGCCAATGAAAAAGCGGTACTTAACCTCCTCACCAATAGGCAGCCAAAGTATTTAGGAGAGAAAATTCCCATCACGGGAGACGGAAGAAACCATCCCTAACCATTTGATACACTATATAGAATATGACCATAGAAAACTCAATGATGACGACAGCGTTTGAGCTCCCGGGCTATCGAATCACGAAAAATATCGGCATGTCACGAGGGATAGTTGTTCGTTCGCGTTCTATAGTTGGAACGATTGGCGGAGGCCTCCAGACATTATTTGGAGGCAACATAACCCTCTTTACGTCGCTATGCGAAAGGGCACGCGGGGAAGCATTTGAGCTCATGTCAAAAAATGCTCGAGAAATGGGTGCGAACGCCGTCATCGGTGTTCGTTATGATGCGACTGGGGTCGGCGGGGGAGTAACGGAGGTGTTGGCATATGGCACTGCCGTAGTTGTTGAAAAGACATAATGCGACCTGCTTCAGTTCTCGATTGCGGTTGAGTGCGCCGCGCGTGAGCGAGTTTTTTCCTCACCCGGAGCTCATCGCAGTTGCGGTACGGTGTGGCGATGCGGATGGGCAAATATGGCTATCTGTGGGTCACGCTCCTTTTCTTTGTCGTAAGCTTCATTGGGCATTGGATATTCGGGTGGTTGGCCTATGTTCACGAACAAAGCTCCCTCGGTGGACCCATTGAGATCGGCGATTTTGCCATTGAAATGACCAGGGATATTTTAGAAAATTGGCAATCCGAATTTCTCCAACTCATGTGGCAGGTGGCTGGACTGGCGTATCTCCTTTATGTCGGTTCCCCGCAATCTAAAGAGGGGGAGGAGCGAATTGAGGGAAAGGTGGATGCCATTTTGAGTTCTGTTGATCCTAAAAATGCGAAGGGTATCATGGCACGTCTTGAGGAGAAGTATCCAAAGGGGTAGGGAGTAAACTCTACTTAGCTGCGGTAACATATATTTATGAAAGTTGATGCGTACATCAAGGGGCAGCCGAAAGAAGTTCAACTACTCTTGCAGAAGGTGAGAGCAACCATTTTGAAAGCGGCCCCAAAGGCCGAGGAGTCGATTAGTTATGGAATGCCAGGGTACAAGATGCATGGTCGCCCACTTGTGTATTTCGGTGCTTGGGAAAAGCATATCGGATTTTACACCCTGCCTTCGGGCAATGTAGCGTTCAAGAAAGAACTATCAAAATATAAAGTTGCGAAGGGGTCCATTCGGTTTCCGCTCGAGGGTCGCATTCCGTACGGTCTCATCGAAAAGATGGTGAAGTTTCGGATCAAGGAGAATCTCCAAAAAATTAAATTCGAATCTAAGTAAGTGAGAGGAAGGAGCCTTTGTCTGTCGAGTGCCGTCTGGTATGGTCAGAGAATGATTTTGAATAAAGTAGCTATCGTTCTTTTTGTTATTTTTGTAATTGGCGCCGATATGATCACGCCCTTCACCCGATGACTCCGGCTGTCATTGTGGAGACTGGCTTTATGACAAGCCCCACTGATCGAGCAATTATCGTTTCAAAACCCGGGGTGGCCGCTAAGGGAATCGCTGACGGGGTCCTCTCTCCTTCCTTGATCTATTGTAGATTCACATTGTGAGACATTTCGTTTACATTCTTACGTGTGCCGATGCCACTCTCTATGTCGGTTGTACTAATGATCTTACAAAAAGACTTTTGGAACATAATTCTTCAAAACGTGGTGCTCACTACACTAAGATTAGACGGCCGGTAATGCTCGTATATCACGAAAAATTTTCCACGCTTAGCCGCGCTCGTGCCCGTGAGGCGGAGATTAAGCGAATGACACGGAAGAAAAAGCTAGACCTATTTGCGTTGAAGTAAGGCAACGGCTCAGAAGCTTCGCTAGTTTCTGCTCCCGTTTTTTGCTCCCTGGACTACCAAGAAAAAATCGCTTGATTTTTAAATGAATTAATGTTATAGTTTCGCTTACTATATGGCTGACTTCAAAAGAGACAATCGCTTCGGCGGTGGCGGCAACCGTGGGGGTTTTCATAGGGGAGGATCTGACCGCGGTGCTCCGAGAGGCGGAGGAAGTTTTGGCGGTGGAGGCAGGAGGGATTTCTCCCGCCCCACGGAAATGCATCAAGCAACCTGCGCAAATTGCAATAAAACATGCGAGGTTCCTTTTCGTCCCAATGGAAAAAGACCTGTGTATTGCAAAGACTGTTTTGCTACAAGAAAACCAGAAGTGTCGGCACCTTCTTTCTCTCGCTCAAACTCCGATTCACGCCCTTCTTTTCGATCTGAAGGCAGTGGAGAGCGAAATGACGGCCTGCGTTCTCAAGTTGAAGCTTTGAGCACAAAAATGGATAAGCTCATGAAGATGATAGAAGAGCTTAAAGCGGCGCCTGCGCGAAAGGAGCAGGTACACCTTGCGGTAGAAGCCGCGCTAAAGACTCCTAAAAAGGCTGCTAAAAAAGTAGCAAAGAAGTAAATATAAGGTTTTCTTGCTTGTACGAGCACTTCGCGCGAGCAATTTCTATTTGTAAAGAAAAAGTATGGCTGCACAAAAAGAAGAAGTCATAGTACGTTTTCAAAAAGTTTCCCACGAATTTGGCGTAAGGAAACCAATTCTTAGTGAGGTGGACTTTTCTATTCGAAAGGGGACAAAGATTACGCTCATGGGTCAAAATGGCGCCGGAAAAAGCACAATCTTTGGCCTCATTACCAAAGCTCATGTGCCCGAGAACGGAGAGATTCACATTCAGCACGGCCTCTCTATCGCTATCGGACGGCAAGTTATTCCTCGGGATCAGATGGATCTCACGGTACGTGAATTTTTTCAAAAAGTATTTCCTAAAAAGGTATACGATATCGATCCACGTATTGATGAAATTTTGGAAGTTGTGAATCTCCACGCTCCTCACGAAAAGATTATTCGGACCTTCTCTGGTGGACAGCAAGCGCGCCTCCTTTTAGCTTCCGCTTTGATCCAAAACCCTGATCTCCTGCTTCTTGATGAGCCGACTAACAATCTTGATAAAGAGGGAATTGCACATCTCACTAAATTCCTCATCGATTACAAAAAAACGGTCATTGTCATTTCTCACGATGCCCATTTTCTCAATGCCTTCTCCGACGGTGTCCTTTACCTCGATGTGCATACGCACAAGGTGGAGCAGTACGTGGGCAATTACTCTGACGTGGTAAAAGAAATTTCTGCTCGTGTTGAAAAAGAAAACCGTAGAAATGCACTCCTAGCGAAAGAAATTCAGGAAAATAAAGATAAGGCGAACTTTTTCGCAAATAAAGGAGGTCAAATGCGTATGGTGGCAAAGCGTATGCGCGAGAAGGCCGAGATGATGGAGGAGGCGAAAGTGGACGTGCGGAAGGAAGATAAGGCAATACGTTCCTTTCGTATTCCATTTCAGGACGGTCTTATCGGCGAGATTCTCACGATCTCTTCTTTTATGGTGATGAATAAGCACAAAGCGACAGAGCGAAAAGTAAAAATCTCATTGCGCCGAAATTCGCATCTTCTTCTTGCGGGCCCGAACGGAATCGGCAAGAGTACCCTCCTCCAGTCGCTTGCAGATGGTTCTGCGAAAGGAGTGGAAATACTTCCGAATGTGCGGGTGGGGTATTATCGGCAAGATTTTTCCAACCTCGATTTTGATAAAACGGTATATCAAGAACTTGCCGCTGCGCTCGATCGCAATGTGGAAGAGGAGATACGCAAAGTTGCGGCTGGCTTTCTCATTAGCGGAGAGACATTCTACGCAAAAATCGGAACTCTTTCGGAAGGACAGAAGGGTCTTGTTGCCTTTGCTCGTTTGGTACTTCTTAAGCCAGGACTCCTTATTCTCGATGAGCCGACCAACCACATCAACTTTCGGCATTTGCCGGTCATCGCCGAGGCGCTAAGTAATTTTGAAGGACCAATGATAGTGGTCTCCCACGTGCCTGATTTTGTCTCGCAAATTCGAATCGACGAGATTCTCGATCTGGGGAAGTAGCCGATTTGCTACAATACAGGAGTCAAATTTACCAAAGAGAGCTGCGCCTTAATTGTCGTAGCGCGACATAATTTCGCCTAGATTAAATGCAAAAAGTTACTCCACATCTCTGGTTTGATAAAGAAGCAGAAGACGCGGTGAAATTCTACACCTCTCTCTTTCCCAACTCAAAAACAGGAAACGCGTCTCGCTATGGCAAAGAAGGATTTGAAATTCATAGAATGCCCGAAGGCACCGTTATGACTCAAGATTTTCAGATCGCAGGGCTCTCAATAATTGCCTTAAACGGGGGGCCGGTTTTTAAGTTTAACCCCTCGGTTTCTTTTACGGTGAGTTGTAGTGAGGTAGCGGAGCTCGACCGATTGTGGAGTGCACTATCTGATGGGGGGTCTATCCTCATGCCATATCAAGAGTATCCGTTCAGCAAGAAGTATGGCTGGTGCAATGATAAGTTCGGGCTCTCATGGCAGCTTGGGCTCTCTGAGGAATCGCTTAGTGTCACTCCATCCCTCATATTCACTGGGGATAAAGCTGGAAAAGCGAAAGAGGCCATGGATTTCTACACTTCGGTGTTTAAGAATTCAAAAATCGAGTTTACGTACCCCTACGGTGCAGGAAAGGAGCCAGATAAACCGGAAAATCTAGCTCATGCGGTGTTTTATCTCGAAGGTCAGAAATTTATCGCGATGGATAGTGCGCGCGAGCACGGATTCACCTTTAACGAGGCAATTTCATTCCTCGTGAACTGCGATACTCAAGATGAAGTTGATTATTTCTGGAACAAGATGTCTGCAAACCCAGCATCGGAGCAATGCGGCTGGCTTAAAGACAAGTTTGGAGTTTCGTGGCAAATAGTTCCGCAACAGCTTTCAAAACTTATTAGTGATCCAAATAAGGGGAAGGCTGGCCGTGTTATGAACGCGATGCTTCAGATGAAAAAGCTGGATGTCAAAAAGCTTCAGGAAGCATACGACCAAGAATAAGCAAAAATAATCCTCATTTTCTCCTGTTATAATTGTCCCATGCGCATCGGGGTTGATTTGGACGAAGTACTTGCAGATACACTTTCCGCAGTATTGCCATTCCATAATGATCGCTACAACACATCTCTTACTCGAGGTGATTTTCACTCGTACAAGTTCTGGGAAATTTGGGGTGGATCTCGCGAAGAATCGGTGCGAAGAGTGCATGAATTTTTTGACTCCCCCTATGCAGAGCGTGTCACACCGATTGCGGGGGCACGAGATGCACTTACCCGCCTAAAAGAGGCGGGGCATGAGCTCCATGTTATTACGGCGCGCTCCAACGCTTTTATAGAGCACACCAAACGTTGGATCGGGATGCATTTCCCGGGTCTTTTTGATGAGATACATTTCACTAATTTCTACAGTGTGTCAGGAGAAGGGCGTACCAAATCAAGCGTGTGCAAGAATCTCGGCATAGAGGTAATGGTTGAAGATGATCTCCATCATGCGAGCGACTGCGCTACATCAGGAATTAAAGTGATCCTTATTGATTACCCGTGGAATAAGGAAGAATCTAAGGAGAATGTTGCGAGGGTTTCTTCATGGGATGATGCAGTGACTCTCATACAGGCATGAAAATCCTTATCAAGGGTAAAGTGTGGCGTTATCCGGGAGCTGAAGGGTGGCACTTTGTGTATGCGGACAAACAGTTGTCGGAGAAAATCAGAAAGTATCATCGCAAACGGTATAAGGGGGTGCGAGTAGGGTTTGGGTATGTCCCTACCGTTGCAACTGTTGGGAAAAGCTCATGGAAGACGACTCTCTTCCCCTCGAAAAAAGAAGGAGTGTATCTCATCGCAGTCAAAGCTCCTGTACGCAAGAAGGAAGAGATTCAGGAAGGGGATGATCTGAAAATTCACTGCGACCTACTTTAGGTTTATTGTCCCGCTTTGGTATACTCATGACTCATGTCGGACAATGCGATTGAAATCAAAGGGCTTACCAAGTCATTTAAAAAGGTAAAGGTTTTGGAGGGGATTAATCTCTCTGTCGAGCGCGGCACCATGTTGGCACTTCTTGGCCCTAATGGAGCTGGGAAGACGACCACGGTGCGCATCTTGAGTACCCTCCTTAAGCCAGATGCTGGGGAGGTACGGGTGAATGGGTTTGATGTGGTCGGGCAAGCTGATGAGGTTCGTCGCACGATTGGGCTCACAGGGCAGTACGCAGCCGTGGACGAGCTGCTTACCGGAAGAGAAAATCTCATCATGATGGGGCGTCTCTATCATCTTGGAATTGCGAGAGCAAAAAGCCGCGCAGAGGAGCTTCTCACTCAATTTGACCTCACGGACGCAGCCGATCGGGCAGCAAAGACCTACTCGGGAGGAATGCGTCGCCGCCTTGATCTTGCGGCAAGCCTTGTCGCGATCCCGCCGGTTCTTTTTCTTGATGAACCAACTACAGGACTCGATCCCAGAAGTCGCATCACGATGTGGAATGTGATCAGGGGACTCATGGACTCGGGTGCCACGATCCTTCTCACCACACAATATTTGGAAGAAGCCGATAAACTCGCCGACCGTATCGCGGTGCTTGATCATGGTGTAATCATTGCCGAAGGGACTGCAAAAGAGTTGAAAAGTCGGGTCGGTAACGAGCGACTCGAGCTCATCATCGGAGAGAGGAGTAACTTAGAGGAAGCAATTAAAGTACTTCCAAATACTGATCTGCAGATCCATAAAGAAGAGCGTCGTATAAGTATCCCAGCCGGGGGCGTTGCTGATGTGTCTGCGGCCCTCACCTCGCTCCAAAAGGCGGGCATCGATGTCGAATCCCTCTCGCTTCACCGTCCGACACTCGATGAGGTGTTCCTCACGCTCACTGGCAAGGAAGTTACAGAAGAAGAAACAAAATCATGACGCCATCCACCTCTATATCACCTCGCCCAACTCTCGGTACTGTTTTTAGCGATTGTCTCGTCCTCATCGAGCGCAGCCTTAAGCACATCATCAAAAACCGTGACCAACTCCTCGGTGTGGTAGTGCAACCCATTATGTTCATGCTCCTTTTTCGCTATGTCTTTGGGGGAGCGATCAACACTGGAGGAGTGACCTATGTAAATTTCCTTATGGCAGGTATCGTCGTGCAAACGGTCGCGTTTGGATCGCTGACAACTTCCTTGAGTGTTGCCACTGATCTCACTCGCGGTATTATCGATCGCTTCAAATCGCTTCCTATGGCAAGTGGAGCCGTGCTCGTCGGGCATGTGGTTGCGGACGTGGTGCGCAATGCTATATCCACCCTTGTAATGGTACTTGTTGGTTTTCTCGTTGGGTTTAATCCAGTTGCTACTTTTGCGGAGTGGCTCATGATCGCAGGTATCTTGGTCCTCTTCACATTAGCCATGAGTTGGCTCGCAGCCATTATGGGCCTTCTCGCGCGCTCCGTGGAAGCGGTGCAGTGGGTTGGGTTTATGGCGATATTCCCGCTCACATTTGCTAGCAGTGCGTTCGTACCCACCGATGGAATGCCCTACTTTTTGCGGGTCTTTGCCGAAAATCAGCCAGTCACTCAAGTGATCGAAGCAGTCCGAGCTCTTATGGTTGGAACCCCGATAGGCTCTCATGGGTGGATTGCAACTGTGTGGTGCGTTGGTTTTATCATTCTTGCAGTGCCGCTCGCGTTTTACCTCTTTCGAACTAAAGCAGTCCGTTAGTTTGCGCTTGTGAAATGGAAAGCCGCACGGTAACGTCATAGTGTTATGCACATGAGCCCCAAGAAGGAACTATTCTTCAGCGTGCTGGCAGTTCTTATAGTTGCTTCCATCGGGGTACTCATATATCTCTCTCCTAATGCGTCCCCCGACACGGTGGTAATAGTTCCGCCTGCCGGCAACATCACTGTGCGAGGTCAGATGATTTGCCTGCCGCACCGCAACACGAGGGGGCCACAAACACTTGAGTGCGCGTTTGGCGTTGTTGATGGGGAAGGACGTTATTTTGGGCTTCGTGATAGTGATGCGATGTACCGTAATCTCTCGGGGGTGCCGACCAATGTACCCGTTGAAGTACGCGGCGTTTTTACCCCACGCGAAGATATAAAGTATAAAAGTATCGGCGTTATCGAAGTGACGAGTGTCGCCAGGGCAGACATTCCACAACGCGCCGAATTATCCGGAGAATTCCTTTGCCTTCCGCATATTGACACAGCTGGTCCACAGACCGAGGAGTGTGCCTTTGGACTTAAAACTGATGACGGTATCTATTACGCAATCGATTTTGGAGCAATGTCTCAAACGGTGCCGGCTGAACTGAAAAGCGGGGTGAGAATTTCAGCAAGCGGAGTTATGGTGCCGATTGAGCAGTTAAGTACAGATCATTGGCAGAGATATCCGATCAAGGGAATTTTTTCGGTGACAGATTCTCTGAAAATTCTTGAGGAGGATTCCTCTCCCCGACCCCTTTCTCAATAAAAAAGCTTTCTACTCTGCCAGTACTGCGTAAGCGACGAGACGCTTATCGTAGGTTCCTTTAGCGGAGAGGTATTTACCCGCGCAGGTAATGAGATTAAGACGTTTTCCATCACTCCTTTCAAAAAGAAAGTGCGGAGGAACTTGGTCATACGGGTAGAGCATCGACTCGACCACTGTAAAGTGAAGTTTCTCTCCAGAAACCGTTTCAATGTAGATATCGCTGCCCACTTTGACGTACCGTAGTTTGGAAAAAGCCGCGTACACGTGGGCATCCATAACCGCGCTCCCCATTTCTCCAGGCACCGTGCCTCCCTCATACCATCCGACGTCTGATGATTTCCCGTCGGGCACGTCCAGCTCCCCTACGCTATTGATACCCATAGGGATAACTTTTGAATTAAGCCCAATCGCGGGAATTACGAGTGACGAGGGCAAATCTGGGGTTGCCACCTGTGCTTTTGCTACAGGTACTTCAAGTGCGGCAACGGCTAAATGTGCCTCTGGAGAAGGGGAAGTGCCCGACTGACTCGTTTCGAAGGATACGGAGGTCGGAGAGATGTCGCTCTCGCGGGAGAGTGGGGTTAGAAGCGCCACAAGTCCCAGCGCAATTATGAAGACAATAGATGATGCTCGCATGAAGCATCAGGATTGTACGGGAATGATATTTGAATGTCCAAGCGGCGCCATTAACGCTCCTAAATGTGAGACTTCACATACCTGACATCATAAAACCGCTAGAGTGGAGCTCATGCGAGGAGGCGGAACATTACCCGCTCGTAATCACACCACCATGGCAATAAAATATAAAAGTACCCGAACAGTAGAGCACTCCGAGATTCGTCAGTGGATCGAAGAGCGCGCGGGGCGGCCAGCACTCGTCATCCTCTCCGAGAACGGCACCACCTCTGTGTTGCGGATTGATTTTGGGGAACCTGATGAAGCCCTTCTTATGCTCTCGTGGGACGAGTTTTTTCGCATTTTTGAAGAAAATAATCTTTCCTTTATGTATTTACAAGAAGGGGAGAACGGAGAACGTAGCTACTCATATGCGTTTGTTTCGCGTCTAGAACCAGATGATGTTCCTGAATCGAGTGATGAAGAGGAGGAAGAAATAAAAAAGGGACCGGAAGAGGATGATGTATAACAAAAAAGTCGCCCCGAGGGGCACTCAACAAAAAATCCCCCGCACGGCAGGGGATTTTTTGTTGAAGCTCTAGAAGGTGAAATACTTCGAGAGACTGCCAACGAGAGGCAACTCTTTTTGTTGTTTCTGAACCGCGTTGATGATCCCGATGATCGCAAGAACAAGAACCGCAAGGTTGATGATATTTGCGACGTACCACAACTGATACATGAATGAACTTAGAAACCACATGACTACTTCGATGACAAAGAGAACGAGACCCTGTTTGATGTGAAATTTTACAAAAGGATCGTCTTTCGCAACGAGAAAAGAAACAATCACTAGCGGTCCAAGGTATGCGAGTGCTCCCATGAGGACGTTGGTTTGTGGCTTATTTTCGACCGGAGTTGTAGGTGCAGGACTTGGATTTTGTTGCTCCATGAAAAAAATTATGTAAATAAAGTTCCCACAGTATACCGCCACGCTTCTCCTAGTGGAAGGGTGCGGCTAGGAGGGCTACAGGTCCTTCCCATTAAAGGGTGTTACGACGAGAGAGTCGGTATCGACGCCTTCAAGGCAGCGCACATTGATAGCGCACTTTGGAAATGTAACTCCTTCTGCAAATGACTGAACCCCGCATGTACGGCAGAAAAGGTGGCGGATGGTTTTCTTATTAAAAAGATATTCGGCGAGATCCTTTTCGCCCGAGAGAAGCTTAAACTTGTCCTTATCGACGAAATTGAGAAGCAATCCCTTTTTCGAACAATGAGAGCAGTTACACGAAAGAACCTTGGCTAGGTCGGTGGTAACTTCGTAACGCACTTTGCCGCAGTGACACCCGCCCAAATAGGTTTTCATCGCTTCATTTTAGCATTTCGGGTCGTAATAAGATGAGCGAGACCGCGTCAATATATGCATCTGCTACAATAGTGATCAACCTATGAAATTCAAAATTTTGCTCGCAGTGTTTTTATTCCTCGCACCAATCGGGGCCTTTGCTGCGACACGTTCGCTCTCCATTGGAGACTCCGGAAGTGATGTCACCACTCTTCAGAAAGCGCTTATTGCAAAGGAGTATTTAGCTGCCGGAAAGGACACGGGCTATTTTGGACCTCTCACCGAAGCCGCAATAAAGAAATTCCAGTGTGATAAAAAAATTATTTGCTCTGGGGCTTCAGTATCGGGATATGGGGTGTATGGGCCTAGAACGCAGGCGGCTCTCGGAAGCTCGCCGGTGTACACCACCAATCCCTCCACTGTTTCACTCGATAAGCTCACTCCGAAAGCGACCGGCGCATTTGAAACCGGTGGCTGGATTCCGTATTGGAGAGCGGCAACTGGTACGAGAGATGCGCAGCCTCACTTTTCGCAACTAACGACGGTGATGCCATTTGCGTATTCGGTACGTTCTGATGGAACTCTTTCAGATACTCTCAATATTAATGAGGAGCCATGGAAGTCCTTTATTGCTTCTGCCAAGGCGGCAAAGGTGCGCGTAATACCGAGCATCATGTGGGGTAATGGGGACTCCATTCACCGCATCTTGAGTAACTCTGCGACACGGATTGCACTCGAGGATGAAATTGCAAAAGTGGTAAAAGATAATGGCTTCGATGGAATCGACATCGATTTCGAGGCAAAAAAGCACGAGACGATAAATTATTTCTCAACCTTCCTCAAAGGACTCTATCAGCGTATGGGGGACAAATGGGTGTACTGCACTGTGGAGGCGCGCATGCCGCTTGAGAATCGCTATCTTCCTGGACAAACGATTCCGCCTGATGCGACCGACCGAGCAAATGACTATGTTGAGATGGCGAAATATTGCGATCGCGTCGAGATTATGGCGTATGACCAGGGAACAATCGATCAGCGTTTTAATGCTGCTCGCCCCGCTCCGTACGCACCAGTTGCGGATCCAGGCTGGGTTGAAAATCTTGTTCTTCTCGCTGCGCAAACGATTCCACGCAATAAGCTCCTCATTGGAATCCCGACGTACGGCTATGAGTACACCGTCACACCGCTCGCCTCTGGCGGCTATCAATACCAAGTGTTGTGGCCATTCAATCCAGGATATGCAACCGATATTGCAACGCGCCTTGGCATTACACCAACGCGAAATAGTGGGGGAGAGCTGGGCTTCACCTATGACCCTGCACGTCTTCCTCCGGCGCCAACAGAGGGAAATAGTACGGCAACACAGCAGCATGCTCTTGCTTCAACGTCAGTCGCCCAAAATCCGAGCTCGCAGGTTGACTCGAGTAAACCTTTCAACTTTGTGACATGGAGTGATGCGCAAGCCATTGCGGATAAGGTCGCACTTGCCAAGCGTCTCGGGGTGCGCGGTATAGCAATCTTTAAGATTGATGGGGGAGAAGACCCCGGCATGTGGAATGTAATTCCGAGAGTACGGTAGGGTTCACAAAAGCTTCACCGCTATGAGTCGATAATGGCTTTAGGTCGAGATTATTGGCCTGTGTCTTTATAGTCTTTACACGACGTATGAAATATCTTGTACGCGCGGCAGCAATTGCGCCGCTCCTCACCATGGGAGCAGTAGCACTTGCACAGACCACGACCACCGCGACCACGACGACTGGGGGAGCGACGGCTACGACGACTCCTGGAACACCGAACACGGGAGTTGGCGGTGATGTAGCGATGACGCTTCTTGTACTCGGGGCGTCGGCACTCATCGCAGTAGTGGGCACACTATACCTCACGCGCCGAGGCGCACGAGGAGCTGAATAAATGACGGGAGCTTACACGAGGATGCCCCACGGGGCATCTTCGCGTGCGCTCGCACCGATCCCCCTCTATGAAAAAGATAGATACAACAGTGGTGGTGGCGCTTATCACGTCAGCGGCGACCTTAGTGTTCGCGGTAACGTTTGTGCGTGCCTTTTTCATTGCTCCCTCTGATCAGATCACGCTTCCAGCGGACGAGGCGACCAAGGCACGTCATGTCGCGTATTCCGGAGAGTATCCCGATCGTCTTATAATCCCGAAGCTCGGGATTGATGCCAGGGTGCAGCAGGTGGGTATAAGTTCGAAGGGAAATATGGCGGTGCCGAGCAATTACTCCGATGTCGGCTGGTACAAGTACGGAACTCTCCCCGGAGGAAAAGGGAGTGCTGTGGTCGCGGGCCATGTCGACAACGGAGTTTCCCTTGCTGGAGTATTTAAACAACTGCATCGTATGAAAACGGGAGACGAGTTCTATGTGATTACCAAGAACGGTACAAAGCTTCAATTTGAAGTTGCCGACGTGGTTTCCTATCCATACCAAGATGTTCCGACTGACATACTTTTTAATCGCTCCGATGGCGCATGGCTCAATCTCGTTACCTGTTCTGGCAGTTGGGTTTCAGAGGACAAGACGTATAACCAACGGCTGATCGTGTACTCGCGACTCGTGGGAATCGATTGATTTATCTAAAAAGTAGTGGTAAAGTATAAACACCAATCGGCCGGAAGGCCCATTTTTGTTTACGCGAAAGAGGCATGGAAATCCGAAATATCGCAATCATCGCTCACGTCGACCACGGTAAAACGACCCTTACTGACGCTCTCATGCGCCAGGCTGGAGTCTTGCCCGAGGGAGTCACGATGGATACTAATACCCTCGAGCGCGAGCGTGGCATTACGATTTACGCAAAAAATGCAGCGGTCACGTACAAAGGTACGAAGATTAATATCGTTGATACCCCAGGACACGCTGACTTCGGCTCCGAAGTCGAGCGGGTGCTTCGCTCCATTGACTCGGTTCTTCTGGTGGTGGACGCCCAAGAAGGCCCCATGCCTCAAACCCGCTTCGTCCTAAAAAAGTCTCTTGAACTCGGACTTAAGCCAATGGTCATCATCAACAAGATCGACAAGCCGGCAGCAGATCCGGAGCGAACTCATGAGCAGGTGCTCGAGCTATTCCTAGAACTCGGTGCCAACGATGAGCAGATCGATTTTCCTACCGTCTATGCAATCGGACGGGAAGGCATTGCTAAGAAAAATCTTACGGATGATTCTAAGGACCTCACTCCTTTGTTTGACGCAATCCTTGCGCATGTGCCAGTTGCTTCCTCTCCGTATCAGGACGGTCTCTTGCGCGCCCAGCCGTTTAATCTTGGCTACGACAATTTCCTCGGACGCCTTGCGGTGGTACGAGTGTATTCCGGAGAACTGAAGAACGGGCAACAGGTGATTGTAAAAAATCAGCAGGGAGAAGCTCGTACGGGAAAAGTTACTAAACTTTTTACCTTTAAAGGACTTGACCGAGTGGATGCAGAGGGCGTCGAGGCGGGCGATATTGCCCTTGTTGCAGGGCTTCCAGATATCTATATTGGAGAGACTATAACGACCACAGGGGAAGTCGAGGCACTTCCTGCTATCAAAGTGGATGAGCCAACGATTGAACTTACATTTCTGGTAAATAATTCTCCCTTCGCAGGGCGCGCTGGAAAGTACGTCACCTCACGACAGATTCGCGAACGACTTGAGAAGGAACTCGAGATTAACGTTGGATTGAAAGTAGATTTCTCCGGCGGGGATACGTTTAAGGTATTTGGCCGCGGCGAACTTCATGTGGCAATTCTTTTGGAAAATATGCGCCGCGAGGGATACGAACTCCAGGTTTCGCAGCCCCACGTGATCATTAAGGAGGAGAATGGAGAAAAACTGGAGCCGTTTGAGGAGGTGACCGTTGATGTCCCGAGTGAACACCAGGGGGTCATCATTGAACGCCTTGGTGCCCGCGCGGCGATGCTTATGAACCTTAAACAGCATGAGAACCAGGTTCGCCTTATTTTTGAAGGACCGACGCGCGGACTTCTTGGCTACCGCGGCCAATTTATTGTTGATACGAAGGGGGAGGGAATTTTCGCTAGCCGTGTGATCGGATTTAAACCGCATGTGGGAGTTATCGAGAAGCGTGCTGTTGGATCTATGATCTCAATGATCACCGGACAAACGGTGACCTTCGCGCTCGGCAATCTCCAGACGCGCGGCGTCCTCTATGTCGGCCCAGGGGTAGAAGTATACGAAGGTATGGTGATAGGAAATACTTCCAAAGGGGATGAGATGAGTGTTAATCCGATCAAGGGAAAGCAGCTCACTAATATTCGCTCCGCCGGGGCCGATGAGAAAATTTTTCTTGTCCCGCCATATGAAATCACTATTGAGCGAGGGCTTGAAATCATGATGGATGATGAATATCTGGAGGTGACACCAAAATCAGTGCGACTTCGCAAGCAAAGTCTCAAAGAAAGCGAACGCTCCAAAGTCAAAAGAGGGAGTTAGAAGGCTTGGTATACTAGCGCTCATGACCTCCACAGTACTGGAAGTTCAAAATTTGGAAAAAGTATATCGAACCATAGCTGCCGTCAAAAGCATTTCTTTTAGCGTCTCCCCTGGCGAGATCGTAGGTCTTCTTGGTCCGAATGGGGCAGGTAAAACGACCTCGATCAGCATGGTACTAGGCATACTCGAGCCGACAGGTGGAACTGTTCTAATAGACGGTATTGATGTGAGCAAGGAGCGCTCAAAGGCTCTCGAGCGGACAAATTTTGCTGCAGTCTACGCTCAAATGCCAGGCAACTTAAGTGTCTACCACAACCTATATATTTTTGGGCTCATTTATGGGGTCAAAAATCTTCGCGCAAGAATTGAGGAGGTGCTTGTTGAGTTCGAGTTGGAGCGTTTTCGAAACATTAAGGCGGGGGTGCTTTCCTCTGGTGAGCAGACGAGAGCTGGGCTCGCGAAAGCGATGCTAAACCGTCCGAAGCTACTTCTGCTTGATGAGCCGACTGCCTCACTCGATCCTTCTTCCGCTCGTCTTATACGAGAAAGGATTCGAAATTTTGCGACAGCGGGGCAGGGAGGAGTGCTTTGGACATCCCATAACATGCACGAGGTAGAAGAAGTATGTGATCGTGTTCTTTTCCTCTCTCACGGGAAAATTATTCTTGAAGGAAATCCAAAGACACTTCCGTCTGAACACGGTAAGAAAAATCTCGAAGAACTTTTTATTACTGTGGCAAGAGAGCCGCTTTCACTGTCCCTTTCAGAATAGGCTATGAACCCTACACGCGTATACGCTATCGTCCTTCGTCAGCTGTACCTCATTCGCGGAAATCCGACCCGCTTTTTCCAAATCTTTGTTTGGATTCTTCTTGATATCGTGTTTTGGGGTTTTACGACAAAATATCTTCACGGCATCGCAGGAGAATTCAATTTTCTCTCCGTTTTCCTTGGGGCGATACTGCTTGAGGATTTTCTGGTGCGTACCCAGCAGGGAGTCACCGTGGCCTTTTTCGAGGACGTCTGGGCGCGCAACTTCCTCAATGTGTTTGGCTCGCCGATTAAGGTACTTGAGTACGTAGGGGGGTTGGTCCTTACCAGCATTATCACTACTTCTGTTGCATTGCTTGCCATGCTCCTTCTCGCGAGTCTCGTCTTTGGATTCTCCATTTTTTCCTATGGCATATACCTCATTCCATTTCTCCTTATTCTCTTTATTTTTGGATTGGCCCTCGGAGTCTTTGGAGCTGCAGTGGTCCTTCGCTTCGGGCCCGCATCGGAGTGGTTCATCTGGCCGCTCCCCGCAGTTCTCGCTCCATTTGTTGGAGTTGTGTATCCGATTTCAGTGTTGCCAGGCTGGATGCAATACATTTCGCATGCCCTTCCTCCCACGTATGTTTTTGAAGGTATGCGCTCAATTGTCACAACGGGAACCTTCGAGGCGCAAACGCTCATTTTCAGTTTTGGGCTGGCGCTTCTCTACATAGCCCTTGCATGTTGGTTTTTCTACTACATTTACCGTATTGCGGTGCGAACGGGACTTATCGCTAGGTATAGCGCTGAAACTCTGACATAGGGCTCCTACCCTCGAAGCGAGGCTTCATTGACAAGCTTTGGGTTTCGGTATATAATGGAGAAGTAAGAATTTGCTTGGTTTTCTAGCCCTTTTTAGGGCTCGAACGGGCTCTCAAGCTCTCAAAAACTTAGCAATCCGGCCCTTACAATCATACTCATTATGGCCGGGATAATTGCTAACGCTATATGAAGTTTAAACGAAATTTTTCGCATAACCCCAACCGCGCCTATGGAGGCGGAGGTAACTTTTCCCGCAGCCGTCCCCAGGGCTCTCGACCACATGGTGGCGGCGGTCGTTTTAACCGTACCCGCAATGCTAATCTTGGCGAGCACATCGATGTATCGCGCTTTATTAATAAGGCGGTGATCACCGAGCAGATGGAGCATTTTGTTCCTGAACATTCCTTCGCTGATTTTAAAATCGATGAACGCATTAAGGCGAACGTGGCTGCAAAGGGATACATCACGCCAACACCGATTCAAGATAAGACGATTCCTCACATTCTAAAGGGGCAGGATCTCGTAGGTATCGCCAACACCGGAACCGGAAAGACAGGAGCGTTCCTTCTCCCACTTCTTGATAAAGTGCTTCACAACAATCACAGCCACGTGCTCGTGCTCGTTCCGACTCGCGAACTTGCGATTCAAATCGAACAAGAGCTTCGCGCATTTAGCGCAGGACTCGGAATTTTCTCCGTCTGTACTGTCGGGGGTGTTCCTGCAGGTCGCCAGATCGCAACTCTTCGAAAATATCACTGCCGTTTCGTAATCGGCACCCCAGGGCGTGTCAAAGACCTCGTGGAGCAGCGCATCATCGATCTCTCCCTTTTCGACACGGTTGTTCTCGATGAGGCAGACCGCATGCTCGATATGGGATTCATCAACGATATGCGCACGATCCTCGCCGACGTAGCGCCAGAGCGTCACACCCTTTTCTTCTCGGCTACACTTTCACGCGAAATCGAGGGGCTCATTGGAGAGTTCCTTCGCGAGCCCGTGCGGATTTCAGTTAAAACCGCAGATACGGCGCAAGGAATTGAGCAGGACGTCGTCTACATTAGAGAAGGCGAGAGCAAACTTAACGTGCTCCACGACCTTCTCAACAAACCGGAATTCTCAAAAGTTCTCGTCTTCGGACGCACTAAACACGGGGTTGAGAAACTTTCCCGCATTCTCACCGAGAAAGGATTCCGTGCGGAATCAATTCACGGCAATAAAACGCATAACAAACGCCAGAGCGCACTGGGGCACTTCAAGGAAGGGCGCGTGAAGGTCCTTGTCGCGACCGACGTCGCGGCGCGCGGACTTGATATCGCGGGGATCTCCCACGTCATCAACTTTGATCTTCCGACGACCTATGCAGACTATGTTCACCGCATCGGACGAACAGGTCGCAGCAATAGTCGTGGCACCGCACTCACGTTCGTAGAAAAGAAAGGTTCTCGCTAATACCAGCCATGGCAAAACGAACTCACAATCCAACAAAAGGCCCTTCAAAGACGTTTATGCTCGACGGGCACTGGAGCGTCAAAAAGAATAAGACGGTTATTTTGATTTGCCGCTCTTGCACGGGCAAATACATCAAAACGCGCGAGCCACAAAAGGTGTGTCTTCGCTGCATGGCCGCATAACTTTCTCTTTTCGGGAACTCTTGCGACAATAGGGGAATGCTAAAGCGGCTTCTCCTCATCTTTATAATTTCGTTTCTCCTTAATTTGGTGTGGGAAAACCTCCACGTACATTTATACACACACTACAAAGGAGGAGTAATCACTGAGTGGATATTGCTTCACGCGACACTCGCGGATGCGATCTTCATCACGGCTGGAGGGTACCTTTTTATGGTGGTGCCGTTTTTGCGTCGCAACCTTTGGATCTCAATTATCGTTGGGGTACTTCTCGCGATTGGGATAGAAACGTGGGCGCTAGAGACAGGACGGTGGTCGTACAATTCACTTATGCCCATCATCCCGCTCATTAATACAGGTCTAACACCGACAATCCAGCTCGGACTTCTCGGATATTTAACGCTTCGTATAGTTGGAGTAGGACGCTCTCAAGGCTAGTCTATCTTCTAAATAGAAAGGCCCCCGCCTTTTTTCGTTTGTTATACTCCCCGTATGCTACAAGAAGGAAATAAGGCCCCGCTCTCCATCAAAATTAAAGATTCTGATGGTGCTGCGGTTTCACTTCGCGACTATAAAGGCAAAAGGGTGGTGCTCTACTTTTACCCTACCGATGATACGACTGGCTGCACTGTCGAGGCGCTCCAGTTTCGAGATTGGAGTAAGGATATAGGGAAACTAGGCGCGGTTGTGATTGGAGTTTCAAAAGATTCCCCAAAGTCTCATATAAAATTTAGTACGAAATATAAGCTAAATTTTCCCTTGTGGTCAGATGAGGGACTCCAACTCATCAAATCCTTCGGCGTATGGCAGAAAAAGAAGTTTATGGGGCGAGAATACATGGGGACTATTCGCTCCACCTTTGTTATTGGGGAGAGGGGGAAAATTATGAAAGTATTTCCCAAGGTAACGCCAAAAAATCACGGCGAAGAGATTTTCAATTTTCTTAAAGAAATTAAATGAAAACAGAAATTGCAACATTTGCTGCAGGGTGTTTCTGGGGCGTCGAGGAGGCTTTTAGAAAAGTTCCAGGAGTTATTGACGTCGAGGTGGGCTACACCGGCGGACATACCAACCGGCCAATCTACGAGGATGTGTGTACTGATACTACCGGGCATGCGGAAGCTGTGCGCATCGAGTTTGATTCAAAAAAAGTAACCTACGAGACCCTCGTTCGAAAATTCTATGAGATACATGATCCGACCACGATCAATAAGCAAGGGCCGGATGAGGGAAGCCAGTACCGTTCAGCAATTTTCTTCCATTCGGGAGAGCAAGAGAAAGTGGCCCATGCTGTGACGGAAGAAATTGGCAATTCAACAAAGTTTGCTGATCCGATTGTGACGGAAATCACCGCTTCGGGTCCTTGGTATAGGGGAGAGGAGTATCATCAACGTTACTTTGAGAAAAATGGCGGGGGAGTATGTCATATTTGATAAAATGGAGGTATGAGCAAGAAAAAAATAAACAATCCACGTAACATAGAGATTCATAAAATAAATCCCAATACGGTCACGCGACGTCAGCCCAAGGTTGCAAAGTGGGCGAATCGAAAGACCAAACACAAAAAGTGGTGATCTCTTGACGCGCAAGTATTGCAGCGTAAAGTGCAAATAGCACTGAAGGGGACGATCATGACTCTGTTGTGCAGTTGCGCCCCAATACCCAGCGTGGGAAGAATCGTACGTCGATCGACATCATCGTTACCAAGTCGCTGCGCCCACTATTCCTGCTCTACAACGAGCCGTACTATCTGGTGCAGGTGCTGATATTTAAGGACGATATGCTGAAAAGATTTGAGTACGATGTTCGCAGTGGCGAAGCTGTCGCTCATCTGCGGAGTCTCCACACAATATCCGCGCGTCTCTCCGGAGGTATCTGCACTTTCATCAACCATACCGGCGACCCGGACAGTGACTTCGAGGAGTGTGAGAGATCCACTCAAAAGCCAACCAAGAATGTTGACCCGGCGGCCTAATGGTCGCCTTTTTCTATGCCCCGGACTTTTACTGTCTAGCGTAGCGAGAGAAAGGCTCGTTTACTTGCCTGTCTGAACGAGCGACGAGAGCAAAGAGTGCCCCGCGGAGGCGCTCTTTACAAGCGGGGCTTTTACCGGTACAGTTGCCCCCAACACAGCACATTTTGGCTTTCTTAAGCCGTTTTTCATTTATTACCGTATAGATTTAATCAATACCTATGACCAGCATAACTGGCGCCCTTAAGACCGCATTCGCAATCGCGCTCGTCGGAGTACTTGCCTCGATGACGCTTGTTTCTGTTGTTTCTGCGCAAACCCCGACCGGACAGCTTACGGTCGTTACCAATATTTCTGGTTCTGGTACTACCCCAGGCAACCCGTTTATTACCGTTAACGCTTCAAGTGTTGGACTTGGCGGAACGACAGGAAATAGCAATACCTATTCCTATTCTCCGAACTGGGGCAATTCAACTACGTTCACAATGCTCCCAGGTTCCTACGCGGTGACTGTGGCGCAAATGAATGGCGTACCAATGGCACTCTCAAATGATTGCTTCGGAAACATGACAGCAGGAAGTTCTCGCACCTGCACGATTACCGCTAACTACAATTCATATGGCCAGCTTACGGTGTACGTCAACGTCATCAACAACAATGGCGGCAACCGAGTAGCTTCTGACTTCACCGTCGGCATCTCCGGCAACAACCCTTCAGCGACTTCCTTCCAGGGAGTTGCTGGTGGTCGCACGGTCACCATTCAGCCTGGCTCCTACAGTGTTTCGGTTTCGGGTGACTATGGCTATTCCAAGAGCTATTCAGGTGATTGTTCCGCTTCCATCAACAACGGCCAGACACGAAGCTGCACTATTACGCTCGATGATACTAGCAGCTTTTACGGCGATCCTGGATATCCCACTAACCTCACCTGCTCGCCTTCACGCCAGAGCGCATATGTTGGACAGTCCATCAGCTTCGTCGCACAGGGGGGCGCAGGCATTTACAACTGGGTTGTTGGAGGTCGCACGTACGTCAATCGCGGCCCATCAGCTACGTTTGTTGTTGAGTCCGGCGCACATCCACAAAGCGTGACCGTTTCAAGTGGCTACCAAACAGCAACTTGCTACATCGATATCATTGGAGCTCCAGCCTACACGTACCCAACGACGGGTGGTGGCCAAGTAAAAGGTGTTTACGTTGCCCCAGGACTTCCGTATACCGGAGAGGGAGGGGACGCAGCACGAACGATCTCCCTTATCCTCGGTTGGCTCGTCGTCTTTCCGGCAGCTCTCTACTTCTCATACCGTTTTGGCCGCAAAGCGTTTGCTTCCATCTCCTCTTCCGACCTTACCTAACTAAGGTGCGGGGCTAGTATCCGTATGTCTTCTACGCGAAACAACTTCATCGCGTTTCTCAAGGTGTTTCCCATTGTCCTCCTCGTGAGCTTGGGTCTCTTCGACATTGTCTCTCGCGTTGTGACAGGAACCCCCGCATTCTCTCCGGAGGCCAATGCAGAAGAAATCGTGGAAATTGAAAATCAAGAACCAATCGTCGAGGAAGTAATTTCTCCCCTCACTCCGACTCACTTGAGCATTCCCGCAATTAATGTCGACAGCGCGGTAGAGAAGGTTGGCCGGACGAAGGACGGCAATATGGCAAACCCAAGCTCTATGAAAACCACTGGGTGGTATTCGCTCGGCTACAAACCGGGAGAGGTGGGTAACGCGGTGATTGATGGACACCTCGACAATGCACTTGGAACGAGGGCGGTATTTGCGCGTCTTGAGGAGTTACAAAATGGGGACAGCGTATACGTAGAAGATTCTACCGGTGCAGTCCTTCATTTTATTGTGCGCGAGTCGCGAAGTTACGAGTATAACGATGCGCCACTTGATCTCATCTTTGGCTCCCAAGGCAAGCGCCAGCTCGTCCTCGTTACCTGCGATGGTGTCTGGAATCCACAAAAGAAAACGTACGACAAGCGACTCGTGGTGTTTGCCGAGCTTGCGAAGTAAGAAGAGGTGTGCGTATCAGAGCTTGTAGTCCCCTAGGGGAGCCGTATACACTACGAGTATGAGTAGAAACGAATGGATCGCAGTCGGGGCCGGTATAGTAGTAATTCTCCTCTTTTTTGTCCTCCTTGGTCCTGCGCGGGGTCTCATTATTGGAACCAATCTTCAGCCTGCAGTTACAAATAATACTGTGAATACTACTAACGCATTTTTTAGCTTTGATCCGAATAAACTGGTCGGTTCTCCTTCCGGGCTTCTTGTCCAGGATGTCGTTGTCGGCTCTGGTGCAGAAGCTGTGGCCGGCAAAACCGTTTCGGTACACTACACAGGAGTTCTTTCCGACGGAACAAAGTTTGATAGTTCTCTCGATCGGGGCGAACCGTTCTCTTTTGCGCTCGGTGCGGGGGGCGTAATCCGTGGCTGGGACGAAGGGGTCGTTGGTATGAAAGTGGGAGGGAAACGCGTTCTTGTGATTCCGTCTGAACTTGCCTACGGTGATGCTGGAATCCCGGGTCCGAATGGTACCTATTTCATTCCTCCGAAAGCCACACTCATCTTCCAAGTCGAACTACTTGGTGTTAATTAGTCTGTATAATTGCCGTCTATGGCAATTATCCGCGTTTCCGGATACCCGGGTTCCGGAAAGACAACGCTTTGTAAGCGCTTAGCCGCGCATTTGCGGTACGAGCATCATTATGCGGGAGGCATTTTCCGTGCGATGGCAAAGGAGAGGGGACTTTCAATCGAAGCATTCTATGAGCAGGTTGCGAAGGATCCTTCTCTCGAACAGAGCGTTGATGAGAAGCAGGCGGAACTTATGCAAACTTTCGACAATCTGGTGATGGAAGGAAGAATGGCCCCATTTCAGAAAACGCCGTTTAAAACCATAAACGTGCTTCTCACTGTGGATCCTGACGTAGGGGCCAAGCGCGAACTTGAACGAGAGGAGAATAGGGGACGCAGCGTAGCCGAGATGAGGGAGCTTGCGACAAAGCGGATCGAAACGGAGAGATCCCACTACCGAGATCTTTACAAGGTGCCCAATCATTTAGATCCCGAGCACTTCGATATCGTCCTTGATACCTCAGGGCTAAGTAAAGACGAGGTTTTCACTGAAATTATGCACGGGCTCAAATTATAATCATGGCAACTATTTTTGAAGGATATCGCCAGAAGCTCCGCCACGCGGGGGAACTTTTGAAACTTCCTGTATCCGTTATTTCTCAACTTGAAACGCCGGATCATATTTTGGAAAAAACGCTCACCGTGACGCGCGATTCAGGGGAGAAGGTGGAGCTTCATGCCTATCGAGTTCAAATGAATAACGCGCGAGGACCCTATAAGGGTGGAATTCGTTTCCATCCAAAAGCGGATCTCGATGAAGTAAAAACCCTTGCTGCACTCATGGCACTGAAGTGTGCGGTTGTTGGGATTCCAATGGGGGGAGCAAAGGGCGGAGTTACTTTTGATCCAAAAGGGTGGAGTAAGGAAGAAATCGAGAAAGTCGCGCGCGCGTATTCGCGCGCGTTTGCGCAGCACCTCGGCGCAGATAAGGATATCCCCGCGCCGGACGTTTACACCAACGACGAGATAATGGGTTACATTCTCGACGAATATGAGAAGACGGTTGGCCACAAAGAGCCGGCCATGGTGACGGGGAAGCCGATCACGCTGGGAGGTTCTTTGGGACGCGATAGTGCTACATCGCTCGGTGGTGTCTATGTTCTTGAAGCTCATCTAGAAGAAATCGGAAGGGAAATCTCCGGTATGAGTGCGGCGATACAGGGGTTCGGGAATGTAGGCTACCATGGGGCGGAGATCCTTTACGAGCGCGGTATGAAAATTGTTGGCATCTCTGATAGTAAGGGGGCCATCGCAAGTGGGAGAGGACTCGATCCCCATCGAGTGTACGAGGCAAAACATACGAAGGACTCGATACTCTCGCTTTATTGCGAAGGGACTGTATGCGATGAGGCAAAGCTTGCGAAAGAGGAGGTCAAAATTATCTCCGGGGAGGAGCTTCTGCTTCTTCCTGTGGAAGTCCTTCTTCCGGCAGCACTTGATGGTGTTCTTACAGAAAAAAATGCCTCTGCAGTAAAAGCGTCGATCATTCTTGAGCTTGCAAATAATCCGACGACTGAGGCAGCGGATGAAATCTTTAAAAAGAGAAACATCACAGTGATCCCAGATATCCTGGCCAATGCAGGTGGTGTCACTGTTTCGTATTTTGAGTGGCTTCAAAATCGAGCCAATGAAACATGGACAAAGGAAGACGTTCAAGCTGAATTGAAGGAAATTATGCGGGAGGCCTACGCGGGAGTCTCTAGAATGGCGAAAGAAAAGAATCTCACCCTGCGTGAAGCCGCATTTGTTCTTGCGGTAGAGCGAATCGCTAAAGCTATGAAAAAATAATGTTTAGCATTGAGAAAAAGGGAAAAGGTCTTGCTCGTGCCGGGGTTATCAAAACGATACACGGAGATATTCAAACGCCGGCGTTTATTCCTGTTGGGACAAAAGCCACGGTCAAAGCACTTTCGCCGGAGCAGGTGAAAGATCTCGGTGCACAGGCGGTACTCGCTAACACGTATCATCTCTACCTTGAACCGGGGAGTCCGCTTGTAGCAAAAGCGGGCGGACTTTCGAAATTTATGCACTGGAGTGGGCCAACCTTCACCGACTCGGGAGGGTTTCAGGTTTTCTCACTAGGGGTTGCTTTTGGAAAAAACATTTCAAAATTTAGTGACACTCCACAGCTTGAAGAGGAAAAGGAGGACGAGGAGAGTGAGCACGTGCGACTCGCCAAAGTTACGGAGGAGGGCGTGACGTTTCGCTCCCATATTGATGGTTCCAATCATGAGCTAACGCCGGAGCGCTCAATGGAGATTCAGCATGAGCTTGGCGCTGACATTATGTTCGCCTTTGATGAGTTTGCCCGCCCTGCAGCGGAATTATCTGAACACCGTGCTGCAATGGAGCGCACCCACCGGTGGGCCAAACGCTGCCTTGATGCGCATACCGATGCAAAGAACCAAGCCCTTTACGGTATCGTCCAGGGCGGGCGCTCCGAAGAGCTTCGCAAGGAAAGCGCTCGCACTCTGGCGAAGATGGAATTTGACGGGTTTGGTATCGGAGGGACGTTCACCAAGAAGGATCTTGTTTTGACCCTCGACTGGATCAACACGGAACTACCGGAGGAGAAGCCGCGTCACTTGCTTGGCATTGGAGAACCCGAGGACTTATTTATTGGGGTAGAAAATGGAATCGACACATTCGACTGTGTGGCACCGACCCGCATGGGCCGAAATGGTAGCCTCTACACTAAGCGAGGAAAGATCAATATACAGAATTCGAAATACGCCTCTCTTCTTGAGCCGATTGATGAGGGGTGCGATTGTTACACCTGTAGCAATTTTACTTCAGCCTACGTTGCACATCTTTTCCGCGGGAAGGAAATGTTAGCGGCGACACTTGCCTCAATCCATAATCTCCATTTTGTTGTCACGCTTGTCGCTGCCATGCGGCGGGGAATCCTTGAGGGTACCTATCAAAGCCTTAAAGACTCGTTTCTCGGGGCGTATCAGGGATAAACTTCAGGAAATCTTCATAGAGGATAGTGCACTATTGCCTATGAATTTAGAGAGGGGTTCTTTAGCCATGAAGGGGTTCTTTAGCTATGAGTAAAAGGGATCAGAAATCCAAGGATCGTCTCATTGCGTGGCTGTTTGCCGGCGGCGAAAAGCCAGAGCCGGATCGGCTACCAGTTTGGGAGGAGCGGCCAAGCCAAGGGGAGTCGCAGCAAGCGACCCCACAAAAAGGCACAATCCACTAGGCGCATGCGCTGTGGACCACTTGGCACAGTGGAACTTGAAGGCGGGAAGGAGTCCCGCCTTTCTCTTTTTTAATCTTTTGTAAATAGATACGGACGCCTTTTGAGGGGCGTCCGTTTGCACGTGGTCGACATTCAGTTGATGGCGGGGGAGCCGCGAGTCATCGTTCTTGCGATGACTTTCGCGATCTCATTGGAGGTCTCCTCGCTTATATGCACTCCCTGAAGGACTTTGGCTAACGTCGCCTCGAGTCTATCGGAGTGCGGCAGACGCTCCTTAATATCGAGCACGAACTTCATGGCATAGTCGTAACGCTCACCCGCGTGGGTGCGAGCAAGCTCGAGGGAGTGGTCGAGCGGAGAGAGCCTCATTTCCTCTTTGAGGTGATGAAGAATCTCGGAGATTGCTCGGTCACGAAGCTCTGGGAGCCCGGTCGGGATTCCTTTCGGCTTCTCCTGGTTAGTGTGCATGCGTTCTCACTCCAAAGATGTGAACTAGTTACCTGTTCATAATAGCTCACTTTTGTTCTTTTGTCAAATCTGATATACTCTTCTTTCATGAACGGGAAATTCAAATTAAAATCGGACTATAAACCCGAGGGAGACCAGCCAGCGGCGATTGAAAAATTGACTGAAGGGTTAAAAAAAGGCTTTGATCGCCAGACGCTTTTAGGTGTCACCGGTTCCGGGAAGACATTTACGGTTGCAAACGTCATAGAAAAAATTCAAAAACCGACGTTAGTGATCGCTCACAATAAAACACTTGCGGCACAACTGGCCCAAGAATATCGGGAATTTTTTCCCGACAGCGCAGTTCACTATTTCGTTTCCTATTATGACTTCTATCAGCCGGAAGCCTATCTTCCTGTGTCGGACACGTACATCGAAAAAGAAGCCCAAATTAATGAGGAGATTGATCGTCTCCGGCATGCCTCAACCCAAGCGCTTCTTACTCGCAAGGATGTAATTGTCGTGGCGTCGGTTTCCTGTATTTATGGCTTGGGTTCACCGGTTGAATATGAAAAGGTTCATATAAAGTTTGAGCGTGGCATGAAGACAGATCGTGCGGAAATAATCCGCCGCTTGATCAATGTGTATTTTGAGCGAACTCCCGCTGATCTTTTGCCAGGGAAATTTCGAGCACTTGGAAACACTATCGAAATAATGCCTACTAACGAGAAGATCATTTACCGGGTATTATTTGACGGAGCAGTGGTAAGCAATATTGAAAAGATCGATGGAGTTTCCCGGAAAATTTTGGAGGAGCCAGATGTCTTTTTTCTTTTTCCCGCGAAGCATTATGTAACGCCAGAGGGGGAGCGTGAGCGAGCTTTAACGCAGATAAAAAATGAACTAAAAGAACAGTTGAAGAAGCTTGAGCGAGCTGGAAGACCGCTCGAAGCGGAACGCCTGAAGCGCCGAACCAATTACGATCTTGCGCTCATTCGTGAGATCGGCTACTGCAATGGTATTGAAAACTATTCTCGCCATTTTGATGGGCGCAATCCGGGGGAACCCCCGTACACGCTTCTTGATTACTTTCCGCGCACCAAGGATGGCAAACCAGATTTTCTTACCGTGATCGATGAGTCGCACGTTACTGTGTCCCAGATCGGCGGTATGTATGCAGGAGATCGTTCCCGCAAAGATACGCTCGTAGACCACGGCTTTCGATTGCCTTCAGCTGTCGATAACCGTCCACTTAATGCGGAGGAGTTTGAGCAGAGGGTAGGGCAGGTCATCTACACTTCAGCAACGCCAGCGGCTCATGAGAGAAAAGTTAGCAAGCAAATCGTTGAGCAGGTGATCCGTCCAACAGGTCTTATTGATCCGGAAATTGATCTGCGTCCCATTGCCGCAAAGGGTTCTTATGAGGGGCAGATTCAAGATTTCATCAATGAGGCAGTCGCGACAGTCAAAAAAGGAGATCGCGTGCTCACAACAACACTCACCAAAAAGATGGCGGAGGATTTGGCGGAATATCTTAAGGAGCGTGGTGTAAAGGCTGAATATCTTCACAGCGATATTGAAACGATTGATCGCATCACAATCCTCACCGAATTCCGCAAAGGAAAATTTGACGTGCTGGTGGGGGTAAATCTTTTGCGTGAAGGTCTTGATCTGCCCGAGGTATCGCTGGTTGGCATTCTTGATGCCGATAAGGAGGGATTTTTGCGTAGCGAAACATCACTTATTCAGACCATCGGGCGAGCAGCTCGAAACGTCGCTGGGCGCGTCATTCTGTATGCGGACAATGTTACAGGCTCGATGGAGAGAGCTATTGGGGAGACTAACCGCCGCCGTGCGATTCAAATGGCATACAACAAAAAGCACGGGATTACTCCAAAAACTATCATTAAAAATATCCGCGACATCACGGATCTCATGCAGAGCGAACATGACAAAGCAGTAGGAGTGATTCTCGGCATAGACACAGATCTGTATAAAAAGAATCCACGTAAATTTATTGCTGAAAAGAAAAGGCAGATGAATGATGCGGTGAAAGAGCTCGATTTTGAAACAGCGGCAATTATTCGGGACGAGATCCGCGCACTTACCGGGAAGGACAAACTAGCTGTGGTAAAGTCCTAAGATGCTTCTTGATTCGATACTTCACTTCGATCTATCTGCATTTGTTGAAACTGTTGGGTATGTTGGAGTTTTCGCTATCGTGTTTGCCGAGTCGGGTCTTTTCTTCGGCTTTTTCCTTCCCGGAGGAAGTCTCCTTGTTGTTACGGGACTTCTCGCATCCCAAGGTGTCTTTAATATCTGGATCGTCATTGTACTCTTGGCAGCGGCCGCAATACTCGGAGACAACGTAGGGTATTGGTTTGGGATGAAAGTTGGCCCAAAAATATTTACCCGCGAGGATTCGTTTTTCTTTCACAAAAAACACGTACAAAAGACTAAGCAATTTTACGAAAAATATGGAACGCGTGTCATTCTCATAGCTCGATTTGTTCCGATTGTGCGTACTTTTGCCCCGATCCTTGCGGGGGTAGCAGGAATGCGCTATCGGCTTTTTTTCATTTACAACGTCATTGGAGCAGTTGTGTGGGGGATCGGAGGAGCGCTCATCGGATATTTTTTGGGAAACACGATTCCTAATATTGAAAAATACACACTCTATATTGTAGTCGGTATCGTTGTCGTCTCGTGCGCGCCACTTTTCTTTGAATTTATTCGACCTGTGCAAAAGAGGTAAAAGCTGCTCTTGGCAGGGGGTATACTCCGCACTAATTTTTTATTTTCACACTCGCGCAAGGATCCTAGGCACGTGGTTTCTCCTGGGGTCCATCATTCAAACTATTTTGGACTGAAATTAGTGCGGGGTATACTTATAGGTGATGCTCTCGTTTTCTCTGACGCCGCCAGAAATCCAGGCAACCTCATTTGGGTTCCTGTTTTTTGTTCTTGCGATAGCAGCGTTTTTCATCCTTACGACGAGCTACCACGATCGTATGGCGCGGTATTTCGCCTTCACTGCATTATTCGGAGCCCTGATTAACATCTTTTCTTTCCTCTACCACACAACGAATAATCTTGAGCTTGCACGTGAGTATCGAATAATTTCACAATCATTTTCGGTGACGTTCCTGTGGCTGTTGTTGATTTTTTCGATCGTGCTTTACGAGAAGTATCTTCCTCCCGTTCGGCTATATCGCATTTTGGCGTGGGGAATAAGTCTCATCATGGGAGTCTCCCTTCCAGTCTTTGTGCTTGATGCGCTCGGATACGGGTTTTATATAGGACCTCTGTTAGGAGCTCCCGCAGTGACCCTTACCCCCGAGCCAGGTCCTTATTTCCTTTTTCACATCGGGTGGTTCACGCTTGGCGCCCTGTACGCTCTATTTTTACTACTTATGATCGCCGTACGCGGGCAGGACAGAGCAGCTCGTGTAATGGGACTTTTAATGGTCCTGTGTGTAGCCGCCCCAACCCTCTCTCGCACCCTTGGATATCTTCCTTGGTACCACTTGGGGAGCACGGGATTTTCCTCTCTTGCGGTTGTTCTTCTCTCCGGGCCACTTTTCGCCTTCGGTACCACGTACGCCATCCTGCGGCATAAGGTGTTTAATATCCGGCTCATTACGACAGAACTCTTTATTTTCGCGCTTTGGTGCTTCCTTTTCTTGCGGGCTCTGCTTTCTCACTCTTGGAGCGCTGCGCTTCCCGACATTGCGCTTCTCGGAGCGACAATTGTGCTTGGCGTATTCCTCATTCGTTCAGTGCTGCGTGAGGTGGAGCAACGCGAGAAGTTGGAGATACTCGCAGGGGAGCTTCGCGATCTCAATGAAAATCTTGAAGTGCGCGTTAAGGAGCGAACAGAAGAACTTAGTCGCTCGAAAGTGCATATTGAAACAGTGATCGAGAGTCTTACCGTGGGACTTATTGAGTATGACGAAAAAGGAGTGGTCTATCGCCTCAATAAGGCAGCAGAAGAGTTGCTCGGAGTGAAGCGTCTTGAGGTGGTGCGCAAGGGGGCTTCGAAGATCCCACCCGCGGTTCGCGCCATTCTTTCTGCCGTGAAGAGAAAAGAGCAAAAAAATGTGGAGCTCGAGCATTCGCTTCCTGAAAATATGCTGGAGCTCTCAATTGAAAATCCACGCCACATTGATCTTCAGATTACGACTGTTCCGGTTTCCCTTGAACAGGGTTCAGGTCGAGGGTATGTGAAGCTCCTGCGCGATATCACAAGGGAAAAAGCAATTGATCGAAATAAGAGCGAATTCATTTCAACCGCTGCGCACCAGCTCCGTACACCTCTCGCTGCGCTGCGCTGGACTTTCGAGACGTTCCTCGACGGAGGGATTGGGAGAGTGAGTAAAGCGCAAAAAGAAATACTTGAACAGGGAAAGAGCGCCTCGGTGAATATGATTCGTGTCGTTAATGATCTTCTCAATGTTGCGCGCATCGAGGAGGGACGTTTTGACTATGAGCTTAAGGAGGGCAAAATTGCTGATGCTCTTGAAAATATTCGTCCAACACTGTTAACGCTTGCCTCTACGAAACGGATCAAACTAGATTTTGAGGGCTTTGATGCGATTCCTGCCTTTTCTTTTGATTCGAATAAATTGATGCTCGCGCTTCAAAATCTCGTGGATAATGCCATCAAATATTCCCCCGACATGGCACATGTGAAGGTTCTCGCTAAGGTTGAAAAGAAAACACTCGCGCTTTCCGTCGCCGATCAAGGTATCGGCATCCCTAAAGAGGACCAGGAGAAGCTCTTTACAAAATTTTTCCGAAGCCGTGGCGCCACAGCGATGTTTACCGATGGCTCGGGTTTAGGCCTTTTCATTGTTAAGAACATTGTGGACAAGCATGCTGGCACTATTGTGGTAGAATCCAATGAAGGGAAGGGAACGACATTTACTATGCGTATACCCTTGGCGCACCACTAAATAACGAATTTCCCACTATGGCAGACGAGTCAGTCCGAGTACTGGTGGTAGAGGACGATAAGCTACTCTCCTCTCTGGTTGTCCGAAAACTCAAATCGGATAAATTCGAAGTTCTCTATGCTCCGAATGGCGAGGACGCGCTCAAAATTCTTGAGAAGGAACGTCCGCAGGTGATTCTTCTCGACATTCTTCTTCCGGGGATCGATGGCTTTGAGGTTTTAAAGCGTGTCAAACAAAACGAAAAGCTAAAGGACATTCCGGTAGTAATTCTTTCAAATCTAGGGCAGGAAAGTGATATTGAGCAGGGGAAGCGCCTCGGCGCCATTGCCTTCTTGGTAAAAGCTTCTCTCACGCTCGATGAAATTGCTAAAGAAGTAAAGCGCATCACAGACGGAGCAAAAGGCGCCTAATAAGGCGCCTTTTCTCTAACTTGTACCTTGTTCCTATCGAAGTTGTCGTAGCGCCGCGAGGCCCATTAGAAATCCGATCACCACGACGGACCAGAGTGCCCAGCTAGGGGCTACCCACGGTCCGATCATCACTGGCCAGCTGTAGAGTATTGCTGCGCCGTGCACTGCACCAATCGCAAAAAAACTCACCGCGGCAACCAGCATGAAAAACGTTCTCTTCATGTGAAGCATAGAAAAGTATTAAGAATAATGAGACCAGTATAGCGCGCATTGGTTGACTTTTGAGGGAGGTGTGTGGATATGTGCCATTGCGTACCCCAAGACGCGGTACGCTTACGGTGGTCAGTGTCGGTGCGACGTCACACCTACCTCCGTACGTGTGGCGGATAATCGCACAGGGCAACTGTGTTGAAGCCGACACTGACTCTTGGTTTGTCGACGAACCCTCGTCGGCTTTTTCTTTTACGCCGCTATGATAGAGTGGCACTGTAACCCTAGCCTCCACGCTGGGGCAACTTCCGTTATATGAACAAAGCTGAATTTAATCCTGGCGCAGAGAAAATCGTGGTCAAAGGGGCGCGGACCCATAATCTTAAGGACATAACGCTTGAGATGCCGCGAAACCGCATGATCGTGTTTACAGGACTTTCCGGCAGTGGAAAGTCCTCCTTGGCGTTCGATACCATTTTTGCGGAAGGACAGCGTCGATACGTTGAGTCGCTCTCGGCCTACGCTCGGCAGTTTCTTCGTCAAATGCAAAAGCCCGACGTCGACGAAATAAGCGGTCTCTCCCCGGCAATTTCTATTGATCAGAAGAGCAGGTCAAATAACCCACGCTCGACGGTCGCCACCAATACAGAGATATATGATTACCTTCGAGTTCTATACGCCCGTGTCGGCAAACCACATTGCCTCCTTTGCGGGCGAGAAATAAAAAAGCTCACCAATGAAGAAATACTCGAAACCATTCAAAAAACGGCGGAGGGATTCGATGTGAGCAAGAAGGCCACAGCGGTGATGGGGGTTCCCATATCAAAAGCAAAAGTTGCAATCTATGCACCCCTTATTGTCGGGCGCAAAGGGGAGTACTACCAGCTTCTCTATGATCTCCTTGGTAAAGGGTTCGAGAAGGTAAAAATTGACGGGACTGTCCGAAAGCTCCGGGAACAGATAATTCTCGCAAAGAATAAGAAGCATGATATTGATGTGCTGGTGGATGAAATTTTTGTCACCGAATTTCGCGATAATAAGGGAAGTGCAAGAGAGCGTCTCTCCGAGGCAATCGAGCGGGCGCTCCTTGAGTCTGATGGGCTTATTAAGCTCGAGGAGCCAAGCGGAGCCGAGCACCTCATTTCAGCGAAATTTATGTGTCCCTATGATGGTTTCTCCTTTCCTGAAATTGAGCCAAGGCTTTTCTCCTTCAATTCCCCCTACGGGGCTTGCCCGACCTGCAATGGGCTTGGATCAAAGTATTTCTACGGCACTGAACCCTGTGACGATTGTGGAGGGGCGAGGCTCCGCAAAGAGGCCCTTAATGTATTTCTTGGCACAGGAGAAAAGCGAAAAAATATTGTAGAGCTCACCAATCTCTCCATCAAAGAGGCTGAGGATTTTTTTGAGAATCTTTCTCTCTCAAAAAAAGAAATGGAAATTTCAAAGGTTGTGATCCGAGAAATCAATAGCCGACTCATCTTCATGATCAATGTTGGAATTGACTATCTCACCCTCAATCGGCGCTCCAATACGCTCTCCGGTGGGGAAGCGCAGCGAATTCGCCTTGCCTCACAGCTGGGCTCTGGGCTGGTGGGAGCGCTCTACGTCTTGGATGAACCAACCATTGGTCTCCATCAACGGGATAATGATCGACTCATCAAAACGCTCCTTAATTTGAGGGATCTTGGTAACACCATTTTGGTGGTAGAACATGATGAAGATACGATTTTTGCCTCTGATTACATTGTTGATATCGGTCCCGGAGCAGGTGTGCACGGTGGCGATATTGTAGTGTCGGGTTGGCTTGAGAAGCTTCTCACTTCAAAGAACAACGACTCGGATTCTCTGACACTCTCATATCTGCGAGGAGAGAAGGTTATTGAGATACCAAAAAAGAGACGCGACTCCGAAAAAGGGGCACTTAAGGTACGAGGAGGGAACCTTTTTAATATTAAAAATATGAATGTTGATGTGCCGCTCGGTAAACTGGTCGCCATCACAGGCGTATCGGGTTCTGGCAAGTCAACGTTTCTCTACGAGATTCTCCATAAAAATCTTCAGGCACGCTTTGAACGCCGGTATCGCTCGGGAGAGGTTTTTAATTGTGCGCGGTTTGAGGGAAGTGAATATCTTGGACGAACCATTCTCATTGATCAGTCTCCAATTGGCCGTACTCCGCGCAGTAATCCAGTGACCTACACCGGCGCATTTACCCACATTCGCGATCTTTTTGCGGCAAGTAATGAAGCGCGTGCACGTGGATGGAAGGCCAATCGTTTTTCTTTCAATGTTAAGGGTGGCCGCTGTGAAAACTGCCAAGGAAACGGAGAGATCGCCGTGGAGATGCATTTTTTGCCAACGGTGTATGTCACCTGCGACGTCTGCAACGGTAAGCGTTTTATGAAGGAAACGCTTGAGGTGAAGTACAAAAAGAAGAGTATCTATGACGTACTCACTATGACCGTGGAAGAGGCGCTGACATTTTTTGAGGACATCCCAGCGATCTATGACCGCTTGCGAACCCTTAACGAGGTGGGTCTTGGATACCTCGAACTGGGGCAATCGGCAACAACTCTCTCTGGGGGAGAGGCGCAGCGCGTGAAGATTTCCTCCGAGCTATATCGTCCACACACTCAAAAAACAATTTATCTGCTCGATGAACCGACGATCGGGCTTCACTATGAAGATGTACGCAAACTTATTGAAATTCTTCAGGAGCTCGTTAATCGTGGTAACACTGTTGTCGTCATCGAGCACAACATGGATGTCATTAAGTCTTGCGATTACCTTATCGATATCGGCCCAGAGGGAGGGAATCGAGGGGGAAACATCGTCGCGAAAGGCACACCGGAGCAAGTTGCAGAAGTGAAAGATTCTTACACCGGCAAATACCTTAAAAAAGTACTCCGAAAGAAATAGCTATTTTGCTTGCGCGTCAAATACCATTTTTGAAATGCGAGCGACTGTCTTCCCAAGTACATCTAGATCGCGGCCTTGGGTCATTACACATAAGAGATAGGGATCCTTGGGCATGTATACGATACCGCAGTCATGGAGCTGTTTGAGGCTGGCAGCAGAATCAAGCTCCCGCTCTCCAAATTTGTGCGCCATGGGGATATTTTCGGGCACCCCAGCAACGAGACCTTCTTTAAATTTTGCTTTTGTCAGCATCTCCAGTGCTCTCTGTGATGATTCGGGGGAGAGAAACGTTGCATTGTAAAGAATACGGAAAAAAGAAGAGTATGTGCGAACATCTACTGAGTAATCCGCTCCAGGAGCGGGAGGGGTCAACCCGAGGTCTATGAATGTGCTGTTAAAAAGCTTTTGATCTCCCGCATTGAAAAGAAGAACAGCGGCATTATTATCCGAGTCTGCAATCATCTTCTCTAGAAGTTCGGCTATGGTGTAACTTCCGCCAACCACGATTGGATCTTCTGGAGGGACGAGTTGTTCCACATGAATATCCTCGGTAAGGGTAAGTTTTTCTTCAAGGATCGACGGTCTCATTTCGGCCTGCCGATAATATGACATGAGGAGAGGGACCTTAAGGAGACTACCTGGGGTGAACTGCTCCATAAAGTTTATACCAAACCACGGTCCACTATTAAGGTCGCGGTAGTATACCGCACCGCGAACGATATCACCTCGCTTAGTCGATTGCTGAAGGTATTCCTCAACGTCAACTTTAAGTTTGGCAGTGACTTTTGGAGAGGGGAATTCGAAATCACCGCAGGAAAGAAGGGGGTTAACAAGCGAAAAAGTATCATTAGCAACATCGAAAATCTCGTGTGGTTCCTGAAGCAGGTGCGGAGAGGACTTGAAAACAAAGTAACTTGAGGTAGCACCCGCAAAAAAGAAAACAACGAGTAGCGTCCCGTAGGTAAAATTAATCTTCACCTCAAAATCCTAGCATATATACCCTTCCTGAAGAGTCGTGGCGGTGGGTACTCAACTTTGGTATACCTATCTGCGTGACCCTCCCTCAATTCAAAAAGAAAAAACTCCCTGGAAAGCCTGGCGTGTACCTATTTAAAGACGGCAAAGGGAAGATTCTCTACATCGGACGAGCAACCTCGTTGCGCGAGAGGGTTCGATCCTATTTTTCGTCGGATCTCATTGTGACCCGCGGGCCGTTATTGGTAGATATGGTCACGAAGGCTCGCTCTATTAGTCACCAAACAACTGACTCGGTACTCGAGGCTATTATTCTTGAAGCAAATCTCATTCGAGAGCATCAACCCTACTACAACAGCAGAGAAAAGGATGACAAAAGCTTCAATTATGTCGTATTCACAAATGAAGAATATCCTCGAATCTTAGTCATTCGCGGGAAAGACCTCGCCACCCATACGCAAAGCGAATTTAAGTGTGTGTTTGGGCCGTTTCCCCACGGACTTCAGTTTAAGGCTGCGATGAAGCTAATTCGGAAAATTTTCCCCTTTCGCGATACATGCATCCCACATTCGGGGAAGCGCTGCTTTAATGCGCAGATTGGATTATGTCCTGGTGTGTGTAGCGGAGAAATAAACAAAGAAGAGTACCGGCAGCGCATTCGCAATCTGGAGATGTTTTTTGAGGGGAAAAAGGGAAAGCTCCTGCGTGAGTTGGAGCGGCAGATGAAAAGCTATGCAAAGAGTGAAGAATTTGAAAAAGCAGAGGCCCTCAAGCGGCAGATGTTCGCTCTCACTCACATTCAAGACGTTTCCCTTATTCGGGATGAATTCCGTACCCCCTACGGCAGCAGTTTTCGTATTGAGGCGTACGACGTTGCCCATACGAGCGGTACGGAAACGGTAGGGGTGATGACGGTGATTGAAAACGGAGAGCCGAATAAAAATGAATACCGCATGTTCCGTGTTCGGGCGAAGACGGCAGGGAGTGACACGGGAGCTCTTACGGAGATTTTGTCGAGACGTTTTGGACACCCGGAATGGACATACCCGCGGCTCATTGTCGTAGATGGAGGAATTGCACAGAAAAACGCTGCCGAGCGAGTAATGCGGGAAGCTGGAATCCAAATCCCGGTTGTAGGTGTAGTGAAAGATGAGCGCCACCGACCAGAGCGCATCGTTGGAGAGAAAAAGTATTTGGACGACTACGGAAAGGCGATACTTCTCGCCAATGCGGAGGCGCATCGCTTCGCCATCACGTATCATCGGCGTCGTCGTTCTCCACTTCGCGGTATCAAGCGACGCTAAAGTAGCGCTATACTGGAGCTGTGAAGCGATCAATTCTTGGAGGACTTCTCCCATATAGTTTTTTCTTCGCAATCATTGTTGGACTCCTCGCTATCAACTATTGGGCAGAGGTGGTGCTCTCGCATCTCGCCAGAGTGCCGTATCTGCTACAGCTCCGGATTCCTCTTACACATGAGAATTTATTTTATTTCTCTATTGCCGTAGCATTTTTGCTCATTTTAGCCCTGTGGGAGAAAGATCGATCTTCCGCGGGGCTTCAGTATTCTTTTCTCACTGTCATTACGCATAAATTTCGTACCCCACTCGGGGGAATGCGGTGGGCAATCACGGGGCTTCGCAACGAAAAAACCCTCGAGGAACGCAAAGAATTGCTTCAAGAGCTCGAAAACGCTGCCGAGCGCATCACACAAGTGGTAGATACGCTCACGGGACTCGCTAAGTTTAGTGACTCTTTAAGCTATGCGTATGAAGCCGTATCGCTGCGGGATCTTGTAGGGGAGAGTATGCGCAAATACGCCGAGGCAAGTAAGGCTCGAGGAGTCACCTTCACTCTTACTCCTGCACCGGACGTTCCCCTCATTGTGATCGACCGTCAGAAGGTGCAATTTGTGGTGGATGTACTCATAGAAAATGCGATCAAGTATTCCAATAAGGGAGGCACTATTGAAGTGGTGATTGAGGGGCGTCGCGGTAAGTACCTAGAACTTCGTGTGGTGGACCATGGGATGGGAATTTCTTTCTACGATCGTCGACGGCTTTTCAAAAAATTCTTTCGCGCCAAAGACGCGAGAGACCGTGATCCCGAGGGAATGGGGCTATCGCTTCCCCTTGTGAAAACCGTTATGAATCATCATCGGGGCACTATCAAGGTGTTTTCCTGGGGCCGCGGTAAAGGAGCAACGTTTGTAGTTCGATTCCCAGTTCGATAGGGGCACAACGTACACCCTTCACTAACTTTTCATTTTGGCAGGTGCGTATAAATATCGTAGGTACGTGGCTGTGCTACAAGTTATCATGCGAGCAATTTCGAGCTGAAGTTAGTGCGGGGTATACTTCTACTATGTCGCGCATTCGTGTAGGAGTTCTTCGGGGTGGTCCAAGTTCGGAATACGATGTCTCCCTCAAAACAGGAGCCTCGGTTCTTAAACACTTACCTGAGGAGAAGTATGAGGGAATCGAAATTTTTATCGATCGGGAGGGGGTGTGGCATATCAAGGGCCGCCCCTATGACCCAGGAAGAGCTCTTTCTCAAGTGGACGTCGCTTTTAATGCGATGCACGGAGAATATGGGGAAGATGGAACTGTCCAGCGGATTCTAGAGTCCTTTAATATTCCCTACACCGGTTCAAACTCTCTTTCCTCTGCCGTTGCGATGAACAAGCATCGTGCTAAGGAGGTAGCCGAGCGCTCTGGTATAAAGGTTGCCCGTGGGTTGGTGCTCGGTGTCTCGGAGGATCTCGATCAGCGGGTGTATGAAATTTTCAGGACCTTTCCGCAACCAGCGGTTATTAAGCCGATTGCTTCAGGATCATCGGTAGGTGTGAGTATCGCAAGAAGCTATGATCAGCTCACTGACGGCATCCGACACGCGTTTAACTATTCGCCCAAAATTCTTATCGAAGAGTATATCCCTGGCAGGGAGGCAACGATCGGGGTTCTCAATCACTTTCGCGGGGAAGAAGTGTATGTAATGCTCCCGATTGAAATTATTCCGCCAACCACGTGCTCATTCTTTGATTACACTGCAAAGTATGGTGGCCAGACACAAGAACTCTGTCCTGGCAATTTCTCCCGTGACGTGAAAACTGAACTAGCTCGCGCAGCGAAAGCGATTCACCAAGCTCTCGGACTCCGACACTATTCTCGGTCGGACTTCATTGTCTCTCCCCGTGGTGTGTACTTCCTTGAGGTAAATACGCTCCCGGGACTTACCGAGCAATCTCTCTTGCCGAAGGCGCTCGCTGCGGGGGGCACTAGTTTCGGAGATTTCCTCGACCACTTAGTGGAGTTGGCACTATCACGGCGCTAATATGTCGGAGCTTTTAAGCAAAAAATGCATTCCGTGCGAGGGTAAAGTACCCCCATTTGGCGAGAAAGATATTCGCAAGTATCTCCCAGAGGTTCCTGGTTGGACGGTTAGGGACAATAATAAGGAAATCTTTCAGGAGTGGAATTTCAAAGATTTTAAACGCGCGATGCGTTTTGTAAACGCCGTCGCTATGCTCGCTGAATTTGAGGGTCATCATCCAGACATTCACATCTGGTACAGCAAAGTGCGTCTCGATCTCTCAACACATGCCATCAAGGGCCTTTCGATAAATGACTTTATTTTGGCAGCAAAGATAAATGAGATTGTAACGGCGCAGACTTGACTTCATGTCTCGTTCACACCTCCTTGCGTAGCATGGAAGCATGGCAAACATTCGGCGGGGAGGGAGTATTCAAAAGCGCGACTCTCGTAAGCTTCCGACAACGCAGCGTGTTCGATGGATTCCCACAAACTTCTCCCGAACTGGTGAGCCAGGGGTGCATGTTTGGAATGAGGGAGGAGAAACAGAGGAATTTATCCCCTGGTCAGAGTTAGAGGCTGAACTAAGGGACAATCTGCTCCCGTATCTATTTGCCGATCCAAGTGGCTATCGATTTCAGGTGGGGGATCATCACGGTAAAGAGGGTTGGCTGGTTCGCGTTGTAGATGCAAAGGAGAGTGAATTTTGTGGCGTTTGGTTTGGAGCAGATCCCGACAACGGATGGGGTTTTGATGGATTAATCCGAGTCGGGAAAGCCGATGGTCCAAGTGGAAGTAGAGTCTGGCAAGTCTATCAACGCTGTTCGGATGGAACATATGTCCGTCTCCCGAGTCAGTTTGGGACACTAGAAGAAGTACATTAGCGAAAGAGCCGAACCCCTTTCATCGGCAGGCGTCAATTTGTTACCACAAGCGAGCTCCGGGGGAATAGACAGCGATTGATTGCTGGTTAAAGGCTGGACGATCGAGTGCGTGTTGAGGTGAATCTGGATTGAAACTCTCGACAGTCATGTGAGCAAGGATCATGTAATTTATTCCATCAGATTTGTACAAGTAGCACCTGTCTGTGCCGACAGGTAGGGGATCGACTGGCAATATTGGAATGTATGTTGGAGCGACGTTTGGAATAAAACCAGTGGCGCCAGTCTGTGGGTGACTCCCGTAGGTCGCACAAAATCCCCACCACGCGTCTGCAGTAGAGGGGTAGCTCCCGTTTGCAGTTGCGTAGTTCTCTACGGCCTTCTGCATCTGTCGCAGATCAGACATGCGCCTTGCGTCACGAGCCTTTGCCCTTGCCGAATTTACGGAAGAAAGGATGACGCTGCTAAGGAGCCCAATGATCGCAATGACCACGAGAAGTTCAATAAGGGTAAACCCGCGCTTTTTAGATACGCTTCCAGTCGCCATATTTTAATAGGTAGTCCGGCTCGTTTAGGTATCCCTCCGGAAACGATGGATGATCGTATTGCTTTGGCGTAGTACCGACGTAATAGAAATATAAAGCTGCCGCAACAACAACAAGAGTTATGCCAAGGAGTACCAGTGTTGCCTGGGCTTCATTTTTACTGACTTTGTATTTGAGAAGTATCCAGACGAAAAAAGGAGGCTTCTTAAATTTTTGAATTCGCACCGGGAGATCGTTTTGTTCAAAAAACTGTACTCCGCTGTCCATGAGGACTATGGTATCCCACTCCTTTATTGGATGAAAGGAAGAGCATCTGATAGTAGAGAAAGAATTCGACCTTTTTCGCCGTTCATTGTATAGTTTCGCCCACGGGCCCGTAGCTTAGTTGGTAGAGCGCCTCATTTGCAATGAGGAGGTCACCGGTTCGAATCCGGTCGGGTCCACCAGAGTAGTTCTTTTGGAGGAGAGAATGAGCACGCAAACGCGGACGGCACTTTCATTTGACGAACTGAAGCTTGCAGAATTTCCACATTGGACGCTGTACTTGCATGCCAATCAGCACTATCTGGGACGAGCCTATGCGTGGCTTCGTCGCGAAGGGAAGGTTGATTTTCTCGATCTCACTCCGGCTGAGCACAGCGAACTTTTCAACATCGTGCTTCCAAGACTAGTGCATGCGTATGAGCGCGTGTTCTGCCTCGATAAGTCTTCCACCGGACCAGATCTTTTGAATTACCAATGGCTCTGCAATGAGCTCAGCCATGGCCACCACGGTCATCTGCATGTGACGCCGCGATTCAGGGATCAGCGATCCCTTGGGGGGTATTCCTTTTCGGACTCGCACTTCGGCTATGCCCCGCTCTCGTCAAAGGAAACACCACCCCGCAGTAAAGAGGTGACGTGGCTTATTCATTACGTGCTCCAAAAAGAACTCGCGTGCAAGCGCAAAGCCCTTCCATAGAAGGCGCTTTTTTTGTAGGATGCGTTTAGGCGTCAACGGAGGGGCCTTCATGCCCGAACGTAAGCGTTCTCCGGAATTGCTCGCACTTGAGGAAAAGTTTGCGCGAATGCGCAAGGAAAATCCGGTTTATGTGACGGAGCCAACGGCGAGTCATCCGAACGGAATGACGCTCGAGGAATTCGTTGAAGGGCATCCCACTGAGGTGAGGGTCGACCACGAGGTCAGTCCGAACTTCCGTCCATCCTGCGGCTCTGTCGTGAAAGGAACCCCGCCTGTCAAAAAAAGCTCAACGTAAGGAGGCACTCGTGCCTCCTTTTTTCATTTATCTGTATTCACTTCGGCTTCACTGCTCGTTTGTTTCAATTTCTATACCTGTATGGATATCTTGGAACAATTGGAGAAGGACCATCGCGAGGTCCAGGCAATTCTCGATACTCTCGCCGAAGGTGATGAAACGGGCGGCAAACGGGGGGATCTGTTTACGGAGCTAAAGACAAAGCTCACGGCGCATTCCCGCGCCGAGGAAAAGGCAGTGTACGATCCGCTCATCGAGACCAATGGTCGCCCCGCTCGGGAGGGGTACGTTGCGCATGATCTTGCTGACTACCTGATGACAAAACTTGCACGTACCCGCAACAAAAGCACCAAGGAGTGGACCGCCGGTATACGGAATCTGCGCGATATCGTTACTCATCACGTTGAAGAAGAGGAGGGAAAGATTTTTGCAGAAATACGCGAACAATTTGACGATGGAAAGCGTATAGAAATGTGCGAAAAGTTCAACGAGGTAAAGAAAAAATTTCTCTAAAGAATGAGAGGCGCTATCTGTGGCGTCCACCGCGAGTACAATTAAACCAGCCACGACTAGTTTAATTATGCTGCAGAGAAAGTGGAAGTGTTTTACAGATTTTGTAAACTGGTACGTATGGCACGCGCATACTGCTCTGACTGCGGCGACGCACCGGTCAACCACAGGCTTTACAAAATCAATACGTATTCCGAAGCGGCAGCGCTTCATGTTTCATACGTGCTCCGACCTTTTGAAATTCTTGCAAAAAAGATAGTTGGGGCACTCCGCATCTCAAAGCTAGCGCTCCCATTTTTCACTTTGCTCCACCGACTCCATTTGGGGGTGCTCGCCGATCATTTCCGCGAGGGAGACAGCATACGAACAAAGGCTCTGTTTGAGGGAGCAGCAACTCTTGGTATCAAGCTCTGGCATTTCCGCCCCTTTAATCAAGCCTCGGACGCCTTTTTTATCGCAAAATTGGGTCGCGAGGTCCATGTGTTTGATATCATGCCCCGCCCAAAAGGCTCGGCGTCGAGATCTTTGCTATGGATGGACGACAAAGGGCGTCTCAAGAAGGAGTTTGTGGAAGCAGGTATTCCGATCGCCAAGGGAGCTGTGTGCACGACGCTTGCGCAGGCAAAGGAGGTGGCACGACAGCACGGCTTTCCGCTTATTGCGAAACCAACGCTTGGCTCGCGGGGGCGACACACGACAGTAGGTATTACCTCATATGAGGATCTCGAGAGAGCATTTTCTTGCGGAAGAGAACTTACACCATGGGTTCTTGTGGAGCAGGAACTCCAAGGTATCGTCCATCGCGTGACGTTAATCGGAGGCAAAGTGGCGGGAGTGGTAAAGCGCGATGCCCCGGGGGTCCTCGGGGATGGGAAACACACAGTACGAGAACTCATGGAAATTGAGAATCGAGATCCGCGGCGAGACGATTTTTCATTTTATAAAATCGCACCAAACGAGCGGGCAGAAAGGGAATTGTCGCGCCAAAAACTCACCTGGGATTCCAAACCTACATATGGGCAATACGTGATTCTCAATGACAAGATTAGTCGCCTGCATGGCACGGTGACCATCGATCTTACAGAAAAGATGCATCCCGAGAATCGGGACTTATTTGAAGGCGTAATCCACAACGCGCTTCAAGATCCACTCGTAGGAATTGATTTTATGATCGACGACATAACTCGTTCGTGGCGCGAGCAAGAGAGGTGCGGGGTCGTGGAGTGCAACGCGGTTCCCTACATCGACCTGCATCATTATCCATTTGAGGGAGCGTCAAGAAATGTTGCCGCACTTTTGTGGCAGGAAATTTTTCCTTCCGCAAAGCGGGTTTAGCTATCCACAGTTTTTTTGCCAAAAGGTCAAATACGTATTGCAATTGAGCGTAGAGTTCCTATACTTCACGCAGACGTTGTCATTGCCCTTAATCCTGAGGGCGAATCGAATGTAGGAGTGGGCGATGACCCAACTTCAGTCTACGTCGGTCGCGAAGACCGAAACGGAGCCCCCCGAACGAGTGCGTAGCTGGGCTTTCTACGACTGCGAAAATCAGCTGCCGCTCGAAGATCCTTCATTGCACGAAAAGCTTCGTGACCATCTCGTCATGGCGGGGTTTGAATGCTTTGGCAGTATCTGTCACAAGTTCGGCCCCGGCGTAACAGCCGTCGTCATCATCGGTGCCTCCTGCGCAGACGTTCACACGTGGCCAGAGAAGGGAACAGCCATTGTGCGGATCTTCTACTGCCAGGATCACAGCAAGCACGAAGGTGGCAATAACGACGCCAAGAGTGACGCCTTCCTTCGCCTGATGCTCGAGCTTTTCAAGCCCAAGGTTGCGACCGAGCTGCCGCGCCTCGACATCCCTGTCGAGCAACCGCTCGGGCTGCCGCGCGGCTGGCGCATCATCAGTGCACTCGCCGACAAGCTTACGTTTCGTCGCATCCGTTCAAAGCGTCCTGCATCCGTTTAACGCCCTCCTTCTCCAGGACGGCGTTTTTCTTTTTCTTGTCGGGGTGCCGAGAATCGAACTCGGACCTGCCTGCGCAGGCAGGTCGCGCAAATTTCTTATCAAAATTTCCACGGAAGTCTCCCAGACTTCCGGTTCTTCCCTTTGTCGGGGCGCCGGGATTTGAACCCGGAGTCTCACGAACCCGAATCGTGAATGTTACCGTTACACCACGCCCCGACAAAGGGAAGAACCCCATCACGCGCATACTACCGTTGTACTACACCCCGCTTTTTCGCGGTCAGGGATATTTTACTCGCCGTTGCTCGCAAAATTCCACGACCCTGCCTCGTCTGTTTCGCTTACTAGCGAAACATGGCTCCGCTCGCACAAGCGTTGGCATAAGCAAAGCAGTTTGCTTTCCCCAACCTTGTGCGCTCTAGAGGACTCGAACCTCTGACCTCTCCCGTGTGAAGGGAATGCTCTACCAACTGAGCTAAGAGCGCAAGTACCCAATAGTATCCACGAAGTATCCTTAGCGGCAAGTTTCTACCCTTCGAAACTGCCTTATACTTATCTCACATGGTCCGAATCCTTTTCTCCCTCCTCCTGGCAGCGGTTCTCATCTATATGGCAGCAGAAGCATTTATGTTTTTTCGACATTACCGTGCAGGACGCGCATTAGTGGCGCAGTCAAAAGTGTATGAGCGAGATATTCCCGAAGGGCATCCGCAAATATTGATCGTCGGCGATAGTACTGCGGTTGGAACCGGTGTCACTGATCCCGCGCTTTCCGTTGCTGGGCGCTTTGGCAATGATTTTCCCAACGCGAGTATTACCAACCTTGCGAAAAATGGTGCAAAGATCCATGACGTGGTTATGACGTTACGCAGTCTTCCACAAGGGCGCGTCTACGACCTTGTTGTGATCCAAGTTGGGGCCAATGATGTTATTTTCTTTTCAAAACTAAAGGAGCAACCGATCGAACAAATGCTTGAGCTTGCAAAAAAGGTGTCTTCGCACGTGGTATGGCTTACTGCTGGTAATATCGGACTCGCGCCAATTTTCCCATGGCCGATAAGTCTCATCATGACCGACAGAACAAGAGACTTACGCGAGCTCGCACTCTCGCGTACTCGTTTGCAGAAAGTGATATACGTTGATTTATTTGAAGAAAAGGGTGAAGACCCGTTTGTGAAAGATGTGGAGCGCTACTATGCCCCTGATCGGGAGCATTTGTCAGCTGACGGGTATGGTTATTGGTACGACCGTATTCGCGATGAACTTGTAAAAGAGCGCGTGGTTATTCAGTAGTTTGCCCTTGCAATTTTGTGAAGAGTATGCTATACTACCGTTATCGTATGGGTTTTTCTCGTTTGGTCTGCTGCTAGCGTAGCGTGACAGAGAAGGTCGTCCAGCGACTTTAGTAAACACACTACCAGCATGGCAAAGAAATTGTATGTCGGAGGTCTCCCGTACGCTACCACGGACGGCGAACTTCGCGACACTTTTGCTAAGGCAGGCTCAGTTGAATCGGCTGTGATCATCATGGATAAGATGACCGGTCGTTCAAAGGGCTTCGGTTTCGTCGAGATGGCATCAGATGATGATGCATCAAAGGCCATTGATATGTTCAATGGTTCTGACTTCGGCGGCCGCAAACTCACGGTATCGGAAGCGCGTCCAATGACGGAGCGCCCACCGCGTCGTGAGGGAGGCTTTGGCGGCGGCATGAGGAGCTTCTAAGCTTCTCGTACGCGCGAAACCCCGCAGACTTTCTGTCTGCGGGGTTTTCGTTTATCATCGTTTCAATCAGGGCCTTTAGTATAGTGGTAATACACCGCATTCGCATTGCGGAGACACGAGTTCGATTCTCGTAAGGTCCACAAAAGACACAAACATTCCGCCTGCGCGGAATTTTGTGCTTTTGTGGAGGCCGTAGCTATATTGAGCGAGTACGCGAGATTGCGAGGCGGGTCGAGAGCACTTACATATATTGCGAGCAACGTGAGGCAATATATTTAGTGACTCGTGACCACAAATAAAAAACCGCTTCCATTTCTGAAAGCGGCAAGTGACTCATCCCCACTCGATGGTGGCGGGGGGTTTGCCAGAGAAACGGAACATGACGGGGCCGGCACCACGGACTTCGTTTGTGATACGGTCGGCGACCAGCTCCATGAAGTCGTGCGGATATCGGGCTGGACGAGCGGTGAAACCGTCGAGACTGTATACGCCCCAGCAGCACACCACAGGCCCGCTTCGCGCGTCATCTCCTACCGCCATCGTATGTATGGAGGAGGTGAGGACGGCTCCTGCTTGCCACACGCTGTCGTAGAGATTCCACCTTCGGAGCTCTTCGATGTAGATTCCATCGGACTCTCGGGTGATGCGCAACTTCTCACGCGTCACTTCGCCCTCCATACGAATCGTCATGCCCGGTCCCGGGAATGGATGCCGGTAGAGAAGCTCGTGCGGTACACCGATCTCACGACCGATGGCGCGCGCACTGTCCTTCATGCAGTCGGCAAGAGGAATGAGCTCTTGGACGGACCATGGGAGGCCGACATTATGATGCTCCTTGATCCCCGCAACTCGCGCGCCGCCTGAATCTCCGTGGCCGCTTTCGCGAATATCCGTATAGAGCGTTCCCTGGGACACGTAACCCACGTTGCCGATTTCAGCAATAACCCGCTCTGCGTGAGCGTGATACACACCTTTCATCGACTTCCGTTTCAGCTTCATAAGTTCTATACCTTTGAAGCTCTGAAGAAAGTCATCGGTCGCATCCACTGTGATGAGCTTGATCCACGGTTGATTGCCGAAGTGGCGAAGGGCAAATTCTTCGTCGTCCGGGCGGTCGATGCCTTTAATGTAGAGACCGAAGAGTTGGTCTCGGCCTCCGGGGCACGCTTCCTTGAGGAGGTGCGCGGTAACCGATGAGTCGCAGCCTCCCGAGACCATGAGCAATACTCGCTTGTCGCCGATGGTATTACGCAGGCTCGAAATTTTCGAATGCGCCTCACTTTGTGCGGGGAAGCGGTCCTTGGCCCCGCATATCCGGAACAAAAAGTTCTCGAACATGCGGTCACCCTCCTTGGTGTCTTCCACTTCGGGGTGAAATTGAACACCGTGGAGGTGGTCGAAACTCGCTGCAGCGACATGGCAATTTTCTGTCGACGCAGAAATTAAGAACGGAAGACCGTCGATATCAATCTCGTCACCATGACTCTGGAGCACTGACGTGAGTTTTTCGCATCCGCGGAGGAGATGATTGCTGCCGTTTGTGACGCAGAGTTTTGTAACCTGGTATTCACGCTTGGTGGCAGGAACAACACTCGCGCCGACGTGCTGCGCCCACATTTGAAATCCCAAGCAGATCCCAAGCGTCGGGATGCCGAGGTCGAAGATGTTGCGGTCAAACGGTGGGGGTTCGGAATGAACAGAGGCAGGTCCGCCGGAAACGATTATGCCCGTCGGTCCCACTTTTGCGATATCTTCGGCGGTCACCGTCGCGGGGTCCATCGCAAGGCAGTAGACGCCGAACTTGGTGACCTTGCGATAGATGTGGTGGCTAAACTGACTCCCCATTGATGCGAGGAGGAACACTTCCGTAGTTTTTCGAACTCGCATTTCCTCGGCGATTGAGGCGAGAGCTTCAGGAGTTGCCGACTTCAGCATTGGCAGCATGGGTATGTCTCGCTGTCGTGAACAAGCTGTCGGAACTTTAGATTCTTTAGATACAGGCGTCAATGCTGGACGAGACACCATTCTCTGCTAGATTTCTAGGCGGACTCTACCCATCCTGGGTACACGTTTTTTGTCACTAAACACCATACACGGAGATGCTGCTATGCTACGACTCTATAAGAGTATGTCGGGGCAGCTGAATGCTCCGGAACAGTGCTTCTACTTCGATATTCCTGGCGAGATAAGCGCACGCGCTTTTACGATTCTTTCGACCCTACTGGAAGAGCCGCAGCATCGTGTCGCTGCAATACCGCTCACGAAAACGAGCGAAGTTGTCGAGATAGGGCCACGTCTTTCGATCGAGACACCGTTTTCGAGCAATGCGGTGGCGATTTGCCAGGCCTTAGATATTCCGGTCTCGCGCGTCGAAATGTCGACGCGGTACCCTGTAGAGGGATTCGATCAGTACGCCCTAATCGAGCGTTACTTAGATCCGATGACACAAGAGATCTACAAAGCACCCCTCTCAAGTTTTGACTCGGGAAAGCTTTCCGATCCGGTGGTTATTCTAGAGGTGTTAAAGTACGGGATCGATGCGTTAAAGGAAGCTAACAAACTCTATGGGCTCGGCATGGACACGTGGGACATCGAGTTCTACGTGAATCTATTTCAACGAATCAATCGCAATCCAACCGATATCGAACTATTTCAGTTGGGTAATGCCAATTCGGAGCACAGCCGACATCATTACTGGCGTGGCATCCAGGTCATCGACGGTGTCGAAATGTCCGAGAGTCTTATGCAAATTGTGCAAGCACCGTGGAAAGCAAATCCGAGAAATTCTCTGGTGGCGTTCCACGATAATGCCGGTGTGATCCGCGGTAGAAGAGCGTTAGTACTTGCCCCAACTCGTCCGGGAGAACCCAGTCCATTTCGGATCATCCCCTTACTGCAACACATCACCGCAACAGCGGAGACGCACAACCATCCAACAGGAATCTCTCCACTTTCCGGTGCTGCAACTGGCATTTTGGGAGAAAAGCGCGATGAAGAAGCGGCGGGTCGCGGAGGAATTGCTCGCGGCGGCAATGTAGCAGGATATGCCGTGGGCAATCTGCATCTAAAGGATGCTCCCATTCCAGGTGAAACTGTCGGAGGAGAAGAGACTCGTCGTCATGCAAGCCCGATCAAGGTCTTGATCGAAGGTAGTGATGGTGTTTCTCGATCCGCTAATGAACTTGGCGTTCCTCTTCTCGGCGGCTGGTGCCGTTCGCTTGGCCTCTCGGTTGACGGGGCTCGACGTGAGTTCCGCAAACCAGTGCTCTATGTGGGCGGTATTAACCGTATCGATCACCGGCACGTCAAGAAACACGCCCCTGAAAAGGGAATGCTTATTGTGCGTTTCGGTGGCCCAGCCTATCCCATCGGGGTGGGCGGCGGCGCTGCGTCCAGCATGGCTGCTGGTGCCAATACCGAGAATCTCGACCTCAAATCCGTGCAGCGCGGCAACGCAGAATACGAAAACCGGGTGAATCGAGTTATTCAGGCATGTGCTGAGATGGGGGACAAAAATCCTATCGAAGCAATACATGATCAGGGTGCCGGTGGTCCGAGCAACGTACTTACGGAGCTTATGGAGCCTGCGGGTGGGTGTGTCGATATTCGCAAGATCACCCTCGGCGATAAAACGATGTCGCTCCTCGAAATATGGGTAGCCGAGTATCAAGAATCCTACGGTGCCCTTGTTCGGCAAGAAAATATCAGGACCTTTCAAGGTCTCTGCGAGCGGGAAGGCGTGAACTGCGAAGTGCTCGGAGAGATCACCGGTGACGGCAATGTCGTCGTTCATGACTCCAAAACAGGCACTAACGTAGTCGACCTTTCGCTAACAGACATCCTGACGGACATTCCACGCAAACGATTTTCTTCGACGCGAAAGCAGAAGAAGCTTCCGCCGCTTGAGATCCCGTCGGATCTTTCGGTTGGTGAGGCGCTTGAAAAAGTGTTTCGCCAGCTCTCTGTGGGTAGCAAAGGTTTTCTCACGAGGAAAATCGATCGCTCCGTCACAGGGATTGTTGCACAGCAGCCGTGCGTCGGACCATTTAATCTGCCGCTCGCAGATGTTGGTGTCACCGCAGACAGTTTCTTCGGTTTTACTGGCGCAGCGGAGGCTCTTGGAGAAAATCCGAATCGCCTCCTCATCAACCCAAAAGCTGGTGCGCGTATGGCGGTGGCAGAAATGCTCACCAACATGGCGGCCGTTGTTATCACTAGGCTCGAGGATATCAAGTGTCGTGCAAACTGGATGTGGGCAGCAAAACTCCCGCATGAAGGCGCAGAACTGTACGATGCTGCAGTGTCGCTTCGCGACATTATGATTCCGCTTGGGTTCGCGATTGATGGAGGTAAGGATAGCCTCTCGATGTCGACCTATGTCGGAGAGGAACTTGCGATATCACCCGGACAGTTGGTCATCTTTGGTTACGCATCGGTTCCAGATATTCGAAAAATCATCACTCCAGACTTCAAGGGCGGAGGACGGGTCGGATACATCGATCTTGGCAAGGGCAGGCGTCGCCTTGGGGGCTCTGCTCTCGCACAAGCTCTCGGGCAACTCGGCAACGAGTGCCCCGACATCGACGATCAAACAGTTCTGGCCCGCGCCTTCAATGGCATGCAGCGCCTAATTAAAGGGAACGTCATCACGGCGTATCACGACGTTAGCGATGGAGGGCTCCTGACCGCATTCGCCGAAATGTGCATCGCGGGAAACCGTGGTGCAGGTTTGCACTCGAGTGCTCTCAACCCGGTACAGCACCTTTTCGCAGAAGAGGCTGGGATTCTATTTGAATTCCGGCCCTCTGCCCAAAGAGAGATCGACCGAGTACTCCTCGATCGTTTTGGTCTTCGGTTCGAGATCATCGGCGAGACCGACACGAAAGAGGGCGGATTCCTCAATATCGAAGGTAGAGAGGAGGCACTCTTCGCCGAGAGAATTTCGAGTTTAAGGTGTATGTGGGAAGCCACTAGCTCCGCGCTCGAACTTCGTCAGGCCAATCCGGAAACAGTGCGGCAGGAGCAGGAGAGTTTCCTCAATACAAAATCTCCCCGATATCGTCTCCCACGCAATATGCCGACAAAGTTTTCGAAACTGCGTAGTAAGCGTCCGAAAGTGGCAGTGCTCCGCTGCGAAGGAACTAATGGGGAGCGCGAAATGGCCGCCGCTGCGATCCATTCGGGACTCGAACCTGTCGATGTTGCGATGAGCGATATTCGCAGGGGCATCGTGACGAGTTTCGAGGAGTTCCAAGGGGTCGCGTTTCCCGGAGGATTTTCCTACGCCGACGTCTTTGGCAGCGCCAAGGGCTTTGCGGCGCAGATCCTCTACAATCCTCGCATCCAGCGAATGTATGCCGACTTCTACGAGCGCAAAGATACGACATCGCTCGGTGTTTGCAACGGCTGTCAGCTAATGCATCACATCGGCTGGGTACCAGAACCGCTGCTTGCGGTTGATGGCACACAGCCGAAGCTCGTACGCAATCTTTCTGGGCGTTTCGAGTCGCGGTGGGCAACCGTGAAAATATTGCCGAGCCCGTCAATTCATCTCACAGGTATGGCAGGAGCTGTCCTCGGAATTCACGTGGCGCATGGTGAGGGAAGATTCTACTTCCCGAATCCGAGAATGCAAGAGTGGGTGGAGGAGAGACATCTCGCACCCATTCGTTATGTGGATCCCGATGGAAACCTGACCATCGACTACCCATACAATCCGAACGGCTCTCCTGGCGGTATCGCCGCGCTGTGCTCGTCCGATGGGCGACATCTTGCAATGATGCCGCATCCGGAGCGCTGCTTCCTACCGTGGCAGTGGCAATGGAAACCAGAGAAGTGGCGGGACCTCAAAGTTTCGCCCTGGCGCATGATCTTCGATAACATGCGTACTTGGTGTTTGGATCAGTAGTTCTTTGGCCTCGCGATATTTCGCGAGGCTTTTTCTTTTGTTGCAGATTTTTCAAGTCCCGGTAGTGTGATGCCAGGACCTGCACAAAGGAAGGCTACACAATGCCTCACATCCATGATCCAATTCCGCCGGGTTCTGTTATCGGGATCCTCGGTGACGGCCAACTTGGCAGAATGCTCGCGATTGAAGCGGCGAAGCTCGGCTACAAAGTTGCAGTGCTCGGTCCGGGTGGTCGGAAGAGCTCAGCCGGACAAGTCGCATACTGGGCGAAAGCCTGGGGGCCAAAGGGTGAAGTGAGCGAGGAATTGCTCGATGAATTTTGTGGAATTGTTGCGGTCGTTACGATCGAATGGGAGAACATCCCCGTCACACTTTTGAATCGAATTGTGGCCAAAGGAATTCCGGTGCGACCGAGCGCAGCCGTATTAGAGATCACGCAGGACCGTTTGAAGGAGAAGCAATTCTTCGAGAAGATTGGCGTGAGAGCTGCTCCTACGCTCGACATTCATGACGAAACTTCGCTTGCCGAAGCATTCGATCATATCGATGCGCTTCCGTTTCATTTTCCGGCGATCCTCAAAACTCGTCGCGACGGTTACGATGGCAAAGGTCAGATCCCTGTGTCGTCGCCGACGGAACTGAAAGCCGCATGGGGCGCTCTCAAATGCGTGCCATGTGTTCTAGAATCACGGATGCAGTTCAAATACGAGGCTTCGACGATCGTGGCTCGATCCGCGACAGGTGAAATGGCACCTTTTCCTGCGGTCCAGAATTTCCATTCCGCCGGAATTCTCCATACCACATTTTGGCCGGGAGCCATTTCGGGCGGTGTTGAGACCAAGTGTCAGACTGCAGCCGTACTTCTTGCAGACAGGCTCGAAGTAGTCGGACTTCTGGCTGTGGAGTTCTTTGTGATGCCAAATGGGGAAGTCCTCGCGAACGAAATGGCACCACGGCCGCACAATTCTGGCCATGGAACGATTGAGGGCAATATCACAAGCCAATTTGAGCAGCACATTCGCGCCATATGTGGATTGCCGCTAGGCTCCCCGGACCCCATCTGCAAAAAATGGGAAATGATCAATATTTTGGGGGAGGATGCCAACGAGTGGGCAGGAATTATTGAACAAGACCGTGCCATCAAATTCCACGACTACGGCAAAGGAGAAGTGAAGCCTGGCCGCAAAATGGGACACACGACTAAAATCTATATGAACTGATCACCGCGACGAAGGTCGCGGTTTTTCTTTACAAAATAATATCTCTGATGTAGAAGAGATGTAGCCTTGAGGAGGAAAGGTAATGGAACATACTCCGCTTCCTACACTCGCCTTCAACGACCCTCTCTGGAAGTTTCTGGTCACCAACAATAAACGCGACAAGATGGGCATCTTTGCGGCCCACGTGGTCTTCGCCGAGAACTCATTCAAGGCGATCCACCTCGTCCGTTACATGTGGCCCTACACCAACAAGTGCTTCAGGGACCACAACGACGCCCGACAGATCATTTTCCGTTACGGATGCAAACACTATCACTTCGAAAGAACCTTGGATCCCGAAGGAAGGGATACCAACGGTTGGTGGAAAATCGGAGAAGTAGGAAAGCTCCAAGTTCTCGCATTTCAAGCGGCAAAATTGGCAATCATTGCCGGTGCCTGGGATCGTGTGGTCCCCGATAGCGCCGCCAGAGCTTTGGCTCGAATCTAGCACCGCTCTCTCGATCGGTGCTTTTTCTTTTGACGGCATGGATGCTCGCTGGTAGGCTCGAAACGGGATTGTCTTCAACAAGGCTTAAAGAGCCGGAAAGGAATATATGTCTGGGAAGAAGAGACTTCTAGTTGTCGGCAGCGGTGCTCGCGAACACGCGATCGCTAAGGCACTCTCGGAATCACCGGAAGTCGGGGACGTCTATGTGCTCCCCGGGAACGGCGGGACAGCTACTTTTGCCAATAATCTCGATGCTGGGATGCCGGCCATTGATGCCGCGCATAAACACAAGATCGATTTCACGATCGTGGGACCCGAAGCGCCACTTGGCGACGGCATCGTCAACCGGTTCCGTCGGGACAGCCTCTCCATTTGCGGGCCAACTCAGGCGGCAGCGAGTGTCGAGTTGAGTAAAGCAGATACGAGGTTGCGCGCGCACCGAGCCAAAATTCCAGGACCTCGATTTGCGATTTTCACCGATCGTGAGGCAGCTGCACACCATTCGGTTCTCTTCAACGGGCACATCGTCTATAAAGCGGACGGCCTCGCCGCGGGCAAGGGAGCATATGTTTGCAGCACGTATCGCGATGTCCATGATGCACTTCTCAAGCTCATGGTTGAGAAAAAGCATGGAAATGCTGGAGACAGAGTGGTTGCGGAGGAGAAACTCTCCGGCCCCGAGGTCTCGGTCCATGCGCTCTGCAACGGGCTCCAGGCAATCATGCTTCCATCCTCGCAGGACTACAAGCGTCTCCACGCGGGGCCAGGCGCGCCGAATACGGGCGGCATGGGAGCGATCGCTCCTTCCCCGATTCTCTATTCGCAGAGTGATTTGGCACTCGTGAAAGCAACATTCGTCGATCGGATGCTCGAGTCTTTGGCCGAGGACGAGCGGCCGTACTCGGGTTTCCTCTATCCAGGACTCATGGTGACCGATTCGGGCCCGCGGCTTCTGGAATACAACTGTCGCGCCGGGGATCCGGAGACGACATCGCTTCTCGCGCTTCTCGAAAGCAGCGCATACGAGCTTTTCCTCCACTCCATTTCGGATCAGAAATTCCGCACACCACCAAAATGGGGAGAAGGGGTAGCGGTCAACGTCGTGCTCGCGGCAGCTGGCTATCCTGAAAAACCGAAAACCGGGATGCCGATTCATGGCCTCGAAATCGCGGAGCAGCTCGCGAACGTGAGTGTGATCCATGCCGGCACCAAGTTCGTCGACGGAACATACTACGTCGCGGGTGGTCGCGTCCTCAATATCGTTGCGCGTGGGGCAAACTTTGAGGAGGCACGGGAGCGTGTCTATGAGGCAATTAAGTACATCGAGTTTGAGGGTATGCAGTATCGCAGAGATATCGGCGAAGAATACGTGCAAAAAAAGGCAGCCTAGCTGTCGTTGCTCGCATCAAGTGGTGCGGGCTTTTTCTTTTGACAGCAAACGGGGCGATTGGTAAGGTTCGTGCCAATTAGTTCCAAAGGAGCGATTCATGTTGCGACCCTATGTCGGTGTTACAGGGTTCACCCTGGGCTTTGAAGTTGAGACGGCCTTGAAGGAAGTTCCGCACGGCGCAGATAGGTCTCTAATGATCGGGGTTCTGGTGAGCGATAAGACGCTCCGTGGAGAGCAAAACAAGTATCCGCGCTTGTATCCCGGGATCCAGCACCCAAACGCTCTCGAGAAATTGTTTCTCGCGCACCCTGCTGCGTTCAACGTTATTCACTACAACACCAGTAACCCGGAGGCGCTGCGCCCGCAACTCGTTGCGGTGGTGAATACCGGCGGGCCCAACCTCCACGGGATTCAGCTCAATATGTGGACGGAGGTCGCCGATCTTGAATGGTTTCGCAAACGCTACCCGACCATCAGTGTGATCCAGCAAGTTGGCGGAATGGTCCAGCATGCTTGCCACCACAAGCCACGGGCAATCGCCGAGTGGATTCGCGAGCGTCGCGACTTTATCGATTACGTGCTTCTGGATTCAAGCGACGGAACCGGCCTTAACCTCAATGTTGCCTACATGGAGGAGATGATCGGGCGCATCATCCAGAAGGTTCTAGGAAAAATGCCCCTCATCGGCGTCGCCGGCGGTTTACGGGAGGAGACGCTCAGAAATATTGAACCGCTGCTGCGTCTGTACGTCGAACTCTCATACGATGCCCAAGGGAAGTTGCGCGACGAGAAAAGTGGTGGCGGCGACTTGGTCGTCCCTCGCATGAAAGCGTATCTGCGAGAGGGATTTGCACTCCCCAAACGCGTGCTCAAACGTCAGTAATCCGCCACAACGGCGGATTTTTCTTTACGAGGAAAATTGTTATAGTACGTGTGCACGGCACTAGGCCGGGCATTTCTTATTATGGAAAATGGCATTCATATCGCCCTTTCGGCAGAACTCCTTGGTACCTTGTGGGGGATCCCGATCACCAACGCACTTGTCACCACCTGGGCTTCCATGGCACTTCTTTTTGGCCTGGTATTTCTGCTTCGTCGCAAAATTAAGCTTATTCCAGGGCGAATTCAGACAGCGGTGGAATGGGGGCTCGAAGTTGTTGCGAATTATGTCGAGGAGGCCCTTGGCTCTCCGGAGCGTGCACGACGCTATTTCCCTCTCATCGCAACTATTTTTATTTTTGTGCTCTTTCTCAACGAGCTTGCATTTCTTCCGATATTTGGAAGTGTTGGTTTTTTCCACGGGCATGAGTTCACTCCGCTCCTACGTCCCGGTACCGCAGACCTCAACACGACGCTCGCGCTCTCGATCATCGCATTTCTCACAATTGAGATCTCCGGTATCTTGACGCTCGGCGTGTTGAAATATGGATCTAAATTTGTTAATTTCAAGGCGGGCTTCATAGGCGTACTTGTCGGAATTGTGGAGCTCATCGGAAACCTTGCACGTCTCATTTCACTGTCGTTTCGACTCTTCGGTAACATTTTCGCGGGAGAGGTGCTGATCCTCGTCATCAGTTCATTTGCCCCGCTACTTGCGCCACTTCCGTTTATTTTATTTGAGATGTTCGTGGGATTCCTGCAGGCGATTATTTTCGCCCTTCTTACCTTGGCCTTTATCCAAATTGCGGTTGCAGAGCCGCACGAGGCACATTAATTAGCATTATTAATAGATAAACCATTCATCATGGAATTAGAAGCAGCAAAGACACTCGGGATGGCCATTGCAGTCGGTTTCGGCGTGCTCGGCCCAGGTATCGGACTCGGTATTCTTGTTAGCAAAGCGCTTGAGGCAATCGGCCGCAATCCGGAAGCCGCAGGTAAAATTCAGTCGACGATGTATATCGGTATCGCGGTGACCGACGCGCTTGCGATCTTTGCGCTGGTTGTTGGATTTATCATCAAGTTCACATAGTCGTGTTTCTTTTGGCAAAATTCTTTGTCGAACTGCTGAATTGTATGCTCCGCGTAGCTCCAGTACGCGTCGCATAAAATTCATTGCGCTTCGCGAATTTTGCACGAAAGAAATCACGACAAGGTAGGCTCAAAAAAATGGAACAAGTACTACACACATTTGGTATTGATTGGAAGATATTGCTTTTCCAAAGCGCTAACTTCGGATTGGTGCTTTTGGTGTTGTGGCGCTTTCTCTATCGGCCCATTTTGCGCATCCTCGACGAACGACGCAGAGCGATTGAGAAGGGAGTTAAAGATGCCGCAGAGGCAGATCTCCTAAAGCGAAGAACCGAGGAGGAGCGTGGCGGGATTATCGCTGCGGCCGGCAAGGAGGCGGAGAGGATACTCGCTGAGGGGAAAAAACACACTGAAGAGGCGACTGGGGCGATGCTTCTCGAAGCTCGAGCAAAGGAGGAGCGCTTGCTTAAAGAAGCGAAGGACAAGGTCGCCGAAGAGAAACGTCGCATGATGGAGGAAAGTAAAGAGGAAATGGCACGTATGGCAATCCTAGCGGCAGAGCGTATTTTGCGTAAACAAATTTCAAAATAATATGGACCGCACCTACGCACAGGCCCTCATTGAAGGAAGTCAGGGGAAAGACGCTCGTGAACTATCTGTATTTGCGAAGACATTTGTTGCATATCTAAAAAGTAAGGGCCATGAAAAGCTGCTTCCCAAAATCTTCCGTCGCTACGAGGAGCTTCTCGCAAGGGAGCAAAAGAAAAATACGATTTCCATAACGCTTGGTCATGAGAAGGTACTCCATGGCCACAAACAGGACCTTCAGGAGGAACTAAAGAAAATTTTTGGAAAGGAAGTTGACATCGAAACCCGCGTCGACGAAAGTCTCATTGGAGGGTATCTCGTCGAAGGAAAAGGAATACGCATCGACCGCAGTTTTAAGTCCTCGCTCAAGAATCTCTACCAGAAAATGATCACGACCCATGAATAATCAACTCATCGAAAAAATCAAAAAGGAAATCGAGCACTTCTCTCCGGAGGGTAAAGTGGAGAAAGTTGGACGTGTCGTCAAGGCAGGAGACGGCATCGCGGAGATAGAAGGGCTCTCGGAAGCGGTGATGGCCGAAATGCTTCTCTTTGATGATGCAAAGGGATCAGAGCTTAAGGATTCTCTTAAACGCCAGGAGCCTCTCTATGGTCTCGTTCTTAACCTTGAGGAGGATTCAGTAAAGGCGATCGTGCTCGGAGATGGGTCGCGAGTAGCAGAAGGTATGACGGTGAAGTCGCTCGGAAAAGTGCTCTCCATCCCGGTTGGTGAAGCTCTCATCGGACGCGTCGTTAATCCACTCGGTGTCGAGCAAGATGGTAAAGGTCCGATCAAAGCTTCGGCCGAGTATCCAATCGAGCGCGAAGCGTATGGCGTCATTGATCGTCAGTCGGTTAACGCGCCAATCCACACCGGAGTGCGAGCTATCGATGCGATGATCCCGATCGGTCGCGGCCAGCGTGAGCTCATTATTGGAGACCGCGGTACTGGGAAAACTACCGTTGCTATCGACGCGATTCTCAACCAAAAAAGTGAACCAAAAGAGACCCGTCCTATTTGTATTTATGTCGCAATTGGACAGAAGGAGTCAAAGACGGCACGCATCGTCGCGCAACTTCGCGAAAAAGGGGCGCTTGAATACACGGTAATAGTCACCGCTTCTTCGGCTGCTCCTGCAGCCCTTCAATTCTTGGCCCCGTACGCTGGTGCGGCGATTGGAGAATATTTTATGGAGAAGGGGAAGGATGCTCTGGTGATCTACGATGACCTCTCTAAACAGGCTGTAGCCTATCGTCAGCTCTCACTCCTTCTTCGCCGTCCGCCTGGTCGCGAGGCCTATCCGGGAGACATTTTCTATCTTCACTCACGTCTCCTGGAGCGCGCAGCCAGACTCTCTAAAGAAAAGGGAGGAGGATCGCTCACGGCACTTCCTATCATTGAGACGCAAGAGAATGACGTTTCAGCATATATTCCTACCAACGTGATCTCGATTACGGACGGGCAGATCTATCTTGAGGCGGACCTCTTTAATAAAGGAACCCGTCCTGCCATTAACGTTGGTATCTCTGTCTCGCGTGTTGGTTCTTCGGCGCAGACCAAGGCAATGAAAAAAGTCGCTGGAAAATTGCGCCTCGAACTTGCGCAATTCCGTGAGCTCGAAGCATTCATGCAGTTCTCTCAAGATCTCGACGCCGATACAAAAGCGCGTATTGAGCGCGGAAGCCGCCTTACGGAGATTCTCAAGCAAGGAAAAGGGGAACCGCAGCCGTTCGAGAGGCAGGTGGTTCTCATCTACGCCGCCGTGAATAATCACTTTATACAGTTTCCGGTAGCACGCATGGCGGAAGTTTCTGCAAAATATCTCGCATTTATGGAGGCTCAAGCGAGCGACATCTTCGAAACAATCCGCACCTCGCGAGAGATGAGCGACGAGATAGAAAAGAAGCTCCAAACTGTTATCGAATCCTTTAAGAAAGCTCACCAGGAGCTCACCAAATAGCTATGGCACTTAAGCAGATTAAAGGGAAAATACGCTCCATCGATAAAACGCACAAAGTGACGCGCGCTATGGAAGCCGTCTCCGCAGTGAAGATGCGTAAGGCTCAAGCGACGGCGCTTATGGGGCGACCATATGCTCGCGCAGCCATGACCATTCTTTCGCGTGTTGCAGGAGCCGGAGAAATCTCCCGTCACCCTCTCTCGCATGTGCGTTCGGTAAAGAAAGTTCTCTATATCGTTGTGACTAGCGACAAGGGCCTCGCAGGAAGTCTCAATAGTGCAATTCTTCGCGAAGCAGCGCGTGTTGTTACTGCCTCGGGTCTCTCAAAGGACGATCTTTCCTTTGTCACTCTAGGACGAAAGGCTGGGGATTATTTTGAAAAGCGTGGCTTCCGCGTCCTTCAAAAGTTTGAAAATATCGCAGATGATGCATCTGCGGAAGACATGTATGCCATTACGGCTCTCGTTCGAGAATCTTTTCTTAAAGAGGAGGCGGATGAGGTCGTGGCGATCTATACCAATTTTCTTTCGACCCTGACGCAGGAACCGGTGGTGCGGAAGCTTCTCCCTCTTTCTTCAAAAACGCTTAGTGAAATCGTCGAAGGAATTGTCCCGGAGAAGGGTCGCTTTGCCAACCTTACAAAGAAGGATCGCAAGGAGGCCTCAAGCTACCAGATAGAGCCTTCGGAAGAAGAAGTTCTCTCTGCCGTACTACCGCTCCTTCTCAATGTCGCTATTTACCATGGACTTCTGGAGTCAAAAGCTTCCGAGCACTCGGCGCGTATGGTTGCTATGAAAAATGCATCGGAGAAGGCAAAAGAAATCTCGGAGGAGCTCACGCATGATCTCAACAAAGAGCGCCAGGCGCTCATCACGAGAGAAGTAAGTGAAATTATCGGCGGTATCGAAGCAATGTCTAAATAACTATTATGAATAAAGGAGTCATCAAGCAAATTATCGGCCCGGTCATTGATGCGCACTTTGCGCAAAAGGTGCCCGACATTAAAACGGCGCTTGTGGTGAAGCACAAAGGTGGGCATATCACTCTTGAAGTGGCCCAGCACCTCGGGCTAAATCGCGTTCGTGCCATCGCCATGAGCGACACCTCCGGGCTTAAGCGCGAAACAGAAGTATTGGATACTGGCGCTCCTATCTCTGTGCCGGTCGGGGAGGCTGCGCTGGGGCGACTTTTCAATGTGCTTGGAAATACCATTGATGGGAAAGGGGAGTTGCCGGAAAATACGCCGACGCAGTCCATTCATCGCAACGCTCCGCATTTTACCGATCAGCAGACAAAAGCAGAAGTTTTTGAAACTGGTATCAAAGCGATTGATCTCATGACCCCGTTCATCAAAGGAGGAAAGGTGGGACTTTTCGGAGGGGCAGGGGTGGGAAAGACCGTCATCATTCAAGAGCTCATTCGCAACATTGCAACCGAGCACGGAGGCTACTCCGTTTTTGCAGGAGTCGGTGAGCGCGTACGTGAAGGAAACGACCTCTACCATGAGATGAAAGATTCCGGTGTGCTTCCGAAAACCGCACTTGTATTTGGACAAATGAATGAGGTTCCGGGCGCACGCGCGCGCATTGCGCTTACAGGCCTCACTATGGCGGAGTACTTCCGTGATGCAAAGGGCAAAGACGTCCTCTTCTTTATGGACAACGTTTTCCGGTTTATTCAGGCGGGCTCTGAAGTTTCTTCTCTCCTTGGACGCGTTCCGTCCGCTGTCGGGTATCAACCAACTCTTGCGGAAGAAATGGGGCAGCTCCAAGAGCGCATTGCTTCAACTGCTAAGGGTTCCATCACCTCCGTGCAAGCCATTTATGTGCCGGCTGATGACCTTACTGACCCGGCTCCAGCAACCACGTTCTCTCACCTCGATTCGACTGTTGTCCTCTCACGTCAGCTCGCCTCGCTCGGAATTTATCCTGCTATCGACCCACTTGAGTCAGGTTCCTCCGCACTTGATCCAGAAATCGTCGGTAAAGAACACTACGAAGTTGCGACGGAAACAAAGAAAGTGCTGCAGCGCTACAAGGATCTACAAGACATTATCGCCATTCTTGGTATGGATGAGCTCTCCGATGATGATAAGAAGAGTGTGCAACGGGCGCGCAAAATTCAACGTTTCCTCTCCCAGCCTTTCTTCGTTGGCGAACCGTTTACTGGAGTCCCAGGGAAATACACGACTCTCAAAGACACGGTGCGCGGCTTCAAAGAAATTCTTGAAGGTAAGCACGACGATAAAAATGAGCAGGCCTTTTATATGAAAGGCACGATCGACGAAGTTAAGTAATATGCACCTAACGATTGCGAGAGTTAATGAGAATCTATACAACGGCGAGGCTTACTCGGTGCACCTTCCCGGTGTAGGTGGGGAATTTGAAGTTCTCTCGCATCACGAGCCTCTAATCGCAACTCTTAAGGCTGGCGTTGTAGTAGTACGGGCTGAAAAGGATTCGGAACCGGAGCGGTTTGAAATCAAAAGCGGTGTTGTTGAAGTTTCGGACAACGAAGCCCTTGTTCTTCTTTGAGGCTTCCAGTTTTGCCCGTACACTTAGGACATGGATTCCATTGCCATCGTGACCGCATTTGTCGCTGGGCTAGTCTCCTTTCTCTCTCCCTGTGTGCTACCAATCATTCCAGGGTTTCTCGCGTATCTTGCGGGAGCCAGTACAAAAGGGGAGGCGAAGCGCTATGAGATATTTCTTAACAGCGCCTTTTTTGTACTCGGATTTTCTCTGGTATTTGCGACCCTCGGCGTTCTCCTTAACTCCATCCTCTCGGCAGTTGCTCCAGAGGTTAATACGTGGCTCGCTCGCATTGGCGGCCTCATTATCATTTTTTTTGGACTCTACCTCACTCGTCTTATAAAAGTTCCGTTTTTAGAGCGCGACTACCAGTTCAAGGTATCGAAGCATTTTAAATCAAGCTACATCACCTCGCTCCTTTTTGGGGCAGCATTTGCGGCGGGTTGGACACCGTGTGTCGGAGCAGTGCTTGGAAGCATCCTTACGCTTGCGGCAGTGAACCCCAGCTCTTCGTTTTTCCTCCTCTTTGCGTATTCACTTGGGCTCGGTATTCCATTCCTGCTGGTTGGACTTTTTACTGCCCAGGCAGATCGTGCAATCCTGCGACTTGGAAACGCAGTCGTGTACATAAACATCGCATTTGGGGGACTCCTCATTATCATTGGGATTCTCGCGTTTACCGAAAGCCTCGGACTTCTATTTAATCTCGAGATTATCAATACGCTCCTTCTAAAGTGAACTGGCGCACCTTACTTTTAGTGACGGTGATTGTGGCCATAGTAGCGGCTATTCTAGTGCTTGAGAATGCACGCGCGGTTCCATCTTCTAGCGATACGCAAAGGGAAAACCTCTCGCTTTCAACGGCAGAGAAAGCTCAAAAATATCCTTCTGCGGTTGAGATAGTAAATCCAAGTGGATTTATAAATACTGATAGCTCCTTCTCTCTTAAAAATCTTATCGGAAAGAAGGTGATTCTTCTTGATTTCTGGACCTACAGCTGCATCAATTGCATCCGCACTTTTCCTTATCTCAAAAAGTGGTACGAGCGCTACAAAGACAAGGGTTTTGAAATTGTCGGGATCCACACACCGGAGTTTGGATTCGAGAAAATTTTGGCAAACGTGCAGGGTGCCGTGGCTAAACATGGACTCCTGTACCCTGTCGTTCTCGATAATGACTATGGGACATGGAATGCCTACGGGAATCGCTATTGGCCGAGGCACTACCTCATCGATATTGATGGCTACATTGTTGAGGATCATATCGGGGAAGGGGGCTATGTAGAAACTGAAGAGAAAATTCAAGAGCTTCTCCTCGAGCGAGGGGAGCGACTGGGAGAGAGCGTTGAAGCGGCGATGCCAATTCTTCCCCCCGCCGATGCAGAGGAAGTTTCGCAAATGCCAAAGAGTCCTGAAGTATATTTCGGTGCTGCGAGAAATGAATCTCTTGGAAATGGACAAAAACAAGCCGTCGGTGCACAGACTCTTACATTCCCCGAAGAAGGCGCGCCAGAAACTCTTTACTTAGGTGGTACATGGAAGTTTGATCGTGAGTTTGCTGAAAATATAACAGCTGGAGCCCGCATACTCTACCGTTACCAGGGAAATAAGCTCTTCTTTGTGGGGAGTGCAGAAAATCCAATAAAAATTACTGTTCTTAGGGATGGTAAACCTCTAACGGCAGATATTCGTGGAGCTGATGTATCGACGGATTCAACCGTGACCGTGGCAGAGGATCGCCTGTATCGGCTTATCGAAGATGAAACGTGGGGCCAGCACACAATTGAGATCATCATCGAAAAGGGCGGTGTTAGGGCGTTTACATTTACCTTTGGATAATGAGCGGATTTTATGGTGACGCTTCATAAAAATATCGACAAGAAAACACTCTGTCGGTAGGATATAAACGGCAAGGGAGTCAGAGTAGCGAGGAAGGAAAATGAACACCAGACCTCGGGCAGCAATCGTTGATGCGCAGATACGCAAGGCGATGCCCATTGATTGGCTCCCCGACAGGGAAATCCCAAAGGAAATTGCGCTCCTCTCATTCCTTTTCGAGGAATACGGGCTTGCCCAGTTTCATGGGGAAGTGGCCCAACAGCTGTTCAGCAAGGAATTCCCAAAGCTCGCGGATGACGGACGAGCATTTCGGAGGCTCATCAGTACGGGCTACCTTATTCCACTCGAAAAAGGCGAGAAACAGAAGCGCTCGCGTTTCTTCGGGATCAGATTGGAAGCTCTTAAGGCCATCGGCAGATATCGTGCCCGCTATTACGCGCCGCATGCGTAGCTCACGAGTGATCGTGAGCTTTTTTTATTAACTCCAGTTCGCTATACTCCGTAGGATATTTTGGGCCCATAGCTCATCTGGTAGAGCGCACCCATGGCATGGGTGAGGTGAGGGGTTCGAGTCCCCTTGGGTCCACCACTACAAATAGCCGGGTTAACCCCGGTCATTTTTAGTGGAGGGGCGTTCGGAAGGGGACTCGAAAGACGAAGTTGCGACGGCGACGAGTCGGGGTCGCGTAATTTCTCAGCTGAGAAATATGTGTGACCGAGTCCCCTTGGGTCCACAAAAGAAAAACCTGCAGATGTTGTGCTGCAGGCGTAGAACTCAAGCTGCTTTTTTATCTCGAGTTGGCGATGCCGTTATAAGAGGTATGTTCCAGATATAGCCGCGCCCCCATACGGTCTTGATGCAGTGCTTGCCGAAGTTAGGCACCCCTTCATGCTGTAATTTTTGCCGGAGGGTGCAAATGAACACATGGATAATGTTTCCCGTCGGGTTGGGCTTATCTCCCTGTCCATGCAGCGGGTACAGAGAGTGATAAAAGCGCTCTTTAGGCACAACAACGCCGATAGGGTGGTGTACCAAGATCTGTAGGCACCCCCATTCCATTAAAGTCAACTTAACTTCCTTGCCCTCGATATATACCTTTCCGCGTTTCAGATTAATTACAAGGCTTCGAGCGTACCGCAGGATACCGGGGACGGAATCGCTACCCACGAAGAGTTCTGCTCTCCGCAATGCTGCAAGTGTCCCTTCCCAAACGTAGCGCATCACCCGCGCGGTATCGAAGTTATCAGTGATACCGAAGTCAGGCGTGAAATCTGCCCCTTTGTTAAGAGCCCAGATCTGCGCCTCCCGATCCTCTTTAAAGGTGAGAGCTGTAATGACGACATCCCCGCCTTTTGGCAGTGCTCGGATATCTGGGATGAGAGCGATTTGCTCAAAGTCACCAAGGATCACGAAGTCGATCATTTCGCTCTTAAGTATCGCCAGAAGTTCCTCCTTCGATGAGACCGGGCGAAGAGAACCCCCCGCTAACGTAATGAGGTGCGTTGCGAACGGCCCCCTAAGACCCAACATGATGCCCTGCATGCTTAAACTCCGCTGTTTCCTTACCCATAAGATAAGATTCTGCTTGCACTATAGGGAGGGAAGATAGAGGAGTCAATCAGGTTTTCTTTATGTGACTTTTCTTTTAAACGTGACTGTGGCAAAGTGGGCTCGGCAACGGGGTCACTGCGATGGAACCAACCACAGGCGAACTCGTTCTTCCTCCGGGGAGGGAAGCGGAGGTGAAGCTCATTAAATTGACCACAGAGGATCTTCGATGGCGACCGATACCCACGATGTCCACTGTTCAATTCTTCCGAATCCAGATCTGTCTCGCTCTCAGCAATCAGGGGCGCGTGAAGTACGAGGCTATTGCTAGTGCATTCCGTACTCTCGGATCCATGTTCGACGAGGCAGTGTTCCTTCAGGCGTGGGAGGCCATGGTGAGCGAATTTTACCCCACCCTTAGACCTGCACACGCGACCGTCAATTAGGCCCAAAATGGGGCCTTTTTTCATTAAAATTACCCGTAATATGGAATGTTCCGCTTCGTCTTCATATATAGCTGCCAAAGGGCTATAATCCTTAGCGGCATGGGGTATCCCAGCATTAATAAGTAATTTTCAACTATGGCTATTGTAGTTATTATTGCAATTCTTCTCGCCGGCGGTGTATCTGTCACGGCGGAAACAACGACCCCCGGAGACGTACTGTATCCTGTCAAAGTGAGTGTAAACGAGAAGGTGCGTTCCGCATTTGCTCTTTCCACTGAAGGAAAAGGAGAGCTCCATGCTCATCTTGCAGGACGTCGCCTCACCGAACTCGAAAAACTCGCAGCTCGGAGCGAGCTTACCGCTGAAGTTAACACTGACCTCTCAAGCCGATTCGAGGATGAGGTGGTTGCGTACAACGAGCAAATCGCCAAACTTAAAGCAGACGGCAATGCAGAGGGAGCAGCCCGAGCCTCCGCCGAGTTTAAGGCAGTTCTTAAAGCTCATGAAACGACACTCGCAAATCTCACTGCCGATGACACTGGAATTCTTGATGCAGCCCTTCGCGCAAAAATTTCAGTGCTCTCCCAAGGTGTAACGGTGCTTCGCGCACGTGCAGAGACTACCGAGGCTGAAAGTCGCGCAGAGGCTTCTTCCTCGACAAATGTTGAAAGTTCTTCAACTAGCAACACCAATAGTGGCAGCAACTCTGAAACTAACGCTGAAGTCCGTTCTAATACCTCGGTGAACTCGGGAGGCGCTTCAAGTAGCGTCAAAACTGAAGGAACCATCGATATCGGACTCTAATAAACATAAAACCGCCCGAGGGGCGGTTTTATGTTTGCCGAAGCAACTTTTTTTCTGTAGGGTTCAGCCAGAGTTGTACTACAGTTTTGCCTCCTAAGAAGAAGGAAAAGGAAAATGACAAAGGACCTTGGCTACCCACAAGATGCGATGTTTGATCGCTGGAACGATGAGGGTCTCGCTCTCACATTTGACGATGTTCGCCTCCGCACTGGCTACACCGAAAAGAGCCCCGACGCGATTTCACTCATTTCGCGCATTACGCGAAATATCGAGGTGAAGATCCCGTTCGTGAGCGCACCCATGGACACCGTGACCGAGTCGGCCACGGCAATCGAAATGGCGCTTCAAGGCGGCATCGGAGTGATCCACTACAATCTGGAAGTGGCGAAGCAGGCCTCGCAAGTAAAACGGGTCAAGCACTATGTTCACGGCATCATCGAAACGCCGATCACCGTCTCGCAAGACGAAACGGTAGGCAGCGTTCTAGAAATGCGCGCGAAAAAAGGCTACAAGTTCCACAGCTTTCCTGTCGTCGATGACGAAGGGAAAGTTGTTGGGCTTATGACGCGAAACGACTTCAGCATATTTAGGAACGAGCCGAACAAGCCGATTTCTGCGGCCATGACCCGCGACCTTATCACCGGGACTGCGGATATGCCTATGAAGCGCGCGTATGACCTCATGGTGGAGAAAAAGAAAAAGGCACTTCCGCTTCTCGGAGTTGATCAGCGTCTCGTTGGCATGATTGTGCTGACGGACGCGGAAAGGGCACTGCAAGGGCAATCAAGCGCTTACAACGTTGATGCCAAGGGTTCCCTTCGAGTTGGCGCGGCTATCGGCACTCGCGAGGAAGATCTCGACCGCGCGGAAAAGTTAGTCGAGGCCGGCGTAGACCTTCTGGTCATCGACACCGCTCATGCGGACACGCCATATGCAGTCCAAACAATTCGAGCACTGAAGAATACATTTCCTCACGTAGACATCCTCGTTGGCAACGTATCTGAACCAGCCTCTGCTCGGCGTCTCGCTGATGCCGGTGCAGATGGAATCAAAGTAGGTCAAGGTGGTGGATCAATCTGCACCACGCGCGATGTCACCGGTACAGGGTGTCCCCAAGTTTCTGCCGTGTACAACTGCGCGCGGGAGCTACGTGGGAGTGGTATCCCTGTTATGTCGGATGGTGGAGCTCGCTCTTCTGGAGACAGTGTCATTGCTCTCGCCTGTGGGGCCAGCAGTGTCATGTATGGGTCAATGTTTGCCGGCACTGATGAGGCTCCGGGTCACGTGTTCGACCATGAGGGTCGCAAAGTGAAAATCATACGCGGCATGGGCTCGCTCGAAGCACAACTCGAGCGCGCGGGCTCTCGCGGGCGCTACCAATCTGGCAGTAAACGAATTGTTGCTGAAGGTGTGCAGGGCGTCGTCGAGTACAAAGGGGCACTCTCGGAAGTGCTCGCCGATCTCACCGCTAGGGTTCGAAAAGGATTCTGGAATATCGGAGCCTTCACCGTTCCCGATCTGCACGCGAAAGCTCTGTTTATGCGGATTACGGGCAGCGGGTTGGCGGAAGGCCATGCGCACAGCATTGTTACCGTCCCAAAACTCTCACACACATCGCCAACTATTAGCGGAAGGAGTGCGTCATGACCGAACTTATGAAGGGGCGTCTTCCGTACGTTAAAACATTGGCCATCGTTGATGGACAGTGGGGAGACACTGGGAAGGGCAAGTTTGTCGATTTCTTCAGCGAGTGGGCGGATGTGATTATCCGCGGCACCGGAGGAGCGAATGCAGGCCATACCATCCAGTTCGATGGGAAAACCCACGTGTTCCATCTCATTCCCTCCGGGATCCTCTACGATTGCGAAGGGAAGGTGAACATCATCGGCCGCGGTGTGGCCGTCGACCCAAGGGTGCTCATTGAAGAGATTAAATTGCTCGAGAGTCACAAGATGAGCCACCGGCATCTCAAAGTGTCGCATCAGGCGCATCTCGTTCTTCCGCAGCATCTCGTCATCGATAAAGCTCGTGAAAAGGCCAGAGGTTCCAATAAGATTGGCACTACTGGCCGCGGTATCGGGCCCGTGTACGCCGACTACGTCGCGCGGGTTGGGCTCACGATGAATGATCTGCTGAATTTCGATGAGTTTGTGCGCAAGCTGCGTGTAAACCTCGAGTATCATGATGCACTTCTCGCGTATCTGCCCTTGGGCGAACGCGTTATAGAGGATGAGGTCATCGAGCTCTATCGTGAATACGCGAAAGCGCTTGAGCCGTTCATCGTCTCGACGAGCGAGATTGTGGCAAAAGCTCACGGGGATAAGCGAATACTACTTGAGGGTGCGCAAGGTGTGCTCCTCGCACTCGACTATGGGACCTATCCGTACGTCACGTCCTCGGATTGCTCGCTCGCTGGCCTTGCAAAAGGTGCGGACATACGAGAAAGCGATGTCGATTACACCCTCACCATCGTCAAGGCGTTCGCAATGACGAGGGTGGGAGCGGGGCCCTTTCCGAGCGAAATTGGCGGAGCGGATTCCGCGTCCTGGTGCAATAACGGCAATGCGACGAAGAGTAAGGAGGAATTCTTGTACCCGAATGCCTCGATCAACGACGCCGACCCTTTTAAGCAGGGCATTGCGATTCGTCGGGTTGGGGCAGAGTATGGCGCCACTACAGGAAGGCCGCGTCGTGTGGGCTGGCTCGATCTGCCACTCCTGCGATATGCAATGCGCCATGCAAGTTCGGAACTCATCCTCACCAAACTCGACATGCTTGATGAGGCAAATGAGATCAAAATTTGCACCGGGTATCGCTTCGTAGGAGAGGACTACCGTCTCGGTGAGGAGAAGATTCCGAGGGGTCAGGTGCTCAGTAGACTTCTCGCCGCTGATTCCCACATCCTATCCTCGGTGGAGCCGATCTATGAGTCATTTCCTGGGTGGCGAAAGCCAATTACAGGAATAGCCGATTGGGATGATATGCCCAAGGAGCTCAAGGACATCATTTCGTTTGTTGAATTAGACACAGGAGCTTCGGTGCAGATCGCCTCTGTTGGTCCCGACCGGACGCAGACGATCTTTGCACCAAATGCTCTTCGGTACACTGGAAAGTAGCCCTGGCAAATGCCGGGGCTTTTTATTTTTGCTCTCTAAATTTCGCAAGATTTCCCGGCCAGCGGTAAACCAAGATTGGAATAAGAATAAGGGTAAGGATCATTGCGAAAGTAAGTCCGAACATGATCGAGAAGGCAAGAGGACCCCACAGCGATGAGGCGTAGGTGAGCGGGATCATACCGACAACCGTCGTTATGGTCGTAAGGAAGATCGGACGCAAGCGGGAGACCGCCGCTTCGATAATGACCTCCTTAAATTCTTTGTCGGGATGTGCGCGGAGGCGAACGATGATCGAGTCCATGAGGATAATCGCGTGGTTAATGATGACTCCTGCAAGAGCGATGACTCCAAGAAGGGATGGGAAGGAGAGATTATTTCCGGTGAGAGCAAGACCCAGAAAGACTCCAATGAGCGATAGGGGGACGATCACTAGGAGGTAGGTAGTAAAGCGGAACGAATTAAAGGCGAGCACCAGTATCGCAAACATAAGTACCAATCCTTCAACGAGGGCAAAGCCCATCTCTGCGAAGGACTGATCCGTTTCCTCATTCTCTCCGCCAACTGTCATATCAACGCTCGCGGGGAGCGCAAGGGTTTCCTCCTCCGCAAGGAACTTTGAGAGAATTTCACGCGCGTTAGCGGTTGGAGTGACATTGCTGGTGACTGTAGCGATGCGCTTTCGATCTTCGTGTTGAATGGAAGCGTTACTCTTTCCGAGCGATTCCTCAATGACCGAACCCAGAAGTACAATCTGACCCGTCTGGGTTTTAATCGGGATCTGGCGGATCGCGTCGAGCGTCGCAACATTCGTATCGTGGGGATCGGAGAAATTGGGATTGAGATTGAGGGAGACCACCACATCGGTATCCTTCACTCCATCGCGAAGCTTTGTGGCAGTGACACCGGAGACCGCGGTGCGGAGGGTGGAAGCCACCATGGAAGGGTTAAGGCCAAGTTGCGAGAGCTTGCCGCGGTCAATGGTAAGAACAAATTCGTTACCATCGTCTTTCGTGCTGGTGGTGACATCAACCGTTCCCTCCATGCCTCGCAGTTTTCTCTCAGCAGAAGCGACTGCGGCCGCGAGCTCATCCCGATCGGAGCCGGTGAACTTAAGGAGTATCGGAGCTCCTACCGGCGGTCCTCCGGCCTGCTCGAATACGCGGGTATGGATTGTAGTTACGGGAGCCAATTTTCTTCGAAGAATCTCCACCATTTCAGTAGAGGTTTCCCGGCGGTCTTCCTTGAGCTTGATTGTAATATTGGCAAACTTTCCATCACTCTGTGGGCTTTCACTAAAGGTGCTCGAGCCCCCGATAGTGGTCACGATAGATTCAATGCGAGGATCTTCGTAGAGAATTTCCTCCACACCACGAGTCGCGAGGTCAGTTTGGGCAAGGAGGGTACCGTGCGGCATTTCGAGATCTACATACACGAAGTCGACGTTATCAGATGGGAAGAATTCGACCTTGATGAGACCAATGATAGGGAAGGAGAGCACGAGGAAGAATGCAACGATCATTCCTATCACGAATCGACTTTGGAGACGGCGACGATCAAGAAAATAACGTAGTTTCTGGCCATACCACACGCGTGCCCTTTCAGCGTACTCCTCCTGCAAATCTGAAAGCCGACCCTTCTCGACTTTCGAGAATGACATGGCGATGAGTGGGACGATGCCGAGAGCGACAAAGATAGAGGCAAGAAGGACGAATATCACAGTGAACGGAATACTCGCGACAAACTTACCAACAATTCCAGAGATGAAGAAAAGCGGCACGAATGTTGCCACAGTCGTCATGGTTCCTGCAATGAGAGGCCAACCGTATTCTTGAAGAGCTGCATAGGCCGCTTTTTTCTTATCGCCTAAAAGCCTAAGGCGAGTATGGATCGCCTCCGTGACTACGATTCCAGAGTCAACCAATATACCGATGGCGAGAATGAGTGAAAAAAGTGAGACGAAATTTATCGTATTGCCAGAATAGAGAAGTCCGATAAACGCGATCAAGAACGAGAGCGGGATGGAGAGTGCTGCGACAAGGGATTCGCGCCACCCGATAGTGAGAAGAAGTGAGAGGACGACGAGCGCTGTCGTCTCAAGTCCGGTACGGGTGAGACGGCCAAGGTCAATGCTGACTTGCTCTCCCATATCAAATGAAATAAGGATTGAACTACCTTCAAGTAGGGTAGTTCTAAACTCATCGAGGCGGTCTCTCACGGTTTTAGTTACGGTGGTCACGTCCTCCCCGCGCACCTTGTATACATAGAGGGTGAGAGCCTGCTCGCTTGGTGCTCCGTCGAGAGAGACGCGTGAGTAGGAAGAGGCGCGTTCTACGCCGTCAGAGACTGTCGCGATGTCGCGCAGATATATGGTTTGCGGCAACCCTCCACTTTGACTTTGAAGGTTGAGTACAGCGATAGATCCAAGATCATCTACCTGGTCGAGATCCCCGCTAAATTTTATGTTGTAGGCGATGTTGTCGAGCACGATGGCGCCTATTGGAAGGGTCGCGTTCGAGGCTGCAATAGCGCTTACCACTTCGGGAAGGGAAATTCCATAACGTGCCAGGTCTTCTTTGCGTACGACAACCTGCACTTCCCGGTCGCGCACTCCGGAGACATCCACGCGGTTGACTCCCTTGATGGACTGAAGTTCCGATTTAAGGGTTTCTCCGAGCTCGGCAAATTTCGCAAAGGGGAGATCGGCTGTAATTGCGACAATAAGCACCGGTTGGTCGACAAAGTTCACGTCGGATACCACGGGATCAGTCGCTTCATCGGGGAGCTCCGGCCTAACCTTTTCTACTTCGTCTCTAAGTTTTTGTATCGATTCATCAATTGGAGCAGAAGAGAGGTACTGCGCGGTTATGATCGAAACTCCTTCGCGTGAGACCGAAGTTACCTTGTCGAGGTTCTGAAGATTGGCAACCCTCTCTTCAATCTTGTTGGTCACTAGCTTTTCGACATCCTCGGCAGAGGCGCCCGGGAGGACGGTTGAGATGATTCCAATCGGGATCTGAACTTCAGGGGAGGATTCTTTCGTTATAACTATCGCGGAGACTACTCCCCAGATCACCAATGCAAAGATAAGAAGCAAGGTAAATTGCCTCTTTTCGATGAAAAAGCGCCAGAGGGGGAACATGTTTATTTAATAGTTACCTCGTCGCCTTCCTTGAGTCCGCGTGCATCAAGCACGATGAGCATATCCGAAGTGACGCCCGTCCTGATAACGACTTTATCGCCAAGTATTGGGCCGAGAGTGACCATGTGAGCGACCAGACGATTGGAGGAATCAACGGTGTAGACCGCAACCCCATCGGTAAGAACCTTGAGCGCTGAAAGAGGAATGGTGGTTTCATTGACATCAGCAACCGCCTTAATGGTTCGTGTAATTGAGAGGGAGACGGACTGGCCATTGGTGAGCGAGGCGTCTGCGGTTGTCACCCCGACGTGGACTTCGACTTTCTTTGACACAGGATCAATCGCAGGGGCGACACGGGTAACGGTCCCCGCAAGTTTCCCTTCGATCGTGGCAGCCGCCCCTGCGACGATTGAGGCACGCTCATTCTCGGTCACGAAAGCAACGACCTCAAGAGCCCCATTGTTGGCCACCGTTACGACCGGGGTGAACGCGGAAACAAAATCCCCGCGCTCAAGAGAGAGTTGATTGATGGTGCCAGAAATAGGCGCACGGATGATGGTATTTTCAAGGTTCGCGAGCGCTGCGGCGACAAGAGCTTGGCTCTGTGTGACCTGCGCTTGAGCCGAGGTGACATCCTCCGATTGGCCTCCCGCAACACCTTGCTCCTGATTCTTTAGTGCAATGTCGAGTGCTGCAGTCTTTCCATTTAGATTTTCACTTGCTCCCGAGAGGGAAGAGAGAGTTCCGCTCACTTCAGTACGAGCTGCTCCTGCATTTGTTTTGTATCCGGCAATGGTTGCTTCGGTAACTGTGGGTGTTGGAATCGCGGAGTTAGTGGCAGCAACTATCGTGTCGAGGTAATTATAGATGATGCGCATTTCACCCTGGGTTTTGGAGAGCTCCGCCTTTAGGTCGGTATCGACTGAAAGTGTAACGGCTGCTGCAATCTGGCGATCAAGAATTTGCTTAATCGTGACGCGGGTCGACTCTATGGTGAAGCGAAGTTGAGAATCGGATACCGGAAAGTTGAGTTTTGGAGTGGAGGAATCTGCACTCGAGAGCACCTCGTCGGTTTTCTTTCGAACTGCGTCATCAGCGGAAGCATACGCTGAAAGAAGAGCGGCGACGGTAGCATTCTTGGCAGAATTGAGGGAATCTCGTGCATTGTCGGCGCTGATTTGGAGGATGCTCCTCTGTTCACTTCGGGCTCCGCCAGTCACCTTCTGATAGCTCGCTTCCGCCGCATTGAGGCCGGCCTGCGCCTGAAGTACAGAAGCCCTCTCGCGAGCATTTTGGAGCTCTGCGATTACTGCACCAGCGGAGACATAGTCCCCGAGCTTTCGATATACGCCGATAACCTCGCCTTGGGATTGAGTACGGATGGTTGCTTGCGACTGCGATTTAACGGTCCCAACAAGGGGAAGGGCCGGTTGATCCGCGGCAAGATCGGCAATGGAGCGGAGCTCCACTGCGCGAGGTGCTTTTACAATAGGAGTATTGTCGGCAGAGGGACCGGAAGCGGCAAACCCAACGGCCACTCCGACTAAAAGAAGTGCAACACCGCCTAAGATGAGGCGGGTAAGACCGATGCGAACCACGTGGTGATGAATGTGCTTTCTGTAGATTTGTCTCATAGCTATAAAAGAGAGCCTACTAAATTATATTTTTGCTGTTCTGTCAAATATCCCCAGGTTCACAGCCGTGAAATCAACGCTTCATGTTAGCATACAAGCATGGAAGATCTCCTCTATTTAATAGAAAAGCTTGGTGTCGCACTTGCAATAACTTCTTCGACATTTGCGATTGCTTTTTACTTCTCCGCCATTAAGGATGGCGTTATCGATGCATCGGAGAAACGTTTTATGCACATCGGCTACACCGTGCTGCGCATTGGCATGGGCTTCATCATAGCCACGTTCGTTTTAGGGATTCTTAAAAATTGGGCAGCAGGCAATGGCGCATATTTTACGGAGCTTTTTTGGTTTCTCTCGCTACTCCTCATCATTATCGTCGGGAATGCGGTCCTTATGACCCTCCACAAAGCTCCTAATTGGCTTGCACCGTTTCTCCAGGCGGGCTCGTGGTATGCGTACTTTTTTGTCTATACACTCCAGCCGGGCTGGTCCTTCCTCACTCTGGTTCTCGTGTACCTTCTATGGATCGTGGCGCTCGTGGTCGCCTTTAACATGTTGAAAGCTCGCCTGACCAAAAAGCCGGCCGCGTAATATGCAAAGCAAAAAAGTATTGGTATTTCTGGGACATCCGGATAAAGAAACGTTGTCAGGGCAATTAGCGGATGCGTATGAAAAGGGGGCACGTGAGGCAGGGCATGAGGTAAAACGCGTAAATATTGGGGATCTAGAATTTGATCCGATTCTCCACAAAGGCTACCGCGTCATCCAGACACTTGAGCCCGATCTCATCGAGCTTCAGCAAAAAATTAAGTGGTGCGATACCCTCGTACTTTTGTATCCGAACTGGTGGTGCACCATGCCGGCGATTCTCAAAGGCATGTTTGACCGTATGTGGCTTCCGGGATTTGCATTTCGAATGCACAAAAAAGGCCTCGGCTGGGACAAACTTCTTAAAGGAAAGCGTGCTCGCGTTGTTATCACCGCGGGGACTCATCCTTTTATGATTCATCTTATGTTTGGAGATTTTACGAACGAAATTTGTCGAGGAATTCTTGGTTTTAGCGGGTTAAGCGTGCGTCTCACGACATTCGGGCCATCTGAAAAAGCATCTGAATCGCGTAAGGCTCATTGGCGTAGAAAGATTGAAGCGTACGGCCGCCAAGCTGTATAGAAAAAGAGCCCGTTGGGGCTCTACTCGTTTTCCAAATCTTCGAAATTCAGGATATACCATTCCGGCCTGTGGTGGCGCAGTGCGCCGAGGATGATGTCACAAGCGAAGCCGAAGGGAATAAAAACAAGAATCGGTTCCGCGACTGCCAGTTGGGCTCCCCATACTCTGAAGTAGAGGAGATGCCAGTCAACGGCGTAGAAGGGGAAAGTGGCAAAGAGTGCCACAAGGAGCAAAGAACCAATGCTGCCCCAGCGCGTGACGTCGCGCGCGAGGAGATACATCTCGATGCTCATGTCGAGTTCCCGAGCATTGCTAGAAGGCGCATGCCCCAGTCAAAGGACCCCCAAGATCCAAAGGCGAGAATCCCAAGTACGGCGGGAATCGCGGCAACAGTCATGCACCTCTCGTGTCGACTGCGCTTTGAGGGATCTGTACGGAGCCATTTCATCCTTGTGGCTCCGGTGCACAATAGGGCTCCCACTCCGATGATCAGGAACACGACAGATCCGATGAAATGTCTGATGAGCTCGTCGAGGGAATAATCGTTGGCAAGATATTTGCGGCGTTTCTCCGCGATAGCATCCGAGAATTCTTGGAAATTTTCGCCCGGTGGTGGACCAGCGAAGCCACCAAAAACGAGAAAAATGGTGCCGACAAAAGCAATGCCAAGCCCGATCGTTTGGAGCCGAGTAAGGTATTTAAGCCCACCCGGATCCGAGAGATTGAGTGGCTCGTCTGGCTGTGTACTCATGAAGTCTATCTCCCCTTGTCTGTTTGAAAATCTGTCACATTTTGTTATTGTGTCAAGCGATGTCACTCGCAATCGGAATCGTCGGACTGCCAAACGTGGGGAAATCCACGCTTTTTAATGCACTCACCAAAAAATCCGTTCCAGCAGAGAATTTTCCATTCACTACCATTGATCCATCTGTTGGAGTCGTAGCTGTGCCGGACTTCCGCTTGCGAACCCTTTCGGAGTTCAGCAAATCAAAAAAGACCATTCCTGCAGCCGTAGAATTCGTTGACATCGCCGGGCTTGTCCGCGGAGCCTCCGAGGGGGAAGGCCTTGGAAACCAATTTCTTTCCCACATTCGCGAAGTGGATGCCATCGGCGAGGTGGTGCGCCTTTTTGACGATACCAACATCACCCATGTCCACGGAGAGGTGAATCCTCGCTCTGATATTGAGGTTATTAATGCCGAACTCGCGCTTGCCGATCTGCAGACGATAGAGAAGCGAAAGGGAAGTATTGGGCGCGATGCCAGACGGGGCGAGAAGGATGCGCTCATCGAGGAAGGGCTTTTAGCGAAGCTCTCTCAAGCACTGCAGGCGGGGAAGCGCGGAGCGGACGTTGAAGTGAATGATAAGGAGAGGGAAATTCTCAAAACGCTCCACCTTCTCACAACAAAGCCGCTCCTCTACGTATTCAATAAGAAGGCGGGAGGAAATAATCTCGATGAACTAAATGATGAGCGCTACCACGACCTTCTTCGTTTCCTTGAGAAGCAAACTGCTAAATGGATCGTGATCGATGCGAATGTCGAAAATGAGTTAAAGGACGTTGCAGAGGACGATAAAGTTACTTTTCGCCAAGAGTTCGGGGTACAGGATGACGGGATCGATAAGCTGATCCGTGGCGCCTACGATCTCCTCGGTCTTATGAGTTACTTCACAACAGGGGAGGATGAAACTCGGGCCTGGACCATCAAGCGGGGATCAACCGCACCAGAGGCGGGGGCTGCGATCCATACGGATTTCAAAACTAAATTCATCAAGGCTGAAGTGGTTGCCTACGAGAGGCTTATGGAGGCTGGCTCCTATGCTGCAGCACGCGAAAAAGGGTGGGTCCGCACTGAAGGCAAAGACTATATTGTGCAGGACGGGGACGTCATTGAATTTAAGATATAAAAATGCCTCTAGCTAAGGTTGCTAGAGGCGTCGGAGCTGTTCAAGTACCCAGGACATCACCAGATCCGAGGGTTCCTGCTGATAGCAGAGCCACCAGGTCATGGTCTCCGGCGTGTCGGGGTCCTCACCTCCAGAGGGTGGTGAGTAGTTGTCCCACTTTTGGAGTATTTTCGGAATCCCGGCTTGGTCGGTCGAACCAATGATGAAGTAGTTTTCTCCCTCATAGGCGAGGTAGGACCGAGGAAACCGGGCGTAGATGTTGCCATCCCCGATGGGTCGGTATGAGCACGTGACTTTGCTCCCTCTCACGAAGAAGTCGTAGAGGGAAGGTGCTGCCACGGCCAGAAGTACGCCGAGAAGGAGCAGGGAGATCTTTAAGCGCATCGAAGCCTCCGTTTTCGCTCTTTTTACGTCAAATAGGGCCGCCTGTCAATACCCCACCAACCGACATTGCCCCGGTTATACTGTAAGGGCGCCTTATTACTAATTCTTTCCATACGTATGCAACGCAATACCATCATTAGTGTGCTAGCGGCTGTCGTCGTTGTTGGCGGAGCAGTCTGGTATTTCTCGGGTGCGCCGGGAACTGCCACTGATACCACCACAACAACTTCTTCAGAGACCTCAACTGGAGTTGTTGGTGCAACGGTTTCCTACACGGAGGCCGGATTTTCTCCGATGCTTGCGCAGGTCAAAGTAGGCACTGCGATTAAGTTTGTGAACAACAGCAGTAAAGCACTTCGAATAGTCTCTGTTCGTGGAACTGTCGCTGCCGGTGTTACCGATCCTGGATTTGATTCAGGCAAGTCAATCGGTAACGGAGCAAGCTGGGTGTACACGCCGACCATAGCAGGTCAGTGGGATTTCAAAAATCTCGATGATGATTCCCACGTGGGAACACTCATTGTGACTGCACAGTAGGAATCCGTATCTGTTTCACTTCAACACAAACCTCACGCTCTTGGCGTGAGGTTTGTTCGTATGATCCAAATACAAATTTCTATAGGAACGAGAAGGGGATTGTGCATAGGAGAATATTTTTGAAGGGAAATCAAGAAAGGCTCAAATTAAGGAATAATGAAGGAAAAAATTTGACGTTGCATAATTTTGTTTCGCTATCCGCAATTTTTGTTGTGGCTGTCAACATTCTCTGGTAGTCATACTCTAGTTTTATTGCGCCGCTAAGCCGTACAATAAGCGGCACTGTAGAGTTTTTAGTCGGATCCCCACAAGCTTTTCCAAAAAGCTTTTAACAACTTATAAGCCGCATGAAAAAAATTATTGCCGGTTTCTCTTTGTCCGCATTACTCGTGGTCGGTGTTTTGGCTTTAAATATTTCTCCTGTTTTTGCCGCAGTAACGGGAACACTTAATCCCAATGGGCAAGGTTTCTACACTGCGTGGATCGGAGATGAGGATGATATTGATGAACCGGGTTCTGCAGATTGCGATGACGGTAGTGATGGAGATGATAACGTAGCTGCAGCTACAACTGGAGATCGTGAGTCTGTTCTCATCGATCTCTCCAGCATTCCAAACGGGTCCACCATCACAAGTGTTGACGCGCAGGTAACGTATAGAAACGGTAATGGAGGGACCGATGACAATGGGACCTTTCAAACTTTCACACGACTCAATGGCACAAATCTTGATTCCGGGACGAACCTAACTGCTACCGACACGACGTGTACTCCAGGAACTCAGACAATAAACGTTCCCGACACCGTCAAAAGTGGGGCTACCACTCTTGAGGTTGGGGTTCTCAAAACGGCAAATGACACTAGCGAGGTTTATGTTGGGACAATTCGAGCAGTAGTTACTTACACCCCTGTTCAGCACACGATTACGGCATCAGCTGGGGCCGGTGGAACCATTACTCCCTCTGGAGCGGTTCTCGTGGATGCAGGAAATAGTCAGTCATTTAGCACGGTGCCGTCCGCTACCTTCATCGTTGCGGATGTTTTAGTTGATAGCGTCTCACAAGGAAGGGTCCAGAACTATACGTTCAGTAATGTGCAGACAGCGCACACTATTGCATCAAGTTTCAATGGTGGCTGGAGTGCTCCAGCGGGATCTTCCGATGCAGATAATGATGTGGGAGATGACAGTGAGGCATTCACATCGAACGATCTTTCCACGGATCTAGATGACGATAATGATGAAATCGATTACACCAATTTTGGTCTGACTATTCCAGCCGGGTCCACAATCAATGGTATCGAGGTAGCAATGGAGGGTAGCAGAGAAAACAACAGGTCCTTAGATGTTTCTCTCTCGTGGAACGGAGGTACAAACTTTACTTCTGTTAAGACTTTGAACTTCACGAACAACGATACAACTATAATTCTAGGAAATTCTGCTGACACCTGGGGGCGTTCCTGGGTTGTATCAGAATTTACGAATACAAACTTTAAAATCAGAGTTGCAACAGGTTCACAAAGCGACGATGTGAACTTGGACCAGTTGCAGGTCAAAGTTACCTATACTCTTGGTGGGCATATAATCGTCGATAAGATTACCATTCCCGCATCTGCACAATCTTTTGACTTCGATGCAGCAGGAGGTAACTACGCTGACTTCGCTCTTACGGATGCTGGAGCTCCAAATGACCAAGCTCTCCCAGCTGGCACCTACACCGTTACCGAATTGGGCGAGGCGGGATGGTCCCTCACAAATCTCAATTGTGTTGATCCAACCAACAACACAACTTTCAGCACGGTAAGTGGACAGGCTCAAATTAATCTCGCAGCGGGCGAGACGGTGACCTGTACCTACACCAACGAACACGACACAAATCTTACGGCAATTAAATCCAACAACGCGGATGGTGGCGAAGCATTCGTCGGCATTCCGTTTGATTGGACTATCGTCGTTGAGGCTAACGCGGACAACGGGCAAGACGGGGCTTCAACATTTTTTAACGGTGAGACAATTCTTCACGACGACTTGCCGTCAAGCGGAGCAACCTACGGCACTGTCGTTGATGTAAACGGCGGTGGTACTACCGGCACTGTCGACTGTGCAATCGTAAGCAACACACTCGATTGTGTTGCAAATGGCACTGTAGTCATTCCTGACAATGGCACGATCACGATCACGATCCCGGTAACGCCAACTACGTCAGGGGACCTCATTAATCCTCGCGGTGGCGGCTCCTGTGCAGTTGATCCGAACAACGTCGTTCAGGAGACTATCGGCGGCGACAATTTCTGTGGCAACACAGTCCCTGTCGTACAGGCTGCGACTATCGTAGTCATCAAAGACGCTACTCCAAATAGCGCGCAGGACTTCGCGTTTACAACTACCGGCCTCACTCCTTCCGTGTTCAATCTCGATGATGATGCGGACGGCACACTCTCAAACACGCAGACCTACACCAACCTGCACCCGCTAACGGTGTACTCCGTTGCAGAAACACCAGTCGCTGGATGGGTCTCGACGGTGTCATGCTCGGATGGCTCTAACCCAGTTGATCCTTCCAGCATCATTCCTGATGCAGGGGAGACGATCACCTGTACGTTCACGAATACCCAGAAGGGACACATCGTGATCGTAAAAGATTCAAATCCTGACAGCGCGCAAGATTTCTCATTTGCTCATGATTTCAATGGTTCTCCTGCAGTCTTCGCGCTTGATGACGACGCAGATGGAACACTCTCAAACTCAAAAGATACCGAGGTAAATCCTGGTACTTACTCGATCCTCGAAGGACAAGTTGCTGGATGGGAACTAACTTCAGCTGTTTGTAGCGATGGTAGCCCGGTAAATGCAATCGTCGTCGCAGCAGGTGAGACTGTCACCTGTACGTTCACGAATACACTGCTCCCAACCCTTACACTCGAGAAGACCGTCACCAACAACAACGGTGGAACAGCGACAGAAGCTAACTTCCAGGGTCAGATCGACAGCAACAACGTTGCATGGGATGCACCAATTCAGCTTTCAGTCGGTGCACATACTGCATCTGAAATCGCCAATGTTACCGGCTATCTCGCTAGCGCATGGGGCGGTGATTGTGCGGGAGATGGAAGCATCACCCTCGCAGCAGGTGAAAACAAAATTTGTACGATCACTAATGACGATCAGCAGGGAACAATTCGCATCATTAAAACCGTCATCAATGACAATGGAGGCGGAAATGGTGCTTCTGATTTCACCATCAACGTAACGGGTACCAACGTGCTCCCGAGCTCGTCCTTCCCAGGTAACGCTGGCGGAACAAGTATCACACTAGATGCAGGCTCGTACTCAATCGATGAGAGTCTCTTCCTTGGCTACGCAAAAACCTTGAGCGCAGACTGCTCCGGCACAATCCTTCCGGGAGAAGTGAAGGAATGTACGATCACGAATAATGATCAGCCAGCGACTCTCACACTTGTAAAACTTGTTACCAACGATAACGGCGGCAATAACACTCCAGCAGATTGGACGCTCTCTGCTGCTGGTCCTACGCCGATTTCTGGTACAACCGGCAGCGCATCAGTCACAAGCGCACCAGTCAATGCAGGAACCTACAATCTCTCGGAATCTGGTCCTAGTGGCTATGCGGGAAGCGCATGGTCTTGCGTAAAGGATTCGACTCCAGTCTTAGGAGAAGTGGTTTCCCTCGCTAACGGCCAGTCCGCAACTTGTACGATCACCAACGACGACGCATCAGCACGCGTAATTCTCACGAAAGTCGTAATGAACGACAACGGTGGAAACGCAGGTGTAAACGCCTTCGGTCTTACGGTCGGAGGAACTCCTGTTAACTCTGGGGACACAACCTTCGTAAATTCCAACACCCCAATTGCACTCAACGAAACGGGCCTCTTTGGCTATAGCTTTGTCTCGCTCACAGGAGATGCCAAGTGCCCGTCAGTTTTGAATGGCACTGTCACACTCGCTGAAGGGGAGACAGTGAACTGCACAATCACCAACGACGACATTGCGCCGAAACTAACCGTCATCAAACAAGTCATTAATGACAACGGAGGAACCGCAAGTGCAGAAGACTTCTCGCTAATCGTTAATTTCAACAGCAATCCAATCCCAGCCGGGCAGTTCCCGGGAAGCGAAACTGGAACTGTCGTCACACTTGCTGCGGGCACCTACGGTGTTGCTGAATCCATCGCTTCTGGCTACGGCGTGCCTACATTCGAAGGTGATTGCGCCGGTACCATCGCGGTTGGCGAAGAAAAAACCTGTACGGTAATCAACAACGACATTGCGCCTTCGCTTACCCTCAACAAAATTGTTGTAAACGACAATGGAGGACAGGCAGTTGAATCCGCATGGACACTTACTGCAACTGGCCCTACCGGATTTAGCGGCGCAGGTCCTTCAGTTTCAAGCGACGACACCTTCGCGGCTGGAAGCTACATACTCTCTGAATCCACTGGCCCAGCAGGCTATACCGCTTCGGGTTGGTCTTGCAGCAATAACGACAATGACGGAACCATCGATATCGCACTCGGGGACGAGGTCACTTGTACTATCACCAACGATGACAACGCGGCATCTCTCACCGTCGTCAAGCATGTAATTAACGACAACGGTGGAACTCTCGTAGCTGGTGACTTCACCATGAATGTCACGGGCACCGATGTATCAGACGCTTCATTCCCTGGCGCAGAAAATCCAGGCACGACAGTCACTCTCGATGCCGGCGCATATTCGGTCAGTGAAGACGATGCGGCGGGATACGGAACCTCAATCGGTGCAAACTGTTCTGGCACAATCGCACTTGGCGAGCAGAAGACCTGTACTATCGTCAACGACGACATTGCACCTAGCCTCAAACTTCAAAAAGTAGTTATCGGGGGCCCACTTAGCGCGAATGCATGGAATCTCAAGGCAACTGGTCCAACCACGATTTCGGCTAACGGCGGAGTTCTCTCCGGCCCAACCTTCTCGGCTGGTACCTACACCCTCACGGAAACGAGCGCAAATCCAGGCGCAGTTCACTACACGACGAACAACGTATGGTCCTGCATTGGGGTAGGAAACGTAATTACGCTCGCTCTAGGCGACGTTGTTGAGTGCGAAATCACTAACACACACGTCCCACCAGGCACGATCATCATCCAAAAGCAGACGACCCCAGACGCAGTGGATCAGTCGTTCCAGTTTGTTCCTAGCTATGGCAATAACTTCAACCTCGCGGATGGTCAGGCAAGCACATCAGCACCACTTGTCCCAGGAACGTACTCCGTTTCAGAAACCGCTCTAGCAGGCTGGACACTCGAGAGCGCAGTTTGTTCCGATGGCTCGCCAGTAAATGCGATTGATCTCGCCTCTGGCGAAACCGTCACTTGTGTATTCACCAATAGCCTCGATCAAGGCTCGATTGAGCTCGTGAAGCACTGGGTGGGCACAGAAGTTGGACAGACCGCGATTGCAATCGGCACAACTGTAGGCAGTGATGATGTTGATTCAGCATCAGCGGATGCAGCAATTGGCAACACTTCGACCGGCTCGAACACTGTTCTTCCAGGCACCTACTACGTATCTGAAACTAGCCTTGGAGCGAACTTCACCACAACGCTTAACTGCGCCGATCAAAACGGCCCAGTACTCGTTGGGGACAACAACGCTGTTCTCGTAGGAGACGATCAGCAAGTTGTCTGTACGTTCACCAATACACTCACGGGCGGAACGCTAGCGGTGGTGAAAGTGATTGAAGGAGACGAAAGCGTAAACCCAACCAGCTTCTCGTTCACCGTTTCAACCGACGACTCAATTGTTCCTCCGCAAGCCTTCGAAAACGATGGTCAAAATGATCTCGCAGGTCTTGCTCCCGACACGTACACCGTTGAGGAGGTGACAGCACCAGGATTCATCACGAGCTATAACAATTGCTCTGATGTCGTCCTCTCACTCGGAGAAACTGAAACTTGTACTATCACCAACACACAGATTGATCTCATTGTTAAGAAAGTAATCGTCGATGGCGTAGAAGGCGACACGGCAGATGACTTCTCGTTCAACGTTGATAAGCAAGGAAGTGATCCTGCTACTCTCCACGCTTTCGAGGCGGATGGTGAAAACAACATCACCGGCTTGGAAAATGGAGCCTACGATGTAACTGAAGTTGCTGTTTCAGGCTGGACTACTACCTATAGCTCCGATGCACCGGGTAACCACTCCGATAACTGCAACAACATCACGGTAAATGACGGCAATGGCCCATGGACTTGCACCATCACCAACACCAAGGGCGAGGTTCAGGGTGCACAAAGTGGATTCATCGTTGTTGATAAGATCACCAATCCTTCAGGTGATGACACAACCTTTAGCTTCACAACCTCCGGAGATGGCTACGTTAACTTCGATCTCACGGACGAGGCAACTCCAAATAGCCAGGCTGTAACTGCTGGAGAAGGAAATGTCTACAGCGTCACTGAAGGAACTGTGAGCGGTTGGAATCAGACAAGCGGAGTCTGCACAGGCTCTATCACTGTCGGTCCTATCAACCCAGCTGCGATCACACTCCAGGCTGATGAGACGATCACTTGTACCTTCACCAACACGAAAGTGGATGAGGAGCCACAGACAGCAACCCTTATTGCTACCAAGATTGTTTGTTCAGATGAGTCAGATCTTCCGAACTGGGGGAATGGCGGACCAGACATTACGGCTTCGACCGCATCTGACTTCCTCGGAACTCATCCGAACTGTCACCTACAGAGTGGTTGGAACTTTGAGTGGGCACCGAGTGTCGCAACAAATCCAGGGGATAACATCATCGGTGCAGCAGGTTCTCCTTGGACTGTCTTTGGTCCAACCAATGGCTCTGGAGTAGCACAAGTAACTGTTCCGGCAGGAGCTCTCACGTGGGTTCGCGAGCAGATGCAGAGTAACTACATCCCGTTCACCTACAACACGGAAGGGCAGTCTGACACCAACAATGTTTCTGCCGAGATGTACTGCAATGCCGACGTTCTCCACTACGACAACTACGACTTCGTAAATCCTGTTGAAGCTAACGGTACCTACTACTGCGTTGCCTTCAACGTCTCAACCGAAACTCCTACAGTTAACACCTGCTCGCTTCCTTCAAATGGTGAAGATGTGACCGCAGAGACAATAAACAGCGCTCCAGAGGCTGAAGAAGATCTCCAGGAGATCCTCGACAACGCGCTCTACACACTTGATGTGGACGCAGACCAGGAGCAGTACCAGTTCTGGAATGTAATCGCAGGTCAGGATGTGACCATCGACACGAAGTTCATCAACCGCTTTGCGGGACGAGATAGCGTCTTCGGCTACTACCGAAATAGCGACCTCAATACCTTCGTTCCGATCTTCAAGACCGCAGCAATTACTGGCTTCGAGAGCGTTCCGATGGCAAATACCGGACCATTCACGGTCACCATCGGAACCTCCGGAACTCTCGCCTTCGCGATCAAGACTTTTGACGGAGCAACACCAGCTGGTACGCGCGCAACGGAAAATAGCCAGAATGGGGGAGCCGACCAGGTAGTTGTCTACAATCCATCTCCTAACACCTACGTACTCGCATTCGAAGACCTTCTTGCCGGCGATGATGACTACAATGATCTCGTCGTCGAGGTAGCACTCTCGTGTGAGGATCAGTGCGTACCGACACCAGTTGAGACCGTGATTGTCTCTGACACCACGACTCTTGAAGGCGGTAACCCGACAGTCGCACTCTCGTTCCTTCACAGCGCGTGGACTGCGCTCATCAGTGGCGCAACATGGATTTGGAGCGAAGAGCCTCTCGCAGATCCGGTAAATGACACAATCGAAACATACACAAAGAGCTTCACGATCCTCGGTACACCAACAGGCGCGTCTCTCTCAATCGCAGCGGATAATTCCTACGACGTCACTGTCAACGGAAATCCAGTCTGTACCGATGCAACCGAGTTCAACTACACGGCTGCTGGACAGGATATCTGTGCAATTGATGCAGGTGACCTTGTAACGGGACTCAATAGCATTTCCTTCACCGTGAAAAACTGGGCACAGGAGAACGGTACCGAGCTGAGCAATCCTGCAGGACTCCTCTACAAGCTCACGGTTAATGAGAACCAGTGCGTGCCTCCACCACCGCCGGTTGATATGTGTCCGAACCTCGAAGGTGATCAGTCAACGATTCCAGATGGGTACGAACTCAATAACGATGGTCAATGTGTACTCGAAACACCGCTTCCACAATGCGAAGCAGATGAAGAACTCCTTCAAAACGGTAGCTTCGAAGACCCAGGTGTTAGCGGAGATGCTGACTGGAATATCTTCCCATCAGGTTCCCCAACACTGGATTGGATCGTGAGCTGGTTTGGAGGATCTGCTTCTCACGAAGATCAGACACGTCCTGAAATCGCCAACCTTGAGCTCCAAGAGAATGGCCTCAATGGATGGACTGCATCAGACGGTAATCAGTGGGCAGAGCTCGACACCGACTGGGAAGGTCCTTCAGGATCTGGCACTGGTGAGCCGGGAGCCGTCAGCATCTCGCAGGACGTAGTGACGAGCACAGGAGAGGAATACAAACTTACCTTCGACTTCTCACCGCGCCCAGGAACGGATGCAGCACAGAACACCGTTGAAGTACTCGTAAATGGATCGGTAGTTCTCACGGTAGGACCTCTTGCAGGTGGAGAAGATACAACGTGGACTTCGCACGAGGTCTCCTTCATCGCAACTGGCCCGAGCACGAACATCGCCTTCCGCGATGCCGGCACTCCAAACGACTCACTGGGAACGCTTCTTGATAACGCAAGTCTTCTATGTGTGCCGGGAGAAGTAACACCTCCCCCACCACCACCTCCGCCACCTCCACCACCTCCTCCACCACCACCTCCACCTCCTCCTCCACCACCACCTC
>JGI24126J20157_1000024_pt1 | contig 119996 bp, 153 predicted proteins | sample SubbioR12Aug_8Ca_FD_20157 | JGI IMG/M metagenome (IMG submission 20157)
GGGGGCTGAACCGCCGGTGCTGCAGGGGGAGGAGGGGGTGGGGGATTTTGGATCGTGTCTGGTTTCGGCTTTGGTTTTTGAGTTTCGACTGCCACTTTTGTAGTACTTGTCGCGATAGCGGGTGGAGGTACGGAGGTATTTGCCTGTGGTATCACAGCTGGCGAGGAAGGGGGAGGAAGAAGTGGGGTCACGATTGCTACAAATCCAAGAAAGACACTTAGTACCAGCTTTCCTGCCACTGCCGCGATGAAATCAATGAGTGCCATGCGCGCTTAGTATAGCAAAGTGCGGGAATAATTTCTTCACTTTCGTCCTTATTTTGAGCCATTTTGCGACAATGAAACGGACTTGAAGTCAAAGAGCGTACCCCTGGTATACTTACGCTTGACTTGGGTAACACCAAGTTCGATTGAATGCGAGCTCTGGGCCCAAACGACGTTTTGAGGGTACAAGCTTGCCGGAAATCTTATTAGTGTCTCCGATAAGCGCTTATTGGAGAGGCTTAACAAAATACCCCATGACCGACGACACGAAGAAGCCATCTCGCGACGAAGTGAAGAAATAAATTCGTCACACAAAACTGCCCGCAATTGCGGGCATTTTTGTACTCTGATAGCATCTAGAAACTGCGAGATTAGTTCCAGCCGAAGGCCGGTCGGCCTCTGGTCGATAATGGAAAATAATTTTGAGCTTCGTTGAAGTAATAAATGCGGGATTAGTTTAATGGTAGAACATCAGTTTTCCAAACTGATGGCACCGGTTCGATTCCGGTATCCCGCACAAAATGAAAACACATTGCCTCTGGGCAGTGTGTTTTCGTTTCGGGCATCGGAATCGAACGAGAGGGGGGTCGGGGAACGGGAGTTCCCCGCGGGGGAAGGCAGCAAGTTTTGCTTGCGTTGGAAAACCGTGGGTTTCCAAAGTGTGAGATAGCGCAGCGTCCGGTATCCCGCACCAGAAACATAAAAACCCCACGAGTGGGGTTTTTATGTGTAGTGGTGAATTCGCGAGCTCGCGTATTCAACCTGCTATTTCACGGCGTCCTTGAGAGCCTTGGCCGCGCGGAACTTTGGCACGCGCATAGCCGGTATCTGGATCGTCGCACCCGTCCTAGGGTTGCGGCCGGTTCGAGATGGCCTCATTTTGGTTGCAAAGATACCAAGACCCGCGATCGAAACTTCCTTGCCGCCTTTGAGGCCGCCAACGATGTTGTCGATAAGCGTGTCCACGGCGCGTTCTGCCTGCGCTTTCGTGCCGCCGAGAACTTCATGCACCTTGTCAACGAGATCAGCTTTATTCATTGATCTTTTTGTATTGAGCCGATAATTCGACCTTCTTGAAAACGTACGGTGTGTTCATTTCATCCACGCTATTGCGCGGTGGAATGAGGGAAACCTAGGAATAAGTATATAGTGCGCCGTTTTTGCGGCAACTGCCCCTGTGGAATAAGAAAAAGTTGACGTTTTGAGCCTTTGTTTCCTAACTCTGCGCAAATTGTCAAGGAATTGCGCCACGAAGAATGCGTGCTATGATGACCCGCATCACTATGGCAAAAAACGTTGAAATCATTGGGGTTTCTGGCTCTCGCGGCAGCTTCTCCGAAGAAGCCGCCCGAACCTACGCGCACAAGGCCGGTCTAAAAAAATTCAAAATCGAGTACCTCGTGAGCGTTGAGAACGTTTTGACCGCGCTCGAGGCTGGGGATATCACACTTGGGGTTTTCCCAATCGAGAACAGCAATGGGGGGATTGTCATTGAGGCGGTCTATGCGATGGCAAAGCACCGTTTCCATATCAAAAAGCTTTTCGAAATCGATGTACATCACAATCTGTTGGTTAAAAAGGGCGTCAAAGCGGATGAGGTGAAAGTGGTGACCTCGCATGATCAGGCCATCAAGCAGTGTCGCATGTACCTCAAGCGCAAATGGCCGAAAGTGAAAGTGAAGGAATACCCGGATACCGCCAAGGCGGCCGAGGATCTTGCCAACGGGAAGCTTTCAAAAGGAACAGCGGTTATTGCCTCTCGCCGAGCGGCTGAAATCCACAAACTCGATATTCTTGAGGAATCAATCCAAGATTTGAAGTGGAACTACACCAATTTCATCGTCGCGGTGAAATAAAAACTCCTCGCATTAGCGAGGCGTTAAACTACTTTTTCTTTCGGTTCCTTTTTTGATCCCAGCTTTTGTGATCTTTCCACCACGTAGCCAGGTTTTTATCATGTAAAAGAGAGGGATTCTTCTTGAGAACACCACAGAGGAGACGCGTGATGTGGTCAAGGTTGTGCTTTAATCCGCGCACCACTTTTGCTATGCGATGCCTCTCCATTCCACGCTTTCTCTCAATTGCGCGTTCAAGTGATGCCGTGAGTGGAGACACAGCTTCTCGAATCGATTTTGTGAGGGGATCTTCAGGTGGAAAATATGGGCCAGAATTGCACGGCATACGGTTCTCCTTTGTGGGAATAGAGAGGGGGAATCGGTAAACGATTCCCCCTAGTTTGCGCCCTACTTATATTCCGCTGGACACCGATGAGCGGATTGTGTGATCAAGATGCTTGGAGCTAGTTAGCCTTCACCTCGATCACTTCTGTGTGCCTACGGGCGCGGCTTCCGCGGCGTCGAGACGCCGGCGGAACCGGTGTTCGCACCCGACTTGATCGGACGCGGCACCTTCACTCCGGCCGACCCGACATTCACGCCCGTGGCAAGCACGGGGCGCTTCGGGGTGTGGACGCCAGCGGAACCGATATTGGCAAAACCCATCTTTATCACCTCCCTTCAGTTGTAAGAACTGTCTCGATGAGACCACCATGTTCGCGAGCGAGCGAAATGACGGGCTCAAAAGAGTGGGGAATCGATGCGAGATCGATCCCCCAAGTTTCGACGATAGGATTTGCGAAGTAAGGCTTGGATCAAGTTAGCCTTCCTCACTTCGCGCGGGGTATCAGCCCGCTCCGGGTCCCGTTCCCGAGCTACTTCTGCGGCTTCCGCGGCGTTTGAACGCCTGCAGAACCGACATTCGCTCCGGCGGATTGCACCGGCGTGCGCACTTGCGTGCTCACACCGGCGGAACCGACGTTGGCCCAAGCCATCTCCATCACCTCCTTTCGGTTGATCAAGAGCGCTTAGAGGAACGTTTCGAGCGCCGAGCGCTCCTGCGATAGACTCTCTTCGCCAATCGCTCGCCACCATTCTCTGGCGGCAAGTTTGTGGAACGAAGGGATATCCATGCCGAGTGCCATCGGAGCAACGCTGAAGTGGGAGAGGTCCGTCCCGTCTCGACCCGTACCCCCCTGCAGTTCAGCAAGGGAATGTTGGATCGAAAAGGGGAGGCGCCACATTCCATCAGCGTCGACGAAGAGGGTCTCGTTGACCTGGAGGGACTTCGGGTAAAAGAAGAACGGCAGCCCGATGTCGAGCACGATGGCGTTGTAGATCACCATTGCACTCGAGAGAGCTTTGCGCGCTGTTTCTTTCCCGAGAATCCGCAACAGACTAACGAAGTCACTCAGCGAATAGCTCCGAAGGTACGTCGGTTTCGCAAGACGTGCCGGGAGCAACTGCTCGAGCGCAGTCGCGAACTCCCGCTCACCCGCCCGCATATGTTCGATTCCTGGCCGCAGCGACATCGTCGCTACATGCCATTCGTCGACCAACTGCGTAAGGATCTCTCCCGTTTCGCCCGCATGGGCGTAGTTGAGAGAAGTGAGCGTGAAAAGAGACGTGAGCTTGCCGCCGGGTTTGAGTATCCGGCGAGCTTCTCGCATTCCTTTCATCGCAATGCGCCACGCATTGCTGCTTTTGCGCTGAGCGTTATGGATCCGCTCTGGTCCATCAACCGACACGTCGAGCGCGTCGATTGAAAGGCCTTCTCGTTCGCAAAGAGTAAGCATGCTCGGAGTAGCGTATTGCCCATTGTTGATGAGCGAGACGCTATGTCCTCTGCGAGAGGCCGATGCAAGGATCGGTACCTGCCACGCCGGGAGCTGCCTGCCTTCTTGCACGAGATGGCCCGGACCGGAGAGCTGGCGAAGGGCGTTAAGGAGCACTTCTGCCTCCATGCGAGTGCCGAACATTTTCGGCCCCTCATCCGGGAAGATGCAGTGCTCACATTGCACCGCGCATCCACCGCGCACGACCCACGACAGAAGCGGAGGAACTTCCTCCGTGAGGGACGCGGCGATACCGCCGTCCTTCTTCCCCCAAAGCACGTGTTCGACCCAAAGGTCGATAGCTGTCGCTTTCGGCAACGAGATATGTGTCGCCATGATCCCCTCCATTGGTTGCGACGAACAAGCTCGCAAAATTTTGCAATCAAAATGCAGTTTAGTCAATTTTTATGTATAAATATACACGATAAATATGGCTTAAAATATGATTTTTTATAGCCATATAGTAAAATTCGTCAAAAGAATTGACTATTTTATACTGTCCCGTATACTTTCCCCATGGACACGCTCGAGGCGATGCAGAATCTTGGGCTCTCTCAAAAAGAAGCAAAGGTGTATCTTTCTCTTCTTGATCGAGGGGAAGCGTCTGCATATGTAATTGCAAACAGAAGCGGGCTAAAGCGGCCGACCGTGTACGTGCTTCTTGAGGAGCTGCGACGCAAAGGATTTGTGCAAAAAATCCCTCGCGCAAAGAAACAGCTCTATCGTGCGGAACCGCCGGAGGAAGTCTTCGCGCTTGCGTCGGAGCGACTCGAGGTGACGCGTGCCGCACTTCCCAAATTGAGGGCCCTTCAACAGGGAGCAAGTAAGAAAGTGAACGTCTCGTACTACGAAGGCCTTAACGGAGTGGAGCAGGGGATGGAATATAAGCTGAAAGAAAATGCCGAAAAAGAAATCGTCGGTTTTTATGCGCACGTCGAAGGAATTCCCGAGGAGCTGATCCCCTACTTCAAGCAGTATGGAGAAACCGTAAAAAAATATGAGATTCCGATCCGTGCCGTGGTGCCAGAGCATCCCTCTCTCGATGAATTTCGGGCCCTCGATGAGGAGGTAGGACGGAAGGTGCAGACCGTTTCGGCGAGTATTTATTCGCCCGTGGTGTCGATCGAAGCGCAGGGTGAAATCGTGCGCCTCGCTGATTTTAAAAACCTGCAAGTGCTGGTAATCGAGAACGCCGAAGTTGCCAAAACGGTCCGGCAAATCTTCGAGATGGTGTGGAAAGTAAAATAAAAAAACCGCCGAATTGAATCGGCAGCAAGGTTAATCTCGTGAGCGTTCTATGTAGCGGTCGGGATTGAAAAGCGGGAGGAGAGCCCCGAACATTGCCCACATGATGGAGACCTCGGAGCGTACCCGCCCTTCGGAAAACCAAGCGACTGGGTCGCGTTCATCGCCAGCCGAGCGGCGTTGAACAATGGTCCGAAGATCCATGCCCCCACGAACCTGGTCAGCTACATCTCCCGGAACACGACACGCAAAGTGGGGAAACACCTCGAGATTTTTTTCCCGATTCACTGCCGCAGCATACGCGGTGTAGAAAGGAGTTTCCGCAGTCTGACTTCTGGTCGGGAGGGAAGTCAGACCGAGTGCGACGCCGATGCCGATACCGGCATCTTCGTGCGCAAACAACGCGTTATCGGCTCTTTCACGAGCGTGCATTTCGAGTTCTGCGAAGCCATTCACGGAAGTCGTGGTCGAGCGCTTTGGAACGGTGGCAGTGCGCATCTCCGCAACATCGGAGAGCTCCATGAGCGTGAGGGCCCGACGAAGAGCTGAGACCATGATTGGGCTTTTGTCTCCGAGCGCTATGACAATACGTGGGTGTTGCACGGGTCTGCTCCTTCCAACTAATTCAAGCGCACTCTACGCTTCTTTTTTTATTTGTCAAAAAGGCTTTGGCAAACGGCGCACATGCGGGACAATAAAGAAAGCTAGAACCGCAACGGAGTAACTGTCATGTTGCGCTTTGTCATGATCGCAGTCGGTGCCCTCGTGGCTGCTTCTTCGTCTCCCTTTGCGCAAGATAGCGCCGGGAAAAGACCGTCTGCCCTGAAAGAGTACATTCTCGAGAGGGGAGACAGTGTTCCCGCGGAGCACAAACCCTCGGAGTGCCCGCTCCTTGTTGATGAGTTTGAGCTGACATTTCTCAAGATCGAAGAGGGAAAGGCGAAGTTTCGGGCACTCGGAAGGAACCACTTAGTCAGCATCGGTTCGAAAAACTGGGAACAATTCGAGGTGTTTTTGAAAGAAACTCCGGGTGAGCTATTTTGTGCGTTCCGCTTCCGCGTGCTCGAAATTCTCGCGGATGGACGGATCCGTATTGTCGGCGCCTTCAGGGTATTCCCTCCGAAGCTGTCGGCGCCCACCGCAATTATCAATCTATAAGCGGAGGAATACATGGAAAAAGCACTGTACCTTTTCCTCGTCGGGAGTATCGTCATCATCTCTCTTCGTAATGCACTCGATTTATCGCGGACGAACAAGGCGATTTGGGACCGAAACGCGGAGGCATCGCGCTTCGCTCGGCACGTCAGGCGCAAACAACGTCGTGGAGAACTTCTCACCAAGGAAGAATTCACCAGGCTTCGTGGCTACAAAGAGGCTGGCATTCTCAGCTGCGACATAGGCTTCGGCCTGACAGGGAAAGAGTGGCTCCTAATGCCTCGCCTTACCCGCTTTGCTGCGAATCAAGCCTTGCGGCGCTAAACGCAAAACCACCCCGGTTCCCCGAGGTGGTTTTTTTCTTTGACTTTGATATGGGTTATCGAGCGTACTCGATTGCGCGAGATTCCCGGATCACGTTCACTTTAATTTCTCCGGGGTATTTCATCTCTTGCTCCACACGGTTGGCGATATCGCGGGCGAGCTTTTTAGCTTCAAGATCGCTCATATCTTCAGGGCGAACGAAGACGCGTACCTCGCGACCAGCGGCGATAGCGTAACTCTTCTCAATGCCAGGGAAGGAGTTGGCGATTGCTTCAAGTTCGGTGAGGCGCTTGATGTAGTTTTCTACCGAGTCGCTACGTGCACCGGGGCGACCGCCAGAGATGGCATCCGCCACCTGGACGATGATTGATTCCAGATTTTCGTACGGGTATTCCTCGTGATGAGCCTGCATCGCTTTGATGATTTCAGGATCAACTCCAAATTTCTGAAGGATGCGGCGGCCGATTTCGACGTGCGTTCCTTGCACTTCGTGGTCAACCGCCTTTCCAAGGTCATGGAGCAGGGCTCCCGCTTTGGCGACCTGCACGTTCGCTCCAATTTCCTGTGCAATGATGCCGGCGACATGGGCCATTTCGGTTGAGTGCTGAAGAACGTTTTGCCCGTAGCTCGTGCGGAAGTAGAGGCGTCCGAGAATTGGAAGAAGGCGAGGATCGAGGTTAAGAACTCCACACTCATACGCAGCTTGCTCGGCCTTCTCTTTCATGATTTTGCCAATTTCCTCGCGTGCTTTATTGACCATTTCCTCAATTTTGGCGGGTTGAATGCGGCCATCAACGATGAGATTTTCAAGGGCGACGCGTGCAATCTGGCGACGTACTGGATCAAAAGAAGAGAGAGTAATGGTGCCCGGGGTATCGTCGACAATGACATCAACTCCCGTGGCGCGTTCGAATGCTTTGATGTTGCGGCCTTCTTTGCCGATGATTTTCCCCTTCACTTCATCCGAGGGGATGGTGATCGTGGTTGCCATGACGTCGGAGGCAACGGAGTTACCGAGACGATGGATCGCGGTCGTGAGGATACTCTTTGCTTTTTCCTCGAGTTTTTCCTTACCGGTCATCTCGAGTTTTTGCATGCGAACCAAGAGATCTCCCTCGTACTGCTGCTCGACTTCTTTGAGGAGTTCTTCCTTGGCCGCATCCTTTGAGAGGGAAGCGACGCGTTCTAACTCTTTCACTTTGACCTCGGACATCTGCTCTACCTTCTCTCGTACCTGCTTAACTTCTGCGATCTTTCCCTTAAGAGCTTCGGCTTCAGCTTCGAGCTCGCCACGGCGTTTCTCGACAGCCTCCTCCTTCTTAAAGAGACGGTCCTCGGTTTTCTTAATCTGTTCGTCTTTCTGTTTTGCCTCTTCACGTGCTTTCAGAGCTTCCTCGGCGGCTTTTTTCTGGCCTTCCTCAAGGATTTTCTTTGCCTGCTCTTTCGCGTCGAGCATCATCTGCTTGACCTCGAGCTCCATAGAGCCTTTGCGACCAAGCGCAATAAGAAAGCGCAACACATAACCAAGTACGATGCCGAAGAGGCCTGCGGCGCCGACGAGGATGAGTGCTATTTTTAATGACATATGCAAGCGGTTAGCTTGCCAGTCGCGACTTCAGTGTCCGTGTAAAAAATTAGAGCGCCACTACCGTGGGCGAATGCGATGCGGAGTGAAGGAGATTTCGGTATAGCATGCGTTTCTCTAAAAGCTTTTCGGGATTGCCTTCGAAACTGGAAGCGTAGCCAAGATAACGTTTCGGATAAATTTGATACAAAGTAACGCCTTCAAAATAACACTAGGCGCTACTACTGTAAAGGTAGCTCTGGAGGCTGCCGTTAGGAGCGAACTTTGTAGACTTCGTCGAGGATTCCGTATTTCTTAGCCTCGTCCGCGGTCATCCAGTAGTCGCGCTCTGCGTCCTTTTCCACCTGGTCGGCGCTCTTCCCAGTATTTTTCGCAAGAATCTTGTTGAGGTTCTCCTTGGTTCGCAGAATATGTTTCGCGGCAATCGCAATGTCGGTCGCTTGTCCTTCAATTCCTCCCATAACCTGGTGGATCATCACCTCGGAGTTTGGAAGTGCGAAGCGCTTACCTTTCGAACCGGCGGAGAGAATGACTGCTGCGGCGGATGCGGCGATACCGACACACACGGTCGCGATATCTGGCTTTACGTGGTTCATCGTATCAAGGATCGCGAGACCAGCAGAAACGGAGCCGCCAGGGGAGTTGATGTAGAAGGAGATGTCCTTTTTAGGTTCTTCGCTCTCGAGAAAGAGAAGCTGGGCGATCACCAGGTTGGCGACATGGTCATCGATGGGACCACCGAGGAAAATGATGCGCTCTTTGAGGAGGCGCGAATAAATATCGTACGCGCGCTCGCCCATCGGTGTTTTCTCGACGACCATCGGGACCAGTTGATTGCGGAAGGAGTTATTCATGGGAAGAGTCTAGCAAATTATAGGGGTGCGGCAAGGAGCTATTGACAATTTTAGTCAAATATAGTATAATTAATTAAATTAACCGACCTCGGAGGAGGTCAAGATGACGGAGGATCCCATGGGCCAATCGCGAATCGGCTGGCTGAATGAGAAGGCGTCAAAGCTCCGGGACATCCTCGCCCATGAGGGAGAGGAGGCAGCCAAGGAGTATGCATGCCGCATCGGCGAGCCCCAACTCCTCGCTTCAGTGAAGCGCGAAGTTCCGCAGCGACGCGTCCTCACCATCCCGTCCCGCACCGTGCATTAGCAGTTCCAATTACTCCAGCTACCCGCCCCGCACCAGTTTTCAAAAAAACTGGTGCGGGGCGGTTCTATTTTTGAGCTTCCAAAAACTCGATCGCTTTTTGATTCGTAAGGGCGTTGGCAACATAGGCGCGTACGCGGTTTTCATCCGCTCCTTTGTAGTGTTCAAGAAGGTGCTTTGCTTCGCCTTCAATTTCCTCAATCGTTGGAATCAATTTCTCCCTTGTTGAAATTTCGTGAAGCGCGAGCTGGAGTTTCGCACGCTTTTCCGCATCCGGTTGCCATTCCTTGCGCAAATCCTCCTCGGTTTTCTTCACGTGTTTTAGGTAGTCCTCATACTTTCCTCCAAAACGTTCCACATCATCACGGAATTGGAGAAGAAGCTTTTCAAGCTCGCTCTCTACGAGGAGGGTAGGGGTCTCAAACGAGCTTCCCGCTACGATACTTTCAAGGATTGCGCTCCGGCGAGCTTCAATTGCTTTGCGGCGCTTATCTTTTCCGAGGTCTTCGCGCAACATTTTCTTAAATTCTTCCACGGTCCCAAAAGGTCCGAATAGCTTTACGAATGCCTCATCGACGTCAGGAAGGATTTCCCTCTTCTCTCCCGCTGCCTCATCTTTTCCTGGGGTTTCAGCCGTCGCCGCCTTGCTTTTCCGAAGGGCGAGAAGGGCGTCATCAAATTCCTTGTCGGTGATTTCAAAATTCTCGGGCACAGAGGGCTGCTTGGCGGCAATTTTTTTATAATCAGGGAGCTTCATATCCGGCTTCACAGTGAGCTGGATAGAAAAACCGACCGGATTACCGGGAGCCAACTTGGTAATCGCGATCCGCGGATCACCAAGAGGGATCAATTTGTGTTCCTCAACCAGCTTTGGGTAGATCTGCGATAGAGCATCCTTTGCCGCCTCTTCAAGGATCGCGAGTTCCCCTACTTTTGTCGCAACCATCTCCCGGGGAGCCTTTCCGGGGCGGAAGCCGGGGAGGTTGGCCTCCTTAGTCATATGCTCGAGAGCATGTTCGCGAAAAGGAGCGATTGAAGCGGCAGGAATTTCTCCGGTAATTACTACGATGGAACCCTTTTCGCGCTTCAGTGAGATATTTTCGTACGTTTTGTCCATAACGGTCGAGTGTATAGGTAAGTAGGGTTCTCTGCAACAAAAAAGCCGCCGTATGAACGGGCGGCTTTTTTGGCAGGACGCTTTTAGAGACTATCGATGTTGGAATCAAACTCACTTGAACCTGAGTCGAGGTTGGCGGTGTCAGTGCTCTCGAGATCTGCACGGATGGAAGATAACTCATCGGAAGAGCTTTGCTGCGAGAGGGCAGCAGTCGCGGTATCCTCCGAGTTATCCACGTCGTTTTGCGCTTGAGGAGCCTCCGTCGTGTTGTTTTGTTCGCGAGAAAGCTTCTCCCCCCAGAAATAGAGCGCTCCAACAATGAGGAGAAGCACAATGATAATGATGCCGATCACTGCTCCAACACCACCAGATTTTTTTGGAGGTGTTTGGAAGTCTGTTCGAAGCGGAGGGGTTTGGTTTTGTGGGATTTGGTTTGGTTCCATGAAAATTAATTAGTTGGAGAAGTGGTCGCTGGGGTCGAGCTCGCACGCGGAAGGCGTAGTTTTTCGACTGTTACCAAGAGATCAACCACGGCGCGATGCGCACTCTTGATGGCTTCTGTTGTTGAGGCTAGAAGACCACGGGATTCTTTCACACTTTCCTTTGAAGTACTGGCGGTAGCGAGAGCAAGGGCGAATGCACTTTTTGCATTGTTGAGCAGTGTTTGAGCGTCGGCGATTTTGCTAAGAGCGACCGTTTTCTTTGCCTCGGCAGCGCTAGTGTCTACACCGGCCGACTTCAATTTCTCCATGCGGGAACTTATGCGTTCGACAAGTTTACCCAACCGATCAATTGCCGCTTGATACCTCTCGGCCATTATTTTCATGAGGTGGCGAAGCTGCTCAAGGGCATGCTTACGGATTTCCTCCTTTCGGTTTTGGGTGGTAGAAGCGATATTTGCTTTTCGATCATCAATTTTTTCCCGTATGTCCTCCTTTTTTGCAGCAGTACTTGAAGCGATATCCGCCTTGCGTGCCGCTGTCGAGGAAGCCAATTTTTCCCGTAGAAGCTGCTCATTAGTACGTGGTGGCTTTGACGGCGAGGTACTTCCCGTGTCTGTTAGTGCAAGTGCTGGGGCAGCCCCGGATATGATAAGGAGAAGAGCGATCGAGGCAGTTGTAGTTGTAATAAATGATCGGCGCATGGAGAAAAAAATTATTAGTAGCTCTAGTATATCCGACACCCCGCTAGGTACGCAAAAGCCACTCGAGAGAGTGGCTTTTGCGGAAGGATTATTTTGCAAATTTCTCTTGGTAGAGTTTACGCGAACGTTCAAATGCAACCTGTGCTTCCGCGGCTCCTTTGAAGCCGGTTACCTGTACTTCTTTGTTCTGTAGTTTTTTATACGTTTCAAAAAAGTGCTGTATTTCCTTGATGGTGTGCTTATTAAGGTCCTCCAGATCTTGTGCGTGATTCCAGCGAGGGTCATCGGTAGGAACCGCTATTACTTTGTCATCCGCTTCGCCCCCGTCAATCATTCCCATAATACCGACAGGTCGCGCGTTCACGAGGATTCCTGGCGGAAGAGGATTAGTCGTAAGGATAATGACATCAAGCGCATCCCCGTCATCCCAGAGTGTTTTGGGAACAAAACCGTAGTCGAAAGGAAAAACTTGAGCGCTGTGAAGAACTCGATCGAGTTTGATAAGCCCGGTTTCTTTATCGATCTCGTATTTATTGTTTGAGCCTCGAGGTATCTCGACGACTACATTCATTTTTTTCGCTTCACCAGGATTAACGTCGTGCCAAAGGTTCATAGTAGTTTTTATTCGTTAGTAGAAGTCTTTTCAGGGGTTGGTTCTCCAGAAGCTTTTGCCGCGGCAACTCCCGCAGCATCCTCTTTGCCGTCCTTCCCATCCTCTCCGAGCGATTCGCCTTTAAGCGATTGAATATCGATGCGCCAGCCGGTTAGTTTTGCGGCGAGGCGCACATTTTGTCCACCCTTACCAATCGCAAGGGACTGCTGGTCTGCGGCGACTTCAACAGTTGCCTTGTGTTCTGCTTCATCGATGTGAACAGAAGCCACTTTTGCAGGAGAGAGGGCGTCTTCAACGAAGGTCTTCGGACTCTCGGACCATTCTACGATATCGATCTTTTCACCTCCAAGCTCGCTCATCACTGTCGATACGCGGACCCCGCGTTGTCCAACGAGTGAGCCAACCGGATCAATGTGTGCATCGGTCGAAGCTACCGCTACTTTACTCCTCGAACCTGCTTCGCGAGCAATCGCTTTGATGAGGACCGCGCCGCTCATAAGTTCAGGAGCTTCAAGGGTGAAAAGTTTCTCGAGGAATTTCGGGTGTGAGCGCGATAGACGAAGGTAGGTACCGCGTGGGCTTTCTTCCACCGAGTAGAGATAGGCACGAATGCGCTCACTTGGGCGATAACGCTCGCCCGGGATCTGCTCGTCGTAGGGAAGAATGCCAGTCGCGCGTCCGAGGTCGACAAAAATGTTACCGCGTTCCATGCGCTGCACAACACCAGCGACGATTTCGCCTTGGCGCCCACCAAACTCTTCAAGTATCGAGACTTTTTCGGCTTCGCGGATCTTCTGGATAATCACTTGCTTGGCAGTTTGGGCTGCAATGCGGCCGAAATCCCCCTTGTCTTCAAGTGGGAAAACGAGTTCTTCATCGAGCTGTGCATCCTTTTTGATGCGGCGCGCGTCTTCAATGAGAATGTGATGTTCTGGATTAAAGCGTACGCGTTCATCCTTCACTTCTCCTTCGCGTACTTCCGGCTCCGGTGTTCCTTCCTCGCCTTCCTCCTCCATTTTTACACGGCTCTCGTCGACAACAATTTTAACCTGCAAAAACTCGGTCTTACCGGAATTGATATCGAAGTGGGCACGCACGATTTGTCCGCGCTTGCCGTATTCCTTTTTGTAAGCAGTCGCGAGTGACGCCTCGATTGCTTCGATCATTTTTGCGCGCGGAATACCGCGTTCTTCTTCGAGCTGATCGATGACGGAATTGATAACTTTTAGGTCAAACATGGCTATATGATTTTGCTTATAAAAGAGAATCCGCCCACTCGGGGCGGATATCAGATAGTCAAATCTTACATGAGAGAAATGTTTTGTCAAATGCCCCTATATCGCTAAATCAAGCACCTGATCGGCGAAGACGTGTACCACTTTTGTCTCTCCGAGCATCGATTCAAGGGTGCTGGCACTTACGTAGGTGTGACCATGGAGAAAATACTTCGGGTGATGCTCTTCTATATATGTACGAAGGGCCTCTATTCCAAAGTGAGCCGGGTCGTCCTCGTCATGGAGACCTTTTGGAGGGGAGTGCGCAATCATTACATCTACTCGGGGAAAATTTTTAAGAAGCCTTGTTGCTTCCTCATCCGTGTACATCAAGGCCTCGGGGGTGGTTTTATAGCGAATCGAGCCTTCAAAACCACCGAAGAGAATCCCGCCAACTTCTTTGGTCTCTAGGTGCATATTTTCAATACCTAGAGGCCCCATGTATTTCCCCGAACAATGATTTCCATACACGCCGATCTTCGGAATGTCGTGTATCTGCTCTAAGTCGCGCAGCGAAAAAAAATCGAGATCGCCAAGAGTGATAATAATCTCCGGCCGTTCTTCCGCCACTGTTTCAAGAATCGAACGTTGCGGCGGACGATCAGCGATAGCAAGAATTTTCATATCAGTGGGGAAGGTGTGCGTGGTCGTTCCACGTGACCATACGCCAGGGATTCATCGTGCTTTCGGGGTCGAAATCACAAATGGTAACGCCAGTATTGCGGGTTTTGAGAAAGCGCCACACGGTGTGGGCTTCTTTGGTAGTGAGTTCTTGGCCAAAAAGCATTGTTGCGATAACAACCCTCAAAAACCACCCATGGGTGACTACCAAAACGCGCTCATTGGGAAGCGACTCAAGATGCGAGAGTAGCTGGACAGCTCGTGCACGTAGATCAACCCAATTTTCATCATCGGAGTGTCGCCAAGAATCGTCCAGAAGTCGCAGGGCGAACTCTTTGTCCATTTCAATACGCTTAGGGTCGTCGGGAGCGAGTCCGTTCATTTCAGTCGGGTGCCGTTTCTCGCCAAGAAGATCTACAAATTGAATTGTAAGCGGGTGGGGTTTCGCAATAATTTCCGCTGTTTGCTTAGCTCGTTCAAATGGGCTTGAGAGGATAGCATCGAAAGGGATCGCGGCAAGTCGTTTGCTGAGAAATTCGCTCTGCTTAATCCCCTCCTCGGAGAGCGGACCTTGGGGTCCATAGTGAATGTCGCTGATATTTGAAACACTTTCTCCATGACGCACGAAATAGAAGCGCTTCATAGTGGCACTATACCATCCGTGGCTCATTCACAGGAAAATGAGCCATTTTAGGCTCACTTCGCGCTATAGTAGAAGGAAGGTTCTCTATGCACGTTGAAGAAAAACAGCTGAAAGAGTTCATTCTCGATTCGGGACTTGTCGCCCGGACCCTCGTTGATGCTGCGGAGAAAGAGGCTAAGGAGCAGCAGTCTTCTATTGGTAAGGTTTTGGTGACCAAGGGGTCTCTCTCCGAGGATGATTTGCGACGCATGCAAGCGTACGTACTCGGCATTCCGTTCGTCTCACTCAAAAAACAAAAGATTCCCTTTGAAGTCCTCTCCCTGATCCCGGAACCCATTGCGCGTAACCACAATATCGTCGGCTACAACAAGCGTTCCGATAAAGAGCTGGAGGTTGCGATGCTTGATACCGATGATCTTGCTGCTATTGAGTTCATCAAAAAGAAGACGGGGCTGAAGATTCTGCCGCGACTTACCGATACGGACTCTATTAAAGACGTGCTGCTCCAGTACCAGCGCACCCTCAAGGCAGAGTTCGGTGACATCATCAAAAAAGAGACAGAGTCGCTTCGTGTGGTGATGGATAAGGAGGGAGATTTTTCCGAAGGAGATCTCAAAAAAATGGCCGAGGATCTGCCGGTGGTGCGCGTCGTTGATGCGCTCCTTCGTCACGCGATCATCCAAGATGCTTCCGACATTCATATCGAGCCGCAGGAGCTTGAAGTGCTCGTGCGCTACCGCATCGATGGCATTCTTCATGACGCGATGACGCTGCCACGAACTGCTGCTTCTTCCATTACCGCGCGCATCAAGGTGCTCTCCAACCTCAAGCTCGATGAGAAGCGTCTTCCACAGGACGGTCGTTTCAAAATGGAGTTAAACGGAGCAAAAGTTTCCTTCCGCGTTTCGATTCTCCCGACCTATTTTGGAGAAAAAACCGTGATGCGCCTCCTCAAAGAAAACCGCTCGGGTTTCACGCTCGAAGGACTTGGTTTTCACGGCGAGGGATTAGAGGATATCCACGAAGCGACTAAGCAAACGACCGGAATAATCCTTACGACGGGTCCAACTGGCTCGGGTAAGACGACAACGCTCTACACCATTCTTGATTTGTTGAACACTCCGGACGTAAATATTTCAACTATCGAGGACCCGATCGAGTACCAGATGGCACGGGTAAACCAGACCCAAGTTAAGCCAGAAATTGGCTTTTCATTCGCCAATGGGCTGCGCTCACTTTTGCGACAAGATCCGGACATTATGATGGTCGGTGAAATCCGTGACTCGGAAACTGCCTCCCTTGCCATCAATGCTGCGCTCACAGGACATTTAGTGCTCTCGACGCTTCACACTAACTCTGCCTCCGGCACCATGCCGAGACTCCTCGATATGGGTGCCGAGCCATTTCTCCTGGTTTCAACCCTCAAAGTTATTATCGGACAGAGGCTTGTTCGTAAACTCTGTTCTGACAAAGAGCCACACACGCTCACAAAAGCCGAGATGGCACAGCTTCAAAAATCCGTCGACATGGATAAGGTGCTCGCGGCGCTGAAGGCCGAGAAAATTGTCGCTCCGAATGCGACGTGGGCAAGCGTGCCTTTTTACAAAGCGAAACCCTCTGCAGATTGTGAGGACGGATACCAAAGTCGTATCGGTATTCACGAAGTGTTGAAGGTCACTCCCTCAATTCGAGAACTTATCATCAAAGGAGCAACCGCAGACATTATTGAAAAGCAGGCGCGATCAGAAGGAATGCTCACCATGCTCGAGGACGGGGTATTTAAGGCTGCACAAGGTGTTACCACGATCGAAGAAGTGCTCCGCGTGGTGTACGAATAAAGAAGATGACCCTTTTTAAATACAAAGCGGTGCGCGCAAACGGTGAAACCTTTTCGGGACAGCTCGAGGCGGCTGATCGCTTTGCACTCTACAAAGAAGTGCGCAAGGAGGGAGGGACTGTGCTCTCCGTTGATACAGGCGGAACTAGGAAAGCTATTTTTTCAATGGAGCGTGTAAACATTTTTCTCGGGCGGGTGAAGATGGCCGAGAAAATCATGTTCCTTCGCAACCTAGGCGCCATGATCAAGGCTGGGCTCCCGCTCGCGAGAGGTCTTTCTGTCATGGAGCGACAGACGAAGAATCCAAAACTAAAGAAAATTCTCGAGGAGATTGAAAGCGGAATCCGCCAAGGAGGGACGCTCCATGACGGATTTGCTAAATTTCCGCACGTATTTTCAAAATTGGTTGTCTCGATGATCAAAGCAGGGGAGGAGAGCGGCTCATTAGGGGATTCCCTTGCGGTGATTACCCAACAAATGGAGCGCTCCTACCATCTTTCTAAAAAAATCCACGGTGCGCTCATCTATCCGGCGATTGTGGTGTGCGCGATGGTCGCGGTAGGGGTACTAATGCTTATCTTTATCGTTCCGACCCTCACAGCAACATTCAATGACTTGGGAGTCGAGCTCCCTACCTCCACCCGCATCGTGATTGGGGCGAGCGACTTCCTCTCAAACAACACAGTATTGGCGCTTGGATTACTGCTCGCTGTTGTGGCGGCGTTTATTTTTGCAGGACGAACAAAGCGCGGCAAGCGAATTCTTGATTGGCTATTCTTGCGTCTACCGATCGTCGGCGGGCTCGTACGGGAGACCAATGCCGCACGTACTGCTCGCACCCTCTCCTCGCTCCTTTCCTCCGGTGTGCCGGTTATTAACTCCCTCTCCATTACGGAGGAGGTTCTTCAAAATAGTTATTTTAAGGAAGTCATCAGGGAAGCACAGGAGAAAATACAAAAAGGAGAGCAGATCGCGGTTACGTTTGAGAAATATCCAAAATTGTACCCGGTCCTTATTGCGGAAATGATGGCGGTCGGAGAGGAAACAGGAAAGCTTTCCGAAATTCTTCTCGACGTTGCTGTATTTTATGAAGAGGAAGTTGAACGAAAGACGAAAGATATGTCCACCATCATCGAGCCGTTCCTCATGGTTATTATCGGTGTCGTGGTGGGCTTCTTTGCAGTATCGATGATCTCGCCGATCTACTCGATCAGCGCCTAGCATGAGCGATTCTAGACGTTTGAATATTTTTTCACTCCGCAATCAGCGCGGACTCTCACTTCTCGATGTTATTTTTGCGATCGGACTAATGCTTCTGGTATTCGTAGCAATTTTCGGAGGTTTCCGCCTTTCTCTCGAGATTGTTTCTGGAAGTAAGGCGCGTACCGGCGCGGTTGCGCTGGCGAACGAGCAGATCGAATACCTTCGCTCCCTCTCCTACAGTGCCGTGGGGACAGTTGGCGGAATCCCTGCCGGTGCGGTAACTCAAAACGAGCAAATTACTCTCAATCAAACCCTCTACAATCGTCGTACCTTCATTGAATACGTGGATGATCCCGCTGATGGAGTGGGGGCACAGGACGGAAACGGCATCCCTGCCGATTACAAGCGGGCAAAGGTTGAACTTACCTGGACTCTGCGAGGTGATCCACGCTCCTACGCATTGGTGACAACCATCGTACCGAAGGGAATTGAGACGATCACCGGCGGAGGAACCCTATCTATTAATGTATTTAATGCGCTTGGTGCTCCGATTCAGGGAGCAAGTGTCCGAATTGTGAACTCGGCGATTATTCCGACGGTCGATGTGACTACGTTCTCTGATCCAACCGGTAAGGTGCTTTTCCCCGGCTCACCCTCCGGCGCGGGATACCAAATCACGGTGACAAAAGATGGTTATAGCATGGCTCAAACGTACTCTTCTTCTGGCGCGAATCCGAATCCTTCCCCAGGGCATCTCTCTGTCGCACTGGGTCAGACGACATCGGGAAGTTTCGCGATCGACTCTCTTGCAGAAAAGTCGGTACGCACATGGGGGCCTCCTGGGCCGGGCAGTTTTCAGGATCTTTTTACAAACCAAAGCAAACTGATATCAACCACATCAGTGACGGTTTCGGGTGGTGCGGCACATTTATATGACAATGGCACTGGGTATGAAGCGTCTGGGAGTCTGATATCTGCTTCAACGACGCCTTCCTCCTTGAGCGCATGGGGCTCGCTTAGCTTCAATGATGCGCAACCCTCTGGCACTTCAATCCGCTATCACCTCCTCTATGCGACGACGAGCTCTTTCACTCTTGTGCCGGAGAGCGATCTCCCGGGGAATGCGACTGGCTTTGCGAGCTCGTCCGTTTCTCTCTCCTCCCTTACCACAACTGCGTATCCTACCCTTGCAATTTTGGCGAATCTTACGAGCACGGACGCCTCCGTTACCCCGGAAATTCTCGATTGGGAATTAAGTTATGACTTGGGACCAGTGCCGCTCCCGAATATTCCATTCTCCATGCGCGGGTACAAAACGATTGGTACCGATGGAGGAGGGGCACCGGTATATAAGTATTCACAAAATCTCCAAACCGATTCGAGCGGAAGCATCACCCTTTCGGATATGGAGTGGGACAGCTACCTCGTTACCATTGATTCAGTCGCAACGGGCTATGACATCTCGGAGTCATGTAAGCCACAGCCAACCTCACTCTCTCCTGGTGCAAGTGAGACACTTGATCTGACTCTATCTCCGCACACCACAAATTCTCTTTTGGTCTCGGTCACCAATGCTTCTTCAACGCTTCTCTCTGGTGCCACTGTGCGTCTTCAAAGATCCTCTCCAGCGGTAGATACTACTAAAACAAGTAGCACGTGCGGGCAGACATTCTTCAGCTCTCTTTCATCGGGGATCGACTACAGCATCACCGTCACCCTCGCCGGCTACCAGGTCAAAGTGATACCGGACGTAGATGTCTCCGGTTCCTCGGTCCTTGGCGTAGTACTCGATCCATGATGACTCTATATAAAGAACAAAGAGGCTTTAGCTATGTCGAGATGATCGTAACGATCGCAATCTCTTCCATTGTGATGGTGGTCATCGTGACCTCGGTACTCTACTTCTATAGTTCCAATGCAAATATTTTGGAGCAATCCCTCCAGGTAAACAGTGCGCGCAAAGGAGTCGAATACCTTGTGCGCGACATTCGCGAGGCAACCTACTCGGAGGAAGGAGCATTTCCTGTCGTCGCGATCGGTTCCACCTCGATTACCTTCTACGGGGATGTGGATCGCGATAATTCTGTTGAAAGAGTCCGTTATTTCCTGGACGTGGATTCAAACTTTAAAAAAACAATTACCGAACCAACAGGGACGCCGCTCTCTTATGGAGCTCTCATTTCAACAAGCACCGTGGCAGAATTTATTCGAAACATTGATCAGGGAGTTCCTCTTTTCACCTACTTCAATAAGGATGGGGTAGCAATTGGTACAGACTATTCTTCGACGACGGCGGTTGCGTATGTAAAAGTGAATCTTATTGTGAACGTAAATCCTACACGTCTTCCAGGCGAATATACCCTTCGCTCCGCCGCGACACTTCGTAACCTAAAAACCAATCTATGAGAGAGAGACGTACCCAAGAAGGTTACATGGTTATGATCGTCATTGTGTTTGCGGGAATTTTCCTTGTGATTGTCTCCTCACTCGCGAGCTATATTTTAGTGCAGCGGAGGTCCGAAAGCTCAAAAGAAAATCGCGAAAAGGCCGTGCAAATCGCTGACGCAGGACTCGAGTATACGAGGTGGTTCCTTGCGCATAACCCTACAGATACGCAGCTTGGCACGGGAGTGCCAGGACCATACGTGCGTGACTTCTCTGATCCTGAAGAGGGTGTTATGGGACAATATTCCCTCGCGATTGGAAATAACACCAAGTGTGGTTCAACTACAGCGATCGATATCACCTCAACCGGGTGGAGTAATGAGAACCCAAGCTTTACCCGCATCGTCTACGGCCGTTACGCGCGTCCTTCTGTAGCGGAGTATGCCTACATTCTTAATAGTAGTGTCTGGGCAGGTGCAGACCGTGTCATTACCGGGCGTTATCACAGCAACGGCGGAGTTCGTATGGATGGGACAAATAATTCAACAGTGACCTCTGCCGTCTCAACGTGGCAGTGCACAAGCTCGTTTGGCTGTTCTCCAACACAAACAAAAAATGGAGTGTTTGGCGCGGGACCCGGCAACACCCTCTGGAGCTACCCCGTTCCCCAGATCGATTTCACGGGTATCACGGTGAACCTTGTTGATATGAAAAGCAAAGCGATAAATGCGGGAGGTCTCTACTTCGGTTCGGTGGGAGGAACACCTACAAATGGTCGTGGCTACCACGCTATTTTCAAAAATAATGGCACCGTCGACGTGTATCGCGTGACCTCTGCAGTTGGGGTATGGGGTTTTTCTGACCTAAGTGGCTGGCAGCAGGAATATCACATCATCAACAACAAAACACTTCTGGGAAACTACACGATTCCGAGTGCCTGCAGCGTTGTGTTTTTTGAGGACAAAGTATGGATCGAGGGAGTCGTGAAAGGAAAAGTAATGGTGGTTGCAGCAGATGTGACCCAGGCCAGTTATGATCCGGACTTGGTAATTTCTAACAACATTACCTATGCAAGCTCAACTGCGGGCACTGACGGGATCACCGCGATAGGGGAGAACAATGTCATCATTCCGCTTAACTCCCCGAATACCCTTGATGTCAACGGTATATTTATCGCACAAAAGGGAGCGTTTGGTCGCAATCACTACACTACCTCCGGAAGCAACGACGTGCCGAGTTCGTATGACAATTATGTACTACGCTCCGCGATGACTATTACGGGAACGGTGGTGAGCAACGGCCGTGTTGGAACGAAGTGGACGTGTGGCGGGACATACTGTTCCGGCTACGCAACCCGCGTTGATTCCTACGATCGAAAACTTGCGGATGATCCGCCGCCGTTTACCCCGTATACCTCGAGCGATTTTAAATTCGTGCGCTGGCTGGAGCAGAATTAGTGTGGTATAACTTGCGACGGAACTGAACTCAGTCCGAAGCTACGGAGGGCTTCCGATGAATGATTCTCTGAATGCTAGTGCGATCCTTCAAACTCCAGTCCCCAACGCTGTTTCGCCATCTCAAATGGATCCTGCGCCCGCTCTGCAAGGGACCCCGCTTTCCCCTAAGAAGAATCGATCGGTAAAGCAGCATAAGTGGCTGGCCGCTTCGATCGAAGCTAGGCTGCTCGATCGTTGGCGAGACACACAAGATGAGCAGGTCCTCTATCGCATGAGCGATCAAGAACAGAAGGAACGCTTTGCGAAATGGGCCGAAGCTGAACGGCCCAAAGTGAATCTTAAAGAAGAAAAACGTGCACTTCGGGATTGGATCTCCTTCCGGCGTGCGCAAAAAAAAGCAGCTACGCCATTTGACTATCGGAAGGTGCTCGAGGATAAAACCATCGATCTGTCTCCGTACCCGGATCTTTTCCAGGATCGTTGCGCATCCGATTCCCAGGTTCATCTTCGCAGTGATCTGTGGAATTTCTTTCTCAATAAATGCGGCTTCAATCGAAGTCTCCTCGTCGAGACATCTCAGATTGGGTGCCAGCCGTTTCCTGAGAAACCTCTGATCAGCATTCCGCTCCGCGGCAATGCAGGTCGTGTCGGACTCATGTCGGTCTTCATCGCCGGCAAAAAGCTCGATGAGCGCACCGCTCCCGCCATCAAATTCGTGACGGATGTGAGGTATGCAGGATGGCGTGCTGCACTTGGTGGCAAGGAAAATAACTCTTTCGTCATTTCGCTCGAGAAATGGGTTACGTTCACTTCGAACGCCCATTTCTATAATTCGAAGGAAGTGGATAGGCTCCAGGGGAGAATGGAAATTCGTGAAGTGATAGCGGCTCTCGAGGATCAAGAATCAGAAGAGCTCTCCACTACATTCATTATCCGCAGTCCCTATTCACGCAATCGCTTACGCTTCACCGTAAGAACTGGGACTCCCTACATCGGCGTGAAGTACGTCGACAGGGACTCTCGAACCCCAGATCTCTGGGCGGTCCTGGATGAAAAAGCCCACGCTCTTCTCGTTCCTTGGATTCCTCATCTTGGCTTCGCGGAGCCTTTCAGGAAGCTCCCGCTAAAGAAATCCTAGTTCCGGCGCTCTCATCGAGAGCGCCTTTTTCTTTTAGCCCCCCACCACTTTTCCAATAAAAAGTGGAGCGGGGTATACTTTCTCCATGCACAAGTCGCTTGTTGTCGGGAATTGGAAAATGAATCCCGAAACCCTCACTGAAGCAAAAAAGTTGTTTGAACAAATGAAAAAGGGAGCTTCCCGCGCATCCGGCGCTGTTGTTATTTGTCCTCCGACTCCATTTATCTCTCAAATTGCCTCGATACTTCGCGCCGGCAAACTCTCCCTCGGTGCGCAAAATGTTTCGCACCATGAGGGAGGATCTCATACCGGCGAATACTCCGCCGCCATGCTGAAGAGCTCCAAGGTAAACTACGTCATCATCGGGCATTCTGAACGCCGGGCAGAAGGAGAGAGTGATGAGATGGTCTCTTTGAAAATCGCTGCCGCACTTCGGAATCGTCTCAAACCAATCGTTTGCATCGGGGAAAAGGTGCGCGACCGCGATGGTGAGTATCTAGAAGATTTGCGCTCCCAGCTTCGCGGTAGTTTCCACGGGATTAACGCTGCACAACTACGTGACATTACCATCGCGTACGAGCCAGTGTGGGCAATTGGCCGCACTGCAGCTTTTGCTCTTGCGGCGAATGAATTGCTCCAGACAACCCTTTTCATCAGGAAGGTTCTCTCTCAAATGTACGACACGAAGGTGGCGCTTGCGGTTGGAATTCTTTACGGAGGTTCGGTCGACAAAACTAACGTGGGCGACATCGCAGCTTCCGGTGCAGTTTCGGGTGCACTCGTCGGACGAGCGAGTCTTGATCCGGAAGAATTCTCGGCGATCATAAAAACTTTCGCGCAGGCATAATAGTTATCTTTTGCAGATGAACGAGACTAGCGATCACCCCCCTTCGAAAGGACCTTCCGCGATGCCGAAGATAGAAATGTTGCGTGGAATGACGAATCTTCGCGGCAAACATGTCCTTTTGCGCACGAGTCTCAATGTTCCTTTCGCTGATGGCGATATTACTGATGATTTTCGGATTCGTCGTGCGTTCCCAACGATTTTGTATTTGCAAAAAGCCGGCGCAAAAACAACTATCCTTGCGCACCTTGGCGACCCAAAGGAATCCTTAAAGCCAATCGCGAAAGAGCTCCAGAAACACGTGCCGCTCATCTTTGTCGATGACCTCGCCGGCTCGAAGGCCCGACATGCGCGGGAGGCCCTTCAGGAAGGGGAGACGCTTCTTCTCCAGAATGTTCGTAGCGACACGCGGGAAAAAGAGAATGATACGCCATTTGCAAAGGAGCTAGCTCTCGGAGCCGACCTCTTTGTGAACGATGCATTTGCAGATTCACATCGAGCCCACGCTTCTATCATCGGCATTCCTCGGCATGTTCGAAGCGCTATGGGAATTCTCTTTGAAGAGGAAGTACGGAATCTCGACAAGGCACTTTCTCCCGAGCACCCATCGCTTTTTATCCTCGGCGGAGCAAAGTTCGATACCAAGGAGCCTCTCATAAAAAAATTTCTGGAACTCTACGACAAAGTATTCGTCGGCGGCGCAGTCGCGAATGATTTTTTCAAAGCGAAAGGATACGAGGTGGGGGAATCCCTCATCTCACCTCATTGGTTCCATGCACGAGCACTTCTCAATAATCCCAAACTTATGATTCCCTCTGACGTAACAGTGGTGGGAGAGAAAGGGGTTTCCGTAAAAAAGGCCAATGATGTGGATCCGAAGGAAAAAATCTACGACGTGGGACCGCTGTCTATTTTCGAGCTCTCCGATGCAATCGCCAACGCGCGCTTTGTACTCTGGAACGGTCCTATGGGCAGATATGAGGAGGGATTTACGGAGCCGACGGAGGAAATCGCCCAACTTATGAGTCGCTGCAGTGCCTATTCTGTAGTTGGTGGCGGCGACACCGTCGCTTCAATCGCCAGGCTTCGGCTTGAAAAAAGCTTCTCCTTCCTCTCGACTGGCGGCGGGGCGATGCTTGAGTATCTTCTAAATGGAACACTTCCCGGTATTGAGGCACTTAGGACAGACTTGTAAAAAGCTACTGCGGCGCTACAGTTATCTCAAATGTGGAGGCGTCGATGAGCAAGCATCGGTGGCGTCCGGAGAAACCATACCCCGATAAATTCCCGCAGGGAACGTGGGTTACGCCTTCGCTCGTAATAGGGCTGGCGCTTCTCATCTATGTGGCGGCCGCTCTTATGATCGCGTCAAATATTCTAGAGTGATGCCGGCAGCAATGCCGGTTTTTCTATTTGAGTGATGAACGGATCTTCTCTGCGACCTCTTTTGCCTCTCCTTCTTTGTATGCTTGCCGGCCCCAATGCTTATAACCATCCTCTTTGAAACGTGGGATCACGTGAATGTGCGGGTGAAGAATAAGTTGTCCCGCAGCTGGCTCGTTGTTCATGTTGAGATTAATGCCATCGGCGCCTACTGCTTCTTTGATCGCGAGCGCCACTTTCTGCGCGGTCCGCATTATCGCCGCAAGTCCGTGGTCGTCCATGTCGTAGAGGTTTTCCGAATGTTTCTTTGGGATCACGAGCGTGTGACCAGGGTTATTCGGATGGATATCAAGAAAAGCAAAGCTGTCAGCGTCTTCATACACGCGTTCGGAAGGGATTTCCGAGCGAATAATTTTACAAAAAAGACAATCGGTAGTGTTCATACGTGCTAGTATTTTAGCATGCGACACTATGCGATTCGGGGAACTCCACACCCCGACGCCCTACAACCACTTTCCGATCTTCCCCCGCTCCTCTCGGAGCTTCTTCTTTCTCGCGGTATTGTGGCTCGTGATGACGCGCATGAGTTTCTAAATCCCTCATACGAAAAACATCTCCACGATCCGTTTTTGCTTCCCGATATGGAGAAGTCGGTGGAGCGCATTCTTAAAGCAATTTCCTCCAAAGAAAGAATTGCGATCTGGAACGACTATGACTGCGATGGAATCCCGGGCGGCGCGATCCTCCATGATTTTTTTAAGAAAATTGGCTACAAAAATTTTAGAAACTATATCCCGCACCGCCATCAGGAAGGCTATGGCCTCAATGGAAGCGGAATTGAGACTCTTAAGGGGGAGGGGACTACGCTCATCATTACGGTTGATTGTGGAATTGTTGATCACGAGCCCATCGAAAAGGCGAATGAGCTTGGGATCGATGTGATTGTGACCGATCACCATTTGCCGGCGGCAACGTTGCCTCCAGCCTACGCAGTTATAAACGTAAAGCGCTCTGATTCGCAGTACCCTTTCGATGGACTCTGTGGAGCCGGCACGGCATTTAAGTTGGTGCAGGCTCTTCTTTCCAGAAATCGTTTTGGTATTAAGGAGGGTTGGGAGAAGTGGCTTCTTGATATGGCGGGACTGGCAACGATTGCGGATATGATGCCACTTACTGGGGAGAATCGCGCTCTTGCGCACTATGGGCTGAAGGTCATGCGCAAGTCCCCACGACTCGGACTTATGAAGCTGTGTCGTCTGATGAAAACACAGCAGTCGACGATCACAGAAGATGATGTTGGTTTTATGATCGCACCGCGCGTGAATGCAGCGTCGCGCATGGATCGTCCCGAAGACGCTTTCAGACTTCTCGTTACTGATGACGAGAACGAGGCAAATGAGATGGCACTTCATCTCAACAAAATTAACGATGAACGAAAGGGGGTGGTGGCATCGACGGTGAAAGAAATAAAGAAACGCATCGCCAGCTTTACGGAGGTAAAGGAAGTGATTGTGATGGGAAATCCTGCCTGGCGTCCGGGACTTTTGGGCCTTGCGGCAAATTCGCTGGTGGAAGAGTACAACCGCCCGGTGTTTCTCTGGGGCCGTGAAGGCGGAGAGATCATCAAAGGCTCGTGCCGCTCCGACGGGACCGTAAATGTCGTCGAACTCATGGGTGCGGCGAGGGAAGTATTTGCAGAGTTTGGCGGGCATACGCTCTCGGGCGGTTTCTCGATGGCACAAGAGAAGATTCATGTACTCGAAGAAGTCCTCATTGCAAAATATCGGGAAATAAAACTTGAAGACGGCATTGTCGAGGATGTGATGATCGACAAAAAGCTCTCACTCGATGAGGTGACATTTGAGAATTATCGTCTCATTGAAAAACTTGCTCCTTTCGGCTTAGGAAACACGAAACCACTTTTTATGTTTGAGGATGCTGAAGTAAAGGAGGTGAAAATGTTTGGGAAAGAAAAGCAACATCTTGAGCTTACCTTCACGAGTTCATCTGGGAGAAAAATTTCTTCCATCGCCTTTTTTATGACTCCAGAGGATTTTCCCGGTGCACCGACTGTAGGGAAGAAGGTCAATCTCATAGCCAATATGGAACTCTCTAATTTTCGAAACTATCCGCAACTACGACTTCGTATCGTCGATATCGTCTAAAAAGAAAAAACCCCGATGAGGCTCAGGGCTTCAAGTCTTTGGGTAAAACCTCGATTCGATCCGGGTACACCGCGATGTGCTCTTCGAAAGGGTTGGTGAAGATGAAACGAAGATGCTGGTAGTTCCGCCATCCTTTCTCGGGCGTTGTCCATTCTTGACGGACATAGCGGTACAAGCTGCTGTTGCCGTGTTCGCCGGGGATAAGGCGTGCCTTTGCAGCCTCGATACGTGCGTCGAGTAAGTGCCGGGATACGTTTTGTCCGCGAGGCGAAAGCCGAAATGTTTCTTTGGGGTTGTAACAGTAACCACCTTCGTAGCCCGAGACGCAGTTTTGCGCGAGAAGCTCCTCCACTACGCGTAGCGAAAGCAAATAGAATTCGCTACTGCTGTATTCATCCTTGGTGTAGCCGCCTCTGAAGGTTTGAATTTCAATACAGGGATGTTCCCCTTTCTTACAATGAAGCAGATGCAATGAATTGCTCTGCCACGGTCGTTCCAGAAGTCTCAGCGCAGCTTCCAGATCACCGATAGGCTCCTGATTGAGAAAGGTGTCGCCATGTTTCGTCGTCAAAGCGGTGGTGGTCATTCCCGTGCTCCTCGGCCAGACATCTATTGATACTCTACAAAATGATCCTGGTGGCGCAAGCACATCGAGGTATACTCTCCTCATGCAGAAATACACGATCTATACCGACGGTGGCGCAAGAGGAAACCCTGGCCCTTCTGGCCTTGGTGCGGTTATCACCGATGAGAAAGGAGTCGTCGTAAAAGAGATCTCAAAATTTCTCGGACATCAAACCAACAATTTTGCCGAATACGAAGCGATCATTGTTGCGCTCAACGAGCTAAAAAAGATTGTGCCGGAGAGTAAGCGCAAAGAGACGCAGGTAGAGATGAAAATGGATAGCGAACTTGCAGTGCGGCAGCTCTCCGGGAAATACCAAATCAAAACAGAAAGTCTTTTCCCTAAATTTATTGCGATCCATAATATACGCGTAAAAGATTTTCCGAATATCACATTCACTCACGTACGTCGCGAGCAAAACAAAGAGGCAGATAAGCTCGCCAACGAGGCGATGGATCGCGGCTCATAGTTGCTTTTTAAATCACTTCGGTGATAATTGCGCCAGTCACAAAGGGGGTCCACATGGGCCACGCTCTTCGCAAATCCAATGAACGAGAAATTGGCGTCCAGCGCTTCCGCGAGTTCGTCACATCCTACCTCGCTCTCGTATCCGTGGGGACTCTTTCCCGATTGGTTCGAAACGCACGAGATGCTTTTCGTGCCGCGTATGCAGCGAATACCTATTCGTTTTTTCCAACGGGTCTCACCGTGCGATTCGACCGGTTGGAACTGGAAAAGGTCCAGCTCTCGTACGAGTCAGCAAGCTCACATGGAATCGATGAGGACGGAAGGATCAATAGTACGACGTGGCTCCGTATCCGAATCTACTACCCGCATCACAACGGGCGAGCTTATCTGGGCTCGCTCATCTTCAACTGCACGCTCGAGGGGACGATCACGATCGAACCGGAGAAGGCCTGTCCGGATCAAGAGGTAATCACCGGGGTGCGGCCGTACAAATTCCCGTTGGATTGAGGTTATGATGAACCAACTTACGCAGGCGGATCGCGACAAGGCGCTCCAGATCGCACTCGAGATCAAAGGTTTCAAATCAGGTGTCGTCGAGTTCTCGAGCATGAATCGAAAGCATGTCCGCGACCTTACGGACGACGAAAAAGAGTTTCTCTTTGCCATGGCGCTCCATACTGCGCCCTATACCCGTCGCCCAACGCCGGAAGAGAAGGACCTTTTGCAAAAATGTTTAGAGCGCGCCTCGGTCGCTTAGATCGGGGCGCTTTTTCTTTGCTACACTTCCGCTATGCGCGAGAGGCTGCTTTTGTGGCTCATCCTGGGGTTTGCGGGTGGAATATTTTTCCGCTCATTTTTTAATTTCGGCATAGCATTTCCCATTTTCCTCGCGTTTCTTGGTTTCGTGCTCATCGTTTCATATCGATGGGGACCCCATAAGATTGTGACGACGCTTTTTGTCGCCACTGCGCTCTTCGGCTCATCCCTTGGAATCTTGCGTTATGAACAGACCGAAACAGCACCAAACCCCTCTCTTGAAGTGCTTGTCGGGAGGAATGTTGGGGCAGTGGGCATCGTTGTCGAAGAACCGGATGAGCGCGAAAAATCCACACTACTTCACGTGAGGCTTACCTCGGTAAATGGAGAGGTTCTCGAAGAGAAAGTATTGGCAGCGGCACAGATGTATCCAAAAACCATGTATGGAGATGAAGTTCGTCTTCAAGGCACATTGGAATACCCGGAAAATTTTACGACAGACTCCGGAAAGGAATTTGACTATAGAGCCTATCTCGCCAAAAGCGGCATACGGTATGAAATTTCTTTTCCTGTCGTAGAGATTCTCTCTCATGGAAACGGTAATCCAGTACTAGAAAAACTTTTTAGTCTGAAACAATCTTTTCTTCGCAATATTGAACGTGTGGTGCCGGAGCCTCATGCAGCACTCCTCGGTGGGCTGGTGGTCGGAGCAAAACACTCCCTGGGGCAGAAGCTACTTGATGATTTCCGCACTGTCGGCGTAGTTCATATCGTCGTTCTCTCTGGGTATAACGTCACTATTGTCGCCGACTTTATCCAAAAAATGTTCAGTTTTTTGCCGCACTATTTTGGCTTCAGTTTCGGCGCTCTCTCCATCGTTCTCTTTGCACTCATGACGGGCGCAACTGCTACTACGGTGCGAGCGAGCATTATGGCACTTTTGGTGATCCTCGCGCGCTCAACGGGGCGCACGTATATGATTACTCGGGCGCTAATTGTAGCGGGCTTTTTTATGATTCTTCAAAATCCACGCATTCTCGCATTCGACGTTTCTTTTCAGCTTTCATTTCTAGCGACCATCGGACTTATTTATGTCTCTCCGCTTATCGAACCGAAATTGCGGTTTGTTCCAGAGAGGTTTGGACTTCGAGAAATTGTGACTGCAACGCTCGCAACCCAGATTTTTGTGTTACCTTTCCTTCTCTATACGACGGGCGTGTTCTCGGTTGTCTCTCTTGTTGCCAATCTTTTCATTCTTCCCCTTGTCCCTCTCACTATGCTCGTCGGCTTTCTCACCGGGGTGCTTGGATTCATCACTACGACACTTTCTCTCCCGTTTGCATGGAGCGCGACCGCGTTTCTCTCTTTCATGCTGTTTATTGTTGAAAAACTTGCCTCACTTCCGTTTGCCGCAGTTTCTGTATCAGCATTTTCCTTCGCTGTTGTCGTATGCTGCTACGCTATTTTCGGAATAATTTTGTTTCGAATGCGAAAACCCGCCGGCAGTGATATGCCGGCGGGTGTGGGTGCGAAATCTAGCTTGCTTTCGTGAATCGCTCCTCGATCAGCTTCCAATTAAGGTTATTCCAAAACGCTTCAATGTAGCTTTTCTTCTCCGCTGGCGTGTAGTCCACCATGTAGGCGTGTTCCCACATATCGAGGGTAAGAATAATGGGGAGTCCAGCTAAGTGTCCGACCTCGTGATCTCCGACGAAATAGGTGTGAGGCGTTTTTCCTTTGGCATCCCACGCCAGAGTGGTCCATCCAATGCCGCGCATCATCGCAACGGTTTTAAAATGATCCTCGAACTCTTTGAGAGATCCATATTTATTTGAAAGGGCTGATGCGAGAGAGCCTTTTTCATCGAGGACACTGACACCATTTTCCCATTGCTCAAAATAGTACTCGTGCATGCGCATACCATCGAATTCAAATGCCAGACGTCGTCGCATCTCCGAGATGGCGAACTTACCTCCCTCGTCGTCCGTTTGTTGGTAGGCAGCGACAGTGCTTCGGAGCAAATTTATATTTTTTACATAGCCTGCGTAGAGCTTGAGGTGTACGTCGAGTTGCTTCGCCGAGATCCCTTTGAGATCTGGAAGATTAAATTTCTGTTCTTGATATTGATGCATGGGGTAATGGTTAGTGGAAAAAGTATACCCCGCACCAACTTTGCTGTCATTCTACTGTTTCGCTGAGGTGCGAGAAGTGAGGGTTGGTGCGGGGTATAGCGTATAGGCCATTTTTAAGCGGGGCAGGAGATTGACAAGATGGCATGTATTGTGGTATAATTAAACCAACAAACTGCTCTTTTGAGGGAGAATCAACATGCCACGTTGGCTCAACGACTTTCTGGTTTGGCTCATCGGTGCGCCGGCCAGAGTGATCTGGTGGGCTCTGAAGGAAATGGGGCGGCAATTGGTTGGAAGAGCAAAGTCCGCTGCGGCCCCTTACTTGTGGCCCGCCGCGTTGCTCCTTCTTCTCGCTCTCGTCTATGCGATTGGGGGCCAGCAAGGTCTCGACCAGGCTCTGGTCTACATCGTGGTATTCGGCCTCTTGATCCTCGCCTTCCGAATGCTGCTCTCACCCTTCCGCCCCAAGAAGAAAAAGAAAAAGAAGTAACCGTTCACCAAGCCCCCGTCGCCGCGCGCGACGGGGGTAAACTTTTTAAAAACGAATACAGACGTGCTTCAATATATATAGAACGACTAGAGATCGTTGTCATCTACTCAAAGTTTGGAAGGGCAAGGTCATGAAACGAATTGCATTCGCGGCTCTCATCGTGCTCACCGCATTTTCTCCGTTGTCTGTTTTTGCAGAGTCTTCGGGGACCGAGCAAAAATTGTTTGCAAGTGTGCGCGACTACATCGCACGCAATAGCTACCCTCAGACGCTCAATCTGGACACCTGCGCGCCGGCTCTCCGACGAGCCCTCACTGCGCTCGACAAGCCTGGTCTTGCCGCTGAAGTCTACGGAAAGGAAACTCGCGAACTTCAAAAGGTGAAGTGCCTCGACGCTTTCTCGGGGTTCGCACGCATTGTGCCGGGACGCCCGCTGTCGAGGGGACTCCTGCAGGGGATAGGCTCATCCACTGCGGATCGTACCGTGATCGTTGTCGACATTGCCGATGTGCGATACGTGCACGTTTCTCTTTTCAGGATCGAAACTGCAACCGAATTCGTAAACGAAGTTTTCATGCGCCGCGGCATACCCGCGAAAGTCATTCTCGATCTTCGAGACAATCCCGGTGGGCGCATGGATGCGGCTTTGAAGATTGTTGCGGTGTTCTCGCCGAGCTCGAAGTCCATCGCCATACGACGAGAATACAAAAATGCGTTCTCTTGGGATGACGAAATACTTGGGCTCGGTACGCTCAAGGACACCCGAACCGTAATTCTCGTCAACGAGGGAAGCGCTTCTGCGAGCGAAATCGTCGCCGGGGTTCTCACCAAAGGGCGCGGAGTATGGAAAAGCGATAGGCGCATTCTTATGGGGACTCCCACGTTCGGTAAAGGAGTATTTCAAGAACCAACCAAAGTTGGAAAGCATGTAGCTCTGTGGCTTACGGTTGGAGAGTACTTCATCCAGGGCGATCGTGAATTGGGCAAAGTCCATGGCCGGGGACTCGAGCCTGATGTTCTCGTTCGAGATAGTTCGCCTCGTGAAATCGATAGGGATCCGACCATCAGGATGGCCCTCAAGTATCTTTCACAGTTCAAGTGAAGGCGCGGCAATAGTCGCGTCCTTTTTCTTTGAAGTACTATTATAGTTCCGCTATGAAAACACTTCGCCAGAGGGCACCGCTTTACATTTTACTTATGCTAGTGGCAATTATTCTATTTACTTTCTACGCACTCGCACGTGAAAATCCGAACACACTCACCGTCGCTTTCTTAGATGTCGGCCAAGGAGATGCCATTTTCATTGAATCTCCCACAGGAACTCAAATCGTAATCGATGGAGGGCCGGGCAAAAGTATTTTGCGGGAGCTTCCTAAAGTAATGCCCATCTACGATCGCTCGATTGACGCGATTATGATCACCAACCCCGACGCTGACCACTCTGCCGGTTTTATCGATGTGCTCTATAGATACGACGTGGGGCTCGAGATTGAGCCCGGCACGGAAAAACATACGATCACGTATCAAACGCTTGAAGGCGTCCTCGAGTCAAAAGGAGTGAAGCGTATCTTAGCGCGACGCGGCATGAAGCTTGATCTCGGTGGTGGCGCGCACTTAGAAATACTCTATCCAGATCTCGATGTAGCAAATTATTCTCCGAACGATGGCTCGATTGTAGCGAAACTGATCTACGGAAAGACGAGCGTGATGCTAATGGGGGATGCGACCGAGCGCGTCGAGCGACATCTTCTCGCAATTGCTTCAACGAGCGTCTATAAAACAGATCTTTTAAAACTTGGGCATCACGGCTCCAAGACCTCAAGCTCACAGAGTTGGCTTGAAGCCGTTTCTCCTTCCGCTGCAATAATCTCTGTCGGGCTTGATAATCGCTACGGGCTTCCAAGTCCTGTCGTCACTGAGCGACTCGCGAGCGGCTCCATCCCGTACCTTCAGACTTCAGAAGAAGGAACCATTGTGTACGAGTCAGACGGCAGCACATTTATCCGTAAGTAAAAACCGCCCTTTGGGCGGCTTTTCTTTTTATTTGATGATTCCTGCTTTCTTCAGAGTGGCGTAGGCGCCGTTTTTGTTGATGGTCTTGATCGCGGCGGTCGAAATATTGAGAATGAAGGTTTTCTTCAATTCCGGCACAAAAATGCGCCGGCGCTGAATGTTCGCTTGGCGGCGGACGTTGCCAGAGGGATTATATTGCGTCGCACGAACGCGGTTGCTGTAGCGACCGCCGACGAGCGAAGTTTTTCCGGTGATTTCACAAATCTTTGCCATACGTGGGGAAACCTTACCACAACCACTCCGAGAGCGCAAAATGGGCATATGTTACGATAGCGGAACGATGGATCTAGACCTTTTCTTCCAAATCGTTGTCCTCATTCTCTCGATCATCATTCACGAAGTCGCTCACGGCTATGCTGCGGAGATGTTTGGCGATCCAACAGCGCGTCTTGCAGGACGACTAACACTCAACCCAGTTAAACATGTCGATCCGCTTGGCTCTGTAATTATTCCGGCGGTTCTCGTTTTTTCTGGATCAAGTCTGCTGTTTGGGTGGGCAAAACCAGTTCCATACAATCCGTATAACCTACGAGGGCGCTTTGCCGAGACTGTCGTTGCACTTGCGGGGGTTCTCGTAAATCTTGGTCTTGCACTTATTTTCGGTCTCGCTATCCGCTTTTTTGGCGAATCAATGTCGCCGGCATTTCTCTCGCTCCTCGGAATGGTGGTCTATATCAATTTACTCCTCGCGTTCTTCAATCTGATTCCATTTCCACCACTCGACGGCTCGCGCGCGCTCACGTCGCTTCTCCCGTATCACCTTCTCGAGCGTTACCGCCAGTTTGAAGCCTCAATCGCGAGTTTTGGTCTCATCGCGTCATTTCTTCTTCTCTTCCTACTCATTCAGCTCATCTGGCCGTATTTCTCGGCTCTACTTTCGGCAGTTTTCTCTTTTATTACCGGGATTCCGCTTGGGTCTTGACAAATATAGGATCGATGCTATTATTGGATGGTAGGCTCCAGTGAGGGCCCATAAGGACGAGTTAGCGGAACTCGTCCTTCCCCAGCTCATTTTTAACTACCACAGTGGAAGCTCCTGGTTCGCAAGGATCAAGGAGACTAGGGCCTGAAAAATCCGCCCCTAGTAAAATTCCCACCTCACGGTTCTGGCAAGACACCGTGTTGTAACCAAGACTTTTCATCGCCCGGGCGTGGTACCTTGTGGCGATTACAACTACCGAGAGAGGGGCCAAAAGCCTCACGCAGCTGAAAAGTCTCGCCCTGCGTTAAAATCTCTCTTACATTCCAGCCCCGCATCTCACGATGACGGGGCTTATCGTTTATTTGCATTCACCAATTCTCTATAGTAGAGTGTCGCTACCTCACTTCGAGGTTTTATTTTTGTGAGTACGATCAACCAACTCGTAAAGCGAAGAAGGAAAGACCGCGGGCGCAAAACCAAGACGCTCGCTCTTAGCTATGGCTTCAACACGCTAGAAAACCGCCCTTCAAACTTCATGTCGCCGTTTAAGCGCGGCGTGTGCACGAAAGTGACCACGAAGACCCCTCGCAAACCTAACTCTGCTATCCGCAAAATTGCTCGTGTTCGCCTCACCAACGGAACTGAAATCACCGCTTACATTCCGGGTATGGGACACACTCTCCAGGAGCACTCGGTGGTTCTCGTTCGCGGAGGACGTGTAAAGGACGTTGGACTTCGCTATCAGATCGTTCGCGGAAAGTATGACGCAACCGGTGTTGAGACGCGCCGCCAGGGTCGCTCACGTTACGGAAATAAGAAGCCGAAGGCTTAACCTAAAAAGTAATTTTCATGCGACGCAAAGTTAAAAAGCGAAATATCCCAGGACCGGACCTCATCTACCAAAATGCGAAGGTCAACAAACTCATCAACTATGTGATGAAGGAAGGGAAGAAGAATGCTGCACGTAAAATTGTCTACGGCGCGTTCGACATCATCAAAAAAGATCATGGCGACCCGGTTGAAGTCCTTGAGCTGGCTCTGAAGAACGTTGGCCCAACGATGGAAGTACGCTCACGCCGCGTCGGTGGGGCAAACTACCAAGTGCCGCGCGAGGTTCGCCCTGAGCGCCGTCTCGCACTCTCGTATCGCTGGCTCCTTGACGCTGCAAGCGGGAAAAAAGGCAAGCCGATGGCGGCAAAACTCGCCGACGAAATCCTCTCTGCAAGCAAGAACGAAGGCTCTGCAGTTAAGAAGCGCGAAGATACGCACAAGATGGCGGAATCTAACCGCGCATTTGCCCACTTCGCCTGGTAGGAACCGCTCGCTCGAGCGGTTTTGCTTTTGTGTTGACATGACAAAATTTCTCGCTAGTGTTCAATTGAACTGTCCACCGACTGGAGAGACGTCCAATGAAAAACCAACTCTACATGGCCGCTGGTTGGCCTTTTGAGGATCGCTGTAGGATGGCGGAAGAGGCACTTCACAATCTCATGCGCGAGTTCGAAAAAATCCTTATCGATACGACGACGCTCGGGGGAAAAATCTATAAGGAAGCAAAGGAAAAAATCGATGAAACCCCCATCGATGTGATGAAGAAGGCAGTCTTCTACGAGGAAATCTCCACAAACAACAATGCGTATCTTCAAGGCATCAGCACTCTCCTCAAGGGGAAGTGGCAAGAGGGGCTCACGATGTACGGCACGATTTATGGCAATGACGCCGTAAAATTCGCCGCGGAGAAGATGCGAAAGTCGGTCAACTAGGCGAGGTAACCCCGCGCCTTTTTCTTTTGAAAATGAAAAAGCTCGCCTTAGGCGAGCGCGAGTAGCGGGATTTCTGTGAAGGGCGCGATCTGATGACTGCTCAATTTATTCGCATTCATGAATCGAAAAAGCTCAAGTTCTTTCGTGGCATCACCCTTGAAGTACCAGAAGCTCCCAGTGTCGTCGCTGGCTTGGGTCATGGAAACGGGCGGATCGCCGCTCGTGTAGACAACAAACCAAGGGTCGCCATTTTGTTGCCCGACCCATCCGGAGAGTTCGGCGAACGGTTCGAACCCGAGGCTGCGTAGCTGCGCCTGCCGATCGCCTTCGTGAAGGAGGGCCAGCTCGGTGAGGTGTAGAGCTTCCTTTGGGGTGAATACGTCGAAAGTGGTCGTAAAGTTCTCCTCACATATTGCGTGCAAGGCGATGAGCACGAAATGTTCTTCCTCTGGCGATTTGAGTGCCATTCCAGCGCAGTAGGTGAGGCTGGTCAAATTGAAAGGATCTGCGGAGGGTTGTTTTGCCCGTTCGATCTGGGATTCGATATACGCACGGACTTTACGGAGTCTTTCCGCTGCGTTCATTGTGGTGCTCCTGACCGTTTCTATTCTGACCTTAGCAGATTTTTGTCTTTTTGCATTTTTTCGGGTTTCGTTCTATCTTTACGACACGCCACAGGCGCATTTTTCTTTTAACTATGAATCGAGACTATCCACTGGAGAGACTACGTAACTTCGGAATCATTGCTCACATCGACGCGGGTAAAACTACCACCTCCGAGCGCGTTCTTTTCTATACCGGCGCGCAGCACAAAATCGGTGAGGTGCACGAAGGAGAGACCACGACCGACTGGATGGAGCAGGAGCGTGAGCGTGGCATCACTATTACCGCAGCTGCTATTACCTGTTTCTGGACCAAGACCGACGAACCGGACAAACTAAGCAAAGAAAAGAAGGTTCGCTTCAACATCATCGACACGCCGGGACACATCGACTTTACCGTTGAAGTGAAGCGATCTTTGCGAGTTCTCGACGGCGCAGTCGTCGTCTTTGACGGTGTTGCTGGCGTCGAACCTCAATCAGAAACCAACTGGCGCTACGCTGATGAGGCGCAAGTGCCGCGCATTTGTTTCATCAACAAACTCGACCGCATGGGGGCTTCTTTTGAACGCTCCTATCAGTCGATCCTCGAGCGCCTCAACAAAAAGGCGGTGCGCATGCAACTCCCGATCGGCTCGGAGGAAAATTTCTCCGGTGTCATTGATCTTCTCAAAATGAAATCCTTCACTTTTGAAGGAGATATGGGGGAGAAAGTGATCGAAGGGGAAATCCCGGCGGACATGTTGGACGAAGCAAAGAAGTATCGTGCGGAACTCATCGAGCGCATCGTTGAAAACGACGATGAAGCTATGAATTCCTATCTTGAGGGAAAGGAAGTTGCGCTTCCCGAGCTCAAAAAGATTCTCCGCAGAGCCGTGATCGCGAATAAAATTTTCCCCGTCTACACTGGTTCGGCTCTCAAGAATAAAGGCGTGCAACTTGTTCTTGATGCGGTCGTTGACTACCTCCCGTCCCCGATTGACCTCCCACCTGTTAAGGGAACTGATCCAAAGACAGGGGAAGTCATTGAGCGAAAGCCTTCCGACGATGAACCTTTCTGTGCACTCGCATTCAAACTCCAGACCGATCCATTCGTCGGTGCCCTTACCTTCTTCCGCGCCTACTCGGGTACGGTGGAGGCTGGCTCGTATATCTATAATTCAACCACGGGTTCCAAAGAGCGCCTCGGCCGCATTGTGCGCCTTCAGGCAGATAAGCGGGAGGAAGTGAAGAAGGTCTTTGCCGGAGAAATTGCCGCAGCGGTTGGTCTTAAAGATACTCGCACCTCACATACACTTTGCGATGAAGCAAAGCCGATAGCACTCGAAAAAATTAAATTCCCCGAGCCGGTCATTTCGATGCGTATCGAGCCGAAGACCAAGCAAGATCAAGAAAAAATGGGTATGGCACTAAAGAAACTCTCTGACGAGGATCCGACATTCCGCGTTACCTCGGATCAAGAGACCATGGAAACCCTCATTGCGGGCATGGGCGAGCTTCACCTTGAAATTCTCGTTGATCGCATGAAGCGAGAATTCTCTGTCGAGGCAAACGTCGGCAAGCCGCAGGTTGCTTATCGCGAGACGATTCAAAAAGAAGCAGAGGCCGAAGGAAAATACATCAAACAAACCGGAGGTCGTGGTCAGTATGGGCACGTCAAAATTAAGATCAAACCGCTCGAGCCGATCGATCCGGAAGCCAAGGTCAAGAAAAACGTTTCCCGCGAAGAGCATTTTGAATTCATCAACAACATCAAAGGAGGCGTCATCCCTCAAGAGTTCATCACGCCGGTTGAGAAGGGTATCAAGGAAGCAATGGAGCGCGGTATCGTTGCCGGTTTTAAGATGGAAGACATTTCTGTCGAGCTCTACGATGGCTCCTACCATGATGTCGACTCCTCTGAAATTGCCTTTAAAATCGCAGGCTCCATGGCCTTCCAGGAAGCTGCACGTAACGCTCGCCCAGTTCTACTTGAGCCAATCATGAAAGTGGAAGTCGTCGTGCCGGAGAAATTCGTCGGCGATATCACAGGCTCTATCAATGGAAAGCGCGGACAAATCGAAGGAATGGAAGAGCGAGGTCTCGCACGCGCAGTTCGTGCAAAAGTTCCGCTCTCGGAAATGTTCGGCTATACGACGAACCTTCGCTCAATGACGGAAGGACGTGCCTCCTTCACCATGGAATTCGATCACTATGAGGTAGTACCACCTAATGTTGCTAAGGAGATAACAGAGGCACGAAAGTAATATCGCCAGACGCTTGCCCTGTAGCTCCGTCGGAGACGGATGGTACTGGGGTCGCAAAAGAAATCACGGAAGCGCGCAAATAATTGTGCACAGTCTCTAAAATGCGGAGGGAGAAAGCCTGCTAAAATTTGAGCAGGCTTTTTGATCTTCGAGAGGAAACCATGAGCAACGTAATCGACTGCCGAGGCAAGAGCCTTCCGGAAGTCGCGGAGCTTGTGAGAGCTTCTTTTGCGGGAGATGGCACCACCGAGAACCTCACCTGGTTCTATAAGCTGAACGATCCAACGAGCCCCCCGGTCTATGCAGTGAAGCTCTATCGAAATACGATTTTCTACTCGCGATTCCTTCTCTCCGACGGGAGGGTGCATGCCCCGCAAGATGGGCAAGACCTCCATTTCACGGAAGGGGAAGGAGAGGAGAAATGGAGACTTGTCACCACCGACGTGCTCGTTCCTAAGTGGGCAAGGCTATCGCCATCGTTCGGTGAATTGTTAACGGCCTGATACAGATCAGACCGTTTTTCTTTTTCTATAAAGGGAAGAGCCATATATACTTAAAGTGAACTGAACATTTGCAAGGAAGGGATCGGCTATGGCGAAGAGAAAACGCGCCTCGACCACCTCCCTCAAACAGGAACCTCCTCTAGCGCCAGTAAATACCATTCGGGCCATCGTTCGTGTCACGGATGATGCTGGCCACAGTCACAAGGCGACTTTCTACTGGAGTGAAAACGGAGGGAAGCTCGGCTCATGTTTTGAGTTCGGCGTAAAGATACGACGCCGAGGGAAAGCCCTCGATGATCTTATCGAAATATTACTTGACGAGCAGTTCAATCTGCAAAAATCACTCCGATTTTTTACCGGAGTGCGGCGGTTTGGAATCGTTTTTTACACCGATAAGCCCAAGCTCCTCTCTGATGCTCCGACTCGCGATGAGGACGGGCACGAGCTTCAACCCTTCCATTACGCGCAGTATTTCGAGGATGGTTTCCGGAGCATCGCGGAAACGACCTTCAACGAATACCGCGAACTGATCATCCTCCTGGATCGCTTCGCTAAAGGTGAAGCAATATCGGCGGAAGATGTGTATGTGACATTTCTCGAGGTTCAAGACTCGGATTTGCGCACATCGCCACCGCCTTCTAAGGAAGAAGCCAAAATTCGTTCGCGGGGAGGAATCTTCCACCACGCTGCATTCATCCACTAACGTCGGTCTTCGCAGGCCGATTTTTTTATGTATAGTATTTTTGGACAACAGTAACTAAGACGGAGTCCGCTGTGGAGCGAATCTCAATAGCTCATCATCCCGCAATCCCGCCCCATGCACGTATTCCCCTCACTGTTGAAGGGCGGACCCTCATTCGCAGCAGAAATCCATACGTCGAGTTTGATTTCGAGTTTTCTTGGCGCGACACGACGAAGGTGCTTGATGTCGTCTGCCATATTGGTGCGAAGCTCACTTGCAGGAGATTCGAGATCGCCCATTTACGGCAGTGTCTCAACCAGTCGAAGTTTGGCGAGGGGAATGGAGCCTTCAGTTTCTGCAGAGAGCGCCAGGAGCTCGTCTATCAAAAATTGATTCAAGAGCCAGACCTTCTGGCGGTCAACGTAGAAGATGCGGATCCGAGAAGCCCCCGCAGCAGAAAGAGGGAAGGTCAGCTCATCGCGGAGGGAGTTCAAAGCTACCTCGACGATAAGGCACGCGGCGTCGTTTGGGACCTTATGGGTCTTGTTCCCCTTATTGCCCGGGTAAATAACGGCGAACGTTTCAGTATCGCGAGTCTCAATCGCGAGATCGACACCTATATGGGAAACGAAGAGAATTTTCGTGAACTCTACTGGAACCTCCCAACCCTCACAGAACCTCACGAGTGCTAGCCGACCCACCCTGGGTCGGTTTTTTCTTCATCTATTTGACTAATTTCAGAGTCCCCGCTACTATATCCTCACGCAAATGTGCGTCCTTTTTTGTATGGACGCGCAGAAAGCATTATTAATCTACCAAGTCTCGTGAGGTAAGGCGTCTCTCGCGCACTAACCTCAAAGGATTTGGATCATTATCACGATATGGCAACATTTGATCGTTCCAAGCCGCACGTGAACGTGGGTACTATCGGCCACGTTGACCACGGCAAAACTACCCTCACTGCCGGGATTTTGCACACGCTCAATCTCGCCGCAGCCGAAGGGTATGGTGCGCGTGCAGAAGCCGTCGACCAGATCGACAACGCACCGGAGGAGAAGGCACGTGGAATCACGATTGCTCTCCACCACTCCGAGTACTGGACGCCGAACCGCCACTACGCGCACATCGACGCTCCAGGACACGCGGACTACATTAAAAACATGATCACGGGTGCCGCCCAAATGGACGGCGCAGTTCTCGTCGTCGCAGCAACGGACGGCGTGATGCCACAGACCCGCGAGCACATTCTTCTTGCACGCCAAGTCGGTGTGCCGAAGATTATCGTCTTCCTCAATAAGGTGGACATGGTACCGGACAAAGACCTCATCGACCTCGTCGAGGAGGAAGTTCGCGAGCTTTTGACGAAGAACAATTTCGACGGCAAAAACGCTCCGATTATCCGCGGTTCCGGCCTCAAGGCACTTGAAGCCAAAGACATCAACGACGAATGGGCACAGAAAGTACTCGAGCTTGCGAAAGCACTCGATGAGTACATTCCGCTCCCGGTTCGCGAAGTTGAAAAGCCGTTCCTCATGCCAATCGAAGACATCTTCTCGATCGAAGGACGTGGTACCGTCGTTACGGGCCGCATCGAGCGCGGACGAGTGAAAGTTGGTGAGGACGTTGAAATCGTTGGTATCAAAGCAACGAGCAAGACGACCATCACTGGTATTGAAATGTTCAACAAGCAACTCGAGGAGGGTCTCGCAGGCGACAACGCTGGCATCCTTCTTCGTGGTACCAAGAAAGAGGACGTTACCCGAGGCCAAGTCATCTGCAAGTCGGGTTCCGTTACTCCGCATACGGAGTTTGAGTCGGAAGTCTACATCCTCAACAAGGATGAGGGCGGCCGCCACACCCCATTCTTCACCGGCTACAAGCCACAGTTCTACGTTCGCACCACCGACGTCACCGGCGAGGTAACACTTGCAGCTGGAGTCGAGATGGTTATGCCGGGAGACACTGTGACCTTCAAAGTGAAATTGACAGCACCGGTCGCGCTTGAGGAAAAGCAGCGCTTCGCCATCCGCGAGGGTGGTAAGACGGTCGGAGCTGGAGTCGTCACCAAGATCGTCGCCTAAGCACTTCGAAATTAATTCATGGCAAGCGAAACTAGCAAAAAGCCCCGCGCACCTCGCGCAAAGAAAGCGGTGAAAGCCGCCGAGGAGGCGCCGATTCAGAAGCTCCGCATTCGCGTGCGCGCCTACGAGCATAAACTCCTCGACGCGTCCGTGAAGCAGATCATCGATACGGCAATCCGCTTCGACGCAACCGTCGTTGGGCCCGTTCCGCTTCCAACTGAAATTAAAAAGTATACCGTCAACCGCTCAACCTTCGTCCATAAGAATGCGCGAGAGCAGTTCGAGATGCGGGTTCACAAGCGAATGATGGATATTATGAATCCAAATCCAAAGGTGATTGAGGCTCTCACGAACCTTAATCTGCCATCTGGCGTGAACATCGACGTAAAGATGATATAAGCAACTCGGCGTATACAAAAAATCCCTCCTCCCGAGGGATTTTTTGTTGACATATCTCTTTGAAAGGAGTTTTCTAGGGGCAGAGCTTACCAATCGGGAGCACGAACATGAAAAAGAGTGTCGCGCCGCGAAATTATCCAGCGCTCATCGGCTACTTCATGGGGATGCTCGGCGTTTTCATTTGGATTTCGCTCACGAGCACGCGCCCCAAAGAGATCGTTCACGTTGATATCTCGACCATTGTGATGCTTGCAGTTCTCACATGTATGATTCCGCTCTACATCTATATGTTGCGCCGGTATCGAAAGGCGATGGCTCATCGATCTTGATCTTCCGGTTTCCTTACGCATCGCCCGCAGCCTTCGGCTCGGGCGGTTTTTCTTTTACTTGACATATCTATTATGTGTGCTATCATGTCCCTCTTGCTCTTAGATTGAGGAGGAAAAGCCATGACTCCCTGCGTCGCCTGCACCCACCCCGTTTCCGGCGGTGGCAATCGCCACCGTGCTGGCACCTGCCCGCCGTCCCCGCAGCCGGGGTACAACCGCCTCGCGCGGAAGCGTCGCCGCAACCGCCCGATGGGCTTCACGATCCCGCCGCGTGGCATGCCGATCCCCAAGACCGGCAAGCCGAGCGCTTCGTCGAAGGTGACCAAGTAGGCTACAAGCACCAACATAGTTAGTTCCCGCCCCGCCAGGAAGCCTCGCTTCTTGGCGGGGTTTCTTGTTTTGTTTGCATTTTTTTGAAGCTTCCTGTAGTGTGTCGACATTCGCTACGTTCCCTAGGGCATACCCGGTGGGAACCAATGGCAAGCAACCCCGATCGGGGCGGCGCCGTTGTTGGCGCATTTTTTATTGCCCATGAAATTCATCGTTGGATTCAAACAACATATGACGCAGATTTTCGATGAAACCGGGAAGGTTACCCCGGTCACGGTTCTTTCTGCTTCCCCAAACGTCGTCATTGCCATCAAAAGCAAAGAAAAAGACGGATATGTCGCCGTTCAAGTCGGAGCAGGAGCACGCAAAGAGAAAAATATCTCTATGCCAGTCCGCGGTCATCTCAAAGGGCTCGGCAATTTCATGGTTCTTAAGGAGTACCGACCTGAAAAGGTGTCGGAGGAAGACGAACTCTCCAAAATGACACCGGGAACTGCTGTTGGAGTGGATGTATTCGCACCGGGAGATAAAGTAGTCGTTTCCGCCATTTCAAAAGGTAAAGGATTCCAAGGTGTCGTGAAGCGACATAAGTTCAAGGGCGACTCGCGAACCCACGGTCGCAAGCATTCCGAGCGAGCCCCAGGCTCCATCGGCGGAGGCGGCCGCGCGGGAGGGCGTGTCATCAAAGGAATGCGCATGGCCGGCCGTATGGGAGCTGATCGCATTACGGTAAAAAACCTTCACGTGGTCGCAATCCACAAAGAGGGAAACGAAATTTTGATTTCTGGGGCAGTGCCGGGTCGTCGCGGCACGATCGTTGAAGTCCGCGGAATGTAATTTTTCTATGGAACACACTATTTACAGTCAAAAAGGTGAGAAGACGGGCAAGGTTATACTCCCGAGCTTCTTTGCCACTGTGTGGAAGTCTGATCTTGTGCATCAAGTCGTTGTTGCGGAAGCGGCAAACGCACGCGTCACCATTGCCAACACGAAAGATCGTTCCGATGTGCGTGGTGGAGGCCGAAAGCCATGGCAGCAAAAAGGAACGGGACGTGCACGACACGGATCTTCTCGTTCGCCGATCTGGCGCGGAGGAGGTTCAACCTTCGGTCCGCAGAAGGAGAAAGATTATTCCCAGAAAATCAACAAGCGCATGCGCCGCAAGGCTCTCGCGATGGCCCTTACTCGCAAAGCAAAGGACGGGGAAGTGATCTTCGTCGACAAACTCGTCTTCTCTAAGCCTTCAGCAAAGGACGCGAAAGTAATGCTCCTCGCGCTCGGCAAAAATAAAGAATTTTCTGCTCTAACTGACCGCCGTAACAACGCTGCACTCATTGCAACCGCCGGGAATGATATCGATACCAAGAAGAGCTTTCGAAATTTCGGCAATGTCGCAGTGGAGGAAGCACGCAATCTTACTGCTTCCGAAGTGCTCGGCAAGAAATACCTCATTATCGAAAAGCCAGAAGCGGTATTCGAGGTGTGGAATAAAACCCTTAAAGTATAACTATGGCTCTCTTTAACTTTGGAAAGAAAAAGGGCGGCGGAGCTCTCCCCAAGAAGGCGACGGAAGCTGTTGCTCCAGTCGTAGCTGCGCCAAAAATCCCAAAAGCTGCTAAAGATGCTACGGGATCAGGGTCTGGGCAGTACGCTCACGTATTCCTTCGCCCACGTGTAACGGAAAAGGCGACGGACGTGACCTCGAACAGCGTGTATGTATTTGAAATTGATCCGCGAGTGGGGAAGCGTGAAGTGCGCGAAGCAATGAAGCGCGACTACAAGGTTAATCCAGAGAAAATTCGCATCGTGAATCTTCCTGCAAAGAAAGTGAGTTCCCCTATGCGCGGCGGATTCTCGGGTGCAACGAAGCGTGTTAAGAAAGCGTATGTATACCTCCCGAAGGGAACGACTATCGAAGTAGTCTAAAACCATGAAGACACATAAACCTACATCTAAAGGACGCCGACAATTTGTTTCGATCGAAACGAGGAAGTTCGTGACGGTTTCCGAACCGCACAAGGCTCTTACCTGGGGCGGCAAGCGCCGTTTCGGCCGCAATGCATTCGGTCGCATCACGACTCGCCACAAAGGGGGTGGTCACAAGCGCCTCTTCCGCGACATTGATTTTATGTACGACAAAAAAGAGATCCCGGCACGCGTTGAGACCATCGAGTACGATCCAAATCGCACCGGCTTTATCGCCCGTGTTGTGTATCGCGATGGGGCCCGCCGCTACATTCTTGCATCGAAGTCGACCCGCGTAGGGGATGAATTCATCGTCTCGGAGAAAGCTCCCGTAAAGCTCGGCAACCGCCTACCGCTGCGCGTCATGCCAGTTGGTACGTTCGTCTACAACGTCGAAATCCAGCCTAAGGGTGGCGCAAAGCTCATCCGTTCCGCTGGAAACACTGCCGAGATCGTCGCGCAAGATGGTGACTACGTGAACCTCAAAATGCCGTCTTCTGAAATTCGACGTGTGCTTGGCACGGCGTGGGCGTCGGTTGGAGAAGTTAGCAATGACGAAAACAAACTCCGCTCGCTCGGAAAGGCAGGACGTAACCGTTGGCTCGGTATTCGCCCGACCGTTCGCGGTACCGCCATGAACCCGGTTGACCACCCACACGGAGGTGGCGAAGGACGCCAAGGTCGCGGTCGCCGACGTGCGATTTCTATTTACGGCAAGCCAACGGGTAAGGGGCAGAAGAGCCGCCGGCCAAAGAAGTATTCAAACCATCTCATTCTCTCTCGCCGACACGTCGGCAAACGAAAATAGAAAGAAAAATCGCCTCGCACGTTGTGCGGGGCGGTTTTATGTCGGGCTTTCAGAATCAGTCAAGATGAATGCCAAGCAGAAAAACGAATTTATATACAACATGCACAGCACGGTGGTTAGAGAGAGCGCCCAGTGCATTTCATTCCACAGCAGACCGCCCAGCAAGCAGTACAAAATGAGATCGACAGTCGCAAGTCCCAGAGTCCAAAATGCTTCTTCGTCCCAGCTGATGAGCCAGTCACGGAAAAGGCATACGAGGAAGAACACGATGACTGCGACGGGCCAGAGGAAAAACAAAATCATGAGGCCAAGAGCCTGAAGCGCGTGGTGCCAGGACCAGAGCTTGCGAAGAGATATACGTTCCTGCATGACGTTCTCCCTGCCGAGAATCTCGCTGCATAGTAAGCAAGGATATAGTCCCGTCAAGTAACGAAATTGCCCCGCGCATTGCTGCGCGGGGCGGGTGGTTTGGGGCGAAGAGGCTAGTTGCCGGCGAGTTCCTCGTTGGCGAATTCGCGGGGAATCGCAGTCGAAGGCCTCACCTTCAGCCGCGGTACGCCGGGCGTCCGCGCCATGAAGTTGGCGTTTGGGTACGCGTGGGACTCGTAGCTCACCAGCGAGCCGGCAACGAACTTGTAGGTCGGGTTCCTCGTCAGGAAATCTTCGATTTTCTCGACGACGTCGACATAGCGGTCAGCTTTGACGCTGTGCCACTCCTGGTTTTTCTTTTCCCCGACCGTATAGCGGAATCGATAGATATTCATGGAGGCTCTCCTTCAAAGGGCGGATGTTTCGGTTCAATTATACCACGATTAAAAAATTTTAGCAAGTGAGAAAAATGCCCCGACGAAGGTCGTGGCATTGAAGTGGGGCGCCTTATTCGGCGGCGGCTGCAAATTGAGGAGGTGAATCGTCGTCGACGTGCCGCACCAGAGAGCTGTTTACGTAGCTTGAATAATAGGTTCGTCGTGTGAACAAGCTGCTCACGTGGCCGAATCGGAAAAAGTCATTGCGGTAACGACGAGCCTCGTCATCATCGGTTGCGCTGAACTTGATCGTTTCTTTGTGTCGGCCGTTCGGCTCACCTTTCGGCGTGAGTTCGGGAACGGTGGCATCGAAACTGTACGTTGGCATTTCGAAACCCTCTTTGAACTACCTTAACGCCACTTTAGTCCTCTCGTTTCGAACTGGCAAGACCCTACAGAAGCCTTTGTTTGACAGTGGAGCTCTCTACAAGTAGTATGTCACCCAAGCTCCGTGCGAGCTTTTTTAGTTGAAAATATGAGCCGATCTCTCAAAAAAGGACCCTACGTCGACGAAAATCTCCTCAAGAAAATTGAGGGAAAGAAGCCCCAAGCTACGGGGTCTATTAAGACGTGGGCACGCCGCTCGGTCATCGCTCCCTCAATGGTAGGTTTCATCTTCGGCGTCTACAACGGCAAGCAGCACATCGACGTCCTCGTAACGGAAGACATGGTAGGACACCGCCTCGGAGAGTTTTCTCCTACCAAGAAGTTCACCCGTCACGGCGGTAAGATGCAGAAGGAACTTGAGATCAAAAAGAAGGAAGGTGAAATCGCTGCAGCCCAGGCTGCGAAGGCGGTCGCGGCAGACGCGGTCAAGAAATAATATGAAGGCTTCTATCACCAACTATCGCCAAGCACCGCGCAAAGTTCGCCTCGTCGCAACTCTCGTTAAGGGGAAGACCGTTGGTGATGCGCTTGCAACCCTCACGCATCTCCCAAAGCGCGCGGCTCTTCCGATGAAGAAACTCATCGAGTCAGCAATAAAAAATGCAGAAAACCAGGGCAAGAAAAAAGAAAATCTTTTCATAAGTGATTTCCGTGTCGATAAGGGGATGGTGTTCAAGCGCTTTATGCCTCGTGCCCGAGGTCGCGCAGCGCTCATACGCCGCGAATCGAGCCATGTAATACTCGCTCTCACGGAGGGGGTTCCACCTAAGAAGGGTCGCAACGCCAAGAAACCCGTAGTTGCAAACGCATAACCATGACACATACCGTACATCCATACGCACATAGACTAGGGATCCTCCGCGACTGGAAAAGTCGCTGGATTACCGCTGATCCCAAGCGCTTTCGCGAGTTCGTAAAGTGCGACACTACTATTCGTAGCTACCTCACGAAGCGTCTTCGTGGTCTTTACGTCTCTGGCGTTGATATCGAGCGCAATAACAAGATCCTTCGCGTGATCATCAAAACCTCTCGCCCGGGTATGCTCATCGGACGCTCCGGAGAAGGGGCAGTGAAGCTTAAGAGCGAGATCGAAAAGATCATCGCGAAGCTGAAGCTCTCTGATCAAACCGCCCTAAAACTCGATATCGAGGAGATCCGCTCTCCAGAAGGGAACGCAGCAATCGTTGCTTTCATGGTGGCTGAAGGACTTGAAAAGCGTTTTCCTTTTCGCCGAGTTTTGAAACAAACCGTTGAGAAAGTTATGGCAAATCGCGACGTCATTGGTGTTCGCATCGGCATTGCCGGACGTCTTGGAGGAGCCGATATGAGCCGCTCCGAGGAGATTAAGCGTGGTCGCATTCCACTTCAGACTCTTCGTGCAGACATTGATTTCGCTCGCGAGAAAGCATATCTTCCATACGGCGTTATCGGAGTCAAAGTCTGGATCTACAAGGGCGAAGTGTTTGCTGACCGCAAAGCTAATGCGCCGAAGTCTAAATAACCACTATGCTCTTTCCGAAAAAAGTAAAACATCGCAAGTGGCAGACTGGCCGCTGGAACCCAAAGCGAAACACTCCAGATACACGTGGCGTTACCATCGCGTTCGGTTCTTTTGGTCTCAAGTCGATGACACATGCCCGCGTCACGAGTAACCAAATCGAAGCAGCACGTAAAGCAATTGCTCGTCAGCTCGGCAAAACAGGAAAGAGCTGGATTCGCATTTTCCCAGATCGCCCGTACACTAAGAAGCCGCCGGAGGTGAAACTCGGTAAGGGAAAGGGTGACCCGCAGGGGTACGTATTTGAAGTTCTCCCTGGACGTGTCATGTTTGAAATCGACGGCGTCGAGGAGCCAGTTGCACGCGAGGCGCTTCGCAAAGCGGGGTCAAAGCTTCCCGTAAAGAGCAAAATCGTCGCGCGCACATAAACGTATGAAAGACATCAAGAACAAAGGAGATGCAGAGCTCAAGAACCTCGCCCATGAAAAGCGAAATTCCCTTCGTGATTTCCGTTTTGGGGTTGCCGGCAGCAAGGTTCGCAATACCCGCGAAGGTCGCAATCTCCGCAAAGACATTGCACGTATCGAAGGCGAGCTTAGCTCACGCAATAAATAATATGACTCCGAAAGCACTGACATCTCACAAAAAGACACTCCACGGCCTTGTGGTATCCGATAAAATGCAGCTAACAGCTGTGGTTTCGGTGCAACGTTTTGTGAAGCACCCGAAGTACAAGAAGTTCCAGAAGCAAACCAAACGCTATAAGGCGCACAACCCGGAGAATAAGGCCAAGATGGGAGATACCGTCACCATCGAGGAGTGCCGCCCTATGAGCAAAGACAAACATTTCCAAATCATTTCGATCACCCCGGCCTCAGCGGGTGAATAACCTCTATGATTCAGCACCAAACATTAGTCACTATTGCAGATAACTCCGGCGCCAAAATCGCCCGAGTCTTTAAGGTTCTCGGGAGCTCCAAGAAGCGCTACGCGGAGATCGGGGATTTGGTGGTTCTTTCAGTGCAGGTTGCCGAGCCGCGCAAAATGATGAAAAAGAAGGAAGTTGCGACTGCGGTAGTCGTGCGACAAAAGAAGGCTTTTCGCCGAAAGGATGGCTCCTACGTTCGCTTTGATGAGAATGCTGTAGTGATCATCGATAAAGCAAAAATGGAACCACGCGCTGGGCGCATTTTCGGCCCCATCCCCCGCGAGCTTAGCGAAAAGGGATTCCAAAAGATTGTTTCTCTCGCACCAGAAGTCGTCTAAATCTATGAAGATCAAAAAAGGAGACAACGTAATGGTTATTTCAGGTAAGGACCGCGGGAAAACGGGGAAAGTTCTTCGTGCGTACCCAAGCGAGAGCAAGGTGATCGTCGAGGGCGTCAATATCCTCAAGAAGCACCAGCGCCCAACCAAGAGCAACCAGCGCGGCCAGATCGTCGACAAGACCATGCCGATCCACGTCAGCAAGGTCATGATCATTGATGGAAAAGGGAACCGCGCACGAGTGGGCTATCGCACCGTAGGAGATAAGAAACAGCGCTTTGCCCGTACGACCGGAAGCGAAATTTAATACCATGCTCGAGATCATCAAGAAACAAAACGAGGCAAAAGGAGCCCTCAAATATAAGAATGTAATGCAGACGCCTAAGATCGAAAAGGTGATTGTCTCGATTGGCACTGGCTCGATCAAGGATAAGAAGAAGCTTGAGGTAGTAGTCGATCGACTCTCGAAAATCACTGGCCAGAAAGCTGCTCCTCGCTCTGCAAAGAAATCCATTGCGACCTTTAAGGTGCGCGAGGGCGATGTGGTCGGCTACCAAACAACGCTTCGCGGTACGTACATGAATAATTTCATTGAGCGGCTCCTTGCGGTTGCAATCCCGCGCACACGCGACTTCCGTGGACTCGATGCAAAAGCAATCGATGAAATGGGTAACCTCACGATTGGTATCAAGGAACACACTATTTTCCCCGAAACGGCAGATGAAGACCTCAAGGACGTCTTCGGTTTTGCGGTCACCGTAGTAACCACCGCAAAGAACCGCGAGGAAGCGAAAGCCTACCTCACTCACCTCGGATTCCCCTTCAAAAAGTAAATTAAAGCGCCCCACTCGGGGCGCTTTTCTTTTGATCGCGGCTTTTTGTTTGGTTTGACACTATTTGTGCGTGGACGTAGCGTGGAAGCGGCAATAGCCCAGCCATAAAGTGGGCTTAGTTCTCTGAGAGGTCAGTCATGACAAGAAGGCATGAGCCACGACGTTTCTTCACGGGGCATCCGCTCATCAATGTCCGTCACTTCACCGAAAAGCTCCATTGGAGCGAGTTCTTGGATCAGTGGGAAGATTTGGTGAACGGGCATGTGAAATGGAAAAAGCTTAGCGATCCAGAGCACCCTTCCATTGACGTTTGGCCGCGCGAATGGCGCTCGGCCCGTGCCGAGGAATTCATTTCTCTCCTTCACATCGGTTTCGATACGAATGCGTATCCACGCACCGACATGAAGCCATTTGATTGGGTGAGAGACCGCCTTCATTTCTATCTCGATTACGCGCAGGAATTTAATCACGCCATTTCCTCGCCAGAGGATAGAGCTGGGTATCACTCTATATCGCCCGCGGCAAAATGCCGTCAGGCGATTGCGCGAAAAGCGTGGGAGATGTTGTGTCACCGCGTTTTTGCCCTAACCAACAGAGGAGATTTTGGTTTCGATGATCGGGACCAGTGGATACATGTGGTGTGGAAACAGGAGACGCTTAGTAAAATCTTTAAGCTCTTCAGTAACTTACATCTCGAAGGCAATTTTTCCAACTGGAGCAACCCCAACTGGAAGCATAAGGATCATCACCTTGAGATTGCACAAGATTTCTGGTGGAATCTCCTTAAACTCATATGGCATTACGAATCATTCCATAGGCACCGTTCTCCGACCCCTGAGCCTCTCGCAAAGTGGGCGCGTTCCCAGACGCTTCCCATGCTGGCCCGGGCGTGTCGACTCGATTTCATTTTCGAGTCTCCTACCGAGTTGGCTGGATGGGCGGCCATCATTGAGCCGGAGACACTGGTCTCCCTTGAGAAGATCACACTCGATAAGGAGGGGTTGAAGGACGGGCCTCCCGCGAAGAATCTTGTGGAAGCATTCCAGCGGGGCTCTCAAGCCGCGAGATATCTGATACTCCACAAGCTGAAACGAGGCGAGAAAGTGCAGTTTCGCACCACTGTTCGATAAGCCAAGCCGCTCAAAAAGCGGCTTTTTCTTTGGTTTGACAGAGAACTTTTTACTGCTAGATTCAGAAACGGCAAGTCAATCTTTTTGAGGGGGATCGCTATGGGCTCCAATACGTTTCAAGTGCGGGAAGAACATCGGCTGATACTTGAGCGGCTCAAGAGTAAATGCTGCTCTCCTACAGATGAGGAATTAATCAAGACAGCGCGATCATTTTTTGATCTTTGTATGATGGAAGTACGACAGGGTCGCAGGATCGCTTCAGTAAATGAGGCTACAAAAGAATGTGCCTTTGTTGAGATTCAAGGATTCACCGATTTTGTATCTCATGAAATATCTCGGCAATCTGGGGTGGAGTTGATTAACGTTTCACTTTCTTTTCTCGAGTTTTCGATAGATGAGGTCGAGAAGGGGAGGGTAATAGCTTCGGTTGACGGAAAAGATCGAACTTTTCGCGCAATGGAAGTTCCTGTCTTTTCAAGGCCAGTCATTCATCCTGCCGGTCGCGCCTGAGCTCTCTTTGAGGGCTTTTTTCTTTGGTTTGACACCCCCATTCCCAGCTGGTAAGCTCTCCCCATAAAGCCGTTAGTTCGGCTTTTCTTTTGGCAAGTCTCCGCCTCAGGCGGAGATACTGCAAAAGGGAGAGGAATACCTTCTCTTTTTTGACTCTCCCTTCCGAGGGATTTGCCAGGAGTGCAATACCACATGGCAAAAACTTCCGTCATAGTTCGCAGCAAACGCCCCCCGAAATTCAAGTCTCGGGTCGTTCGACGTTGCTTCAAGTGCGGCCGTAAGCGAGGTTATATGAGGGATTTCGACCTTTGCCGTATTTGTTTCCGCGAGCTCGCCAACGAAGGCATGATTCCGGGTATTAAGAAATCTTCTTGGTAATTATATGACCCTCGTCACCGATCCAATTGGAGATTTCGTAGTGCGCCTCAAGAACGCAACCGATGCGGGCAAGTCCCATACGATTGCACCGTATTCAAAGCTAAAGGCTGCTGTGGCCGAGACGCTTAAGTCCCGCGGCTTCATCAAGGGCTACGATAAGCGCGGCAAAAAGGCAAAGAAAATCATCGAAGTTGAACTAATTCCGCTAAAAATTCAAGGTGTTGCTCGTGTTTCTAAGCCTGGACGTCGCCTCTATATCCGCGTCAACGAAATCAAGGCCGTTCGCTCGGGCCAGGGTGCACTCATTCTCTCTACCCCGAAAGGAATCCTCACTGACCGCGATGCGCGCAAAGAAAACGTTGGCGGCGAAGCGCTTTTCAAAATTTGGTAAATATATGTCACGCGTAGGAAAACAAATTCTCACGATCCCCGAAAAAACCGAACTCACGGTCACGGATAACCGTATTTCCGTAAAGGGCCCTCTTGGCGAGCTTGCGCGTCCGCTTGATGGTCGTGTCGAAGTTTCAATCACTGGAAAAGAAGTACGTGTAAACCCAAAGGCTTCTGGCAAGGAAGGGGACGTACTCTCTGGAACCTATGTTGCTCACATCAAGAACATGCTCGAGGGCGTCAATAAGCCCTTCGTAAAGAAGCTCATCATCGAAGGAATTGGCTTTAAGGCTGATGTACAAGGCGACACGATCACTTTCGGTCTTGGATTTTCCCACCCAGTCAAAGTTAAAGTTCCGGCAGGACTCAAAGTGGTGGCAGAGAAAGGCGGTATTCTCATCATTTCCGGATCCAACGTCGAGCAAGTAGGCCAATTTGCTGCTGATATTCGCGACCTCAAGCGACCAGAGCCGTATAAAGGCAAAGGAATTCGTTATGACAACGAAGTCGTCCGTCGCAAGGAGGGTAAGAAGTCTGTCGCGTAACCTATATGAAAGGAAAAACTTCAACACTCGATAAACGAGACCGTCGCCACAAAAAAATCCGCTCACGCGTGAAGGGAACAGAGTCGCGCCCACGCCTTGCGGTTTTCCGTTCTAATAAATTCATCTACGCCCAGCTCATCAACGACGATAAAGGAGTAACCATCGCAGCAGCAAAGACTGGGGAAAGCAAGAAGCCGATGCTCGAGCAGGCAGTGCATGTGGGCACCGAAATTGCTAAGAAAGCGCTCGCAAAGAAAATCGAGAAGGTTGTGTTTGATCGCGGCGGTTTCAAGTATGCCGGATCGATCAAGGCCTTGGCTGATGGTGCACGAAAGGGAGGCCTTCAATTTTAAATATGGCTGAAGAAATTAAACCAACTGAAACAACCGAAACGACCGCTCCAGAAGCGGCGCCAATTGTAGCTGCTCCGGCAGCACCATCTGGTCCAGGACGACCAGCACCTTTCGTGACCCAGGATTCTCGCGATCGACGCGGCGGTCCACGCGGACGCGGAGGGGATCGAGGGCCACGACGTGGTGGTAAGCGCGATGATCGCGCACGGAGTGAATTCGATCAGAAGATCGTTTCGATTCGTCGCGTGACCCGTGTCATGGCAGGTGGTCGCCGTTTTAACTTCTCTGTCGCCATCGTCGCAGGAGATCGCAAAGGGCGCGTCGGAGTGGGACTTGGGAAGGGTTCCGACACAGCGCTTGCAATCGATAAGGCACTTCGCGATGCAAAAAAGCATATGATCCGCGTGCCTCTCACCAAAGAAGGACGCATTCCTCATGAGGTTCAAACAAAATTTGCTTCTTCGGAAATTATTATGAAGCCAGCACCAGGTAAGGGATTGGTGGCAGGAAGCTCTGCGCGCACCGTGCTTGAACTCGCTGGAGTAAAAGATATTTCTGCAAAGCTTCTCTCACGCAGCAAAAACAAAATCAACAATGCACGTGCCGCGCTCCAGGCGCTTCGTGAGCTTCGTACTAAATAAATTCCATGCAACTTCACGAGCTACAACCAATGCATTCCCGCCCAAAAAACCAGCGTGTTGGTCGTGGGGGAAAGCGCGGCAAGACCTCTGGGCGCGGAGGCAAGGGGCAGACTGCGCGCGCAGGAGCAAAGATGCGCCCTGAAATGCGCGATATCATCAAGAAGCTTCCAAAGCGTCGCGGCTACGGCAAGAATCGTGGACGCACCGTCTTTACTATGCGCCCGCGCCCAGTAACCGTTGACTTGAGCTCAATTGAAGCCGTTTTCAATGCCGGGGCTGAAATAACCCCAAAAGTGCTTCTCTCGAAAGGTCTTGTAGAGCGCCATGGAGGTCGCGTTCCTTCGGTAAAAATCATCGGCGGTGGGGAAGGAAAAAAGTTTCTCATTGTCGACTGTGAGGTATCGGAAGGGGCAAAGAAGGTGATCGAGAAGGCGGGCGGAAAGATTTCGTAACAAACTATGGGAAATTTTCTTGAAAAGCTGCGCGTTATTGTAACTGACAAGCAATTGCGCAATCGTATTCTTTTTGTACTAGGGGCACTGGTGGTGTTTCGACTTCTTGCTACAGTTCCGATTCCAGGCGTAAACGTGGATGCGCTCAATCAGCTTTTCCAAAATAACCAATTCCTCGGGCTCCTCAACATTTTCTCCGGCGGCGGGCTCGGGAATCTCTCGATCGTTCTCCTTGGCGTTGGTCCCTACATTACAGCCTCGATCATCATGCAGCTCCTTACGATCATGTCTCCGAAGTTGAAGGCCCTCTATACGGAGGAAGGGGACGCAGGGCGCGCAAAGTTCGGTCAGTACTCACGTCTTCTCACGATTCCACTCGCGCTTATCCAGTCTTTCGGATTCCTCATCCTTTTGGAGCGTCAGGGGGTTGTTTCTTCACTCTCTAGCTTTGAATTCGCGGTTAACGTCATGGTGGTCGCCGCTGGTTCCATCCTTCTTATGTGGATTGGAGAGCTCATCACCGAGTACGGCATCGGGAACGGCGTCTCCCTTATCATCTTTGCCGGTATCGTCTCTGTCCTTCCCGCTACTGCCTCGCAACTTCTCTTTACGTTTAGCCCGACCGACATCCCTCTTTACCTGACATTCTTCGTTGGGGCACTCATCATCATTGCAGCAGTCGTTGTCCTCACCGAGGCGGAGCGACCGATCCCGATCACCTACGCGAAGCGCGTTCGCGGCATGAAAGTGTACGGCGGCACCTCAACGTACCTGCCCCTTCGCCTTAATCAGGCAGGCGTTATTCCGATTATCTTCGCACTCTCGATTCTTCTTTTCCCGCAGCTTATTTTCAATTTCCTCTCGCACGTCAATAACGACATCATTGTGGGTATTGCCAACGTCATGTTGCGATTCCTCAACAATAGCTTCGCCTACGCTGGACTCTACTTCCTCCTCGTCTTCGCCTTCACGTATTTTTACACCGCCGTGACGTTTGATCCGGATTCCATCTCCCAAAATCTACAGCGCAACGGAGCCTTTATTCCAGGAGTTCGTCCCGGAGAAACTACCTCCAAGCACCTCGCAAAAATTCTCACACGCCTCACGCTGGTAGGCGCGCTCTTCCTCGGATTCATCGCGGTGCTTCCACTAGGAGTTCGTGCACTCACTGGAATACAAGCCCTCGCTATCGGCGGAACAGCACTTCTCATCGTCGTTCAAGTGGTTATCGATTTTATTCGAAGGATTGATGCCCAACTTTCAATCCGCGAATACTAGAATCCTTTGACTTCGCGATCTCCATCGTTACTCCCTGCGGTGCTCTCTCACAATGCTTTTACTATTGCTCGGTTTTCTCTTCGCGAGAGCCTTGGGTCCCATCGGACTCAAAAGATTCTTAGTGGCAAAGTGAATTATTCTGATAGACTATCAAAATGAGTTCGATAAAAACGTTTGTATTTATGGGCCGTCCCGGCTCCGGAAAGGGAATGCAGGCCAAAATGCTTGCCGAGAAGCTCGGTTACCCTGTTTATTCAACAGGAGCAAAGGTACGTGAAATAAGCAAAGGGGCTACGTACTTGGGGAATCGCATCAAGGAAATCCAAGAAAAAGGAGAACTTACACCTCCCTGGTTCGCCTCCTATCTTTTTGAGGACGCGCTTCTCCACCTCTCACTGGACGATGGGCTTATTTTTGAAGGTGCAGGACGCACGGAGAGCGAAGCGCGTCTATTTGATGAAGTAAACGGATGGCTTGGACGCGATTATCGAATTTTATACCTTGATGTAAAGGAGGAGAGCATTCTCGCGCGACTCTCAAAACGCCATGGGGTAGAAGGACGGGTGGATGATGATCCAGAGCGTGTGCAGACACGGTTTAAGGAGTTTGCGGTGCGGACTATGCCGGCACTTGGCTATTTCAGGAGTATTGGTAAGGTGATTGAGATTGATGGAGAGCCGCTTCCTGACGCAGTTTTCGCACAAGTCCTCTCCGAGATCCAAAAACTGTAGACATGACTATACGAAATGAAAAAGATCTTGCGGCCCTTCGTGAAGGCGGCAAGCGTTTAGCTACCATTTTGAATGCACTCGAAAAAAGTGTGGCCCCCGGCGTTTCTACGGACGAGCTCGACAAGCTCGCGAGGCGACTAATTGAAGAGAATGGTGATACGCCTGCATTTCTCCATTACACCCCTGAAGGAGCAGATCGGCCGTATCCCGCGAGCCTCTGCGTTTCTATCAACGATGAGGTGGTGCATGGAATTCCCAACGAGATCCCCTCCGTGTTGCGCGAGGGGGACATTGTGGCACTCGACCTCGGCCTTATCCACGAGGGGCTTATCGTTGACGCAGCACTCACCGTGCCGGTTGGAAAGATAGATGGCACTGCAAAAAAACTTATTGATACAACAAGAAATGCTCTCGCTGCAGGGGTGGATGCTGCACGTGCCGGAGCCACGGTAGGAGACATTGGTGCTGCAGTAGAGGCGGTGGCAAAGAAAGGAAAATTCGGCATCCCGCGTGAACTGGGAGGCCATGGCGTGGGGCTCAAGGTGCATGAGAAGCCCTACATCCCTAATTACGGGAAAAAAGGTACAGGAGAGAAATTAAAGGCGGGTATGGTGATTGCGATTGAACCGATGCTAAACGAAGGAAGTGGCGAGATTCGCATGGACAACGACGGCTATACGATCCGTACCGCGGATTCTTCTCGTAGTGCTCATTTTGAACATACAATTCTTATCACTGAAGGGGAGCCGGAAATTCTCACAAAATAAAAAGAGCGGAACACTAGGTCCCGCTCGGTTGTTCATACGCATTCCGCAACATTTTCGCAATGCGCTGCACTATCTCACGTCGTGCATATGGGAACCAAGGCGCTGTCCTGCCTGTAGCCCACAGATACGGAGTTAGTCGCGAATAGCCTGTTTTCTCCGCGAGCTCTTGCATATCTACGCCGTGGCTTCGCCGTGCTTCCTGAAGAATCAGTCCAAAAAGAATTTTGCATTCGCCATTGTATTCTTCGATGCGAGATGCAAATTGCAGATGCGCTTCGCGCGCTTCCGTTTTGATCTTTTCGGCGAGAGCTACTTCAGTCGAGCTCAAGGAGCTTTTCCTCCCGTCTCTCGGTCGGCGGTGTCGCCACCCGCGCGTCTTCGTCTGTAGGGGTTTCCGCTTTTTCTGCAACCATCCGAAGTCCCTTGCGGGAGCGGCCGAGTTCGTCGAGACGCTCGCCGCGCCAATCGCACATCCTATTCAAGGGTTGTTTCCTCCTTGCCAGAAAACCAGACTCGACTATAGCGCTCCTTTTTTTAGAGCGCAACGGGGTTTGAAAAAGTTCCGAGAGCAGGGTATAGTCAATCGCTATGAAGCATCACAAGGAAGAGCGCACACTCGTTATCATCAAACCGGACGGCCTTCAGCGAAGTTTGGTGGGGGAAATCATTAAGCGTATTGAAAATGTCGGCCTTAAGTTGGTCGCTATGAAGATGATGGTACCAACCGAGACAAAAATTGAAGAACACTATACGCTCGATCCGAATTGGCGTCGCGTTACTGGAGAAAAGACGATCAAGGGCTATAAAGACAAGGGCCTAGAGCCACCATCAAATGACCCTCTTGAGATTACGGCACGCATCCTCGCCAATTTAAAGACCTACATGACGAGCGGCCCCGTTATTTTCATGGTTTTGCAAGGTGCTCACGCAGTAAAGATTGTTCGTAAGATTGTAGGCAGCACAGAGCCACTTACCTCCGACGTCGGCAGCATCCGTGGCGACTTTGTGCTCGATTCCTACCAGATGTCGGACACTGATAACCGCGCCGTGCGAAACCTCATTCATGCATCGGGGAGCGTTGAGGAGGCAGAAAGCGAAATAAAGCACTGGTTTGTTCCTGAAGAAATCATTAAGTATCGTCTCGTGCAGGATGAGATCCTTTACGACGTAAATCTCGACGGAATTCTTGAATAGAAGCGTAACCTTCGATACTTCCTTTGGTATACTAGAAGTAGGGTTAGTTGGCGTATTACCCCTTACGCATATATAAGGGAGTCTCATATACGCCGCGTCCGTGAAGCCCTTGGCTACTACGACTCGTCATTGCGGACACCCACCTAGCTACGCGCTAGGTAATACGCACAAATAACCCTAAACAAAACGCTCCCGGCCGACTCGGGGGCGTTTTGTTTGTTATATACTAAACATCCATGGCGGATTTGAAGCTCACTCTCACTTTTTGCGGCGGCACGGGGACCGTAACTGGGGCAAATTTTCTTCTCGACGACGGTACTACCAAAATTCTTGTCGATTGCGGATTGGAGCAAGGTGGAAGGTTTGTTGAAAACCATAATCACGATCCGTTTCCCTACAATCCTCGCGACATTGCTGCGCTCCTCGTGACCCATACGCATCTCGACCATATCGGGCGCATCCCAAAACTCGTAAAAGACGGTTTTAACGGTCCCATTTTCTCAACGGCGCCGACCCGAGCGCTCGCAGGCATCATGCTTCCTGATGCACTCTCGGTAATGACACAGGAAGCCGCCTCTGGTGAGGAGCCTCTATACAGCAGTGCCGATATCGAGAAGGCGCTTTCTCTATGGAGAGAAATACCGTATCACGAAGTAGCATCGTTGGTTGGAAATTTTTCGGTCCGATTGAAGAACGCGGGGCATATTTTGGGTTCGGCGATCGCCGAAATCCAGCATGGAGACAGAAAGATCGCCTTTACAGGAGATCTCGGTAATTCACCTTCGCCGCTTCTTCCCGATTGCGAGACAGTGACTGATGCAGATTACATCGTTATGGAGAGCGTCTATGGTGATCGGAATCACGAAGGAAGGGAAGAGAGGCGAGATGCTCTTGAGGACGCTATCGAAGATACCGTGCGTCGCGGCGGGGAGCTCCTGATCCCAGCTTTTTCGGTAGAGCGCACTCAAATATTGCTGTATGAAATAAATAATCTCGTAGAAGAAAGTAAAATCCCCATGGTACCGGTATTTCTCGACTCCCCGCTTGCGATTAAAGCGACCGCTATCTATGAGCGTTTCAATTCATTTCTCAAAGACGAAGCAAGGGCACAAATAGAGAAAGGAGATGATATTTTTTCATTTCCACAGCTTTTCTTTACCGAAAAAAGGAAGGATTCACAGCGCATTTGGCATACGAAAGGCCCAAAAGTCATTATCGCTGGATCCGGCATGTCGATGGGCGGACGCGTGCTCTCTCATGAGCGACGCATACTGCCTGATTCAAAATCAACCATTCTTCTTGTGGGGTATCAGGCGCCCGGCACCATCGGAAGGCGTATCCAGGACGGAGCTAAAGAAATCTCAATAAATGGAGAAAAAATAGCGGTGCGCGCTAAGGTAGCATCCATTCACGGGTATTCCGCGCATAAAGATTCCGAGGGACTCATTGCATTTGGGGAAGCGGCTTCCGAGAAAGTGAAGCGCGTATACGTGACAATGGGGGAGCCAAAGGCTTCGACCTATCTTGCGCAGCGTCTTCGCGATTATGTAGGCGTTAATGCTGTCGTACCTACACTTGGCGACACGGTGGAGCTTAACTAACTTCTCCACATAGGGAGAGTAGTAGGAAGACGGTATACTACATCTTTATGGGAGAGGAAATGATTCGCCATGCGCACACGAAGGTAAAAATTTGTGTTTCGGGAGCGGCTGAAACAGGACACTGCGGCATTAACGCATTTGATAAAGGCAAAGACTTAGGACGTGAAATTGCCAAGCAAGGAGCGATTCTCGTCACAGGAGCTACGACCGGTTTTCCAATGTGGGCAGCGCAGGGTGCAAAGGAAGAAAACGGCCTCGTCATAGGTTTTTCTCCCGCATCAAGTGAGCGTGAACACGTCGAGGTATTCCGACTACCGGTTGATTTCCATGATCTCATTGTCTACACCGGCTTTGGGTACCCTGGACGCGACCTCATTCTCACTCGCTCGTCGGACGCGGTCGCATTTGGGTGCGGGCGAATCGGCACAATACACGAGTTCACGATCGCATTTGAAGATAAAAAACCAATGGGTGTTTTTGAAGCGGATTGGGAGACTGACGAAGTGATCAAAATGATTCTCTCGAAGGGGCACCGTCCCGATGGGTTTGTGATGTTTGACCAAAACCCAGCAGTACTTGTTACGAAGCTCATCAAGATGGTTCTCGATCGTAGAAAATTCTATAAGGCTTAAGTAAAAACCCCCGCATGCGGGGGTTTTTACTTAAGCGACTGATTTTACTACTTGAGCAAACGTTTCTGGGTGATTTTCTGCGAGAAGAGCAAGGATTTTTCGGTCGAGCTTCACTTTTCCTTTGCCGAGGGCTGCGATGAATTTGCTGTAGCTCATGCCATGCTTCCTTACTTCCGCATTAATTTTTACGGTCCAAAGGGCGCGCATGTCAGCTTTCTTGTCTTTGCGATGAGCGAAGGCGTATTTACCTGCATGAAAGATTGCCTCGCGCGCCTGTCGCTTCTTGGTGGAACGACCAAAACGATATCCTTTCGTCTGGCGAAGGATGTATTTGCGACGCTTTGAACTCGTGGTCCCGCCTTTTACTCGTGACATATAAAAATATTATGCGCGTGAGCCGCGGGGAAGGAAACGGCTTCTAAGCTCGTTGCTCATCTTGAGAGTTACCGTGCCTTTGCGATTAAGGCGACCAATGCGAGTCTCTTTTGCATTGAAATGGTTCTGCCCGCTCTTGCGCGCCAAAATCTTCCCGTTGCGGGTGACGCGGAGTCTTTTTGTGTAGGATTTGTTCGTTTTCATGACTTTTTTGTTGCTTTGTCGCGTTCGATGATGACCGTGAAGCCTTTGGGACTCTTCTTGATCGGGTCAGCAATCTTGTGCGGCTCGGAAATGATGAGCATGAACCGCTCAAGGCGCTCTTTGAGAAACTTTTCGTCCATGTACTTGTAGCGTCCCCACAAGTATAAGTCGATTTTTACCCTGTCCCCGCCCTTTAGCCACTCAACCGCCTTTTTTGCCTTAAGTGCGAGGTCATTTTCCCCGGTACCGATCTTTATTTGAACGCTTTTGGTCTCGGTGGTGTGCGCCTTGCTCTTAGCAACTTGGTCTTTCTTCTTTTCGTCGTACTGAAACTTACCATAGTCCATTATTTTGGCAACCGGCGGATTGGCGTTCGGAGAGATCTCAATGAGATCTAGCCCCGCGGCCTGTGCCCGGCTAAGGGCTTCAGGGGTCGATAATATACCTAAATTGGCGCCGTCAGCGCCAACTACCCGCAACTCGGGGGAGCGAATGGATTCGTTGATTCGTACCTTTTCTTTCACAGGACAGGAGCTACTGTACCATCATTTTCCTATTAATTCAACGGCTCTACAGAGACGTCTTTAACTTCAATGTGGGCTGCTCCTTTACCTTGGTCCCACACTTGAAGGCCGATACCTCCTTGTTGAAATTCAGGATTCGATATTAAACCAGAGACCACCGTAGTTCCATTGATGCCACACTCAATTTGGTTCCCGCGCGCGGTCATCGCGAGCTCTACATTCGCTGGGTCACCGCTAAAAGTGTACCCGCTTCTCTCTATCGGGGTTTGGCCCGACGCGCGGTGAATTTCCAGAAGGATTCGATTTTTTCCAAAGACGCACGCCACAAAGTCGTCCTTTGCCGCGCGCCTTCCTATGAGGGTAATATCGCTTCCTCCTTTCCAGTGTATGGTCGCTTGGTAGGTGTAATTCTTCCAAAGGTGGGAACCGTTGAGGAACGCGGCAGCACCCGTTGCTTCTCCATTGGCATCAAGTGTAAGCACAGCCCCAGATGGAGTGATGGTGCCCCAACTGCCCGCCCATTCAGACCCATATGGAGGTGCGTGGTAGGGAAGATCTCGGACGTGCCCAATAGTAAGATACTCGAGCAATTTCTTTCCACTCCAATCAACCCCTGGCTCTATGCGCTTGGCCATAAATCCATTTGGGTTTGGATAATTGTAGGAGTCACCCTCCCCGGGCCAGTTTTGGTAAAAGGCGTAGGAGTAGAGGGTTGGCACTATCCGAGAAACGATCGCCTGTGCACCCGAGAAGTTCAGTGTATTTTGACCGAAGTCACTATAGGGGTAGGCGAAGGTGGACACTGGTTTGCCGAAAACGGACTCGAGTGTTTTCTTTGCGCCAGACAGATCCTTTTGTATACGCGCGGCGAATTCTTCGTCACTCTCCAAGCGATTTTGATCGGTAAGATAGAATTTATTGCTAAGGAAATGCCCCTTTCTCGTTCCTGGCTCGCCGGGGACGGTTATATCGTATAGAACGTGGTCATCCGTGCCATGCGATTCAAGTTTCCAGCGGCCGCTTGCAGCCATTTTTTGAAGCTCATCACGATTGAGATAAAAGCTTAGTGGGTTGCCGCTGTCAGGCATTGAAAGTCCCGTGATCACGTACATAACGGCGTTGTAGCCTATTTGCGCAAGAACAGGGTCAAAACTGTAGTAGGTATCGCGGCGCCCATCGTCAAAGGTGAGAAGGAAGGATTTCTCCGGCAGCTCGATCCTTCCTTTCATAAAGTCAACGAATTGTTCAATCGTAATTGTGTGCCAGCCGTCATTTTTAAGCGTGCACATCTGGTCGATAAAGATAGAGATTGGTGTATTACCCGCTCCGCTTTCTCCATGATAGAGAAGCACAGGGATTGATTTAGCTGGCGCTCCTCCTTGTGGCGTAAATGAGGCGCCAGCGCAGGGAATCGGAGGTGGGGTTATCGGGGAGGTGATTTGTGCATCAACCGCGGCGGCGGTTGCTTTTTTTGTCGGTGAGGGGGAGGCGTTGGTGAAAGGAGGAAATAATGTATTCACCGTGCTTCGAGAAGGGGCAGTTTGGACCGAAGACTCCGAAGTAGTGGAGGCAATAGTCGAGGTGATAGGAGAGGAATAATTTCCAAGGTGTTGCCCGGGGAACAGATAACGGTGCCCTTCGAGTGCTAAAAAAGGCACCGCAAAAATGCTTAACATGAGGAGCACCTGGACATGTATTTTCTGGAGTCGCAGTCGTTCCATCGGATTTAGATTTATTGTTGCGCTCTTATCTACCAGATAAACACTATCGCCATGTACGGTTCGTGAAGTCCCGCTAGCCACGGAGGATGCGCTCTGGTAGTCTCCCGGAAGATCGAACCTAAGGAAAGGCACTCCCATGGCAGTGACAGACGTGTATGCCAAAGACGGCGTCAACGTGGAAGAGGGCGATAGCTTCTCTTCCTACGCTGGCAAGGCCTGCCGCAGAACGTACAACAACTCCCGCTTCATCCGGATTCACGAATTCGAAGATGACCACTTCCGCGGATCGCGTGCGATCGAATTCGTCACGGATCAAATGCCGGAGCGATTTTTCTTGGACGGAGCGCCAGACGGCAATGGTACGAAGACGGGACTAACCACCGAGGCGCTTTTGCACAAAGTGGCCGGCCACGACCTCATCGCTATGTGCAATATGGATTTGATCCGCGCTGGCGGGCAACCAATCTTTGCCCTCGATGTACTCGATGTCTCCACTCTCGGGAAGACCGGCAACGAGACGAATAAGCGCATGCGGGAGCTCATCGATGGACTCGAGGATGCGGCTCACAAAACCGGCATCGTTCTCTACAAGGGCGAAACCGCCGAACTTGGCGCGTACGTTGGCTCGGATAATCCCGATGCCATCACGAAGTTCAACTGGGCTGGCTGCGTCATGGGTCTTGTCGATCCAAATCGTCGCATCACGGGAGATCGCCTCGTTCCCGGACAAGTCGTGTACGCGCTGAAGGAAAAGGGTTTCCGCAGCAACGGACTCTCTTCGGTGCGGGCTGCCCTCGTAAGAAAATTCGGTGCGAAGTGGTGGCTCGCCCAAGAAGCGAAACGCCACATCATCGCCGCCGCGCATCCATCACTACTCTATGATCGGTTTTTCTTGGCCCTGAATGGCTGGGATGACCTTGAATTTTCCCCGCTCGTTCGCTGTGCGCTCATCGTCCATGTAACCGGAGGCGGGATCAGGGATAAATTCGGTGAAGATATTCTCTTTCGCCGGGGACTCTCTGCCGTCCTCAATGATCTTTGGGAACCGCCCGAGATCATGCGGCTCTGCAAAGCGTGGCGGGGGAGCGAGTTCACTGATAAGCAGTGCTATGGCGCATGGAACGGGGGTCAAGGAGCTTTGGCTGTGATCGATGGGGCCGATGCGCCGCAATTCATGAGCGTTGCTTCTCAGCACGGTATCGATGCGCGTCGCTGCGGCATCATCACCAAAGAATCGGTGCCCACACTCACCATCCACTCGAAGTTCTCGGACGAAGTTTTCCAGTATAAGAAAGAGTAATTCGCCGCTCGTTCACTCGGGCGGTTTTTTTATTTGTAAAAAACAAAAGACCCTTTCGGGTCTTTTGTTTTTTGTGGCGCCGAGTATTCTCTCGGCGTCTCAAAGATCCTGAAGCAAAGCGTAGGACTACAAAATTTTGTGGCGCCGAAGTGCCCCGCACTTCGGCATCCTACAAAAATATAGTCGCTGCGCTCCTTATTTTTGTGGAGATGGTGGGAATTGAACCCACGTGCAATAACAGTTCAAACGCGTATCTACGAAGTGTAGTGTGCTCTGATTTTTCTCGAAATGCTACGTTAGGAGCACACAAAACCGTAGCGGATCAAAGTCTCAAGTTTTAAATGCTGTGCGAGACCTCACAGCATCGAGTCTGAATTTTATTACACTCGACCTACGCTATCAGACATTGCGCAGGTGAATGGGATTTACACTGTCGCGTAAGCGAAAGAGAAATCCTTAGCCGTAAAATACGGCGAAACAACTGATTTTGCAGTTATTTGTTCCGGCTTTTTAGGAAGGTCCGGGCTTCCACATCGCACGTTAGTTTGAAGATTGTATTGTCTAGGCCGATCATCCCCAAGAAACTGACGACTCATCGTCGCAAACTTTTCGGGAAGGCCTAGTATGCCTTTTTCAATGTACGTTCAATTTCTCGTTTTGCGTCGCGCTTTTTTAGATCCTGACGTTTATCAAACTGTTTCTTACCGCGCACCACTGCAACCGAGACTTTGATTTTCTTCCCCTTATTATACATCGAAACCGGCACTATTGTCAATCCCTTCTTTCCTTCGAAGCCCAAAAGCCTGGTTATTTCAGCTCTGGTGAGGAGTATCTTCCGGGTACGCTCGGGGTCATAGGACTTCGGCGTGTTGTTGGGCTGGTAGGCAGGAAGTTGCATACCAACGAGATAGACTTCACTACCGCGCACCACCACCCGAGAACCATCAAGTTTTCCCTTGCCGGAGCGAAGGGATTTCACCTCCAAGCCCAAAAGCTCAATCCCCCCATCAAGGGTCTCTAGTATCTCGTAGTTGAGGCGCACTTTTTTGTTTTCGACCAAATTGGCCATAGGGGGACTATAGCACCGTTGACTTTAGAAGTTTACTCTCCTACTCTCGTGAAAGAAATGTAGAAAGGGGAGCTGCACATGCACTACGAGGGCGACTTCGAGGTGCTTGAGCACCTCTTCAAAAAGCAACAACTGATCACAGCTAACGATTCACGACATGTGAACATAAGACCCGTTCTTCTCGTGCTTTCCGGCACGATGCGAGGTGTGTACGGCGGAGGACAGGTGAGTGCGCTTGAAAATTTCGGTCTCAATGAAGTGTTTGACGTTGCCGTTGGTATCAGCACTGGGGCACCCACCGTAGCGCACTTCCTTGCGGGGCAAGCACATCTCGGTACGACAACATATTACGAGGAATGTGTGAGTCCACAATTCATCTCTCTGCGGCGCATGTGGCAACGCAAGTCAATCGTCGACACAAACTACCTGTGCAGAGTCTTTCGTGGCGAAATTTCACACAAGCCAATTGATCAGGAAAAAGTAATGACTTCCCGTACGAATTTCTTCGTCGGTGTGACCGATGCACGGACGGGGAAAGGCGAACTTCTCGATGCAAAAAAAGTAGAGCCGGATATCATCGAGGCTATTCGTGCCTCAATCGCGATACCCGGTTTTACTTCTGGGTCGGTGGAAATTAGCGGCAGCCGCTATGTCGATGGAGTTGGGGCGCTATCGTTCCCGATTGAAATGGTTGTCGAGAGATTTCGTCCCACAGATATTCTTATTCTTGCGAATCGACCCCAGGGGTATACGTCGAGCAAGCTCGATAAATACCTTGCGCCGTTTTTGATGCGAAAATTTCCTCGCTCTGTCCGTGAGGTATTTCGTAAACGCCACGAAGCAATTGCTCTGGGATTGACCTATCTCTACGAAAAGAAGGATATCCGCTTCATGGTTCTCTGGAGCGATGAAGAAGTCAGAGCTTTTGAGCGTGACCCGCGTAAGCTCATCGCCGCCTCGAAGCGAGCGAAACATCACCTCGATGACCTCTTGTTTGAAGCCAGTTCCCGCGGCCCGGCCCTTTAAGTCGGGCTTTTTACTTGAAGGAGTCTTCTCATGAGGCATTTTTTGTTTTCTGGTATTTTGGGAGCTTTTTTGTATACTACTTATCTCTATGGCTCTCTTTGAGGGAAATGCCCCGAAAAAGGACGACAAAAAGAAAGGCGGCGGTGGCCGCGGACCCCTTTTAAAGCTCCCTGGCGGGGGTGGACTTTGGGGTAATCTTTTCACGGCGTTTCTTATTTTTCTCCTCCTCGCGAGCATTTACTCCTTCTTCACGGAAAATGCAGGGAAGCCGGAAAATATTCCGCTCTCGCAACTCGCCGCCGATGTTCGAGGTGATAAGGTTTCTAAAATCCTTGTCTCCGGTGAGGATCTAAAAATCACCTACACCGATGAGAGTGAGAAGTCATCGAAAAAAGAAGCAAGCACTGCACTCACAGACACTCTTAGCAACTATGGCGTGACGACAGAGAATCTCTCCAAAGTCTCCATTGAAGTTGAAACCCAGTCGGGTTTCCGTTTCTGGTTCCTCAATCTGGCGCCATTCCTCGTGCCGATTATTTTCATCGTGTTTCTTTTCTGGTTCCTCTCGCGACAAGTGCGCGGGGCAGGGATGCAGGCATTCACCTTTGGCCAGAGCAAGGCGCGCATGATCGATCCTAACGACAAGAATCAGCGCGTGACGTTTCGTGATGTTGCTGGGGCGAAAGAAGCAAAAGAGGAATTGACCGAGATCGTCGATTTTCTAAAGAATCCGAAAAAATTCCTCGATATCGGCGCACGCATCCCGAAAGGAATCCTTCTTATGGGCGCTCCCGGAACCGGAAAGACCTTGCTTGCCCGAGCTGTGGCAGGGGAGGCAGGTGTCCCGTTTTTCTCGATTTCAGGATCCGAATTCGTTGAGATGTTCGTAGGAGTGGGCGCCTCGCGTGTGCGGGATCTCTTTTCGATGGCAAAGCGTGCGGCACCAGCAATCATCTTCGTCGACGAAATCGATGCAGTTGGGCGTGTGCGCGGCACTGGGGTAGGAGGAGGCAACGACGAGCGCGAACAGACCTTGAATCAAATTCTCGTTGAGATGGATGGTTTTGAGCCGACCGAAAAGGTGATCGTTATGGCAGCAACAAACCGCCCAGATGTGCTCGACCCTGCACTCCTTCGCCCCGGCCGTTTTGATCGCCGTGTCGTCATTGACCTTCCAGATCGTTTTGATCGCGAAGAAATTCTCAAAATCCATGCACGTAAAAAGCCTCTTGCCGAGGATGTAAACCTCACCGTCGTCGCGGAGCGTACCCCAGGCTTCTCGGGAGCCGATCTCTACTCACTTATGAATGAGGGAGCGATTCTTGCTGCGCGTGAAAATCGTAAGCGCGTTTCGCAATTCGACCTCATTCGCTCCATTGAGAAGGTGATGCTTGGTCCCGAGCGCAAATCGCATCTCCTCAACAAAAAGGAGAAGGAGATTACGGCGTATCACGAAGCGGGGCATGCGATCGTCTCTTCAATACTTCCGTACTCTGATCCCGTCCATAAAATTTCGATCATTTCTCGCGGGCGGGCTGCGGGGTATACGCTGAAACTCCCGTTTGAGGAAAACAAAATGCAGTCTCGCCGAGAATTTCTCGATGACATCGCGGTTTCTCTTGGTGGCTATGTAGCGGAGCGCACTGTCTTTGGGGATCTCACTACAGGTCCTTCAAATGATCTCCAGGTGCTTACTGCTCTTGCTCGCAATATGGTCACCAAGTATGGAATGAGTGAAAAAATGGGACCAATCGCCCTCGAGGGAGAGGGAGGTCAGGCGCTCTTCGGTGCAGGGGTGAATGGAAAAGAATATTCTGAGAAAATTTCTGCTGACATTGACGCGGAAGTGCGAAGCATTATCGACGGCGCGTATAAAAAAGCGGAAAAAATAATTACCGAGCATCGAAAACTTCTTGATGGGATTGCGCAGCGCCTCATGGAAGTGGAAACCGTCGAGCGAGAGGAATTTGAGACGATCCTTATTGCGCATGGCGTAACACCGAAGAAAAAAGACGAACGCATCGACCCGACGGAGAAACTCGTCATTACGGATTGAGATGGATTTCTATCTTGCGATTGCAAATAAGATTCCAGTCTTTGTACTTCTCGTGCTCGCTGCGGCCGCTACTATCGCGGGGGATTATGTCGGGAAACTTTGGTCACTGAACCTCAAACCCTGGACCTTTTGGTTCGCGTTTACACTCTATGCACTCACGGCATTATTTTACTTTCCAACCCTTTTGAGGGAGGGACTCATCGTTACTTCAATTCTCTGGACAGTGCTCGCTACGGTCGGCTTTCTCGCGGTCGGGGTTCTCATATTTCACGAGCACTTAACTCTGCTTCAATGGTTTGGGGTAGGGCTCGGCGTCGTCTCCGTCATCATTTTGAGTTGGTAAGAAAAAGCGGCGCTCGATGAGCGCCGCAATGCGTTTAGGCAGCAAGTTTCCATGTGAACTGCCACTGGTCGTTCGGATTCGGGAAATAACCGAACGGTGTGAATGCCTTACCTTCGCCGTATGTGAAGGGCTCGGTCTGCTTCCACCGCTCTCGCACAAGACGAATTTTTCTCGGATTAACCGGTACCAGCTTCCGATGGAATCGCTTCGCGTTCCAATAGAGAAACGTGTCCAGATAATCGAGTGCATCTAGAAACTCTAGAACTTGCGCGTAGAGTTCCACCGAGCAGTGCCCGGTATAGACGCCGCCCCAGCAACAGTAGGCATGCTTGTTGCCGATATCGTGAGGCGCCAAATCTGTCCCGGCCATAACAAATGCGAGGCGCAGCCGAATCAGCGCGTGGAGTGCAAGAAGATGCTCAAGTTTCTTGATGATCGGGAGGCAATGGTGGTCGGGACGCAAGAAGCCGTTGAGGTAGAGGTATCGGCTATCGAGCGCCAGATGATGAGCGGTAATAGTACACACCAGGTAGTACGGTTCACCGTGGGCGGCCATATATTCAGCGGCTTCCTTGGTGCTGATGTGCTCCAGCGAGATGCGCAGCTTCGAGAATATTACCCGGAGCTTCGGCAGAATTACCTTAATAAAAAGGGCCTCCTGGTCTTCCGGATGAATATCGATACCTCTCCATACCTTCACTTCACCATGGAGCATAAGGGGAATGCCCTCACGCTCCATCATGCGCAACAAGGGAGCTATCGGACTATTTGGTTCAATAAACATCTCGGGCGTGACCGAACGATCCCCCGCCTGTTGGTGTCCTGGCGGGTACCATTTTACGCCGGCGATGAGACCCAGGCGCCATACCTTGAGAACTTCGTCGAGGTCGGTATCGAGTGTCAGGTATATGGTCCCAACCCACTTCACCGACGGTTGGAGCCCATGGAAGATGCGGAGATAGTTTTCGACGTCAACAGCTTTGAGGAGGCGTGGATTTGTATTCGGTTCCAGAATCGCGCCGTCGCAGCGTTTCGCCATATGGGCGGCAACTACTTCGGAAAGAGGATCGTTGCGCCCGTGAGCATGTGTTTCGTAGAAATAAGTCTCAAGGACGGTCGGGTTGACTCGATCGAGTGCGATGCCGAAGGGTGCTGACACAACAGGTCTCCTTAACAGGTCTGCGCGAGACTCTATCAGTTTTTTGCAAAAGAAAAAAGCCGATCCTAGGATCGACTCGCGAGATAGCGATTGATGCGGTAGGGGAGCATCGGCCCCCCGTAGATGAACGAGTTGAAGATTTCGAAGAGATCTGCTCCTGCGTCGAGCGCGCGCTTGCCATCTTCGCCGTCGCTAATGCCCCCAACGGCGATAATGACAGATTTTTGATGGCGTTTTCTGGTATCCTCGACCGATCGCAGGAGGCGAAGGTAGAGATCGGGGCCGCTGTAGCCGCCAACTTCTCCCTTATGTTTTGATCGTAATTTGGCGCTGCGAGTTGTCGTCGTATTGTTGAAGACAACTCCGTCGGCATATGCCAATGCGGTATCGACGCTTTCGTGCCGTTCCGCTTCAGTGAGGTCCGGCGAGAACTTTACGAGAAAAGGAATGTGGCGTGTAACCGGACTCTGCTCGATGCGGACTTTAATTCGGCGGAGAAGTTCACCTAGATAGTTTCCGCCCTGGAGCTCACGGAGCCCTGGCGTATTTGGGGAACTCACGTTGACGATGAAAAAGTCTGCGTAAGAATAGAGTCGATCGATGCAGACTTCGTAGTCGAGAGCGGCGTCTTTGTTTTCCGTCTCTTTATTCTTCCCGATATTGATTCCTATCGGGATTCCCGCCGCACGAGCAGTGCAGAGATTTTCTGCCACCACTTCCATTCCATCGCTGTTGAAGCCCATTCGATTAATAAGCGCTTGATCCTCGATGAGGCGAAACAGCCGTGGCCGGGGGTTTCCTTCTTGAGGCTTCGGCACCACCGTACCGATCTCAATGAAACCGAAGCCAAGCGCCGCAAGTGCGGGGGTGGCCACTCCGTTTTTATCGAAGCCTGCAGCAAGCCCGAGAGGGCTTTTGAAGGTAAGTCCCAAAACCTTCTTTGGCGGAAGTTCAACCCGCGTCATATTGCGGATAAACGCCAGAACCTTCGGCCGCGCACTTATATTTCGAAGCATCTCGAGCGCCAGTTCGTGAGCATCTTCTGCATCACGTCGAGAATAGGCGCGAAGAAGTGGAAGTGCGAGAACCTTATACATTTGAGCTCCCTGTGATCAGGTCTGCGGCAAGGATACCCGCGAAACGATAAAGTGCAAGGTCAACTTTTACATAAGTGGCGCTAAGGGAGGGCTTGTGTTAAATTCTCGGTGGCACTGGAACCGGAGGAGTCTCTATGAAAACTGCTGAACAGATGGCCCGTGAGATCCTTGGCAAAATCGGCATCCAAATCAACGGTCCAAATCCCTGGGATCCGCAGGTTCACAATCCGGCGATCTATTCCCGAGTGTTTTCGCAAGGTTCGATTGGGCTTGGCGAAGGCTATATGGAAGGTTGGTGGGACTGCGAACGCCTCGATCTCTTCTTTAGCCGGGTCACGGGTGGCCAACTGCGAAAGCACGTGCGTTCACTCAACACGTTGTGGCTTGCGGCAAAGTCGACTGTCCAGAATCGTCAAACCAAGAAACGTTCTCTCAAGGTCGGCGAAATCCATTACGATTTGCCCATCGAAGTCTGGAAAGCTACCCTCGATGAAAGCATGACCGGGAGTTGCGCGTATTATCGGGCAGGGAAAGAAACACTTGAGCAAGCCCAGGAAGAAAAAAAGAAGCTTGTTTTTGAAAAGCTCGATCTTCAGCGTGGGCATAGTCTCCTCGATATCGGCGTTGGGTGGGCTTCCTTTGCCGGCTACGCGCTCGAAAAGTACGGCGCGCGCCCCATCGGCGTGACCGTTTCCTCGGTGCAGCGTGATTTCATCAAGAACCGTTATGGGGGTGCGATCGATGTTCGAGTCCACGATTATCGGGACACGGTGCTGCGCGAACCGGTCGATCGGATCATTTCCGTCGAAATGTTCGAGCAAGTCGGTGCCGACAATTTCCGCACATTTTTTGAACTCGCCCGGAAGTGGCTAAAGCCTGACGGGCGTATGGTTCTTCACACCATCGTACGCCATAACCCGATGCGACACATTGATGCTTGGATGGAAAAATACATCTATCCGGGCGGGTGCCTTCCGACGCCGGGCCAGATCGGCACTGCTGTCCATGGACTCTTCCACATTGAGGACGTCCACGACATCGGCGCGCACTATCCGCGTACCCTGGTTGCCTGGATCGACAAGTTCCGTAGCAATCGAGATGGCATCAAAGCGCTCGGCCGCGAGAAACTCGGCATGGACCCGGAGATGTTTTGCCGGATGTGGGACTACCACTACTTGGCAAGCGCCGGCGGTTTCGATTCCCGCACCATCAGCGTGCACCAGTACGTTCTCTCGCCGAACGGAATCCCGGGCGGCATGGAGTATATTCGATAACACTGGCGGGTTCCGAGGAACCCGCCTTTTTCTTTTGGTGTTACGATTCCGTTATGAATAAGAAAAATCTACTGATCTTCTCTATCTTTTTCTACGTCATCCCTCTAGTCGTGGCAGGGATTTTCCACCTGTGGCTGACACTACTTTTCATTCTTGGGGTCATCGTATTTGGTGTGCTGTATCATATGCATCACGAAAAAAAATATTTGTGGGCGGATAAATTTTTCGCATGGGCTCTCATCATTTCGAATCTTTTCATTGCGTATCAGGGTCATTTTAAATCACCATACTTTTGGATTGCCTCCGTGTTTCTGGTGGGCGCCCTTTATTTTCGTTCAAGAGAGCGAGAAGGGTATGAAATACACCACAGTCTATGGCACCTCTGCGGGGCACTCATTACGCTTTTTTGTATCTTCACGTACGCACTATAGTGGGCGCGCCTGGATTCGCCCCCTACAGGGGCAGTACCCCGATTGGATACGTTGCTCACTTCGCTCGCGACGTATGCTCAATCGGGCTTCGAATCCAGGACGCAAGTGCCCCGCACTTGCTCCGCCCACTTGTGCGAGATTAATTCTACAATTTGTGGGCGCGCCTGGATTCGAACCAGGAACCACGGAGGTATAAGCTCCGTGCTCTAACCGTTGAGCTACGCGCCCATTGGAGAGACTATAGCCTAGATGCTATTCGAAATGAAGGTTAGCAGCGACTTCTGCTGCCCGCGCTGCGACTAAGGGATGCTTTGAGAGTGTCGGGTCTTTCTCGATGAGTCCCTCTGCTTCTTTACGTGCCGCCTCGACCATTTTAAGGTTGCTCATTGCTTCCATTGCGATGTCGGAGATTCCCCACTGTCTTCCACCGCCGAGCTCTCCTGCGCCGCGAAGTCGCAGATCGAACTCCGCGAGCTCGAATCCGTTTTTTGCCGTTTTGATCGCTTTAAGGCGCTCGATTGTTTGTTTACCTTTCGTATCAGCAAATACGTAGCAATAGGCCTGATGCGTCGAGCGGATGACGCGACCACGAAGCTGGTGTAGTTGTGCGAGTCCGAAGCGCTCCGCACCCTCAATTACAATTACCGTGGCGTTAGGAACATTCACACCCACCTCGACGACCGATGTCGCAACTAAAATTTGAATTTCGTTACTCGCAAAACGCTCCATAGTTTCTTCTTTATCTTTAGGTGACATTTTACTGTGGAGGATTGCGATATCAAATTCGGGAAACACATCTTTTGCGAGACGTTTAGCCTCTTCCTTCACCGATTTAGCAAGAAGGGCCATTTCTTTTGTTGGATCGGGCTCGTCAATACGTGGGCAGATCACATACGCCTGACGTCCAGCTTTCAATTGTTCGCGTATTTTTTCATAGGTCGCTTCGCGCTCACCAGGAGTAACAATCTCCGTCATGATCGGCTTGCGCCCAGCCGGCATTTCATCAAGAAGGGAGAGATCTAAATCGCCATAGATAGTGAGCGCAAGTGTGCGGGGGATCGGGGTTGCGGTCATGGAAAGAAGATGTGGCGCGATATCATCTTTGCGTACCAGCTTTTGTCGCTGCGCGGTACCAAAGCGGTGCTGCTCGTCGATGATGACGTAGGCGAGATTTTTGAATTTAACTGCTTTCTGTATGAGGGCATGGGTGCCGATAAGGATTGGGATCTCTCCATTAGCAACCCATTTAAGGAGCTGGGAGCGCGAAATATCAGTTGCTCCGTCCGGATTTACTTTTGAGGGAAATTTTTTGCAGCCAGAGCTGGTGATGAGTCCAATATTAATGGGGAGGTGATTGAAAAGAGCGATGAACGATTCAAAGTGTTGTTTAGCCAGAATCTCCGTCGGCACCATGTAGGCCACTTGGAGATTTCCGAAATCTTGTCCAGCTGGACGGGTCATGACGGTCGCGTGCGAGGTGGCGGCCGCAACAGCGGTTTTCCCGGAGCCGACATCTCCCTCGAGGAGTCGCGACATGGGGCGGCCGGATTTCATATCGCCGACGATATCGGCAATCGATTTTTTTTGCGCATTTGTCATTGGAAAGGGAAAACGCGAAGTAAATTCGTCTATGTCGGATTGCTCAAGAGCAACCTTAAAAGCGGTGTGCTTTTCATAGTCGTGTCGTTCTTTAAATTTTCCTACTTGGATGAAAAATACCTCTTCAAACGCAAAACGCTTTTTTGCCGAAATGGAGTCTTTGAGAATTTTCGGCGTGTGAATCCAGATAAGGGCGGTTTTTTTGGCGGGGAGGTGGTAGCGCTCAATGATTTCTGGTGGAATCGGGTCTTCGATCTTTTCAAGTACACCACTTTTCATGACACGATCGATCGCGTAGTAAAACCATTTAGAAGTAACCCCTCGGCTCTCCGGGTACACAGGGTAGAGACTTGCGCTTCCAGGCTCTCCGGCAAAAAGAGGTCCGTCGCCTGCTTCGTTGATGTTCGCCGCTTCCACTTCCGGGTTACTCATCGAAACTCCTCTCTCACTGACACTCGCTTTTCCCGCAACGCGAACAAAGGATCCATTGGGGTGCATCTTCGCAATGTAGGGCTGATTAAACCAAATGAGTTTCACCTTTCCGGTCGCATCTTCGAGGTACCCTTCTGCCATCGGTATCTTTGATTTCCACGCACGTCGCGTTTTTAAGCCAGAGAGCGTCCCGTATAGAGTGGCAACCTCGCCCTTTACGAGGGAAGAAACGGTGGTTTTTTGACCTAGATTGTCATAACGGGTCGGGTAGTGGGAGAGGAGGTCCTCGATAGTAAGAATTCCCAATTTTTTGAGAGCCCGGCGCTGCATTTCATTTATCCGGAAGTGTTTCTCGATGCTGTCCTTCAAATCCATGGGGACAGTATACGCCAAGCGAGGCTTTGCTATACTGCATTCCACTATGGCGTCGAAGAATTCTTTCGGAGAGCGCTCGATCAAGCTTCACCGCTCTCTCAAAGGCAAAATTTCTGTCATCGGGAAGGCGAAGGTGAAGTCGTTAGCGGATCTCAACCTCGTCTATACTCCTGGTGTTGGTGCAGTCTCGACATATCTTTCAAAAAATAAAAAAGAGACGCGGAACCTTACTATCAAAGGTAATTCGGTAGCCATTATCTCGGATGGTTCTGCAGTGCTAGGACTCGGCAATATTGGCCCCGAGGGGGCACTCCCCGTGATGGAGGGGAAAGCTCTCCTATTTAAGGAATTTGCCGGTATTGATGCGTTTCCGATCGTGCTTGCGACCCAAGACGTTGAAGAAATTATCAAAACGGTAAAAAATATCGCGCCTGTTTTCGGAGGCGTGAACCTTGAAGATATTTCCGCCCCGCGTTGTTTTGAAATTGAAGAGCGTCTAAAAAAAGAGCTCGATATTCCGGTCATGCACGATGATCAGCATGGCACGGCAATTGTAGTGCTCGCCGCGCTTATCAATGCTTTCAAGGTGGTAAAGAAGAATATGAAGAAGGCCACTGTGGTGGTTGCAGGCGCGGGTGCCGCAGGCACGGCGATTACGAAACTCCTTCTCCTCTATGGAGTAGGAGATGTGATTGTTCTCGATTCGAAAGGGATTATTGAAAAGGGGCGAAGTGATTTAAACAAGAGTAAGAAAAAATTGGCGGCCATAACGAACAAGAATGGACGAAAAGGAGATCTTCGCCAGGCGCTCCTTACTGCGGATGCGGTAATTGGCGTTTCGGGCCCCAATACCATCAAAGCTTCCGATATTAAACTCATGGCAGGAGAGGCGATTGTGTTTGGGCTTGCGAACCCGATTCCAGAGATTATGCCGGATGAAGCGAAAAAGGGAGGGGCGGCGGTTGTTGCTACAGGGCGCTCGGATTTCCCTAACCAGGTCAACAATTCTCTCGTATTCCCGGGAGTTTTTCGTGGAGCCCTCGATCGCGGTGTGGGGGAAATTACCGATGCAATGAAACTCAAAGCTGCTAAAGCGCTCGCAAAACTAGTACGCACACCAACCGCGGAGAAAATAATTCCTACCGTGTTTGAAAAAGGAGTGGTGAAGGCAGTTGCCTCGGCAATTCACTAACAAAAACTCCCGCCGTGGCGGGGGTTTTTGTTAGACGGCGATAGCCCTCTTTCTTCTGGCGTCGAGCGCGAGCGCGAGCGTCATAAACGTGATTGAAACATCCCGAAATAGGACGTCGAATTGTCCGAGATTGAACACTACGATTGCGAGGAGTGCGGCGGTTGCGAGAATGCTCGGAACAAAGATCTTGCGCCCTGAGAGAATCCAAAGCGCAATGATAACTTCGACGACCCCGAACGCGTGAAGGAGGACTAATTCATCAATCGGAAGGCTTGCGATGAAGGGAGGGAAATACCCAATCCATGCGTTACTGTCCATGAGCGCAGAAATCGGAGGGTACAGGAACGCGAGCGCTACGCCGAGGCGTAACAGAAGGGAAGTCGTTTTATCCATGGATTATTGTACGACGATCGAACACTTCTGGTTTGCGCGGAGGTGGTTGTGGCAATTCCAGGTACCTGCTGTATCGAACTTGAAATCATAGAATTGACCAGGCTTGAGTCCCTTGCATGCGTCGAAAGAGCTTCCAAGACAGTCACTTGCCGACTTTTGTGGGTAAAGGCTGTGGGTCGGGTGAATATCGGATGCTGGCCATGTGTCCCCGGTACCTTGGTTTACGAAACGTACCGTCTGGCCCCTCTTAATGGTGAGTGTTTGAGGGTTGTAGCCGCTGTCGGTCCATGCCATAAGCGCATCGTAGCCCTGGGTGTTCACATCTACCGAAACATCTGTTCCGCCGGTGCCATCTTCCATACCGACATCAGTGCCTGACGGTGGCGGGGGCGGCGTCGTGTTAGATCCATTGGTCGTGGTATTAGTCGTCGGTTCGGAAGAATTTTGTGTGACTAAGTACCATCCGCCGGCCGCAACAACGATTAATATAACGAGAACTAAAAGTATCCGTGAGTTCATAGTGCTAAAGAGTTACATTGTAGACTCCCAGTATAGCAAATTCTGCTGTTGCGCTTAGGAAAGTCCTTGGAAAGCGAACACTTTCTCAAAAATAAGGCGAAACCAGAACGTATACTTCTCCGGATACTTGGCGACATCGGTTCGCAATTCCTGAAGCCCTACATAACGCCAATCCTCGGCCTCATCCTTGTTTAGTATCGGTGCTTCGTCGTAGTGTCCAACAAAGATATGCCCGTACTCGTGCTCGGTAAGTCCATTTTCAAATTTCACTTTATAGGTGTAGGGAAATATTTCGGTAAGTTCACAATCAAAACCCATTTCTTCCTTGAGGCGTCGGTGCGAAGCCGTGAGAGTTTCTTCGCCAGGGGAGGGGTGACTGCAGCAAGTGTTGGTCCAGAGGCCGCCGGAGTGGTATTTTCCCGAAGCGCGCTTTTGAAGCATTAACTCACCTTTTGCATTAAAAATAAAAACGGTCAGTGCTCGATGGAGAAGTCCCCTCTGGTGGGCGAGAAGCTTCTCCTCAACTCCAATTTGTTGGTCTTGTTCGTCGACGAGGATCAATTCGGTTGCCATAAGAGGAGAGTATATCCTGTCTTGCTACAAAATTCTTGTCTCTACCGCAAGAAATAAGGGGATCTCTCTACGCGCCTTATCTTCTGCTACGCTTCTCGGCCCCTCCTCACTTTTTTTGTGAGAAATCCACTCTTCGAGACGCGTGATGGCGAATCCCGCAGATCGGAGCGCCTTCATATAGTCCTGGAGAGAGCGATGAAATGAATAAGTGAAGGTTTTGTCTGAAGAGCCGGGGTGCATATCAATCGGAACTTTAGAAGGGGTGAGGTAGGCATCTACGCGACGATATTGCGCCTTTTCCTTTTCGTCGTACCCCCATGAAGAGGCTTTAGGTATTCGGTATACAGGATGGTTGAGAACAAATATGAAGCGCCCGTTGTCTTTGAGGACCCTTCGACACTCTGAAAATGCGGCCAGAATATTTTCCATATTTTGAATAGCGAGGACAGAGATAACAACGTCAAACTCCTTATCCTTTGCGAATGAGAGGTTAGTCGCGTCAGCGACATGGTAGAGAATGTCCTTTGAAACACTCTTCGCGCTCTCGATAAGAGAAGGGGAGAGATCAGCGCCAGTTATTGAAGAGACACTTTTCTTAAGTGCTCGCGTGAAGTATCCCTCCCCGCAGGCGAGGTCGAGAACTTTTTCATTACCGGAGAGCTCCAGAATCCGTGTGAGATTTGGGAGGATAACCTTTGCATGATATGTATCCTCATTGCCCAAATGTTCCTCGTACCACGAGGCCACTTTTTCCCAAGAGGTATCTTTCTTTTTCATACGCTATCCATGTAGTCTCTCATTGTTCGCTCCAAAGTCGAAGGTATGATATGACGTTAAGGTTCTACTCAAAACGGAGAGGTGGCTGAGTGGAGAAAACGTGAACTGCTTCACATTTTCTCCGGTCCGCGAAGCGGACGCGCCGATGTGAGCGAGCCGTACGGTGAGCGAGGAGGCGCGAGGAGGACTAACTTGTTAGACCCTCAGCTTCCATTTAGTATGTGCGAAGCATATACGGAGAGGTGGCTGAGTGGTCTAAAGCGGCACCGTGCTAAGGTGTTGTCCGGGCAACTGGACCGTGGGTTCGAATCCCACCCTCTCCGCAAAATAATGAGCTCTTGCGAATATATTTTGCGAGAGGAGCGAGCGCGGGGCGCTCGCGTGTGGGATTCGAAGCCCGATTGAGTATTTCTTGAAGTCCGCTGACGCAGAAGAAATCCAATCGGGGTACTGGTTCTCTAAGGACCGAATCCCCATCTTCTCCGCCAGAAATTTGGTGCGGGCATACAGCGGGGCAATTCATCCCTGTAACATCATCGTGTTTGTATAGTCTTATATAGAAGAAAACAAGCCGATAGAAGCACAACCATATGTGAGGCAAGGAGTATAGGAGATTTCGTGACTAACGTGCCGATGGAGGTTGTTCCTCCAGAGAGAACTACCGTAAATTGCCGCGGAGACTGCGAACGCTGCTGCGGAACCACCCGGGTACCACGAGCGAAGGAAATTCCAACCGAGGAGGGCATCTTAGAGGGAGTTCTTTTCGAGGATGTGACACCCCAGAGCTATCAAGGATCGACCATCGGATTCATCGGGTACCGTTATGAGCCCGGAGCACGCTATGACCCTCATTTCCAAAGTTGGGATGGGCGCAGCGACCCGGTGATCCTTCGCTGCAAGCACACTCTCGCCGAGCGCAAGAAAGTGCAGGAGGGTTTCAAAAGAAAACGAGAAGGAGGTGCTTCCTCACAGATGGCCGCAGTTACTTCTCTGTCTTCGGTCTTTCGGTTCTAGTGTGCAAAAGCAATGAGCACTATATCGCGCGCCCCAGCTTGCTGGAGCGCGCGTTTTCCTTCCATAAGGGTTGCTCCGGTAGTAGTTACATCATCGACGACAACATAGGTATGCGAGGAATCAATGGATTTCGAAACGGAAAATGCTCCAGAGAGATTTTCTAGGCGAGCCCTCCGCGGGAGTTTCGTTTGCGGTTTTGTTTCCCTTGTTTTTAGGAGCGCGTGGGAGTAGCTGTGGTGAGGAAGAGGAAGGGTTTCTCGTAGAACTAATTCAATTTGATTAAAGCCGCGACTTTTGAGTCTCACTTCCGAAAGCGGAACAGGCACTATTTCAACATGCCCGAGCTCTACGTCATCTCCCAGAGTTGTAAGTGCATCTTTGAGGGCTGCGCCTAAAAGAGCTGCTGCGCGTGCACTCTTTCGGTACTTAAGTTCCCAAATGACTGCGGCTACGAGTGGGTCTTTATACGAGGAGAGGGCATAGAAGCCCTCGGCAAGCTCTATAGGGGAGAACTTTGAGAGAATGGTCGTGTTGTCATAGCCGGCAAGTAGCGCTTCGGATCTCCGCGGGGGAAGAATGAGGCTCAAAATGTCTTTGCCGATCCGCAGTAGGGTTTCCACGTAGATATTGTACGCTGCCGTTGGAAAGCGATGCTATACTTCTTAAGAATATGGCAAATCCGCTTTCCGCGGTTTCTTCGATTTTTGGCAACCTTTTCGCGAGTAAGGGACCTGAAAGTGTTCTTGGTGTTGATATCGGCTCTTCCTCCATCAAGGTAGTACAACTACGACGTAAATCGGGGGTACCGGTGCTCGAGACCTATGGAGAACTTGCGCTTGGTCCGTACGGAAACCTCGAGATAGGGCGCGCTACGAATCTCACCGCAGAACAAATTGCTAAGGCACTCAATGACGTTATGCGCGAGGCCAACGTCACGGCGACCGGAGCTGCATTCTCGATTCCTTTTAGTTCAAGCCTTATCTCGCTCCTTGAACTCCCGCAAGTTTCCCCGGCGCAACTTGCACAGATGATTCCTCTTGAAGCCCGTAAATATATTCCGGTCGCGATGAACGAAGTCACGCTCGATTGGTTTGTTATTCCGGTTGAGGAAGCGCGGTATCTTTCCACGGAAAAAGAAAAAGAGGGAACTGCGCGCAAGGTAAGTGTGCTCCTGGTCGCAATTCATAACGATACTCTCGCTAAATACCGTGACATTATTAAGGCAACGAAACTCTCCTCCAGTTTTTTTGAGATAGAAATTTTTAGCGCTGCGCGCGCGGCGCTTGAGCAGGGAATCGCTCCGGTTATGGTGCTCGATTTAGGTGCGGCCACAACAAAACTCTACGTGGTCGAATACGGAATCGTGCGGGTTTCCCACATTATTAATCGCGGTGGTCAGGACGTGACCCTCGCACTCTCTCGCACATTAGGTGTTTCGGTCTCTAAAGCAGAGCAAATGAAGCGAGAGATGGGAGTGGTGCCGGGGAATGACGCCAGTAAGGGGGTTTCGGAAACAGCTCTCCTCTCTCTCGAATACATCTTTTCTGAAGCGAACCGCTCGCTTCTTAACTACGAGCGACGTTTCAACAAAAACATAAGCAAAGTTGTCCTGGTCGGCGGGGGAGCCGTTATGAAGGGACTTCTCGAGGTATCGAAAAAGCATTTTGAGACAGAAGTGGTACTCGGAAATCCCTTTGCCAAGGTAGAAGCCCCAGCATTTCTCGAGAATGTACTGCGCCAGGCGGGCCCGGAATTCTCCGTTGCGACCGGCTTGGCACTCCGGAAATTGAGCGAATTAGGATAACTCACTTGGAGCGGGCCGCAGAAGCGCTCTATAATACAAGGTGAAATGGAGCCGAAGTTCCGCACATCTTTTATTCCAAAACAGCCGCTGGTAACCACTCCTGCGCAGGCGGAGCGTCATGGGCCAAGCCTTCTCTTTTTAATTTCGCTCATCTTGTTTCTCGGGTCTGTAGCATTAGCTGGTGGCGTATTTCTCTACAAGCAGTACCTCAAGCAGGCAATCCAGAGCAATGCCGCTTCTCTTGAGCGCGCCAGAGCTGCGTTTGAGCCAGCGCTCATTCAAGAACTTCGTCGTCTCGACTCTCGCATCATTACCGCTAACACGCTCCTCGCGACCCATGTTTCGCCGACGGAACTTTTCGCATTCCTTTCGACCGCAACTCTCGAAGATGTCCGATTCCAAGATTTTACATACTCGGTTACTGCGCCGGATAAAATCAATCTCAATATGAAAGGACAAGCAAAGAGTTTTGCGGCAGTGGTGCTCCAATCCGACTCGTTTGCAAAAAGCCATCAGTTGCGTGATCCGATTTTCTCCAACCTTAACCTCGACAGCGGCGGCAACGTCGTTTTCGATTTCACTTCCTTGGTGGAGCCCACCTTGGTTTCCTACGCTAGATCACTCGATCGCGTTCTCGGCGGAAATGTAAATCCCGCTACTACCACACCATGATCAAGCTTCTTATCCCAGTCGTATTTATTGTCGTCTCGGTTGGCGTATTTATCGGCTATATAAATCCAACCTATAACGAAACGAAAGTGCTTAAAGCCGAAAACGCACAGTACTCGGAGGCGCTCGATAAATCGAAAGAACTCCAGGCTGTACGCGACCGGCTCCTAAGCAAGTACAACACGTTTCGTGGGGAGGATCTTGATCGATTACAGAAACTTCTTCCCGACGCTATCGACAACGTGCGCCTCATTCTGGATCTCGACAACATGGCAACTAAGTATGCGATGCGTACCCGTAGCGTCACGATTTCCAATCAGGGAGCAGGTTCACCTTCTGCAGGAGTGGTGGGACCCGATCAGAGTGCGTATGGCACGGCAACAATTTCTTTTTCAGTTCTCGGCTCGTATGAAACCTTTCTCGCATATCTCCACGACCTCGAAACGTCACTTCGTCTCGTCGATATCGTCGCGATTGGATTTTCAGAAGCAAAAGATAGCGACCTCAACCAATACAACATCAGCGTAAAAACCTATTGGCTCAAATAATATGAGGACTTTTCTTCTTAAATACAAAAATTTCGTCCTCTTCGCGGTTATTATCGTATTTGTATACCTCGGCTACTCCTATTTCTTTGGCGGCGCTACGACCGAGAGCGATCTTGTCACCCAACAGGTAGATCAAAGCGCTACAATTGTTGGGCAAGACCTGCTCTCGACGCTGCTCGAATTGCGCACGCTCTCTCTCGATGAACGCATATTCGCCGATCGGGTTTTCCAAAGCCTTCAGGATTTCAGCCAGCCGATCACACCGCTTCCGATTGGAAGAAAAAATCCGTTCGCACCGTTTGGAGGAAGTAGCGGTCCTGCAAACCCAGGCCGTTAAAGCTCCCCATACTCGCTCGACGCTATTTCGGCGTCGCTACCACAGCCATGATAAAAATTCTCGAACTCTTAGCTCAAAAAGGAAGTATCAATAGCAAAGAAATTCCTGCGATCGAAGAGGAAATCTCCTCCGGCGGAGTAGGGGTAGAAGAAGTGCTGCTTCGTCGTGGAATTTCAAGTGACGATATCCTGCAGGCAAAAAGCGAGTACTATAAAATCCCGTTCAAAACCATTGGAGAAGAGGGAGTTTCCTACGATACGCTCCGTTATATTCCGGAGGAATCCGCAATCCACTATCAGTTAGTGCCGCTGGTTCTTCGCGACGGAGTTCTTGAGATCGGCGTTCTTGATCCGGACAACATTGAAGCTCTCGACGCTCTCAATTTTATCTCTTCAAAAATCGGTTTTCCTTACAAGGTGTTTATCATCAGCGAGTCCGATTTCAAAAAAGTAATCGAGAAATACAAAGGAATCACGAGCGAGGTGGGCAAAGCCCTCTCCGAGCTTGAAGGGGATCTGGCCCCCGAGGATCTCGAGGTGCAGCTAGAAGAAATAAAAGTAAAGGACTCCGATGAGGATGTGGAGCGTATCAAGGAAGATGCCCCTGTTACAAAAATGGTGGCCACTATCATTCGCTACGCGGTGGAAGGCAAAGCTTCTGACATCCACATAGAGCCAACACTCACCAACGTTCGCGTCCGTTTCCGCGTCGATGGGGATCTTTACACGAGTCTCACGTTGCCGCTTCCTGTGCAGCGGGCGGTGGTTGCGCGCATCAAAATTCTCTCCTCGATCAAACTCGACGAAAAACGAAAGCCGCAGGACGGTCGTTTTTCTGCCACTGTTGATAATCGCCGCATCGATTTCCGTGTATCAACCTTCCCGATCTCCTACGGCGAGAAAGTGGTGTTGCGTATTCTCGACCGCGAGCGCGGCACCATCAGGCTTGAGGATCTTGGCTACAGCAAAGAGCAACTTGAAAAGACCCGCACAATGATCTCCCGTCCCTACGGCATCATTCTTCTCTCCGGTCCTACCGGTTCGGGTAAGTCGACGAGTCTCTACGCGATGTTAAATGAAGTCGACCGGGAAAAGCGAAACGTGGTTTCCCTTGAAGATCCTGTTGAGTATGAAATTCAGGGGGTCAATCAGTCCCAGGTGCGCCCTGAGATCGGTTACACATTTGCCTCGGGGCTCCGCTCGATCTTGCGTCAAGACCCCAACATCATCATGGTAGGAGAAATTCGCGATAAGGAGACTGCCCAGCTGGCCGTGCAAGCTGCTCTCACAGGACACTTGGTGCTCTCGACCATTCACACGAATACGGCGGTGGGTGCGATCCCCCGCCTTATCGACATGGGGATCGACCCCTTCCTCATCGCCCCGACGCTCATTGGGGTAATTGCACAGCGTCTCGTTCGCGTGATTTGTCCTGGAAGTGGCAAAAAAATGCCGATCGAAGGAAGTATCAAGCTGATGATCGAAAATCAATTTGCCGATCTGCCCGCAAAATATCACGCAGCACTTCCGATGGGAAAATCTGTTATGGGAGTGGATCCTAGCCCCGAGTGTCCTAGTGGTACCAGGGGCCGTACCGGAGTTTTTGAAATTCTCACCATGGACCGCGACCTCGAAGAGGTAATTCTGAAGCGTCCCGTCGAAGAGGATGTATGGAAAGCGGCTCGCAATAAGGGCATGATCACTATGAAAGAGGACGCCATTTTCAAGGCAATGAAGGGAGAGATTCCGTTTGAAGAGATCAATACTCTAGGAGGAGCCCTTCTTGTGGACGAGGAAGCTTAGGCGCATGGATTGCCTGTATACTTAAGTGATGGCCGCCGGGAGTAAATCAATTCTTATAGTAGATGATGACCGTTTCCTCATAGACATGTACTCGTTAAAATTTAAAGAAGAAGGATTTGATGTCGCTGTCGCGCAGGGCGGGGAGGAGGCTCTCACGAAACTCTCCGACGGTAAAGGCCCTGACGTAGTACTCCTTGATCTCATTATGCCGGGGGTAGACGGACTCGAGGTATTGAAAACGGTAAAGGAGAAAAAACTTGCACCGAACTCTTTTTTTATCGTCCTCTCAAATCAAAGTCAGGAAGGTGACATCACCCGCGCAAAGGAATTGGGTGCACATCACCATATCGTGAAGGCAAGCGCGGTTCCTTCCGAAGTTGTCGTCGAAGTTAAAAAGAAATTAGCAGCTCTCTAGCATGGCCATGGACTATAAAAAAGAACTGATCGAACTTATCGAGATTGTCGTCCAAGAGGGCGCATCCGACCTCCATCTTTCAGAAGGAAAAGAGCCGATTATCCGCGTGTCTGGATCGCTTTTGCCGCTTATAAAAAAACCAAAACTGTCGGCCAACGACACTCTCGGGTTTGTGACGGAGCTTTTGAAACCCGAGCAGAAAAAACTCTTTCTTGAAACGCAGGAAGTTGATTTTTCATTCGCGTACAAGGATAGAATCCGTTTTCGCGGCAACGCATTTTTCCAGCAGGGGACCATCTCGGTAGCACTTCGTCTTATTCCCCGCGAGATCAAACCTCTTGAAGAACTCAATCTTCCTCCGATTCTTGCGGAATTTACCAAGCGCGAGCAGGGATTTTTCCTTCTGGTTGGGCCTGTAGGGCAGGGAAAGTCGACAACCTTGGCCTCTCTTATCGAAATGATTAATCAGGAGCGCGCGGAGCACATTGTCACCATTGAAGACCCAATCGAGTATCTTTTTGAGCAGAAAAAATCTCTTATTGATCAACGTGAAGTACGTATCGACACTGAAGATTTTCCAGTAGCGCTCCGACAAGTATTTCGTCAGGACGTTGATGTCATTATGATCGGTGAAATGCGCTCCCCCGAGACCATCTCAACTGCGGTGACGGCGGCGGAAACCGGCCATCTCGTTTTCTCGACTCTCCACACCAACAACGCTGCGCAGACCATTGATCGCATCATCGACTCGTTCCCCTCTGGCCAGCAAGAGCAGATCCGTATCCAGCTCGCCGGCTCGCTCGCGGGAATTTTTTCCCAGCGACTCATCCCGCGCATCTCTGGGGGTCTTGTTCCTGCGTATGAGCTTCTGATCAATAATGCCGCGGTTGCGAATCTCATCCGCGAAAAGCGCTCCCATGAGATCAATACCGTGATTGAAACCGGTGCGGATCAAGGAATGATCGACATGAATCGCTCCCTGGCAGATCTGGTACGTCGTGGAGAAATTACCGTTGAAAATGCCTTCATGCGCTCTCTTAATCCAAAAGTACTTGAGCGACTCGTATAACATATGCTTTTTTCCTACAAAGCTATTGACGAAACAGGAGCTTCCCGCGAGGGGACCATCGAGGCTATATCACAGGATGTAGCTATTTCCTCGCTTCAGCGTCGAAATCTTATTCTCTCCTCCATTACTCCTGCCGAAAAGGCTGGCCTTTTCGGCTCCTTTAACATCACTCTCTTTGAGAGGGTAAGTAATCGCGACGTTGTCATACTTTCCCGTCAGATCGCCACCCTTTTTGAGGCGCAAGTTTCGGCGTTGCGCGTATTTCGCCTCCTCTCCGCTGAATCGCCGACTCCCGCTCTTGCAAAAAAACTAGGGGATGTCTCCGATGAGCTTCAAGGTGGAGCTTCCATCAGCAAAGCACTTGGCAAACACCCGGAAGTTTTCTCTGATTTCTACTGCAACATGGTTAAGGCAGGGGAGGAGTCAGGAAAGCTCGACGAAATATTCATGTATCTTGCCGATTATCTTGATCGCACCTACGAGGTGGCGAACAAGGTACGCAATGCCCTTATTTACCCGGCGTTCGTTATCGTCACCTTTGTGGTGGTGATGGTCCTCATGCTCACTTTGGTGATTCCTCGTATCTCGACAATTCTTTTGGAATCCGGGCAGACGATTCCTATTTACACCAAAATTATTATCGGTCTCTCGACGTTTTTCGTTGACTACGGCGTGTTCCTTCTCATTTTTCTTGGCATCGCAGGCATCTTTCTCTGGCGTTTTTCGCGTACGGGGCAGGGCCGTTACTACTTCGATTCTCTCAAAATTTCTCTTCCTTATCTCGGAGAGCTCTACCGTAAACTCTATCTCTCCCGTATTGCAGACAACCTCTCAACAATGCTTCAAAGCGGTATCACCATGGTTCGCGCCGTTGAAATTTCCGCTTCTGTCGTCGGAAACGCAGTCTATGAAAAAATTCTTCTTGAGTCGCTCGAGAGTATAAAGGGAGGGGTGGCGCTTTCCGACTCAATTGGTCGGTATCCGGGAGAGATTCCTGGAATTCTCGTTCAAATGACGAAAGTTGGAGAGGAATCCGGAGAGCTTGGTTCCATTCTCAAAACGCTCGCTAAATTCTATCAACGGGAAGTGACCACTGCGGTCGATACGCTCGTTAACCTCATTGAGCCAGTCATGATTGTGGCGCTCGGTCTTGGGGTCGGTATTCTTTTGGCTGCAGTTCTTATTCCGATCTACAACATTGCTGGCGGCATCTAGGTTTTTCGCCCCTCACCGTTATCCACATTGCCCTCTCTGTCCGGGAAAAGGCGCGGTATACTTACTCCGTAACGCTTTTAACTCAAAAGCGGTCGAACATTTATAAGTTTACATATGAAGATATGATTAATAGCAAGAAGCGAGGTTTCACCCTCATTGAACTGCTGGTCGTCATCGCCATCATCGGCATCCTCTCCTCGGTAGTGCTCGCGAGCCTCAACAATGCTCGCGTGAAGAGTCGTGATGCTAAGCGTATTGCCGACGTCCGCCAGCTCCAGTTGGCGCTCGAGCTCTACTACGATGCGAACCGCGGATACCCGTCGGTCCTCTCGACCTCGACCCTTATCACTCCGGGATACATCCCAGCGATGCCTAAGGATCCAAGGACGAACGCCCAGTATAGCTACGCAGGTCTTAACGCTGGCTGCACGAGGTACCACCTCGGCGCGACGCTTGAAGACGGTGCACACACAGGTCTCAACTCTGATTCTGATGCGGCTGCGGGAACCGCAGGAACTGCCTGCCCTGACGGAGCAGGATCTGCTGCAGACTTTGCAGGTACCGACCCTATCTACGACGTGACTCCGTAGTCACCTCTCCTACAAAACGCCCCCTTTGGGGGCGTTTTGTGTTAAAGGGGAGCGCGTGGACGCGTTATACTTTGAGAGTGTACCTCGGAGCACTCATCGCATTTTACTTTGGCGCCATTATAGGAAGCTTTCTCAATGTGGTGGTGTTGCGTCTTAATTCGGGCCGCACCCTCTCGGGTCGCTCGCAGTGTTTTTCTTGTGGTCGCGCCCTTACTGTTATCGATCTGGTACCCCTCCTCTCCTACGTAGCGCTACGGGGTCGCTGTCGAGGCTGTGGAAGTCGAATATCGCTACAGTACCCGCTGGTTGAGCTTTTAACAGGGTTTCTTTTTGCGGGGGTGTATCTTCTAGGAGTTGGAGTAATTGAAATGGCATTTCTTTTCATTCTCATTTCTTTTTTTGTTGCCATCAGCGTCTATGATCTACGGCACAAAATTATTCCTGATACCCTCGTCTATCCAGTAGCGGGTGTCGCCTTTCTTTATGCAGGGCTCAATTCCTACCTCCTCGGCTCGTGGTACCCACTCATGTCCGCTCTTCTCTCGGGGATAGGGATGGCGCTACCGCTCTATCTTTTGTGGAAATTTTCTGGAGGCAAGGCTATGGGACTCGGCGACAGCAAACTTGCGCTCGCAATCGGACTTACTCTCGCTCCAAGTCAGGCAATTTCAGCTTTCGTTTTTTCTTTTTGGGCGGGTGCATTTGTTGGAGTGCTAGCTCTTTTCATTGCGCGGGCTTCTTGGAGAGAGGGAGGGAAGAGCCTTACAATAAAGAGTGAGATTCCCTTTGCCCCTTTCCTCATTCTTGCGTGGGCGATAGTTACCTTTTTGGGGATCGAGCTCCCAACCATTGATACTTTTTTCCATGCACTCTAAACAACACAGCCGCGGTTTTTCCCTCATCGAGCTACTGGTGTCCATTTCTATTCTGGTCGCGATCTCGACTTTGATTCTTGTAAATCAAAACCGTTTCGGTGGAACAATTTCTCTCTCCAATCTTGCCTATCAAGTTGCTCTCACCATCCGGCAGGCTCAAACGTATGGCTTCTCTGTTCGTGAAGCACAGGAAGGCACTGGGAATTTTACCCCTTCTTTCGGGGTGCATTTTGCTTCGAATAGTCCTTATACCTATATTTTATTTGCCGACAAGAACGGCAGTGGACGTTATGAAAACTATGATAATGATGGCAACCAAATCCCTGACGAAAACTTTGCTTACTTCGTCATCTCGGGTAATAAGAGCATTTCCTCATTTTGCGGTATTTTTGCCAATGGAAGCCAGAAGTGTAACCCCACCATTACTTCCCTCGACATTCTTTTTAAACGACCTGATCCCGACGCGATTATCAAGAGCGACATTGTCGCCGATACCTATAGTAGTGCGCGGATTACTCTTAAGGCGGGGGAGGGGCTTACCCGGGGCATCACGGTAGTCTCCACCGGCCAGATTGGGGTTGATCCAACATCGTCTACGACCAACGGAATAGGTTATTAGCTATGAAAAAATCAGCACAGAATGGCTTCACTCTTATAGAACTCCTGGTTTCGGTTGGGGTATTCTCCATAGTGATGGTAATCGGTATCGCGGCGCTTCTTGCTATGGTGGACGCGACTCGCAAAGCACAAACCCTAAAATCGGTAATGAACAATCTCAACTTTGCTTTGGAAAATATGTCCCGCAACATTCGTGTGGGCACACACTACCACTGCCAAATCACAGGGACTCCCTCAGGGGATCTCAACGCTTCTCAAGATTGCACCACAGGCGGAATTCTTCTCGCATTCGAGCCCCGAAACGGCAGTCCTTCAACGGTTGCTGATCAGGTTGTGTATCGTCTCAATGGAGAGCGAATTGAACGTTCAACAGACGGAGGGGTTACGTTTCTCTCCATCACCGCTCCGGAGGTGAGAATTCAAGCTTTTAAATTTTATGTTTCCGGCGCAGCTTCGACCGATTCTTTGCAGCCGAAGGTACTTATGACGGTTTCTGGCACTGCAGGCATATCGGCAAAAACAACCACGAATTTTAATCTCCAAGCGATGGTTTCGGAGCGCCTTCTCGATCTTCCGGAAGTTTCTAGCTACAGTCAGTCAGGTTACTACGCCCAGTCCTCCTACTACGGCCAATCTTCCTACTACGCCCAGTCTTCCTACTACGGCCAATCTTCCTACTACGGGCAATCGGGCTACTACGGCCAGAGCGGCTACAAATAATATGAGACAAACCGATTCTCAACAGAGCAGAAAAGGATTCACGCTCATCGAAACGCTTGTTGCCATTTCGATACTCCTTGTTTCGCTGGCGGGACCTCTCACGATAGCCACAAAAAGTCTCTCTACGTCGCTTTTTGCGAGAGACCAAATTACCGCCTTTTATCTTGCTGAGGAGGGAATGGAGCAAATCCGCAATACTCGTGATAACAACGTGCTGGTGGGGGATAGCTGGCTCACTGGCATCGCAGCACTCTCAAGCGATCCTTGTTATTTCGGGAGTTCTTGTGCAATAGACGCTAAAAACAATACTATTACGCGCTGCACCGGTGCTTGTACTCCTCTAAAATATGACAGCGCTACTGGCTTCTATAATAATGTCGTCGGCACCAATTCTATATTTACGAGGACCATTACCTTCACCTCGATCAATGCCAACGAAGTAGCCGTAACAGTAAAGATTTCTTGGACTACAGGTCTTTTCCCGAAAAATTTTCAGATACGGGAGAATCTCTTTAATTGGAGCAGTCAAACCTTCTATTTCGAAAGCGCCTACTACGCCCAGTCCTCCTACTACGGCCAATCTTCCTACTACGCCCAGTCCTCCTACTACGGCCAATCTTCCTACTATGGTGAATCGGGCTACTACAACCAGGGCGGCTACAAATAATATGAGACAAAACGAGTTCCATCGAAACAAAAAAGGATTTACTCTGCTCCTCTCAGTACTTATCGCGAGCGTTTTGCTATCGCTCGGACTCGCCATTTTTAGCATTACCATCCGGGAACTTTTGCTATCGTCTACGGGACGGGAATCGCAGTTTGCGTTTTATGCAGCCGATACCGGCATAGAGTGCGCTCTCTACTTCGATCTTGTAAGAGGCGCCTTTTCTACAAGCACCGCTTCCGCGGTCTCGTGTAACGCTGATGGTAGTAACCCAACGAACGCCAACCAAGCAGTTGGAGGGCAAGGGTGGGATGTTCCGAACACATTTACCATCTCGTTCCTCCCCAATCCTTACTGTGCCGTTGTCACGGTCACAAAAACAAATACGGGGGGTGTAGTTAAAACCGATATCAATTCACGTGGATACAACGTTGGCGTAAAAAATGGACTGGCATGTGAATCGACGGAACCTCGTCGCCTTGAGCGCGCCATTCATGTAATCTACTAGGCATGGCCTCAAAGGTTCCAAGCGACGTACGGGAGCGGTACGAGAAGCTTAAGGCTACCATCAATCGCTACCGCTATCTCTACCACGTCAAAGATATCGAAGAGATCCCCGAATCAGCACGGGATTCTCTTATGCATGAGCTCTCAGAGATAGAGAGACAATTTCCTTCTCTCATAAGCGTCGATTCTCCAACGCAACGTGTCGGAGGAGTTCCTCTTACGCAATTTGAAAAAGTTCAGCATAAGATTCAGCAGTGGTCATTTAACGATGCATTTAGCGAAGAAGAAATGAAAGAGTTTGATGCGCGCGTAAAGCGATTTCTTGGAAAGAGCGCGCCGAGGGACGTTTCGTACATGTGTGAATTAAAGATTGATGGTCTAAAGGTAGTTTTTGAATATGCGAAGGGAGTTCTTAAAACCGCAGCTACCCGCGGGGATGGAAGGGTTGGGGAAGATGTCACACAGAATATCCGTACCATCGAATCAGTTCCGCTCTCCCTTGAATGTGCCGTTGACGTTATCGTTGAAGGAGAAGTTTGGATGAGCGAAGAGAGTCTCAAGCGACTTAATTTTGAGCGTGGAAAAAAGGGAGAGCCGCTATTTGCTAATCCCCGAAACGCCGCGGCGGGCGGGATCCGACAGCTCGATCCAAAAATTACTGCCGCGAGAAAGCTCGATACATTTATGTATGATGTGGCTGCGACAGAAGAAAAAATGCCACCGACCCAAATGGCAGAGCTCGAATACCTCCGCGAGCTTGGATTTAAAGTAAATCCACATTTTAAACTCGCAAAGAATATTGATGAGGTTATTGCATATTGGAAAACCTGGGAGAAAAAAGGACGCAAACAAGGTTACTGGATAGATGGCATCGTTGTAAAAGTTAATGAGCGCCGACTCCAAGAAGAGCTAGGCTACACCGGCAAAGCCCCGCGTTTTGCCATTGCCTGGAAGTTTCCCGCCGAACAAGTTACCACAGTCGTTGAGGATATCGTGCTTCAGGTTGGGCGAACGGGGGTTCTTACTCCCGTGGCGCATCTGCGACCCACATCGGTGGCGGGATCTATTGTTTCCCGAGCGACTCTCCATAACGAAGATGAAATTAAACGTCTCGACGTACGTATTGGGGACACCGTAATTCTTCAGAAAGCAGGAGATGTGATCCCTGATATTGTCTCTGTTGTAACAGATCTCCGTACGGGTAAAGAAAAACCATACAAATTTCCTACTCATGTCGCTGAATGCGGTGAGGATGGCAAAATCGAGCGCATTCCCGGCCAGGCTGCGTGGCGCTGCGCCAATAAAAATTCTTTTGCGCAGTTTCGCCGTCAGCTCTACCATTTTGCAAGTAAGCATGCGCTCGATATTGATGGTCTTGGTCCAAAAATTATTGATGCGATGCTTGATAAAAACTTAATTGCGAGCGCCGCAGATATTTTCTCCCTTACTCTTGGCGACCTATTACTGCTGCCGCATTTTAAAGAAAAGGCTGCGGCTAATCTTCTCACCTCAATTAAAAAGGCCAGAACCACCACACTGCCGCGCCTTATTATCGGTCTCTCGATTCCGCAGGTTGGGGAAGAAACCGCCTATGATCTCGCGGAGCGATTCGGCACGATTGAGAACCTGATGAATGCAAGTCTCGAACAACTCCTTGCCGTTGAGGGGGTAGGAGAGATCGTTGCGAATTCAATCGTCTCTTGGTTTTCTGAAAAGCAAAATAAGGGACTCGTTACAAACCTTCTTAAGCACATTTCGATCAAGCGCGACACGATAGGACGTCGTCGCGCAGGGAAACTCGTCGGAAAGACATTTGTACTAACCGGAGGCCTTCCTACACTCTCGCGGGACGAAGCAAAAGCTCTTATTCGCAAAGAGGGGGGAGAGATCAGTAGCTCTGTGTCAAAAAATACTGATTATGTGGTGGCGGGAGAAGATCCGGGAAGTAAATTTGATAGGGCGAAAGAACTCGGTGTGCCCATCCTGGATGAGGAGGCACTTCAGAAGCTCCTTGCTTGAGAAGCGGGTCCGTGATTGTGTTAATTAAATGGATGGGAGGAGAGAATGAGAATTCGGAAGGTTTTTCCGAGACTGCGTGAGGGTTTCTACAGCGCACTCGGTTATCTGGGAGTTTTCGTCGCCATGGCGATCATCGTCGCTCTGTGGGCGGCATATGAGATCGGCCACCTTGGATCTAACGTGCGTCGATTGCGCCGCGGAAAGAAATGGGACCACGGAGAGCTCATGGCATAGCACGGCTTCGCTTCAAGCGGGGCCGTTTTTCATATTGGCAAAAAGTGCTAGCATAAGGCCATGTTTAGCCTCACTGATGTTAAAAAGTTAGCCCTTCTTTCTCGAATCTCGCTCTCCTCAAAGGAAATGGAGCGTCTCACGGGCGAATTATCTTCCATTCTTCAGTATGTCGATCAGATCAAATTAGTTAAAGAGGCGGCAAAAAATGAAATTGCGCCGCTCCGAAACGTTATGCGCTCAGATACTGATGCATACCCGAGAGGAACTTTTTCTGAAAAAATTCTAGCTACTGCACCGTCACGGGAAGGGAGATTTTTCAAGGTAAAAAAGATTATTACCCGCTCATGAGCATCGATCTTTCAAGTTTGACGATAGCAGAGGCTCGAGAATCGCTAAAGGCGAAAAAAATTTCTGCTCAAGAACTTACGGAGGAGTATCTGCGTGTCATCGAAGAAAAAAATGAAAAGATCAACGCATATCTCGAGGTATTTGAGGACGCACGAGCACAAGCGAAAGAAGCAGATAAAAAAATAGCACGAGGGGAAGCAGGGGTCCTTCTCGGGATTCCGCTTGCGATGAAAGACAATATTTTAATTGAAGGTCGCCGTATAAGCGCTGCGTCGAAAATTCTAGAGGGGTACGTAGCTACCTATGACGCAACGGTGACTGCGAGGCTAAAGAAGGAGGGAGCCGTTTTTTTGGGGCGTACCAATATGGATGAGTTTGCCATGGGTTCCTCGACGGAAAATTCGGCTTTCGGTGTAACGAAAAATCCCCTTGATGTGGAGCGCGTTCCTGGAGGATCTTCCGGCGGTTCGGCTGCGGCGGTCGCAATGGGAGGAGCTTTGGCAGCGTTCGGGTCGGATACAGGAGGTTCAATTCGCCAGCCGGCGGCGCTCTGTGGGCTCGTAGGACTCAAGCCAACATATGGCGCAGTATCGCGCTATGGACTTATCGCCATGGGTTCTTCGCTCGATCAAATTGGACCTATCACAAAAACAGTGGCCGATGCAGAAGAATTATTTGAAGTTATTAGAGGAAAAGATGCATTCGACAGCACCACATTTCCTGACGGGACATACGCAAAACGAAACGTGCCGAAGCGCATTGGAGTACCGCGTTCTTTTCTTAAAGAGGGGCTTACTACAGAAGTAGAAGCAATTTTTGAAAATGCGCTCAAGGTCCTCGCGAAGAAAGGATATGAAATAATTGATGTTGAGCTTCCTCTAGCAGCTCGTGGACTCGCAGCATATTACATTGTAATGCCTGCGGAAGTTTCGACTAACCTCGCTCGCTTTGATGGAGTGCGTTACGGTCTTCGCAAGGAGGGAGAGGGTCTTTTAGGAGATTACCTTGAAACGAGGGGTGCAGGATTCGGTGCAGAAGTTCGTCGACGTATAATCCTCGGAACGTATGTGCTCTCTGCCGGGTATTACGATGCATATTATGGAAAAGCAGAAGGGTTACGGAGGTCTTTGACCGAGGAATACAATAACGCCTTTGCATCGGTAGACCTCATTGTGACACCAACTACCCCCGGCGCGGCATTTAAAATCGGGGAGAAAAGCGATCCGCTCGCGATGTATCTTGAGGATATTTTTTCCGTTCCCGCAAATCTCACTGGCCTTCCTGCGCTTTCCCTTTCTATGGGAAATCTTAAGGTTGGAAGCAAAGAATTACCTGTCGGTATGCAGTTTACGGCTCCGCACGGCGACGAGGGGGGCCTCTTTCATGTTGGAAAAGATTTTGAAAAGGAAGGAGTTTAAATATGGAGCAAATAAATTTTCTTAACATCGAATATTTCTTCCTCCTCATTTACAATTTTTTCACGGGGAGCAAGGGGGCTGAATTGCCGGTGCATATTTATAATCTCTGGATTACGTATGCGAAAATCTCGACCCTCATCGTGCTTTTCCTTCTTTCGGTCTCAATTTATTCCTACATCAAACTCCGGGGGATTCGTTATAAAGAGAAGAAGTTTTATAAAGAAGTATTGGTAAAAGAATCTGCCGAGAAAGTACGTGATTCCCGCTGGGATCATGTGGAGCAACTTGTACTCTCGGACAACGAAAACGACTGGCGCCAAGCTGTGATTGAGGCGGATGTCATGCTCGATGAGATGCTTAAAAATATGGGATATGCGGGCGATACTCTCGGAGAGCGACTCAAATCAATAGAGGGAAGCGATTTTGAAACGTTAAACGATGCATGGGAAGCTCACAAGATCCGCAATCAAATTGCACACGCGGGAAGCGACTATCATTTCGATCGGCGAACGGCGCAGCATGCAATCAATCTCTTCCGCAACGTGTTTCGTGCAAATTACGTTATATAACCAAAACCGCCCGATAAGGGCGGTTTTGGTTCTCTTTTCTTGTTGTGGGTGAGAAGCGAGGAATCGAGCTTCGCAAGATCGGAGCGCGCCGGCGCAAGATAGGCCTGAAAAATTTTTCACCAGAAAAATATTTTTAGGCGGGAATTGGTCACAGCTCGCCATGCGGCCGCGACCCCGCCTCGCGTCGCGATGCGACATGCTCCGGCCTGCAATTCCCGACGCGAAGTGCCAAGGCACTTCACTCCCTCCACAAAGGAAAACGCCGCATGTGCGGCGATTTCCTAACTTGTTGCGGGGGCGGGAATTGCACCCGCGACCTCAAGGTTATGAGCCTTGCGAGCTACTGCTGCTCCACCCCGCTATGATGGGAAAAGTATAGCCAAAAAAGACTTTTGTGCAACCGAGACAATGAAAAGGCCCGCAAGGTGCGGGCTTATAGGAGGGATCAAATTTTTTTCCGATCCCCCTTAAATTTGTCTAAAGCATCTCGCGGGATTATTCGGAATTTCCTCCCGACATGCTGATCCATTTTGGCACGGAGTTTCATCCAAAACGATTTATCGCGCATGTACATGAACACCGCGAGGACTGGCTGTTTGGTAGGATCGATGTTCGGGATGTCCTTCGTTGGGGATTCCTCGCACATGAGCTTTCGGAAAATTTCGCCAGGATTCTTTGGGTCGGCATCGGATTCGATATAGGGCATTTCGAGCGGGATGTCCTCGAACCGCATCAATTCCAGTTTCATGTGGCCTACCCCTGGACTATTTCACTATTACAATCTCGCGAAGTGAAAGACGAGTCAACTTCTTGAAGGGGAGAGCTGTGGATGGTAGGTTTAGGTTGCATTAATGCCGGCGTAGCTCAGGTGGTTAGAGCGGACGTTTCATAAGCGTCAGGTCGCAGGTTCGAGTCCTGCCGCCGGCACATGACGAAGTACAGGGCGGCGAGCGCGCTCGGGGAGTGCGCGGGCAGGACTCGAAGCCCGATTGAGCATCCTCCTCGGGATCCAATCGGGGTACTGAATCTGTAAGATTCGAGTCCTGCCGCCGGCACAGGGTTTGAATGTATGTGGTTTTTCGGATAGAGTGACATCGTTTCTAGCAAGCTTACCTGCGGTGGTAGCTCAACTGGTTAGAGCACTCGCCTGTCACGCGAGAGGTTGCGGGTTCGAGTCCCGTCCGCCGCGCAAAATGAAAAACTGTCGGATTATACCGGCAGTTTTTCATTTCTGTCGAAGCTCGGTACGAGCGTCGGGACTCGAAGATCGCAGTGATGCCGAGCGAGTACGCGAGGCCGCGAGAGGTGGGCTGCGACCGAGACGAGCGACGGCGAAGTCTCGAGTTGTAGTCGAGTCCCGTCCGCCGCGCAGCGGAAAAAAAGTCGCCCCGACTGGGGCGACTTTTTGCGTCACTTTTGTTCATTGTTTTTTAAGACCCCCCTCAGTATAGTCTCGCCAGAGAAGTCTCAATGGAGTGCTACGGATGGAAAACAATCCTTGCCGTATCTTCACCGAAGCAGATCTGCGGACGCTGCTAAACGGCATGATTACCCCTCGAGGCTTTCAAGCCTCCGGGAACGAAAAGTTCCGTGCAGCGGTCTTTGGTCGTGATTCGATTTGGATCGCAAGATTTCTGATTGACTCACCTTATATCGTGCATCTCGCCATAAAGACCATCGCGGCAACTCAAGGGGTGGCGACGGTTGCGAGGCGGGAAGAAGAGTCTGGAAAAATTGCACACGAGTACCGAGTCAGGACTGAGCCTGGTACAAGTATTCAGGTGTACGATTGGATGGCAGGTACCTTCGGAGAAATTTCCGAGGGAGTGCTTGTGGTGTATCCGAGCCTCGATGCTACACCGCTCTGGCTCATTCTCCTCGGAGAATATTCTACACGGTATGGTCGCAACATTCTGGATGAGAACGTGAGGTTGGTAAGTGGTGAGGTACGCACAGTCATCCAAGTGGCCGTCGCGGCACTCGACTGGATCTTCACGAAGATGCAAGCGTCGCGGTTAGGTTTTCTCGAAGCACCTCGACACAATACCTCGGCGGGGTCACATCCTTATCATGTGATGCGTGATGGGAAGACAGGATATAAATTCGAGAACGGGAAAGAGCCAAATGCCAACGATCCAATTGCGTATCTAGAAGTGCAAGGTTACACCTTTGACGCATTGATGCACGCGGAGCGCCTCCTCGGTGGAGGGGAATATCAGCGAGCTGCACTAAAGCTGCGACAGGCCATATTCGAGCACTTCTGGAATAGGGAGGGGCATCTCGCTGCAGCACTCGACACTGACCCCGCTACGGGCGAGCGACGCCCCATCACGACGGCTTCCACCGTTCAGCTTGAAGTTCTCGGTACGAGCATTTTCGATGATCTCGGCGCAAAAAATCGGAGAGCTTATATCGAAGACATTCTGAAAAGTGTCTATCAAAACGACTTTCGAACATTGGCAGGACTTCGCTCTTTTCCCACTAAATACGATCAACACTGGAATGAAGGATATGGGTACGATGGATCTCGTGCAGTATGGCCTATCCTCACGCATTTGGTTGCACGGGGAATGCGGCGACAGGGATATCATGCACTCGCGTACGATCTCGCAGCCCGTATGGTGAATGCGGTCAATATTGCCGGTACTCCGCGAGAAGTGTTCTTCGCCGATCTCGACGGGCGCATCATCTATGATCCAAAAGGGGTCTATGGTGGCGGTGAAAAGGTAAAGATCACAACGGTAGGCGAAGATGTCCAAACCTGGACTATTGCTGCGTGCATTGAAGCGATCCGCAACATGCTCGTGGAGGCCCCGCACCCTTCGCTGTTTGAGGAAGAGCAACTTCAAGGTTCTTTCGCATTTGTGAGGGATCTCGCTTCGTGCCAGGAAGCGTTTGAACGTCGCTATAGAGTGACCCCGCTCATATCAAAACCAACTTCGTTCTTGTAGCCCGCAATCGATGCGGGCTTTTTCTTTTCTCAAATATCAAACAAACCCAGAGTGCTATTATGAAGAGGTGACCAAACGCATCCTTGGGCTCCCCAGAAATATTTTCTTCCTCGGACTTACGAGTTTTTTTAACGATTTCTCTTCAGAAATGGTGTATTCGATATTCCCAGCATTTTTCACCTCGGTTCTAAAAGCTGGCGCGGGTTCGCTGGGGGTTGTCGACGGTATTGCGGAGGCAGCTTCAAATTTTTTCAAAGTCTACTCGGGGAATCTTTCCGATCGATTGCAAAAAAGAAAAGCACTCGTCGTTTCAGGATATACACTCTCGGTCCTTACACGCCCATTCTACATTCTTGTATCTTCAGTAACGGGTGCGCTTGGATTGCGGGTACTTGATCGTGTAGGTAAGGGACTCCGCGATGCTCCACGTGACGCTATCATTTCGCTCTCTTCTCCGAAAGAAGAATTGGGGCGTTCCTTCGGCTACCACCGCTCTATGGATACTCTCGGCTCAATTCTGGGGCCGCTTGGGGCATATTTTCTCCTCCTCTATTTTCCAGGTCGATTTGACGTCGTCTTTTTAACCGCATTTGCGATCGGGCTCGTCGCTATTTTCTCGCTCTTATTCATTAGAGATGTGGCCGCAATTGCGGGGACGGTACGCAAAGGAATGATTGGATCGCTGCGAAGTTTCTCAAGGCGTTTCAAATTCTTCCTCCTCTCCGTATTTATTCTTTCCATCGGTGCCATTCCTGTTGCGGTGATGCTCCTCACGACACAGTCGGTCGGACTCTCAATCGCTAACATTCCGCTTTTCTACATGATCTACAGCGTCTCCTATACTATTTTTTCTTTTATTGCTGGGTCTGCGAGCGACCGCATCGGACCCCGCATTATTATTTTGTTTGGGTACATCATTCTTATCGGAAGTTACTTTCTTCTCAATGCGGCAACCACATCTTGGACCCTCGCGTTTGGATTTTTGGTACTCGGCCTTTTCCCAGCACTTACCGATGGTGTGCAGCGCTCCTTCGCATCGCGCCTCACCTCGGAAAGTGAGCGTGGCGGGGCGCTCGGGCTCCTTAGTGCCGCTACTGGGTTAGGGGCGCTCGTCGCAGGAATCACCGGAGGATTTTTGTGGCAAATTTATGGACCTGCAACTGCATTTATTGTGGCTGGTCTGGTGGTACTTGTGGGGCTCATTGTATTTTTCTTTGCCACAAAGGAGGAAAGAAAAACGCTCTGATCGTTCTCATTTCTTTTGCAAAAAGACCGAAATTGGCTAGTATGTTGTCCTATAAGCCGAAGTAGCTCAGCTGGTAGAGCACTCCCATGGTAAGGGAAAGGTCACCGGTTCAATTCCGGTCTTCGGCTCCCTGAAGTAGTTCAGGAATTGTAGTAGGGAATTTGTTAGTCGAATGTGCCGAAGTAGCTCAGTTGGTAGAGCACCGCTTTCGTAAAGCGGGGGTCGCCAGTTCAATCCTGGCCTTCGGCTCCACATGAAGGATGTAAAAAATATTGAGGAAAAAATTGCCACACTTGAGGCGGCAATGACCGCACCTGAATTCTGGAGTGATAAAGAAAAGGCACAGGCTTCGATTAAAGAGCTTCAGGATCTTAAGGCTGAACTTGAGGGAAAGGGAAAATACGATGGGGGAGAAGCGATTCTTTCGATTTTCTCCGGAGCGGGAGGCGATGACGCGGAAGATTTCTCCGCGATGCTTTTCAATATGTATCGAAAGTTTGCCGAAAATAAGGGGTGGGGGCTTGCCCTTCTGGGGGAGAGTAAAAACGATCAGGGAGGTTTCCGCAATGTCACTTTTGAGGTAACGGGGAAAAATGTGTATGGCACACTCAAAAATGAGTCAGGTGTCCATCGTTTGGTCCGCATCTCTCCGTTTAATGCCCAGGGCAAGCGACAAACCTCGTTCTCTCTCGTTGAGGTAGTTCCGAAGTTGCCAAAGTCAGCGGACATCGAAATCCCTGCCGATGATATTGAGGTGCAATTTCAAAAGGCAGGAGGACCAGGGGGACAAAATGTGAACAAACGCGAAACCGCAGTTCGGATGGTTCACAAGCCGACCGGAATTTCTGTGCACGTTACCAGCGAGCGTAGCCAGGGACAGAATAAGGATAAGGCACTCGAAGTTATAAAAGGGAAATTGTTCAAAAAACAGCAAGAAGATCGAAAGCGTGAAGAAGCGGGGCTATCTATTTCAAAAACGACCTCTATCGAATGGGGGAATCAAATCCGTTCCTACGTGCTCCATCCCTACAAACTCGTGAAGGATCACCGTACTGGGGTCGAAGTTCATGATCCTGATGCAGTCCTTAACGGGAGCTTAGAAAAATTCATTGAAGGGGAGAAAAATTTGGAGTAGTATAGATAGGTTGTGATCTATTTCGATAAGGTCAGCAAAATCTATCATGATCAGTCGGTTGCTCTTGAGGACGTGACGCTCTCTGTCGCTCCCGGGGAGTTTGTTTCCGTAGTCGGTCACTCCGGCGCGGGGAAGACGACGCTACTTAAGATGCTTCTTGCGGAAGATAAACCTTCTGCGGGGACAGTATTTTACGAATCAGTTGATATTCATAACCTCAACAAGGGTCAGATTAACGAGTACCGCCGCAGAATCGGTGCCGTATTTCAAGATTTTCGCCTTCTTCCGCATAAAACTGCTTACGAAAACATAGCCTTCGCAATGGAAGCTGCCGGAAGGGCTGATGAGGAAGTCGAGTCAGACGTACCGTATGTCCTTGATCTGGTCGGACTAGGGGATAAAATGTGGAGTTTCCCGAAGCAGCTCTCCGGCGGTGAGCAGCAGCGTGTCGCGATCGCGCGAGCCATCGTCAATCAACCCGATATTGTCATTGCCGATGAGCCAACGGGAAATCTTGATCCCGTCAACACGTTTGAAGTAGTCCAGATTTTGAAGAAGATCAACGATCTCGGTACGACTGTCATTCTCACCACTCACAACAAGGGGGTCATTGACTCCCTGGGGCGCCGTGTGATCACGATGGATCGTGGCCATGTAGTGCGTGACGACAAGAGCGGCACCTACGTCCTTTAAAAGGTGCTATACTGCTCTTGTTATGTGGACAGCGACGAAGCGCATAATTAGAAGTGGGTTCATAGGCTTCTTCCGCAACGGCTTCGTCTCCCTCGCCTCCATCCTTGTGATGACAGTGACCCTCTTTGTCATCGGAGCACTCCTTTTCTTAGGGGCAATTTTTAATTCATCTCTCCAAGAACTCAAGGATAAAGTGGACGTGAACGTTTATTTTGTGACTTCAGCTCCAGAGGAATCAATTCTCTCTCTGAAAAGTTCTCTCGAAGCGCTCCCCGAGGTTTCCAAGGTCACCTACATTACGCGCGAGCAAGCGCTCGCCAATTTTCAGGAGCGCCACAAGAACGATCAGCTCACGCTTCAAGCGCTTGAGGAGTTAAGCGAGAATCCTCTCGGTGCGTCCCTCTCCATAAAGGCAAAAGAGACGTCACAATACGAAGGTATCGCCACGTTTCTCCAGGGAGGTTCTGCCCTGGGGACGAATGGTGCCCCTATTATCGATAAGGTGAACTATTTCCAGAATAAAACCGCTATCGACAAGCTCTCCTCGATCATTGATTCCGCTAACCGTGTCGGTCTTGCCATCACTCTCATTCTTATCATCGCCTCTGTCATCATCACATTCAACACCATTCGACTTGCTATCTACACTTCACGTGACGAAATCAACGTCATGCGACTTGTGGGAGCTTCAAATATGTATGTGCGTGGGCCGTTTGTCTTTGCTGGCGTTCTCTACGGTGTGATCGCGGCCCTGGTCACACTCCTTCTTTTCTATCCACTCGCACTCTCGCTTGGACCGACCACGGAGAAGTTTTTCGGTAGCATCAACATCTTTAGCTACTACGCCGAGAATTTTGTTCGCATTTTCATCATTATTTTCTTCTCGGGCATCGTGCTTGGAGGCGTGTCAAGCTTCCTTGCGGTTCGAAAATACCTTAAGGTGTAGGAATACTGAAACGCCGGACATGAAAAAGAAGGGACACAAATATATTTTCGTAATAGGGGGCGTAATGTCCGGAGTCGGCAAGGGAGTCGCCACCTCCTCGATCGGCAAAATCCTTCAAGCGAAGGGTTTTATTGTGAACCCAATCAAAATTGATCCGTATTTGAACGTCGACGCAGGAACTATGAACCCCACCGAGCACGGTGAGGTTTTTGTATTGCGCTCTGGCCTTGAAACCGACCAGGATATGGGCAACTACGAGCGCTTTATGGATGTTGATCTCACCCCGGAGGACTACATGACCTCGGGAATGGTCTATAAGAGCGTTATAGAGCGTGAGAGGGCCCTGGGCTACCGCGGTAAATGTGTCGAGGCGATCCCTCATGTGCGAGATGAGATCATTCGCCGTATTGAAGCGGCCGCTGAAAGGAATGGCTCCCAGATCTCAATAATTGAGGTTGGCGGTACTATCGGGGACTACCAGAACATAATGTTTATCGAGGCAGCCCGAGTGATGAAAATGGAGCACCCGGATGACGTCCTCTTTATAATGGTTTCCTACCTTCCCATCCCGAGCAAAATTGGTGAGATGAAAACGAAGCCGACGCAAAACGCGGTTCGCCAACTCAACTCCTACGGAATCCAGCCGGACATCATCATCGCGCGAAGCGAGGTGCCGCTTGATCACAAGAGAAAAGAAAAACTCGCGATATCCTGCAGCGTGCAACCTGATCATGTGGTGTCCGCGCCCGACATAGACAGCATTTACGAAGTTCCGCTCAATTTCGAAAAGGATGATCTCGGAGGAGTGCTTCTTTCCCAGCTCAAAATGAAAGGGGCGGGACGTACGTCGAACCTTCGAGCGTGGCGCAGTTTCGTCGGGAAAATCCTCAACGGCAAAAAGGAAATTCAAATCGCAATTGTAGGAAAATATTTTGACACGGGAGATTTTGTTCTCTCCGACGCGTATCTCTCGGTTATCGAGGCAATCAAATTTTCAGCTGCGAAGCTTGGAGTTCGGGCAAAAATATCGTGGCTTAATTCAAAAGATTTTGAAAATGGCGAAGCGAAACTCTCAAAATTAAAAGAGTTCCAGGGCATTCTTGTTCCAGGTGGATTTGGTGAAACGGGCATCGAAGGAAAGATCAAGGTGATTCGCTTCGCCCGCGAAAATAAAATTCCGTATTTCGGCCTCTGCTACGGCATGCAACTTGCAGTGGTGGAATATGCTCGCAATGTATTGCGGCTCCGAGGCGCACACACCACCGAGATTGATAACGGTGCGCCGCATAAGGTGATTGATATAATGCCGGATCAAAAGAAAAAGCTTGCTCAGAATGACTACGGCGGCTCGATGCGTCTCGGCGTTTACCCCGCCTATTTGCGGAAGGGAACCATTGCGCGAAGTGCTTACGGCAAGGAGATAGTCGAGGAGCGCCACCGTCATCGCTATGAGGTAAACCCGGAGTTTGTCGCAAAATTTGCCGGTTCAGACATGATTTTTTCGGGCGTTTCGCCCGATGGTGTCCTGATGGAAATTGCAGAGTTAAAGAAAAATATCCATCCGTTCTTCCTTGGAACGCAGTTTCACCCCGAGCTTCAGGCGCGTCCGCTTTCGCCACACCCTCTTTTTACGGCGTTTCTCTCCGCTGCACAGAATCGAAAAAAGCGAAGCCGTTAAACTCTATGGCTACCATCGAAAAGCGTATTTGGCCGGGAAATTTCGAAGAAGTACTCTCGGGGGCTAAGACATACGAACCACGCCTTCAGGATTTTACTGTTGAGGCAGGTGATACACTGCTCCTTCGCGAATGGGATCCGAAGACCGGGCAATATACTGGGCGGCAAATTGAAAAAAAAGTTTCAGAGGTGTTTAAACTCGCGCCAAAAGAGCTTCGCAAATATTGGACGCAGGAAGAAATAGAAAAATTCGGCCTCCAAATCATATATTTTAAGTAAGAAGCGGGTGTGTTAGTGTGGCGCAATGTCACAACGGGGAGTAGTGTTGGTTCTCTTTTTTCTTGTCGTTGCACTCTGCGGTGGGTATATCCTTTTCCCCGAGGTGGAAGGGCTTGAGCAAGTTTTTAACCCAAGACCCGTCCATCTCCTCGCGGTCGGAGATATGCTTTTTGATCGCTCCATCAGGGAGAAGGGCCTTTCAAGCAATTTTGAGCATACATTTTCCTGTATTAAAGAGGAGCTCATGCGCTACGATTTTGTATTCGGAAATTTGGAGAGTCCGATTACTAATAATCCTTCGGTGAGTCAAGGAACAAAACCAGGAAGTGAGCACAACTATACTTTCACGTCCCCGCCAGAGGCTGCTCTCGCTCTCTATACATACAATGTTCGCCTCGTGAATCTTGGGAATAACCACATGTTGAATTTTAGTCGCGAGGGCCTTCTAAGGACAAAGGAATATCTCGATGCTGCGGGAGTCCGCTATTTTGGCGACCCAGACTCTGCCGAAGAGGAGAGGGTCGCTCGAATGGATATTCGGGGGGTCCCGCTCTCATTTGTAAATTGGAGCGACTGGACTAGTGACAAGACAGATCATACCGTCGCACAGGTGCGAAAAGAAGCTGGAGCAGGGCGCACAGTAATTGTCTACACCCATTGGGGAGAGGAGTACCAGCCGCCGCTGCCGCGTGTGCGGGCACTCGCGCGCTCGTTTATCGATGCAGGGGCAGAGATAGTGATTGGTTCACATCCGCATATCATCCAGGAACATGAGCAATATAGAGGGAAGTGGATTTATTACTCGCTTGGAAATTTTATTTTCGACCAATATTGGAATGAAGAAGTAAGCACAGGTCTTGCGCTTGATCTTTCCATTTCGACGGACGGTATTGCCGTAGAGGAGCGTCTTGCCACACTTTCTCGTGACGGCCGTACCTGTTTTAAGAATTGACGAAGCGGGACTTTACGCTAAAGTATCGAAATGAATACTTCAAAAGGGTTCGGCCTTATAGGCGTATTGGTGATTCTCGCCATTCTCGCAGCTGGCAGAGGGTATTATTTTTATAGCAAGAACGGGGTTAGTGCACCCGCTACATCGACCGCTACGACGACGGAGAGCTCCTCTAATGACACGACGCGCGTTGCGCAAGTATCGTGGGTGATTGAAGACATCACCGACGGAACCATGGACGTGCCAAAGAGCAAGGTTTCCATTCGTTTTGAGGGGGCGGCTCCACGGCTAGTCGGCACGTATGACGGAAGCTGTGCAGAAATTGCAGGTTCATCCTGGACGCTCCTCCCAGGTGAGAAGAGCGGCGTCATCTGCTATTACGCAGGTGGCGGCAACGAGGTCGGCGTATTTGAAGTAGACGGCAAACTCGTTGTTAAGGAAGGAGTGCTCGATGAAGGAAGTGCAGAAGTTGCTGGTACTCGCGCTACTACAAAAACTCTCTTTCAACTGAACTAACCCTCACGCAAAAAGCCCCGTCTCGGTTGAGATTTGGGGCTTTTTCCGTTATGGTAAAGTCCATTACATTGCGGGATCGTCTAATGGTAGGACACATGACTCTGAATCATGTAATCTAGGTTCGAGCCCTAGTCCCGCAGCCAATTTTTACGCGTAAAAATTGCGTCGAAATGAGCACACTTTCGACGTGATACAGTTAGCCTCCATGACCCCCTCCGACATCCTCCAATTTTGGTTTAAAGAATGCACTCCCAAGCAGTGGTTTTCTAAAGATGAAAATTTTGACGCAAAACTACGCGAGCGGTTTCTTGATGTTCACGGAAAAATTGTTAGGAGCGAGACAAAGGACTGGCGCGTCACCCCACAAGGGAGACTCGCGGAAATTATTGTGCTGGATCAATTTTCTCGCAATATGTTCCGGAATTTCCCCGAAGCATTTGCAGGCGATTCACTTGCGCTCTCACTTGCACGCGAGGCAGTAAAGGCAGGAGATGATAAAAAACTCACGCCAAATGAGCGGCAGTTCCTTTACATGCCCTACATGCACAGCGAGTCAAAAGAGGCACACGAAGAAGCCCTGGGGTTGTTCGAGTCTCTAGGTGGGGAAGAAGCACTCAAATATGAACGCGATCACAAAGAAATTATTGATCGCTTCGGTCGCTATCCGCATCGAAACGCGATACTAGGGCGTGTCTCGACTCCCGAAGAGATTGAGTTTATGAAAACCCACACGGGTTTTTAGAGAAGTTCTTCATCCGGTGTCTATTCCGGCTTCAATGCATTAAAATAGAAATGCATGTCATTTGACACCGCATTGTTTGAAGCTCTCAATTCTCTTGCTGGCAGTTCTGCGCTTCTAGACAGCGTTGCAGTATTTTTTGCCTCCTACTCCCAATTCCTCTGGGTCCTCTTTCTTCTCATCCTCTATTTCATTCCTTCAAAGAAAATGGCGACACATCGCGAGATGGTGAGTCTCTCGATTATTGCCGCATTGGTGGCTCGCTACGCAGTTAAGAACTCAATTCTTTTTTTCTATTCGCGCCCGCGCCCGTTTGAAGTCTCCGAGGTACATCAACTTGTCGTTACCCCAATTGTTGAAAATTTTCAATCATTCCCTTCAGGTCACGCGCTTTTCTTTTTTGCTATTGCGACTGTTATTTTCCTTTTCCGAAAAGATTGGGGAGTTTTCGCGTACGCCGCCGCCATACTTATGGGTATCGCACGCGTATACGCGGGTGTTCATTGGCCAAGTGACATTCTCGCCGGGGCACTCCTCGGCATCCTTGTCGGATGGGGAATTGTAAAAATCTATGGAAGGTATTTGCCATTTTATCTCCGTCCCTTTAGTGCGTACAAAAAATCCAGTTGAAACCACGGGCATTTCTCAAGAAGACGATTTGCTATAGTTTCCTCCATGCTCACGCTTCAACTTCAAAGAATTTCACCAACCCATCATCGTCTTATTTACATTCGTCCCGACGGAAGCCGGGAATCGGCGGATATCGAAACAAAGACATTTCTGTCGCACGATTTTATTCATTTTGCACTCGAGAGCGAGGGACATCTCATCGGTGGTTTTTTCGGCCTTCTCGCGCAAGGCTACACGTATGCACAGTTGGCGGGGAAGGAGGTGTCAGATCTTCCTGTTGGCCAGGCAAAAACCATTGAACAAGTGGTGGGACCACTTTCCGGAGTCATAAAAGGAGAAATAACCCCAGCGCATTTTCTCGAAGGAGCAAAAAATCTTTTTGATGCCCATGGAGAGCCCATACCTCGCTGGCTTACCCTTGAGCTTGTTTCAAAAACGAAGGATCGCTACAAAAGGTTAATGGGCCAATGGAACTCGCTCTCCTTTGGGGAAGTGCTCGAGCTATCGTTTGATCCAAATCCTGAACTCGCGGATCACTTTTACGGCGACGTATCGGTATAGACGCGACAACTCTCCAGATTTTCTGCCCTTTCTCCTTTTACAGCGACGCTTAACCACTTCCTCATAGGAGCTCTGCTTAGATGGGCTATAGGTCGAAATTAGCGGCATTAATTTACCAGCCACTATGACCGACAATGAAAACAGCCGAAAGCGCGGCGGACGCGGATTCGCAGGAATGGACCCAGAACAACAGCGTAGGATTGCCTCCAAGGGCGGCAGGAGTCAGGGCAAAGAAAATAACCCCGGCAACTTCGCCAACGATCCAGCACGCGCAAGTGAGGCGGGTCGCAAGGGCGGCCAATCCTAACCTGGGCGAGAAAACACGCCCTCAAGGGCGTGTTTTCGTATCTGCCTCCAACTAAGAACTTAATGTTGTCTAAGAACTTAATGTTGTCGAGGCGGTCTTTTCAAAATCGCTAATGAGCCATGTATCGCTCACGTTGCGAAGGCGCAGTCGCACGGGGTAGGAATTAGCAACACCGCCATTTTGAAGCTCTACGCTCGTGATTTCGATTACTTTCCCCTCCACTACGTAGCTCCCATCGATATCTTTACGTGTCGAGGTGATATCAATGCGATCGGGCCAAGGGCTTGAGACGACTCTACCCGGGGCACTTTGCGGGGCCGCAAGCCACGTATTCAAAAGTGCCGCGGAAACTAACGCAGAGTAGTGCGCCGAGATGCTTGAGGAAGCAATTCCCGAAGTACCGGAGAGAGGAACGAGTTGCATTTTACTACCAAATGCTTTGACGACGGTTTCCACCGCCGAGCGCTCGGCCTCTTCCTTCGAAATGATAGGAGCGTTATTTACGGCTTCTTGTGAAGATCGGCTATAGAGTAAAAATCCAGTCGCGAGAATAAGTAGAACAATAAGGGCAATTGAAATGCTAAGGGTTCGAGTGTTCATAGGGGAATTGTAGCGGATTTTAATGAAGGTTCAATGTCGGGCTAAGAAACCCGCGTTGCCCAACAACGTCAACAAAGATATGAAAGATCTTCTAGTCCCTTTTACGTTGGCCTTCGGCACCCTTCTCGTACTTGGGGCGTTTTGGACGATTGGCCAGCTACCTCCAACTCCTGCTTCAAATGCGAGCGCGGTTGTATGTGCGCTAGACGTTAAGATCTGTCCCGATGGCTCCTATCTCGGAAGAGTCGGCGCTAGTTGTCAGTTTGCCTCTTGTCCTACGCCAACAGAGGAAGAATTTGGCACCGTAGTAGGAAGAGTGACGATGGGACCCACTTGTCCTGTCGAAAGAGTTCCGCGGGATCCTCGCTGTCGGCCAATAGGTTTTCATACGAAAGTAGCAGCCCGCCATTTAGGAGGTACTCTCGAGAGGGAAGCCGAAACGGATGGAGAGGGGAGGTTCAGCTTGCTTCTTCCGGAAGGGACCTATGAGTTTCGTCCCGCAGAAGGAAATTCGTACCCTATCTGCGGAACTGCTCTTGGTTTTGTTGTTTCGGGCGGTACCACCGATGTACATATTGAATGCGACAGTGGCATCCGATAGCACTTCAGTTCATGCAAAATTTAGCGTCGCTGTGATACGACTGATGATGTATCAAGTTACTAATGTAACCCCCACACGCATGCTCATTACTATTGCAGTCATTCTCATCATTCTTTGGTTTCTTGGTGTCATTGGGGTTTACACGATCGGGTGGTTTATTCACATACTCCTCGTCGCCGCGATCATTCTCTTTCTCATACGCGTCATTCAGGGGGAGAATCCCCTTAAGTAAGCAAAGACAACGAAAGAATCGCACGAAACTGCGGTTCTTTCGTTTAAAATTTCGCTTCATATTTCCCAGCGGCGCAGTTTGTTACAATGATGACTATGAATTCACGATCGGGGGGTGCCATTATTACTTGGATCCTGGTTTTTATTGTCATCATATGCGCGGGAGCAGCCATCTACCTTTGGAAACAAGGCTGGAGCCCTGCCGCTATTCCCGGTATTTCTGATAGTGGTCCATGTAAGTTGCTCGCAAATGCGACGACAACACTCTATAGCCGACCGCACGCTTCCTCTTCAGTGTTCGGGCAGATCTTCCGGAACGAAGAAGTTTTAGTTGGAGGGAAAACGGCCGAGGGTTGGCTTGGTTTCGATCCGGCTGTTGCGCAAGCGCCGAATGTCGGTCCGTTCCGGCTGCGATATATAGAACCTGGCTCTGATGTGACCCTATCCGGAAACTGTTCCCTAGTTCCAACTGTGGTGTCGCTACCACCTTCTGCATGCTTTGTTATGGCGCAGAGCGATGTCTCTATCTATCAGAGCCCCACCTCAAGTGCGCCCGTCATCCTCTCGATGCGCTTTGGCGATTATGTTGAAGCAGTGGGAGATCGCGGGAGGGATAGCCCAAACCTTAGAAGTTACTTCATTAAAGTAGATGCACGCTCGGGAAGTCTCTCCACCACCACCGAAGGATGGATTTCTGGAAATGAGGCAAATTTCAATGGTCTGTGTGATCTTCCAGAGGTTTGATTCACCGAGGCTTCACTACCTTTCTCGTTAGATTACAAAAGGACTACCCATGAGCACGCTACTTCAAGCGGACGTCTTCTTTTTCATTGCCGCGCTGGGTACGGTAGCTCTTTCTTTTCTCGGAGCGATTGCACTGTGGTATCTCATCAAGGTATTACGCAGTGCCCATGAACTGTTAGAGGTTCTAAAAAAGGAAGGTGGTGCGATAGGAGGGAAGGCAGAGCATTTACTCCAACGCGTTGAAGAGAGTATGGTATTCAATTTTTTATTCAAACAACGTAAACAACATGGCCATCTCACAAAAAACAGCAAAAGATCTTGATACTGCAGTTGCGATTGGAGCAGGTGCGGTCGCTCTTTCGGCAGCAGCGTATCTTTTATTCGGACCAAGAGGACAGCACAATCGAAAGGCTCTTCGCGGTTGGGCTCTTCGAATGAAAGGAGAAATTCTTGAACGTTTAGAAGGAGTGGAGGAAATCACAGAGCCCGTCTTTCGCTCCATTGTCGCCGATGTTGCTGCTAAGTACGCTCGTTCGGGGAAAATCAAACCGGAGGACCTTCGCCGGGTAGTGTCTGAAATGGAGGGTCGCTGGCAAGGAATCGCCAAAAGCAAAGCGCGAAAAGGTAGAAAGCCACGCACTCGCATTGTCGGGGCCACCGTCAAACGCTCCAATAAGAAGCGCGCCACCTCTTCGTAAGATGTGGTACTAAGGGAGTGCACTCTTTCTTGCTGATATACTAAAGCAATGAAGTTTTCCATTGTGAGGTTTGCACGTTCGTTGCAGGAGGCTCTTCCTTCAGGTATCTTTTTCCAACCGCATACCTCGAAGCTCCGAGTACACCTCATCGAAGAAGTAAGCGCCACGGTTTTTAAAAATCCTTTTGTACAGCCATTTTTTACGCTATTTCAGGGGTTTTCTCGGTAATGAGAGGATCCTTACCACGTCTCAATGAAAGAGCACCAACAATCCTTTCTGACAGCGTATGAAGAGCACTCGGATGCCCTTTTCCGCTATTGTTTCTTTAAACTTCATGATCGCGAAAAGGCGCTTGATCTTCTTCAGGATACGTTTACGAAGACGTGGCAGTATATCGAAAGCGGAAAGCGAGTCGATAATTTGAAAGCGTTTCTCTACCGCACGGCCAACAATCAAATTATCGACGAGTATCGCCGGAAAAAAGCTGTCTCACTTGATGCGATGCAGGAGGAAGGATTTGATCCAGAATTTATGGAGGATTCCTCCTATATGGAACGTCTTGATGGAGAGAGGGCATTGAAGCTTCTTAAACACATTCCTGAACAATATCGCGATGCAATATTTATGCGTTATGTGGAAGGGTTGGATCTAAAAGAAATTGCAGAGATGTTAGGCGAGTCGGAAAATACCATTTCAGTTCGCATCCACCGGGGAATTCGAAAATTGCGAGAAATTTTTGACACCAATATATGAACGACAACAGGGATAATTTCATAGAAAAAATTCTCACCCGCGGAAAAGAGGTGCAGCTTTCTGTTTCTGAAAAAAACGAAATGCGAAAGGCGCTTCTCAATATGATGAGCCAGGTGCCTCTTGCGGCGTCTGTTGCAGCTCCGCGCCACTCCTATTCTTTTCGTTCGCTCTGGATGATCCGGATGCCCATCACCATTGCACTCGTTCTTGCGCTTTCCGCGGGAACCTCTTTTGCTGCGCAACGCGCGATACCGGGAGATATTCTCTATCCTGTGAAGGTTGGAGTGAACGAAAAAGTAGAAACACTTCTCGCGGTTTCGCCGAAGGGTAGCGCCTCTGTCGGAGTGAAGCACGCGCTTACACGTCTTGAGGAGGCAGTAAAGCTTGCTGAAAATGGGAAGCTGGACGTAGTCACCCAAGCGCAGGTTAAGGAAGATTTCTATCAGAATATTGCTGATATAAAAAGTAATCTCAAAAAGCTTGAGGGTACGGGAGATTTTAATGCAGCGGCGGACATCAACGGTAAATTTGAGGAAGCTCTTGGCGGGCACCTTGGCGCTTTTGTTGAACTTTCTTCGGGGGGAGGAAGTAATGTTGCAGAAGTTGCAGACATCGCTAATTCTGTCGGAGCCGAACTGCAATCTGCCCAGCATGAGCGCATCGCGGTACGTCAACGAGAAGTTCAAACAGCCACAGAGGGGACAACTGCTGTAAAAGCAGAGCGCGCCCTTACCTTGGCGGAGAAGCGCATTATGGAGGTGGAAACCTACATTTCTTCATTTGGAACTACCTCAAAAGCGAGCGCGGCGCGCGATCAGGCACACCTTCGTCTGTCCCGTGCGCATGAAAGTGTGGCACGGGGGAAAAGCGAACTTGCGGCTGGCGCATACCGGGAAGCTTTCACTCTCTTCAAGGAATCTGAAACGCTTGCGCAAGACGCAAAACTTCTTGCTGTTCTTGATGCACGCGTTAAAAAGGGATTAACGCTGAAAGTAAATGCAACCCCGGCCTCTTCGATGACACTCCGGGCTGCTGCTAAGGGGAAAGGTTTTGCAGAAGATGCAGGAGACACAATGGTACAAACACTTATGGTAACTCCTGCTGCCGAGACTCCTGCTCCTCAAGTCGAGATAGAAATTAAAAAAGGAAATGAGGAAACAAGCAGTTCATTCGACTTCGAATCTATTGAAGGAAATATCGACGTTGAAGTAGAGCATGAGGGAGACGATAAGGATTCAGGCAAAAATTCTATCCGGGTCAATATAAGTCTTTAGGAGGACGTCCTTAGCCAAAAAAGCCGCCGAAAGCAATCGGCGGCTTTTGCAAACTACAAAGAGTACAATGTAGAGATGGAACCGCTTGCCTCAAAAATACGCCCCACTAACCTGAAGGATTTTATGGGGCAAGAGCACCTTGTGGGGAAGGGAAAACCGATCCGCGAGGCTATTGAAGGAAAACACCTTTTCTCTTTTCTTCTGTGGGGACCTCCTGGCTCGGGGAAGACGACTCTGGCAAGAATTTACGCGAATGCACTCAATGCCGAATTTTACGAACTCTCTGCGGTTGATTCTGGCAAAGATGACATTAAGGCGATCGTGGGGAGGCGAGGAACATTGCCACTCGGGAAACCGAAAGTTCTTTTTATTGACGAGATACATCGATTCAATAAAGCCCAGCAGGATTTTTTACTGCCGTATGTTGAGCGGGGCGATCTCACTCTCGTCGGCGCGACGACGGAAAATCCAAGTTTCGAAGTGATCCCCGCACTTTTGTCCCGTTGTCGCGTTTTTGTTCTTAACGAACTTACCGAAAGGGATATGGAGAAAATTATCGCGCGCACAGGAATAAAAATTCCAAAAGATGCGCGCGAATGGCTCATTACTATGGCTGGCGGAGATGCGCGGCAGGCTCTCACGGTGCTCGAAAACGGGGAGCGCCTCTATGGGAAAATAACCCTAGCAAACCTCAAAGAAACAATTCAAAGTAAACATCTTCGCTACGACAAAAAGGGAGAGGAACACTACAACACCATAAGCGCGTTTATTAAAAGTATGCGCGCCTCACAACCTGATGCTGCACTCTATTATCTTGCGCGAATGGTAGACGCCGGGGAGGACCCTCTCTTTATTGCGAGACGGATGGTCATATTTGCAAGCGAAGACATCGGCCTCGCGCAGCCCACGGCGCTCGTGGTTGCGAACGAAGTATTTCGTGCGTGTGAAGTAATCGGATATCCCGAGTGTGCGATCAATCTTGCGCATGGAGTCGCCTATCTCGCCCAAAGTAAAAAGAATCGCGGCTCCTACGACGCTTATTTTGAGGCACTTGATGATGTTAAAAAGCATGGAAACCTTCCGATTCCCATGAAAGTACGCAATGCACCAACAAAGCTTATGAAAGATCTTGGCTACCATAAAGGATACAAACTCTACGACAAGGAGAGTTATTTACCCGAGAAACTGAAGGGAAAAAAGTATCTCAAGTAGCAAACGGGGCAGTTTGCTATACTTATCGGATGAACACTAAACTAGTCGGCATTCTTATCGGCGTCGTTGTGGTCGGTGCTGGAGCCTATTATTTTCTCCAAGGGGAAGAGAACCCCGGTGACACTAACGGGGCGGAAACCACCGAGGTGCAGTCGGGAAGCTTCCGTTCTCTCGCAGGCGCCTCCACTCCTCAAAAATGCACCGTAGAAAACACGGCAGGTGGGTACACTTCCTCTGGAGTGGTGTATGTCACACCCGGACAAATGCGCGCAGATTTTACTTCCTCCGGAACTCCTTCTGGTACCGTTGAGAGCCATATGATTGTAAAAGATAACGTGAGCTACGTGTGGAGTTCTGCCGCACCACAAGGCATCAAAATGACAATCACTTCAGGAACGACAGGAACCGCGGCTGATGTGCCTGGTGGATTCTCTTACGATGATCAAGTGAACTATCGCTGCGAGGCCTGGAGTCCTAACCAGAGCGTGTTTGAGCTTCCTTCCGAGATCACTTTTATGGATATGGCGGCTATGATGAAAAGCCCAGGTTCCGCCGGAGCGGGGGCAGAAATGACCGGCTCGGCAGAGCAGTGCAAAGCTTGCGATAGTTTGGACGGAGCTCAAAAAGCCCAATGTCTCGTCGCTCTCTCTTGTAAGTAAGGGGAAGTCGCCCTAAAAAGACGGCATATGGCCAGGCGTGTATAGTAAGGGTCATGTTGGAGAGGGAGGAGTTTGAAAAACTTGTCGAGGAGGAATTTCCCCGTGCAATACCGGAGAAGTTTCGCGGTTCTATCAAAAATGTCGCACTTCTCGTTGAAGACGAACCCTCCCTTCGTGTGCGAGAAGAGTACGAACTTGGAGAGGGGGATACACTCTTTGGACTGTATCGCGGGATTCCGCTTCCAGAGCGCGGGGGCCACTATGGTATTGGGGAAACCATGCCGGACACCATCACTCTCTACCGCGTGCCGATCCTCACCCATGCCGGAGAGGATCTCGCTGCTATCCGTAAGGAAATTCGCGATACGATTTGGCATGAGGTTGCACACTATTTCGGATTCGACGAAGGAAAGGTAGGGAAGCGCGAGCGTGACGGCTCTAATTACTCCTAATTGCTATACTAGGGTATGTCGTATCGCGGCAATATCATTAAAGAAACACAGGCGAACAATTTCTTCCGAAAGGTTATTTACACCGGAGAAAAAAGTCAGCTGGTAGTCATGGAAATCCCCGTTGGGGGAGACGTGGGGGAGGAGGTCCACGAGAGAGTTGAACAGTGGTTGTTTTTTCATTCCGGGAAAGGGAAAGCGTTGGTAGGGGAAAAAGAATTTGAGGTTTCCTCGGGGGATGTGATCATTGTCTCTCCAAACACGCGACATAATTTCACTAACATAGGCGATACTCCGCTAAAAATTTACACTATTTATACGCCACCCAATCATATTGATGGCCGCGTACATACAACAAAGGAGGAAGCTGAAAAGGATACGGAAGATGAAGAGTTCGGGCACAACATCGGATCCTAAAGAGACATTTTGTTAGTGGGGATAAAAAAGTTCCTTTCTTGGGGAGGTGTCCGTATACTAAGAGCACTGAAGCTTTTTATTAGTTTTTACTTTTAGTATGGACGGACAGCAAGCAACACCAGGAAAGAGAAACCTTCCCGTCTACGTTCTGGCGGCTCTTCTTCTCCTATCTCTCGCAGGCAATTATTACCTGTATCAGAAAACTCAAAAGCTCTCTACTAATCCGCAAACTGCGGTTCAAGAGCAGATCATGCAGATTGTAGCTACGGTCAGCAAGCTCATGGAACTTCCGGCAGATGAGACGCCAACCATCGTGACGATTGCGAATACAGCAGACCTTAAGAGTCAACCTTTCTTCGCCAATGCAAAACCTGGGGATCAAGTCCTCATGTATCCTTCCGCAAAGCGCGTAATTGTGTATCGCCCAAGCGATAATCGCATCATTCAGGTAGGTTTCCTCAATATTGATCAGTAAAAAAAGATTCTCACCACAACGCCCGCTCATGCGGGCGTTGTGGTATTATTTTCCCTATGCCCTCCCGTCGCTCCCGTCTAATCCTCTTTGTCGCAGTGCTTCTTTTGGCGTCCCTTTTTCTGCATTTCACCGAATTTAACCACCAGCATCTTGAAACTGCCCTCAAAGGCTCCATCCAAGCGATTCTTAACAGCGATGAGCGCCAGGTAGTCACTTTCTCGATGATACTTATGGTTTTTGCACTTTTTGCTTCGCAATACTTACTTAAGCCGGAACTTCTTGTCGGCAAGGCATTTTCCCCTCACTCCCTCCGACTCGCCTCAACTCCTCGGCGTCTCGACAAACACGCAAAACTCTTTAGTCGAGGAATTCTTAATGCGCGTCCGTTCTAGCGATTGAATGGTTTCTTTCTTTTAACCACTCATTCTTTCGCGATGAAAAAAATAGTTTCTACTCTCGGCTTTCTTCTCCTTACTCCAACATTCGCTCTTGCGCACTCAACAGTTTCGCCTTCTTCCGTATCGACCTCGCAGTATCAAACCTTTAGCCTAAGTGTTCCAACTGAAAAAGAAATTCCAACCACGGCCGTGCGCCTTCTCCTTCCTGATGGTCTTGATCGAGTAACCCCGCTCGTCAAGCCTGGATGGCGTATCGACATACTGAAGGATTCAAGTGGAAAAGTTACAGAACTACGCTGGATCGCTGGCTCGATCCCTGCGGGGCAAAAGGATGTATTCGAATTTTCCGCCCGAACTCCTGCATCCTCGACCTCTCTAGTCTGGAAGGCATACCAAACGTATGAAAATGGTACTGTGGTCGCCTGGGACCGTGATCCAAAGGCGGGGGGAGAAGTTTCAAATCCGTACTCGATCACCGAAGTAATGGGTCCGGTCCTTGAAGCTCCAACTCCGGAGGCTAAAAAAAGTGATCAAACTATGGCCATAGTGGCGCTAGCTATTTCGATAGCGGCGTTGGGACTGTCGCTTCGTAACCGTAGATCCCTACAATGAAAAACAGCCTTTTCGCTCTTCTGTTTATTGGGGCCATTGTTCTTGGTGGTGTGTGGTACGTCGCCCGCGAAAAAGAGAATGACACGACAGGAGCTTCCGCAAAGACCTTCACACTTGTGGTGAAGGAGCGTCGACTCGTTTCGGGTGACGGTAATCTCCAGGTGAAACAGGGAGATCTTGTTACCATCAATGTTACAGCTGATGAAGAGGAAGAGTTCCACCTTCATGGGTACGATAAATCGGTGGATCTTTTCCCTGGGGCAGAAGCAAGTCTTGTGTTTGAAGCCAGCGCAAGTGGTCGATATCCATTCGAACTGGAGAAAAGTAAGACCGAGCTTGGTGCTATAAGCATTGAACCGTAGGAGTATGAGAATTCTGTACCGTTTAGTTCCCGTTGTGCTCTTTGTGCCACTCTTGGGGCAGGCCCATGCTTTCGGCCAGCAATTCACCCTTCCGCTCCCCGTCAGTTTCTATTTCATTGGGGCGGCTGCTGCGCTCATTGCATCGTTCGCGATTCTAACCCTATTTAACGAGCCACAACGTGGGGGGAGAAGGGTCGGAAAGAAAGTAATAGTGGCGG
>JGI24126J20157_1000029_pt1 | contig 110670 bp, 51 predicted proteins | sample SubbioR12Aug_8Ca_FD_20157 | JGI IMG/M metagenome (IMG submission 20157)
AAGCCAACACTTATGGCAAAATGTGCGTAGAAGAGGGGCGTGTGCTGACCTATTCGGAATACAAGTTTGCATACGAGGGGGCGCAGAGATTCATGCTAACAAAAGAAACAATTGAAGAAATGCGCTCAGGGTTCAACGAGCTCTCCCGACAATTTGGTGAAAATTTCTTGGGCAAAGATTGGAAAGCCTACGGCGAAAAATTAAAAGGCAGATACTATGGCACAATCCAAGAAGCTACAAAACTCTTTTAATGTATTCCTGCCTCAGAGATATGGCGTGTTTCGGCGCAGCCTTCACGAGCTCACCTCAAATCAGGCAGTCGTTGCTGAGCTGATTCGTATTTGCTGCGAGGGCGGTGATGTCAAAGCTATCCAAATGGCGTTCGAGCGAATTTTGGGCAAGCCAGAGAAGGTGGTTGTGATAAAACGCACACTGGTTCGCACGCTCTATGTCGATGCCCGAACGAAAAAGCGGAAGCCAGAAATTGATGACCGCGTGCGTGACGAGGTTCGGATTATGCCGACTGAAAACAAGGTGGTGATTTCCGCTGACAATGCGCCAGGTCTTTTGCTCAAGAGTATGGTGGATGAGATTGGTGAAAAAGAGCGTGATTACAGTTATAAAGTGCTTGACGATAAAGACCGCTACGAGGTGGCTGAGGTGATGGCGGCTAATTTGTATGGCATTGCGATGCGCGGTGCTAATTTGAGTGCGATTAAGCTTTTGTTTGACTACCTGGATGGTGCGGTGGCTGATGTGGTGCGACTTGAGGGTGAGGACACTATTATGCTCGAGGACTACGCTGACGTTGCTCCATATGAAGCCCAGCAGGACGAAAATGGTGTTTGGTACGTCCAAATAGAGGCAGTCGAATGAAACTGAGCATCGGCGCTGGATTAGTGCTGCGTGTTTACCAGAAGGCAGTGCTCAAGGCTTTTGATAACGGCATCCGCTATATTGTGCTGTGCTGGTCGCGTCGTGCAGGCAAGTCATTATTTGCCTGGAATCTTTTGATACGCGAGGCGATTCGCAAGCCAGGCACATATTGGTATTGTTTTGATAACTACGCAACAGCATACAATGACATTTGGATTGCTATGACTTCTAAGGGGGTGAAGTTCCTCGACATGATACCACCTGACATGGTGGTTAGGATGAACTCTGCCAAGATGGAGATTGAGCTGAGTAATGGCTCGGTCATTAAGCTCATCGGCATCAACAAAGCCGACAAACTGGTTGGTGCTGGTCTGAACGGGGTGGTCTTTGACGAGTACGCTGTTCTAAACCCAGCTTCGATTGAATTTATCACAGCCATGCTTGCGGAGACTGGTGGTTGGCGCGTGATGATTTCTACGCCTCGTGGTAAGAATCATTTTTATGAAGAGGCTCAGTTTGCTCAGGCTCACCCAGAGTTTGCTTTCTACAGCAACATGCACTGCGGCATGAAAGAGGTTGCTCAGTATATGGCAAAAGGCTTTTTGGAGATGGAGCGTAAGAAGATTATCGCCAAATACGGAAACGATGCGCTCTATCAGCAGGAGTATATGACGAGCTGGGTCTCACCAAACTCAGGTTCGGTATTCGGTGCTTTGACCAAAATCATGAAAGAAGAAGGGCGCGTCATGAAGGTTGAAGGCGATGACAAAATCCCTTACTACACCGCTTGGGACTTAGGTAATGCTGACTATACTTCGATTATTTTGTTCCAGGTTGATGGAAAAGGCTTCCCGAGAGTGATTGACCATATCGAGAATCGCAACGAGGATGTGACCTGGTACATTGGTGAGTGGAAAGAACGCGCCTGGCAGGTACATACCCATTTCTTGCCGCACGATGCTGCTCATCGCAAGGGGGCTCGGAACGAAAGCTACAAACAGTCATTATTCAACGAGGGCATCACGAATACTGTTGTCTTGGCGAAGCCGAACCGTATCGAGGATAAGCTCAATTTCTTGCGTCGTATTTTCGTTGGCTTGAAGATTGATGAGGGGCTAGAGCGTATCATTACTTGTTTGGAAAAACTCGAGTACGAGTGGAATGAGCGTCTGCATATTTGGTCAAGCAAGCCAACTCACGTTGGCGGTTATTCTGACACCGTGGATTCGCTTTGCTATATGGGTCAGGCGATTCAGAAATATAACATCACCGCAGATAATACTTTTTCCACAATTAAAGTCAAAGACCCGAAAGTAGTTTCCGATACAAAAGCCGCTAAAGCTGAGAGGTTGAGGCAGTTGATGCAACAAGAATTAACGATAGGAGGCAAGAACCAAAACGAAAATAACAATTTTTCTATGTTTATTTAGCTAATGTATAGTATAGTTATGATTAAGATAAAAAACACTCTAAAAAACGGGGCAGGCAATAAAAATCATAAGAGAGGGTAAAATGGACGATAACGAAAAACCAATCGAAGGAGCGGAAAATGAACAGCAACAGCCAAACAATGAACGACCAGCAGGGCAAGCCGAGGGAAGCGCCCCAGAGCCAAGCGCCGACGAGGTTCAGTCGATGTATGACGACCTTGGAATCAAAGTTAAAGCGCCCTCTGGTAAATCTAAAGGACGACCTAAGACCTCTCAGGTTCGAGCTAAAGATGATGGGAAAGACTCATCAGGAAGTGCCGCTTCTGGGTCAGCAAAAAACGCTGACGACAAAGATAAGTCGAAAAATGCACCTGATTCAAGTAAGGATGGCGATTCAGGAGATGATTCTGACGCGAAGGGCTCGAAAGTCGGCAAGGATTCAGGAAAAGTACCTAGCGAATCAGAGGAAGCTGACGGTGGAGTTCGCGGCTCTAAATCCCGAGATGAAGGCGATTCTGAGCGAGCAGGCAAAGACGGTTCTGAAGGAGGAGCTGACGGAGCTGGACAGGAAGAACACGAACAGGGCGCAGCGTCGGACGAGGGCTCGGAGGATGGGTCGGAAGAAGAGCAGGGCAAGCGCCCAGGAAAATCCAACCCAGAAGTAGAGAAGCGTTTTCAGAAGCTTACCTCTGAGGTCAAAGACCGCGACCAAGTGATTGAAGATTTGCAAAAGCAACTTCGTGAAAAAGATGCCACCGTTAATAAAGTGAAAGTTTCTCAGGAAGACCCTGAGTACACGATTGGTGATTTCCGTAAAGTTCGTGACAATAAAACTGGTGATATCCTAGACCTAACCCCAGAGCAGGCTGAGCTTGCTTGGCGGCGCTGGAAAGATGGCTACGACCAGCGAGCCACCGAACGTGATGCGAAGGCTAACTACGCTACTCGCGTTCAAGAGCACCAGGAAACTCAGACGCGCCAGTTGATGAAGAAATCGGCTGATGCCTATGATGCTTTGGCTGGCTTGATGGATGAATACCCAGAGTTAGTCAGCACCAGCGGCAAGTTTGATGAAGACTTTGCAGCCGAGGCAATGCCAATCATTCAAGAATCTATTGAATATTTGCCTGGCACTGAGCCTGGCAACAAAGAAGACAAACTGCCAGTCATTGTTGGGCTTCGGATTGACCCGAACAAAATTCTTAAGGCTCTCAAAGGAATCAGCGCCAAGAAGCGCAATCTGCCGCTAAATGGTGTGAACGATAGCGTCGAGAGAGGCTCAAGTGTGAGCGTGCCTCACAGCCGTTCATCCGACCCGAATGTTAATGCAGCCAACGAGCTTTACAAGGAGCTCGGTATTAACAAGCGAATTTAGTAGAATAGTAAAATAGTAAAAAAATAAGAGGAGAAATAATATTATGGATAACCCAACATTCGGTCAGAAAGCAATGGGCGTATCGTTTAACCCTAGTGGCGACGAAAAGGTAACAAAATTAAAAGAACTATATGCTGAAATAGCTGACATCTTGAACGATGACCGTGGTGAGAACCGCGACGAGCGAGCTCGTTTGGCTTCAGTAGCAATTACGGAAGCTCAGACCGCGCAAATGTGGGCAGTAAAAGCAGTAACATTCTCACGAGAGGAGAAATAATCATGGAAAATAACCGAGAAAAACTACTTGCAGACGCAAAAGAACTGGGTCTTGAGTTCACCGAAGGTGTTACTGACGAGGAAATTCAGACTGCAATTGACCAAGCACTAGCTGGTGATGAAAACACCACCACACCAGAAAACGAAGAAAATGGTGCGGATGAGCCACAGGACACCAACGATGGTGGGGACGAAGGTTCTGATAACGATAGCTCAGAAGACGTTACTCCAGCTGGAGATGAGCCAACACTTCCAACCGAACCAACTACTCCGACTGAGCCAGAGAAAACTGAAGAAGAGTTGGAAGTCGAGCGTCAAGCTGCCGAAGCTGCCGCTGAAGTTGCTCGCAAGGAAGAGGAAGAGGCTCAGGCAGCTATCGAAGAGCAGAAACGTCTCGAGGAAGAGGCTAAGGCTGAAAAACCAAGTGAAGGTTCTGAAATTGCAGCAGCAATCCGTGAAGGGTTGAGTGCCAGCAAGGAAGACAAGCGAATCAAAATCACCTCAGACAAGCACGTTCAGTCGATGTTCTCTGTTGTGAGAAGCAAGAGGACTGGTGAAATCATGCTTCGCGAAAATTCAACTGGTGTGCTTTCCAAAGTTCAGCTCAAAAGCATTGAAGAAAAGGAAGCTGACCTTCAAACTGAAGAAGTTGAAGCATTGTAGTACAATGGTTTTTGCAGTCATTTAGGCTGTCGGTTTTGGTCGGACAGGGTTTAACCGTAATAAATCCTTGGAAGCAGAGCGCTCTCTACAGGGCGCTTTTTGCTTGTTGACAAAGTTAAAATTATCACGCTATAATCAAATTAGCTTAACGCTTATTAGTTGAGAAAAAGGTGTAAAGGTAGTCACTTCCTTCGGCGAATAAAGCGGATAGCACTCGATGTAATCGTGTGTCATCAACACAAACACTATTAAAAATTAGACCTCGAAAGGGTAAAAATTATGGCTATTACAGCTTCAGAAATTTATAGCCCAGTCATTGACCAGCCGTTTGATGACGAAAGCTACACAAAAGAACTTGAAGGAAATAACAAAGAAATCAAGTTCGAGAAGGGTTCTAAGACAGTTAAAGTTCGTACTGTAGTTACTGCTGGCGCAGTTACTAACCACGACGCTACTGATACATTCAGTGAGCAAATCGCTGGAATCGTGAATGTTGACTCGACTATCAACACCTACACGCTTGACCAGCAAAAAGATATTAAGCAGTTCCTTGACCGAACAGTCATCGCAACTAACAACAGCATCACCGAAGGTGGAAAAGTCCTTCATGCTATTGTCACAGAGCAGCTTGTTCCGTTAATCGACGCTTATCGTCTCGGTATTTTGGCAGCAATTGCCACTGCTAACAGTCAGAACGTTGCTGCAACGGCTGATGGTTACGCAGATGTTCTAGCAGCTCGTGCGTTCCTTATCAATGCTCGCCTTGGTAAGAAAATGCTTGGTTATGTGAATACGACCACTGCCGATAGCATTCGTCTGAGCGACCACTTCGTTCCTTATACGCCTGGTACTGAAAAGACCTTGCGTAGCGGTGACATCGGTATGCTCGCTGGCATCAAAATCAAGGAAGTGCCAGCCGACCTATTAGCAGACAATGTTGGTATGGTCGTGGTTAACCCAGATGTCGTTTCAGCTCCCCGATTCTTGGATGACTCCAAGGTTGGTGAGAGTGCAGCAGCATTTGGTAGCCTATTGCTCTGTCTCTACATGTACACTTGTGTCGTGTCAGTTCCAAAGCAAAAAGGTGTCGCAGCCATCCTCGAAACTTCAGTCTCAAGCTAGTCACTTGAAACCGACAATTAAACAGGGTAGAAATACCCTGTTTTTTTGTTTATAATCAAGATATGAAGAATAGCGTAGGCTCAGAAATAAAAAGTGAAAATGTAGATGAATTTCAAGCTCGATACTTGGCTCATCAGTCACACCCAGGCGGTAAGCGAGATGAATTGATAGCTTTAGTCAAAGAGCGTCACTCAAATAGGCGATTTGACGACAGACAGGTCGATTCTGAATTTTTAGAGAAGATTCTCGATACTTTGAGGCATTGTCCGTCTTCCTGTGACCGTTTTGGCGCGAGAGTTAGGGTTGTACAAGACCGAGATGATAAAGCCCTGTTAAACGGCTTGCTCGTAGGTGGAACTGGCTGGATGTACCGAGCACCGACAGTTTTGATGCTTTTTGCCAACAAAAATGCCTATAAGGGCGGCGAAAACGGGGACGAGGTGAATTACAACTCTTATTTGGATGCTGGCATTATGGCTCAAACGGCAATGCTGGTGGCGACTTCACTTGGTCTGCATACAGCATTTATAAATCCACAGGTGAGAAGTGCTGACCGAGACTACTTTTATGAGCGATTCGGTGGTGATGACTTGATTTACTGTGGGGCAATAGCTCTCGGCTATCCACACCCAGAGCCGATAGAAAAGACCCGTCGGTTAATTGAAAGTGTGCTTCTGTGAAGGTGCTCGGCACAACAGACCCTCCTTACCGCGCTTGGCGTAATCGCGGCATCGGGAATGTTCATAACGGCGCTCACTATTATGGTCAAGAGATTGAAGAGCTAATCTTACCTCATATCAAAGCGAATGTGTTTATTGTGACTGCTGGCGGGACGCTTCAGCCAAGAAAAGTGCCTAACAACTGTATATTTGTTTGCCATCACAATTTGAGCCCCGAAAAGATGTATAAGCAATTTTTAGAAAAAAATATTTTGTGGGTATGCTCTAAGCCATCGACTGTAGAGAAGCTGGAAGCCGTTGGAGAAAAAGCGGTTTACATACCATTGAGTGTCGATACAAAATATGTGGAGAAATTCAAGACTGAAAAGATAAGAGATATTGCCTTTATTGGTAATTTTTGGAAGTTTAAGAGTAGCTATATAAATTCTTTACCTATGGAGGTTCACCATGTCGGGGGGCTTGACCGCAGGAGGCTTTTGGAAGAGATGGCTAAATACAGACGAGTGATTGCTGAGGGGCGCTGTAACATAGAGGCTCAAGTCCTTGGATGTGAAGTTGAGATACCGCATTATGGCAGTCCAGGCGTTGAAGCAATTGAGAGAGAAGTGCTCGATAGTCGTGACGCAATACCGTTTTGGAGAGAGGTGCTACTCAAACATGAAGCATCAACAAAATTGCTCAAATAATGATACAATACACATATAATCCGAAAAAAGGAAAAACAAAAACATGGCATTGATAAACTGGGGTGACGAGGAAGATAAAAAAGACGACCTGTTCGGCGGTACGGCAATAAAGCAAATTGCCTCTGTTCAGGGTGGTTCTTGGCAACCAGCTCCAAGTGGGGCTGATGCTCCAGCCGTGCAGGAAGATGACCAGCAACAGGGCGGTATTTTCAACCAGCCTCAACAGCCAGTAGCACAAGTTCCCGACCCAGGAAATTATTTAGTATCTGACCAAAAGGCTCAAGTCGATGAACAGAAGATGCAAAGAGACGCTGAAATTGCAGAAGCTCGCCGACAATCTGCCGCTAGAGCTGTTGCAGTTGCCGCTGCTGAGCGGTCTCGTGAGTTCCGCGAAGGCAACGCTCAAGATAGTCAAGGGCAAACACTCGATGTTGAGGAAATTAAACAAGATACTGGTTGGAAAAAGTATTATGACGATGCGTTTAAGCAGGAGAAAGACAGCCTAGATTTTTGGGGTCGTCTCATGGACGGTGGCGCAGCTTCAAGACGAGCTGAAACAATGGCTCGTACCAGATACAATACTGAGCTACTCAACCGAGCTTACGATGATAATGGCAATGTGCTTGACGCTAACGCGGCAAATCAAGCCAAAAAACTGGCAGCTTACAACTCAGCCCTAGCTGAAGACAACTCAACTCGTGGTCGTGCTGCTGGCGAAGCCATTGGTGCTTTCGATAAAAACGACTCTGGGTTCTTTGGTCGGCTCAATGACACCGTAAACGCCATGCGACAAATGAGCGCTTATGATGCTGTAGCTGGTGTTGACGACAAGCAAAATACTGGGGTTGATGATGTATTCCGTTTTGGTGGCAATGTCATTCAGGGTGTTGCTACTGCTCTGCCTATAGGCGGTAAGGCTATTTATGAGGCTGGCGCTGGTGAGGGTACGGATTACACCACTGGACTCCAAGAAGAGCTTGACGCTGGCGAACGAGCTGGTCGTGCTGGTTCTGGTGCAATAGATGTTGTTGGTACGTTCCTCGGTGGTAGTGGTAAATTGGTTCAGTCTTTGGGCGCTAAGGTCGCGACTAAAACTGCTACTCAGGCTGAAAAAACTCTACTAAAAAAATTGACCGCTGATTATGTTGTCCCTTCTTTGATAGAAGGTGGTGAGGCTGGCGCTCAAGCCGCTGCTGAATATTTCGGCAATGACGGCACTCTACTTGATGAAAATGGCGAAATTGATGCCGATAAGGTTGCAGAACTTCTAACGCAAGTTGGTCAATCTGCTGTAGTTGGTACTGCGGCTGGTGGTGTCTTTACTGGTACTGCTGCAGGAGTCAACCGATTTAGGAATCGCGGTGGCGGCGCAAATGCTGGTTCTCTCGCCGAGAATCTCCCCGAGCTTGAGTACACCCCTGTAGATGATGCTAACATTGAGTTTGCCCCTAAGTTCGCTGAAGAGCTTGCTCCTATCGAACGAACTGGTGTCGTCGATGAATCTACCGTAACTCCTGTTGTCGCTGGCGAAAATGTTTCTGTCGAGAACGCTAACCTAACTCCAGTGGGCAGAAACACACCTGAATTATTGGATATACCTGAAGCACCTATGCCAGACGGCGTAGTGAGTACTGACCCCGTTGGAGTAAGCCCTATTCGTGACCCAGAACTCGAAGCTCCTGCAATTATTGATGGAGTCCCAGCTAATGTTGAAGCTCCAGTGAACGTTGCTGATGTTTCTCCTGTAGCTGATGGTATTGTGCGACCTGCCGATGCTCCCGTTACGATGGATGGAGTTGCCCCTGTACGACCTATCGATTTACCAGTTGTGCGCTCTGAGGAAATCCGCGGCTTACAAGAAGCTCGAGTTGGCAAAAATCAGGCTGAAGAAGCAGTCATCAATCAGCAACTTCAACAGGCTGAAGCCCAGACCCCTCGTGTTGACGAGAACATTCCTGACGAAATGGCAACGAATATACCTGGTACTAACCCTGACGGCTCTCCAATGACTCGTGCTGAAGTGGCTCAAAGGCTCATGCCGTTGCTAGATGATAGCTCTGCTGTGAAGCAACAGATTGCTGATGCTGTAGGCATGGGCAAAGATACTGAGAGCCCCGTTCGTGAGATTCTGCGCGAAGGTGGGGTGAAGCCAAGACAGGCTGAGCGTGTCACTACTCAATTTGAGGCGCTCGAACGGCAACTCCAAGAATATAATCAGCTCGAAGCGTCGAATCAGAAGGCTTATGCTGAAGGTGGCGAAGACGCACTTGACCCGAACGTCTCTCGTGACCGTTCTCGGGTAACTCGTGATATGGCTCAAACTATGCGCCGACTTATGAGCGAGATTAACCGAATGGAAGGCAGTCGTGACTTCAAGACTCGTGTTGTCAACAATATGACAAATATTATTGGTACTCGTAACGCCAGTGTTTTGACAAGCGCAGGGCTTGTTGAGCGCAACATTGCCCAGGAAATCAGCGCTAATCTTAAATTGATGGCAAAAAACCCAGGCAAGATGCTGAAGAGTACCTTTGGCAATGGTAATATTCTCAAAGATACTGCTAAGGCTGAGTTGAGCAATTGGAAAGGTGCTCCTCGTAGCCCTGTTGAAGCCGTTAAATATATTGTCGGCAACACCTATCGAACAGCTATGATTCCGACTACATCATTGGCAAACACTCGTCGTGGTGCTGTTCGAGAAGAATTGACTCGTTGGGCGTACAAAGAACTCGAAGGTCGTGACCTGAGCAGCGCACAGGCTAAAAAACTATCTGGTACAGCTGGTAATGAAATGGAAGCTCTCGTAAACACCTTTATCGGTGTTGATAACGGCATGACGAACCGCAAGCAAGCAACTGACGCTCTAAAAGCTTGGAAAGAATATATCCGTACTGGTGATGATGGAGCAAAAACAGAGTTCTTAAATCGAGTCGAGAACCATAACAGCCTCGCTGACCAGATGATTGCTGGACTCTCTAAAGAGGATGCGACCCGAGCACGCGGCTTAATGGCGGCTAAAAACCTGATTTTCCCATTCGTTCGTACAGCTACTAATTTGATGAAAACTACGGTGAGGCAAGACCTCAATCCGTTTGCAAAGAGCTTGCTCGATGAAATCCGTGTTGACCAGCGTGGCGGTACTGCCAACGCAATTAACACTATTAAAAGTAAGCTTGTTGATTATGGAATAATGAGTGGTGCTGCTGCTCTCGCAAGCTCTGGTATGATTCAATACAACGATGGTGACGAAGTTGATAAGCCACGAGGCTGGTCAATCAAGGTCGGCGATAATGAGTACGTTCCGATTCGTGCAACCTCACTTGAATTGCCAATCGCTTTAGCTGGTACAGCTCAGGCAATGGCGAGCGATATTGCCTCTGGCAATCCTCGAGACTGGCAATATTATGCTGGGATGGTTACGGGCAGCCTACCTTATATTGACCAAATGAATACTACAACTGGCGCGGTAGATTCGTTAACGAGTGGCGAAGATGAAGGGTATGCCGCTAGGTCTTATGCCGTTAACACGGCAAAATCATTTGTACCAGGCTCGAACAATAGTATTCAGCCGTATGTAGCAGGTAAAAAAGGCGAGAGCTTGAACGCTAAAACCGTTTATGACGACAATATGATTCAATGGTTTAAGAATACTGTTCAGAAGAGCTATGACCCAGATTTCTATAACGACCTAAGAGATAGTCGAGATAATGCAGGTCGTGTTCGTACTATTGATAATCAAGGTGTTGTGAGTAATAAGACCATAAATGACTCAAGTACAGCTGAATTTAACGACAGGATTACTGACTTAGTAGAATATGGTCGTGAAGCTGGTCTTGGCAAAAACACTCAAGATATGTTTAACACTTACGACACTGGCAAGAATAACAACTTCAAATCAGTCCAAGATGCAATTACTTTCCTTGATGCACCAGAAGTGAATGGCAAAAAAACGCCAGACAACACCAAAAAGCTTGAAAAAAATGCCAAGCTAACTGATTTGGCTCAACAGATACGTGAGGGCTTTTATGGTGATACTGGGATGGACTTGTTGACGCTTGATGGTAGGGAAGTTAAATCTGATGTTTCAGTGCCAAATAAGAGTGGCTCAAAGAGCACTAAGCTGCCGCTCTCGATGCAGGCTATCAAGAACGCTATCGCTGCAACTGATTTGCCTGCTGACCAGAATGAAATGCTCAATGTTACTCTCGCAGAGCAAGACAGACAGTTATGGGATAGGTTCAAGAATCAGAAAGCAATCAGCTATGAGCAATATGCAGCCGAAAAAGCTAAAATAGGCGAACAGCAGGCTGCTATTTTGAGCAACTCCGAAAGTTATCAGAAGTTGCTTGGTTTGATGGATGAGCTTGATGAAACTGGCTTCTTTGATGCTGATGGCTTGGGCTCAACTAAATCTGGTCAGACTTATCTGTGGAACTCTTTGAACGCAATGCTCGCGAGCAAGGGCGCTACTCCTGCTGCTCAATATCCCGAAGATGACAAGGGCTTTACTCCTTGGGGCTTTGGAGACGGAAAGAGAGCTTCTAACAAGCCAGGAGACCGAGGCAACACAGGCATCCGCTGGAGTCCAGTCCAGGCTCGTCAAATGGCAAAAGTAGCTGATGCTCGCTTTACCCCTGTAAACATAAAAGTAAAACTAGGGAATGAGATTAAAAGAGACCGCAGCCAGAATTACTCTGACAGGAGCTTCTAATCGTGGTAGAATTAACACATAAGGAAAAATAAACAATGAATAACGGATTTCCACTAACAGCCGAAGACCTTGTAAAGAAGCTTGACGATAGTCAAGAGTTTATGGACAGAGTGACTCAGGGTTTTACAGAGCGCAACGAGCGTATTTTTTACCGTAAACCACCAGTAAATACCAATGGTCAGATGGAGTACGCTGAGCTAGTGGACAATACTCTCGCCTCTTATCTTGAGAAGATGCCGAAGAATGTTATTCAAAAACTACCGACATTTATGACCGATGGGCATAGCCGAAGTAAGGCTGAAGACCTCGTATATGAGTTTATTGCTGTTAAAATCCTGCTCCGCTCTGGTTCATCTAAGGGCTATGGTCTGTTGCAGAAGCAATGGATTGAACTTCGAAATGCTGCTACTTTTGGCGCTTGTGCTGTTTATCTACCATTTGAGAATGACCACGGTGAATATACCGTTGGTGAAGTGCCTATCTACTGGGGTGACTATTACCCAGAAGCATGGTCTTCAAACATCAATAGCAACAACTTCAATCAGTTTCGAACGCTCAAAACCGAAGATGACATTAAAAAGCTTATCGAGGGTAGTGACGATGAAATTGGCGGCACATGGGATAAAGAGGGGCTTCAGACAGTCCTCGACTATGGTGCTGGTCAAAACTCTGGCAAAGACAATGTCAACATCAAAGCTGCTATGGAAGGCTTGCCAGAGCACATGTTTGAGCTGTTCAAGTATGTTGATGATAACTGGGTTGTTGACTGGCACTACGCGTCAGGCACGATTCTCCGTGTAATCCCTAATCTCTCTCGCCGCCGTCGTATTGTCGGACTTTACTCTGATTATGACGGTTCGAGCATTATGGGTCGCTCACTTATCGACATGGCGTATGGCGCACAGCAATCATTAACCTCACTGCTTCGTAACTTTATCTACACTTCCGACTACAACACAGACCCAGCTAAAACAGTCAAAGGCATTTCGCTCAACGAAGACACATTCAATCTGACCAAGGGCAACACAATGTTCTTGAACGATGAAGAGGGCAAAGTTGACTTGCTCCCAATTGACACAATGACCATTCAGAATTTCCCAAATCTCTACAATCTGCTCAAGACTGTGCTCCTTACTTCCCTGCCAAGCTCAAGTGATAGTAGTATTTCAGCAAGCTCTGGTGACCCAACCTATTCTAAGACCCAGGCAGGGGTGAATGACCAGCGTGAGAAAGCTGATGTAGACAACAATTACTACCGCAAAAATTACGAAACCTACTTTGAAATGGTGCTTGAGAATAAAATCAACATCTATCTAGCTGAAGTAAAAGCAATTGCCGACAAGAACAACGCCGTGCCAATGGTCACTCTTGATGAAGAATATGCTAACCTTATCCGTGAAGTTGACCCTAAAAAGGTGAATGAAAAGAACCAAGTGAAGCTTGATTTGAGCGATTCTCGTGGCGTGAATATCACTGTAAACTTCGAGAGCACTAGAGACCTTGCAAAAGAAGAGGACTTGAAACGGCTCAACACCTTTATGACTGGATTCTTCGAAGCTGCTAAATCTGACCCAAGTATGGCGAGAGTTATGCGCTCGGTCATGCCTCTGTTGATGGAAGAAATGACGAAGAACTCTAACCTTGAGAATAGTGCTAAAATTTCTGCAACCATGCAGAAAGCTCTAGCTGATGTGGCTACCGAAGAGCAACAAGCCAAGGCTCAGGCTGCTCAAGATGCCCAGAAAAAGAATCAGCAGATGGACGAGGTAAAGCCTCCCACTGTTAATATTGCCTTCAGGGACTTGCCTGCTGCTGGTAAAATCCAAGCTGCTGCGAAATATGGCATCCAACTAACTGCTGGAGACCTGGGCTTGCAAGCAGCGGAAGAAGAGGCGGAGGTTTAACATGAACCCTGAATATCAATCAAGCGAAGAGCTCCAACGAGCTAATCGTGATACTTTTGTCGATAAAGCCGCTAAAAAGCAGGCTCAAGAACAGCGCAGTGAAAAAGACAAGCTCCACAAGGTACTCGACAAGCACATTGCCCAGCATAAAACTGTTGCTGCAGTGCGCGAGCGCCTAAAAGAGAACAAAAAGCCTGTCTCTGGCAAAGCACTTGAGCTACAGTTTGAGGTGAGCGACGAACTTGTTAAAATCCTAGAAAAAATCAAAAACGAACTGAGGTAACATTATGGCAACTGTTCAGCAAATCATTGACAAAGCTTACACCAAAGTAAATAGTGAGTTCGAGGCGCAAGTTGAAGGCAGTGATGACTGGCTGACTTATCTTAGTGTGCTGAATCAAGTACTTGAAATGTGGGGTCAAACACCGTATGTCAAATGGCAGTCATTATTTGACATGGAGTATCAGTTGCCAGATGCAGTAGCTTCTGGGATATCGCAATATGACTTCCCCGATATGGATAGAGTGGTTGTCGGCAATACTCCGCTTGATAGTATCTATTTTGTCGATGGAGCTGGTGCAGTTATGAAGAAGTATAAAATGGTAGACCAAGCCCTATTTCAGGCGACTAATGCTCAGGATATTTGTATGCTAGCATCTGATGGCTTACATCTCAAAAGTGTACCAGAAGAGCTGGTTGGGACTTTTATTCAGCTACCTGCATATTTATTACCCGAAACGTATACTACAGCTGCTCAAACAGTGCGTGTCGATAGTGTGCCTTGGTTAGTCACATCTATGGCAGCATTTATCTGTGATGCTAGCCCAGTGCCGTTTATTGCGCGAAATGCCGATAAATACTACAAGCAGGCAGAAATTTATATGAAGACAATGCGTTCTAACAACCGTCATACTCAAATACTTTCAGTTAAGGGAACTACAAATAGAACGATAACATCACTGTCTCAAGCTATTGAAGCTGGTATTGGTATCGGAGGAGGCTCGTTCAATCACATTGATGGAGGTGGCTTCTAATGATTATTCAAGTTCGTCGTGGACTAGAGGCAAATCGCACATCCTATACGCCTCAAATTGGTGAACCTGTATTTACTACTGATGAAAAGAAACTCTATATAGGCGATGGTACGACCCCAGGGGGTATTCTAGTTGACATGCAGAGTGGTGTTCAGACTATTATTGCTGGTACGAACATTACCGTAGATGCAACTGACCCTGCGAATCCGATAGTATCAGCTACACTTGACAGTGCTGTTGATTCGGTCAATGGGCTAACAGGCGCGGTTGTACTTGATGCTGATGACATTTCAGATGCCTCAACAACTAAGAAATTTGCAACCGCAGCCGAGAAAACAAAGCTTGGTTTTATTGCCGTCACTCAGGCGGTTGACCTTGATGCTATCGAAGCAAATGCCAATAACGTGCCTGGTATTAAAACGAAGACTGATTTTATTACTGTTACCCAAGCAGTAGATTTGGACGTAATTGAAACTAACGCAAACAATGTACCAGCGATTAAAACAAAAACTGATTTTATAACCGTTACTCAGGCTGTTGATTTAGACACAATGGAGAGTAAGTTAGCTGGAATTGAAGTTGGTGCAGATGTCACTGATGCAGCCAACGTAGCCAGTGCTGGCGCATTTATGAAAGCCACAGATGACACTGACGACATCACAGAGGGCGCTACGAATAAATGGTTTACTGTCGCAGAAGAAACTAAATTGGCTGGGATTGAAACCGCAGCCGATGTAACAGACACAGCGAATGTAACGACTGCTGGTGCTCTTATGGACTCTGAAGTGACTAATCTTGCCGCCGTAAAAGCTTTTGACCCAGCTGATTATGCTACTGACACTCAAGGTGCTACTGCTGATACTGCGGTACAGCCAGGCGATTTAGCCACTGTTGCCACAACAGGAGTTTATTCTGACTTAACTGGCAAGCCTACAATCCCAACTTCAGTAGACGATTTGAGTCCTTCACAGACGGGTCATTCTGGCAAATTCTTGAAGACTGATGGTACAGACGCTTCATGGGAGGCTATCCCTGGCGGTGGTGATATGTTGGCTGCTATTTATGACCCTAATGCTCATGGTGATGATGCTTTCGACCAAGACAACATGACTGATGGTGCAACCAATAAAAATTATACTGCTACTGAAAAGACCAAATTAGCTGGAATCGAGACTGCTGCCGATGTAACAGATACAGCTAACGTCACTGCGGCTGGAGCTTTGATGGACTCTGAGGTAGATGCAGATATTAAAACATTATCTTTGCCAGCTAGCACGACCATTTCTGCTTTTGGTGCTAGCTTAGTGGACGATGCTGATGCAGCTGCCGCTAGAACGACTATAGGGCTAGGTAATGCAAATAATACTTCTGATGCCACAAAACAAGCTGCCACTCTATTAGCAGCTTTTCCCGTAGGCTCAATTTATATTAATACTAGCAATACTAATCCTGGCACTTTCATTGGAGGGACTTGGGCTGCTTTTGGCGCTGGACGTGTGCCAGTTGGCTTTGATTCAGGGCAGACCGAATTTGATACTGACGAAGAAACTGGTGGCGCAAAAACCGTCACCCTTACAGCTGCCGAAATGCCTTCGCACACGCACACCCAAAATAGCCATAACCACACTCAAGATGCTCACTCTCACCAAGAACGTGTTGCTACAACCTCTACCTCGGGTACTGGTATTACTGGTACGGCTAACCTTAGTGGTAACACTGGGGCTAACCAAACTACCGCCGCCACAACCGCCACAAACCAGGCTGCAACTGCCACAAACCAAAATACTGGTGGCGACGGAGCGCATAATAACTTGCAGCCATATATAGTAGTGAGAATGTGGAAGCGTACAGCTTAATCTGTTATGATAAAACAAACAGAATAGGAAACAAAAATGGCGAACAAGACCTCCGATGACATCCAAGTGAAAGACCTCGACAACTGGAAACGCGGTCAGATTTCGTATTTCTCTAAGAGTCGTATGGCAGAAGATGCGTTAAAAACTGCCTATAATGTTATTTTTGACTATGACGCTATTGTCCGACCTCGGGGCTCATTCAACGAGAGTGGCATCCCTGACCTACCAGAAGGGTTAACTCCGCTTGGCTGTGACTTCGCTTTCAAGAGAGCCGACGAAACTGAGGGGCTGCTTAATGTGTTCACTGACGGAGTAGATGCCTGGCTCTATGTTTTAGAAGATGACCTCTCTGAGTGGACTCAGCTGGCAGATATTGTCTATAGCAATGAAGCCCAGTTCTCATTTACTCAGATTGCAAGCGTCGTGGTTATTGGCAACGGTATTGACGCTTTCAGCTACTACGAGATAGCCTCTGGCGACCTGAAACAGCTAGTATTGGTGGACAATCCGACAGACACCCCTGTCGCTACTCCAGTTGGTTTTAGCGGAACAGCCGCGATTGACTATTATTACCGAGTTGCATTTAACGGCATCGGCGGAAGCACGGAAATGTCGCCAGCCGACAGTGTTACATCTTCAACAATCCGAGACACTTGGAATGGCACAAAATCAGTCGGCATCGACATTAGCGCATTTACTCTTGACCCAGACGCAGTAAGTTGGAACGTTTACGTTGCAAGTGTGCCTACTGGAGCTGGTGCTCCAACAGACGGCGAATACTTGCTGGTTGGAGACAGCATACCTATCACACAAGAAACCTGGACTGACACTGGTGAAATCACCTTATTGCAGAGCGCACCAGTAGAAAATACTACTGAAGGTATTGTCGCTTGGTACTTTACGAATATCTCTGGGCGACTTTGGGCGATTGGCACAAATGGTCTTATCTACTGGGGTGGCGATATTGGCAACGAGCTTTACTTCGGTTCTGCAAACGGCTCTGACAGTTACGAGATAAACAACGGCAGCAACGAAAGAGTCATGGCAATTACGCTTGGTCGTGATAACGCTGGTACGACCTGTATCAACCTATTGACTCGTACAATGGCTGGGCAAGGTGCGATTTGGGATGTTTATGCGACTACTAACAGCATTACTGCTAACGGTCAGACCTTCTCGACTGGTACATATCAGTTCAAGAAGCGTGAAGGTAACGATGGCACAGACGCGCCGTTCTCTGTTATTCGCGCCAACAACAATGCTTACTACCTCTCAATGGAAGGCTTCAAGTCAACTGGTGTGAAGCCAAACGTTTCAGGCATCCAATCTACAGATATTATCAGTTCGGCAATCCGTGACCGAGTGCTCAACTTGGCTCAGTCTGATTTGTCAAAAACATACTCAGCCTACTATGATGAGGCTCTTTACTGGAGCGTTGCTTACGGTGCTCAAACCAATAACGAGATTTGGATGTACGATATCCTTCACGGTGGTATCTGGTCAATCTGGCGTATTGAGTCTGACTGTATTTTCCGCTGGGCATCGACTGAAAATGAGAGCCCAAGCCTATACATCCGACAAGGCAACAAATTACTCCGTTATTATAAGAACTCACACAGTCACGCCGACTTTAGTGGTGTCTTTGAGTCCTACATCGACAGTGGTCTCATACCGTTCGTGAAAGACAACAAGCTCGAGTGGGTACACTTACTCAAGAATATCTGGCAGTTTGACCAAGCAGTTGGTATTGTGGAGCTCAAGATTAACGTTCACTCAAAGAATGGTGACATTATTAAAACTAGCCTCGTACCATTCAATGAATCGAGTGTTACTGGTTTGAGCGGTTGGGATGCTATCAGGGGCAATGACACGACTACTTCTCGTGGTGCTTGGAATAACCGCAGCTGGGATGAAACTGTTGCTGACCTCTTGAGTTTCCAAGACCCATCAGATAAGAAAGTCAGCCAGAAAGTGCGCAAAAACGCAGCTTACATGAGCTTTTCGGTTCGAGCAAATACTCAAGACACCTATTACGAGTTATCTCATCTGAGTATGCTCTTCACCTATATAGGTGTCGGCATAGAATTTTTGAGTCAAAGAGGCGTGATAAAAATTTAGTGATATGATATGATACAATTAAGCTATAAAAGCAGAAAACAAACAGGGAGAATAAAGCAATGGCACTAACAATGGGAACGGTAGAACCACAAACACTAGAAATGGGAACTGTCCCAGCTGGTTCTCGAGATGGTGACGTTTATTGGATTGGTCAAGACGGTAACGTTTGGTATAAGGACGTTAGCGCAGGTACTACCGTTAATATGGGTACACCTCAGCAGGCTCAAGTGTGGAACTTGGGGCTAAATGGAGCTCAGGAGATTTCTGACCCAGTTGCAGGTGGTGACAGCACTCTAGGTGCTTCTACTTTTGGCTCTGGCACTACAGCCAAAGCTCTTGATACAGCTCAACTCTCAAGCCTTGATTCGTTAATTTCTTCACTTGACACCATAAAAAACCAAGCAATTCAGAAGGCGGCTATCAAGCGAGACACTACCCTCCGCGAGAAGCAAGAAGAAAAAGAGCGCGAAGAAGGCAAATACAAGGGTAAAAAATTATCTACTCTTCAGGATTTCTCAGGTGCTAAAACTGACACCGACCTAAACACTCGAAATACTCTCGAAAACCTTGTTAGCTCACTATCGACACTTGGGCTTGGTGGTTCACGAGCATTGACTCGTCAAATTCTTGATGCAGCCAATATGAGTAACCGAAAAGCTAACGTGACTCAAGCGACAAATAACCGAGAGCTGGATTCTTCTTGGAATGACTACACTGTCGGCAACGAAAACGACATAAAGAAAATTCAAGACCAGTACGGCTATGACGAAGGTGAGGCAACTCGTAAATATCTTCAAGACAAGCAAACAGCTCTTTATAAGAAAGCTGATGTTTATGGTGCTGCCGAACAAACAGCTGAGCGTGACCGTATCATGAATGAAGGCAATAGTATCAACAGCATGATTGCTGGTGCTGCCTTCATGAACCCAAGCTACACTGGCGAAACTCGAGAAATGGCAACCCCAGACCTCGGCGACTACACACAAGATATTGCTAAATATGACACCACCAACATCCGTGGCGCGAACGCTGGAGCTCTAACCCCAGTAGCCTCTGATGGAATGAACTCCCCAGGTAATTTAGCGGTACGAGCAATTGCGGTTAATGACAAGGACTTGGGCATTAAAAAGAAGTCCGAAAATGACCTCGGCTACGGAGTTTAACCGTCATGGCTGAGATAACCGACCTATTTGGAAAAGCCAGCATAGACAGTGACTATGCGGTAGCTACAACCGTTACTGCCGAGCGAACAGCTGGTGTAACTGTGTTGGATGGGTTCGACCTCAGCAAGTTTACCGAAGACACTCCAGTATTTTTCATCACTTACAAGAAAACCACTGACCCTCTTACGGGTGAGGTTTCTGTCAGCGATTTAGTCAGCTACAAAGGGCTCGTAAACAGTGGTGCGAACACTATTACAAACCTTACCACTGCCCCAGGTTATGTAGATATTGGAAACGATATTGGCGACTTTATTGAGTGTATTCCTACATCATATTGGGTCAACAGCCTTGTTGATGGGCTATTCGTAGCGCACACTCCCGAAGGAGAGCTCAAAGCTGACGCTCCAGTTGACTCACCTCAAGGAACACTTGCCAACTTAACCCCAGTAGGCTCTGTATTAGACTTTGCTGGTTCAGCTGCTCCTACAGGCTGGTTATTCTGTTACGGTCAAGCAATATCTCGTACTACATACGCTGACTTGTTTGCAGTTCTCAGCACAACCTACGGCACTGGTGACGGCTCAACTACCTTCAATCTGCCAGACCTTCGTGGGCGAGTGATTGCTGGTAAAGATGATATGGGTGGCTCAAGTGCCAACAGGCTCACCTCTCCGCTTGACGGCGACGTTCTTGGTGGTGCTGGTGGTGCTCAGAATGTAAACTCAGCTCACACTCACACATTCTCTAGTGGGAATATGGTCAACCTTACCAGCGGTGTTGCTATGACTGGTGGTGGCACTAATATAAACCACCGACATGATGGGACTACTGACTCTGGCGGCTCAGCAACACTGGCAAACGTACAGCCAACAATAATCCTAAACAAAATAATCAGGTACTAGAGCATGGATTGGGTGACTCCTTTCCTAGTCTTTGCAGGAGTAGTGGTTACTGCTGTTGTCAGCGGCGCGGTGACTTACTCTGTTGCGAAACGTAACACTTCAGGGAATATTACCACTTCTGCAGCAGCAGAATTATGGGCTGAGAGCAATAAGCTTCGGGCTGAGTATAAGGAGCGTGCCGAGAAACTAGAGCACCGTCTCGAAGAGGTTAACGACCAACTATCCAAAGTCATGGCTCAACTTTCTGACCTCAAAACAAGTTCCGTTTTGCAAGATAGTAAAATCGCAGAATTGCAGAAAATTATTAAGGAGCTAAGGGAAGAGAACCAACGGCTGTTGGCTCTAAAGAGGGATATACCAGAATGAGTTTAGACACTAGAAACGCAGCACTAAATAAAGAGCTAGAAGAAAACCCCATAGACCTCCAGGTGGAAGCACTGGCTCGTGCCGATAAGAAACAATCTCGACAGGTAGTTCTTCTAGCCGTTACGGTTGCTTTTGACGTTCTACTGACTTTTGGTTTCGGCTATATCACTGTTCGGACTCATCAACTAGCAAATCAAAGTGAGACCACTAAAGCCGCTCTTATTCGGAATTGTGAAACCGCTAATGATTCTCGTAAGAATCAACGTGAGTTATGGGCTTACGTTATATCACTCACCCTTAGTGAGCCACGCACACAAGAGCAGACCAACAGAGTAGATTCATTCCAAGATTTTGTTGATAAAACTTTTGCAGCGCGTGACTGTGATACAGAAATAAACAAATAAGTGGTATAATTGAAGCCATAAAGGAGAAAATCAACAATGGCAACAGACGACCCAGAAATTAGTAAAAAAGCCAAGGCAGTCTATGTGCCTGAATCTGAAGTGATGACGGAGGACGAAAATGGCTCGAACGAAAGCTGAAGTCCGCGCATTTCTTGATAGCCAAGTTGGTAAAATCGTACCTCATCCTGGCTATCCTAAGCTAAATGGGCAGTGTGTAACGCTGACCAAAGCGCTCATGGAGTTTCTTGGTGTGCCAGAGCCCTATAAGGCTCGAGGTGACGCTATCAACGCTGGCGACACCTACCTTCGCGAAGGACTTGGTACAAGCGGCAAGGGATGGCTCACTATAGTCGTCAACCGTGACATGGGCTACATTGACGGCGTTCACTATGGTCACATTTGGATTGACCTTCAGGGCGAAGCCAACTATGAGTCAAACGGCGCAAAGGCGCTTTACACAACGAAAAACACCCGACCAATTTCACAGGGTCAGCAGTTTATAAATTTTGATAAATGGATAAAGGAGAGTGCTATGGCGAAAATAACAAAAGAACAAGAACAAGAACTGTCAATTGGGGTTACTGGCTCACGACCAGGCTCAAACTATAATTACCGATTCACAGGGTTGGAGGCAACTGACGCTAACCTAAATGCCTTTGTGCAGTTCTGGAGCTCACAAAGTCAAGTGCCAGCTCTAAGGGCTCAAATTGCTGAGTTGAAAAAGAACAGCTGTACTACAGACGAGCGACAGTTCCTAGATTTAAGAAAAAAAATATAAGGAGAATAATATGTTCGATGTAAGCGACCCAACAATAGCAGTAGCAGTACTAACCTTTCTAGCGATTGGTGGCACAGAGCTCGTGAAGCAAGCCTTCGCACGAAACTGGAAAGCGGTTGTCATAATCATTGTTTCTACCTGTATAGGTGGACTCGGTGGAGAGTTCCTAGTCCCAGTAGTCGGTGGTGTTGCAGGGCTTGTAATCGGTCTTTCGGCATCAGGTTTGGTTACTGGCTTCCAAAAGATTGGTCAGGGGACGACCCCACTACCACCTCAGTAACAAAAACGCTATGTCGTAAAATACTTAGCTCCGCTTTTTACGGCGGAGCTTTTCTTTATGCCTACGAATTTGGGCTCTAACTTTTTTCTCAGAAGGAAGAAGCTCAAACTTTAGTTTAACGTGTTCAAGTGCAGACTTTTTGTTTTCTGGCTTGCGCCTTTTTCTTCAACTCATGCACTTACTATTATATCAAATAAAAATAAGCCCCTTGCGAGTTGAGGCTTATTTTGAGCGGTCAGTCAGACTGCCGTTTAGTCACACCTCTGCGACTACATCCCACACATGTTTATTTTATCACCTGCGCCGTGATTTCGGCAACTTTGGCTTCTTGTCTGGCGACCATGTTCGCTCACTGATGATAGTGCTGCCTATGAACCGAGTGCTACCACAGGCACAAACCTGACCGTCAACAGCCAAGAATGTGCTTGGGTCGCGCTCAAAGTGATGCCATTCATTGCAATCAGCACAGAGAATCACCATTTTATAGCGATTTATGTAATCCTCCTCGGTGCGAATACCATCCATCCACTCAGTACTGGTGTGGTCTTCCCAAGGGTTGAGAGCCGTCAAAACTTCATTTCCTCTCGTGACTTGTGCTTCACTAAATGAATGTGAAGCAGGTTTTTTATAGATTGTCGGTGTGGAAAATTCACGAAGTAAAAATCGTACTCAGCGGCAATCTCCTCTAGTATCGAATGGAGGTCGTCATCTTTAACTGTTTGCCAGTAACCTTCGGTTGGTATCAACATATCGTGCTTAGAAAACACTGCGTCATAGGGGTAACGGTTGGTAATCAACCTCCAACGCTCCCACTCTTGGATGGCTGGCTCGTCCTCTAGTGGTACTGTGCGAGCTGCCTGTTTGTCTTCTTGGTAACGTAATTCGGTGTCGTAGGTTCGGAGAGAGGTCGGAATATTCATGCCCCTTCGTCTCCTTCGCCATCTATTGGGAACAAAATTAGTTGGTTCATATCCTCTGGGAATAGTGCTAACTGCCCTATGCGCCGTTGTGCGTCAAGCCGTCGTAGCCAAACTCTCTTTTTTAGTTCTGGGTATTCGTCAATATAACTTACGTTGTTTGTATTTGGCACGAGTTCCATTTTTGTCTCCTAGACTAAACTTAGTTGATTTTTGTCGACGAGTGTTTCGCCGTCTTTTGGTTTGTACCGATAATAATTCCCATTTTCAACATTGGTAGTATGACCAGTTTTCTCTGAGTGTCTGCGAGCATAACGGCTAGCAGTTTTATAACCCTCATCTCTCCAGTTGCAATTATCGCAGTCTGCGATGCGATGTACAATGGCACTTCTAGTGCGAATGACTTTCACCCTATCCGCTCCACTGCATGAATGCCAGTTGGGGTTCTTTTGTACCGAAGCCCATCAGTGTGAGCCTCGACATAGTGCGTTGCGTAGCTTGATTCTCTCCAGAATTTCCTATCACAATGACAACCCTTGCGGATTCCAAAAAAGGGCAATGGCACAGCAGCTCGCCACAAGCCATCAGGGTCTTGCTGCATATTTTCTGGTACTGGTTGATATCTGTTGCTCATATCTTCTCCTTCTTAATTATTTGCTCTTTATGACCACAACCCGAACAGTACAGCCATCCACTGTGGAATAAAACGGCACTGGAACGGCTATCTTCATGGTACGGGCAGCGTATTTGCCAACCTCGTGGGTTCTTACGGGCTCGCTCGTCAAGATGGTGAGCGTAAGCCTCAACATCGGCGCGGTCTGGTATGAAATCTTCTGCCACATACGGCATACGCGGTTCTTGGCGATGCTTACATAGCCTGTAGGCTTCTCCTGCGAGCAGCCTGGCTATCGGAACGTCCCGAACAACAATATATGCCGCTCCGTCATCAAAAACGCTTCCTGGGGCTGTTATGTTGCTCATGTCGCCCTTCAACTCGAAATTTTTGCAGTGTCGGTCATCATTTATGTTCTGCGCTGGGATATCTTTATTGACCCAGAAGAAAACGTGGTAGCCACCGCTCGGCGTTTTTACAGTCAAACTTTGTGGCAAATCCAGGGACTTGAATTTTTCAATCACTTCGTCCCAATTGTCTTTATTATCCAAATCAACAGCAACTAATTTCCAACGCCCAGTCGGGTCAAGTTGCCTTTTGCCAGTCAGTAGTGCGTTGGCTGTCTTAGTGCTTGTGTTGAGTGGTCGACAGTTCGCGTCATCGCTCCACTTGTCAGATGTCCAGCGGTTCTTTTTCGTGCCTTGCCACGCGAAGCTGAGGAGGTTATTTAGTTCTTGCATCCATCAACCTCAAATTTTCATAACAGGCTCGGATAACTTGAGCATCCCACAGGGCATTGTGTTTCTGGGCTACCTCTGGGATGTCGCCAAAAGCAAATTCTTCACGGTTGATATCTGGGTCGACACCTTTAATCTTCATCATCGTACAAATATCAAAAGGTATGTAATAGATATTTTTCGGTATCTCAAATGCACCCCCAAAAATATCACAGAACAGCACCCAGTCATAAGCCAGACAATCAGACCACATCTCAATCTGTTCCCCGTAGTCGTATGCTTGTAGCCATTTCTTTAGGTCTATTTTTAGCTGCTGTTTCGTGTAGATTGCTTCACGAGTAAAATTAGCAATAACATTGGCTCGAAGCCAGTCATTGAGTTGCGACTCATCATAATCAACCATCTCACCATAAAAACTGCGACCATTCTCGTCAACAATCCCAATACTTAAAAGTGTAGTGTCTTTATGGAGTCCCGTAAATTCTGTGTCAAAAAATAATTTCATATTGAGCCCTTCCGCAACACTTCCTGTCGCCATTCGTTAATATTCTCTGGATATACAAAATAGGCATCATGACCCATTTCAATGAGCTTCTGATGCCAGTATTTCTGTAGTGGTCGCTTGTTAGCTGATTTCGACTGCTTCCACTCCACATAGCAAGAGTAGCCAGTCGGTGAAAGCACCAATGTGTCGGGGAATCCCGTTGGTGCATCATTGCCGACCTGCACGAAGACCCAGCCTTTCGCTGCGAAATCTTCTCGTTGCTTACTCTTGAATTTGCTTTCTAACATAGTTGTTTTTCCTGTTGGCGATAAATGGCAGGGGGCTCATCATACTTAGTCGATATCGGCATGAAACCTATCATTTTGACCGTTGAATATTCGCCTTCGGCTTGCCTGGTCTTTCAAGGTGAACCTCCCCCTCATCTATCGCCAACTCTTGCGCCTCATTATGGACAGCTCACTACGGATTCGGGCGCAAAGGCTACATAGAAAAGTCTAAGTAATCTCCCGTTTCTATTCTGCGAGCTGCCCAGAGCGAGGCGCAATGCCTCACTTTAGTTAGAACGGCAACCCGTTTATTGTGTCTTTGTCAGCGACCAATTCTCCACCAGTTGCAGCGATAGCTGCCTGAGTTGAAGTTTCCTTTGGTCGGTAGCTCAAGAGATTGCTCTCTGTTGATGCTCGCTCCACACCATTCTTGTCGGTATAGACGCTACCATCACGAGCTTCACGGATTGAAAGGTGAGCCACAAATGGCTTCTTGTTTTTCTCAAGCTCTACCAAAATCAATTGGACGGTCTTGAAAAGTGATTTTGCGCTCACGATGTTTGCCATCATAGTGCGAGCAGCCTCTTTTTGGTCGCCTGCAGCGTTGTGAACAACAAGCCGACTGATATTTTCAATGGTGTATGGCAATGCCGCCTCAGAGAGCCACATTTTCACACGCCCCTGACCATCTTCGTTTTCAACATTGAACTGGATGCCAAGCGTACCAGTGCTGGCTTTGACAAGCTCGACGCTGGTTACAGCGACATCGTGGACACCGATTCCAAGATAGTTACCACCACCCTTGTCGGTCATGATGTTTTCTTTCATTTTTTCTGCTGCGTCATCAGCAACTTGCACATCGTTCTTTTCTAACTCACCGAACAAATCTTTTTGCTCAGCTGCTTTTGCCTTCTCATCTGTTTGGTCTGCCATTACTTAGCTCCTGACTTAGTTTTAGTTTCAGTTGTGGCATAACCAGCAACCGAAGTGTTATTGAAATTTGCGTGTCGAACTTTGCCAGTGCTTGCACCAACATAGTCAAACTCAAAACCCTGCGCGTAAAAACTGAAGTTTGTTACGTTCTCGAACAGTAATGTCCTGCCCATATTCGTATAGACTATTACTTCCATTATTTTTTCTCCTTCTTAGCTTTACTATTTTTTAACTCTACCCTGATTGCCTCGACAAGCGTCCTCGCCCCAGTATCGTGCGCTTCACTTTCTTCGAGCTCACGATTCCGCTTTTCGAGTTGTGAGTTCTTACGGCGCAACTCCACATTCTCTTGCTCAAGCCGAACATTGTCTTCTTGAAGCAAATCATTCACACCGTAGAGCTTGCCGACCTCTTGTGAAAGTTCGAGCAAACGCTCATCTTTCGGGTCAAGCTGGTCTCTAGGTGGCGTGTAAACTGGTGGTTGCATCGGAATCGGTGGGTATTCCTGCCGATAGCCTGCAAAATCTTGGTTGCGGTTGCGTAACATTACTTCTCCTTTTTAGGTGCTACTGGTTTGTAAAACTCTACTAATGCTTTATCAAGCTGTTTCAAGTCGTTTGGAATGGTGACTTCAGATTCTTTGAACATGCCCATTGGCGTTTTAATGCCAGTGCCGTCAGTCTTCACCTTAAACACAAACTCACGGTCAACAACTGCTGTCTCGATGACCTGATTGGTCAAGCCTTCTGGCACGAACTTGTCGCTGACCATTTTACCAGTAGTTTTGAGGCGCAATTGACCATCCTCGTTGTTCTCGCTGTGGGCAAGAATATAGAAGCGCTGGTCGGTATCTTTCTTGGTGATTGCCTCGATAACATTCACGACGTTGACCGCCATTTGAGTGAACTTCTCGTAGCCCTTTACACTCGCCTGGCTGAACTCTTCGAAGCTCATCCAGTAGTTGAAGTCATCAACAACGACTACAGGCGCTTTGCTCTGATTGATTGCCGCAATTAGCTCCGTGTAATTCTTAGCATGGAATTGCGGAATATCGCTCTTAAATGGCAATGGCTTGCCTGTTGCTGTAATGTAACCAATGCCGTCTTTGGCTGTGAAATTGCGGAGGCTGGTTGACTTGCCTGTTCCGCTTCGTCCGAGGACGAAAGTTAATTGACTCATATTAAAACCTTTCTTGTAGCCTTGCTTTGCTGTACCTATATAGTATCACAGCAAAGTAAACAATGCAATAGTTATTTTTCTAAAGTCCATGTTTTTACGATGGTTGGTTGAGCTGACTCAAGAGGGATGCCCTCAAGAACTGGCTGCTTGAATGTTGCGACCACTGTCGGCTCGGCTGGCTGCAGTATTGCTACTACAGTTGGCTCTGCTGGCTCAAAAGTCGCTACTATTGTTGGTTGTGTTGGTGAAAGCATTGCTATCACCATGCCTGTTAATGCTAATATTGAAAACATTGTTTTTTCTCCTTAAAATCCCAAATCGGGAATTATTAAATCTTCTTCTTGTAAATTGTTACCTGTCATCCAGCCTTCGAGCAAATTCTCATCAAACCGCTTTACGCCAACATCTTTCAGTGTCGGTAAATTCAACGGCTCGTGTAATCGCTCGTAAATACGCTTGATGAGCACATTGTTTCTATTCACTCGCAAGATGAAATAAGCTCGGGTTTTCAGATTTACTACAACGTAGTCAATCCAATCCCAACCAGTAGCCATCATCTGCGACTGTGTTTGCCGCTCGTGCTCTATCGGCATACCATCTTCCATCAGCGTCAAGAAAGTCTTGTCGCCGACAACCTTGCACTCCAAACCACCGTGCTTCGTTTTGGCTTTGCTATCGTACACTCTGCCATCTGGTGTTGCCACGAACCAATCTGAAACATAGGAGAACGCTTCGCTCAGGATATTACCTGTGTCGCGCTCGTACACCATTTTGGCGAAGTCCTCATAAAACACGCCATCTTTCATTGGTTTGGTTTGGAATATTTCGTAGGTGACACCGAACTTTCGCTCAAATGCCAATTGCTTGAGGTAGTTCTTTTGCTTGGCGCTCGGCGTATAGCCGTCTTTCAGCACATCAAACAAAAATGCTAGTCCACTCGCGCTTGGCTTGCCTGCCTTATCTTTGTACCATTGAGGCGACCTTTGGGGTGCATCACTGATACGAAATTCTTTCGCATATTTTTTCATAGGCTATACTCCTTGAAAGCTTTGTCGATTTCATCCCAAATGCCGTTTTCACCGAAGTTGAGTAAAATCCACTTCAGCTCATCACCGTATAGCGCCGAACCAGCTTCACCCCAGCATTTTTTGTGACCGAGCAATGGGCAATCTTTTTCCTGATGTGCGTATTCTGGGTATTTCACATCTTTTTTGTACAATCGGTGATAGTAGAAACCATAACCCATCATACTAATGTCTTCGCCATCCATTGAAAGGTGAGCTTGACCCTTAACTTGCCAGCCTGTGCCAAAGGCTGCGTCGATAGCCACGTTGCCGCGCCGCTCCATAAATACGAGCGTCGGGCTACCCTGACCATAACGACTGTCTTTTGTAGCTCGTAAATCAAACCCTGGGCGAATAACAATCTTGCGCTCGCCATCTTTAAGCTCCGACTTTTTGGCGATTGAATCGCTGCGCTCACGGTACTCATCAAGCGTTTTTGCTAGATACTTTCCTGCATTTTCTGTTCTCATGACATTATCTCCATCCAATAGGCTTCTTTTATGCCCGTTAGTTTATCGTCAAAGTCACGCTTTTCTTTGAGTGCCGCGTAAATCGCACCGTCAATCGTTTGTGCCGCTCGTAACTGGTAAAAGGTACATTTCTGCTCTTGCCCGTTACGATAAGTGCGCCCGACTGCCTGAGTATAGTCAATGAAACTGTAGCACGGCGACAAAAAGACTGTCGTATTGAACTTCTGTAAATTCAGACCAGTACCACCCGATTGATATTGCACAATCATAACTTGCTGGTCATCGAACTTGTCTTTCTTCGCTCCGTACCAGACACCATGCTTGATTTTGGCTGCCTTGAATTTCGCACTCAAGTCTTCAATTGCTTGAATCGTGTTGGCGAATATCAAACAGTTTGGCAAACCCTCTACCTTCTCAACAACCCAGTTCATCTTCTCTGGGGCAACCTCCGCATATTTGCGAAGAGCCCAAGTAAGCTTAGGTGCTGAATCAAGCGGCTCACCATCAGCGTTGATGCGGTTCTTAATCATCGAAATATACTCTTTCCGTTTAACGGGAATTTGCACGTCAATGATTTGCTTGCGTGGCAACTCAACGCACTCTTCAGCTTTGAGCCTAAGCGCAATATTATTCCACCATTTAACTAGAGTGTCGGTGTCGCGATAGCCCACGATGTCCATACCCTTGTGAGCATATGACCGTTGCTCCACCACGAACCGCTTGTAAAACTCAGTCTTATGCCGAACTAGCCCCGTAATCTTGGCGTAGTTGACGGCGTGCGACCAGTTACTCATCGGAGTACCACTCAAAAATAAATAGCCTTTTGCCAAACTGCATAACTGAAATGCGCCCATGCCCTGTTTGCTCTGGCTATTCTTGATTTTGTGCGCCTCGTCAATAATGACGTAATGGTCACGATACTTCGTAAAATCCACTGTATTGAATTTCTGCAAGAAGCTGAAACCCTGCACCTCGAACTGGTCGAAGTGTAATCCTGACTTTTCAAGGTCAAGCTCCCAAACTTGTGTGTCTCTAACCGATGCTGGGCAAATGATAAGCACCTTCCGCGTTCCTGTGCGGTGTACGCGGAAAAGTGCCATCAGTGTTTTGCCAGTTCCGACTTCAGCGAACAAATATGGTCGCTTCCCCAGTCTAGTCAGGTAGCTTTCTTGACTAGGGTACAGCTGCATATTATGCCTTAACCGCTATACGGATTGAGCCTTTGACGTTGCCAGTTTTCAAGTACTTGGCGTATGTCTTTGGTCGCTCTTCCTGAAACCTCTTTGAGTCAAAGGTCGTGCGAGTTGTTGGTTTTACCCGTGTGATGGTGATGAGGTCGCCGTCAAACTTATCAACGTCGTTTGCCTCCATCGCTTCGTAAATCGCTGCACGCATATCGGTGTTTTGCTTTTCAAGCTCAGCCTTTTTGGTGACTGCATCGCCAACAGCTGCCTCGATTTTACGGTTCAGTTTTGCAATTTCTTGCTGGTTCTTCTCAAACTTTGCTACTAATTCATTCTTAGCCATGATATTTTCCTCCTTGGAAAATTAAATTGTTACTTTCGTTCTGCGACTAATCGTGCCGCCTTTAGCTCCTGCACATTCTGCCTTCTTGTGCTGATTCCGACTCCATTCACAACCATTACAGGTTGCCGAGTAGAACCCACCAGTGCGACCCTTTTTGCCGCCTATCGCGCCAATACGAGCGTAGAAACCTTCGCCGTAAAGTCGCTTGTTGGTTGCAGCGGCGTGTTTGCCGCCTTCAACTGTGCCTGCCATTATTTTGACTCCTTCATTTTGCTTAACTTATACACTATCTTCGCCTGCTTAATCAAAAGCTTATGCTTTTTGATGTCAGCTTTCAGTTTAGCGCGTTGAGCCTTGATTTTCGCAATTTCAGCTTTGTGAGCCGATTTCGCTTTCTTAAATTGGTCTTTACTCATATTGGTTACTTTCTTTGGTGTTATTGTTTTGGTTTTTGCGACAGTCTTTTTCTTGCCGCTGTAGTCTTTCGCTGGTGTTGCGATAAATTCCATGCCGTCCGTCATGATATTAACTCCACGACATATTGTTTTTCGCCGACTCTTACTAAATTGCCGAATTTTCCTGCAATTTCAGCGATTTGACCGATAGAAAAGCCTGTTACATCTGTGTAAAATTTGACTGGTATTTTCATGCCCATCCCCTTAAAATTCTTCTTCATTTTGATATTCTGCTGCATCGTCCCGTGCGTCCATTTCCATTTCCTGCATATGGTCTTGGTGGTCATCCCAACAAGGGTTGCATTTGCTGTAGTGTTCCTGGTCGTACCGTGAGTGATATTGCAGCGATACACCTAAAAGTACCTGTTTCGGGTCATTCCAACCTAACCTTGGAAACTTCCACCGGTATCGCTTTTCAAGCACCCACAAACTGCGTTCTTCTTTGACTGCTATGCTAATCATCGCTCGCCTCGCTTGCCTCAATGACGGCTTCTGCCTCACCGATAAGCTGCTCAAACTCTGATTGTTTTGATACCAACCATCTTGCATCTTCAACAGTGGTTATGTCATAACCGCCTGATTCAATGACTTCGAGTAGTGATACGCTCATATTACTTTCCTTTCTATAGCCCTTGCTTGCCATACCCCTTATGCTATCATGCTGTAGCTTAAAAGTCAATACTTATTTAGTTTATCTCTAATTCTTTGTGCAGCTTCGCCAGTAATTTGGCAAAATCTTCAGCCACAAAGCCAGGATGACTTTTGACCATTTTGGCAATTTTGTGCTGTCGGTAGTAGTGACCTAAGTCTGTAATTTCCTGCTTTAGTTCTTCACTCATTATTTTATCCCTTCAATCATGCTTAAATTTGTTACTGTCTCGCCGTTTGCGAGTTTGCCGAAACTGCGGCGTAAAATTCGCTCTTTACCTTTGAGCTGTATCAACACGCCCCACTGATTGCTTTCGCGTTGTGCGTAGAAACCCTCAATGTATTGTGCTAAGTCCACGTTTTCAATTACGTTGCGATAGGTGCGAGTATTGACCCGTTGCCCGTCAAACATCTTAGTTTGTATGGTCATCTTTACACCTCCGCCGTTGCTAAGTTTTTGCGATAGACTGCGCGGATTTGCTCGATAGTGTAAACACCCTTGAAAATGTCAACCACCTCGTCAATATCGCCAGTGTAAAAACACTCATGATTTTGCAATTCGTACAAAATTGCCTGTTCTGTCTCTGCTCGATTAGCTTTCAATTCTGCCTTTGCTGTCTTCTCCCAGGCGTTTATTGCGTCCATGCCGTCAATATATGCCTGTTTGTTTTGCCCTGGAAAATAGCCACCTGCTCCGATTGAACAGTATTTGTGACCCTCTGTTACTGGGTGCTTTTTCTTACCCTCGTCAAACTGGTCGTTCCCAAATGCCCAAAATAGACCAATCTCATTAAAAAGCTGGTCATATTTTGCCTGTCGTTCTTGCTTTAGTTGTGCATATGTCATAGTAATTGCCTTTCTTAAATGCTTAAAAATAGAACCATAAAAAGCCACAAAACGGGTAAAGTTACCACCGCTGTTGCCCAAATTTTTATGGTTTCACGCCGTGCTGCTTTCGCCTGCTCGCGCTTTTTTCGTGAATAGTAGTCCATTTTTGTTTTTGCCTTTCAATTAAAAAGTGTACGGTTTACTAAAGCTATCAGTTATTTTGCCCACTGCGATTATTTCGCTTGCTTGCTCGAGTGTGAGGCTGTAATGTTCTGCCCATTTCTCAACAGTCAAAAAGTTGTTGACATAATCAACATACAATTCAGCCCATTGCGATAATGGGTAAGCCCGTTCGATGCCTTGAAAATATATTAAAACCATGATTTATTTCCTTTCGCTTAATTTATATAGTAGCCTTTGCGTTGCTACTCATCGCCCATAACACCGCGTTATGAGGGATGAGCAACAACTCATAATCGTTGCTCTTTGGTGATACCCTCGCGCCTGATTGAATGTGAGTTGATGCCGTAAGTTTGTAAAAAATATAGGTTGCAGCGTGTACGGTTCAATCGTAACTTTTCAATCAGAGGTGAAGGTATCACCGTTTATTATTGCACCGCCGCTAAATTCCATAGCTTGTCGCTTGTGCATTTTTTTAATTGTTAAGGTGCTCAGCTCCCGTTGCGTCAATTAAAGTTGCAATCTTCCAGGGATTGCCCGCCGTAATCGTTGCGTTGCTGCTCGTACTGTTATAGCCGTTGCTATGGTTATTTGATGGTGTTGCCACTGTTGGCGGTGACTGCATTTCGCTTTGTCGTTTTCCGCTCGGTTGTGGTTATTTCCGTTATAGCCTTTGCTTTTGCTATGTATATATAGTATCAAACCGCAGCATGTTTGTCAACACTTTTCTTGTTTATTTTTTATTGTTTTTTTGCTAACAGGGGTAGATTTGTAAAAAAATGGGTTTTATTGTTTTGTAAAAATAAGCTACACTATTTTTTTGGTTTATTTCGGGGTAAAAAAATAAACATTTTATTTTTGGTCATAACGAAAATAACAGATGAAGGTCAGTTTTTTAATTTGTTTTTTTTCTTTTTTTGTTTTTTAGAGAGAGTTTATAAAAAAAAGTGTTTATTATTGACAACGACATTATATAATATGTTTTATGTTATAATATGTTTCAGGTATAACAGGTTATTTATAGCAGTATCTAGGTAGTTGCTGCTGCGTATGTAAGCATGGGGCAATCATACATAGATGTATATGCACAAACAAAATCCCAACAGTAAGCATGAGCATATAGGTAGGTATATATATAAGGAAATATAATACAGGAGAAAGCAAGGGGCAAGGGGGGTGGGGTATAGGTAGGGATATATAATAAAATATATATATGCGTACTTTTCGCCTGACGGAAATAAATCCATAAACAATTTACTTGTTTACTTTTTACAACAAAATACAACAAAAAAGTGTTTACAAGTAATTCTCGCCCGTGCTAGAATGAGCGTATGAAAGAAACCGAAGCATATAACCAGATGGAGCAAGAGATTGTCGCACTAGCCAATAAGTATTCGGCAACGCGCATAAAAATCTCGACTCCAAATTTTGATAGAGAGTACCGCAGGGGCGTGGACGGCAGTTTTCTGTTGGTTTCTACGAAGGCGATTATACGGGTGCTGGGGAAGACGACGAAAGTGCCGATTGGGGAGGGCGAGGAGTTTTCCACATATGAGGCGGCGTATGAGGCTACTAAAAAGTATTGGTCGGAGTATTATAGGGGGATTAGGGCGAGTCGTTCGGAGGCTCAGAAGCGAGCTGAGGCGCGTCGCCAGAAAAAATATCGCGAGGAGCGGAAGGCTAAGGAGACGAGGCTGAAGCGGCAACAGTAAAAATCGCCGCAACCATCAATCAAATATCAATCATCAAGTGAGGGTAACACACAAATGAGTGGAAAAAATGAACGTCTGGCGCTAGTCTCAATGACTAACAAAGACGTGTATTATCTGACCAGGCAGGTCGCGAAAGAGCTTATGGCTATTATTGCCGAGCCGAACGCTCCTGCCTTTTTTGAGACAGTCGATGCGCGGAGTGGCAGCACTATCTCCATCGCTACTAAAAATGTGAGTTCGGTGGTCATCCCCGAGGGCTTCAAGAATCTTGGGGGTCGCGATGTCTAGCAAAGAGGCTCGAGAGAAGAACTTGGCGTATCAGACTGAGCAGCGCCGCTACAATTTTATTCGGATATGGCAGAAACGCTACGCGCATATGGTGGCGAGACACGAGGGTCGCTCGACAAATTCGAGTGGGGCGAATGGCAAGGGGATTTGCACGAAGGAGGAGTTTTTTGCGTGGTGCAAGGCGACTGATAATATTGACACCTTCATGGCGCTTTGGTACGACTGGGCGCTGGCTGACTTTCCGCTTCACTTGAGCCCGAGTATTGACCGCGTTTTCCCAGAAAAGGGCTATGGCTGCGATAATTTGCAGTGGCTCAGCTTTGAGGAGAATTGTCGCAAGAATAATATCAACCCGATTGACCACAGTCAGGGAGGTTGGTAATGGCAGACCAGGATGAAATAAAGAAGAAAAACGCCGAGGATATTAAGGCGATACAAAATACTCCAAATGATGAGTTGCCAGTTATGCCCGAGACGGTTCGGAATCAGGACACATTGCAGTGGTTCTACCGAGCAGTTGCCGATAACTTTTCGTGCCTAAACGGGCGAAAGTCCCCACTCTACCTTCGCCGCAGCGAGCATGGCTTGGCTATCCGCGTTGGCAACCAATGGAAGCAGTATCGCCGTGGTGAGCAGATTGAGTTTTGGCGCGACGCGATGGCAGCGTTCCCAGAACTGGCTGAATCTAATTGGTCAACCAAACGAAACCTAGCGCTCTGGGATTACTTTCAGGTGTACGCTCGTGAGATTTCGTTTGACAACCGCCGCTATTTTGAGATGGAGAATTGCATCCTTGATGGCTACACTGGCGAGCTCAATTCTGACGAGGAGCGGTTCTTGGATAATCCGACTACCCGTGCGTCACGATTGAAATACAAGCCAGACTATGAGCCGAGTGTTGCCTGGAATAAATGGTACGAGACGATGGACGAGCATCAGCAAAAAGTGCGCGACTGGTCAGTTGGCTCAGCGATTATCGGCAACCACGGGCTACTATTCACGTTTGGTCAATCTCGAACGGGCAAATCGACGCTCGCCGAAGGGCTCGCTGAAGTCTTGGGCTCGGGTGCAGGCGTGTTCTCGCTTTCACGAAACTGGGGCAGGTTCTATACGCAACACATGGACAACACGACATATCTGTATGATGCCGATGCTAAAGGCTCGAAGAATCAGAACAATGACAACTATGGTACGTTGCACTTGATGGCGAGCGGAGACCCGATACAGGTTGAGGTCAAGGGCTCGGAAATTTACCAGACGACCAACTACGGGTTCATTGAGGTGATTTCCAACGCGCCGACTACTCTTAGTTTTGAGCAGTCTTTGGTTGACCGTGTGCGCTTTTGTCTCTACACCTACATTGAGCCGAGGGCTGACGGTGGGCAAATGAAGCGGATGATTTTAGCCGACAAACAGGCGTGGCTGAATTACGCCGTGAACTGTGCGATTAAACTGGCGAAGGGTGAAGTGACTCGCCCTGAGATTGACGAGTACCAGATGTACGGCTGGGTGCTTTGGTTGCAGGAAGCCAACACTTATGGCAAAATGTGCGTAGAAGAGGGGCGTGTGCTGACCTATTCGGAATACAAGTTTGCATACGAGGGGGCGCAGAGATTCATGCTAACAAAAGAAACAATTGAAGAAATGCGCTCAGGGTTCAACGAGCTCTCCCGACAATTTGGTGAAAATTTCTTGGGCAAAGATTGGAAAGCCTACGGCGAAAAATTAAAAGGCAGATACTATGGCACAATCCAAGAAGCTACAAAACTCTTTTAATGTATTCCTGCCTCAGAGATATGGCGTGTTTCGGCGCAGCCTTCACGAGCTCACCTCAAATCAGGCAGTCGTTGCTGAGCTGATTCGTATTTGCTGCGAGGGCGGTGATGTCAAAGCTATCCAAATGGCGTTCGAGCGAATTTTGGGCAAGCCAGAGAAGGTGGTTGTGATAAAACGCACACTGGTTCGCACGCTCTATGTCGATGCCCGAACGAAAAAGCGGAAGCCAGAAATTGATGACCGCGTGCGTGACGAGGTTCGGATTATGCCGACTGAAAACAAGGTGGTGATTTCCGCTGACAATGCGCCAGGTCTTTTGCTCAAGAGTATGGTGGATGAGATTGGTGAAAAAGAGCGTGATTACAGTTATAAAGTGCTTGACGATAAAGACCGCTACGAGGTGGCTGAGGTGATGGCGGCTAATTTGTATGGCATTGCGATGCGCGGTGCTAATTTGAGTGCGATTAAGCTTTTGTTTGACTACCTGGATGGTGCGGTGGCTGATGTGGTGCGACTTGAGGGTGAGGACACTATTATGCTCGAGGACTACGCTGACGTTGCTCCATATGAAGCCCAGCAGGACGAAAATGGTGTTTGGTACGTCCAAATAGAGGCAGTCGAATGAAACTGAGCATCGGCGCTGGATTAGTGCTGCGTGTTTACCAGAAGGCAGTGCTCAAGGCTTTTGATAACGGCATCCGCTATATTGTGCTGTGCTGGTCGCGTCGTGCAGGCAAGTCATTATTTGCCTGGAATCTTTTGATACGCGAGGCGATTCGCAAGCCAGGCACATATTGGTATTGTTTTGATAACTACGCAACAGCATACAATGACATTTGGATTGCTATGACTTCTAAGGGGGTGAAGTTCCTCGACATGATACCACCTGACATGGTGGTTAGGATGAACTCTGCCAAGATGGAGATTGAGCTGAGTAATGGCTCGGTCATTAAGCTCATCGGCATCAACAAAGCCGACAAACTGGTTGGTGCTGGTCTGAACGGGGTGGTCTTTGACGAGTACGCTGTTCTAAACCCAGCTTCGATTGAATTTATCACAGCCATGCTTGCGGAGACTGGTGGTTGGCGCGTGATGATTTCTACGCCTCGTGGTAAGAATCATTTTTATGAAGAGGCTCAGTTTGCTCAGGCTCACCCAGAGTTTGCTTTCTACAGCAACATGCACTGCGGCATGAAAGAGGTTGCTCAGTATATGGCAAAAGGCTTTTTGGAGATGGAGCGTAAGAAGATTATCGCCAAATACGGAAACGATGCGCTCTATCAGCAGGAGTATATGACGAGCTGGGTCTCACCAAACTCAGGTTCGGTATTCGGTGCTTTGACCAAAATCATGAAAGAAGAAGGGCGCGTCATGAAGGTTGAAGGCGATGACAAAATCCCTTACTACACCGCTTGGGACTTAGGTAATGCTGACTATACTTCGATTATTTTGTTCCAGGTTGATGGAAAAGGCTTCCCGAGAGTGATTGACCATATCGAGAATCGCAACGAGGATGTGACCTGGTACATTGGTGAGTGGAAAGAACGCGCCTGGCAGGTACATACCCATTTCTTGCCGCACGATGCTGCTCATCGCAAGGGGGCTCGGAACGAAAGCTACAAACAGTCATTATTCAACGAGGGCATCACGAATACTGTTGTCTTGGCGAAGCCGAACCGTATCGAGGATAAGCTCAATTTCTTGCGTCGTATTTTCGTTGGCTTGAAGATTGATGAGGGGCTAGAGCGTATCATTACTTGTTTGGAAAAACTCGAGTACGAGTGGAATGAGCGTCTGCATATTTGGTCAAGCAAGCCAACTCACGTTGGCGGTTATTCTGACACCGTGGATTCGCTTTGCTATATGGGTCAGGCGATTCAGAAATATAACATCACCGCAGATAATACTTTTTCCACAATTAAAGTCAAAGACCCGAAAGTAGTTTCCGATACAAAAGCCGCTAAAGCTGAGAGGTTGAGGCAGTTGATGCAACAAGAATTAACGATAGGAGGCAAGAACCAAAACGAAAATAACAATTTTTCTATGTTTATTTAGCTAATGTATAGTATAGTTATGATTAAGATAAAAAACACTCTAAAAAACGGGGCAGGCAATAAAAATCATAAGAGAGGGTAAAATGGACGATAACGAAAAACCAATCGAAGGAGCGGAAAATGAACAGCAACAGCCAAACAATGAACGACCAGCAGGGCAAGCCGAGGGAAGCGCCCCAGAGCCAAGCGCCGACGAGGTTCAGTCGATGTATGACGACCTTGGAATCAAAGTTAAAGCGCCCTCTGGTAAATCTAAAGGACGACCTAAGACCTCTCAGGTTCGAGCTAAAGATGATGGGAAAGACTCATCAGGAAGTGCCGCTTCTGGGTCAGCAAAAAACGCTGACGACAAAGATAAGTCGAAAAATGCACCTGATTCAAGTAAGGATGGCGATTCAGGAGATGATTCTGACGCGAAGGGCTCGAAAGTCGGCAAGGATTCAGGAAAAGTACCTAGCGAATCAGAGGAAGCTGACGGTGGAGTTCGCGGCTCTAAATCCCGAGATGAAGGCGATTCTGAGCGAGCAGGCAAAGACGGTTCTGAAGGAGGAGCTGACGGAGCTGGACAGGAAGAACACGAACAGGGCGCAGCGTCGGACGAGGGCTCGGAGGATGGGTCGGAAGAAGAGCAGGGCAAGCGCCCAGGAAAATCCAACCCAGAAGTAGAGAAGCGTTTTCAGAAGCTTACCTCTGAGGTCAAAGACCGCGACCAAGTGATTGAAGATTTGCAAAAGCAACTTCGTGAAAAAGATGCCACCGTTAATAAAGTGAAAGTTTCTCAGGAAGACCCTGAGTACACGATTGGTGATTTCCGTAAAGTTCGTGACAATAAAACTGGTGATATCCTAGACCTAACCCCAGAGCAGGCTGAGCTTGCTTGGCGGCGCTGGAAAGATGGCTACGACCAGCGAGCCACCGAACGTGATGCGAAGGCTAACTACGCTACTCGCGTTCAAGAGCACCAGGAAACTCAGACGCGCCAGTTGATGAAGAAATCGGCTGATGCCTATGATGCTTTGGCTGGCTTGATGGATGAATACCCAGAGTTAGTCAGCACCAGCGGCAAGTTTGATGAAGACTTTGCAGCCGAGGCAATGCCAATCATTCAAGAATCTATTGAATATTTGCCTGGCACTGAGCCTGGCAACAAAGAAGACAAACTGCCAGTCATTGTTGGGCTTCGGATTGACCCGAACAAAATTCTTAAGGCTCTCAAAGGAATCAGCGCCAAGAAGCGCAATCTGCCGCTAAATGGTGTGAACGATAGCGTCGAGAGAGGCTCAAGTGTGAGCGTGCCTCACAGCCGTTCATCCGACCCGAATGTTAATGCAGCCAACGAGCTTTACAAGGAGCTCGGTATTAACAAGCGAATTTAGTAGAATAGTAAAATAGTAAAAAAATAAGAGGAGAAATAATATTATGGATAACCCAACATTCGGTCAGAAAGCAATGGGCGTATCGTTTAACCCTAGTGGCGACGAAAAGGTAACAAAATTAAAAGAACTATATGCTGAAATAGCTGACATCTTGAACGATGACCGTGGTGAGAACCGCGACGAGCGAGCTCGTTTGGCTTCAGTAGCAATTACGGAAGCTCAGACCGCGCAAATGTGGGCAGTAAAAGCAGTAACATTCTCACGAGAGGAGAAATAATCATGGAAAATAACCGAGAAAAACTACTTGCAGACGCAAAAGAACTGGGTCTTGAGTTCACCGAAGGTGTTACTGACGAGGAAATTCAGACTGCAATTGACCAAGCACTAGCTGGTGATGAAAACACCACCACACCAGAAAACGAAGAAAATGGTGCGGATGAGCCACAGGACACCAACGATGGTGGGGACGAAGGTTCTGATAACGATAGCTCAGAAGACGTTACTCCAGCTGGAGATGAGCCAACACTTCCAACCGAACCAACTACTCCGACTGAGCCAGAGAAAACTGAAGAAGAGTTGGAAGTCGAGCGTCAAGCTGCCGAAGCTGCCGCTGAAGTTGCTCGCAAGGAAGAGGAAGAGGCTCAGGCAGCTATCGAAGAGCAGAAACGTCTCGAGGAAGAGGCTAAGGCTGAAAAACCAAGTGAAGGTTCTGAAATTGCAGCAGCAATCCGTGAAGGGTTGAGTGCCAGCAAGGAAGACAAGCGAATCAAAATCACCTCAGACAAGCACGTTCAGTCGATGTTCTCTGTTGTGAGAAGCAAGAGGACTGGTGAAATCATGCTTCGCGAAAATTCAACTGGTGTGCTTTCCAAAGTTCAGCTCAAAAGCATTGAAGAAAAGGAAGCTGACCTTCAAACTGAAGAAGTTGAAGCATTGTAGTACAATGGTTTTTGCAGTCATTTAGGCTGTCGGTTTTGGTCGGACAGGGTTTAACCGTAATAAATCCTTGGAAGCAGAGCGCTCTCTACAGGGCGCTTTTTGCTTGTTGACAAAGTTAAAATTATCACGCTATAATCAAATTAGCTTAACGCTTATTAGTTGAGAAAAAGGTGTAAAGGTAGTCACTTCCTTCGGCGAATAAAGCGGATAGCACTCGATGTAATCGTGTGTCATCAACACAAACACTATTAAAAATTAGACCTCGAAAGGGTAAAAATTATGGCTATTACAGCTTCAGAAATTTATAGCCCAGTCATTGACCAGCCGTTTGATGACGAAAGCTACACAAAAGAACTTGAAGGAAATAACAAAGAAATCAAGTTCGAGAAGGGTTCTAAGACAGTTAAAGTTCGTACTGTAGTTACTGCTGGCGCAGTTACTAACCACGACGCTACTGATACATTCAGTGAGCAAATCGCTGGAATCGTGAATGTTGACTCGACTATCAACACCTACACGCTTGACCAGCAAAAAGATATTAAGCAGTTCCTTGACCGAACAGTCATCGCAACTAACAACAGCATCACCGAAGGTGGAAAAGTCCTTCATGCTATTGTCACAGAGCAGCTTGTTCCGTTAATCGACGCTTATCGTCTCGGTATTTTGGCAGCAATTGCCACTGCTAACAGTCAGAACGTTGCTGCAACGGCTGATGGTTACGCAGATGTTCTAGCAGCTCGTGCGTTCCTTATCAATGCTCGCCTTGGTAAGAAAATGCTTGGTTATGTGAATACGACCACTGCCGATAGCATTCGTCTGAGCGACCACTTCGTTCCTTATACGCCTGGTACTGAAAAGACCTTGCGTAGCGGTGACATCGGTATGCTCGCTGGCATCAAAATCAAGGAAGTGCCAGCCGACCTATTAGCAGACAATGTTGGTATGGTCGTGGTTAACCCAGATGTCGTTTCAGCTCCCCGATTCTTGGATGACTCCAAGGTTGGTGAGAGTGCAGCAGCATTTGGTAGCCTATTGCTCTGTCTCTACATGTACACTTGTGTCGTGTCAGTTCCAAAGCAAAAAGGTGTCGCAGCCATCCTCGAAACTTCAGTCTCAAGCTAGTCACTTGAAACCGACAATTAAACAGGGTAGAAATACCCTGTTTTTTTGTTTATAATCAAGATATGAAGAATAGCGTAGGCTCAGAAATAAAAAGTGAAAATGTAGATGAATTTCAAGCTCGATACTTGGCTCATCAGTCACACCCAGGCGGTAAGCGAGATGAATTGATAGCTTTAGTCAAAGAGCGTCACTCAAATAGGCGATTTGACGACAGACAGGTCGATTCTGAATTTTTAGAGAAGATTCTCGATACTTTGAGGCATTGTCCGTCTTCCTGTGACCGTTTTGGCGCGAGAGTTAGGGTTGTACAAGACCGAGATGATAAAGCCCTGTTAAACGGCTTGCTCGTAGGTGGAACTGGCTGGATGTACCGAGCACCGACAGTTTTGATGCTTTTTGCCAACAAAAATGCCTATAAGGGCGGCGAAAACGGGGACGAGGTGAATTACAACTCTTATTTGGATGCTGGCATTATGGCTCAAACGGCAATGCTGGTGGCGACTTCACTTGGTCTGCATACAGCATTTATAAATCCACAGGTGAGAAGTGCTGACCGAGACTACTTTTATGAGCGATTCGGTGGTGATGACTTGATTTACTGTGGGGCAATAGCTCTCGGCTATCCACACCCAGAGCCGATAGAAAAGACCCGTCGGTTAATTGAAAGTGTGCTTCTGTGAAGGTGCTCGGCACAACAGACCCTCCTTACCGCGCTTGGCGTAATCGCGGCATCGGGAATGTTCATAACGGCGCTCACTATTATGGTCAAGAGATTGAAGAGCTAATCTTACCTCATATCAAAGCGAATGTGTTTATTGTGACTGCTGGCGGGACGCTTCAGCCAAGAAAAGTGCCTAACAACTGTATATTTGTTTGCCATCACAATTTGAGCCCCGAAAAGATGTATAAGCAATTTTTAGAAAAAAATATTTTGTGGGTATGCTCTAAGCCATCGACTGTAGAGAAGCTGGAAGCCGTTGGAGAAAAAGCGGTTTACATACCATTGAGTGTCGATACAAAATATGTGGAGAAATTCAAGACTGAAAAGATAAGAGATATTGCCTTTATTGGTAATTTTTGGAAGTTTAAGAGTAGCTATATAAATTCTTTACCTATGGAGGTTCACCATGTCGGGGGGCTTGACCGCAGGAGGCTTTTGGAAGAGATGGCTAAATACAGACGAGTGATTGCTGAGGGGCGCTGTAACATAGAGGCTCAAGTCCTTGGATGTGAAGTTGAGATACCGCATTATGGCAGTCCAGGCGTTGAAGCAATTGAGAGAGAAGTGCTCGATAGTCGTGACGCAATACCGTTTTGGAGAGAGGTGCTACTCAAACATGAAGCATCAACAAAATTGCTCAAATAATGATACAATACACATATAATCCGAAAAAAGGAAAAACAAAAACATGGCATTGATAAACTGGGGTGACGAGGAAGATAAAAAAGACGACCTGTTCGGCGGTACGGCAATAAAGCAAATTGCCTCTGTTCAGGGTGGTTCTTGGCAACCAGCTCCAAGTGGGGCTGATGCTCCAGCCGTGCAGGAAGATGACCAGCAACAGGGCGGTATTTTCAACCAGCCTCAACAGCCAGTAGCACAAGTTCCCGACCCAGGAAATTATTTAGTATCTGACCAAAAGGCTCAAGTCGATGAACAGAAGATGCAAAGAGACGCTGAAATTGCAGAAGCTCGCCGACAATCTGCCGCTAGAGCTGTTGCAGTTGCCGCTGCTGAGCGGTCTCGTGAGTTCCGCGAAGGCAACGCTCAAGATAGTCAAGGGCAAACACTCGATGTTGAGGAAATTAAACAAGATACTGGTTGGAAAAAGTATTATGACGATGCGTTTAAGCAGGAGAAAGACAGCCTAGATTTTTGGGGTCGTCTCATGGACGGTGGCGCAGCTTCAAGACGAGCTGAAACAATGGCTCGTACCAGATACAATACTGAGCTACTCAACCGAGCTTACGATGATAATGGCAATGTGCTTGACGCTAACGCGGCAAATCAAGCCAAAAAACTGGCAGCTTACAACTCAGCCCTAGCTGAAGACAACTCAACTCGTGGTCGTGCTGCTGGCGAAGCCATTGGTGCTTTCGATAAAAACGACTCTGGGTTCTTTGGTCGGCTCAATGACACCGTAAACGCCATGCGACAAATGAGCGCTTATGATGCTGTAGCTGGTGTTGACGACAAGCAAAATACTGGGGTTGATGATGTATTCCGTTTTGGTGGCAATGTCATTCAGGGTGTTGCTACTGCTCTGCCTATAGGCGGTAAGGCTATTTATGAGGCTGGCGCTGGTGAGGGTACGGATTACACCACTGGACTCCAAGAAGAGCTTGACGCTGGCGAACGAGCTGGTCGTGCTGGTTCTGGTGCAATAGATGTTGTTGGTACGTTCCTCGGTGGTAGTGGTAAATTGGTTCAGTCTTTGGGCGCTAAGGTCGCGACTAAAACTGCTACTCAGGCTGAAAAAACTCTACTAAAAAAATTGACCGCTGATTATGTTGTCCCTTCTTTGATAGAAGGTGGTGAGGCTGGCGCTCAAGCCGCTGCTGAATATTTCGGCAATGACGGCACTCTACTTGATGAAAATGGCGAAATTGATGCCGATAAGGTTGCAGAACTTCTAACGCAAGTTGGTCAATCTGCTGTAGTTGGTACTGCGGCTGGTGGTGTCTTTACTGGTACTGCTGCAGGAGTCAACCGATTTAGGAATCGCGGTGGCGGCGCAAATGCTGGTTCTCTCGCCGAGAATCTCCCCGAGCTTGAGTACACCCCTGTAGATGATGCTAACATTGAGTTTGCCCCTAAGTTCGCTGAAGAGCTTGCTCCTATCGAACGAACTGGTGTCGTCGATGAATCTACCGTAACTCCTGTTGTCGCTGGCGAAAATGTTTCTGTCGAGAACGCTAACCTAACTCCAGTGGGCAGAAACACACCTGAATTATTGGATATACCTGAAGCACCTATGCCAGACGGCGTAGTGAGTACTGACCCCGTTGGAGTAAGCCCTATTCGTGACCCAGAACTCGAAGCTCCTGCAATTATTGATGGAGTCCCAGCTAATGTTGAAGCTCCAGTGAACGTTGCTGATGTTTCTCCTGTAGCTGATGGTATTGTGCGACCTGCCGATGCTCCCGTTACGATGGATGGAGTTGCCCCTGTACGACCTATCGATTTACCAGTTGTGCGCTCTGAGGAAATCCGCGGCTTACAAGAAGCTCGAGTTGGCAAAAATCAGGCTGAAGAAGCAGTCATCAATCAGCAACTTCAACAGGCTGAAGCCCAGACCCCTCGTGTTGACGAGAACATTCCTGACGAAATGGCAACGAATATACCTGGTACTAACCCTGACGGCTCTCCAATGACTCGTGCTGAAGTGGCTCAAAGGCTCATGCCGTTGCTAGATGATAGCTCTGCTGTGAAGCAACAGATTGCTGATGCTGTAGGCATGGGCAAAGATACTGAGAGCCCCGTTCGTGAGATTCTGCGCGAAGGTGGGGTGAAGCCAAGACAGGCTGAGCGTGTCACTACTCAATTTGAGGCGCTCGAACGGCAACTCCAAGAATATAATCAGCTCGAAGCGTCGAATCAGAAGGCTTATGCTGAAGGTGGCGAAGACGCACTTGACCCGAACGTCTCTCGTGACCGTTCTCGGGTAACTCGTGATATGGCTCAAACTATGCGCCGACTTATGAGCGAGATTAACCGAATGGAAGGCAGTCGTGACTTCAAGACTCGTGTTGTCAACAATATGACAAATATTATTGGTACTCGTAACGCCAGTGTTTTGACAAGCGCAGGGCTTGTTGAGCGCAACATTGCCCAGGAAATCAGCGCTAATCTTAAATTGATGGCAAAAAACCCAGGCAAGATGCTGAAGAGTACCTTTGGCAATGGTAATATTCTCAAAGATACTGCTAAGGCTGAGTTGAGCAATTGGAAAGGTGCTCCTCGTAGCCCTGTTGAAGCCGTTAAATATATTGTCGGCAACACCTATCGAACAGCTATGATTCCGACTACATCATTGGCAAACACTCGTCGTGGTGCTGTTCGAGAAGAATTGACTCGTTGGGCGTACAAAGAACTCGAAGGTCGTGACCTGAGCAGCGCACAGGCTAAAAAACTATCTGGTACAGCTGGTAATGAAATGGAAGCTCTCGTAAACACCTTTATCGGTGTTGATAACGGCATGACGAACCGCAAGCAAGCAACTGACGCTCTAAAAGCTTGGAAAGAATATATCCGTACTGGTGATGATGGAGCAAAAACAGAGTTCTTAAATCGAGTCGAGAACCATAACAGCCTCGCTGACCAGATGATTGCTGGACTCTCTAAAGAGGATGCGACCCGAGCACGCGGCTTAATGGCGGCTAAAAACCTGATTTTCCCATTCGTTCGTACAGCTACTAATTTGATGAAAACTACGGTGAGGCAAGACCTCAATCCGTTTGCAAAGAGCTTGCTCGATGAAATCCGTGTTGACCAGCGTGGCGGTACTGCCAACGCAATTAACACTATTAAAAGTAAGCTTGTTGATTATGGAATAATGAGTGGTGCTGCTGCTCTCGCAAGCTCTGGTATGATTCAATACAACGATGGTGACGAAGTTGATAAGCCACGAGGCTGGTCAATCAAGGTCGGCGATAATGAGTACGTTCCGATTCGTGCAACCTCACTTGAATTGCCAATCGCTTTAGCTGGTACAGCTCAGGCAATGGCGAGCGATATTGCCTCTGGCAATCCTCGAGACTGGCAATATTATGCTGGGATGGTTACGGGCAGCCTACCTTATATTGACCAAATGAATACTACAACTGGCGCGGTAGATTCGTTAACGAGTGGCGAAGATGAAGGGTATGCCGCTAGGTCTTATGCCGTTAACACGGCAAAATCATTTGTACCAGGCTCGAACAATAGTATTCAGCCGTATGTAGCAGGTAAAAAAGGCGAGAGCTTGAACGCTAAAACCGTTTATGACGACAATATGATTCAATGGTTTAAGAATACTGTTCAGAAGAGCTATGACCCAGATTTCTATAACGACCTAAGAGATAGTCGAGATAATGCAGGTCGTGTTCGTACTATTGATAATCAAGGTGTTGTGAGTAATAAGACCATAAATGACTCAAGTACAGCTGAATTTAACGACAGGATTACTGACTTAGTAGAATATGGTCGTGAAGCTGGTCTTGGCAAAAACACTCAAGATATGTTTAACACTTACGACACTGGCAAGAATAACAACTTCAAATCAGTCCAAGATGCAATTACTTTCCTTGATGCACCAGAAGTGAATGGCAAAAAAACGCCAGACAACACCAAAAAGCTTGAAAAAAATGCCAAGCTAACTGATTTGGCTCAACAGATACGTGAGGGCTTTTATGGTGATACTGGGATGGACTTGTTGACGCTTGATGGTAGGGAAGTTAAATCTGATGTTTCAGTGCCAAATAAGAGTGGCTCAAAGAGCACTAAGCTGCCGCTCTCGATGCAGGCTATCAAGAACGCTATCGCTGCAACTGATTTGCCTGCTGACCAGAATGAAATGCTCAATGTTACTCTCGCAGAGCAAGACAGACAGTTATGGGATAGGTTCAAGAATCAGAAAGCAATCAGCTATGAGCAATATGCAGCCGAAAAAGCTAAAATAGGCGAACAGCAGGCTGCTATTTTGAGCAACTCCGAAAGTTATCAGAAGTTGCTTGGTTTGATGGATGAGCTTGATGAAACTGGCTTCTTTGATGCTGATGGCTTGGGCTCAACTAAATCTGGTCAGACTTATCTGTGGAACTCTTTGAACGCAATGCTCGCGAGCAAGGGCGCTACTCCTGCTGCTCAATATCCCGAAGATGACAAGGGCTTTACTCCTTGGGGCTTTGGAGACGGAAAGAGAGCTTCTAACAAGCCAGGAGACCGAGGCAACACAGGCATCCGCTGGAGTCCAGTCCAGGCTCGTCAAATGGCAAAAGTAGCTGATGCTCGCTTTACCCCTGTAAACATAAAAGTAAAACTAGGGAATGAGATTAAAAGAGACCGCAGCCAGAATTACTCTGACAGGAGCTTCTAATCGTGGTAGAATTAACACATAAGGAAAAATAAACAATGAATAACGGATTTCCACTAACAGCCGAAGACCTTGTAAAGAAGCTTGACGATAGTCAAGAGTTTATGGACAGAGTGACTCAGGGTTTTACAGAGCGCAACGAGCGTATTTTTTACCGTAAACCACCAGTAAATACCAATGGTCAGATGGAGTACGCTGAGCTAGTGGACAATACTCTCGCCTCTTATCTTGAGAAGATGCCGAAGAATGTTATTCAAAAACTACCGACATTTATGACCGATGGGCATAGCCGAAGTAAGGCTGAAGACCTCGTATATGAGTTTATTGCTGTTAAAATCCTGCTCCGCTCTGGTTCATCTAAGGGCTATGGTCTGTTGCAGAAGCAATGGATTGAACTTCGAAATGCTGCTACTTTTGGCGCTTGTGCTGTTTATCTACCATTTGAGAATGACCACGGTGAATATACCGTTGGTGAAGTGCCTATCTACTGGGGTGACTATTACCCAGAAGCATGGTCTTCAAACATCAATAGCAACAACTTCAATCAGTTTCGAACGCTCAAAACCGAAGATGACATTAAAAAGCTTATCGAGGGTAGTGACGATGAAATTGGCGGCACATGGGATAAAGAGGGGCTTCAGACAGTCCTCGACTATGGTGCTGGTCAAAACTCTGGCAAAGACAATGTCAACATCAAAGCTGCTATGGAAGGCTTGCCAGAGCACATGTTTGAGCTGTTCAAGTATGTTGATGATAACTGGGTTGTTGACTGGCACTACGCGTCAGGCACGATTCTCCGTGTAATCCCTAATCTCTCTCGCCGCCGTCGTATTGTCGGACTTTACTCTGATTATGACGGTTCGAGCATTATGGGTCGCTCACTTATCGACATGGCGTATGGCGCACAGCAATCATTAACCTCACTGCTTCGTAACTTTATCTACACTTCCGACTACAACACAGACCCAGCTAAAACAGTCAAAGGCATTTCGCTCAACGAAGACACATTCAATCTGACCAAGGGCAACACAATGTTCTTGAACGATGAAGAGGGCAAAGTTGACTTGCTCCCAATTGACACAATGACCATTCAGAATTTCCCAAATCTCTACAATCTGCTCAAGACTGTGCTCCTTACTTCCCTGCCAAGCTCAAGTGATAGTAGTATTTCAGCAAGCTCTGGTGACCCAACCTATTCTAAGACCCAGGCAGGGGTGAATGACCAGCGTGAGAAAGCTGATGTAGACAACAATTACTACCGCAAAAATTACGAAACCTACTTTGAAATGGTGCTTGAGAATAAAATCAACATCTATCTAGCTGAAGTAAAAGCAATTGCCGACAAGAACAACGCCGTGCCAATGGTCACTCTTGATGAAGAATATGCTAACCTTATCCGTGAAGTTGACCCTAAAAAGGTGAATGAAAAGAACCAAGTGAAGCTTGATTTGAGCGATTCTCGTGGCGTGAATATCACTGTAAACTTCGAGAGCACTAGAGACCTTGCAAAAGAAGAGGACTTGAAACGGCTCAACACCTTTATGACTGGATTCTTCGAAGCTGCTAAATCTGACCCAAGTATGGCGAGAGTTATGCGCTCGGTCATGCCTCTGTTGATGGAAGAAATGACGAAGAACTCTAACCTTGAGAATAGTGCTAAAATTTCTGCAACCATGCAGAAAGCTCTAGCTGATGTGGCTACCGAAGAGCAACAAGCCAAGGCTCAGGCTGCTCAAGATGCCCAGAAAAAGAATCAGCAGATGGACGAGGTAAAGCCTCCCACTGTTAATATTGCCTTCAGGGACTTGCCTGCTGCTGGTAAAATCCAAGCTGCTGCGAAATATGGCATCCAACTAACTGCTGGAGACCTGGGCTTGCAAGCAGCGGAAGAAGAGGCGGAGGTTTAACATGAACCCTGAATATCAATCAAGCGAAGAGCTCCAACGAGCTAATCGTGATACTTTTGTCGATAAAGCCGCTAAAAAGCAGGCTCAAGAACAGCGCAGTGAAAAAGACAAGCTCCACAAGGTACTCGACAAGCACATTGCCCAGCATAAAACTGTTGCTGCAGTGCGCGAGCGCCTAAAAGAGAACAAAAAGCCTGTCTCTGGCAAAGCACTTGAGCTACAGTTTGAGGTGAGCGACGAACTTGTTAAAATCCTAGAAAAAATCAAAAACGAACTGAGGTAACATTATGGCAACTGTTCAGCAAATCATTGACAAAGCTTACACCAAAGTAAATAGTGAGTTCGAGGCGCAAGTTGAAGGCAGTGATGACTGGCTGACTTATCTTAGTGTGCTGAATCAAGTACTTGAAATGTGGGGTCAAACACCGTATGTCAAATGGCAGTCATTATTTGACATGGAGTATCAGTTGCCAGATGCAGTAGCTTCTGGGATATCGCAATATGACTTCCCCGATATGGATAGAGTGGTTGTCGGCAATACTCCGCTTGATAGTATCTATTTTGTCGATGGAGCTGGTGCAGTTATGAAGAAGTATAAAATGGTAGACCAAGCCCTATTTCAGGCGACTAATGCTCAGGATATTTGTATGCTAGCATCTGATGGCTTACATCTCAAAAGTGTACCAGAAGAGCTGGTTGGGACTTTTATTCAGCTACCTGCATATTTATTACCCGAAACGTATACTACAGCTGCTCAAACAGTGCGTGTCGATAGTGTGCCTTGGTTAGTCACATCTATGGCAGCATTTATCTGTGATGCTAGCCCAGTGCCGTTTATTGCGCGAAATGCCGATAAATACTACAAGCAGGCAGAAATTTATATGAAGACAATGCGTTCTAACAACCGTCATACTCAAATACTTTCAGTTAAGGGAACTACAAATAGAACGATAACATCACTGTCTCAAGCTATTGAAGCTGGTATTGGTATCGGAGGAGGCTCGTTCAATCACATTGATGGAGGTGGCTTCTAATGATTATTCAAGTTCGTCGTGGACTAGAGGCAAATCGCACATCCTATACGCCTCAAATTGGTGAACCTGTATTTACTACTGATGAAAAGAAACTCTATATAGGCGATGGTACGACCCCAGGGGGTATTCTAGTTGACATGCAGAGTGGTGTTCAGACTATTATTGCTGGTACGAACATTACCGTAGATGCAACTGACCCTGCGAATCCGATAGTATCAGCTACACTTGACAGTGCTGTTGATTCGGTCAATGGGCTAACAGGCGCGGTTGTACTTGATGCTGATGACATTTCAGATGCCTCAACAACTAAGAAATTTGCAACCGCAGCCGAGAAAACAAAGCTTGGTTTTATTGCCGTCACTCAGGCGGTTGACCTTGATGCTATCGAAGCAAATGCCAATAACGTGCCTGGTATTAAAACGAAGACTGATTTTATTACTGTTACCCAAGCAGTAGATTTGGACGTAATTGAAACTAACGCAAACAATGTACCAGCGATTAAAACAAAAACTGATTTTATAACCGTTACTCAGGCTGTTGATTTAGACACAATGGAGAGTAAGTTAGCTGGAATTGAAGTTGGTGCAGATGTCACTGATGCAGCCAACGTAGCCAGTGCTGGCGCATTTATGAAAGCCACAGATGACACTGACGACATCACAGAGGGCGCTACGAATAAATGGTTTACTGTCGCAGAAGAAACTAAATTGGCTGGGATTGAAACCGCAGCCGATGTAACAGACACAGCGAATGTAACGACTGCTGGTGCTCTTATGGACTCTGAAGTGACTAATCTTGCCGCCGTAAAAGCTTTTGACCCAGCTGATTATGCTACTGACACTCAAGGTGCTACTGCTGATACTGCGGTACAGCCAGGCGATTTAGCCACTGTTGCCACAACAGGAGTTTATTCTGACTTAACTGGCAAGCCTACAATCCCAACTTCAGTAGACGATTTGAGTCCTTCACAGACGGGTCATTCTGGCAAATTCTTGAAGACTGATGGTACAGACGCTTCATGGGAGGCTATCCCTGGCGGTGGTGATATGTTGGCTGCTATTTATGACCCTAATGCTCATGGTGATGATGCTTTCGACCAAGACAACATGACTGATGGTGCAACCAATAAAAATTATACTGCTACTGAAAAGACCAAATTAGCTGGAATCGAGACTGCTGCCGATGTAACAGATACAGCTAACGTCACTGCGGCTGGAGCTTTGATGGACTCTGAGGTAGATGCAGATATTAAAACATTATCTTTGCCAGCTAGCACGACCATTTCTGCTTTTGGTGCTAGCTTAGTGGACGATGCTGATGCAGCTGCCGCTAGAACGACTATAGGGCTAGGTAATGCAAATAATACTTCTGATGCCACAAAACAAGCTGCCACTCTATTAGCAGCTTTTCCCGTAGGCTCAATTTATATTAATACTAGCAATACTAATCCTGGCACTTTCATTGGAGGGACTTGGGCTGCTTTTGGCGCTGGACGTGTGCCAGTTGGCTTTGATTCAGGGCAGACCGAATTTGATACTGACGAAGAAACTGGTGGCGCAAAAACCGTCACCCTTACAGCTGCCGAAATGCCTTCGCACACGCACACCCAAAATAGCCATAACCACACTCAAGATGCTCACTCTCACCAAGAACGTGTTGCTACAACCTCTACCTCGGGTACTGGTATTACTGGTACGGCTAACCTTAGTGGTAACACTGGGGCTAACCAAACTACCGCCGCCACAACCGCCACAAACCAGGCTGCAACTGCCACAAACCAAAATACTGGTGGCGACGGAGCGCATAATAACTTGCAGCCATATATAGTAGTGAGAATGTGGAAGCGTACAGCTTAATCTGTTATGATAAAACAAACAGAATAGGAAACAAAAATGGCGAACAAGACCTCCGATGACATCCAAGTGAAAGACCTCGACAACTGGAAACGCGGTCAGATTTCGTATTTCTCTAAGAGTCGTATGGCAGAAGATGCGTTAAAAACTGCCTATAATGTTATTTTTGACTATGACGCTATTGTCCGACCTCGGGGCTCATTCAACGAGAGTGGCATCCCTGACCTACCAGAAGGGTTAACTCCGCTTGGCTGTGACTTCGCTTTCAAGAGAGCCGACGAAACTGAGGGGCTGCTTAATGTGTTCACTGACGGAGTAGATGCCTGGCTCTATGTTTTAGAAGATGACCTCTCTGAGTGGACTCAGCTGGCAGATATTGTCTATAGCAATGAAGCCCAGTTCTCATTTACTCAGATTGCAAGCGTCGTGGTTATTGGCAACGGTATTGACGCTTTCAGCTACTACGAGATAGCCTCTGGCGACCTGAAACAGCTAGTATTGGTGGACAATCCGACAGACACCCCTGTCGCTACTCCAGTTGGTTTTAGCGGAACAGCCGCGATTGACTATTATTACCGAGTTGCATTTAACGGCATCGGCGGAAGCACGGAAATGTCGCCAGCCGACAGTGTTACATCTTCAACAATCCGAGACACTTGGAATGGCACAAAATCAGTCGGCATCGACATTAGCGCATTTACTCTTGACCCAGACGCAGTAAGTTGGAACGTTTACGTTGCAAGTGTGCCTACTGGAGCTGGTGCTCCAACAGACGGCGAATACTTGCTGGTTGGAGACAGCATACCTATCACACAAGAAACCTGGACTGACACTGGTGAAATCACCTTATTGCAGAGCGCACCAGTAGAAAATACTACTGAAGGTATTGTCGCTTGGTACTTTACGAATATCTCTGGGCGACTTTGGGCGATTGGCACAAATGGTCTTATCTACTGGGGTGGCGATATTGGCAACGAGCTTTACTTCGGTTCTGCAAACGGCTCTGACAGTTACGAGATAAACAACGGCAGCAACGAAAGAGTCATGGCAATTACGCTTGGTCGTGATAACGCTGGTACGACCTGTATCAACCTATTGACTCGTACAATGGCTGGGCAAGGTGCGATTTGGGATGTTTATGCGACTACTAACAGCATTACTGCTAACGGTCAGACCTTCTCGACTGGTACATATCAGTTCAAGAAGCGTGAAGGTAACGATGGCACAGACGCGCCGTTCTCTGTTATTCGCGCCAACAACAATGCTTACTACCTCTCAATGGAAGGCTTCAAGTCAACTGGTGTGAAGCCAAACGTTTCAGGCATCCAATCTACAGATATTATCAGTTCGGCAATCCGTGACCGAGTGCTCAACTTGGCTCAGTCTGATTTGTCAAAAACATACTCAGCCTACTATGATGAGGCTCTTTACTGGAGCGTTGCTTACGGTGCTCAAACCAATAACGAGATTTGGATGTACGATATCCTTCACGGTGGTATCTGGTCAATCTGGCGTATTGAGTCTGACTGTATTTTCCGCTGGGCATCGACTGAAAATGAGAGCCCAAGCCTATACATCCGACAAGGCAACAAATTACTCCGTTATTATAAGAACTCACACAGTCACGCCGACTTTAGTGGTGTCTTTGAGTCCTACATCGACAGTGGTCTCATACCGTTCGTGAAAGACAACAAGCTCGAGTGGGTACACTTACTCAAGAATATCTGGCAGTTTGACCAAGCAGTTGGTATTGTGGAGCTCAAGATTAACGTTCACTCAAAGAATGGTGACATTATTAAAACTAGCCTCGTACCATTCAATGAATCGAGTGTTACTGGTTTGAGCGGTTGGGATGCTATCAGGGGCAATGACACGACTACTTCTCGTGGTGCTTGGAATAACCGCAGCTGGGATGAAACTGTTGCTGACCTCTTGAGTTTCCAAGACCCATCAGATAAGAAAGTCAGCCAGAAAGTGCGCAAAAACGCAGCTTACATGAGCTTTTCGGTTCGAGCAAATACTCAAGACACCTATTACGAGTTATCTCATCTGAGTATGCTCTTCACCTATATAGGTGTCGGCATAGAATTTTTGAGTCAAAGAGGCGTGATAAAAATTTAGTGATATGATATGATACAATTAAGCTATAAAAGCAGAAAACAAACAGGGAGAATAAAGCAATGGCACTAACAATGGGAACGGTAGAACCACAAACACTAGAAATGGGAACTGTCCCAGCTGGTTCTCGAGATGGTGACGTTTATTGGATTGGTCAAGACGGTAACGTTTGGTATAAGGACGTTAGCGCAGGTACTACCGTTAATATGGGTACACCTCAGCAGGCTCAAGTGTGGAACTTGGGGCTAAATGGAGCTCAGGAGATTTCTGACCCAGTTGCAGGTGGTGACAGCACTCTAGGTGCTTCTACTTTTGGCTCTGGCACTACAGCCAAAGCTCTTGATACAGCTCAACTCTCAAGCCTTGATTCGTTAATTTCTTCACTTGACACCATAAAAAACCAAGCAATTCAGAAGGCGGCTATCAAGCGAGACACTACCCTCCGCGAGAAGCAAGAAGAAAAAGAGCGCGAAGAAGGCAAATACAAGGGTAAAAAATTATCTACTCTTCAGGATTTCTCAGGTGCTAAAACTGACACCGACCTAAACACTCGAAATACTCTCGAAAACCTTGTTAGCTCACTATCGACACTTGGGCTTGGTGGTTCACGAGCATTGACTCGTCAAATTCTTGATGCAGCCAATATGAGTAACCGAAAAGCTAACGTGACTCAAGCGACAAATAACCGAGAGCTGGATTCTTCTTGGAATGACTACACTGTCGGCAACGAAAACGACATAAAGAAAATTCAAGACCAGTACGGCTATGACGAAGGTGAGGCAACTCGTAAATATCTTCAAGACAAGCAAACAGCTCTTTATAAGAAAGCTGATGTTTATGGTGCTGCCGAACAAACAGCTGAGCGTGACCGTATCATGAATGAAGGCAATAGTATCAACAGCATGATTGCTGGTGCTGCCTTCATGAACCCAAGCTACACTGGCGAAACTCGAGAAATGGCAACCCCAGACCTCGGCGACTACACACAAGATATTGCTAAATATGACACCACCAACATCCGTGGCGCGAACGCTGGAGCTCTAACCCCAGTAGCCTCTGATGGAATGAACTCCCCAGGTAATTTAGCGGTACGAGCAATTGCGGTTAATGACAAGGACTTGGGCATTAAAAAGAAGTCCGAAAATGACCTCGGCTACGGAGTTTAACCGTCATGGCTGAGATAACCGACCTATTTGGAAAAGCCAGCATAGACAGTGACTATGCGGTAGCTACAACCGTTACTGCCGAGCGAACAGCTGGTGTAACTGTGTTGGATGGGTTCGACCTCAGCAAGTTTACCGAAGACACTCCAGTATTTTTCATCACTTACAAGAAAACCACTGACCCTCTTACGGGTGAGGTTTCTGTCAGCGATTTAGTCAGCTACAAAGGGCTCGTAAACAGTGGTGCGAACACTATTACAAACCTTACCACTGCCCCAGGTTATGTAGATATTGGAAACGATATTGGCGACTTTATTGAGTGTATTCCTACATCATATTGGGTCAACAGCCTTGTTGATGGGCTATTCGTAGCGCACACTCCCGAAGGAGAGCTCAAAGCTGACGCTCCAGTTGACTCACCTCAAGGAACACTTGCCAACTTAACCCCAGTAGGCTCTGTATTAGACTTTGCTGGTTCAGCTGCTCCTACAGGCTGGTTATTCTGTTACGGTCAAGCAATATCTCGTACTACATACGCTGACTTGTTTGCAGTTCTCAGCACAACCTACGGCACTGGTGACGGCTCAACTACCTTCAATCTGCCAGACCTTCGTGGGCGAGTGATTGCTGGTAAAGATGATATGGGTGGCTCAAGTGCCAACAGGCTCACCTCTCCGCTTGACGGCGACGTTCTTGGTGGTGCTGGTGGTGCTCAGAATGTAAACTCAGCTCACACTCACACATTCTCTAGTGGGAATATGGTCAACCTTACCAGCGGTGTTGCTATGACTGGTGGTGGCACTAATATAAACCACCGACATGATGGGACTACTGACTCTGGCGGCTCAGCAACACTGGCAAACGTACAGCCAACAATAATCCTAAACAAAATAATCAGGTACTAGAGCATGGATTGGGTGACTCCTTTCCTAGTCTTTGCAGGAGTAGTGGTTACTGCTGTTGTCAGCGGCGCGGTGACTTACTCTGTTGCGAAACGTAACACTTCAGGGAATATTACCACTTCTGCAGCAGCAGAATTATGGGCTGAGAGCAATAAGCTTCGGGCTGAGTATAAGGAGCGTGCCGAGAAACTAGAGCACCGTCTCGAAGAGGTTAACGACCAACTATCCAAAGTCATGGCTCAACTTTCTGACCTCAAAACAAGTTCCGTTTTGCAAGATAGTAAAATCGCAGAATTGCAGAAAATTATTAAGGAGCTAAGGGAAGAGAACCAACGGCTGTTGGCTCTAAAGAGGGATATACCAGAATGAGTTTAGACACTAGAAACGCAGCACTAAATAAAGAGCTAGAAGAAAACCCCATAGACCTCCAGGTGGAAGCACTGGCTCGTGCCGATAAGAAACAATCTCGACAGGTAGTTCTTCTAGCCGTTACGGTTGCTTTTGACGTTCTACTGACTTTTGGTTTCGGCTATATCACTGTTCGGACTCATCAACTAGCAAATCAAAGTGAGACCACTAAAGCCGCTCTTATTCGGAATTGTGAAACCGCTAATGATTCTCGTAAGAATCAACGTGAGTTATGGGCTTACGTTATATCACTCACCCTTAGTGAGCCACGCACACAAGAGCAGACCAACAGAGTAGATTCATTCCAAGATTTTGTTGATAAAACTTTTGCAGCGCGTGACTGTGATACAGAAATAAACAAATAAGTGGTATAATTGAAGCCATAAAGGAGAAAATCAACAATGGCAACAGACGACCCAGAAATTAGTAAAAAAGCCAAGGCAGTCTATGTGCCTGAATCTGAAGTGATGACGGAGGACGAAAATGGCTCGAACGAAAGCTGAAGTCCGCGCATTTCTTGATAGCCAAGTTGGTAAAATCGTACCTCATCCTGGCTATCCTAAGCTAAATGGGCAGTGTGTAACGCTGACCAAAGCGCTCATGGAGTTTCTTGGTGTGCCAGAGCCCTATAAGGCTCGAGGTGACGCTATCAACGCTGGCGACACCTACCTTCGCGAAGGACTTGGTACAAGCGGCAAGGGATGGCTCACTATAGTCGTCAACCGTGACATGGGCTACATTGACGGCGTTCACTATGGTCACATTTGGATTGACCTTCAGGGCGAAGCCAACTATGAGTCAAACGGCGCAAAGGCGCTTTACACAACGAAAAACACCCGACCAATTTCACAGGGTCAGCAGTTTATAAATTTTGATAAATGGATAAAGGAGAGTGCTATGGCGAAAATAACAAAAGAACAAGAACAAGAACTGTCAATTGGGGTTACTGGCTCACGACCAGGCTCAAACTATAATTACCGATTCACAGGGTTGGAGGCAACTGACGCTAACCTAAATGCCTTTGTGCAGTTCTGGAGCTCACAAAGTCAAGTGCCAGCTCTAAGGGCTCAAATTGCTGAGTTGAAAAAGAACAGCTGTACTACAGACGAGCGACAGTTCCTAGATTTAAGAAAAAAAATATAAGGAGAATAATATGTTCGATGTAAGCGACCCAACAATAGCAGTAGCAGTACTAACCTTTCTAGCGATTGGTGGCACAGAGCTCGTGAAGCAAGCCTTCGCACGAAACTGGAAAGCGGTTGTCATAATCATTGTTTCTACCTGTATAGGTGGACTCGGTGGAGAGTTCCTAGTCCCAGTAGTCGGTGGTGTTGCAGGGCTTGTAATCGGTCTTTCGGCATCAGGTTTGGTTACTGGCTTCCAAAAGATTGGTCAGGGGACGACCCCACTACCACCTCAGTAACAAAAACGCTATGTCGTAAAATACTTAGCTCCGCTTTTTACGGCGGAGCTTTTCTTTATGCCTACGAATTTGGGCTCTAACTTTTTTCTCAGAAGGAAGAAGCTCAAACTTTAGTTTAACGTGTTCAAGTGCAGACTTTTTGTTTTCTGGCTTGCGCCTTTTTCTTCAACTCATGCACTTACTATTATATCAAATAAAAATAAGCCCCTTGCGAGTTGAGGCTTATTTTGAGCGGTCAGTCAGACTGCCGTTTAGTCACACCTCTGCGACTACATCCCACACATGTTTATTTTATCACCTGCGCCGTGATTTCGGCAACTTTGGCTTCTTGTCTGGCGACCATGTTCGCTCACTGATGATAGTGCTGCCTATGAACCGAGTGCTACCACAGGCACAAACCTGACCGTCAACAGCCAAGAATGTGCTTGGGTCGCGCTCAAAGTGATGCCATTCATTGCAATCAGCACAGAGAATCACCATTTTATAGCGATTTATGTAATCCTCCTCGGTGCGAATACCATCCATCCACTCAGTACTGGTGTGGTCTTCCCAAGGGTTGAGAGCCGTCAAAACTTCATTTCCTCTCGTGACTTGTGCTTCACTAAATGAATGTGAAGCAGGTTTTTTATAGATTGTCGGTGTGGAAAATTCACGAAGTAAAAATCGTACTCAGCGGCAATCTCCTCTAGTATCGAATGGAGGTCGTCATCTTTAACTGTTTGCCAGTAACCTTCGGTTGGTATCAACATATCGTGCTTAGAAAACACTGCGTCATAGGGGTAACGGTTGGTAATCAACCTCCAACGCTCCCACTCTTGGATGGCTGGCTCGTCCTCTAGTGGTACTGTGCGAGCTGCCTGTTTGTCTTCTTGGTAACGTAATTCGGTGTCGTAGGTTCGGAGAGAGGTCGGAATATTCATGCCCCTTCGTCTCCTTCGCCATCTATTGGGAACAAAATTAGTTGGTTCATATCCTCTGGGAATAGTGCTAACTGCCCTATGCGCCGTTGTGCGTCAAGCCGTCGTAGCCAAACTCTCTTTTTTAGTTCTGGGTATTCGTCAATATAACTTACGTTGTTTGTATTTGGCACGAGTTCCATTTTTGTCTCCTAGACTAAACTTAGTTGATTTTTGTCGACGAGTGTTTCGCCGTCTTTTGGTTTGTACCGATAATAATTCCCATTTTCAACATTGGTAGTATGACCAGTTTTCTCTGAGTGTCTGCGAGCATAACGGCTAGCAGTTTTATAACCCTCATCTCTCCAGTTGCAATTATCGCAGTCTGCGATGCGATGTACAATGGCACTTCTAGTGCGAATGACTTTCACCCTATCCGCTCCACTGCATGAATGCCAGTTGGGGTTCTTTTGTACCGAAGCCCATCAGTGTGAGCCTCGACATAGTGCGTTGCGTAGCTTGATTCTCTCCAGAATTTCCTATCACAATGACAACCCTTGCGGATTCCAAAAAAGGGCAATGGCACAGCAGCTCGCCACAAGCCATCAGGGTCTTGCTGCATATTTTCTGGTACTGGTTGATATCTGTTGCTCATATCTTCTCCTTCTTAATTATTTGCTCTTTATGACCACAACCCGAACAGTACAGCCATCCACTGTGGAATAAAACGGCACTGGAACGGCTATCTTCATGGTACGGGCAGCGTATTTGCCAACCTCGTGGGTTCTTACGGGCTCGCTCGTCAAGATGGTGAGCGTAAGCCTCAACATCGGCGCGGTCTGGTATGAAATCTTCTGCCACATACGGCATACGCGGTTCTTGGCGATGCTTACATAGCCTGTAGGCTTCTCCTGCGAGCAGCCTGGCTATCGGAACGTCCCGAACAACAATATATGCCGCTCCGTCATCAAAAACGCTTCCTGGGGCTGTTATGTTGCTCATGTCGCCCTTCAACTCGAAATTTTTGCAGTGTCGGTCATCATTTATGTTCTGCGCTGGGATATCTTTATTGACCCAGAAGAAAACGTGGTAGCCACCGCTCGGCGTTTTTACAGTCAAACTTTGTGGCAAATCCAGGGACTTGAATTTTTCAATCACTTCGTCCCAATTGTCTTTATTATCCAAATCAACAGCAACTAATTTCCAACGCCCAGTCGGGTCAAGTTGCCTTTTGCCAGTCAGTAGTGCGTTGGCTGTCTTAGTGCTTGTGTTGAGTGGTCGACAGTTCGCGTCATCGCTCCACTTGTCAGATGTCCAGCGGTTCTTTTTCGTGCCTTGCCACGCGAAGCTGAGGAGGTTATTTAGTTCTTGCATCCATCAACCTCAAATTTTCATAACAGGCTCGGATAACTTGAGCATCCCACAGGGCATTGTGTTTCTGGGCTACCTCTGGGATGTCGCCAAAAGCAAATTCTTCACGGTTGATATCTGGGTCGACACCTTTAATCTTCATCATCGTACAAATATCAAAAGGTATGTAATAGATATTTTTCGGTATCTCAAATGCACCCCCAAAAATATCACAGAACAGCACCCAGTCATAAGCCAGACAATCAGACCACATCTCAATCTGTTCCCCGTAGTCGTATGCTTGTAGCCATTTCTTTAGGTCTATTTTTAGCTGCTGTTTCGTGTAGATTGCTTCACGAGTAAAATTAGCAATAACATTGGCTCGAAGCCAGTCATTGAGTTGCGACTCATCATAATCAACCATCTCACCATAAAAACTGCGACCATTCTCGTCAACAATCCCAATACTTAAAAGTGTAGTGTCTTTATGGAGTCCCGTAAATTCTGTGTCAAAAAATAATTTCATATTGAGCCCTTCCGCAACACTTCCTGTCGCCATTCGTTAATATTCTCTGGATATACAAAATAGGCATCATGACCCATTTCAATGAGCTTCTGATGCCAGTATTTCTGTAGTGGTCGCTTGTTAGCTGATTTCGACTGCTTCCACTCCACATAGCAAGAGTAGCCAGTCGGTGAAAGCACCAATGTGTCGGGGAATCCCGTTGGTGCATCATTGCCGACCTGCACGAAGACCCAGCCTTTCGCTGCGAAATCTTCTCGTTGCTTACTCTTGAATTTGCTTTCTAACATAGTTGTTTTTCCTGTTGGCGATAAATGGCAGGGGGCTCATCATACTTAGTCGATATCGGCATGAAACCTATCATTTTGACCGTTGAATATTCGCCTTCGGCTTGCCTGGTCTTTCAAGGTGAACCTCCCCCTCATCTATCGCCAACTCTTGCGCCTCATTATGGACAGCTCACTACGGATTCGGGCGCAAAGGCTACATAGAAAAGTCTAAGTAATCTCCCGTTTCTATTCTGCGAGCTGCCCAGAGCGAGGCGCAATGCCTCACTTTAGTTAGAACGGCAACCCGTTTATTGTGTCTTTGTCAGCGACCAATTCTCCACCAGTTGCAGCGATAGCTGCCTGAGTTGAAGTTTCCTTTGGTCGGTAGCTCAAGAGATTGCTCTCTGTTGATGCTCGCTCCACACCATTCTTGTCGGTATAGACGCTACCATCACGAGCTTCACGGATTGAAAGGTGAGCCACAAATGGCTTCTTGTTTTTCTCAAGCTCTACCAAAATCAATTGGACGGTCTTGAAAAGTGATTTTGCGCTCACGATGTTTGCCATCATAGTGCGAGCAGCCTCTTTTTGGTCGCCTGCAGCGTTGTGAACAACAAGCCGACTGATATTTTCAATGGTGTATGGCAATGCCGCCTCAGAGAGCCACATTTTCACACGCCCCTGACCATCTTCGTTTTCAACATTGAACTGGATGCCAAGCGTACCAGTGCTGGCTTTGACAAGCTCGACGCTGGTTACAGCGACATCGTGGACACCGATTCCAAGATAGTTACCACCACCCTTGTCGGTCATGATGTTTTCTTTCATTTTTTCTGCTGCGTCATCAGCAACTTGCACATCGTTCTTTTCTAACTCACCGAACAAATCTTTTTGCTCAGCTGCTTTTGCCTTCTCATCTGTTTGGTCTGCCATTACTTAGCTCCTGACTTAGTTTTAGTTTCAGTTGTGGCATAACCAGCAACCGAAGTGTTATTGAAATTTGCGTGTCGAACTTTGCCAGTGCTTGCACCAACATAGTCAAACTCAAAACCCTGCGCGTAAAAACTGAAGTTTGTTACGTTCTCGAACAGTAATGTCCTGCCCATATTCGTATAGACTATTACTTCCATTATTTTTTCTCCTTCTTAGCTTTACTATTTTTTAACTCTACCCTGATTGCCTCGACAAGCGTCCTCGCCCCAGTATCGTGCGCTTCACTTTCTTCGAGCTCACGATTCCGCTTTTCGAGTTGTGAGTTCTTACGGCGCAACTCCACATTCTCTTGCTCAAGCCGAACATTGTCTTCTTGAAGCAAATCATTCACACCGTAGAGCTTGCCGACCTCTTGTGAAAGTTCGAGCAAACGCTCATCTTTCGGGTCAAGCTGGTCTCTAGGTGGCGTGTAAACTGGTGGTTGCATCGGAATCGGTGGGTATTCCTGCCGATAGCCTGCAAAATCTTGGTTGCGGTTGCGTAACATTACTTCTCCTTTTTAGGTGCTACTGGTTTGTAAAACTCTACTAATGCTTTATCAAGCTGTTTCAAGTCGTTTGGAATGGTGACTTCAGATTCTTTGAACATGCCCATTGGCGTTTTAATGCCAGTGCCGTCAGTCTTCACCTTAAACACAAACTCACGGTCAACAACTGCTGTCTCGATGACCTGATTGGTCAAGCCTTCTGGCACGAACTTGTCGCTGACCATTTTACCAGTAGTTTTGAGGCGCAATTGACCATCCTCGTTGTTCTCGCTGTGGGCAAGAATATAGAAGCGCTGGTCGGTATCTTTCTTGGTGATTGCCTCGATAACATTCACGACGTTGACCGCCATTTGAGTGAACTTCTCGTAGCCCTTTACACTCGCCTGGCTGAACTCTTCGAAGCTCATCCAGTAGTTGAAGTCATCAACAACGACTACAGGCGCTTTGCTCTGATTGATTGCCGCAATTAGCTCCGTGTAATTCTTAGCATGGAATTGCGGAATATCGCTCTTAAATGGCAATGGCTTGCCTGTTGCTGTAATGTAACCAATGCCGTCTTTGGCTGTGAAATTGCGGAGGCTGGTTGACTTGCCTGTTCCGCTTCGTCCGAGGACGAAAGTTAATTGACTCATATTAAAACCTTTCTTGTAGCCTTGCTTTGCTGTACCTATATAGTATCACAGCAAAGTAAACAATGCAATAGTTATTTTTCTAAAGTCCATGTTTTTACGATGGTTGGTTGAGCTGACTCAAGAGGGATGCCCTCAAGAACTGGCTGCTTGAATGTTGCGACCACTGTCGGCTCGGCTGGCTGCAGTATTGCTACTACAGTTGGCTCTGCTGGCTCAAAAGTCGCTACTATTGTTGGTTGTGTTGGTGAAAGCATTGCTATCACCATGCCTGTTAATGCTAATATTGAAAACATTGTTTTTTCTCCTTAAAATCCCAAATCGGGAATTATTAAATCTTCTTCTTGTAAATTGTTACCTGTCATCCAGCCTTCGAGCAAATTCTCATCAAACCGCTTTACGCCAACATCTTTCAGTGTCGGTAAATTCAACGGCTCGTGTAATCGCTCGTAAATACGCTTGATGAGCACATTGTTTCTATTCACTCGCAAGATGAAATAAGCTCGGGTTTTCAGATTTACTACAACGTAGTCAATCCAATCCCAACCAGTAGCCATCATCTGCGACTGTGTTTGCCGCTCGTGCTCTATCGGCATACCATCTTCCATCAGCGTCAAGAAAGTCTTGTCGCCGACAACCTTGCACTCCAAACCACCGTGCTTCGTTTTGGCTTTGCTATCGTACACTCTGCCATCTGGTGTTGCCACGAACCAATCTGAAACATAGGAGAACGCTTCGCTCAGGATATTACCTGTGTCGCGCTCGTACACCATTTTGGCGAAGTCCTCATAAAACACGCCATCTTTCATTGGTTTGGTTTGGAATATTTCGTAGGTGACACCGAACTTTCGCTCAAATGCCAATTGCTTGAGGTAGTTCTTTTGCTTGGCGCTCGGCGTATAGCCGTCTTTCAGCACATCAAACAAAAATGCTAGTCCACTCGCGCTTGGCTTGCCTGCCTTATCTTTGTACCATTGAGGCGACCTTTGGGGTGCATCACTGATACGAAATTCTTTCGCATATTTTTTCATAGGCTATACTCCTTGAAAGCTTTGTCGATTTCATCCCAAATGCCGTTTTCACCGAAGTTGAGTAAAATCCACTTCAGCTCATCACCGTATAGCGCCGAACCAGCTTCACCCCAGCATTTTTTGTGACCGAGCAATGGGCAATCTTTTTCCTGATGTGCGTATTCTGGGTATTTCACATCTTTTTTGTACAATCGGTGATAGTAGAAACCATAACCCATCATACTAATGTCTTCGCCATCCATTGAAAGGTGAGCTTGACCCTTAACTTGCCAGCCTGTGCCAAAGGCTGCGTCGATAGCCACGTTGCCGCGCCGCTCCATAAATACGAGCGTCGGGCTACCCTGACCATAACGACTGTCTTTTGTAGCTCGTAAATCAAACCCTGGGCGAATAACAATCTTGCGCTCGCCATCTTTAAGCTCCGACTTTTTGGCGATTGAATCGCTGCGCTCACGGTACTCATCAAGCGTTTTTGCTAGATACTTTCCTGCATTTTCTGTTCTCATGACATTATCTCCATCCAATAGGCTTCTTTTATGCCCGTTAGTTTATCGTCAAAGTCACGCTTTTCTTTGAGTGCCGCGTAAATCGCACCGTCAATCGTTTGTGCCGCTCGTAACTGGTAAAAGGTACATTTCTGCTCTTGCCCGTTACGATAAGTGCGCCCGACTGCCTGAGTATAGTCAATGAAACTGTAGCACGGCGACAAAAAGACTGTCGTATTGAACTTCTGTAAATTCAGACCAGTACCACCCGATTGATATTGCACAATCATAACTTGCTGGTCATCGAACTTGTCTTTCTTCGCTCCGTACCAGACACCATGCTTGATTTTGGCTGCCTTGAATTTCGCACTCAAGTCTTCAATTGCTTGAATCGTGTTGGCGAATATCAAACAGTTTGGCAAACCCTCTACCTTCTCAACAACCCAGTTCATCTTCTCTGGGGCAACCTCCGCATATTTGCGAAGAGCCCAAGTAAGCTTAGGTGCTGAATCAAGCGGCTCACCATCAGCGTTGATGCGGTTCTTAATCATCGAAATATACTCTTTCCGTTTAACGGGAATTTGCACGTCAATGATTTGCTTGCGTGGCAACTCAACGCACTCTTCAGCTTTGAGCCTAAGCGCAATATTATTCCACCATTTAACTAGAGTGTCGGTGTCGCGATAGCCCACGATGTCCATACCCTTGTGAGCATATGACCGTTGCTCCACCACGAACCGCTTGTAAAACTCAGTCTTATGCCGAACTAGCCCCGTAATCTTGGCGTAGTTGACGGCGTGCGACCAGTTACTCATCGGAGTACCACTCAAAAATAAATAGCCTTTTGCCAAACTGCATAACTGAAATGCGCCCATGCCCTGTTTGCTCTGGCTATTCTTGATTTTGTGCGCCTCGTCAATAATGACGTAATGGTCACGATACTTCGTAAAATCCACTGTATTGAATTTCTGCAAGAAGCTGAAACCCTGCACCTCGAACTGGTCGAAGTGTAATCCTGACTTTTCAAGGTCAAGCTCCCAAACTTGTGTGTCTCTAACCGATGCTGGGCAAATGATAAGCACCTTCCGCGTTCCTGTGCGGTGTACGCGGAAAAGTGCCATCAGTGTTTTGCCAGTTCCGACTTCAGCGAACAAATATGGTCGCTTCCCCAGTCTAGTCAGGTAGCTTTCTTGACTAGGGTACAGCTGCATATTATGCCTTAACCGCTATACGGATTGAGCCTTTGACGTTGCCAGTTTTCAAGTACTTGGCGTATGTCTTTGGTCGCTCTTCCTGAAACCTCTTTGAGTCAAAGGTCGTGCGAGTTGTTGGTTTTACCCGTGTGATGGTGATGAGGTCGCCGTCAAACTTATCAACGTCGTTTGCCTCCATCGCTTCGTAAATCGCTGCACGCATATCGGTGTTTTGCTTTTCAAGCTCAGCCTTTTTGGTGACTGCATCGCCAACAGCTGCCTCGATTTTACGGTTCAGTTTTGCAATTTCTTGCTGGTTCTTCTCAAACTTTGCTACTAATTCATTCTTAGCCATGATATTTTCCTCCTTGGAAAATTAAATTGTTACTTTCGTTCTGCGACTAATCGTGCCGCCTTTAGCTCCTGCACATTCTGCCTTCTTGTGCTGATTCCGACTCCATTCACAACCATTACAGGTTGCCGAGTAGAACCCACCAGTGCGACCCTTTTTGCCGCCTATCGCGCCAATACGAGCGTAGAAACCTTCGCCGTAAAGTCGCTTGTTGGTTGCAGCGGCGTGTTTGCCGCCTTCAACTGTGCCTGCCATTATTTTGACTCCTTCATTTTGCTTAACTTATACACTATCTTCGCCTGCTTAATCAAAAGCTTATGCTTTTTGATGTCAGCTTTCAGTTTAGCGCGTTGAGCCTTGATTTTCGCAATTTCAGCTTTGTGAGCCGATTTCGCTTTCTTAAATTGGTCTTTACTCATATTGGTTACTTTCTTTGGTGTTATTGTTTTGGTTTTTGCGACAGTCTTTTTCTTGCCGCTGTAGTCTTTCGCTGGTGTTGCGATAAATTCCATGCCGTCCGTCATGATATTAACTCCACGACATATTGTTTTTCGCCGACTCTTACTAAATTGCCGAATTTTCCTGCAATTTCAGCGATTTGACCGATAGAAAAGCCTGTTACATCTGTGTAAAATTTGACTGGTATTTTCATGCCCATCCCCTTAAAATTCTTCTTCATTTTGATATTCTGCTGCATCGTCCCGTGCGTCCATTTCCATTTCCTGCATATGGTCTTGGTGGTCATCCCAACAAGGGTTGCATTTGCTGTAGTGTTCCTGGTCGTACCGTGAGTGATATTGCAGCGATACACCTAAAAGTACCTGTTTCGGGTCATTCCAACCTAACCTTGGAAACTTCCACCGGTATCGCTTTTCAAGCACCCACAAACTGCGTTCTTCTTTGACTGCTATGCTAATCATCGCTCGCCTCGCTTGCCTCAATGACGGCTTCTGCCTCACCGATAAGCTGCTCAAACTCTGATTGTTTTGATACCAACCATCTTGCATCTTCAACAGTGGTTATGTCATAACCGCCTGATTCAATGACTTCGAGTAGTGATACGCTCATATTACTTTCCTTTCTATAGCCCTTGCTTGCCATACCCCTTATGCTATCATGCTGTAGCTTAAAAGTCAATACTTATTTAGTTTATCTCTAATTCTTTGTGCAGCTTCGCCAGTAATTTGGCAAAATCTTCAGCCACAAAGCCAGGATGACTTTTGACCATTTTGGCAATTTTGTGCTGTCGGTAGTAGTGACCTAAGTCTGTAATTTCCTGCTTTAGTTCTTCACTCATTATTTTATCCCTTCAATCATGCTTAAATTTGTTACTGTCTCGCCGTTTGCGAGTTTGCCGAAACTGCGGCGTAAAATTCGCTCTTTACCTTTGAGCTGTATCAACACGCCCCACTGATTGCTTTCGCGTTGTGCGTAGAAACCCTCAATGTATTGTGCTAAGTCCACGTTTTCAATTACGTTGCGATAGGTGCGAGTATTGACCCGTTGCCCGTCAAACATCTTAGTTTGTATGGTCATCTTTACACCTCCGCCGTTGCTAAGTTTTTGCGATAGACTGCGCGGATTTGCTCGATAGTGTAAACACCCTTGAAAATGTCAACCACCTCGTCAATATCGCCAGTGTAAAAACACTCATGATTTTGCAATTCGTACAAAATTGCCTGTTCTGTCTCTGCTCGATTAGCTTTCAATTCTGCCTTTGCTGTCTTCTCCCAGGCGTTTATTGCGTCCATGCCGTCAATATATGCCTGTTTGTTTTGCCCTGGAAAATAGCCACCTGCTCCGATTGAACAGTATTTGTGACCCTCTGTTACTGGGTGCTTTTTCTTACCCTCGTCAAACTGGTCGTTCCCAAATGCCCAAAATAGACCAATCTCATTAAAAAGCTGGTCATATTTTGCCTGTCGTTCTTGCTTTAGTTGTGCATATGTCATAGTAATTGCCTTTCTTAAATGCTTAAAAATAGAACCATAAAAAGCCACAAAACGGGTAAAGTTACCACCGCTGTTGCCCAAATTTTTATGGTTTCACGCCGTGCTGCTTTCGCCTGCTCGCGCTTTTTTCGTGAATAGTAGTCCATTTTTGTTTTTGCCTTTCAATTAAAAAGTGTACGGTTTACTAAAGCTATCAGTTATTTTGCCCACTGCGATTATTTCGCTTGCTTGCTCGAGTGTGAGGCTGTAATGTTCTGCCCATTTCTCAACAGTCAAAAAGTTGTTGACATAATCAACATACAATTCAGCCCATTGCGATAATGGGTAAGCCCGTTCGATGCCTTGAAAATATATTAAAACCATGATTTATTTCCTTTCGCTTAATTTATATAGTAGCCTTTGCGTTGCTACTCATCGCCCATAACACCGCGTTATGAGGGATGAGCAACAACTCATAATCGTTGCTCTTTGGTGATACCCTCGCGCCTGATTGAATGTGAGTTGATGCCGTAAGTTTGTAAAAAATATAGGTTGCAGCGTGTACGGTTCAATCGTAACTTTTCAATCAGAGGTGAAGGTATCACCGTTTATTATTGCACCGCCGCTAAATTCCATAGCTTGTCGCTTGTGCATTTTTTTAATTGTTAAGGTGCTCAGCTCCCGTTGCGTCAATTAAAGTTGCAATCTTCCAGGGATTGCCCGCCGTAATCGTTGCGTTGCTGCTCGTACTGTTATAGCCGTTGCTATGGTTATTTGATGGTGTTGCCACTGTTGGCGGTGACTGCATTTCGCTTTGTCGTTTTCCGCTCGGTTGTGGTTATTTCCGTTATAGCCTTTGCTTTTGCTATGTATATATAGTATCAAACCGCAGCATGTTTGTCAACACTTTTCTTGTTTATTTTTTATTGTTTTTTTGCTAACAGGGGTAGATTTGTAAAAAAATGGGTTTTATTGTTTTGTAAAAATAAGCTACACTATTTTTTTGGTTTATTTCGGGGTAAAAAAATAAACATTTTATTTTTGGTCATAACGAAAATAACAGATGAAGGTCAGTTTTTTAATTTGTTTTTTTTCTTTTTTTGTTTTTTAGAGAGAGTTTATAAAAAAAAGTGTTTATTATTGACAACGACATTATATAATATGTTTTATGTTATAATATGTTTCAGGTATAACAGGTTATTTATAGCAGTATCTAGGTAGTTGCTGCTGCGTATGTAAGCATGGGGCAATCATACATAGATGTATATGCACAAACAAAATCCCAACAGTAAGCATGAGCATATAGGTAGGTATATATATAAGGAAATATAATACAGGAGAAAGCAAGGGGCAAGGGGGGTGGGGTATAGGTAGGGATATATAATAAAATATATATATGCGTACTTTTCGCCTGACGGAAATAAATCCATAAACAATTTACTTGTTTACTTTTTACAACAAAATACAACAAAAAAGTGTTTACAAGTAATTCTCGCCCGTGCTAGAATGAGCGTATGAAAGAAACCGAAGCATATAACCAGATGGAGCAAGAGATTGTCGCACTAGCCAATAAGTATTCGGCAACGCGCATAAAAATCTCGACTCCAAATTTTGATAGAGAGTACCGCAGGGGCGTGGACGGCAGTTTTCTGTTGGTTTCTACGAAGGCGATTATACGGGTGCTGGGGAAGACGACGAAAGTGCCGATTGGGGAGGGCGAGGAGTTTTCCACATATGAGGCGGCGTATGAGGCTACTAAAAAGTATTGGTCGGAGTATTATAGGGGGATTAGGGCGAGTCGTTCGGAGGCTCAGAAGCGAGCTGAGGCGCGTCGCCAGAAAAAATATCGCGAGGAGCGGAAGGCTAAGGAGACGAGGCTGAAGCGGCAACAGTAAAAATCGCCGCAACCATCAATCAAATATCAATCATCAAGTGAGGGTAACACACAAATGAGTGGAAAAAATGAACGTCTGGCGCTAGTCTCAATGACTAACAAAGACGTGTATTATCTGACCAGGCAGGTCGCGAAAGAGCTTATGGCTATTATTGCCGAGCCGAACGCTCCTGCCTTTTTTGAGACAGTCGATGCGCGGAGTGGCAGCACTATCTCCATCGCTACTAAAAATGTGAGTTCGGTGGTCATCCCCGAGGGCTTCAAGAATCTTGGGGGTCGCGATGTCTAGCAAAGAGGCTCGAGAGAAGAACTTGGCGTATCAGACTGAGCAGCGCCGCTACAATTTTATTCGGATATGGCAGAAACGCTACGCGCATATGGTGGCGAGACACGAGGGTCGCTCGACAAATTCGAGTGGGGCGAATGGCAAGGGGATTTGCACGAAGGAGGAGTTTTTTGCGTGGTGCAAGGCGACTGATAATATTGACACCTTCATGGCGCTTTGGTACGACTGGGCGCTGGCTGACTTTCCGCTTCACTTGAGCCCGAGTATTGACCGCGTTTTCCCAGAAAAGGGCTATGGCTGCGATAATTTGCAGTGGCTCAGCTTTGAGGAGAATTGTCGCAAGAATAATATCAACCCGATTGACCACAGTCAGGGAGGTTGGTAATGGCAGACCAGGATGAAATAAAGAAGAAAAACGCCGAGGATATTAAGGCGATACAAAATACTCCAAATGATGAGTTGCCAGTTATGCCCGAGACGGTTCGGAATCAGGACACATTGCAGTGGTTCTACCGAGCAGTTGCCGATAACTTTTCGTGCCTAAACGGGCGAAAGTCCCCACTCTACCTTCGCCGCAGCGAGCATGGCTTGGCTATCCGCGTTGGCAACCAATGGAAGCAGTATCGCCGTGGTGAGCAGATTGAGTTTTGGCGCGACGCGATGGCAGCGTTCCCAGAACTGGCTGAATCTAATTGGTCAACCAAACGAAACCTAGCGCTCTGGGATTACTTTCAGGTGTACGCTCGTGAGATTTCGTTTGACAACCGCCGCTATTTTGAGATGGAGAATTGCATCCTTGATGGCTACACTGGCGAGCTCAATTCTGACGAGGAGCGGTTCTTGGATAATCCGACTACCCGTGCGTCACGATTGAAATACAAGCCAGACTATGAGCCGAGTGTTGCCTGGAATAAATGGTACGAGACGATGGACGAGCATCAGCAAAAAGTGCGCGACTGGTCAGTTGGCTCAGCGATTATCGGCAACCACGGGCTACTATTCACGTTTGGTCAATCTCGAACGGGCAAATCGACGCTCGCCGAAGGGCTCGCTGAAGTCTTGGGCTCGGGTGCAGGCGTGTTCTCGCTTTCACGAAACTGGGGCAGGTTCTATACGCAACACATGGACAACACGACATATCTGTATGATGCCGATGCTAAAGGCTCGAAGAATCAGAACAATGACAACTATGGTACGTTGCACTTGATGGCGAGCGGAGACCCGATACAGGTTGAGGTCAAGGGCTCGGAAATTTACCAGACGACCAACTACGGGTTCATTGAGGTGATTTCCAACGCGCCGACTACTCTTAGTTTTGAGCAGTCTTTGGTTGACCGTGTGCGCTTTTGTCTCTACACCTACATTGAGCCGAGGGCTGACGGTGGGCAAATGAAGCGGATGATTTTAGCCGACAAACAGGCGTGGCTGAATTACGCCGTGAACTGTGCGATTAAACTGGCGAAGGGTGAAGTGACTCGCCCTGAGATTGACGAGTACCAGATGTACGGCTGGGTGCTTTGGTTGCAGGAAGCCAACACTTATGGCAAAATGTGCGTAGAAGAGGGGCGTGTGCTGACCTATTCGGAATACAAGTTTGCATACGAGGGGGCGCAGAGATTCATGCTAACAAAAGAAACAATTGAAGAAATGCGCTCAGGGTTCAACGAGCTCTCCCGACAATTTGGTGAAAATTTCTTGGGCAAAGATTGGAAAGCCTACGGCGAAAAATTAAAAGGCAGATACTATGGCACAATCCAAGAAGCTACAAAACTCTTTTAATGTATTCCTGCCTCAGAGATATGGCGTGTTTCGGCGCAGCCTTCACGAGCTCACCTCAAATCAGGCAGTCGTTGCTGAGCTGATTCGTATTTGCTGCGAGGGCGGTGATGTCAAAGCTATCCAAATGGCGTTCGAGCGAATTTTGGGCAAGCCAGAGAAGGTGGTTGTGATAAAACGCACACTGGTTCGCACGCTCTATGTCGATGCCCGAACGAAAAAGCGGAAGCCAGAAATTGATGACCGCGTGCGTGACGAGGTTCGGATTATGCCGACTGAAAACAAGGTGGTGATTTCCGCTGACAATGCGCCAGGTCTTTTGCTCAAGAGTATGGTGGATGAGATTGGTGAAAAAGAGCGTGATTACAGTTATAAAGTGCTTGACGATAAAGACCGCTACGAGGTGGCTGAGGTGATGGCGGCTAATTTGTATGGCATTGCGATGCGCGGTGCTAATTTGAGTGCGATTAAGCTTTTGTTTGACTACCTGGATGGTGCGGTGGCTGATGTGGTGCGACTTGAGGGTGAGGACACTATTATGCTCGAGGACTACGCTGACGTTGCTCCATATGAAGCCCAGCAGGACGAAAATGGTGTTTGGTACGTCCAAATAGAGGCAGTCGAATGAAACTGAGCATCGGCGCTGGATTAGTGCTGCGTGTTTACCAGAAGGCAGTGCTCAAGGCTTTTGATAACGGCATCCGCTATATTGTGCTGTGCTGGTCGCGTCGTGCAGGCAAGTCATTATTTGCCTGGAATCTTTTGATACGCGAGGCGATTCGCAAGCCAGGCACATATTGGTATTGTTTTGATAACTACGCAACAGCATACAATGACATTTGGATTGCTATGACTTCTAAGGGGGTGAAGTTCCTCGACATGATACCACCTGACATGGTGGTTAGGATGAACTCTGCCAAGATGGAGATTGAGCTGAGTAATGGCTCGGTCATTAAGCTCATCGGCATCAACAAAGCCGACAAACTGGTTGGTGCTGGTCTGAACGGGGTGGTCTTTGACGAGTACGCTGTTCTAAACCCAGCTTCGATTGAATTTATCACAGCCATGCTTGCGGAGACTGGTGGTTGGCGCGTGATGATTTCTACGCCTCGTGGTAAGAATCATTTTTATGAAGAGGCTCAGTTTGCTCAGGCTCACCCAGAGTTTGCTTTCTACAGCAACATGCACTGCGGCATGAAAGAGGTTGCTCAGTATATGGCAAAAGGCTTTTTGGAGATGGAGCGTAAGAAGATTATCGCCAAATACGGAAACGATGCGCTCTATCAGCAGGAGTATATGACGAGCTGGGTCTCACCAAACTCAGGTTCGGTATTCGGTGCTTTGACCAAAATCATGAAAGAAGAAGGGCGCGTCATGAAGGTTGAAGGCGATGACAAAATCCCTTACTACACCGCTTGGGACTTAGGTAATGCTGACTATACTTCGATTATTTTGTTCCAGGTTGATGGAAAAGGCTTCCCGAGAGTGATTGACCATATCGAGAATCGCAACGAGGATGTGACCTGGTACATTGGTGAGTGGAAAGAACGCGCCTGGCAGGTACATACCCATTTCTTGCCGCACGATGCTGCTCATCGCAAGGGGGCTCGGAACGAAAGCTACAAACAGTCATTATTCAACGAGGGCATCACGAATACTGTTGTCTTGGCGAAGCCGAACCGTATCGAGGATAAGCTCAATTTCTTGCGTCGTATTTTCGTTGGCTTGAAGATTGATGAGGGGCTAGAGCGTATCATTACTTGTTTGGAAAAACTCGAGTACGAGTGGAATGAGCGTCTGCATATTTGGTCAAGCAAGCCAACTCACGTTGGCGGTTATTCTGACACCGTGGATTCGCTTTGCTATATGGGTCAGGCGATTCAGAAATATAACATCACCGCAGATAATACTTTTTCCACAATTAAAGTCAAAGACCCGAAAGTAGTTTCCGATACAAAAGCCGCTAAAGCTGAGAGGTTGAGGCAGTTGATGCAACAAGAATTAACGATAGGAGGCAAGAACCAAAACGAAAATAACAATTTTTCTATGTTTATTTAGCTAATGTATAGTATAGTTATGATTAAGATAAAAAACACTCTAAAAAACGGGGCAGGCAATAAAAATCATAAGAGAGGGTAAAATGGACGATAACGAAAAACCAATCGAAGGAGCGGAAAATGAACAGCAACAGCCAAACAATGAACGACCAGCAGGGCAAGCCGAGGGAAGCGCCCCAGAGCCAAGCGCCGACGAGGTTCAGTCGATGTATGACGACCTTGGAATCAAAGTTAAAGCGCCCTCTGGTAAATCTAAAGGACGACCTAAGACCTCTCAGGTTCGAGCTAAAGATGATGGGAAAGACTCATCAGGAAGTGCCGCTTCTGGGTCAGCAAAAAACGCTGACGACAAAGATAAGTCGAAAAATGCACCTGATTCAAGTAAGGATGGCGATTCAGGAGATGATTCTGACGCGAAGGGCTCGAAAGTCGGCAAGGATTCAGGAAAAGTACCTAGCGAATCAGAGGAAGCTGACGGTGGAGTTCGCGGCTCTAAATCCCGAGATGAAGGCGATTCTGAGCGAGCAGGCAAAGACGGTTCTGAAGGAGGAGCTGACGGAGCTGGACAGGAAGAACACGAACAGGGCGCAGCGTCGGACGAGGGCTCGGAGGATGGGTCGGAAGAAGAGCAGGGCAAGCGCCCAGGAAAATCCAACCCAGAAGTAGAGAAGCGTTTTCAGAAGCTTACCTCTGAGGTCAAAGACCGCGACCAAGTGATTGAAGATTTGCAAAAGCAACTTCGTGAAAAAGATGCCACCGTTAATAAAGTGAAAGTTTCTCAGGAAGACCCTGAGTACACGATTGGTGATTTCCGTAAAGTTCGTGACAATAAAACTGGTGATATCCTAGACCTAACCCCAGAGCAGGCTGAGCTTGCTTGGCGGCGCTGGAAAGATGGCTACGACCAGCGAGCCACCGAACGTGATGCGAAGGCTAACTACGCTACTCGCGTTCAAGAGCACCAGGAAACTCAGACGCGCCAGTTGATGAAGAAATCGGCTGATGCCTATGATGCTTTGGCTGGCTTGATGGATGAATACCCAGAGTTAGTCAGCACCAGCGGCAAGTTTGATGAAGACTTTGCAGCCGAGGCAATGCCAATCATTCAAGAATCTATTGAATATTTGCCTGGCACTGAGCCTGGCAACAAAGAAGACAAACTGCCAGTCATTGTTGGGCTTCGGATTGACCCGAACAAAATTCTTAAGGCTCTCAAAGGAATCAGCGCCAAGAAGCGCAATCTGCCGCTAAATGGTGTGAACGATAGCGTCGAGAGAGGCTCAAGTGTGAGCGTGCCTCACAGCCGTTCATCCGACCCGAATGTTAATGCAGCCAACGAGCTTTACAAGGAGCTCGGTATTAACAAGCGAATTTAGTAGAATAGTAAAATAGTAAAAAAATAAGAGGAGAAATAATATTATGGATAACCCAACATTCGGTCAGAAAGCAATGGGCGTATCGTTTAACCCTAGTGGCGACGAAAAGGTAACAAAATTAAAAGAACTATATGCTGAAATAGCTGACATCTTGAACGATGACCGTGGTGAGAACCGCGACGAGCGAGCTCGTTTGGCTTCAGTAGCAATTACGGAAGCTCAGACCGCGCAAATGTGGGCAGTAAAAGCAGTAACATTCTCACGAGAGGAGAAATAATCATGGAAAATAACCGAGAAAAACTACTTGCAGACGCAAAAGAACTGGGTCTTGAGTTCACCGAAGGTGTTACTGACGAGGAAATTCAGACTGCAATTGACCAAGCACTAGCTGGTGATGAAAACACCACCACACCAGAAAACGAAGAAAATGGTGCGGATGAGCCACAGGACACCAACGATGGTGGGGACGAAGGTTCTGATAACGATAGCTCAGAAGACGTTACTCCAGCTGGAGATGAGCCAACACTTCCAACCGAACCAACTACTCCGACTGAGCCAGAGAAAACTGAAGAAGAGTTGGAAGTCGAGCGTCAAGCTGCCGAAGCTGCCGCTGAAGTTGCTCGCAAGGAAGAGGAAGAGGCTCAGGCAGCTATCGAAGAGCAGAAACGTCTCGAGGAAGAGGCTAAGGCTGAAAAACCAAGTGAAGGTTCTGAAATTGCAGCAGCAATCCGTGAAGGGTTGAGTGCCAGCAAGGAAGACAAGCGAATCAAAATCACCTCAGACAAGCACGTTCAGTCGATGTTCTCTGTTGTGAGAAGCAAGAGGACTGGTGAAATCATGCTTCGCGAAAATTCAACTGGTGTGCTTTCCAAAGTTCAGCTCAAAAGCATTGAAGAAAAGGAAGCTGACCTTCAAACTGAAGAAGTTGAAGCATTGTAGTACAATGGTTTTTGCAGTCATTTAGGCTGTCGGTTTTGGTCGGACAGGGTTTAACCGTAATAAATCCTTGGAAGCAGAGCGCTCTCTACAGGGCGCTTTTTGCTTGTTGACAAAGTTAAAATTATCACGCTATAATCAAATTAGCTTAACGCTTATTAGTTGAGAAAAAGGTGTAAAGGTAGTCACTTCCTTCGGCGAATAAAGCGGATAGCACTCGATGTAATCGTGTGTCATCAACACAAACACTATTAAAAATTAGACCTCGAAAGGGTAAAAATTATGGCTATTACAGCTTCAGAAATTTATAGCCCAGTCATTGACCAGCCGTTTGATGACGAAAGCTACACAAAAGAACTTGAAGGAAATAACAAAGAAATCAAGTTCGAGAAGGGTTCTAAGACAGTTAAAGTTCGTACTGTAGTTACTGCTGGCGCAGTTACTAACCACGACGCTACTGATACATTCAGTGAGCAAATCGCTGGAATCGTGAATGTTGACTCGACTATCAACACCTACACGCTTGACCAGCAAAAAGATATTAAGCAGTTCCTTGACCGAACAGTCATCGCAACTAACAACAGCATCACCGAAGGTGGAAAAGTCCTTCATGCTATTGTCACAGAGCAGCTTGTTCCGTTAATCGACGCTTATCGTCTCGGTATTTTGGCAGCAATTGCCACTGCTAACAGTCAGAACGTTGCTGCAACGGCTGATGGTTACGCAGATGTTCTAGCAGCTCGTGCGTTCCTTATCAATGCTCGCCTTGGTAAGAAAATGCTTGGTTATGTGAATACGACCACTGCCGATAGCATTCGTCTGAGCGACCACTTCGTTCCTTATACGCCTGGTACTGAAAAGACCTTGCGTAGCGGTGACATCGGTATGCTCGCTGGCATCAAAATCAAGGAAGTGCCAGCCGACCTATTAGCAGACAATGTTGGTATGGTCGTGGTTAACCCAGATGTCGTTTCAGCTCCCCGATTCTTGGATGACTCCAAGGTTGGTGAGAGTGCAGCAGCATTTGGTAGCCTATTGCTCTGTCTCTACATGTACACTTGTGTCGTGTCAGTTCCAAAGCAAAAAGGTGTCGCAGCCATCCTCGAAACTTCAGTCTCAAGCTAGTCACTTGAAACCGACAATTAAACAGGGTAGAAATACCCTGTTTTTTTGTTTATAATCAAGATATGAAGAATAGCGTAGGCTCAGAAATAAAAAGTGAAAATGTAGATGAATTTCAAGCTCGATACTTGGCTCATCAGTCACACCCAGGCGGTAAGCGAGATGAATTGATAGCTTTAGTCAAAGAGCGTCACTCAAATAGGCGATTTGACGACAGACAGGTCGATTCTGAATTTTTAGAGAAGATTCTCGATACTTTGAGGCATTGTCCGTCTTCCTGTGACCGTTTTGGCGCGAGAGTTAGGGTTGTACAAGACCGAGATGATAAAGCCCTGTTAAACGGCTTGCTCGTAGGTGGAACTGGCTGGATGTACCGAGCACCGACAGTTTTGATGCTTTTTGCCAACAAAAATGCCTATAAGGGCGGCGAAAACGGGGACGAGGTGAATTACAACTCTTATTTGGATGCTGGCATTATGGCTCAAACGGCAATGCTGGTGGCGACTTCACTTGGTCTGCATACAGCATTTATAAATCCACAGGTGAGAAGTGCTGACCGAGACTACTTTTATGAGCGATTCGGTGGTGATGACTTGATTTACTGTGGGGCAATAGCTCTCGGCTATCCACACCCAGAGCCGATAGAAAAGACCCGTCGGTTAATTGAAAGTGTGCTTCTGTGAAGGTGCTCGGCACAACAGACCCTCCTTACCGCGCTTGGCGTAATCGCGGCATCGGGAATGTTCATAACGGCGCTCACTATTATGGTCAAGAGATTGAAGAGCTAATCTTACCTCATATCAAAGCGAATGTGTTTATTGTGACTGCTGGCGGGACGCTTCAGCCAAGAAAAGTGCCTAACAACTGTATATTTGTTTGCCATCACAATTTGAGCCCCGAAAAGATGTATAAGCAATTTTTAGAAAAAAATATTTTGTGGGTATGCTCTAAGCCATCGACTGTAGAGAAGCTGGAAGCCGTTGGAGAAAAAGCGGTTTACATACCATTGAGTGTCGATACAAAATATGTGGAGAAATTCAAGACTGAAAAGATAAGAGATATTGCCTTTATTGGTAATTTTTGGAAGTTTAAGAGTAGCTATATAAATTCTTTACCTATGGAGGTTCACCATGTCGGGGGGCTTGACCGCAGGAGGCTTTTGGAAGAGATGGCTAAATACAGACGAGTGATTGCTGAGGGGCGCTGTAACATAGAGGCTCAAGTCCTTGGATGTGAAGTTGAGATACCGCATTATGGCAGTCCAGGCGTTGAAGCAATTGAGAGAGAAGTGCTCGATAGTCGTGACGCAATACCGTTTTGGAGAGAGGTGCTACTCAAACATGAAGCATCAACAAAATTGCTCAAATAATGATACAATACACATATAATCCGAAAAAAGGAAAAACAAAAACATGGCATTGATAAACTGGGGTGACGAGGAAGATAAAAAAGACGACCTGTTCGGCGGTACGGCAATAAAGCAAATTGCCTCTGTTCAGGGTGGTTCTTGGCAACCAGCTCCAAGTGGGGCTGATGCTCCAGCCGTGCAGGAAGATGACCAGCAACAGGGCGGTATTTTCAACCAGCCTCAACAGCCAGTAGCACAAGTTCCCGACCCAGGAAATTATTTAGTATCTGACCAAAAGGCTCAAGTCGATGAACAGAAGATGCAAAGAGACGCTGAAATTGCAGAAGCTCGCCGACAATCTGCCGCTAGAGCTGTTGCAGTTGCCGCTGCTGAGCGGTCTCGTGAGTTCCGCGAAGGCAACGCTCAAGATAGTCAAGGGCAAACACTCGATGTTGAGGAAATTAAACAAGATACTGGTTGGAAAAAGTATTATGACGATGCGTTTAAGCAGGAGAAAGACAGCCTAGATTTTTGGGGTCGTCTCATGGACGGTGGCGCAGCTTCAAGACGAGCTGAAACAATGGCTCGTACCAGATACAATACTGAGCTACTCAACCGAGCTTACGATGATAATGGCAATGTGCTTGACGCTAACGCGGCAAATCAAGCCAAAAAACTGGCAGCTTACAACTCAGCCCTAGCTGAAGACAACTCAACTCGTGGTCGTGCTGCTGGCGAAGCCATTGGTGCTTTCGATAAAAACGACTCTGGGTTCTTTGGTCGGCTCAATGACACCGTAAACGCCATGCGACAAATGAGCGCTTATGATGCTGTAGCTGGTGTTGACGACAAGCAAAATACTGGGGTTGATGATGTATTCCGTTTTGGTGGCAATGTCATTCAGGGTGTTGCTACTGCTCTGCCTATAGGCGGTAAGGCTATTTATGAGGCTGGCGCTGGTGAGGGTACGGATTACACCACTGGACTCCAAGAAGAGCTTGACGCTGGCGAACGAGCTGGTCGTGCTGGTTCTGGTGCAATAGATGTTGTTGGTACGTTCCTCGGTGGTAGTGGTAAATTGGTTCAGTCTTTGGGCGCTAAGGTCGCGACTAAAACTGCTACTCAGGCTGAAAAAACTCTACTAAAAAAATTGACCGCTGATTATGTTGTCCCTTCTTTGATAGAAGGTGGTGAGGCTGGCGCTCAAGCCGCTGCTGAATATTTCGGCAATGACGGCACTCTACTTGATGAAAATGGCGAAATTGATGCCGATAAGGTTGCAGAACTTCTAACGCAAGTTGGTCAATCTGCTGTAGTTGGTACTGCGGCTGGTGGTGTCTTTACTGGTACTGCTGCAGGAGTCAACCGATTTAGGAATCGCGGTGGCGGCGCAAATGCTGGTTCTCTCGCCGAGAATCTCCCCGAGCTTGAGTACACCCCTGTAGATGATGCTAACATTGAGTTTGCCCCTAAGTTCGCTGAAGAGCTTGCTCCTATCGAACGAACTGGTGTCGTCGATGAATCTACCGTAACTCCTGTTGTCGCTGGCGAAAATGTTTCTGTCGAGAACGCTAACCTAACTCCAGTGGGCAGAAACACACCTGAATTATTGGATATACCTGAAGCACCTATGCCAGACGGCGTAGTGAGTACTGACCCCGTTGGAGTAAGCCCTATTCGTGACCCAGAACTCGAAGCTCCTGCAATTATTGATGGAGTCCCAGCTAATGTTGAAGCTCCAGTGAACGTTGCTGATGTTTCTCCTGTAGCTGATGGTATTGTGCGACCTGCCGATGCTCCCGTTACGATGGATGGAGTTGCCCCTGTACGACCTATCGATTTACCAGTTGTGCGCTCTGAGGAAATCCGCGGCTTACAAGAAGCTCGAGTTGGCAAAAATCAGGCTGAAGAAGCAGTCATCAATCAGCAACTTCAACAGGCTGAAGCCCAGACCCCTCGTGTTGACGAGAACATTCCTGACGAAATGGCAACGAATATACCTGGTACTAACCCTGACGGCTCTCCAATGACTCGTGCTGAAGTGGCTCAAAGGCTCATGCCGTTGCTAGATGATAGCTCTGCTGTGAAGCAACAGATTGCTGATGCTGTAGGCATGGGCAAAGATACTGAGAGCCCCGTTCGTGAGATTCTGCGCGAAGGTGGGGTGAAGCCAAGACAGGCTGAGCGTGTCACTACTCAATTTGAGGCGCTCGAACGGCAACTCCAAGAATATAATCAGCTCGAAGCGTCGAATCAGAAGGCTTATGCTGAAGGTGGCGAAGACGCACTTGACCCGAACGTCTCTCGTGACCGTTCTCGGGTAACTCGTGATATGGCTCAAACTATGCGCCGACTTATGAGCGAGATTAACCGAATGGAAGGCAGTCGTGACTTCAAGACTCGTGTTGTCAACAATATGACAAATATTATTGGTACTCGTAACGCCAGTGTTTTGACAAGCGCAGGGCTTGTTGAGCGCAACATTGCCCAGGAAATCAGCGCTAATCTTAAATTGATGGCAAAAAACCCAGGCAAGATGCTGAAGAGTACCTTTGGCAATGGTAATATTCTCAAAGATACTGCTAAGGCTGAGTTGAGCAATTGGAAAGGTGCTCCTCGTAGCCCTGTTGAAGCCGTTAAATATATTGTCGGCAACACCTATCGAACAGCTATGATTCCGACTACATCATTGGCAAACACTCGTCGTGGTGCTGTTCGAGAAGAATTGACTCGTTGGGCGTACAAAGAACTCGAAGGTCGTGACCTGAGCAGCGCACAGGCTAAAAAACTATCTGGTACAGCTGGTAATGAAATGGAAGCTCTCGTAAACACCTTTATCGGTGTTGATAACGGCATGACGAACCGCAAGCAAGCAACTGACGCTCTAAAAGCTTGGAAAGAATATATCCGTACTGGTGATGATGGAGCAAAAACAGAGTTCTTAAATCGAGTCGAGAACCATAACAGCCTCGCTGACCAGATGATTGCTGGACTCTCTAAAGAGGATGCGACCCGAGCACGCGGCTTAATGGCGGCTAAAAACCTGATTTTCCCATTCGTTCGTACAGCTACTAATTTGATGAAAACTACGGTGAGGCAAGACCTCAATCCGTTTGCAAAGAGCTTGCTCGATGAAATCCGTGTTGACCAGCGTGGCGGTACTGCCAACGCAATTAACACTATTAAAAGTAAGCTTGTTGATTATGGAATAATGAGTGGTGCTGCTGCTCTCGCAAGCTCTGGTATGATTCAATACAACGATGGTGACGAAGTTGATAAGCCACGAGGCTGGTCAATCAAGGTCGGCGATAATGAGTACGTTCCGATTCGTGCAACCTCACTTGAATTGCCAATCGCTTTAGCTGGTACAGCTCAGGCAATGGCGAGCGATATTGCCTCTGGCAATCCTCGAGACTGGCAATATTATGCTGGGATGGTTACGGGCAGCCTACCTTATATTGACCAAATGAATACTACAACTGGCGCGGTAGATTCGTTAACGAGTGGCGAAGATGAAGGGTATGCCGCTAGGTCTTATGCCGTTAACACGGCAAAATCATTTGTACCAGGCTCGAACAATAGTATTCAGCCGTATGTAGCAGGTAAAAAAGGCGAGAGCTTGAACGCTAAAACCGTTTATGACGACAATATGATTCAATGGTTTAAGAATACTGTTCAGAAGAGCTATGACCCAGATTTCTATAACGACCTAAGAGATAGTCGAGATAATGCAGGTCGTGTTCGTACTATTGATAATCAAGGTGTTGTGAGTAATAAGACCATAAATGACTCAAGTACAGCTGAATTTAACGACAGGATTACTGACTTAGTAGAATATGGTCGTGAAGCTGGTCTTGGCAAAAACACTCAAGATATGTTTAACACTTACGACACTGGCAAGAATAACAACTTCAAATCAGTCCAAGATGCAATTACTTTCCTTGATGCACCAGAAGTGAATGGCAAAAAAACGCCAGACAACACCAAAAAGCTTGAAAAAAATGCCAAGCTAACTGATTTGGCTCAACAGATACGTGAGGGCTTTTATGGTGATACTGGGATGGACTTGTTGACGCTTGATGGTAGGGAAGTTAAATCTGATGTTTCAGTGCCAAATAAGAGTGGCTCAAAGAGCACTAAGCTGCCGCTCTCGATGCAGGCTATCAAGAACGCTATCGCTGCAACTGATTTGCCTGCTGACCAGAATGAAATGCTCAATGTTACTCTCGCAGAGCAAGACAGACAGTTATGGGATAGGTTCAAGAATCAGAAAGCAATCAGCTATGAGCAATATGCAGCCGAAAAAGCTAAAATAGGCGAACAGCAGGCTGCTATTTTGAGCAACTCCGAAAGTTATCAGAAGTTGCTTGGTTTGATGGATGAGCTTGATGAAACTGGCTTCTTTGATGCTGATGGCTTGGGCTCAACTAAATCTGGTCAGACTTATCTGTGGAACTCTTTGAACGCAATGCTCGCGAGCAAGGGCGCTACTCCTGCTGCTCAATATCCCGAAGATGACAAGGGCTTTACTCCTTGGGGCTTTGGAGACGGAAAGAGAGCTTCTAACAAGCCAGGAGACCGAGGCAACACAGGCATCCGCTGGAGTCCAGTCCAGGCTCGTCAAATGGCAAAAGTAGCTGATGCTCGCTTTACCCCTGTAAACATAAAAGTAAAACTAGGGAATGAGATTAAAAGAGACCGCAGCCAGAATTACTCTGACAGGAGCTTCTAATCGTGGTAGAATTAACACATAAGGAAAAATAAACAATGAATAACGGATTTCCACTAACAGCCGAAGACCTTGTAAAGAAGCTTGACGATAGTCAAGAGTTTATGGACAGAGTGACTCAGGGTTTTACAGAGCGCAACGAGCGTATTTTTTACCGTAAACCACCAGTAAATACCAATGGTCAGATGGAGTACGCTGAGCTAGTGGACAATACTCTCGCCTCTTATCTTGAGAAGATGCCGAAGAATGTTATTCAAAAACTACCGACATTTATGACCGATGGGCATAGCCGAAGTAAGGCTGAAGACCTCGTATATGAGTTTATTGCTGTTAAAATCCTGCTCCGCTCTGGTTCATCTAAGGGCTATGGTCTGTTGCAGAAGCAATGGATTGAACTTCGAAATGCTGCTACTTTTGGCGCTTGTGCTGTTTATCTACCATTTGAGAATGACCACGGTGAATATACCGTTGGTGAAGTGCCTATCTACTGGGGTGACTATTACCCAGAAGCATGGTCTTCAAACATCAATAGCAACAACTTCAATCAGTTTCGAACGCTCAAAACCGAAGATGACATTAAAAAGCTTATCGAGGGTAGTGACGATGAAATTGGCGGCACATGGGATAAAGAGGGGCTTCAGACAGTCCTCGACTATGGTGCTGGTCAAAACTCTGGCAAAGACAATGTCAACATCAAAGCTGCTATGGAAGGCTTGCCAGAGCACATGTTTGAGCTGTTCAAGTATGTTGATGATAACTGGGTTGTTGACTGGCACTACGCGTCAGGCACGATTCTCCGTGTAATCCCTAATCTCTCTCGCCGCCGTCGTATTGTCGGACTTTACTCTGATTATGACGGTTCGAGCATTATGGGTCGCTCACTTATCGACATGGCGTATGGCGCACAGCAATCATTAACCTCACTGCTTCGTAACTTTATCTACACTTCCGACTACAACACAGACCCAGCTAAAACAGTCAAAGGCATTTCGCTCAACGAAGACACATTCAATCTGACCAAGGGCAACACAATGTTCTTGAACGATGAAGAGGGCAAAGTTGACTTGCTCCCAATTGACACAATGACCATTCAGAATTTCCCAAATCTCTACAATCTGCTCAAGACTGTGCTCCTTACTTCCCTGCCAAGCTCAAGTGATAGTAGTATTTCAGCAAGCTCTGGTGACCCAACCTATTCTAAGACCCAGGCAGGGGTGAATGACCAGCGTGAGAAAGCTGATGTAGACAACAATTACTACCGCAAAAATTACGAAACCTACTTTGAAATGGTGCTTGAGAATAAAATCAACATCTATCTAGCTGAAGTAAAAGCAATTGCCGACAAGAACAACGCCGTGCCAATGGTCACTCTTGATGAAGAATATGCTAACCTTATCCGTGAAGTTGACCCTAAAAAGGTGAATGAAAAGAACCAAGTGAAGCTTGATTTGAGCGATTCTCGTGGCGTGAATATCACTGTAAACTTCGAGAGCACTAGAGACCTTGCAAAAGAAGAGGACTTGAAACGGCTCAACACCTTTATGACTGGATTCTTCGAAGCTGCTAAATCTGACCCAAGTATGGCGAGAGTTATGCGCTCGGTCATGCCTCTGTTGATGGAAGAAATGACGAAGAACTCTAACCTTGAGAATAGTGCTAAAATTTCTGCAACCATGCAGAAAGCTCTAGCTGATGTGGCTACCGAAGAGCAACAAGCCAAGGCTCAGGCTGCTCAAGATGCCCAGAAAAAGAATCAGCAGATGGACGAGGTAAAGCCTCCCACTGTTAATATTGCCTTCAGGGACTTGCCTGCTGCTGGTAAAATCCAAGCTGCTGCGAAATATGGCATCCAACTAACTGCTGGAGACCTGGGCTTGCAAGCAGCGGAAGAAGAGGCGGAGGTTTAACATGAACCCTGAATATCAATCAAGCGAAGAGCTCCAACGAGCTAATCGTGATACTTTTGTCGATAAAGCCGCTAAAAAGCAGGCTCAAGAACAGCGCAGTGAAAAAGACAAGCTCCACAAGGTACTCGACAAGCACATTGCCCAGCATAAAACTGTTGCTGCAGTGCGCGAGCGCCTAAAAGAGAACAAAAAGCCTGTCTCTGGCAAAGCACTTGAGCTACAGTTTGAGGTGAGCGACGAACTTGTTAAAATCCTAGAAAAAATCAAAAACGAACTGAGGTAACATTATGGCAACTGTTCAGCAAATCATTGACAAAGCTTACACCAAAGTAAATAGTGAGTTCGAGGCGCAAGTTGAAGGCAGTGATGACTGGCTGACTTATCTTAGTGTGCTGAATCAAGTACTTGAAATGTGGGGTCAAACACCGTATGTCAAATGGCAGTCATTATTTGACATGGAGTATCAGTTGCCAGATGCAGTAGCTTCTGGGATATCGCAATATGACTTCCCCGATATGGATAGAGTGGTTGTCGGCAATACTCCGCTTGATAGTATCTATTTTGTCGATGGAGCTGGTGCAGTTATGAAGAAGTATAAAATGGTAGACCAAGCCCTATTTCAGGCGACTAATGCTCAGGATATTTGTATGCTAGCATCTGATGGCTTACATCTCAAAAGTGTACCAGAAGAGCTGGTTGGGACTTTTATTCAGCTACCTGCATATTTATTACCCGAAACGTATACTACAGCTGCTCAAACAGTGCGTGTCGATAGTGTGCCTTGGTTAGTCACATCTATGGCAGCATTTATCTGTGATGCTAGCCCAGTGCCGTTTATTGCGCGAAATGCCGATAAATACTACAAGCAGGCAGAAATTTATATGAAGACAATGCGTTCTAACAACCGTCATACTCAAATACTTTCAGTTAAGGGAACTACAAATAGAACGATAACATCACTGTCTCAAGCTATTGAAGCTGGTATTGGTATCGGAGGAGGCTCGTTCAATCACATTGATGGAGGTGGCTTCTAATGATTATTCAAGTTCGTCGTGGACTAGAGGCAAATCGCACATCCTATACGCCTCAAATTGGTGAACCTGTATTTACTACTGATGAAAAGAAACTCTATATAGGCGATGGTACGACCCCAGGGGGTATTCTAGTTGACATGCAGAGTGGTGTTCAGACTATTATTGCTGGTACGAACATTACCGTAGATGCAACTGACCCTGCGAATCCGATAGTATCAGCTACACTTGACAGTGCTGTTGATTCGGTCAATGGGCTAACAGGCGCGGTTGTACTTGATGCTGATGACATTTCAGATGCCTCAACAACTAAGAAATTTGCAACCGCAGCCGAGAAAACAAAGCTTGGTTTTATTGCCGTCACTCAGGCGGTTGACCTTGATGCTATCGAAGCAAATGCCAATAACGTGCCTGGTATTAAAACGAAGACTGATTTTATTACTGTTACCCAAGCAGTAGATTTGGACGTAATTGAAACTAACGCAAACAATGTACCAGCGATTAAAACAAAAACTGATTTTATAACCGTTACTCAGGCTGTTGATTTAGACACAATGGAGAGTAAGTTAGCTGGAATTGAAGTTGGTGCAGATGTCACTGATGCAGCCAACGTAGCCAGTGCTGGCGCATTTATGAAAGCCACAGATGACACTGACGACATCACAGAGGGCGCTACGAATAAATGGTTTACTGTCGCAGAAGAAACTAAATTGGCTGGGATTGAAACCGCAGCCGATGTAACAGACACAGCGAATGTAACGACTGCTGGTGCTCTTATGGACTCTGAAGTGACTAATCTTGCCGCCGTAAAAGCTTTTGACCCAGCTGATTATGCTACTGACACTCAAGGTGCTACTGCTGATACTGCGGTACAGCCAGGCGATTTAGCCACTGTTGCCACAACAGGAGTTTATTCTGACTTAACTGGCAAGCCTACAATCCCAACTTCAGTAGACGATTTGAGTCCTTCACAGACGGGTCATTCTGGCAAATTCTTGAAGACTGATGGTACAGACGCTTCATGGGAGGCTATCCCTGGCGGTGGTGATATGTTGGCTGCTATTTATGACCCTAATGCTCATGGTGATGATGCTTTCGACCAAGACAACATGACTGATGGTGCAACCAATAAAAATTATACTGCTACTGAAAAGACCAAATTAGCTGGAATCGAGACTGCTGCCGATGTAACAGATACAGCTAACGTCACTGCGGCTGGAGCTTTGATGGACTCTGAGGTAGATGCAGATATTAAAACATTATCTTTGCCAGCTAGCACGACCATTTCTGCTTTTGGTGCTAGCTTAGTGGACGATGCTGATGCAGCTGCCGCTAGAACGACTATAGGGCTAGGTAATGCAAATAATACTTCTGATGCCACAAAACAAGCTGCCACTCTATTAGCAGCTTTTCCCGTAGGCTCAATTTATATTAATACTAGCAATACTAATCCTGGCACTTTCATTGGAGGGACTTGGGCTGCTTTTGGCGCTGGACGTGTGCCAGTTGGCTTTGATTCAGGGCAGACCGAATTTGATACTGACGAAGAAACTGGTGGCGCAAAAACCGTCACCCTTACAGCTGCCGAAATGCCTTCGCACACGCACACCCAAAATAGCCATAACCACACTCAAGATGCTCACTCTCACCAAGAACGTGTTGCTACAACCTCTACCTCGGGTACTGGTATTACTGGTACGGCTAACCTTAGTGGTAACACTGGGGCTAACCAAACTACCGCCGCCACAACCGCCACAAACCAGGCTGCAACTGCCACAAACCAAAATACTGGTGGCGACGGAGCGCATAATAACTTGCAGCCATATATAGTAGTGAGAATGTGGAAGCGTACAGCTTAATCTGTTATGATAAAACAAACAGAATAGGAAACAAAAATGGCGAACAAGACCTCCGATGACATCCAAGTGAAAGACCTCGACAACTGGAAACGCGGTCAGATTTCGTATTTCTCTAAGAGTCGTATGGCAGAAGATGCGTTAAAAACTGCCTATAATGTTATTTTTGACTATGACGCTATTGTCCGACCTCGGGGCTCATTCAACGAGAGTGGCATCCCTGACCTACCAGAAGGGTTAACTCCGCTTGGCTGTGACTTCGCTTTCAAGAGAGCCGACGAAACTGAGGGGCTGCTTAATGTGTTCACTGACGGAGTAGATGCCTGGCTCTATGTTTTAGAAGATGACCTCTCTGAGTGGACTCAGCTGGCAGATATTGTCTATAGCAATGAAGCCCAGTTCTCATTTACTCAGATTGCAAGCGTCGTGGTTATTGGCAACGGTATTGACGCTTTCAGCTACTACGAGATAGCCTCTGGCGACCTGAAACAGCTAGTATTGGTGGACAATCCGACAGACACCCCTGTCGCTACTCCAGTTGGTTTTAGCGGAACAGCCGCGATTGACTATTATTACCGAGTTGCATTTAACGGCATCGGCGGAAGCACGGAAATGTCGCCAGCCGACAGTGTTACATCTTCAACAATCCGAGACACTTGGAATGGCACAAAATCAGTCGGCATCGACATTAGCGCATTTACTCTTGACCCAGACGCAGTAAGTTGGAACGTTTACGTTGCAAGTGTGCCTACTGGAGCTGGTGCTCCAACAGACGGCGAATACTTGCTGGTTGGAGACAGCATACCTATCACACAAGAAACCTGGACTGACACTGGTGAAATCACCTTATTGCAGAGCGCACCAGTAGAAAATACTACTGAAGGTATTGTCGCTTGGTACTTTACGAATATCTCTGGGCGACTTTGGGCGATTGGCACAAATGGTCTTATCTACTGGGGTGGCGATATTGGCAACGAGCTTTACTTCGGTTCTGCAAACGGCTCTGACAGTTACGAGATAAACAACGGCAGCAACGAAAGAGTCATGGCAATTACGCTTGGTCGTGATAACGCTGGTACGACCTGTATCAACCTATTGACTCGTACAATGGCTGGGCAAGGTGCGATTTGGGATGTTTATGCGACTACTAACAGCATTACTGCTAACGGTCAGACCTTCTCGACTGGTACATATCAGTTCAAGAAGCGTGAAGGTAACGATGGCACAGACGCGCCGTTCTCTGTTATTCGCGCCAACAACAATGCTTACTACCTCTCAATGGAAGGCTTCAAGTCAACTGGTGTGAAGCCAAACGTTTCAGGCATCCAATCTACAGATATTATCAGTTCGGCAATCCGTGACCGAGTGCTCAACTTGGCTCAGTCTGATTTGTCAAAAACATACTCAGCCTACTATGATGAGGCTCTTTACTGGAGCGTTGCTTACGGTGCTCAAACCAATAACGAGATTTGGATGTACGATATCCTTCACGGTGGTATCTGGTCAATCTGGCGTATTGAGTCTGACTGTATTTTCCGCTGGGCATCGACTGAAAATGAGAGCCCAAGCCTATACATCCGACAAGGCAACAAATTACTCCGTTATTATAAGAACTCACACAGTCACGCCGACTTTAGTGGTGTCTTTGAGTCCTACATCGACAGTGGTCTCATACCGTTCGTGAAAGACAACAAGCTCGAGTGGGTACACTTACTCAAGAATATCTGGCAGTTTGACCAAGCAGTTGGTATTGTGGAGCTCAAGATTAACGTTCACTCAAAGAATGGTGACATTATTAAAACTAGCCTCGTACCATTCAATGAATCGAGTGTTACTGGTTTGAGCGGTTGGGATGCTATCAGGGGCAATGACACGACTACTTCTCGTGGTGCTTGGAATAACCGCAGCTGGGATGAAACTGTTGCTGACCTCTTGAGTTTCCAAGACCCATCAGATAAGAAAGTCAGCCAGAAAGTGCGCAAAAACGCAGCTTACATGAGCTTTTCGGTTCGAGCAAATACTCAAGACACCTATTACGAGTTATCTCATCTGAGTATGCTCTTCACCTATATAGGTGTCGGCATAGAATTTTTGAGTCAAAGAGGCGTGATAAAAATTTAGTGATATGATATGATACAATTAAGCTATAAAAGCAGAAAACAAACAGGGAGAATAAAGCAATGGCACTAACAATGGGAACGGTAGAACCACAAACACTAGAAATGGGAACTGTCCCAGCTGGTTCTCGAGATGGTGACGTTTATTGGATTGGTCAAGACGGTAACGTTTGGTATAAGGACGTTAGCGCAGGTACTACCGTTAATATGGGTACACCTCAGCAGGCTCAAGTGTGGAACTTGGGGCTAAATGGAGCTCAGGAGATTTCTGACCCAGTTGCAGGTGGTGACAGCACTCTAGGTGCTTCTACTTTTGGCTCTGGCACTACAGCCAAAGCTCTTGATACAGCTCAACTCTCAAGCCTTGATTCGTTAATTTCTTCACTTGACACCATAAAAAACCAAGCAATTCAGAAGGCGGCTATCAAGCGAGACACTACCCTCCGCGAGAAGCAAGAAGAAAAAGAGCGCGAAGAAGGCAAATACAAGGGTAAAAAATTATCTACTCTTCAGGATTTCTCAGGTGCTAAAACTGACACCGACCTAAACACTCGAAATACTCTCGAAAACCTTGTTAGCTCACTATCGACACTTGGGCTTGGTGGTTCACGAGCATTGACTCGTCAAATTCTTGATGCAGCCAATATGAGTAACCGAAAAGCTAACGTGACTCAAGCGACAAATAACCGAGAGCTGGATTCTTCTTGGAATGACTACACTGTCGGCAACGAAAACGACATAAAGAAAATTCAAGACCAGTACGGCTATGACGAAGGTGAGGCAACTCGTAAATATCTTCAAGACAAGCAAACAGCTCTTTATAAGAAAGCTGATGTTTATGGTGCTGCCGAACAAACAGCTGAGCGTGACCGTATCATGAATGAAGGCAATAGTATCAACAGCATGATTGCTGGTGCTGCCTTCATGAACCCAAGCTACACTGGCGAAACTCGAGAAATGGCAACCCCAGACCTCGGCGACTACACACAAGATATTGCTAAATATGACACCACCAACATCCGTGGCGCGAACGCTGGAGCTCTAACCCCAGTAGCCTCTGATGGAATGAACTCCCCAGGTAATTTAGCGGTACGAGCAATTGCGGTTAATGACAAGGACTTGGGCATTAAAAAGAAGTCCGAAAATGACCTCGGCTACGGAGTTTAACCGTCATGGCTGAGATAACCGACCTATTTGGAAAAGCCAGCATAGACAGTGACTATGCGGTAGCTACAACCGTTACTGCCGAGCGAACAGCTGGTGTAACTGTGTTGGATGGGTTCGACCTCAGCAAGTTTACCGAAGACACTCCAGTATTTTTCATCACTTACAAGAAAACCACTGACCCTCTTACGGGTGAGGTTTCTGTCAGCGATTTAGTCAGCTACAAAGGGCTCGTAAACAGTGGTGCGAACACTATTACAAACCTTACCACTGCCCCAGGTTATGTAGATATTGGAAACGATATTGGCGACTTTATTGAGTGTATTCCTACATCATATTGGGTCAACAGCCTTGTTGATGGGCTATTCGTAGCGCACACTCCCGAAGGAGAGCTCAAAGCTGACGCTCCAGTTGACTCACCTCAAGGAACACTTGCCAACTTAACCCCAGTAGGCTCTGTATTAGACTTTGCTGGTTCAGCTGCTCCTACAGGCTGGTTATTCTGTTACGGTCAAGCAATATCTCGTACTACATACGCTGACTTGTTTGCAGTTCTCAGCACAACCTACGGCACTGGTGACGGCTCAACTACCTTCAATCTGCCAGACCTTCGTGGGCGAGTGATTGCTGGTAAAGATGATATGGGTGGCTCAAGTGCCAACAGGCTCACCTCTCCGCTTGACGGCGACGTTCTTGGTGGTGCTGGTGGTGCTCAGAATGTAAACTCAGCTCACACTCACACATTCTCTAGTGGGAATATGGTCAACCTTACCAGCGGTGTTGCTATGACTGGTGGTGGCACTAATATAAACCACCGACATGATGGGACTACTGACTCTGGCGGCTCAGCAACACTGGCAAACGTACAGCCAACAATAATCCTAAACAAAATAATCAGGTACTAGAGCATGGATTGGGTGACTCCTTTCCTAGTCTTTGCAGGAGTAGTGGTTACTGCTGTTGTCAGCGGCGCGGTGACTTACTCTGTTGCGAAACGTAACACTTCAGGGAATATTACCACTTCTGCAGCAGCAGAATTATGGGCTGAGAGCAATAAGCTTCGGGCTGAGTATAAGGAGCGTGCCGAGAAACTAGAGCACCGTCTCGAAGAGGTTAACGACCAACTATCCAAAGTCATGGCTCAACTTTCTGACCTCAAAACAAGTTCCGTTTTGCAAGATAGTAAAATCGCAGAATTGCAGAAAATTATTAAGGAGCTAAGGGAAGAGAACCAACGGCTGTTGGCTCTAAAGAGGGATATACCAGAATGAGTTTAGACACTAGAAACGCAGCACTAAATAAAGAGCTAGAAGAAAACCCCATAGACCTCCAGGTGGAAGCACTGGCTCGTGCCGATAAGAAACAATCTCGACAGGTAGTTCTTCTAGCCGTTACGGTTGCTTTTGACGTTCTACTGACTTTTGGTTTCGGCTATATCACTGTTCGGACTCATCAACTAGCAAATCAAAGTGAGACCACTAAAGCCGCTCTTATTCGGAATTGTGAAACCGCTAATGATTCTCGTAAGAATCAACGTGAGTTATGGGCTTACGTTATATCACTCACCCTTAGTGAGCCACGCACACAAGAGCAGACCAACAGAGTAGATTCATTCCAAGATTTTGTTGATAAAACTTTTGCAGCGCGTGACTGTGATACAGAAATAAACAAATAAGTGGTATAATTGAAGCCATAAAGGAGAAAATCAACAATGGCAACAGACGACCCAGAAATTAGTAAAAAAGCCAAGGCAGTCTATGTGCCTGAATCTGAAGTGATGACGGAGGACGAAAATGGCTCGAACGAAAGCTGAAGTCCGCGCATTTCTTGATAGCCAAGTTGGTAAAATCGTACCTCATCCTGGCTATCCTAAGCTAAATGGGCAGTGTGTAACGCTGACCAAAGCGCTCATGGAGTTTCTTGGTGTGCCAGAGCCCTATAAGGCTCGAGGTGACGCTATCAACGCTGGCGACACCTACCTTCGCGAAGGACTTGGTACAAGCGGCAAGGGATGGCTCACTATAGTCGTCAACCGTGACATGGGCTACATTGACGGCGTTCACTATGGTCACATTTGGATTGACCTTCAGGGCGAAGCCAACTATGAGTCAAACGGCGCAAAGGCGCTTTACACAACGAAAAACACCCGACCAATTTCACAGGGTCAGCAGTTTATAAATTTTGATAAATGGATAAAGGAGAGTGCTATGGCGAAAATAACAAAAGAACAAGAACAAGAACTGTCAATTGGGGTTACTGGCTCACGACCAGGCTCAAACTATAATTACCGATTCACAGGGTTGGAGGCAACTGACGCTAACCTAAATGCCTTTGTGCAGTTCTGGAGCTCACAAAGTCAAGTGCCAGCTCTAAGGGCTCAAATTGCTGAGTTGAAAAAGAACAGCTGTACTACAGACGAGCGACAGTTCCTAGATTTAAGAAAAAAAATATAAGGAGAATAATATGTTCGATGTAAGCGACCCAACAATAGCAGTAGCAGTACTAACCTTTCTAGCGATTGGTGGCACAGAGCTCGTGAAGCAAGCCTTCGCACGAAACTGGAAAGCGGTTGTCATAATCATTGTTTCTACCTGTATAGGTGGACTCGGTGGAGAGTTCCTAGTCCCAGTAGTCGGTGGTGTTGCAGGGCTTGTAATCGGTCTTTCGGCATCAGGTTTGGTTACTGGCTTCCAAAAGATTGGTCAGGGGACGACCCCACTACCACCTCAGTAACAAAAACGCTATGTCGTAAAATACTTAGCTCCGCTTTTTACGGCGGAGCTTTTCTTTATGCCTACGAATTTGGGCTCTAACTTTTTTCTCAGAAGGAAGAAGCTCAAACTTTAGTTTAACGTGTTCAAGTGCAGACTTTTTGTTTTCTGGCTTGCGCCTTTTTCTTCAACTCATGCACTTACTATTATATCAAATAAAAATAAGCCCCTTGCGAGTTGAGGCTTATTTTGAGCGGTCAGTCAGACTGCCGTTTAGTCACACCTCTGCGACTACATCCCACACATGTTTATTTTATCACCTGCGCCGTGATTTCGGCAACTTTGGCTTCTTGTCTGGCGACCATGTTCGCTCACTGATGATAGTGCTGCCTATGAACCGAGTGCTACCACAGGCACAAACCTGACCGTCAACAGCCAAGAATGTGCTTGGGTCGCGCTCAAAGTGATGCCATTCATTGCAATCAGCACAGAGAATCACCATTTTATAGCGATTTATGTAATCCTCCTCGGTGCGAATACCATCCATCCACTCAGTACTGGTGTGGTCTTCCCAAGGGTTGAGAGCCGTCAAAACTTCATTTCCTCTCGTGACTTGTGCTTCACTAAATGAATGTGAAGCAGGTTTTTTATAGATTGTCGGTGTGGAAAATTCACGAAGTAAAAATCGTACTCAGCGGCAATCTCCTCTAGTATCGAATGGAGGTCGTCATCTTTAACTGTTTGCCAGTAACCTTCGGTTGGTATCAACATATCGTGCTTAGAAAACACTGCGTCATAGGGGTAACGGTTGGTAATCAACCTCCAACGCTCCCACTCTTGGATGGCTGGCTCGTCCTCTAGTGGTACTGTGCGAGCTGCCTGTTTGTCTTCTTGGTAACGTAATTCGGTGTCGTAGGTTCGGAGAGAGGTCGGAATATTCATGCCCCTTCGTCTCCTTCGCCATCTATTGGGAACAAAATTAGTTGGTTCATATCCTCTGGGAATAGTGCTAACTGCCCTATGCGCCGTTGTGCGTCAAGCCGTCGTAGCCAAACTCTCTTTTTTAGTTCTGGGTATTCGTCAATATAACTTACGTTGTTTGTATTTGGCACGAGTTCCATTTTTGTCTCCTAGACTAAACTTAGTTGATTTTTGTCGACGAGTGTTTCGCCGTCTTTTGGTTTGTACCGATAATAATTCCCATTTTCAACATTGGTAGTATGACCAGTTTTCTCTGAGTGTCTGCGAGCATAACGGCTAGCAGTTTTATAACCCTCATCTCTCCAGTTGCAATTATCGCAGTCTGCGATGCGATGTACAATGGCACTTCTAGTGCGAATGACTTTCACCCTATCCGCTCCACTGCATGAATGCCAGTTGGGGTTCTTTTGTACCGAAGCCCATCAGTGTGAGCCTCGACATAGTGCGTTGCGTAGCTTGATTCTCTCCAGAATTTCCTATCACAATGACAACCCTTGCGGATTCCAAAAAAGGGCAATGGCACAGCAGCTCGCCACAAGCCATCAGGGTCTTGCTGCATATTTTCTGGTACTGGTTGATATCTGTTGCTCATATCTTCTCCTTCTTAATTATTTGCTCTTTATGACCACAACCCGAACAGTACAGCCATCCACTGTGGAATAAAACGGCACTGGAACGGCTATCTTCATGGTACGGGCAGCGTATTTGCCAACCTCGTGGGTTCTTACGGGCTCGCTCGTCAAGATGGTGAGCGTAAGCCTCAACATCGGCGCGGTCTGGTATGAAATCTTCTGCCACATACGGCATACGCGGTTCTTGGCGATGCTTACATAGCCTGTAGGCTTCTCCTGCGAGCAGCCTGGCTATCGGAACGTCCCGAACAACAATATATGCCGCTCCGTCATCAAAAACGCTTCCTGGGGCTGTTATGTTGCTCATGTCGCCCTTCAACTCGAAATTTTTGCAGTGTCGGTCATCATTTATGTTCTGCGCTGGGATATCTTTATTGACCCAGAAGAAAACGTGGTAGCCACCGCTCGGCGTTTTTACAGTCAAACTTTGTGGCAAATCCAGGGACTTGAATTTTTCAATCACTTCGTCCCAATTGTCTTTATTATCCAAATCAACAGCAACTAATTTCCAACGCCCAGTCGGGTCAAGTTGCCTTTTGCCAGTCAGTAGTGCGTTGGCTGTCTTAGTGCTTGTGTTGAGTGGTCGACAGTTCGCGTCATCGCTCCACTTGTCAGATGTCCAGCGGTTCTTTTTCGTGCCTTGCCACGCGAAGCTGAGGAGGTTATTTAGTTCTTGCATCCATCAACCTCAAATTTTCATAACAGGCTCGGATAACTTGAGCATCCCACAGGGCATTGTGTTTCTGGGCTACCTCTGGGATGTCGCCAAAAGCAAATTCTTCACGGTTGATATCTGGGTCGACACCTTTAATCTTCATCATCGTACAAATATCAAAAGGTATGTAATAGATATTTTTCGGTATCTCAAATGCACCCCCAAAAATATCACAGAACAGCACCCAGTCATAAGCCAGACAATCAGACCACATCTCAATCTGTTCCCCGTAGTCGTATGCTTGTAGCCATTTCTTTAGGTCTATTTTTAGCTGCTGTTTCGTGTAGATTGCTTCACGAGTAAAATTAGCAATAACATTGGCTCGAAGCCAGTCATTGAGTTGCGACTCATCATAATCAACCATCTCACCATAAAAACTGCGACCATTCTCGTCAACAATCCCAATACTTAAAAGTGTAGTGTCTTTATGGAGTCCCGTAAATTCTGTGTCAAAAAATAATTTCATATTGAGCCCTTCCGCAACACTTCCTGTCGCCATTCGTTAATATTCTCTGGATATACAAAATAGGCATCATGACCCATTTCAATGAGCTTCTGATGCCAGTATTTCTGTAGTGGTCGCTTGTTAGCTGATTTCGACTGCTTCCACTCCACATAGCAAGAGTAGCCAGTCGGTGAAAGCACCAATGTGTCGGGGAATCCCGTTGGTGCATCATTGCCGACCTGCACGAAGACCCAGCCTTTCGCTGCGAAATCTTCTCGTTGCTTACTCTTGAATTTGCTTTCTAACATAGTTGTTTTTCCTGTTGGCGATAAATGGCAGGGGGCTCATCATACTTAGTCGATATCGGCATGAAACCTATCATTTTGACCGTTGAATATTCGCCTTCGGCTTGCCTGGTCTTTCAAGGTGAACCTCCCCCTCATCTATCGCCAACTCTTGCGCCTCATTATGGACAGCTCACTACGGATTCGGGCGCAAAGGCTACATAGAAAAGTCTAAGTAATCTCCCGTTTCTATTCTGCGAGCTGCCCAGAGCGAGGCGCAATGCCTCACTTTAGTTAGAACGGCAACCCGTTTATTGTGTCTTTGTCAGCGACCAATTCTCCACCAGTTGCAGCGATAGCTGCCTGAGTTGAAGTTTCCTTTGGTCGGTAGCTCAAGAGATTGCTCTCTGTTGATGCTCGCTCCACACCATTCTTGTCGGTATAGACGCTACCATCACGAGCTTCACGGATTGAAAGGTGAGCCACAAATGGCTTCTTGTTTTTCTCAAGCTCTACCAAAATCAATTGGACGGTCTTGAAAAGTGATTTTGCGCTCACGATGTTTGCCATCATAGTGCGAGCAGCCTCTTTTTGGTCGCCTGCAGCGTTGTGAACAACAAGCCGACTGATATTTTCAATGGTGTATGGCAATGCCGCCTCAGAGAGCCACATTTTCACACGCCCCTGACCATCTTCGTTTTCAACATTGAACTGGATGCCAAGCGTACCAGTGCTGGCTTTGACAAGCTCGACGCTGGTTACAGCGACATCGTGGACACCGATTCCAAGATAGTTACCACCACCCTTGTCGGTCATGATGTTTTCTTTCATTTTTTCTGCTGCGTCATCAGCAACTTGCACATCGTTCTTTTCTAACTCACCGAACAAATCTTTTTGCTCAGCTGCTTTTGCCTTCTCATCTGTTTGGTCTGCCATTACTTAGCTCCTGACTTAGTTTTAGTTTCAGTTGTGGCATAACCAGCAACCGAAGTGTTATTGAAATTTGCGTGTCGAACTTTGCCAGTGCTTGCACCAACATAGTCAAACTCAAAACCCTGCGCGTAAAAACTGAAGTTTGTTACGTTCTCGAACAGTAATGTCCTGCCCATATTCGTATAGACTATTACTTCCATTATTTTTTCTCCTTCTTAGCTTTACTATTTTTTAACTCTACCCTGATTGCCTCGACAAGCGTCCTCGCCCCAGTATCGTGCGCTTCACTTTCTTCGAGCTCACGATTCCGCTTTTCGAGTTGTGAGTTCTTACGGCGCAACTCCACATTCTCTTGCTCAAGCCGAACATTGTCTTCTTGAAGCAAATCATTCACACCGTAGAGCTTGCCGACCTCTTGTGAAAGTTCGAGCAAACGCTCATCTTTCGGGTCAAGCTGGTCTCTAGGTGGCGTGTAAACTGGTGGTTGCATCGGAATCGGTGGGTATTCCTGCCGATAGCCTGCAAAATCTTGGTTGCGGTTGCGTAACATTACTTCTCCTTTTTAGGTGCTACTGGTTTGTAAAACTCTACTAATGCTTTATCAAGCTGTTTCAAGTCGTTTGGAATGGTGACTTCAGATTCTTTGAACATGCCCATTGGCGTTTTAATGCCAGTGCCGTCAGTCTTCACCTTAAACACAAACTCACGGTCAACAACTGCTGTCTCGATGACCTGATTGGTCAAGCCTTCTGGCACGAACTTGTCGCTGACCATTTTACCAGTAGTTTTGAGGCGCAATTGACCATCCTCGTTGTTCTCGCTGTGGGCAAGAATATAGAAGCGCTGGTCGGTATCTTTCTTGGTGATTGCCTCGATAACATTCACGACGTTGACCGCCATTTGAGTGAACTTCTCGTAGCCCTTTACACTCGCCTGGCTGAACTCTTCGAAGCTCATCCAGTAGTTGAAGTCATCAACAACGACTACAGGCGCTTTGCTCTGATTGATTGCCGCAATTAGCTCCGTGTAATTCTTAGCATGGAATTGCGGAATATCGCTCTTAAATGGCAATGGCTTGCCTGTTGCTGTAATGTAACCAATGCCGTCTTTGGCTGTGAAATTGCGGAGGCTGGTTGACTTGCCTGTTCCGCTTCGTCCGAGGACGAAAGTTAATTGACTCATATTAAAACCTTTCTTGTAGCCTTGCTTTGCTGTACCTATATAGTATCACAGCAAAGTAAACAATGCAATAGTTATTTTTCTAAAGTCCATGTTTTTACGATGGTTGGTTGAGCTGACTCAAGAGGGATGCCCTCAAGAACTGGCTGCTTGAATGTTGCGACCACTGTCGGCTCGGCTGGCTGCAGTATTGCTACTACAGTTGGCTCTGCTGGCTCAAAAGTCGCTACTATTGTTGGTTGTGTTGGTGAAAGCATTGCTATCACCATGCCTGTTAATGCTAATATTGAAAACATTGTTTTTTCTCCTTAAAATCCCAAATCGGGAATTATTAAATCTTCTTCTTGTAAATTGTTACCTGTCATCCAGCCTTCGAGCAAATTCTCATCAAACCGCTTTACGCCAACATCTTTCAGTGTCGGTAAATTCAACGGCTCGTGTAATCGCTCGTAAATACGCTTGATGAGCACATTGTTTCTATTCACTCGCAAGATGAAATAAGCTCGGGTTTTCAGATTTACTACAACGTAGTCAATCCAATCCCAACCAGTAGCCATCATCTGCGACTGTGTTTGCCGCTCGTGCTCTATCGGCATACCATCTTCCATCAGCGTCAAGAAAGTCTTGTCGCCGACAACCTTGCACTCCAAACCACCGTGCTTCGTTTTGGCTTTGCTATCGTACACTCTGCCATCTGGTGTTGCCACGAACCAATCTGAAACATAGGAGAACGCTTCGCTCAGGATATTACCTGTGTCGCGCTCGTACACCATTTTGGCGAAGTCCTCATAAAACACGCCATCTTTCATTGGTTTGGTTTGGAATATTTCGTAGGTGACACCGAACTTTCGCTCAAATGCCAATTGCTTGAGGTAGTTCTTTTGCTTGGCGCTCGGCGTATAGCCGTCTTTCAGCACATCAAACAAAAATGCTAGTCCACTCGCGCTTGGCTTGCCTGCCTTATCTTTGTACCATTGAGGCGACCTTTGGGGTGCATCACTGATACGAAATTCTTTCGCATATTTTTTCATAGGCTATACTCCTTGAAAGCTTTGTCGATTTCATCCCAAATGCCGTTTTCACCGAAGTTGAGTAAAATCCACTTCAGCTCATCACCGTATAGCGCCGAACCAGCTTCACCCCAGCATTTTTTGTGACCGAGCAATGGGCAATCTTTTTCCTGATGTGCGTATTCTGGGTATTTCACATCTTTTTTGTACAATCGGTGATAGTAGAAACCATAACCCATCATACTAATGTCTTCGCCATCCATTGAAAGGTGAGCTTGACCCTTAACTTGCCAGCCTGTGCCAAAGGCTGCGTCGATAGCCACGTTGCCGCGCCGCTCCATAAATACGAGCGTCGGGCTACCCTGACCATAACGACTGTCTTTTGTAGCTCGTAAATCAAACCCTGGGCGAATAACAATCTTGCGCTCGCCATCTTTAAGCTCCGACTTTTTGGCGATTGAATCGCTGCGCTCACGGTACTCATCAAGCGTTTTTGCTAGATACTTTCCTGCATTTTCTGTTCTCATGACATTATCTCCATCCAATAGGCTTCTTTTATGCCCGTTAGTTTATCGTCAAAGTCACGCTTTTCTTTGAGTGCCGCGTAAATCGCACCGTCAATCGTTTGTGCCGCTCGTAACTGGTAAAAGGTACATTTCTGCTCTTGCCCGTTACGATAAGTGCGCCCGACTGCCTGAGTATAGTCAATGAAACTGTAGCACGGCGACAAAAAGACTGTCGTATTGAACTTCTGTAAATTCAGACCAGTACCACCCGATTGATATTGCACAATCATAACTTGCTGGTCATCGAACTTGTCTTTCTTCGCTCCGTACCAGACACCATGCTTGATTTTGGCTGCCTTGAATTTCGCACTCAAGTCTTCAATTGCTTGAATCGTGTTGGCGAATATCAAACAGTTTGGCAAACCCTCTACCTTCTCAACAACCCAGTTCATCTTCTCTGGGGCAACCTCCGCATATTTGCGAAGAGCCCAAGTAAGCTTAGGTGCTGAATCAAGCGGCTCACCATCAGCGTTGATGCGGTTCTTAATCATCGAAATATACTCTTTCCGTTTAACGGGAATTTGCACGTCAATGATTTGCTTGCGTGGCAACTCAACGCACTCTTCAGCTTTGAGCCTAAGCGCAATATTATTCCACCATTTAACTAGAGTGTCGGTGTCGCGATAGCCCACGATGTCCATACCCTTGTGAGCATATGACCGTTGCTCCACCACGAACCGCTTGTAAAACTCAGTCTTATGCCGAACTAGCCCCGTAATCTTGGCGTAGTTGACGGCGTGCGACCAGTTACTCATCGGAGTACCACTCAAAAATAAATAGCCTTTTGCCAAACTGCATAACTGAAATGCGCCCATGCCCTGTTTGCTCTGGCTATTCTTGATTTTGTGCGCCTCGTCAATAATGACGTAATGGTCACGATACTTCGTAAAATCCACTGTATTGAATTTCTGCAAGAAGCTGAAACCCTGCACCTCGAACTGGTCGAAGTGTAATCCTGACTTTTCAAGGTCAAGCTCCCAAACTTGTGTGTCTCTAACCGATGCTGGGCAAATGATAAGCACCTTCCGCGTTCCTGTGCGGTGTACGCGGAAAAGTGCCATCAGTGTTTTGCCAGTTCCGACTTCAGCGAACAAATATGGTCGCTTCCCCAGTCTAGTCAGGTAGCTTTCTTGACTAGGGTACAGCTGCATATTATGCCTTAACCGCTATACGGATTGAGCCTTTGACGTTGCCAGTTTTCAAGTACTTGGCGTATGTCTTTGGTCGCTCTTCCTGAAACCTCTTTGAGTCAAAGGTCGTGCGAGTTGTTGGTTTTACCCGTGTGATGGTGATGAGGTCGCCGTCAAACTTATCAACGTCGTTTGCCTCCATCGCTTCGTAAATCGCTGCACGCATATCGGTGTTTTGCTTTTCAAGCTCAGCCTTTTTGGTGACTGCATCGCCAACAGCTGCCTCGATTTTACGGTTCAGTTTTGCAATTTCTTGCTGGTTCTTCTCAAACTTTGCTACTAATTCATTCTTAGCCATGATATTTTCCTCCTTGGAAAATTAAATTGTTACTTTCGTTCTGCGACTAATCGTGCCGCCTTTAGCTCCTGCACATTCTGCCTTCTTGTGCTGATTCCGACTCCATTCACAACCATTACAGGTTGCCGAGTAGAACCCACCAGTGCGACCCTTTTTGCCGCCTATCGCGCCAATACGAGCGTAGAAACCTTCGCCGTAAAGTCGCTTGTTGGTTGCAGCGGCGTGTTTGCCGCCTTCAACTGTGCCTGCCATTATTTTGACTCCTTCATTTTGCTTAACTTATACACTATCTTCGCCTGCTTAATCAAAAGCTTATGCTTTTTGATGTCAGCTTTCAGTTTAGCGCGTTGAGCCTTGATTTTCGCAATTTCAGCTTTGTGAGCCGATTTCGCTTTCTTAAATTGGTCTTTACTCATATTGGTTACTTTCTTTGGTGTTATTGTTTTGGTTTTTGCGACAGTCTTTTTCTTGCCGCTGTAGTCTTTCGCTGGTGTTGCGATAAATTCCATGCCGTCCGTCATGATATTAACTCCACGACATATTGTTTTTCGCCGACTCTTACTAAATTGCCGAATTTTCCTGCAATTTCAGCGATTTGACCGATAGAAAAGCCTGTTACATCTGTGTAAAATTTGACTGGTATTTTCATGCCCATCCCCTTAAAATTCTTCTTCATTTTGATATTCTGCTGCATCGTCCCGTGCGTCCATTTCCATTTCCTGCATATGGTCTTGGTGGTCATCCCAACAAGGGTTGCATTTGCTGTAGTGTTCCTGGTCGTACCGTGAGTGATATTGCAGCGATACACCTAAAAGTACCTGTTTCGGGTCATTCCAACCTAACCTTGGAAACTTCCACCGGTATCGCTTTTCAAGCACCCACAAACTGCGTTCTTCTTTGACTGCTATGCTAATCATCGCTCGCCTCGCTTGCCTCAATGACGGCTTCTGCCTCACCGATAAGCTGCTCAAACTCTGATTGTTTTGATACCAACCATCTTGCATCTTCAACAGTGGTTATGTCATAACCGCCTGATTCAATGACTTCGAGTAGTGATACGCTCATATTACTTTCCTTTCTATAGCCCTTGCTTGCCATACCCCTTATGCTATCATGCTGTAGCTTAAAAGTCAATACTTATTTAGTTTATCTCTAATTCTTTGTGCAGCTTCGCCAGTAATTTGGCAAAATCTTCAGCCACAAAGCCAGGATGACTTTTGACCATTTTGGCAATTTTGTGCTGTCGGTAGTAGTGACCTAAGTCTGTAATTTCCTGCTTTAGTTCTTCACTCATTATTTTATCCCTTCAATCATGCTTAAATTTGTTACTGTCTCGCCGTTTGCGAGTTTGCCGAAACTGCGGCGTAAAATTCGCTCTTTACCTTTGAGCTGTATCAACACGCCCCACTGATTGCTTTCGCGTTGTGCGTAGAAACCCTCAATGTATTGTGCTAAGTCCACGTTTTCAATTACGTTGCGATAGGTGCGAGTATTGACCCGTTGCCCGTCAAACATCTTAGTTTGTATGGTCATCTTTACACCTCCGCCGTTGCTAAGTTTTTGCGATAGACTGCGCGGATTTGCTCGATAGTGTAAACACCCTTGAAAATGTCAACCACCTCGTCAATATCGCCAGTGTAAAAACACTCATGATTTTGCAATTCGTACAAAATTGCCTGTTCTGTCTCTGCTCGATTAGCTTTCAATTCTGCCTTTGCTGTCTTCTCCCAGGCGTTTATTGCGTCCATGCCGTCAATATATGCCTGTTTGTTTTGCCCTGGAAAATAGCCACCTGCTCCGATTGAACAGTATTTGTGACCCTCTGTTACTGGGTGCTTTTTCTTACCCTCGTCAAACTGGTCGTTCCCAAATGCCCAAAATAGACCAATCTCATTAAAAAGCTGGTCATATTTTGCCTGTCGTTCTTGCTTTAGTTGTGCATATGTCATAGTAATTGCCTTTCTTAAATGCTTAAAAATAGAACCATAAAAAGCCACAAAACGGGTAAAGTTACCACCGCTGTTGCCCAAATTTTTATGGTTTCACGCCGTGCTGCTTTCGCCTGCTCGCGCTTTTTTCGTGAATAGTAGTCCATTTTTGTTTTTGCCTTTCAATTAAAAAGTGTACGGTTTACTAAAGCTATCAGTTATTTTGCCCACTGCGATTATTTCGCTTGCTTGCTCGAGTGTGAGGCTGTAATGTTCTGCCCATTTCTCAACAGTCAAAAAGTTGTTGACATAATCAACATACAATTCAGCCCATTGCGATAATGGGTAAGCCCGTTCGATGCCTTGAAAATATATTAAAACCATGATTTATTTCCTTTCGCTTAATTTATATAGTAGCCTTTGCGTTGCTACTCATCGCCCATAACACCGCGTTATGAGGGATGAGCAACAACTCATAATCGTTGCTCTTTGGTGATACCCTCGCGCCTGATTGAATGTGAGTTGATGCCGTAAGTTTGTAAAAAATATAGGTTGCAGCGTGTACGGTTCAATCGTAACTTTTCAATCAGAGGTGAAGGTATCACCGTTTATTATTGCACCGCCGCTAAATTCCATAGCTTGTCGCTTGTGCATTTTTTTAATTGTTAAGGTGCTCAGCTCCCGTTGCGTCAATTAAAGTTGCAATCTTCCAGGGATTGCCCGCCGTAATCGTTGCGTTGCTGCTCGTACTGTTATAGCCGTTGCTATGGTTATTTGATGGTGTTGCCACTGTTGGCGGTGACTGCATTTCGCTTTGTCGTTTTCCGCTCGGTTGTGGTTATTTCCGTTATAGCCTTTGCTTTTGCTATGTATATATAGTATCAAACCGCAGCATGTTTGTCAACACTTTTCTTGTTTATTTTTTATTGTTTTTTTGCTAACAGGGGTAGATTTGTAAAAAAATGGGTTTTATTGTTTTGTAAAAATAAGCTACACTATTTTTTTGGTTTATTTCGGGGTAAAAAAATAAACATTTTATTTTTGGTCATAACGAAAATAACAGATGAAGGTCAGTTTTTTAATTTGTTTTTTTTCTTTTTTTGTTTTTTAGAGAGAGTTTATAAAAAAAAGTGTTTATTATTGACAACGACATTATATAATATGTTTTATGTTATAATATGTTTCAGGTATAACAGGTTATTTATAGCAGTATCTAGGTAGTTGCTGCTGCGTATGTAAGCATGGGGCAATCATACATAGATGTATATGCACAAACAAAATCCCAACAGTAAGCATGAGCATATAGGTAGGTATATATATAAGGAAATATAATACAGGAGAAAGCAAGGGGCAAGGGGGGTGGGGTATAGGTAGGGATATATAATAAAATATATATATGCGTACTTTTCGCCTGACGGAAATAAATCCATAAACAATTTACTTGTTTACTTTTTACAACAAAATACAACAAAAAAGTGTTTACAAGTAATTCTCGCCCGTGCTAGAATGAGCGTATGAAAGAAACCGAAGCATATAACCAGATGGAGCAAGAGATTGTCGCACTAGCCAATAAGTATTCGGCAACGCGCATAAAAATCTCGACTCCAAATTTTGATAGAGAGTACCGCAGGGGCGTGGACGGCAGTTTTCTGTTGGTTTCTACGAAGGCGATTATACGGGTGCTGGGGAAGACGACGAAAGTGCCGATTGGGGAGGGCGAGGAGTTTTCCACATATGAGGCGGCGTATGAGGCTACTAAAAAGTATTGGTCGGAGTATTATAGGGGGATTAGGGCGAGTCGTTCGGAGGCTCAGAAGCGAGCTGAGGCGCGTCGCCAGAAAAAATATCGCGAGGAGCGGAAGGCTAAGGAGACGAGGCTGAAGCGGCAACAGTAAAAATCGCCGCAACCATCAATCAAATATCAATCATCAAGTGAGGGTAACACACAAATGAGTGGAAAAAATGAACGTCTGGCGCTAGTCTCAATGACTAACAAAGACGTGTATTATCTGACCAGGCAGGTCGCGAAAGAGCTTATGGCTATTATTGCCGAGCCGAACGCTCCTGCCTTTTTTGAGACAGTCGATGCGCGGAGTGGCAGCACTATCTCCATCGCTACTAAAAATGTGAGTTCGGTGGTCATCCCCGAGGGCTTCAAGAATCTTGGGGGTCGCGATGTCTAGCAAAGAGGCTCGAGAGAAGAACTTGGCGTATCAGACTGAGCAGCGCCGCTACAATTTTATTCGGATATGGCAGAAACGCTACGCGCATATGGTGGCGAGACACGAGGGTCGCTCGACAAATTCGAGTGGGGCGAATGGCAAGGGGATTTGCACGAAGGAGGAGTTTTTTGCGTGGTGCAAGGCGACTGATAATATTGACACCTTCATGGCGCTTTGGTACGACTGGGCGCTGGCTGACTTTCCGCTTCACTTGAGCCCGAGTATTGACCGCGTTTTCCCAGAAAAGGGCTATGGCTGCGATAATTTGCAGTGGCTCAGCTTTGAGGAGAATTGTCGCAAGAATAATATCAACCCGATTGACCACAGTCAGGGAGGTTGGTAATGGCAGACCAGGATGAAATAAAGAAGAAAAACGCCGAGGATATTAAGGCGATACAAAATACTCCAAATGATGAGTTGCCAGTTATGCCCGAGACGGTTCGGAATCAGGACACATTGCAGTGGTTCTACCGAGCAGTTGCCGATAACTTTTCGTGCCTAAACGGGCGAAAGTCCCCACTCTACCTTCGCCGCAGCGAGCATGGCTTGGCTATCCGCGTTGGCAACCAATGGAAGCAGTATCGCCGTGGTGAGCAGATTGAGTTTTGGCGCGACGCGATGGCAGCGTTCCCAGAACTGGCTGAATCTAATTGGTCAACCAAACGAAACCTAGCGCTCTGGGATTACTTTCAGGTGTACGCTCGTGAGATTTCGTTTGACAACCGCCGCTATTTTGAGATGGAGAATTGCATCCTTGATGGCTACACTGGCGAGCTCAATTCTGACGAGGAGCGGTTCTTGGATAATCCGACTACCCGTGCGTCACGATTGAAATACAAGCCAGACTATGAGCCGAGTGTTGCCTGGAATAAATGGTACGAGACGATGGACGAGCATCAGCAAAAAGTGCGCGACTGGTCAGTTGGCTCAGCGATTATCGGCAACCACGGGCTACTATTCACGTTTGGTCAATCTCGAACGGGCAAATCGACGCTCGCCGAAGGGCTCGCTGAAGTCTTGGGCTCGGGTGCAGGCGTGTTCTCGCTTTCACGAAACTGGGGCAGGTTCTATACGCAACACATGGACAACACGACATATCTGTATGATGCCGATGCTAAAGGCTCGAAGAATCAGAACAATGACAACTATGGTACGTTGCACTTGATGGCGAGCGGAGACCCGATACAGGTTGAGGTCAAGGGCTCGGAAATTTACCAGACGACCAACTACGGGTTCATTGAGGTGATTTCCAACGCGCCGACTACTCTTAGTTTTGAGCAGTCTTTGGTTGACCGTGTGCGCTTTTGTCTCTACACCTACATTGAGCCGAGGGCTGACGGTGGGCAAATGAAGCGGATGATTTTAGCCGACAAACAGGCGTGGCTGAATTACGCCGTGAACTGTGCGATTAAACTGGCGAAGGGTGAAGTGACTCGCCCTGAGATTGACGAGTACCAGATGTACGGCTGGGTGCTTTGGTTGCAGGAAGCCAACACTTATGGCAAAATGTGCGTAGAAGAGGGGCGTGTGCTGACCTATTCGGAATACAAGTTTGCATACGAGGGGGCGCAGAGATTCATGCTAACAAAAGAAACAATTGAAGAAATGCGCTCAGGGTTCAACGAGCTCTCCCGACAATTTGGTGAAAATTTCTTGGGCAAAGATTGGAAAGCCTACGGCGAAAAATTAAAAGGCAGATACTATGGCACAATCCAAGAAGCTACAAAACTCTTTTAATGTATTCCTGCCTCAGAGATATGGCGTGTTTCGGCGCAGCCTTCACGAGCTCACCTCAAATCAGGCAGTCGTTGCTGAGCTGATTCGTATTTGCTGCGAGGGCGGTGATGTCAAAGCTATCCAAATGGCGTTCGAGCGAATTTTGGGCAAGCCAGAGAAGGTGGTTGTGATAAAACGCACACTGGTTCGCACGCTCTATGTCGATGCCCGAACGAAAAAGCGGAAGCCAGAAATTGATGACCGCGTGCGTGACGAGGTTCGGATTATGCCGACTGAAAACAAGGTGGTGATTTCCGCTGACAATGCGCCAGGTCTTTTGCTCAAGAGTATGGTGGATGAGATTGGTGAAAAAGAGCGTGATTACAGTTATAAAGTGCTTGACGATAAAGACCGCTACGAGGTGGCTGAGGTGATGGCGGCTAATTTGTATGGCATTGCGATGCGCGGTGCTAATTTGAGTGCGATTAAGCTTTTGTTTGACTACCTGGATGGTGCGGTGGCTGATGTGGTGCGACTTGAGGGTGAGGACACTATTATGCTCGAGGACTACGCTGACGTTGCTCCATATGAAGCCCAGCAGGACGAAAATGGTGTTTGGTACGTCCAAATAGAGGCAGTCGAATGAAACTGAGCATCGGCGCTGGATTAGTGCTGCGTGTTTACCAGAAGGCAGTGCTCAAGGCTTTTGATAACGGCATCCGCTATATTGTGCTGTGCTGGTCGCGTCGTGCAGGCAAGTCATTATTTGCCTGGAATCTTTTGATACGCGAGGCGATTCGCAAGCCAGGCACATATTGGTATTGTTTTGATAACTACGCAACAGCATACAATGACATTTGGATTGCTATGACTTCTAAGGGGGTGAAGTTCCTCGACATGATACCACCTGACATGGTGGTTAGGATGAACTCTGCCAAGATGGAGATTGAGCTGAGTAATGGCTCGGTCATTAAGCTCATCGGCATCAACAAAGCCGACAAACTGGTTGGTGCTGGTCTGAACGGGG